>Ga0208242_100034_pt1 | contig 202096 bp, 196 predicted proteins | sample SubbioAug_CSW13A_FD_184825 | JGI IMG/M metagenome (GOLD analysis project Ga0208242, IMG submission 184825) | Serpentinite rock and fluid subsurface biosphere microbial communities from McLaughlin Reserve, California, USA - CR12Aug_CSW13A (SPAdes) | ecosystem: Environmental > Terrestrial > Deep... | reverse complement strand
CATCGCGATCCTCCTTCATGGCTTCGTATACATCCATCATTTCATTCGTTTTTAACAGTTTAAAGCATATAAAAACGAGATTAGTCCTTCAGATGAATTTCTAACCCCGTATTTGTCTACAGTCTGAACACCTGTCATTGACAGGTGTTTTCTTTAAATTAAGTCTTTGTTTATGATAATATTTATCTATATACTACTAATTATTAGAGATGTTAATCATAAAGGAGATAGTTTGTAGATTTAATGAGGTTAACACTATAAAAAAGCAGAGCTATTTATCAAGCAGCACTTATTAGTGCTTCATTATTGAAGGAGGGTAACTAATGAATCGCCTTATAGTATTCATTATCTGGCTTGTATTGATTGCACTTACAGCTATATCTCCCTTATGGGGAGAACCATCCTTGTTTCTTGACCAAGTATTACTTGGTAATCTTGATCCAACACAATGGTTTATCTTTATATCTTTAGGGTTCTTCCCTCTGTATTTCTTCGTCTTTGCACGCAATGAGAAACAACCATTATGGAGAAGTTTGCTGTATTTGTTAGGTATGGCATTTGGAGCATTCATTCTTCTTCCCCTTGAAGCTCTAAATAGCAAAAGTGCTAACCCATTAACCCGTCTTCAAATATTTCTACTTGCATCAATGGATGTTATACTCTTACTAATTTTGACTTGGTCAATGTTCTTTGGAGATTGGAGCGTATACATTCAAAGCTATCAGACAGATCTATTTGTCTATATCATGACTTGGGATTTTATTGCCATTGTCATTGTATCGTCTTATAAGGTTATCTCACAATCAAATATCTACTTTAAAACAATCTTAAAACAGGAGTGATGCAATACATCACTCCTGTTTACTTATACATCATTTTGATTTGCTGAGCAATTTTTCCACAATAAGAAGATCATAAACAACTTAATACCGTGTGTAACCGATAATTGATTTTTCTTGGTCATTAATCATTTTTAAAAAATCCAAGGGATAAATCGATAACGCTTCTTAAGCCACATAGTATACGTTTCATTTAGAGATTCTTCTAGTTCTTTTTCTTCAGTCTTCATTCTATTAAGAATCACTTTACCAAAAAATAATAATGCTCCAAATATCCAGATTATCTGTCCAAAATAGACAGGAACAGCTAACACAAGTATGAAAAGGCCTAAGTAGAGTGGGTGAGCAAATAATCGATACGGACCTTCAGAGATAAGTATTTGATTCTTAGTAACATCAATATCTCGTGCGAAATACTTGCTCTGCGTGTAACTTGCATAGTATCTCAAAAATATCCCAATTATATAGAGAAAAATACCGATATAATTGAAATAAATAAAGGTATAATTCGGCATAATAAATAGATTAAAGAGATTATATGAAATTGTACCTAAAATTATTGTAATAATTACTACGAAAATCGTCTTAAATGATTGCATTTCAGAGTAATTTAAGCGCTTATATAGTGGCTTAAACACAATAAATTCAATAATCCATAAAAAAGTAATAAAATAGAATAGAATGTTATGAAAATTCAATGAAATAATAGGCATATTTGCTATTCTCCTGTCTTTTTTTTTGAAAATAATTCGTTTAAGTTATATATTTCACAATATCAAAATTCCCTGATTAATTGACAACGCTTACATCGAAGTCTATAATGAAATTAAAGATACAAGAATGCATTTCGCGTGCTTGCTAGAATCGGGGGCTACTATGATATTTAAGAAAATAGGCTTAACCCTATTGTATACTTTCCTATCTCTAATTGCGATTATTATCCTTCCTTTCTTTTCTGTAGCAAAGTTCTTTGCTAACAGATTTAACTTGGGTAATAACGCTTTTATTTTTGACTTTGAAAAGAAAAGAGGGATTGTTGCAACCTTTTTGATTAAACATTGGTTTTCAGATTCTGAAAGCGCACAAAATAATAGAGTGTTTGTCTGGTTTCTGTTCCCAAGCTTAGGATCATTTATCTTATTTGTTTTTGTACCATTTATAAGTGGTATGTATTTATCAATGACAAACTGGACTGGTTTAAATACAGGCCGAGAATTATTCTTGTGGTTTGATAATTATCGAACTATTATCACGGATGTTCGATTTGGATATTCATTTTATCGTACTGTACTTTACTCAGTACTTAATATAGTAGTTATTAATGTTGTAGCATTCTCTTTAGCACTATTAGTAACACAAAACTTAAAACTTAAAAATGTATATCGTGCTGGATTCTTTATGCCAAACCTCATTGGGGGGTTAGTATTAGGATATATTTGGCAGTTCATTTTCAACCGTGCTTTGGTACAAGTAGGAGGTATATTCACTCCTTCGTTATTAATTAATGGTGAAAGTGCATTAATTGGTTTGATAATCGTTGTGACGTGGCAATATGCAGGTTACATTATGATGATCTATATTGCAGCCATTCAGAACATTCCTCAAGATTTAGTCGAAGCAAGCACTATTGATGGAGCAAACGCAATTCAACGCTTAAAAGCGATTACACTTCCATTAGTTGCACAAGCATTTACAGTGGCAATGTTTCTAACATTAGTTACATCATTTAAGCAATTTGATACAGTTGCATCATTAACACAAGGTGGTCCGGCAACCCAATTACCAACATGGCTTGGAGGAGTGTATGGACTATCTGGGGATATGCCAATCGTACAAGGGACTAACTTAGTAGCAATGAATATTTACCAAGAAGCATTCTCAAGAAACAATTTAGGATTAGGCCAAGCTAAGGCAATCGTATTCTTTGCCATCTTACTTGTTGTTTCACTTGTTCAAGTCTATTTTAATAAGAAACGTGAGGTGGAACTATAATGGAAAAAGTTGGTAAGAAAAATAAATCTTCGTTTAAAATGATTTATCTTCTTGAAATTTTGGCAGTTGGGTTACTATTAGTGTTTTTCTTTCCATTTGTCATGGTCATTATCAACTCAGCAAAATCAGGTACTGAAGTTGTGTTAGCTCCATTAAGTATGCCAACTGATTGGGGAGCATTTGTTAGAAACGTTAGAGAAATCTTAACAAGACCTAATATTGATTACTTCCAATCATTCTCAAACTCAATTATCATTACATTCTCATCATTACTTACTATAGGTGTATTCTCTGCTATGTCAGCATGGGTCCTTGTAAGAACTAAAACAAAATACAGCTTTGCGATATTCATGTTTTTCTTAGCAGGAATGGTTATTCCATTCCAAGTAGTTATGTTACCGCTAGTTCGCTTGTTTCAAGATCTAAAGAATCTTACAGGTATTCCATTTAGAGATACATTCCATGGTGTTATTCTAGCTTACATGGGATTTGGAGCTCCACTATCTGTTTTCCTATTTCATGGTTTTATTAAGTCAATTCCAATTGATATTGAAGAAGCAGCAATTATTGATGGTTGTACAAAGCCACAAGTATTCTTTAAAATTGTACTTCCTGTTTTAAAACCTATCTTTGTAACATTACTTGTTTTGAATGGTATGTGGATATGGAATGACTACTTGCTTCCAGTGCTTGTTATTGGTCTTGGTGGAGCAACTAAAACACTTCCACTTGCTGTCGCAAACTTAGCAGGCTTCTATGACAAGGAATGGGGACTTATTCTTACTTCTGTACTTATGGCAGCCGCTCCAGTACTAATTCTATTCTTATTTGCACAAAAACACATTATTAAAGGTATGACATCAGGAGCAGTGAAGTAATGAATCCTCAATATGCGGCGGCGTTGTTTGACTTAGATGGTGTAATCACATCTACAACTCAACAACACTTTGAAGCGTGGCAAATAAAAATTAAGGAACACTTCAATATTGATGTGGATCCATCCTTAGAAACATTAACACGAGGAGTATCTCGTATTGAGTCTTTAAGACTTCTATTGAATGCTTATGATGTCATTACTGATGAAGCAATACTTCAAAAAGTTGCCTTCGAAAAGAATGAACTATACCAAGAACTTATTAAAGATTTTGATCAAACAGACTGTTTAGAAGGTGTAATTCCATTACTAAATCACTTAAAGGATAAAGGATTTAAGATAGCACTTTGCAGTGCATCAAAGAATGGACCTTCACTTTTAAAAGCCTTAAAAATTGAACATTACTTTGATGTGATTGTTGATCCATCAAAAGGACCAGGTAAACCCAACCCATATATCTTCCTTGAAGCCGCTAAACAGCTTGGTGTTGAACCCCAGGCTTGTATTGGATTTGAAGATGCAATCTCAGGAGTTTCTGCAATCATTGATGCAGGTATGTTTGCGATTGGAGTAGGTCATGAACCACTTCATCATGCAGATGTCCATGTGACATCACTAACACACATTAATGAGGATTTTCTTGATTCACTGGATGGATTTAATCATGGATTAGACCCACAAGTACTCATTCATGAAGATAGAATTGTACTAGAAGAATTGAAGGTAGATGAAACACTGTTTTCATTGTCTAATGGAATAATTGGTTTTAAAGGATCTTTTAGTGAAGGATACGGTCATTATGATGATGTTCCTCAAACATTTATCAATGGATTTTATAACACCATTCCATATCACTACGAAGAGAATTCGATTCATTTTCCTCAAGTTGGACAAACCATGATTAATGTTTTGGATGGAAGTGTCATGCACATTTATATTAACGATAAACAAGTGGACATGACTCATGCTATTTTAAAATCTTTAAAGCGAAAATATTACCTTCATGAAGGGAAAACATGGCGTGAAGCTATTTATGAAACACAGGATAATCACTTAATCACCGTTTGTGAAGAGCGACTTGTAAGTGCAAAGTTTCGAAACTTGATTGTTACAAGAATGACGATTGAATCAAATTATCCAAATGATTTACTTACCATGGTTTCAAAAATCAGACTTCCACAAGTAAAAGATAGTACTTCTTTAGATCCACGCTTAGCGAAATCATTAAAGCATTTAACCTATGATTCTGCTATGATCAAAGAAAATAAGGGATATTTAAGAGCAAACACTAATGCTTCAAACTTATCTTGTGAGATAGGTATGACTCATAGTATTCAAGGTGAGTTGTTTATTCAAAACGAAGAAGTTATAGAACGTTTTGAAGCAGATCTTAACCAACCTTTCATGATTACTAAGTATTGTGTATTAAAAGGATCTCATTTAAATGTTGATATATGTACACAAAGCCAACTCAATGATGTACAACCATATTCATATTATCAAACACTTCAGCGATGTCATTATCAAAAATTTGTTAATCAACATCGCATAACAACGTCTTCTCAAGCTATGAACTTAGCACTGCACTTCAATCTAACTCACTTATATGGAAGTGGTGGTGTCGATTCAAAGATTCAAATTGGAGCTAAGGGGATTAGTGGTGAAGGTTATGAAGGTCATTATTTCTGGGATACAGAAATATATATGTTACCTTTCTTTGCGTTTACACATCCTGAGCGTGCGAAAAACCTTATTGCCTTTCGATATCATACTTTAGAGGATGCAAAACAAGAAGCAAGAAAATTAGGTGTCGATCGTGGGGCAAAGATTCCATGGCGTACAATTAATGGTAAAGAAGCATCTCCTTATTATCCAGCAGGTAGTGCACAGGTTCATATTAATAGTGATATTGCCTATGCAATAAATCAAATCTATGTTTTAACACATGATGAGAATTTCATGAGAACAATTGGATTCGAGTTAATGCTTGAAACAGCGATATTCCTATTGGATTATGGACACTTTAATGACACAGGGTTTCACCTTGATGGTGTTACCGGACCAGATGAGTATACAGCAATAGTCAATGACAATGCGTATACTAATATGATGGCAAAGTTTCATTTTGAAAGAGTTGTATTATTAAGTCAACAAGATATCTACCAAGAAATCATACTGAGATGTGGATACACTTTTAAAGATATTGAATCATTAAATGAAGCAGCAGCTAAAATGGTTATTCATTTTGATGAAAAGCGACAAATCATTGCTCAAGATAGTACATTCTTATCAAAGAAAGTATTGGATGTGAAAACTATCCCTCTCGATAAGAAACCTATGCTTCTGCACTATCATCCACTCTATATATATAAACATCAAGTGCTCAAACAAGCTGATACTGTTCTAGGATGTGTGTTGTTACCTCTAAAAGATCAACAGGTGTTCGAAAACACACTTCACTACTATTTAAATATCACAACCCACGACTCAAGTTTATCAAAAGCCATGTATGGCATTGCAGCATATCGATTAAATGATTCTACGCTTGGTAAAAGTGCGTTTGATGACATATTAAAGATAGACTTACACAATGCGCGTAAACATACCCAACATGGGTTACATATGGCAAACATTGGTGGTTCATATTTACTTGTTCTTTATGGTTTATTTGGATGTGTGGTAAATGATGTAGTTTCATTTAATCCGCGTCCACTCACATCATTTGATTTCGTAAGTACAAGAATTCAGATTCAAGGAGTAGCAGTTGACCTTCGCTTAGAGCGCGATATTTTCTCCCTCAAGAGCGAAGCAATGATTAGCTGTCGTGTTGGTCAAGACATGGTAACACTAATCCCTAATCAATGGACTATGTATAAGGTTATATAACCTTAGTGTAGTGATTCAATTTATAAAGAAAAAGGAGGATAATAAATTGAAAAAATTAGTTGCTTTATTAGCTTTATTGCTAGTAACACTTTCAGTTACTGCATGTGCACCTAGTACACCTGCAGAACCTGAACTCGTCATTTTCCAAAATAAAGTGGAAATTGATGGCGTCTTACGTACTTATGCAGAAGCATGGGGACTAGCAAATGGCGTTAAAGTCACAGTTAAATCTTGTGGCGGTGACACTTGTGCTTATGGTACTCAAATCTTAGCTGAGTTCCAATCAGACAAACAACCTGATATCTTCGTTATCGAAGGTTTAGGCGGATACAATATCTACAAAGACAAGATGGCTGATCTTACAGGCGAACCTTGGGTTGCAGATACTGGTTTAGAATTTATAGTTGATGGAAAAGTTTACGGTTTCCCAGTAGCGGTTGAAGGATGGGGCATGGCTTATAATGCTGAAATTTTAACTGCAGCGGGTGTTGATTTAGATACACTTAAAAATGCATCACAAGAATCATATCGTGTAGCATTTGAACAAGTGAAAGCTTATTATGAAGCGAATTCTCTTACTGATTACGCAGTAGTATCAATGGCAGCTGGAGCTGGTATGACTTGGGTTACAGGTCTTCATAACTTCAATGGTTATTTATCTGCTGGTTTAGCATATAATGATAATTCCGTTATCACTAAACTTCTTAATGGTGACGTGGATGCATCTCGTTTATCACAACTTGCTGATTGGGTAGAATTGTTATTCACTTATGCTGAAAAAACAATCTTACTTAACGGTGGTTATGACGAACAAGTTGGAAAATTTGCACAAGGCAAAGCAGCTTTCTTACACCAAGGAAACTGGACTGATTCTTCATATGCAAATTCAGACTTTGAAATGGGTTACTTACCACATGCTACATTAGCAACTGGTAACGATTCAATCTTCATCGGCGCTCCTTCATACTATGTCTTAAATGCTGATTCAACAGCTCAAGATGCTGCGAAGAAATTCCTAGCTGACTTAGCTTCAACAGCTGCTGGACATGATTACATGGTTAACAAAGCAAACATGGTTCCTGCATTTAATTCAGTAACTTTAGTTCCTGCAACTCCATTATCTAAAGCTGTTCTTGAGTACAATCAAGATGGTAAAGCATACGCTTGGTGGCAAAATGATATGCCTTCAGGATTTGGAATGGAAACTATTGGGCCAATCTACGAATTGTTCGCAAAAGGTGAAATCACTAAACAACAATTTATTACACAAATTACTGCAGAAATTGCTGGCTTAAAGTAAGCTAACGAAGGATTCACTCAGTGAATCCTTTTTTTATGCTAGAATTAAAACATGAAAACAAGTACTTTTAAATTCAATAAATATTTCTTTCAACTCATTGCAGATGAACATCATGTTGTTTCGTTAAATCGAGTGGATCATCAGGAACTCATAATTCATCCAGAACATCAGCGTTGGATAAAGGATATCAATGATTATGAATCTGGTTTAAAAAAAAGGTTTGATTGGAATATCCAGTTCTCAAATACAGAGTTTCAAAAGAAGGTCTTTATGGCTTTACAATCTATTCCTTATGGAGAAACTCGCACATATCATGAAGTAGCAATTATGATACAACAACCTAAAGCAGCAAGAGCAGTAGGACAAGCAATCTCAAAAAACCCAGTACTTATTGTGATTCCATGTCATCGAGTGTTAGCAAAACATGGCCTTGGTGGATTCTCTAGTGGTCTTGATTTGAAGGAATCTTTATTATCACACGAGCACCATCAATAACCATATAGCAGTCAATTATGGTAAAATGTGTAGTATGAATCGACAACGCTCATTGTTCAACTCATTTGTTCTAATTGAAGAATTTATTCTTGTTTTAATGTGGCCGTTTGTCTTAGTGAACTTCTACAACACACGCTTACTTCGCTTAATTGTAAACATACTAGAACAAGCACAATACATTACACTATTCGCGCTATTATTTGTTTTGTCCGGTTTCTTCTTTAATCATTATCAGAAACCTCAAGTACGAAAGTTAATCGACGAGATTGCTTCATTATGGTTTATTCAAGTGGTTCATTTTTTTATGACCACTTTTATTTTTATATACATGAATCCTGAATTATCACGATTCTCCTTTGTAATCATACATGGATCGTTATTTATTGTTCTTGTTATCCATCGTTTATGGATAAGATGGTTAAATGTGTATTTATTTAAGAGAGATATTTTAGTTGAAAATATCCTTGTGATAAATGCTTCAAGTCATGCACAACAATACATTGAAACGATTGAAAACAATCCACGCTTTACTCAAAAAATCCATGAAATCATTCCTTATGAAGACTGTTCACTTGAAAATATTGCATCAAGAATAAAAGACACCCAATGCTTTCATGCCGTTATATCGGATGAAGGGATGAATCAAGTGTGGTTACAAAGAGCACTTGAACTTTGTGACAATCAAGGCATTCTAACAACTTATCTTCCTTATTCACAAACATTTATGGCTACCAGTGACGCATTTGATATTATTGGTCAACAACGACTTTATCCTACACGAGCCATACCTTTAAATCAGTTTTCATTTCGTTTAATAAAGAGAACCCTAGACTTACTCATTACCATTACTGGACTTATTGTTCTTCTCCCAGTGTTTGTCTTGATTGCAACCTTGATAAAAATCACTTCCCCTGGACCAATCTTCTTTGTGCAAGAGCGAATGGGCTATCAAAAGAAACCATTTAAATGCTATAAATTTAGAACTATGCATGTTTCTAAAGATCAATCATGGATTGGTTCTCACGATCCACGAATTACCACCATAGGAAAATGGTTAAGATTCACATCACTTGATGAATTACCTCAATTATATAATGTTCTTAAAGGAGAAATGAGTTGTGTTGGGCCTAGACCTGAACGCGTGGAATTCATTGAAACTCTATCTTCGTCGATTGCGAAATATCATATTAAACATACTGTAAAACCAGGTATGACTGGTTGGGCTCAAATTAATGGTTATCGTGGAGATACTTCTTTACAAAAACGAATTGAGTTTGATCTTTACTATTTACAAAATTGGTCTCTTGGACTTGATATTTACATTATTCTTAGAACTGCTCTTCTAGGGTTTATTAATAAGGGGGAATTATGAAACCAAAGCTAAGTATCATTATTCCTATGTACAATGATTCTGAAGGATTCATTCAAACGATTGAATCATTACAAAAATCAATTGATTGGAGTAATGAACTAGTTCAGATCATCGTCATTGATTCTTCGATTAATCATCAGACCTCACACTATCAAAACATAACATGGATATACTTGCCAAAAAAGACCTATGCAGGACATGCTCGCAATATTGGTGTAGAGGTTGCATTAAGTGATTGGATTGGATTTCTTGATTGTGGACTTGAAGTTGAACTTGAATGGATTAACCTAATGATTCAGTCACAATCATTAGGAGTAGAAGTAATATGGGGGAAAAGTGATTTTCTTTTTATATCACCAAAGGATAGAGCGTATGTCCGTAGCTTTCATCGAGTATCATTCTCGCGACGATTTATACGCAGCAGTATGATTAAGAAAAGTCTATTTCTATCAATGAATGGTTTTGTAACTCATGTTCATGCGGGAGAAGATCTTGATTTCTACAAGCGAGTTTCAAAGCTACAAATCAGGGAGGAGTATAACAATGCGCAAGCATGGTATGCTCACTATCCAAGAAACAGTTTGGAAATACTAAAGAAATGGTCGTCCTTTACAAAGGACAATGTGATTGTTAATCAAGCACATCGAAAATTTGTGTTTGTGTTATTTGAGTTGTTTGCTTTAGGAATATTGATTATATCAATCCTAAATGGATATTTAATTGTCTTAGTCTTTGCTTTTCAACTTGCAATGATTCGACTTTATTGGCAAACAAAGCAATCATCGTATCCACTTGTAAGTATTGAGGATACACTATTAACTCTTTGGTATACCATGGTGTTTGATTTGAGTCGAATTGTTGGAGTCATTTGGGGAATATTTGAAAAGGTGAAAATAAGACATGAAACATAAAGTAAACTTATTTCTAGTTGGGGCGGCAAAGTCAGGGACAACCTCACTCTATAAGATGTTTGGACAACATCCAGATATATTTGTGGGAGTTAAGAAAGAACCTCATTTCTTTGCAAAGGACCTATTTAATCCTTCAAAGCGTTATCGCCAAAGACTATGCTTAACTCAAGAAGATTATTTCAAAAACTATCATAATGCAAATAATGAGGCTTATTATTTGGACGCATCTGTGTACTATATGTATTTTGAGGAAGTAGCACAAAGACTCTTTGATTATAACCCTGAGGCTAAAATCATAATGATTTTGAGAAGTCCTATTCAGCGTTTTTATTCTCACTACAAGATGCTTCGCAAAGAAGGTGTTATTAACACTTCACTTAAAGATTTTATTAAGCATCCTATTGATAATAACGGACTTAATGTACTTAAGATGGGCGAATATCAAAATGCTGTCCAACGCTTTGAAGACTTATTTGAAAATCAATGTTTAATATTAGATTTTAGTGAACTAAAACATAGTGAAAAAGTGATGGACAAGATATGTGATTTTTTAAATATTGAAAAGATTGATAACATAAGAATAGAACATGAAAATAAATCAGGTATTCCAAAATCTTCATGGCTTGCCTACTTACATATGAATTTCCCACTAACGATATGGTTAAAATCCATAATGCCTAAAGGTAAGTTTCGATCATTTCTTGGAGAATCTGTTCTTAAAACCTTTTATAAAGATGAACCACTCGATGAAGCTGTTGAGTTGGTACTCAAGGAATACTACGAAAAACACCCATAAATTGGAGATAAGCATGCATGTCTGTCACATTCTATTTGAATTAAGACTTGGTGGTATTGGAGCAGTGCTTCAAAACTATGCTTTAGGGATGGGTGAAAACAGTACAATGACATGTATTATCTTTCGAATGACAACTGATGAAGTTGTTCTTGAACGCTACCATGCTCTTCTAAGTCATCCTAATGTGACAATCATCAACCTAAACAAAAGAATAAAGAAAGATCATTTTAAAACACTAATTTCTTTAGTTAAAATCTTTAGAAAACAACAGTTTGACATGGTGTTCTCGCACCTAGAAGAAACAACACGCTATGTTTGGTGGTTAACATTATTAACTAAGAACAAACTGACACAAGTAATCCATAACCAAGTGTTTCATGATTTATGGCTTCATCACTTATTTTTAAGACATATTATGAGTGGCTATATCTTTGTCTCTTTAAGTTCAATGAATGCTCATCATGCTTTAAAACATACATTCAAAACTACCATACACAATGGCATAATCATGACACCTCTACTATCAAGACAGCGTGAAGGGTTCTTGTTTGTGGGGCGTATGGAGTATCAAAAGAATCCACTAGAATGCATTAGATTGTATCAACATGCGATAACACAAGTTGATAATCCATGGCCACTCACAATGATTGGGAATGGTCCACTCTTAAATGAACTCGAAGAATATATAAATAAACACAACCTAAGTGATAATGTGACATTAATCCATTCAACCACAAATGTGGATGAATGGTATGCAAAAAGCTTATGTGGGCTTATCACTTCTCATTATGAAGGAACACCTATGATATTACTTGAAGGCATGAATCAAGGATGTCCTTTCATTAGTTATGATGTTGGGGATATTAAAGAAGTAATGGGGGAGAATACAGGAATAATCATTCCACCGATGCAAACTAAGATGTTTGAAGAAGCAATGGTGAGAGTCATGAAGGATAATACAATCCTATCTTATTATTCTAAACAGGCATCACTAACTAGTGCGAAATTCACTGCACAAAGCATGGTTAATCATTATGAAAGATGGATTATTGAAAGGAACAATCATGAGTAAAAAAGTAGAAATTATGGTTGTTGGAGCACAAAAATGTGGTACAACATCACTTCATGACATCTTATCCAATCACCCCCAATTAGAACTTCCTTTCTTAAAAGAATTGTATTTTTTCACGAATAGTAATCAGTATGCCAATGTTGACAACTTTCATCAACATTATAAATTTTTAGACGGTAAGGTTGCGATGAACATTACACCTAATAATATGTGCCATCCTCACGCAATGCAGCGTATCTATGACTATAATCCTCAAATGAAGATTGTTGTGATGTTAAGAGAACCTACAGCACGTTGTATCTCACAATATAAGATGCGTGAACGAACTTTAAAAGAGAAAAGATCATTCAAGGAAGTAGTATACTTTGAACTAAATGATAAGAATTTAGGCCAACCAGATTGTTTAAGTATTGTGTATCGCTCAATGTATGATCTACAAATACAAGGGATATTGGATGTTTTTCCAAGAAACCAAGTATACTTTATACTCTTTGAAGATTTTGTTAAGGACCAACAAAAATCTGTAAATGATTTACTTGCGTGGTGTAATCTTTCATCATTTTCATTTGAACCAGTTAATTCCAATGAAAGCTTCTATCCTAAAAAGACCTTTATTTGGAGACTTCTTATGAAATTTCCAGCACGCTACTTAAGATACATTCAAACAAAACTCAATGTAAATATTCGGCAAAACCTTAAAGACATCTACAAGAAAAGAGGAACTCCTCCAGTTATTGATATTGAAACCATACACACGCTTCAAGAGTTCTTCAAAAAAGGAATTGATGAAACTGAAAAGCTAACAGGTTTAAATCTTGATGTATGGCGAAATATGTCATTTGAAACAAGAATAAAAACACCTCAAAAATAGAGTGTATTCTGATACTATATTTGCAAATAAGCACTCCATGATGTGTACTTCTTACTGTATAAGATTCTAGAGAGGAGAATTGGTATGAATCAAAAAATTGAAATTTTGTGTGTTGGTGCTCAAAAAGCAGGGACAACATCTTTACACAATATACTTAAAAATCATCCTCAGATAGAACTTCCTTATATTAAGGAAATCTACTATTTTTCTGATGATAAGGAATATCGCTCATTAAGTAATCTTCATCGACATTACTCATTTGAAGCAGGGAAAGTGGCTATGAATATTACACCTTCCAATATGTGTAATGATTTGGCAATTCAGCGCATCTACGAATATAACCCCAATATGAAAATCATTATGTTACTTCGTAATCCTACGAATCGTGTTATCTCTCAATATCGAATGCGATATCGAAATTTCAATGAAAAACGCTCTTTAAGTGAAGTTATAAGCGATGAAATAGACTCGAGAATCTTTGAAAAGAGAGCTTGTTCAAGCCTATTATATCGATCAATGTATTCTCAGCAAATCAAACACATACAATCATTTTTCCCTAAGGAACAACTATACTATGTATTGTTTGAAGAGTTTTCAAAGAATCAAAAAAGAGTGATTGATGATTTACTAAATTGGTGTCAATTACCAGTATTTGATTTTGAGCACGTTCATTCCAATGAAAAATTCAATGGTTCAAAAAATATACTGTGGAGAATCGCAACAAAAATACCTCATAAGCTCGTTTTGCGCATTCAAGAAATATTTAAAGTTAATCTTCGTCAATTAGTGAAATCTCATGTTAAAAAAGATATGATTCAACCGCTAATTGATGAGGCAACAGTGTTACGTCTTCAATATTTCTTTAAAGAAACTATTGATGAGACTGAGCGATTAACAGGATTAAACTTAGATATTTGGCGGAATAGTACCTCAAAAACAGGAGATAAACATGCATCTAAATCAATTTGAACCACTTAAACAACTCATGTTTGATGCGGGAGAAGAGATACTAAAAATCTATCATCAAGACTTTGAAGTCATGATGAAAGAAGATTTGTCTCCACTAACTCAAGCAGATCTAAAAGCTAATCGCATGATTCATTCATTTTGTAATGAACATTTTCCTGATATCGACTTTTTAAGTGAAGAAGCATCCTTTAAACATGATCACTCAAAACCACTAGCATTTATTTGTGATCCACTTGATGGCACAAAAGAATTTGTAGCAAAGAATGGAGAGTTTACTGTAAACTTAGCATTACTTGAAAATGGAAGACCTATTTTAGGACTTATTTATGCACCTGTTTCTAAAACATTATTTTATGCTCAAAAAGATCAAGGAGCATACATGCAAATATCAGGACAACCCACTCGCCAAATCAAAACAACAACTAAATCCAATGATCTAAAAGCAGTTATCTCAAGATCTCATCTTGGAGAGAAAGAACAAGCATTTCTTGATAAAAATAAAGCATCAATAATTCATACAACCAAGGTAGGTTCATCCTTAAAAGGTTGTGTCATTGCATCGGGCTTTGCGGATGTTTATGTACGTTATGGTCCAACCAGTGAATGGGATATCGCTGCGATGGACATTATTGTTCATGAAGCTGGAGGTGTACTTAATGATATTAATCATCAACCACTCATCTATCGTAAAGCTAATCCATTAAATCCACATTTCTATGTGTTAAATACAAAGGAGAACATATGGCTAATCTAAATCATCTTCAACAACTTGAATCAGAAGCTATCTTCATTTTACGTGAAGTTGTCGCAGAGTGTGAAAGACCAGTCATGCTTTATAGTATCGGAAAAGATTCATCAGTCATGTTGCATCTTGCCTTAAAAGCTTTTTATCCCGCAAAACCTCCGTTTCCATTTCTTCATATTGACACAACGTGGAAATTTAAGGAAATGATTGAGTTTAGAGACAACCGTATGAAAGAGTTAGGACTAGAACTCATTGTTCATACGAATCAAGAAGGTGTTAGAAATAACATAAATCCTTTTGATCATCAAGCATCGTATACAGATATTATGAAAACACAAGCTTTAAAGGAAGCTCTTGACCTCTATAAATTTACAGCTGCATTTGGAGGAGGTCGACGTGATGAAGAGAAATCACGAGCTAAAGAGCGAATCTTTTCATTTAGAAATCCTCAACATGGTTGGGATCCTCAAAACCAAAGACCAGAATGTTGGAATATTTATAACACGCAAATCCATCCTCAAGAATCAATTCGAGTGTTCCCACTCTCCAATTGGACAGAAAAAGACATATGGGAATACATTAAACAAGAGAATATCCCAATAGTTCCTTTATACTTTGCCAAACAAAGACCTGTTATTGAGCGAGATGGAAATATTATCATGGTAGATGATGAACGCCTTCAAGTTAAAGGCAATGAAGTCATCGAACATAAGTCAGTACGCTTTAGAACATTAGGCTGTTATCCACTTACTGGGGGTGTTTATTCTTATGCAAACACCTTAGATGAAGTTGTAAAGGAAACATTGGGATCTGTGAATTCAGAGAGAACATCAAGGGTAATAGATTATGATGGTCAAGCTTCAATGGAACGTCGTAAGAAAGAAGGATATTTCTAATGCATGACGTACTAAAATTTATAACATGTGGAAGTGTTGATGATGGAAAGAGTACTTTAATAGGGCATCTTTTGTATGACACAAAAAAACTTTATGCAGATCAAGTACAACGACTTGAACTTGATTCTCGTGTCATTAATCGTACTCAAGGACTTGATTACTCACTACTTCTTGATGGATTAAGTGCAGAGCGTGAACAAGGGATTACCATTGATGTTGCATATCGCTATTTCAATACTGATGCTCGAAATTTTATTGTGGCTGATACTCCGGGGCACATTCAATATACTCGTAATATGGCCGTTGGGGCATCATTTGCAGACTGTGCTATCTTGCTTGTGGATGCTACATTAGGCCTACTTGAACAAACCAAACGACATACTCGTATTTGTTCTCTTATGGGAATAAAACACTTTATACTTGCTGTAAATAAAATGGATTTAGTGTCCTACAAAGAAGACATCTACAATAAAATTATTCAACAGTATCTCGAGTTTTCTCAAGAATTTCCTATGAATTCCTTAGTGTGTATTCCCTTGAGTGCCACAATAGGGGATAACTTATCTGTTTTATCCTCAAACATGCCATGGTATCAAGGAAGTACATTACTTCATGCATTAGAAACAGTGGATGTTAGTCAAACTTCTTTTGAAACCGTCATTTGTCCTATTCAAAGAGTTAATCGTCCTCATGCAAAGTATCGTGGATTTCAAGGGCAGTTGTTAAGTGGAACACTTCATGTGAATGATGTCATTACATTATATCCTTCGTTAGTTAAAGCTACTGTGGATGCAATCCATGTAGGATTTGAAAATAGAGAATTTGCAACTCAAGGAGAGAATGTTGATATTCAGTTTAAAGAACATGTTGATGCTTCTCGAGGACAAGTAATTGTTAAAGGAGATGGAGTTAAGTCAGCAACTCAATTTCAAGCTACATTACTATGGATGGATGATCAACCCCTTGAAGTAGGAAAGGTGTATACCCTTAAGTGTGGTACACGCAGTGTTAGTGCAAATATCATGAGTATTAAACATAAAATTGATATTCAAACTTCTGCACATCTTTCAGCTAAAATGCTAGAAAAAAATGATATTGGTGTAGTAACTCTTTCAGTCACTCATCCTTTAGTGTTCACACCTTTTGATAAATTTAAAGGGTTAGGTTCATTTATTCTCATCGATCGTTTGTCACATATGACTAGTTGTGCAGGTATTATACATTATGATCTATACCGCTCAAGTAATATTCATCCACAATCTTTAAGTGTTGATGCTTCACTTCGTGCTCAATTAAAAGCACAGAAACCGATGACCATATGGTTTTTAGGATTAAGTGGATCAGGGAAATCAACCATTGCGAATGCTCTAGATCGCAGACTATATCAAGAAGGTTTTCATACAATGCTATTAGATGGTGATAATGTTCGCTTAGGACTTAATGAGAACTTAGGGTTCACCACATCAGATCGTCATGAAAATATTCGTCGTGTTGCCCATGTATGTAAACTTATGAATGATGCAGGACTTATAGTCTTTGCATCGCTTATTACCCCAAGTCATGAAGATCAATATTTAGTTGAATCAATTCTAGGTGAAAACGTAAAGATTGTTTATGTTAGTACACCTTTAGAAGAATGTATAAGAAGAGATGTAAAAGGCTTATACCAAAAAGCAATTGATCAAAAGATACCTCATTTTACAGGAATTAGTGCTCCATTTGATGTCCCTCATAGAGCACATGCAACGATTGACACATCGTTAGTTACGATTGAGGATGCTGTAGAAATTGTTTACAAACTAATCAAGGATAAGTAAATGAATTTACTTGCGATAATCATCTATTTTGTAATGATTTTGGGTTGGATGAGTATTAAAAATATTCCTCCTCATTTTGTTCTGCTTTCTAGTGCAGTGCTTTTTAGTATCATTGGATGGATACCATGGTTAAATTGGATTAATGTTCTTTTTAATCCCTCTTTACAAACAATTTTTTTCTTAGTACTTATGAGTGGCGTTATAAAGCGACAACCATGGATATATCGTATTCAAATGCGTGCTGGATCAAGCCTTCATCCAAGTATCCTAATATCGTTAATCATGGGGTTATCGATGTTTATTAACAATATCCCTATCGTTATGATCTTACTTCCCATGATTCATGAGAAGGTAAAAACATCACATCAGAAGTGGTGGATTGCATTATCATATGCAAGCATATTTGGGGGTATGTTAACCCTCATCGGAACAAGTACTAATCTACTTGTAAATGCTTGGTTGATTGAGCAGCAACACCCACCTCTAGGTTTCTTTGAGACAGGGCTGTTTGCATTCCCAATTGTATTGATTGCCACACTAATACTACTTAAGGATGTTTCTTCGACTTCGAAAGTTAGTAAAAATGAAGTATATCCTGAATTACAAGATCACCTTGTTGGGTTTGAAATTACTCAAGATTCATCACTGCATCAAATTTCATTAAAAGACGCAAGTGTCAATTATCTCAATGGTTCATATTGCACCTTAATTGTTAGAGATGGGATGACATTATTCCCACTCAATGAAAATACAATCTTACTAAGTGGTGATCACTTATATTTTGGAGGTAATATTGATTTATTTAAGCATTTGTTTCAATTTCAGGGATTAAGGCTCATTGAAACAAAGGAAAACTATAAGAAAGTTCATCTTGTGGAAGCTTTGACACTCAACAACTTTCACCAAAGTATCGGAGCTTTAAAACTTAAAGAACAACTTAATGGTATCATCATAGGAATCATTCGTGGTGGAAGACCTCTTGTACAATCATATAAAGATGTCACATTACTTGAGAAAGATATTGTTCTAATTGTTATGAATGCAAAAGATGATTTAGATCATCCATCTTTTCAACAAGTCTCACGCCATGCCGTTATGGAATCAATTTCTATAAAAAATACCATTGTGTCTATAATGTTTTTAGGAGCTATTTTACTTGGAATGTTTAAGATAGTCGATTATTCGATCTCTCTTCCTATTCTTATAGTGTTTAGTCTTATTAATCATGATATTTCGCTTAAAGGCATTATTCATGAGACACAACCAAAATTAATGCTTGCTTTATATTCAGGACTTGTATTAGCCCAAGTGTTTCAGACACCTATTATTAGAGAAGAACTTTATTTTTATCTATCAGCATGGTTAATGACCATCCCAATGTGGATGTTTGTAATCGTGATTGCTTTATTAACAATACTATTCACAGAGGTTATGAATAATGGGGTTGCCGCAATGATGATGCTAAGCTTAGTGTCACTTCTTTATGAAGTAGTAAGATTTGACTTTAGAACTATTATTTTGATGGTTACTATTCTTGCTAGTGCATCCTTCATGAATATCTTGGGGTATCAAACTCACTTAATCGTTATGAATGCAGGAAGATTAAAATCACTTGATTTCATTCAAAGGGGATGGAAATATTCATTGTGTTTTGTGGTTGGAACTGTTGTCTTAGTTTTATTAAGAATGATGTAAAGATTAGTAGGAGTAGATGATATTTCTTAATTAAGTATATTTTTTGATACAAGAGTTATGTCAATAAAAGGAGGTTCATTTATCAAATGAAACCTCCTTTTATATTAAGTAATTCAGAATTTTAGCCTTTAGCGAAGTTGTAAGTTCAAGCATCAGCTGTCGCTCTAGTAGTCTTGGATATTGTACTTCGTGAGTCTTCCAAAACTTTTCTATCATTTCTACTTTGTCACTGCGATTCATTATAGAATACAGGATAAACCACTCCTCAAGTGACATGAGTGGGATGTTAGTATTATTTATTTGAGAAGTGTTTGGAATGCTTAAGTGATCAAATAGAGCAATGTAAGTTCCTTCAAGATGTTCATAGGCAAAACCAGCCATGATATCAATGGTTATGTCTTCACATTTATATGAGGTGAAGTGTTTTGTCTTGAAGGGATATTTTGAAGGTGTTACAACTTGTGTTGCGTAGACATTAAAAATATCGATAACTTTACTATAGTCATCCACACCTACAAATAAATCAATATCATGAGGTTCAATATCAAAGGATCTCAGTTTCAACATCATTGAACCCCCTAAACCATAGAGTAGTTTAGCTTCATTAAGTTGATTGAGAATTGATAGTATTTTTTTGTTCATAATGCTCCTAAAAAAATCCACTGAAACAGTGGATTAGTTGAGATAATTTAGTGGATTAACTTGTTTTCCATTGCGTTGTACTTCGAAGTGTAAATGAGAACCTGTACTAACGCCAGTACTTCCCATAAGTCCAATACGTTGTCCAACTTTAACTTTTGTTCCTACACCAACTTCAATCTTGGATAGATGTGCATAAAGTGTGGATAGACCACCACCATGGTTGATTACAATATAATTACCATAGCCACTTGAGAATTGTGCTCTTGTGACTGTACCATTTGCATAGGACTTGATGACTGTTCCTTGAGGACCAGCAATATCAACACCATAGTGGAACTCACGTCGTCCTGTGATAGGATGTAGACGATAACCAAATCCACTTGAGAAACGTCCAGTAGTAACTCCAAAGTTATTTGCTGAAGTACGTTTCATGGTAGTTTGAGTACCTACTTTAAGAATACCAGCAACTGGCTCACTAAGAATTTCTTCTTCAACGACTTCAACCACATGTGGGAAACCATTGAGTGTCTTAATAGCATAAGTTACATTTTTTGATCCCTCAACACCGGGTTTAACGACGACACGTGCTGTAGAGATTAAAGTATTATCACGTACAATTTCATTAGTATATGGAATTGATTCTTCAACAACCTGAGTTGTGGTGATAATGACGTCTAGACTAGGTTTAGATGGTTGTAATGTAATTGTATTTCCTGGCCAAATGCGATCAAGATTAATATCACTATTATATGTCGCAAGATCTCTATATGAGAGGGCATATCGTTGGGCTATATCCCATACGGTATCACCTTTAACAACTGTATATAACTGAGCTTCATCTTTATTTGATTGAAGCCTTTCAAGTGCTTCTTGTGCAGTCGAGAATGTTCCGCTATACATGACTTCAGTTATTTGAACATCTTCGACAAACTCTAAGGATGTGATATTACTTTGGTTATTAAGTCTTGCAAGCATTGGTTTTTGATATTCTTCAATAACATATTTCATTTCACGTGCATCTTCTAACACAAACCACGTTTCGTTATTGACAGTAAAAGCATAACCAGGAATTGGTGCTTCACTGATAGTAAATCCCCCTGAAACAAAGCCTGAGAATAAGGCTTCGGTAGAATAATAGGTTCCAATAAGTAATCCTAATATACCTAGTACGATGACTAGTGATTTCCTTTTGAGTCGAAATTTCTTCATGCTCACCACTTTCTAATTATTATGTTCACGAGATAATCTTTTTTCATTATACAAAACATACCCCAATGTGGCAAATTTTTTGAGTAATTCACATTTTTTAATGTAGTTTGATGTTTATTGCTTTCTTCTAGATCTTAGAATAATTTGAATTATTTTGATAATAATCAAGAAAAACAACACAAGAAATGCTATTCCTAAGGAGATCCACTTAAGGCTTGTGATTGTTCCTGCCAAGTCAGCAATCACCCAAGTTTGACTAGGATAGCGAAACATAACAAGGCTAACCATGATATTTTCTAGATAATCAAAAGCCACACTAAACCAGACAAATGTCAAAATCCAACGATTCATTTTTGATAATCCAATTGATTGAAACAGCAATGCACTTAAAGAGAAAATAAAACTAAAGTACACAAGTGGCCAGACTAAATCAAATGTCCAACGTTGAACGATATAAAACTCACGCCCTAATGCTCCATAGCTTTCCGCAATACGATATAGCTCACTTGCATTATAAAAGAAAGATGTGTCAACACTTTCTCTCAGACCATAGATTGTTGCAAGTTCACTTTGCTGAGGTAAGATTACTGCAATAAAGAAAGCAAATATTAAAGTTGAAGCAAGTCCTAACCAATAGGGCATATGTTCAATGCTTAAATGAAACCACTTCTTCATGATTTTCTCCTTAAGGAAGATCTAATTAAATTGTGATTTCGCTCACAATATAATACAAACCTTATTAAACCTAATCTTATTTTAAAGTATTCTTTGTCATTTGTCACAAAACTCGCTAAACTTATTATAGGACACTATAATTATAAAGTGAGGTTGAGATCCATATGACATTGTATACATGCCCAATTGATAAACCCGTTACAATTAAAAGTATTAAATTGGACCAACCATCCACTTTTCGTATATCACGACTAGGAATGAATTTGAATGAGAAATGCATAGTTATATTGCGTCACAAGCATCATATTATCGTTTCTGTAAAAGGTGTTCGGTATGGTCTAGATCATACAAGTGCACAAAGTATAGAGGTAACTCATGATTAAAGCGGCACTCATTGGAAATCCAAATAGTGGTAAAACAACCATCTTCAATCAACTATCTAATTCACATGAACGCATTGGGAATTGGGCTGGTGTAACCATTGAACGTAAAGAAGCACAACTTCATTGTCATTTTGATTGCAAAAGTGAAACAATCTTCATTTCTGATTTACCAGGATCATACTCTATTGAATCAGTAACACTTGATGAAGATGTAACGATTCAATATTTAAAATCTAAACACATTGATGTCATTGTTAATGTAATAGATGTTTTAAGTTTTGAGCGTTCTTTAGAGTTTACCTTGCAACTCCTTGAGCAAAATATCCCGATGGTAGTTGTACTTAATAAGATGGATATGGCTAAAAAGAAAAGAATTAAGATTGATCCTCATTTATTATCAAATATGCTTCAAACACCTGTAATTTGTGCTCAGGCAAATAAGCGAATCGGACTACAGGAAATTGTTGATGCTATCTTGACACAAAAACATCAATGCCAAGTTTTCTGTACGAGGGAAGAATAATGACAAACAAAGATTTTTCTAAACAAGCTCAAAACATTGCATCACTTGTGATGCAGCAAAACAATAACAAGAAAACAATATCAGATCGACTTGATCAATGGATTACACATCCTATCTTAGGATTAGTGATATTCGCATTAATTATGTGGATAGTATTTTCTATTTCACAAGTTTGGATTGGTCCATGGTTATCAGACACATTGATGATTGGACTTGAAGCTGGGGTTAATGCAATTGCAGCACTTATTGAATCGTACGATGTCTCCTTCTTTTGGCAAGGTCTTATTATTGAAGGTATCCTTGGAGGATTTATTGCGGTTATTGGGTTTTTACCACTTATTATGGTTTTACTATTTCTTTTACAACTCTTAGAAGATTCAGGATACATGGCTCGTGTTGCACTTGTCTTTAATCATTATTTCTCTCATTTAGGTTTATCCGGAGCTTCCATTATTCCAATGTATGTTGGTACAGCATGTAGTATTCCTGCTATCTTATCTACAAAAACAATTAAAGATGATCGTCAACGAAAGATGACAATCATGTTAACTCCGTTTGTTCCATGTGGTGCTAAACTTCCAATCATAGCCTTATTCCTAAGTGTATTCTTCTTTGGTCAAGCTTATATGACACTACTCGTCTATGCACTTGCGATTGTTGTCATTTATATTTCAGGCTTAGGACTAAAATACGTCTTCCAGCAAACCAATGCTCATCATATGCTAGTTATCGAACTTCCAGAATACAAACGTCCATCATTAACATTAGGATTTAAGTCAATGATTGAGCGAGCTAAAGATTTTATTAAGAATGCCGCAACCATTATTGTCTTAATGAATGGATTTATATGGTTGACTGCAAACTTCAACTTTCAATTTATTGCAGTGGAATCAGCATCAGATAGTATTCTGTATTTCATATCTAGTCCAATTGCGTTCCTACTTATTCCTTTAGGATTTGGCTTTTGGGGATTTGCAGCTGCCGCATTAAGTGGGTTTGTCGCAAAAGAAGAAGTTGTTGGTGCATTAGCTGTTATCTTTGTCTTTACTGTAACATCTGACTTTGATGTTGTTGGTATTGATAGTGCTCGAAGAGCGTTAATGGATGTTGGGGGATTAACGTCACTCAGTGCATTATCTTTTCTTGCCTTCAATCTGTTTACACCTCCATGCTTTGCGGCAATTGGTGCAATGAACACCGAACTTAAATCAAAGAAATGGTTAGTCTTTGCGGTAGGGTATCAACTCATGATTGGCTATCTTGTTGCAATGTTAATATTTCAAATAGGAACACTCATTACAACACAACATTTATCATCATCATGGCTAATTAGTCTTATCATATTCATACTATCCATATCATCGATAGTTATGGTAAGACAAAGAGTGGTTCATCATGGCTAATATCATTGTAGGAAGCCTTGTTGTAGGTTTGTATGGACTTATTGTTATAATCTTATGGAGAAGACATAAGAAACAAAAAAGTGTCTGTGCACGCTGTATGACACAACAAGACTCACCGTCGTGGATTCAAGAATATCAAAACGAAAGACTCAAATGAGTCTTTTAATTGACAAAAAATTCTAAAGTGATACAATACTACTTGCAAATGCGAATCATTCGCAACTAAGGGAGTATTACTATGTCACATATACACATTCCAGATGGTATTTTATCTTGGTGGATTTGGGTTCCTGCTTTACTACTTGTAGTCGGGATCTTGTATTTTATTTTTAAGAGTTGGAATCAAGAGGAAGCAAGACGATTAATTCCACTTGCCGCAATGATGTCAGCACTTATGCTTATCACAATGTCAGTTCCATTATTCATTGTTCCTGTTCATTTAACTCTTGCAGTGTTAGCAGGTTTAATGGTTGGTCCTAAAATGGCATTTGTCTCAATACTTGTTGTTAATACTATGTTAGCATCTCTTGGTCATGGGGGAGTCACTCTCATTGGACTTAACACACTTGTTATTGGTGCGGAAATGTTAGTCGGTGTATATGTATACCGTCTTGTTTCCAAAAAACTATCAACACTTCCATCCGCAATGATTGCTACAGTAGTTGGAGTTTCTTTATCACTCTTTGTAAGTTTAGGACTTATGATTAGTACAGTAGGGCTTGTAGAGGCATTACCTCATGAAGAACATGATGAAAGTGATGAAGAAGGAATCGTTCTTGTTATTCCTGAGCGCTTTAATGTGACACTTGAACCGATTTATCATGTTGAAGAAATTGTTATAATTGATGATAGAGAAAACTTCTATAAAGTTAAATTAACTAGTGATGAGCGACATGCAACTGTAGATGAAGTCGTAGAATCACTAATTGAAGCAGGTTGGCTTCCAAGTGATAATTCAGATGATCACAAAGGATGGTACCTTAAAGACAACATTGAAATTCACATACATGCACTACATGAGGATAGAGTTACAGTTTTCCTAGAGTTTGAAATCTTACCTGAAGGTGTTGAACATGATCATTCTCATAGTGATTATGAAGGGAAAGAATATGATGAAGATTTAGACAGTATTCTTTCAGAGTTTAACTATCTAGGCTTTAGTGGGTGGCTTGCGGTCATTATGATATACTTAGCTGGGATGCTATTAGAATCTTCCGCAACAGGATTAATCTTCAAATCATTAAAGAAAGTTAAAAAAGATCAATAAACTATGCATTTAGCTGATATTGATTATCAAGCACTATCAAAGCGTTCATGGCTTCATGATCGTCGTACTGATGTTAAAAGCATCAGTACACTATTGGTACTTATCGCAGTTTTGGCTGCACAAAATCTCACCATACTTGTGGTGATTTTGTGCTTTCTTTTTGTTGCTTTGGTAAGTTCAAAACTATCAACAAAAGCTATTCTTCATTTCTCTTTGTATCCTCTATTTTTCTCTTCAATATTTATAAGTGTTTTGTGGAATACAAATCCAACACTTGGATTACTTTCACTTTTAAAGGCATTAAGTTCAGCGTGGTTAATGATTACATTGGTTGCGACAACGGCTTATGTTGATTTGTTTGCAACACTGTCTAAAGTACTTCCTGCCTTACTCGTTGATTTGTTTCTCTTTACTTATCGCTCATTCTTTATTTTATTAGAAAAAGTAAGTGATTTGATGAAAGTGATTCGTCTTCGAGGAGGATATCATCCATATCATCCTATTCGAAATATTAAGAACTTCTCTTCAGCCCTAGCATTACTATTTGTACGTGCATTTGAAATGAATGATCGTATGTATCAAATATATAGTTTACGTGGGTATACTGGTAAGCTTCCACTTCGAGAAGAAGCAAAACCTTGGACACTTTCAGATTTTAGTTTAATACTCATAAGTCTTATTCTTATGATCGGAGCAATACTATGACACAACCAGTTATTCAAGTCGAATGTTTAAAACATATTTATCCAGATCAAACCGTTGTCAGTGTGTGTGGTTTAGATTTTGTGGTAAACCAAGGAGAGCGTGTTGTGATACTTGGTCCGAATGGTTCAGGTAAGACAACTCTTATTTCTCATATTCTAGGATTACTTAAACCCATTGAAGGTAGTGTCGCTGTAATGGGACTTGATCCTGTCAAGCACTTTGGAGCACTACGATCAAAAGTTGGGGTTGTATTTCAAAATGTAGATGAGCAAATCATTGGACCACGTGTGTATGATGATATTGCCTTTACTTTAAGAAACTTAAATCTACCAAAGCTTGAGATTGAACAACGTGTTCATGAAGTTGCAGTAATGCTCAATATTACTCATTTACTTGAGCGTGTTCCTCATTACTTAAGTGGGGGAGAGAAGAAGAAAGTTGCATTAGCAGGTGCACTTGCATTAATGCCACAAATATTAATCTTAGATGAGCCATTTAATTCTCTTGATCCAGAATCAAAGAAAGAGCTAGTATCACTCATTAATCATTTAAATAAGCATCATGGATTAAGTGTACTTATCACAACTCATGATATGGATTTAGTGCCTTTGATTGCAGATGTGGTATATGTCTTAAACAAAGGACACATCGTTACTAAAGGTAAACCACATTCTGTGTTCTCAGAGACACAACTTCTTAAGGACGCGTATTTAGAACCTCCTATTCTCATTGAGTTATTTACACGTCTTAAATCATATGGATATGTAGGACATATTCCTTATGATATGGAAGAGGCCATGCAGCTTTTGATCACATGGTTAGACCTAAAAGAAAAATCACAATAAAGGACAGAAATATCTGTCTTTTTTTGTGTCATTGTCAGTGTTAATCGACTATGATAGACTTAAAACAGTAAGGTTAACACTATGAAACAATATACAATACTGCTTGTTGAGGATGAAGACGATATTCGAACACGAATTCATTCTAAGATAGAACCCAATGAAGATTTTAAAGTTATTGCCCAAGCGAATAATGGGTATGATGCTTTTGAAATGTTTGAAAAACTTGTCCCTGATGTCTTGATTACAGATATTAAGATGCCCTTTGTGGATGGATTAACACTTGCTCAGCAAATAAAACTTTCCTATCCAAAGACAAAGATTGTTTTTATCACTGGATTTAATGAATTTGATTATGCGAAGAAGGCAATTGAACTTGATGTGGTTGATTATTTATCCAAACCAATAAGTCTTGAGGACATCGAACAAGTTCTTATTAAACTTAAATCAAGACTTGATGCCGATGAGCGCAACTTATTTAACGAAGAGAAACTTAAAGAAGTGTATCAATCACAACTTCCTGCACTCATTGATTATCAGTTCAATGATATCTTAAGAAAAAGAGCGATAACTCAACAAGAAATCGATCGTTTTGCCATGTATGGATATGACTTTAATCAAGGATACTTCACATGTGGACTTATACAGTTTGAAGGGGAAGCACCTTTGCTTCTTATCGAGCAAACTCGTACATTCTTGTTTAATGCGATAAAGAATCAATTTTCAAATTGTCAGCATGCTTTAGTGTTTAATTCATTATATGGTTTAGGATTTTGTTTACATCATGATACGCCTCATATGAATGACTTAATGTCAAAATGTGCAGAGATTCTAGATCTAAAAACAGAGATTTCCTTGATTGTTGTAAAGATTGCATTAAGTGAATCCTTTGAACCATTTACTAAGTTTAATACTCACTTCAATCAAACAATCGAAACCATGAAACGATTTGATTCATTTAACTTTGATTGCTTAGGAAAATATGATGACTTTGAAATGATGAATCAAGCATCCATGTATGACTATGCATGGTTAGAACATTTCGAAACATTAATTCGCTTAAAAAGTATTAAAGACTTAGATGAGTTCTTAAAAGAACAGTTTGAAGATGAAAGAGATGTACGAAATACAGATCGTAAACTTTTACTAAAGTGTTCAACAATCCTTCTTGATTATGCTGATTTCTTAAATGTAAATATTGATGAGATTATTGCTATGGATATTCTTGATCGCTTATCTTCCTTTAGAAAGATGTCATCACTGTGGCATTACATTAGAGAGCTTATTGTCAATATTCGTGAGCGCTCTCTCATAAACCAGCATTCCAAATCTTTAGAGATTTTTAAAGCTATAGAATCAATGATGAAGTCTCAGTATCAAGATCCTAATTTTTCAATGGAAATGGTATGTAGTGCTTTGAATATTTCTACTTCCTACTTAACAAGTTTGTTTAAGAGGTATTCATCAACTTCATTTAATAAGATGCTTGTGAAGTGTCGTATTGATAAGGCAAGTGAACTGCTAATGAATACTCCTCATAAAATTTATGAGATTGCAGAAATGGTTGGATACAATGATGTGTATTATTTTTCTCATTCCTTTAAAAAACAAACGGGTTTAACACCGAAGGATTTCCGTCATGAATAACATCATAAAAAAATTAACTATTGGGCAAACAACTTTTGCGATTATTGTGGTGATTGTCACGATTACTTTAACGATGTTTAGTGCAATTGCATATCAATTAGTATATACTGCAACCGATGATCTAATCGAAACTTCTTCTAAAGAGTTTACGTCTCAGCTTATTCTTAACTATGAGAACTATATGAGTGGTGTTATTGATATAAGTAACCAAATACAGCGACGTTTAACAAACCTTAATGAACCACTTGAAAGTGATACCATCGAGAATGTTTTTGAATCATTAATTGATGTTAATCGTAATTTACGAGGAGTAGCACTATATAATCAACAAGGTATTGTCGCAAGTTCTAATATTCAAATACCTTCTTATGTTGACCCATGGATTGACCTAGCATTATCCAATGATGCGATTCATCATTTCAAATTTATGGATGATCGCTTGTTTGTTGTGAAATCATTTTATAGTGGAACCACATTAGCTCAAACTCAAACATTACTCATTGAACTTGATAAGTCACAGTTTGATGCGATTGCCTTTAATACGAACTTAGGACAATATGGACATATCTTACTTCTTGATGATAAATTTGAGCCTATTTATAGTGTTGGAGAGTATGTTGAAACACAATCACTTCAAGTAATTAATAAACAACTTCTTGGGATGTCACTGCTTGAGTATGAAAACCAATCGATGGCACTTAATGTTTCTACTATTCGTGGTTCACGTTGGATGATTGCGACCTTTGTGAACGTGAATGCTATTAATCAAACTAAATCTGAACTATTGTTTGCGATGATTGGGATTATTCTTGCAATGATGCTTGTGGTAGCCTATGTCTCTGCAAACTTCTCTGGAAGACTTAATTCTCCAATGCGACGCATCCAACAACACATTCAAAAGATTCAAGAAGGAAACTTTGATGAGCAAATCGTTATGGATGGTCAGATTGAAATGGTCAAACTTGCGGATACGTTTAATACAATGTCATCGCAAATTAAGCAACTCATGGAAAACGTAGTTGAAGAGCAACAAGCCAAACGTGCAAGTACAATCAAAGCTTTACAGAATCAAATTAATCCTCACTTCCTGTATAACACACTTGATTCAATTGTTAATTTATCTGAGAATCAACAAAATGAAGATGTCGTGGAAGCAATATTAGCTTTATCTAAGTTCTTTAGAATGAGTATTTCAAACAATCAAAACATTGTGCCTTTAAAGGATGAGATTGAACATGTTCGCAACTATGGACTTATTCAAAAGATTCGTTATAAACGCAGTTTTGATTTAGATATTGATGTGGATGAAACATTGCATACTATTCCTGTCCTTAAGTTTTGCTTACAACCTCTTGTGGAGAATGCAATTATGCATGGACTACATCCTGATATGTTTACGCGCATTAAAATTAGTGCAACTATGAATGAAGACTCCATTTCACTTTCGGTGTATAACGAAGGATATGGTTTAAGTCCTCAAAAGATTGAAGATATTATGAATGTATTAAGAAAAGATTTACCAACACAAAGTGTTGGGCTTAAGAATGTATATCAAAGAATGAAACTATATTATGGACCTCAAGCGCACCTTCGTATCGAAAGTGACATGGATGAGTATACCAATGTAATATTGACATTCCCACTTAACATTTCATTGGAGGATCAAGTATGAAATACAGTTTAATTGGTTTAGTACTTATTCTTATGGGATGTCAGCCCGTAGTTCAGCAAGTTCCAGTTCTTTACTATGACATGAACGATGCGTATATCGCTGATTTTAAAGAGCGATTATCATCCATTGAAAAAGAACCACTTGTTCATATTGATGGTGGTAATCGAGTTAATACACAAAATGAACAGTTTACACAGTGGATAGAACAATCCTCAGTTCTAGTGGTCAATCCAGTCGATCGCCTTTCTGTATTACCTATGATTCTTAAGGCGAATCAACTTAACAAAACTATTATTTTCTTTAATCGTGAACCTTTAGATGAAGATTTTTCTAAAGCTTCTTTTGCATACTACGTTGGAGCTGATCCATTTCAGTCTGCACAGCTACAAACACAACTTGTGGATGAACTCCAAGACTCACAAAGGAACCAACCTTTAGATCGCAATGGTGATGGTATGATTCAACTTGTTATCTTAAAAGGAGAGCAAGGCCATCAAGATGCTGAGATTAGAACACGTGGTGTTATTGAAACGTTAACAAGTAAAGGATATAAATTAGACATCCTAGAAGTGCGTGTTGCGAATTTTGATCGAACTCAAGCTTACAAGGCAACCTTAGACTTAATGGAAACGTACCCTAACATGGAACTTATTATTTCTAATAATGATGCTATGGCTTTAGGAGCAATCGATGCCTTGGTTGATATGACATGGATTCAAGATATAAATCAAAATGGAGTCATTGAACAAGATGAACCATGGTTTCCTGTCATTGGGATTGATGGTCTTCCAGAAGCGATTGAATCAATGCAAAAAGGCTATCTTTTTGGGACTGTAAAGAATGATTCAGAAGCAATGGCTGATGCTATTGTTCAACTCATTGATATTGTCCTTAATAAAACAACATGGGATACGTTTACGTATACCATTAAAGATCGCAAGATTTACATTGATTACATCCTGATAAATAGACCATAGTGGCAAAATTCGCAAAATTGAAGTGAAAATTCCAATGGAGTGTAAACGCTTTCTCCCATACAATGAGACTGTCTCATAGAAAAAGGAGGAATACTATGAAAAAATTATTTGTAATGTTATTTGCATCAATCATGATGATTGCAACATTAGCAGCTTGTACTCCAGCAGTACAAACAGTGGATATTGGAATCGTTCTACCAACTCGTGATGAACCACGTTGGATCCAAGATGAAGCGCGATTTAAAGATGCTCTTAAAGACACTGATTACTCAGTAGAGATTTTATTCTCTCAAGGCTCAACAGCTACTGAATTATCCAATGTTGAAACTTTATTAGCAAAAGGCATTAAAGTGCTAATCATTACAGCACAAGATGGCGATGCTGCTGCAGCTGCAGTTGAAAAAGCTAAAGCTGAAGGCGTTACTGTTATTGCTTATGACCGTTTAATTACTAATACTACAGCTGTTGATTACTATGTAACATTTGATTCAGTGGCAGTGGGCCAAGCTCAAGGTCAATACTTAGTGGATCAAGCAACAGGAACTGGAAACCCACTTTACTTATATGCTGGGGCAGCTTCTGATAATAATGCTTTCTTATTCTTCGAAGGTGCATGGAATGTATTACAACCTAAAGTTGCTGATGGAACATTCGTAATTAAGAATTCATCTGAAGCAGTCAACTTACAAGCAAAACCTACATTAACACGTGCTGAAATGTCCACAATCTTAGGACAAATCACTACTAACTGGGATTTCAATACTGCTAAAAACTTAGCTGAATCTCACCTAACTGCAGCAGCTGATGCTGACAAAGGTAATGTATTTATTCTTGCTCCAAATGATGGTACAGCTCGTGCGATTGCTGACGCATTTTCAGTCGACACTGCTGTAACAAGCTTTAAAGTTACTGGACAAGATGCTGAAAAAGCTTCTGTTCAATATATCATTGATGGAAAACAATCCATGACAGTATTTAAAGATGTTAGAACTCTAGTTACTGATGCTATCGATATGGCAGTCACAGTATTAGAAGGCAAAACTCCTCAAACTACTGGTTCATACAATAATGGATCTAAAGATGTAGCTGCTAAGCAAACTGATGTTGTAGTTGTTACAGCTGACAATGTACGTGCAGCGCTTATTACTTCTGGTTACTACTTAGAATCAGATTTCACGTTTAGATAAAATGTTATATTGCAGTGGAAAGGAAAACCTTTCCACTGCTTTCTTAAGAGTTGGAGGTATCATGAAACCCTTATTAGAAATGCACAATATCACGAAAACATTCCCTGGGGTCAAGGCTTTAAGTGACGTCAGTTTTAAAGTGTTTCCTTCTACCATTCACTGCTTAGTCGGTGAAAATGGTGCGGGGAAAAGCACTTTAATGAAAATATTAAGTGGAGTATATGCACATCATGAATTTGATGGCGAAATCATCTTCAAACAAGAAAAAGTAAAGTTCTCAACCTTAAAAGATAGTGAAGCCTTAGGAATCGGGATTATTCATCAAGAGTTAGCCCTTATCCCAGAGTTAAGTGTTTATGAGAATATTTTTCTTGGCCATGAATTGAAAAAGGGTCATATGATCGATTGGAATCAAACCATTACGGAAAGTATGAAATACTTAAAAATGGTTGGACTCAATATCGTGCCAGAAGAAAAAGTTAAGAATCTTGGTGTAGGTCAACAACAGCTTGTTGAGATTGCGAAAGCATTAAGTAAAAAACTAACCTTGTTGATTCTTGACGAACCTACTGCTGCACTTAATGATGAAGAAAGTGAAAACTTACTCAAACTCTTAAGAAAGCTTAAATCTGATGGAGTTACATCTATCATGATTTCCCATAAACTTAAAGAAGTTGTTTCTGTAGCGGATTCTTTAACAGTGTTGCGTGATGGTCAAAGTGTTCTTGACCTTGCGCCGGATTCAAATGAAGTTTCGATTCCAACAATCATTAAAGCAATGGTAGGTCGAGAACTTAATGAGATATTTCCAAGACGCCCACTTCATAGTAATAAAGAAGTCGTATTAAAAGTAGCTAATCTTAAAGGTTATGATCGTAATAAACAACGTCATGTTGTGAAGGACATAAGCTTTGAACTTCGCAAAGGTGAGGTTCTTGGTATTGCAGGTCTTATGGGAGCAGGACGAACCGAGTTAGCCATGACACTCTTTGGTAATGCTAATCATTATCAAATCAGTGGTGACATTGAAGTCTTTAATAAAAAGGTAGACTTTAAAAATCCTAAGGATGCAATTAATCAAGGACTTGCTTATGTGAGCGAAGATCGCAAAGGCAATGGGTTAATACTCATTCAAGATATTAAAGAAAACATAAGTGCTGCAGGACTTCAAAACATTAGCAAAAATGGATTTGTGAATCCTAATGAAGAAATAAAAATCGCCAATCAATACCGAAAAGACATTAATATAAAAACACCGTCGATTACACAGAAAGTAAAAAACTTGTCTGGTGGTAACCAACAAAAAGTCTCACTTAGTAAATGGTTGTTCACACAACCTAAAATACTAATTCTTGATGAACCAACACGTGGTATTGATGTCGGGGCAAAAGCCGAGATATACACTCTCATCAATCAACTTGTTGATCAAGGATTATCAATTATCTTAATCTCTTCAGAACTTCCTGAAGTGTTAGGAATGAGTGATCGAGTTTTAGTTATCAATGAAGGAGTCAGTACTGCATGTCTTGAGATTGGGATGACCAATGCTGAAGAAGTCATGATGTATGCGACACAATAGAGGGATAAAATTATGAAAAAATTCTTAAATGAGTTGATGATTCAACTTAAACTCAATGTACGCGATTATGGTATGTTCATTGCACTTGCGGTAATCATGTTTATCTTTTCTCAGTTGAGTGGTGGACTATTCTTAAGTCCTCGCAACATTTCTAACTTATTTAACCAAACAGGATATATTGCAGTTCTTGCGGTAGGGATGACTTTGGTCATTATTATCCGACATATTGATCTTAGTGTTGGGTTTGTGGCTGGTTTTATTGGAGCTGTTGCTGCAATCCTTATGGTTCAATATCAAGTCAATGTCTTCTTAGCTATTCTCATTGTCTTAGGGATTGGAGCAATCATTGGTTTATGGAATGGTTTCTTAATCGCAAAAATGAATCTACCTGCCTTTGTGGCAACTTTAGCAGGAATGCTTATCTTTAGAGGAGCACTTCTTCAAGTCACATCCTCAACAGGTACAATCATTATTCCTAATCGTTTTTTCAATCTTATTTCCAATGGTTTTATTCCGGATATCTTTGAAGGTAAACTTCATGTCTTAACACTCATCATTGGGTTCTTAGGGATTTCATACTATATATTTAATGAATTTAAACTACGCCAAAGTAAAATCAAATATGGATTTGAAGTCGTATCATTACCACTCTTTATTTCTAAACTTAGCTTTATCGCAGCGATTATTAGTTGGGTAATATGGATTCTTGCGAACTTTAATGGTATCTCTTACACCGTTATTATTGTAGGTGTAGTTGTTATGGCCTATAACATACTCATGAATAAAACAGTATTAGGACGTCATATTTATGCGGTTGGTGGAAATCCAGATGCTGCTGCCTTAAGTGGTATTAACGTTAATAAAATTACTATGTTTGTCTTCTCATCCATGGGTTTCTTAGCTGCCTTAGCAGGAATTATGTTTGCTTCACGTTTACAATCTGCAACAGTGACTGCAGGAACACTCTTCGAACTTGATGCGATTGCTGCTGCCTTTGTGGGTGGTGTAAGTGCTAAAGGTGGTGTTGGACGTGTTACCGGTTCAATTGTCGGTGCGATTGTTATGGCATCACTATCAAGTGGTATGAATTTGATTGGATTAGATATCTCATTACAATATATTGTACGTGGTATGGTGCTTGTGATTGCGGTAGTCTTTGATGTTAAAACACGAAATGTAAAATAACTTACTTGCCCTCTGCTTCTTCAGAAAAAAACGAGCCTTTCTAGGCTCGTTTTTGCTTTTTACTTAAGGTATAGAGGATACCCCATAATACTAAGGGAAGTATTAATCCTATAAGAGCACTTCGTGAATCATTTAGATATGTATTCACAATGAAGTATCCTAAGAATAATAGTGATATGACAGGAGTAAATGGATATAAGAACACTTTATAAGGTCTTACGGTTTGTGGCTGTTTAAATCGAAGGATCATTAAACCAAGGATGACTAATGCACTATAGATTAATCCTTGTAATACAACAAATGAGGTTAGTTCAATGAGTGTAAATGTGAAGACAAGAATAATTGACATAATCATTGAAAGTAAGACTGCTTTATATGGACTGGCCTGTTCATTGACTTCTTTTGCAGCTTCAAAGAATTGACCATCTTTTGACATTGCATAGTATACACGTGGGAATATTACAATTAATGCATGAAGTGTTCCTAAGATGGAAACAACCATCAAGATATTCATAAACAATGCACCAGAACTTCCGAAAAGAGATTCCATTGCAACACTCGCAAAATAAAGATTTCCATTCGCAAGATTTTCAAGAAGTGTCAATAATGGAACACTGCGATAGATCGCAAGATGAAATAAAACATACAGAAGTGTGACACCACCAATACCTAAGACGACTGACCATAATACATGTTTAGGATTAAGCGTCATTTCATCGCCTAGAGTAAATACATTCGCCCATCCCTCATATGCCCAAAGTGATACGATCGTGGCAAATGCGAGAAGACTAACAAAACTTGGTATTGATAATGATGATGGTAAAGATAATGATACCTCTTGAGTACCAAGCATAAAGCCAGCAACAATTACCGCGAGGATTCCTAAGACTTTTGCACTGGTGATGAGAAGTGATACTAAGGCATTTTGTTTAACCTCACGCATTGCAAGTCCTGTGAGCGTAATGATAACAATGCTTGCTAGAATAGCAGGTGATGTTGTCATGGAAGGATTAAGTTGCTTAAGAAGATTAGCGAAAGCTAATCCTAATGCAGCAATCGATCCTGAACCACTTAATAGAAATCCAGTATAACCAAAGATTGAAGCTAATCGTTGAGAATATGCTTCTTTAAGAAACACATAGGTTCCACCAGAGCGGGGAAACATCATTCCTAGTTCAACGAAATTTAAAGCAAGAAGTAAACTAAAAAGTCCTCCAAAAGTCCAAGCTAAAAGTGAAAGTGATATTGATGAATCACTAACATATAATACATATGCTCCTAAATAAAATACTCCAGAACCAATCATCATTGACATGATGAATGATACTAAGTGTATGAGTGATAACGAACGTTTTAACATATGGTTCTCCTACTTTGATGTTCAAACAAAGAAAGTGTACCAAGAGAAGCGCTATTTATCAAGTAAGATGGTTTTTCGTGTGACAGATGTGATAGAAACATTCATCCAAACAATGGATCCAATAATGACTAAACCTCCAAGAATTGAATACCATGCTATAACTTCATGAAGGAAGATAAATACCCAAATCGGATTTAGAATAGGTTCTATTGTAGTAATTAGATTTGCACTTAATGCACTAATATGTCCAATACCTTTCGCAAAAAACACATAACCTAAACCAAGTTGTACAAGTCCCATAATCATAAGTAGAATCCAAGGAATTGGTTCAAAGCTAAGTGAGGAATCAATCCACAACATAGGTAATAAAACAATAGACATCGTTTGTCCAATGTAGGTTGCTTCAAGGGGTTGTGCATGAGGATGTTTGTTTAAAACAAAGACAAAGGCAAAACATATTCCACTTCCTAAAGCGAGTAGATTACCAATTTGTGCGTTAAATTCAATGTCTTGAAAAAAGAATAAACCCATTCCAATTAACACAAGCCAAAAAGTGCGTTTCTCAATAGGATGAGGTTTAATATGATACATAAGACGATTCAAAATAATAATGAAAATAATCGAAGTATACTGCAGCATAATTGCATTTGCTGCAGTGGTTAGTTTATTTGCACTAATAAATAATACGGTTGTTAAAAACATAAATAAACCAGACCATACATTGTAACGATTTACATTAAACTTAAAAGATCCTTTAACAAGCCCAATGACTGAAGCAGCTAAAAGACCTCGTACTAAGGAAATGGTAAGAGCATGAAAAGGAATAGCTTTAGAGAGTACTCCACCTAGACTCCAAAGTGTGGCTGCAAGAACCATGTAAATACTACCTTTAAGTGATGATGTTTCCTTTTGAGTCATGATTATGTCCTTGTGTTATAAGTGGCATGCACACCGAGCATGATTAATGTTCCAATGGCTAGGATTGGGTATAAAAGAGATAAACTGATCGAATCCAATACGACACCAAGACCTGAAGAAATAAATGTACCACCAATGTAGGCAACCCCAACTTGGTACCCAACAGCAATCGCTGCATCATTAACATGATAGCGCGCTGCTGTTTCATGCATCATGCTTGGATAAATTGGCGCAAAACCAAGACCTGTAAGGATTATTCCTAATCCTAACATCCAAGTGTGACTAAACAATGAAAGTAGAGTAAGTCCAACAAAAGACATCATTAATCCCGCATTGACCATTGTGCGATTTCCAACTTTAATAGAAATAACGCCACTAATGAATCGTCCTAAGGTAATCATAAGATAGTATAAAGATACAAAGTATCCTGATATTTGAATTGGTAATCCTTTATATTCAGAAAGAACACTATTTGACCATAATCCAACACTCATTTCAATCCCAACATAAAGAAAGAATAAAGCCATCCCATATAGCATTACCTTCTTAAATGATCCTTTTTCTAGAGTATGTTGAGATGAATCTTTTGAGACGAGTTTCTTCCATAAGGGAAGTGATAAGAATAAAAGAAACGCAAGTAAAAGTTGAATACTTCCCACAAGCGTATAGCCTAGTGTCCAACCACGATCAAGTGATAAGACATAAGTCATAAGTCCTGGACCAAGTGTTGCACCAACGCCCCAGAAACCATGTAACCATGACATATGTTTAGAGGCAAAGTGTTGTGAAACTACATCGTTTAGTAATGCATCAACTGCACCTTGTCCAATCCCAAGTCCAATTGAGAAAAAGATGAGTCCTTCAAAGGAAGCACTAAGACCAATACCAATGAGTGAGACTGCCGTTAACAAGGCACTAATGAATGCGACAGGACCAACACCAAAGCGTTGTTTGAGACGTGCTGCATTCATTGAAGAAATGGTAGACAACGGCATCATAATGATAATCACAAGACCTGCTGCTTGAAGTGATTGATTAAAGTCGATGCGCATGATTGGCCAACCGACACCTAGTAATCCATCCGGTAAACCAAGTGAGATAAAAGACACGTAAATTAAGGTTAATAAGATAATGACGGTAGATTTTTTCATACATATCCTCGCTTAATAGTGTATCATGTTTGTCTTTCAAAATTAAGGGATGTTACAATCTATCTATGAAATTAAAACAACCTTATCATGCATTTCCAACTTCAATGACTCAAGTCTTTCCAATTAAGAAAAGTGAGAAGCCTTCTATTTTTTTATATGTAAATATGAATCTTGTTAGGTTATTAAAACTTGAAGAATTATTAACTCAAGAAGGATGTGAACTACTTAGTGGTTTTGAAACATCGTGGGATATGACTCCACTTTCACTTGCTTATTCAGGGCATCAATTCGGTTACTTCACTAATCTTGGAGATGGTCGTGCGACCATACTTGGGCGACTCAAAGGATTTGACTTTGGATTAAAGGGAAGTGGTCCAACACGTTTTTCACGTGGTGGAGATGGACTTGTTCCACTACCTGCTGCGATTAAAGAAACACTATACGCCCATGCACTATCTTCACTTCATATTCCAAGCTCACGTGTCCTTAGTGTTACCTATACCCACCATAATGCCTATAGAGATGAAGTACTTCCAGCTGCAGTCTTATGCCGTTTAATGCGCTCGAGTATGCGCATTGGAACCATTCAATATGCTTCAAAATATCTTACTTCAAATGAAACGATTCAATGCCTTGATGTGGCGATAGAAACACTTTGGCCATCACTACAGACAGTATCAAATAAGTATGAACAATTTGCGATGCAATGTATGACAAACTGGGCTCAACTTGTTGCACAGTGGCAAAGTGTAGGGTTTGTTCATGGAGTACTTAATACAGATAATGTTTCTTTAGCTTATGAAACCATTGATTTTGGTCCTTGTGCTTTTTTAGAAAACGTACAACTCAATAAGGCCTTCTCTTCAATTGATGTGTATAATCGATATGCGTATGCTAAACAAAGCGAAATCATTCGCTTTAATGCATCTGTTTTTCTTGATGCAATGGTTAGTGTTTTAAAAGATCCACAGGAATCCGTAGAGGAGTATCATACTCGATATTTATCATTGTTTGACTCGACGTATCATAAAACAATGGAAACATTAAGTGCAAAAAAACTTGGACTTAATAAACCAGACCTTGAGTTATGGAATCAACTACTAAATCTATGTGAAAGTCTTAGTTTAGACTTCACTCAAACATTTGTTGATTTGACACTTAATGTGAGTGCCTTATATGGTAAAGATGAGCGATTGGATGCTTGGTTAAAACTCCATCAAAAGCGTGTTCATGAAGAAGGATTAAACCCTAAAGAGCGAGAAGAGATGATGTTGAGTGTTAATCCAATGATTATTCTTCGCCATGATTTAGTGAATACAATCATTGATATGTGTCTAGACCAAGACTTTTCTTTAATGGATGAGGTGATGGAAATACTTAAGACTCCATTTGATCTAAAGCATGCGAATCATCCACTTTTTAAGCGTTCAATGTCAGATATTGTAACCACATGTGGCACTTAGGTATCATTTTGAGTATAATATTGATAAAGAGGTATTACTATGATTGATGATTTCAAACCTTATTCAAATGATCTTATTGAAGTACGCTATTCAAAGAGTCGTTGTACACACGCAGCTGAATGTGTAAAAAAACTTCGCCCTGTTTTTAATGTGAGACAACGTCCATGGATAAATGTGGATAATGCGAGTGTTGAAGAAATTATAGAAGCTGTTAATCTCTGTCCTAGTGGGGCATTACAATATACGGTTAAACAACCATTGAAGACTGATTCTAATGATAACGATTGAATTTAGTGAAGAACTAAAGGCGTATCTCAAACAATGTCAGTACAACCTTAAGAAGCAAAACAAAGATACTTTTCTAAATAAAAGTGTTCTTTTAAAGACGCATGCATCGGTACAAAAAATGATGGCTAAAGCAGGATTTCATGAGTTTAGAGGAGATCCTAAAACATGGCCATCTCTTTTTATTTCTACCCAATCTTTTAAGAATAATCTTTACTATAAATCAGTTCCATTAAAATCATCATCAGAACATCATGTGGAAGTTTCATCAATGATGTTTGAAGCCAATCGTCTTTTTAATTTATTGAGCATTGTGGATGATCCAGATCTTGCATTAAATGATTCAATGGTACTACGTGCTTTAGATCAGCCGTTAAATACAAGAGTATTAATGAAAAATAAAGAAGTCTGGATGATGAATGTTCCTTCAGAATCGATGACCATCGATCCTATCGCGAAGTTAGTATCTAAGAAAGTACTTACTTTTGGATTAGGGATTGGTTATTTTGTATTTATGGCACTACAAAACAAGAATGTAGACTCAATAGATGTTGTAGAAAATGATTTGCGTGTGATTGAATACTTTAACTCTTATATTAAACCTTACTTTCCTCATCAAGAAAAAATTACCATTCATCATGGTAATGCTTTAGATTGGATGAGTAAAAACCTTAAATCATATGATCATCTATTTATTGATACATACCAAAATGATGAAGATGGATTGTATTGGTGGTTGCAAGGATGTGAGCGAATCAAAGGATTAGAATATCATCAAGTTCATTATTGGATTGAACCTTCAATCACTTCAATTATGCGACAATGTATTCTTGATGCCATCCTTGATCAACATCATCAGTATCAAGGACTTGCTCAACGATGTAATGCTAAGACAAAAGCCTACTTTAATCAAAACGATGTTCATCTAGAGAGTATTGAAGCATGTAAAAAATTATTATATGATCATGAGTTGTATCGTAAGATTGCTGCAACATCTTTATCGAATGATTTTATATCCAAGAAATCCAAAAAGCGCTAGTCCTACCCATGATCCAATAAGACCTGTAGCTTCATAACCACGTTGTCCTAAAAATTCAAATGAGGTGAAATAATTACCACCTATTTGTATACCCACGATAAGTCCAATCACAAACCCAGTGAGCATAAAAGCAACAACAAATAATGCTTTAAGTACTTTCTTCACCATGAGGTTCTCCTTTAAGACACAGATAACATGCTGTGTCATGATCATTAATGATACCAATTCCTTGAAGATATGCTTGAATAATTTTACTTCCTACGTATTTCATACCACGTTTCTTAAGATCTTTACTTACTGTATCACTTATAAGTGATGTATCATTCCAAATTTGTGGATCTCTTTGTGTGATGTGAGGTTTATGATTCACAAAGGACCAAAGATAGTTTGAGAATGATCCGTATTCTTTTGCTATCTCATTGATAACTTGAGCTTGAATGATAGAATTTCTAATCTTTCCAACATGTCTGATTATTTTTGTTTCGTTAAGTAATGTATTAATCTTTTGTTCATTAAACTGAGCGACGTTAAGAGGATCAAATCCTTCATATGCAAAATCATAGTCTTTTTCACGCTTAAGTACTATTTCCCAGGAAAGTCCAGCATGTGCACTTTCCATAACTAAATACTTCAATAAATCATGATCATCAAACACAGGGATCCCCCATGTAGTGTCATGATAGGTTTGTATTAATGGCGAAGCTTGACTCGCCCAAGCACAACGATGTTTCATAGATAAATTATATCACAACATTTTTAAGGAGAAAGAGACATGAATTATTTATTAGAAGGTATTAAAGAGCATTTGATACTTAATGAAGAAGAGATTGAAAAGTGGCAAAAACGCTTTGATGAGAATAGAGATATTCTTATTCTTCGTGATGAAACTGATGTAATTGGGTGTATTGCCTATGAACTTTGGACTTACGATGAACACCAAAGTCTTGAACTACTTTTCTCATTCATTAAAGATGAGACAAAACACAATATTCTTAATCAAGGACTTAGTGAAGTCTTAGCCATGTTTCCTCAAGTTACCATGATTAACACGATTATTAATGAGAATAGAAAAGATTTGATTACTCTTATAAAAAATCATGGACTTAGAGTGTGGTATGAGTATATGGTGATGCTTGATTATGAAGCATCTAACACTAGTACACCACATCAACTCACCATACGAAACATTGAAGAACAAGACTTTGAAACTTACTTTAAGACGATGGGAGAATGCTTTGTATGGATGAGAGAAACCGTTGATATAAGACCTCACAATGTTGTTGAAAAGCTTTGGGCAACTGAAGAGAAGAAAGAAGAGAGTTATCAAGACTGGATTAAACAGAAAGAACAAACTTGGATGTATTTTGATAAAGACGTCTGGGTTGGTAGTGGGTTAATTGTCAATAACCAAGATATTGATGATGTGTTTGTTGTACCTACACTTCAAGGTAAAGGTTATGGGAAAGCTATTATCCTTGATTTGATTGATCGTATTGAAAAGGGAGGACATACTCCTACCATTGGTTTTGTGAAAGTGAATGAGAAGGCTAAGCAACTATACTTATCGTGTGGATTCAAGATTACGCATCATTTTATTCACATGCGCAAACTTTAACGCATTCTTAACATCAACTCAAAGCTATAAACATAATAAAATAATAAAATGGTCTCAAGGAGAATCCCATGAGACCATTAAAAGTACTATTCGTATGTGTTCATAATTCGTTTCGTTCTCAACTTGCGCAAGCCATCGCAAGAAAGCGTTTTAATCCAGAGAGTCAAGTATTAAGTGCAGGACTCGATAGTTCAAGATCAATAAATTCACTTGCTATTCAAGTCGGTCTTGAGCATGGTTATGATTTATCAACTCACTCAGTAACTGACGTATTTGAACTATATAAAGAAGGTCATACTTTTGATTATGTTGTTGCGGTATGTTCAAAAGAAGCCTATGAGAGATGTCCAATATTTCCTGGAGTACACCAACGACTTCATTGGCCACTTGATGATCCAAGTGCAATGCAAGTAAGTGAAGAAGAGCGGGTGTATTTAACACATAAACTTATTGAACAACTCGAAACAAAGATAGATGATTTTTTAGTAAGTATCCAAGAACAAGCTTAATGACTTGTTCTTTTTTGTATCAATTTAAAGATAACGAAGATGAGTGTGGTAGCTGGTAAGGTAAGTATAAGACCAAGTGATCCTATAAGCCCCATCATAAGTTCAAATGCATAATATTCACTATTAAAGATAAAGAATGATGGTTGACCATATACTGCCATCAAAACTAGCATACTAAGAGATGCCCCAACATATGCAAGTATGAGTGTGTTTGTCATGGTTGCAATCATATCAGCACTCATGTGATACGCAGACACTACGGTTGATTTAATTGATTTATGAGGTTCATCAATTTCTTGTAAAGCACTGGATAATGACATACTCACGTCCATGATTGCTCCTAACGAACCAATGGTAATACTTGTGAACAGAATACCTCTTAGATCAATCGCGATACCAGGTAGATTTAGTAAGAAAAATGACTGTTCATCAAGGATACCACTCATTTTAAGTGTCGTTAGGAAATATACTGCAAGAAGTGAAGATAAGGTAATGCCTATGAGTGAACCAAGTGTTGCTTGGATACTTTTATTGGATAGACCACCAATGATTAAGAATGATCCTATTAGAATATAGATACTATACAAAAACGAAGGTAAAATAAGTGAATCTGAGATTAAGACTGTTGGTATAAGAAGACGTAAAATTACATGAATACTAAATCCTAAAGCAAGTAAAGAGCGTAGACCTTTAAATCGGCCTATAAGGATAACTAAACCAACAAATAGAGCTACTAACCAAAGCAGTCCTTTTTCACGTTGATAAGTTACAACATTAAAACTTATCTGATCTTCAATAACAAGCATATTTAATAGAAGTTCATCATCTTTAAAAAAGGGATAGATTTCTGTTTCAGGATCATGAACTCGAATATTTATATCAAGAATATCATTTGTATAAGGAGGGGAGGTTGCGAGGACTTGGAGTTGAATATTTATGACTTCACCACCAAAGCCATCATCAACAAGTGTTTCATCAACCACTTCGAGTACTGTTACTTTAATAAAATCTTCATTAGAGAGTATATGCTCCAGATTTAAATCTGCAACTTTTGAAGAAACTTGTCTATCTAGTGTATAGGAGAATATCCCCATCATAATAATTAAGACAACAAGGATGAGGCTTTTAATCTTTTTCAAGTAATCTCCTTTCATAACCAAGGCGTAGAGCTTGGTTAGCTACATAAACTTTACCGGTATAAATAAACCCATGTTTGAGAATGAGGGCTTGCATTAATTTGTTCTTAGGATGAGTGTCTATTCGACATCCTAACATATGGTGATTTAAACATGCCTCCATAGCATAGTCAATAAGCATGCTTGCACATCCTTGATGTCGAGCATTAGAATTAACACATAAGCGGTGAACAACACCATATGGAGAAGGGAATGACCATGATCCTTCTTCGATAATTTCATAGTATGGATCATCTTCAAATAAAAGAGCCATCGTTGCTAAAACTTGATCATGTTCATCAACAAGAACATAAGAACCATCTTTTTGCATATCTTGATTAAGACTTTCAAGATTAGGATATTGATTTTGCCACTGATCTATTCCTTGAGAGTGAAGAAAAAGACTTGCATCTTTATAGCAAGCTAAGACTTGGGGAACATGGTGGGGAAGTGTTTTAATAATTCTCATAAAGGTATTATAAGCGAAGAAAGAATAAACGTGAACAAACTTGTTCACGTTTAGACTTATTCTAGAACACTTAAAACCGTTGGAGTGTATGTTTCAGTAATAAATGATTTAATCTTTTCAGAATTTAATACTTGAATTAGTGCTAAAGTCTTAGGATCTTCTTCTTTACCTTCTTTGACAACAAGTCCATTAGCGAAGGTTTGTGCAGAAAGTGATTCTTTAGATTCTGTTGTAAGTACAGTGCTCGCAATGTTTGCACCTAATGCGTAATTACCATTAATGATCGCAAAATCAACATCACTAAGTAGAGTAGTTAATAGTGCGCTCTCAACCTCAACAAATGTGATTGAGTAAGGGTTACTAACGATATCAAGAGGAGTTGCAAGTTCTTCTTTGCCAGCTGCAATTTCAATAAGATCTAAGTCTGCAAGTAAGCGTAGTGCACGAGCTTCATTTGTTGGATCATTTGGTATCGCAACACTTGCACCACCTTTTTTAAGACCATCTATTGAGGTTTCTTTACCAGGGTATAATCCTAGTGGTTCAAAGTGAATTGCTAAGACAAATGAAAGTTTAGTACCATTCTCAGCATTGAATTTGTTTAAATAAGGACGGTGTTGAAAGTAGTTAGCATCTAAGTCATTGACATCAAGAGCAGTATTAGGTAAGACATAGTCTGTAAACTCAACGATTTCTAAAGTGTAACCAAGTGCAAGTAAATCATCTTTGATAACACTTAGTATTTGAGAGTGGGGGGTTGGAGAAGCACCAACGCGAATGGTTTTGTCATCATTTTGTGATGAAGAACATCCGATTAGTGATAAAGAGAGTAATAAAACAATTGAAATAGTGATTAATTTTTTCATGAGTTTCTTTCTAGCGATGATCCATCGCATGGGATAAATAGTTAAATATCCACTGTATAATTTGCACGATTGCAATAAGTATAATAATAGTCAAAATCATGACATCAGTTTGATAACGATGTAGTCCATATCGGATTGCAACGTCACCAAGTCCACCTCCACCAACAGCACCTGCCATAGCAGAATAACCAACAAGGGTAATCATGGTAAGGGCAATGTTTTGGATGATTGAAGGTAGCGATTCTACAAATGTGACTTTTAGAATGATTTGAAGTGGTGTTGCCCCCATCGTTTGAGATGCTTTGATGAGTAGGGGATCAACACTATTAAATGAAGATTCAATAAGACGTGCAACAAATGGGAATGCTCCTATAACCAAAGCTACAATTGAAGCGTTCACTCCATAAGAGCGTCCTACGATTAATCGTGTTAAAGGAAACAAGGCAATGATCAATATCATAAATGGAATTGATCGCAGTGTATTAATAAACGTTGACAAACTATGATAAATCAGTGACTTACTTAGTAATCCTTGTTCTTGAGTTAAGTAAAGAATTACACCTATCGGTGCTCCACACAAGAAAGCAAAGAAGGTTCCTAAAGAAATCATTTTTAGTGTGTCGAAAGTTGCTTGAAGTAGTAATGTGCTCATAGTCCCTCACTTGCGCTTAAGATTAAGCGAGTATGTGGATGACTTGGATTTTTGAAGACTTCACTCACTAGGCCATCTTCAATAAAAGTGCCTTCATGCATCACAATGACACGATCACACAGTTTTTCTACCACATGCATATCATGGGTAATGACTATAAGTGTCACTTGAGTATGCTTATGCACATCATTCAAACATTGAATAATGGATTGAGTAGTAAGTGGATCTAAAGCACTTGTTGGCTCATCACACAACAAGACTTCAGGTTGTGTCACCAGAGCACGTGCAATACCAACACGTTGCTTTTGACCTCCAGAAAGAGTATTAGGATAAGTATTAATCTTATCACTGAGACCAACAAGGTTTAATACATGGTTTACCTTTTCATGGATGTCCTCATTAGAATATTTATCAAGTGTAAGAGGGAATGCAATATTATCCTTCACTTTCTTTTGAAGTAAGAGATGAACTCCTTGGAATACAAATCCAAGGCGCTTACGCATTCGATGCAAGTCCTTACCCTTCAAGGTAAGTAAATCAACATCATCAATAAATATTGAACCTTGATCAGGTTTATCTTGCATGGAGAGTAATCGAAGTAACGTTGACTTACCAGCTCCACTTAAGCCAATAATTCCAACCTTTTCACCTTTTTGAATGGTTGCACTGACATTTGATACAGCAGTAAGTGTTGCTTTATCTTGAGTGAAAGATTTAGACAGATTTTCTAGTTTAAACATGAAATCCTCCTTTTGAAACATAAAAAAACACGTTATTCCTAGTAAAGGACGAACGTGCTCGTGGTACCACCTTTATTTATCTGATAAAAAATCAGACCTCGTTGGACTTATATTGGAAAAATATAAGTTTTACATGAGGTAACGATCATTACTCGTTTGTGTTTACTACTTTGCTTCAACACAACTCTTCAAGGCCATTAGATTCATCAACACCGGTTTGTTTACACCAGCCACAAACTCTCTTAACTGTTTGATGAAACCTCTTCTTGTCATCGATTTTCAACGAAATGAATTTTATCATATCTGAGTCGTGTGTCAATAGTTTTTGTAATTTTTTATTAATTTTTTTGTTTAGTGTTACTAAACAAGATTAAACAAGTAAAATTATCACTTTTCGAGAGGATTCCACATGAGTTCACAAGATATGTGTGAATATAGATTAATATGAGTCTATCTAATTTTTTTGCAAAGATATACTAATAAATCATCATCAACAAAGACATTATTACCTGGTTTTACCTCAACATTACTATACATCAATCCATTTCCATCAAAAATGTATCCATTTTTTGTATATAGTCTTTGTGCACTTCCATAATCCTTATAAAGCCCTACACCAAGCCCTATAAATTCATATTCATTTGAAGCAATCTTTTCACATTCATCGATAAGTGCTTTTCCTAAACCATTTCTTCTATACTTTTCTAAGACTCTTAAATCGTTGATTTCAGGAATATTTTTCTCTAGAAAATTTGGATACGAACTTTTAAAGATAATATGAACATATCCTGCAATTTCGTTGTTAAAAAATGCAATGAGTGTGACTCTCTTTTTTGCTATATTTTCATCAAAGCAACGATTAATGTATTGTTCAAAGCTTCCATTACTTCCCAGTGGCTCGTTAAATGCTACAACAATTTTTGAGATATCACCTGTTAAAATTGTTCTTACTTGAATAATAGTACTTTCCATAATTTCTCTCTTTTTTCAAATTAGTGCATATTGAATATAAAACTTATTACTGTATAAATCTGTCTAAATACAGTATGTTATTTGCTTTGAATTTTTTAAATTTATTCAAATCAGATTCATTATCATAAAGGCATCTGTTTGACTTTATACATTCGTTAGCAAATGTAATCAATTTTAATGAATAATACACATAAATGATTCGACACTTAAACATTCTAAGCATCTTTTGTCTTGATCACACATGAAGGTTAGTTTAACTATCTTCGCTCATTAGATTAAAGATCACAAATTAACTAATAATCCAGTTGTTTTTACATTACATTGTCAATATCTATAAACAATCATATCTTAACATCAGCTTAAAGAATAATCCCTCAAATAGAGGGATTATATATTATCCGATAAGTGATTTTAACTGCTCTGCAATGATACTTGCAGCCTTCTTAGGATTGATTCTCGTAAACATGTTAAGCATTTTAGAGTCATTTCCTGCATAGACGTGATATTGATTATTTTCCATACCCCCTACAATTAACTCTGCAGCTTGTTCTGGAGATAATGTTTTAACTTTTGATTTTGAGTTTTCTACATTTTCCATCAACTTACTTGTGTCAACGCCTGAATTACCAGTAATATTAGTGCTCACTCCACCAGGGAAGACAACAGTTACATTAACATTTGTGCTACCAAGTTCAGAATGTAAACCTTCACTTAATAATTTAACAGCGGCTTTTGAAGCACCATAAATGGTTTGTCCAGGGACTGGAATAAATCCACCCATTGAAGATACATTTAAAATATGAGCCTCAGGACGTGCAAGTAAATGAGGTAGGAAAGACTTAATCATATATAATGTTCCAAAGAAATTAACTTGCATAACACGCTCAATGCGTTCGTAATCAAGTTGTTCAATCTTTATGAAAGGTTGAATAATCCCAGCAACATTGAATACCGCATCAACTTGACCAAAAGCTTCAATTACTTGTTTTGGAAGTGCTTCAACGCTTTCACGATCAGCCACACTTAATGTAGCGTATTTAAATGAATCTTGATTGGTAAATGATAGTGTTTCTAATAAACGATCTTCATTTAAATCCACCCCAAATACTTTTGCTCCTTTGGAAATAAGATTTAATGTTACGGCTCGTCCAATACCATTTCCTGCTCCTGTTACCACAATAACTTTATTGAGTGCTCTCATAATTCCTCCAAGCGTATGGTAGCGCTTACTGATAAAAATTATAACATAACTGGGTGATATAAAAAACCTTGGATGCTTCCAAGGTTACTGTTTCCATGAGTAGAATTCTTCATCTTTTTTAAGATCAATAACCTCAACATCTTCAGGTATTATATGAAAACTATATGTTTCATAAGTATGAACGAAATCCATAATGGAAATGACTGCGTGGAGATGATCATTTGAAAGATGAATGTTATTCTCACTAAGCCAAATACGTGTGATTGGATATTGGGTGGTTTGAATAATTGCTCCTTGTTCAAGAAGAGGGAGAACTTGTTGAATATTATAGGAATTCATTAACTTACCTCAGCTAAAGCATCAGGCAAAGGAGTTGGAGTATCACTTAAAGCATAACTCTCTAAATGCTTCATGGCTTTAGTAAAGAAGAATGCTGTCAACAAGACAGAAATAATATCGGCAAATGGGGCGGCATAAAGTAGTCCTTGTAAGCCAAAGAACTGAGGGAAAATAAGCACTGCAGGTAGAAGAATGATCACTTGTCGTGTTAGCGTTAAAAACATTGAAGTTTTAGCACGTCCTATAGCTTGAAAGAAGTTTGCGGCAATAATTTGAAATCCAACAAATGGTAGGAGTAAGAACCAAGAGCGAATTGCCATGATACCAAAGGTCATCAAAGCTTCCTCTCGATTAAAGATACTTACAAGTAGTTCTGGGAAAAAGCGAGTAATAATGTATCCTACAGTCACGATGATCGTAGCATAGGTGATTCCAAGTTTTACTGTTTCCCTGACACGATCAAATTGCTTAGCTCCAAAATTGTATGAAATAATTGGTTGAATTCCTTGGTTTAAACCTATAATTGGCATAATCATAAAGGTTTGGATTGAGTTTATAACTCCCATTCCTGATACCGCGACGTCGCCTCCATACATATAAAGACTACGATTAATGAATGCATTAAGAAGGCTTGCTGCAAGCTGTAAACTAAAACCTGGTAAGCCATAAGTGATGATGGTTGTGATAATGTCAAATTTAGGACGAATGTCCTTGATTTTTATTTTGATGTTGGAGCGACCATTAATGAAATATGAGACAACCCATGAAGCTGAGACAATCTGAGCAATGACAGTAGCATATGCTGCTCCACTTATACCCATATTGAAACCAAAGATGAAGATTGGATCTAGAACGATATTTATGCCAGCTCCAATAAGCATGGTTATCATAGCCATCTTAGGACGACCATCTGCACGAATGAAATTATTCATTGCTAATGCGCTCATTTGGAAGGTAGTTCCAAAGAATATAATACCCATGTAATCTTTTGCATAAGGAAGTATGACTTCACTTGCTCCAAAGATTAATAAGATGTCTTCAAGAAATACTATCCCAATAATTGAAACAATTAAACTGACCAAAATGACTAAAAAGAAAGATGTACCTAGTGCATCTCTTGCGTCATTAACTCTATTTTGACCTAGTCGAATCGAGAATAATGTTCCACCACCAATCCCAAACAATACTGCAACTGCGAGCACTATAAGCATGATAGGGAAAGCGATTGTTAATGCACCTAAACCATTTGCTCCAATGTCAGCGGCATTACCGATGTAAATGCGATCGACAATATTATATAGAGCACTAATAATCATACCTATCATAGCTGGAATTGAAAAACGCCAGATGAGTGTGCTTATTTTATGATCTTTCAGTTGATTAATTTGATCCATGAATGACTCCCTGTCTTACATATTTGTATATTATACACCCATTACAGAGTGATATCTATGAAATAACTAACATTTTATAGTTAGTAAAATCATCAGATTGAACGAACTTGCGTTCATTAGTCAAGCCCAATTTTCTTTAGTAAATGTTGAAGTTGCATTTCTTCATCTTGAGTTAGACGATCAAGTCGTTCTCGCTGATCCAAGACATGCTTTGGATATATTTCACTCATTATCTGTTTTCCTTTGGAAGTTAATGAGCAGACTTTGCGACGTCGATCATCAGAATCACTTTCAATACGAATTAAATCCTTTAAAGCAAGCTGCTCAATGACATAACTTAGTGAAGAATTTGCAATTAATACTTTGCTTTGAAGCTGAGCAACATTAAGAGGCCCTTTATGATAAAGTGCCTCAAGTGCCATAAATGAAGTTAATGACAAACCCATCTCATTTACTGAGGATGCTATTTCACTTTGAAAGGTATCGACACAGCGAAAAAGAATCGTGATTGTCTTTAAGTCATTCATTCGAAGTATTCTTTCTTAAAGGTTTTATTACTTCTTGTTGTATCAAAGAGGCGTACTTGTTTTTCAATCGCTTCACGCTGTGATCTAAAGCGAGGTGGTAATGCAAGCGTTTCTCCTAAATGTTCATAGTCTTCTTCATCATCGATAAATCCAGGGCCTTCAGTAGCAAACTCAAATAGAATATTTGGATAAAGTCGTGTGTATAAAGATTTAAAGTAAAAACGGTCAACAAAACCAGAATGACCTGCTTTAAAACTGTTTAAACGCTCAATCCATGCTTCAAGGTGAGCTTTGTCTTCAATACGAAAGGCAACATGGTGCACTCCACCATAACCTTGATATGCTTGTCTTAAAAGAGGTTGAAAATCTAAGATAACACTAGCTCCATTACCACCATCTCCCATTTCGATGAGGGTATACTGTTCTTCTTGGGCAACATTTCGCATCATCATGACTTCTTCAAGAATTGAAGTCATTCGGTTAAGATCATTGACTCTAAAAAAGATTGGACCTAATCCACTTATACCAAATTCCACAGGAACTGGACCATTTAACCATGGAGTTCCACTAGCTATTCCACTTACTCCTTCATCAGAGAATAATGCATAGTCTTGTTCATCAAAGTCACTAAAGAATATGACTTTACGATTGAAAATTGTCTTAATAGGTTCGTGTTTGATATTGTAGTGATTGAAGCGTTTTGTCCAATATTCTAGTGCTACATCACTTGCAACACGAAATCCAGTTCTTGAGATTTCATTGGTTCCTTTTAATCCTTTATTCATTCCAGGAAAATCAAAGAAAGTCATGTCTGTACCAGCACTTCCTGTATCATCCGCAAAGAATAAATGATATGTGTGAATATCATCTTGATTTATTGTCTTTTTAACTAGGCGCATACCTAGAATATTTGTAAAGAATTCGTAGTTTTTTTCTGCACTACTCGTAATAGCCGTGACGTGGTGTATTCCAATTAATTGTTTCATAATGTTCTCCTTGTGATATGACACTATATTACTTCGAATTCGAAATAAATTCAAAGGATATGCTTATAGTTAAAGATAAAAAAATGATCGGGAAGTCCCGATCATTTCTTGCTTTTAATAAGTGGATGAGATAATATTGCTGCTTTAGCTTGTTCAATATCATTGAATGGAATTCTCTTATCCATGATCACTTGATAGGTTTCTTCTCCTTTACCAAGGATAAGAACACAATCACCATGTTGTGCACTGTGAATGGCACGATGGATTGCTAAAGAGCGATCAAGAATAATTTCAACATTAGGTTTAGTTACTTCTTGAATCATCATCTTCGCAATATCCATTGGGTTTTCAAAACGTGGGTCTTCACTTGTAATGATGACTTGATCTGCTTCATCACTTAGTATTTTACCCATAGTAGGACGTTTCTCTTGATCACGTCCTCCTGCACTTGCTGCAACAACAATCAACTTATTCATTTTCAGTGCTTTAATATACTTGAATAAACTTAAGTAGCCATTTGGTGTGTGAGCATAATCAACGAGTACTTTGAAAGATTGTCCACAATCCACACGATTTAATCGTCCAGAAATATGCAGATTCATTAATAATGGAAATACTTTGCGATAATCAAACTTACATGCATGCATTGCACAAAATGTAGCTGCAAGATTATAGGCATTAAACTCACCTAAAAGATTTGTTTTAAGAAGCGTTGATTCACCATCATGATGAAGCATAAATGTAGTGTGATCATGATGAACACTAATATTACTTATTCTAAAATCACATGACATATCTTGCCCATAGGTTAGAATGTTAGCGTTTGATTGATATTTAAATGCATCAGCATAAGGATCATCTTGATTAATAATCGAAAAGCCTGAGGATTTGGTTTGTTTAAAGAGAATAGCTTTCGCATTAAAGTAATTTTCCATGGTCTTATGTGTATTTAAGTGTTCAGGAGTAAGATTTGAAAAAATTGCAATATCAAAGTTTAGTCCTTCAGTCCGTCCATAATGTAAGCCTTCAGAACCTGCTTCCATGACTGCAAACTGATCACCTTTAGTATGGAATGTATGTAAAATTCGATATAGATGCTCAATTGCAGGGGTTGTATTCTTTGTTGCCTCTTGATAGTTAGGACTAAATGCTCCGTTAGTACCAATGACACCTGCAGATGAAAGATGATTTAAGAATGAACCTAAGATTGTAGAAATCGTTGTTTTCCCATCAGTTCCAGTCACCCCAATAAGTGTCAGTCCTTCAAATGGATAAGCTTTTTTTACAAGTTCAACTAAGGCGACTTGAGGATCATTGACACGATAAGTAACAAGTGGAGTATGAACGTCTTTAGAAACAATGGCACCTGCTGCATTTGCGAGTGATGCCTGAGGTAAGAAATCATGACGATCTACATTAACACCTTGGATGCATACAAATAAATCATGAGGTTGAATCTCATTAGAATTAGTCTTTATATCATTAAATTCGATGTTTGGAGCATCAGGGAAGTAGTCAGATAGTCGTCTTATCATTGGCATCCTCCTTCACTAAATTCACAATATGTTCAAGTGTTTGAATAACTTTAGGTAAATCATTATGTTTTGGATCAAGTCTTGGATTATACTCAACCACATCACAACCAACAACCTTATACTCTCTAAATAACATACTCATAATAGAATGGACATCACTGAGTGAAAGTCCTAAAGGATTAGTGTAGGTTTCATCCATGTTGACATTTACCGCAAAGAACTCATCTTTTGATAAAACATCAAAGTCAAAACTTAAGTAAACATATTTTGTTTTGATTGAAGAGCGAATCCAATCAAGTGTGATATTGTGTTCTTGACTACGAATTAGGTTTGCTGTAAGCATTGCAATATTATTATTCTTTATATGATTCATTTCTTCATCTTCAAAAGAATTAAGACCTACATAGACAAGTCTTTCAGGTTTAAGTGGATAAGTTGATTGATTTAATGGGGCATCACAAAGGTCTTGCAAAATAGCACAAGGCATCCCATGTATGTGTTTTGACGGAGAAGTCTTTGGAGTATGTGTATCCGCATGAGCATCAAGCCAAATGATGGTTACATCATCGTTGTAGTACTCAAGTGCTGCACTTGTTCCACCAATTCCACATGTATGATCTCCTCCAAAGGAACAAGGAAAATCTTGATTCTTAAGACTGTTTAAGACAATTTCTTGATGTCTTCTAGCAGCTTCCATAATGGTGACATCAATACTATTTAAGCTTGATGGTTTATGATTAATAGGAACATGCTTGACTTCAATCATTGATTTTTCAAACCAAGAAGAAGATGCAAGGATATCAAATCCTTCATCTGCACCATCAACGTGACATCCAAGCTTCATCGCAAAATTTATAATTTGAAAGTTCATAAGTACCTCGTGATTATTTTATCATGTTTTTAAGGTGTAGTTATCTTTTTTCGCGACATCCTTCGACTCTCATCTTATGATTGTATGAAATATGATATGATTAATCTACAAATACAAGGAGGCAAGTATGAGTAAGCGAATTCTAACAGTAGTTTCAGCAGATTATGATGACTTAGAATGTCATTATCCAATATTACGTCTTCTAGAAGAAGGTTATACTACTCACGTAGCGGCATTAGACTTAAATAAAGTAAAAGGAAAATATGGAACATCAATTCAACCTGACTTAACTTTTGATCAAGTAGACATTCAAAGCTATGATGCATTATTAATCCCTGGTGGATGGGCACCTGATCAACTAAGACGCTTTGATCAAGTATTAAATTTTGTCACATTCATGCATAAAAACAATCGTGTCATTGGACAAATCTGTCATGCAGGGTGGGTATGCTCCTCAGCAGACATCTTAAAAGGTAAGACCGTAACATCAACACCTGGCATTAAACATGATTTAATGCATGCAGGGGCAACATGGGTTGACCAACCTGTTGTTGTGGATGGAACACTCATATCAGGTCGAAGACCAGCAGATTTACCATATTATGTTAAAGCAATCATCGAAGTTCTGAATAAATAATAACGTGTCATTTAAGACACGTTTTATTTTTGTTAGGTATTTCCTTTGCAATGTGGAAAAAAATGTGACAATGTGGATATGTAACATGTGGTAACCTTTGATACAATGAGGGTGACCAAGGACGTGTTTACAGAGAGGGTTGCGATGAATCGAAAAGAAGAATTGATCAAAATCATTTTAAATGAAAAAGATTTTGTGAGTGTTGATTTTATTGCAAAACAATTAAAGACATCCACAAAAACTATTCGTAACGACTTAATTTTTCTTGAACCTCTAATCCATGAACATCATCTAAACATGGTTCGTAAACCTGGCGTTGGTGTCACTATAGAAGGGGATTTCTTTGATAAGCAAAAACTGCTTAATACTCTGAAACAAACAACTACCCATTCCTACCTCACCCCTGAAGAGCGACGCCAACATTTGTTGCACTCCTTGCTTCTTAATCAAACATCGAAGCGAATGAAAGACTTAGAACTAGATTACTATGTTTCAAGAGCTACGATTCATGCAGATATTACCCATCTTAATGAATCTTTAAAACCATTTCAATGTGAGATTCAATTTGATAAACAACATGGTTTAAGACTTATCGGAAGTGAAACACAACAGCGTCAAGTTATGGCTCATTTTGGACCATTAGAACCCCTTGTTGAGTATGTCATGGATGGTAGTGTAAAAAGCAAGATGACGTTTATACAACGCTTCAATGATGTATTAAATCTTGATTTCTATGAGATAGAAGCCATTGTCGATGAAGCACAAGAACTTCTTGGCTATACATTCTCTATTGAAGCATCCCTTAACTTAATCGTTCATATTGCGATCGCAATACAACGTGCTAAACAAGGATTTGATGTCACACTCAGTCATGAACTTGTCGATACTCTTAAACAACAAAAAGAATATAACATTGCGAAAGGTATATCTCTAAGGATTGAACAATCCTTCGATGTAAAGCTTTCATCCTCAGAAACTATATATTTGTGTTTACATTTCCTTGGAGCAAAACGCATTAAGGAACTACAGTTTAAACACATGTCAATCTCTTCGGATACTGAAGAACTAGAAGGCATACTTCTTAAGTTCATTCGAAAAGTTCAATCTTCAATGGGATTATTCCTTGAAAATGATTCAGCACTGTTTAACAGCTTACTGCTTCATTTAAAACCAACCATTAATCGCTTAGTGTATGGGTTATCGCTTCAAAACCCATTGTATGAAGAAATTAGATTCAATTATGAAAAGATCTATAGTGCGATTGAATCAAACATTCATATGTTTAATGAAGCCTATCATATCCACATACCACCTAATGAAATTGCCTACCTAGTTTTGCACTTTGCGGCAGCGAAGGAGCGCAATGTCACATTTATTAGAACTCTGGTTATGTGTGCGAGTGGCTTAGGAACTTCTCAACTCATTGTTTCTAAACTAAAGCGAACTTTCAATAACTTACATATTGTCGATGTCGTATCATCCTTCGATGTTCTCCAATATAAAGAGAAAGACATTGATCTAATTATTTCAACGATTTCCTTAGAGACACCGATTAAAACCATTGTCATTAGTCCACTGTTAAGTGATTACGATATCTCAATGATTAAACACTCACTCAGTGATGTGCAAACGACTAAGTTTAGTAACCTAAGATTTCTACCTCATCATGTTTGGCTTGATACTCAGGTTGAAAGCAAGGAAGAACTACTTTCATTAATGAGTGAGCAACTTGTTAAAGAAGGATATGTCTTACAGTCTTTCTATGATTCAATGATTGAGCGAGAAGCATTAGGGCCAACACTCGTTTCACCAACATTTGCTATTCCTCATGGATATAGTGAGCATGTACAACAATCTGTTGTGATGTGGGTACAACTCAAAACGCCAGTACTTTGGGCATTAGAAGAATCAGTTAAACATGTCATGCTTGTCGCAAGCACTCCACAGGACAGTGAAAGTCATCAACATCTTATGATTCAATTGATGAATCAGCTTGAGAATCCACAGTGGGAATCTTCATTATTATTAATCGGTGATACACTATCACTCACGCATCAACTCAATCAAGATCTATGTGGGGTTACCCCCGTTAAGGAGTAAATTATGTCAACACTATTTCATGAATCACTTATCTTCACAGATTTATATCCAGACCATGCGAATGATGCATTACTTGTAATGTCAAACGCCTTAACAAAACTTGGATATGTCAAGGAAGGATATTTTAAGGCCCTCGTTGATCGTGAAGAGAACTTTGCGACAGGACTCCCAGGTGAAGGTATCAATGTAGCTATTCCTCATGCGGATCCGGAATTTGTCAATGAGAATGTGATTGCGATTGGTGTTTGTCATAAGCCTGTGAATTTTAGAATGATGGGCAATCATGATGAGAATCTAGCTGTTGAAATCATCTTCATGCTTGCACTTAAGGATGGCTATGCCCATGTTAATGTACTTAGTCAACTTATGGGAGTCATTCAAAACAATGAGCTATTAGAAAAGCTCAAATCAATTCGGTCCCAATCAGAACTGTTAAAAGTTCTGAATGAAAATATCCATTAGATAGGAGGTGATGGTATAAAGAAGCGCATACTCGTCGCATGTGGTACTGGTGTCGCAACATCAGTAGCCGTGGCAAAGAAGTTAGAAGCGATTTTTAAGGACAGGGGTTATGGGGATCAAGTTGAGATATCAACTAGTACCGTAGCTGAAATGGAATCCAAAGCTAAGTATTTTGACTTAATTGTGACAACAGCTCATGTGAGCAAACCTATGCCAGTTAAAGTCATTATGGGCATTGCATTTCTAATCGGTCGTGGTACAGAAAGTGTAATTAAAGACATCTTTGATTCACTTGGATTTGATTCATAAAAAGGAGAAGAACTTTACATGGAAATTATTAATTTCATCGTCGGATTAGGACCATCAGTAATGATGCCAATCATTATTACACTTCTTGGACTAGTTATGGGAGCAGGTTTTGGTAAAGCATTACGTGCTGGGCTTACAGTTGGTGTTGGATTTATCGGTCTAAATCTAGTTATTGGTTTATTAGGTGGTAACTTAGGACCTGCTGTTCAACAAATGGTTTCTAATTATGGTTTAAGCCTTACAGTCATTGACGTGGGTTGGCCAGCAGCAGCAGCGATTGCCTTCGCTTCACGCGTTGGTGCAGTCATTATTCCTATCGCATTAGCAGTCAACGTTGTGATGATCTTAACTAAGACAACACAAACTGTGAATATTGACGTTTGGAACTTCTGGCATTACGCATTTACTGGAGCTTTAGTAACATTTGCTACTGATAGTTTCTTATTTGGTGTTATTGCGGCAGTTATTCAAGCAGTTATGACTTTAGTATTAGCAGACTGGACAGCAAAAGGTGTTGAAGAACAACTTGGTCTTAAAGGGGTTTCTATTCCTCATGGACTATCCGTTGCGTTTGTTCCAGTTGCGTTAGTGATTAACAAGATTCTAGATTACATTCCTGGAATCAACAAGATTAATATTGATGCTGATATGGTTCAAAAACGTTTTGGTCTCTTTGGAGAACCAATTCTTGTGGGAACTGTTTTAGGGGCAATTATTGGGGTTTTAGCTGGATATGATTTAGGTGCAACATTAAACTTAGCGATTATTATGGGTGCTGCATTAGTACTTATTCCTCGTATGGCTGGTCTACTTATGGAAGGTCTACTTCCTATCTCTGACGCAGCTGGAGAATTTGTTGAAAAACGCTTCAAATCTAACTCTAAGATTTACATCGGTCTTGATGCTGCAGTAGGGATTGGACATCCTACTACACTCGCTGTTTCATTAATTTTAGTACCTCTTTCAGTACTGATTGCGGTCATTCTACCAGGTAATAACTTCCTTCCTTTCGCTGACTTAGCGGTATTACCATTCCTATTTGTACTAGTTGTTCCTATCACTAAAGGTGATTTATTTAGAACATTAGTAGTTGGATTATTTATTGTTGTAACTGGTTTATGGATTGCTTCTGACATTGCTCCACTACTTACTGCGGCTGCAATTGATGCACAGTTCACTATGCCTGTTGGCGCAACTCTAATTTCATCCATTGCTGATGGTGCTTCACCATTAAGCTGGGCATTTGTTAAACTCTTTGAACTTCGTTATGTCGGTATCGCTGTGTTAGGAGCTATTGCTCTTGCTATGGCTTATATCAACCGTTTACGTATCGTTAAAGGGGAAAAATAATCTTCATGGAGCGTCACTTCACCCTTGATCGACCTCATGCACTTCTTGCTGTTATTGTTCCTACGCTGGTGTTTGCCATCACCTCACTTTATGGATTTTATGGATTATTAACTGGTGGTGAAGTCACATGGTTTGGAGCGTTATTTGGATTAGGATCGTTATTATTCTTGGATCACTTCGTTGCTCTTTCACACCCTACAACAGTGGTTCTTGATGAAAACACCATCCAATTTCGTGCATTCTGGTGGCATCATACCTATACCATAGAAAACATCACCCGCATTAATGTGAGACCTGTATCACGTGGGTTACGCATGTATGTGCGGCTCAATGATGCTGGTTTACTCAAAGGACGATATTGGTTGCATCTAGATCATATGAGTGATGCCCAAGAATTAAGGAATTTCTTAGAAAATCTTATGAATGATCGTCATCCTAAGTTTAAGAATATGGATAGACATTCATATAAACGAGTTAAGTAAACTGAATCTGCAAAGATTCAGTTTTTTTATTAACTAGACGTTTATCTTTAGTTTTTGTTGAAGTAGAGAGTTATTGTGTAGTAAAAAATAACCTAAGTCATTTAATTGTTCTTAGGTTATTTTTATATTACTATTTATGATTTCTTTACTATTTGAAGAAAGTCTCAAATGCTTCTTTAAGTTTTAAATTCCAGAAGTCCCAGTTATGACCATAACCATCAACTTCTTCATATTTGAGTGGGTATTGATGAAACTCAAATCTTTCTTTTGCAGTGCGACAACGCTCGAGTAGATAATCCTGACTTCCTATAGTTAAGAAGTAATCAGGAAGAACTTTATTCTCTTCTTTGTTTTTATTCATCATATAGTAAGCATCTTCAATGGTATCTTTATAGCGCATTTCATTGCCCATGATATATCCACTATAGGTATCATCAGATGATCCAAACCATTTAACAGAATAAGGTTGTCCTGTTACTCCCATGGCACATCCTGACATAAGTAAGACTTTACTGTATAGTTGCGGATATGCTAACGAGATTTTCATTGCTCCAAGTGCCCCCATAGATAAACCAGCAAGAAAGTTGTCTTCTCGTAAGTCACTTAATGGAAATAAGAAGCGAGCAACTTGAATCATTTCTTTAGTCACAAAACTAAAGTGTTTAGCTCCATTTGGATCATCACTATATCCTTGATTACATGCAGGTGGCATGATTACTGCAATCTGATGTTTTTGAGCATAAAGTGCAACATTAGTATAGATTAAATAATCATTCTCATCCCCAGTAAAACCATGAAGAAGCCATAAAGTTTTAAACTTTTTGTTTGGTGAATATACATCATCATTTTGATTAAATGCATCTTCAATAGAATATGTAGGGATAATTGCATTAAAGCTAATTTGTCTACCAAGTGATTTTGATAAGAAATTGGTTTGTATAACTGCCATAGGACCTCCATAAGTCTTTTTGTGTCAATAATCATTTTAGCATACTCATAAAGATAAACATTGAAATATTTTAATAGAGGTATATGTGAATGATATGGAAAGTAATATACATTGAATTAAAGTACTGTTTATTGTTCAATCATTTCACATTACTCTTAACTTACTCAATTATAAAAAGATATGATAAAATATTGAAGAGGTTAAAACTATGTCAAAATTTGAAAAAACTATTAATCAACCTGTTCCACACTTAGCTTTTGAACTTGATCAAGCTATTGTGAACAGTGCGATGTCAATGAAACTTGTTGATGAAAGTGTCATTGAAGTCTATCCTTATAAGATTTCTGTGAGGGTATATGATAAATACTTCATGAGAAATAGTTCAAGAGCAAGCCTTAGCTTAACAATTGTTGAAGATGGAAGAAGTACTCATGTGGTTGCGATTGGTTCAGGAGGAGGACAAGGAGTCATCTTTAACTTCTCATGGGGAGCAGAAAATGAGCTTGTGAATGATGTGCAAAGACTTATTGAGAAGATGGGGTATTAGAGTATTAATCTAATCAAATCAAAAAAGAACCAACATTTAACATGACATGTTGGTTCTTTTACTTGTATCGTTGATCTTACCTTTAATCTAAAGAATTAACTTCAAGAGGTAGTATCTTTTGAGTCATAACATCCACCAAGCCACTATCTGTTAACTTAACTTCAGGAATGACAGGTAATGCTAAGAAAGAAAGCATTACAAATGGATTAAAATCAATAGGAGAAGCTATTAATGCATAAGCTTCATGGAGTTTATGCCAATCATTAAGACTTTCTTGAAGTGGGTTTTTCGTCATTAGCCCAGCAATCTCTAAAGGAACACAGCCTAACACTTGACCATCTTTCACGACGACAAATCCACCTCCGATTTCTTGAAGTGTTTTAATCGCCACAAGAGCATCATTATCATTAGTGCTTGCGATAACTAGATTATGACTATCATGAGCAACTGAAGAGGCTATCGCACCATGAAGTAAACCAAATCCTTTCACAGGACAATGACTCATTTGACCATTGGGAACATGTCGTTGTAAAACACTAAGTTTGGCTAAGTCTTTAGATGGATTAGAAATAAAGCGATGGTGTTCATCTTTTGTGACTTCTTCTATGCATTGCTTAGTCACCACGTTACCAGATTCGACTAATATTGTTCTTGAGTATTTAGATTTAATCATGCAATCAAAGTTTAGTTGTGTTAGCTTTGGTAAATGAATAGTGTTTAGAAGAGAAGGGGAAACTAAAGAATCTTGTAATGGCTTAACACATTGACCATGCCCTGCAACACGATGGCCTTCTCGATATACTTCACTGACATTAAAGGAAGTAAAGTCACTTAGCATAAAGAAGTTAGCTTTATATCCAGGTGCAATGACGCCTTCATCTTGTAGATTATAATGAGTACTTGGATGATAGGTAGCCATTGTATAAGCTAAAGCTGGATCAAGACCAAGTTGAATAGCTTGTCTTACAACATCATCAACACCACCATGTTCAAAGACATCATCAGGATGCATGTCATCAGTACAGAAACAAAAGCGTCGACAAGAATAAGGTGTAATACAAGGTAGTAGTGCTTCTAGATTCTTAGTTACTGAACCTTGGCGAATATGAATCATCATTCCTTTTTCAACACGTCGTGATGCAACGTCACCCAGCGTACATTCATGATCACTGCTTATTCCCATTGAAAGGTAAACATCCTCATCATTTTCTTCAAGGTTTGCACCATGACCATCAATGAGTTTATTTGCGTCATGTGAATATTGAAGTTTTAAGCGCATATCTTCATCATATACCACAGCATGTTTATCCATAACTTCAGCTAAACCAAGAACACGAGGATTAGCAAGTAAAGGTTTTAAGTCTTCAGCATTTAGTACAGCCCCACTATGATCTTCTGGTGTACATGGAACACTTGAAGGTAGCATTATTTTCACTTGTAAATCTAGACCTTCACTTGCCTCAAGAATAAATTCAATGCCTTTTATTCCTGCTACATTAGCAAGCTCATGAGGATCAGCAATGAGTGTGCCAACTCCGCGAGGAAGTAGGATTTGTTCAAGTTGATTAGGAAGGATTGTAGTCGATTCAATATGCATGTGAGCATCAACTAGAAGTGGAATCATGTACTGATTCTTTGCATCAATGACATGATCTGATTCAAGTGCTTTAAACGCAACCACATATCCTTGATGAATACTTATATCTCTTTTTGTGAATCTCACATGAAAAGGATCTAAGACTAAAGCATTTAGTATGACTAAGTCCGCTTTAATTTCATCTCTAAATAGCTTTTGAAGTTGAGGGGTTGCTTTCATGGACCTCCTAAAAATAAAAAAACATACCGTGGGCGTGCTCAAAAACACGACCATGTAGTCCACAATAAGGCAGTGGGTAGAAACATTCGCTCCAAATCATGCGAATTTATACAACGGTAAGTTGACTTTATTTAAATTTTTATCATTGTATCATAGTCTTACTAAAAAACAAGGCAATGTTTAGTCAGAGTCATAAATAAATATCTGATCAGTAAATCTAATCATTTTTATTGTTAATATCCTCAATTAAATCCTGCATTCTCTTAATCTCTTTTCGTTGTGCCTCAATAATCTCATTAGCAAGTTCTTGCACTCGAGGGTCTTTAAAATTAGCACGCTCACTCGTTAAGATGGCAATAGAATGATGTGGAATCATAGCTCTTAAATATGAACTATCATCTACTGTCATTTGGCTTCGAACCAAGAACAAAGAAGTACCAAACATCATTATACTTATTAACAAGATTCCAATGTTCATCTTTTTATTCTTTAACATGTTCAGCATAAAACCTAGCATCACTATGGCCATTGATGATCCCATCAATATCGACATATAGAGTCTTGTCTCACTGAAATACACATGATCTAAACTGTAAGTATTTAAATATGTAAAAATAAACATCAAAACTGTGGACGTTAAAATCATGGCTGCGAACTTTATATAATTTTTCATAGTAAAACCTCCTATGTAGTTTTTTGTCAAAATTAAAATATATTATCTTCTCTAAAGCAGATATTCTTTGATTAAACACATAAATATTTGTGATATATTAATTTAAGTTTATTCTCATTATTGGGTAAAGTCAATGAATGTCACTTGCTAACACTTTGAAGCGACAAGAAAATAGACTCAAGTCATTTCTAAACTCAATTTTGCAGTTGATTTACATAAGACAGTAATCGCTAATAAAAAAGATATTTCACATGCTAAATTATGTATTGTCCTAGTATGAAAAAAGAAAAAATGTAAGGAATATTGAAAAACAGTGGGGGTATAGTATAATTAAAACATCTCAGGGAGGGGTATATGAACGAAACAGTTTCACGAATCATTGTTGACATGGATTGGGGTTTAATTGAAGGAGCATTTAATGCTATTGAGCACACAATTAATACTCAGCGATATTTAATTCCAGTTCTAGTATTCGCAGTTGTGTTTAGATTGCTAGCAAAAACAATCTTAGAATACATCAAGTACTTTTATCCAAAGCCATAAGTATAAGAGAACTAACAATTGAGTTAGTTTTTTAATGCAAAGAAAAACACGATTTTCATCGTGTTAATATTATAGTTTTGAAAATTCAACTGCTATCTGCGCAGCTAAATGAGCATTATTATAAACTAATTGAATATTTGAGGATAAACTATCTCCACCAGTTAACTCTTTAACTTTTGAAAGTAAGAAAGGTGTACTTTCTTTTCCTTTAATACCAAGTTGATCTTGTTGTTGAAGGGCTTGTGCAATGACACTATTAATCAGCGAAGCATCCATTTCATATGCTTTAGGAATTGGATTTGCAATGACAACCCCACCATTAAGATTTAAGTCCCACTTTGTTTTAAGAGATTGTGCAATTTCTTTTGGTGTATCAAGTTTGTAATCCACTTCAAATCCACTTGAAGAAGTATAGAATGCTGGAAGTTCTTTAGTTTGATATCCAACAACTGGTACACCATGTGTTTCTAGATATTCAAGGGTTAGTCCAATATCAAGGATTGATTTTGCTCCAGCACACACTACCGCCACATTAGTAGTGGCAAGCTCTAGTAAATCAGCAGAAATATCAAAGCTTGTTTCTGCTCCACGATGAACCCCACCAATACCACCTGTTGCAAAGACTTTAATGTCTGCTAATGCTGCAATAATCATGGTGGATGCGACAGTTGTCGCTCCATGTTTCTTTTGTGAAACTAAGAAGGCAAGATCACGACGAGATGCTTTAATGATATCTTTTGAGGTTGCTAATAGTTCTAGTTCACTTGCTGTAAGTCCTACTTTTAAGCGACCATTCAGAATAGCGATGGTCGCAGGAATAGCTCCATGAGATCGGATAATATTCTCTACTTCATTGGCCATCTCAACATTTTGAGGATAAGGCATACCATGTGAAATAATCGTAGATTCTAATGCGACTACAGGTTGATTGTTTTGTAATGCTTGGACAACTTCTGGAAGAATATCGAGGTATTGTTTAAACATGGTAAGTCTCCTTTAAGGTTTTAAGTAATTGAGTATCACTCATTTGATCGGATATTGTGGATTCACTTTGAAGTGCAATGCGTGATGCACTCATTGCAAGATAAGCACTATTAAGTGCACTTTCTTGATTAAGATAAGCATAGACAAGTCCTGCCATAAATGCATCTCCTGCTCCTGTAGCATTCGCAACTTCAAGTGGTGGAGTTGTTATATGGGTGATATTGTTATGCTCTTTAATAAGAACACCTTCACTTCCTAAAGATATGTAAGCATAGGGTGTTGGTAACATTTTTGCACAGGTCATTATATCAAATGTTGATGGGGCATCCACTAAAGCATAGAGTTCTGCCTTATTAGGTTTAATGGTATGAATCTTAGATAAATAAGGTTTTACTTTTAAAGCTTTTGTTGTTGAAACAGTATCCATGAATATTGGTACATCTTTCGCAATGGTAAACAATGTTTCTAATACAGTCTCACTGACATTGGTATCACATACAATAAGCTGTGCATGCTCAAGCAGTCTTTTTTTACTTTGTATGTATTCTTTTGTTAGAGACTCCATGATATCCATAGCGTTTATAGCTAATGCTAAATCATGATGATGATCAAGAATACTTAAGTACGTTGAAGTCTTTTGATGAGAGACTACTAATGAATCATTCATATGAAGTCCAATGCTTGAAGCATGATTAAGAATGCTTTGACCATAAAGATCTTGTCCAATCACACTAATAAGGCGTGTAGGAATACTTAGGCGGGTTGTATTTTCTGCAATGTTTCGTGCTACACCTCCTAAAGAAATATTGACATGACCAATATTAGAATCATTAGGAATCAAAGGACGATGAGGTATACCTTGAATGTCAATGTTAGAGCCGCCAATTACGACAATATAAGGTTCTTCATTCACAATGTAACCTTTGCCAAGTACAATACCTTTCTTAATAAGATTGGTAATATGTACAGCAACCGAAGAGCGAGTAATGTTCAGTCGTTTCGCAAGGTCATCTTGAGAGATCATTGGCTCTTCTTTTAGAATACTGATAATCTCTTTTTCTCTTTGAGTCATCGCATAGTCTCCTTATTAATGTTTATATACTAAACATATGCTTATTATATCATGAAATCATGTTTTCGCAAGGTCAGCTAGAATATTTCTTATCATTAAGAAAATACTCTATTAATTTGTTTGTGCTAAAACTATAAAAGAAAGTGCATTATATCGTAAAGACTTGATAATGACTGACCTTGAGTTGAGGTGCTACACTAAACATGGATAAGGTGGTGGTCGTGTGGTTGCTGTTCAATGGTATGATCCTGAACTCAATAAGATAATCCATAATGGACCGATTCTAGTCCATAGTGTCTTTGAGCATGCCATTAATCTTGTGAATCAACATACGATGATGACACTTGTATCTTCATCAAAACCTAAAGCTCCACTAACATGGGTATGTGACGTGGAATCATTCTCAAAACATCATGTTAAACATGGAATAGCGTGTCATGTATTGAATGATCAACTTCATATTGGAGAGTTAGTGATACAACTTAATACATGTCCAATACAAGCTCTTGATCGAATAAGTGACAAATTCAATGCATCAAATGATGTCATAAAAGGGTGTGAATCATTATTGTCTTGGAGTATTTCGCAACCTATTTATGAAGGAGCAATGGGACTTTTCCATGAACATGAAGATATTATGAGTATTTACTGCGTAAAGAAACTTAAGGCATATCTTTCTTCATTTGATATTCAATGGTTTAAGGAATTCATTGGTTGTGGCCATGGCCTAACACCAAGTGGTGATGATGTCCTAACAGGGATGATGGCCATGGCACATGCATTTAATCATCAAGGGTTTGTTCATGTAGTTTCTAAACTGTGTGAACCGCAGCTTAGTAAAACAACGGATGTAAGTCAAGTGATGCTAAAACATGCCTTTAATGGAAGATTTAATGATTATCAATCAAAACTTATTCAAGCCATATCGGTGAACAAAGATGTCCATGACTTTGCTAATCAATGTTCAACTTTAGGTCATACATCAGGTTATGACTTTATGGTGGGAGTCTTAATGTATTACTTCATGATAAAAAAAGGAGCAACTTATGCATAAACAAACACGAATATTTAAGAATCGCTACGTAGACTCAGTAAGTTTAATGTCTTTAGCCGCAAAGGTTAAGAAACAAGAAGGTGTCATTGAAGTTGTCATCGCCATGGCGACAGACATGAATAAAGCAATCGTTGAACAAGTAGGTCTTGCGATTGATGAGTTAAAAACTTCTACAGTCAATGATCTTCTTATTGGTGTCATCACACAAGAAAGTACAAGATCTCAAGAAGTCTTTGATCATATTCTCGACACACTATCAGGTGGTGGAAAGAAAGACAAAACCACACAGCAAGATAAAGTCTACACATCCCTTGAAAGTGTCGTCAATGATGAGTTAAAACCTACAGTCGCGATATTCTCAATACCAGGACAATATGTTGCTAGGGAAGCTCGAATTGCTCTTGAAAATGATATGGATGTCATGATTTTTTCTGACAACATGAGTTTAGAAGAAGAAGTTGCTCTTAAACAATATGCCTTTGATCATAAACGACTTGTGATGGGACCAGATTGTGGGACAGCCGTCTTTGATGGTGTAGGTTTATGCTTTGCGAATGAAGTCACTCGTGGCGATATTGGCATTGTGGCAGCAAGTGGAACAGGTTCACAAGAAGTCATGGTTCAAATTGATCGCTTAGGTGGTGGAATCACAGATGCGATAGGCACAGGAGGCCGTGATTTATCCCTTGCGGTGAATGGGCTCATGATGAGAGAAGGTATACGTCGTCTTAGTGAAGATGAAAATACTAAAGTCATTGTCTGTGTATCAAAACCACCTGCATCAAAGGTAAGAGAACTTATTCTTAATCAATTAAGAAGTGTTAATAAACCAAGTGTTGTATGTTTCTTAGGAAACAAAGAAACTATGCACGATGAAGACAATATTCACTATGCATCAAGTCTTTATGAAGCTGCACATAAAGCAGTTTCGCTCTCACCATCATTTAAAGGAACTTTACCAGTTTTAAAGCCAACCTCACTTCAAAGCGTTGAAGTCAATCCTAATCAATACCTTGTGGGATTATACTGTGGTGGAACATTATGTTATGAAGCGCTTGATCAGTGTTCGCCTCTGGGTACAATAAAGAGTAATCTTCGTCATGATGAACATACCGCTCATCATGTCGATGGAACATCACATGTATTACTTGATTTAGGAGATGATGAATTTACAAATGGTAGACCTCATCCAATGATTGAGCCATCCCTTCGACATGAATGGATACTTAATGCGGCAAAACTTGATACGACTCGTGTTGTACTCCTTGATTTTGTCTTAGGATATGGGGCTCATCCACAGGCTGTACAAGAGAGTTTAGATACATTAAAAGAAGCCTTTGAAGTGGCTAAGGGGCGATCATTTGATATTGTCGCCTATGTGTGTGCCACATCAAAGGATAAACAAGGACTTGAAAGCAGTGTTGAAGCATTAGAGTCAATTGGTGTTAAGGTAGCCCAAAGTAACCTTCATGCATGTGAGCTTGTCGCTTCACTCATTAAGAAAGGAGCATAATATGAGTAATCAACATCATTTCGTTAATGTTGGAACAAGTATATTTTATGATGATTTAGTACTTCAGAATCAAAAAGTGACTCAAGTCAAATGGTCACCTTTAGCCAATGGAGATCACAAACTTATTCATGCTCTAGATCGATTGAGCAAAGATACAAGAGTACAAGAAGCTAATGAGAAAGCAGTGTCTATAGTCTTACAAGGACATCCTTATCTTATTGATATTGGCCTAGCAAAGGACATGATTGAAGGATTTCATGAGAATCTAATTCTTCATGCGGGACCTCCAGTGGCTTGGGAGAATATGTGTGGTCCAATGCAAGGAGCCATTATTGGTGCCTTATTATATGAAAAGAAAGCAAGCACCGTAGAAGAAGCAAAAGCCTTAGTTGAAAGAGGAACCATTGAGTTTGCTCCAGCACAACATTATAATGCGGTTGGACCTATGGCAGGTGTTATCTCTGCCAATATGCCAGTGCATGTTATCTTAAATAAACCATTCGGAAATAAAGCTTATTGCACAGTTAATGAAGGACTTGGAAAAGTACTACGCTTTGGTGCATATGATGAAACTGTTTTAACACGACTTCATTGGATTAAAGATGAATTTATGCCAGTTCTTAAAGCTGCACTCGTTAATGTTCCTTTAGGAATAGATTTGAAAGTCCTTATTGCACAAGCAGTACAAATGGGGGATGAATGTCATAACCGAAATAAAGCAGCTACAAGCTTGTTCTTTAAAGAAATTGTAAATCCATTATTAAGCACTTCATTTAAGCGCGATCATATTCAACGAGTTATTTCTTTCATTCAAAGTAATGATCACTACTTCCTTAATCTTTCAATGCCTGCTGCTAAATCTATGTTGGAAGCTGCGCATGGAGTTGAACACTCAACGCTTGTGACTACCATGGCACGTAATGGTGTTGACTTTGGGTTAAGAATAAGTGGTTTAGGAAAACAAACTTGGTTTACTGCACCTGCTAATATGGTACAAGGATTACTATTTGCTGGTTTCAGTGATGACGATGCAAGTCCTGATTTAGGAGATTCTACGATTACAGAAACATTAGGAATCGGTGGATTTGCAATGGGGGCATCACCAGCAATCACCCAATTTGTTGGGGGAACTGTAGAAGATGCGATGGAATACACTCGAAGTATGTTTGCAATTACGATGAAAGAGAATACAGCATTTGCTTTACCTGCACTTAACTTTATGGGAACTGCAACCGGTATTGATGTTTTAAAGGTTATAAAACACGGTGTACTTCCAATCATTAATTCAGGGATTGCTCATAAAGATGCAGGAGTAGGACAAATTGGTGCAGGAATTGTATCTCCACCAATGGATTGTTTTTTGAAAGTACTTAGTGCCCTTAATGAAGGATACAAGGAGGAACAACATGTCTAAGATTGTTATTGCCTTAGGAGGCAATGCATTAGGAAATGATTTAAATGAACAAGATGTAGCACTTACTCATAGTGCGCAAATCATAGCAGCTCTTGTAAAACAAGGCCATGATGTTGTTATTACTCATGGTAATGGACCTCAAGTCGGTAAGATTCATCAAGTAATGAACACAAAACTGGAGATACCACTTCATGTGAGTGTAGCCATGAGTCAAGGTTATATAGGCTTTGACTTAACACGAAAACTCGAACATGCCCTAAAAGTAGAAGGATTAAATGTTCCTGTAGACTATGTTTTAACTATGGTTGAAGTAAACCCAACTGACTTGGCTTTTAAACATCCTACAAAACCTATTGGAGCATTTATGGATGAAGAAAGTGCAAAAGCATTAGAGGCTCAAGGGGTAGCGGTTGTTGAAGATTCAGGACGAGGATATCGTCGAGTTGTTGCTTCACCGAAACCTAAGAATATAACCAACTTAGTATCCATTCAGGATGCATTAAAGAACCATCATGTTGTGGTATGTGCAGGTGGTGGTGGTATTCCTGTTGTTTCTACAAACCAAGGCTATGTAGGGGTAGAAGCAGTCATTGATAAAGATAGTGCAAGTTCACTTCTAGCTTCTCAGTTAGATGTTGATGTTTTATTCATTTTAACAGCAGTTGAAAAAGTAGCCATTAACTATGGAAAACCTTCACAAAAATGGTTAACTACCATGAGTATTGAAGAGACTAAGCAATATATTAAAGAAGGACATTTTGCACCTGGTTCAATGCTTCCTAAAGTAGAAGCTGCGCTTGATTTTGTGAATGGAAAGAAGAATAAGACAACAATTATAACCTTATTAGATAAAGCGAGTGAAGCATTAAGCGGTGAAACAGGGACTCGCATTGTGAGTGATTAATGAGAACATTTGTACTAATTAAGCCTGACGCAATGAAGCGTAAACTTGATCAGGTCATTCTTAATGAATTGAAGTCTGTTCCATGTGTAGTGCGCCGTATTAAAGAAGTAATCGTTAAAGAAGATGTCATTTTAAAGCATTATCATGAAGTCATTGTAAGACTTAATATTCCAGGTTTTAAAGACATGGTTTTAAATGAGTTTAAGGATGAGAGAGTTCTAATTCTTGAATGCGAATCAAAAGATAATGATTTAATTCAAAATGTAAGACATAAGATTGGAGCAACTGATCCTTCATTTGCAGATTCAGCAAGTATCAGAGGCCGCTATGGTGAAGATTCATTGGTGCTTGCTAAAGAAGCTGGACGTATGATTAGAAATCTTATTCATGCTTCAGATTCAGTGGAAGCTGCAGAGTTTGAAATCGATTTATGGTTTAATAGTTAAAAGACAAGAAAACACTGGAGTAAATCCAGTGTTTTTAAGTTAGCTTTAGAGTCAAAGATATCTATTGAAGTTTATGATTTTTCAGATGCTTCAATGATATCATCATATTCATCATATAGATTTTTAAAGAAAAAAGCATGTACGATGTTACCTATAATTCGTCTTTTACGATGCTTAAAGTAATCTATACGAACAAAGACGAATAAGGTCATCAAAGCAACAAACAAGATGATGTTGAATAGTAGCATAAGTCCCCCTTATTAATATCAGTATGCCATAATTAATACTATTTCAAATTTGATGAGAAAAGTAAGTATAGATTGTTAAGGCAAAGTATACTTCAAAATGAGATTCCTTGTCATTAAAGATAGGATAGCCACATGACTCAATTACATTAAGTCGATAACGAAGAGAATTATAGTGAATAAATAGCTTTTGTGCAGCCTCTTTAGCATTAAACTGACATTCTATATAATGATAATAAGTATTAAGTAGTGGTAAATCATGTTTTTCTTCGTATGCAATTAATGGCTTTAAAATTGAGCGAGCATAGTCAAGAAGTGTAGGTGTATCAAGTTTCTTTAGTACATTCACCATACGAACATGATGATCGTGGATGAGTGTATTACTTAAATGATTTTTAGCGGCATGATTAAGTGATTCAAATAGGGAAGTATATGTTGATGGAATCTCACGTGCTTCATAGATGGGTGTTGAATAAGCTGCACGAACGAAAGCGTCTTGAAAATGTGTCTTTAAATGATTATGTAATGTAATCATCATAGTTTTATAGTTCTGTGTATCCTTGAGATTCGCAATAATCAAAACATGATGATTTAAGATAATGAGTCTTAACTCACTTTCGTGAATATGACATGTGTTAACAATTTCATGTTTGATCTGTGAAAAGATCATTGGTTGATGTGCCCTGATGACATTTTCTTTGATATCAATCATCATAAGCATAATCGGAAATGCAATACTCCAATTAAAGATTTTACCAGCCTCAGTAACTTCGGTATTCGATTGATAGTTGGCAGTCATATTGGTGACAAAGTCTATAAGAAATTGATTTTGCTTAAGTGCATTTTCTTGTTTCTTTTGGTAGATAAGGATAATCATGAGTTTGATTATCTCAATGTAGTTATATATGATATGACGCTGTTCATAGGAGGTCATAACCATTAATCGATATACATCCACATTCTCATATGTGACTACTTCATTGATAATTAACTGCTCATCTAGGACGTGATATGAGGATTGTGCTAGAGGATGTTCATCATAGATTGTTTGAATTCGATCACTTGTTGTATGAATCTTACCATTAATAAGATTCACAATTAAAACTTCAATATCAGGGATTGACTTAATAGCTTGTATGAGTGACTTGGTCGAAGGCTTGTCTACGATTTCATGAAGAATAGTACTATACCAAGCATTGAAATTATGTGTGCTATACTGTGCATAGTGAAGTTCCGCAATGATTGAATCAAAGAGTAATGAAAGATTGGCGTCATACTCTAAAGTTATGATAGGAAAATCTAAATGCTTTGCCTTTTCAATAATCACTGCAGGGATTACATCGATATAGCGTTTAATTTTTATGATCAAACCTGATGCTTGCTTCTGATGTAAAGAATCTAGAAGAAGTAAGAAACGGTCTACATCATTTTTAATAGGATAAAGTGTAGTCAAAACAAGTGTTTTTTCAAGGATATATTTATCAAAGTCAGGGGTTTCCATGATTGAAACACTTTTTACAACTCGATTGAGTTGAGTAGCTCCTGAGTGGATTTCAATTTTATCAAAGATATTGCGATCTATAAGGTCTTTTATGGTTATGTACATAAATCCTCCCTTTTGTCTAGTGTATCATATTGTGAATGATTGACAACTATAATAGCTTAATTTCGTTACATGTTTATGAATACTAACCTTTGCACATGGGTTATTTTATAGTAGAAAGGAAAAGGTGCAAAAATGATTGATTCAAGAGTATACAAGATTCCAATGTCTTCTCCCGATGATTTAAGAGGGCTTGAAGAACTCGTCAAGCAAAAATTAGTTGATCCTAATGATGTAATTGCTATTTTAGGAAAGACTGAAGGCAATGGATGTGTTAATGACTTTACTCGAGGGTTTGCAACTATGGCATTTAGCCATTATTTACAGCAACAAACTGGTAAATCTGAGAAGGAGATTAAACATAAAGTTGCTTTTGTAATGTCTGGAGGAACTGAAGGGGTCATGTCTCCACATGCTGTAGTGTTTACATCAAAATTCGTAAATGCACCAGGGCTAGGAAAGAAATCATTAGTGGTTAAGTCAGGGTTTACTCGTAACTTCCTTCCAGAAGAGCAAGGAAGACTAGTGATGATGCATGAAGTGGCAAAAGTTGTCAAAACATTAATGAGTGAAGCAGGAATTGAGTCGGTAAATGATGTTCATTTTGTACAAATCAAATGTCCTTTACTGACTTCAGAGCGAATTCAAGACGCTCAAAATAGAGGACAATCTGTTGTTACTCACGACACATATAAATCAATGGGTTACAATCGTGGTGCAAGCGCACTAGGAGTTGCTGTAGCACTTGAAGAAATCTCAGCTGATAATGTTGCTGAGAAAGATATTTGTCAAAACTGGTCATTATTCTCAACCGTTGCATCAACATCAGCTGGTATCGAACTTGAAAACTGCGAGATTATCGTCATGGGTAACTCAATGCAAGGCAATGGAAAGTATTTCATTGGTCATGATGTCATGAACAATTCTATTGATATTCAGGCTGTGTTAAGAGCAATGAAGAATGCTGGTCTAGAATTTGAAGGACTTCCTTCTTCAGATATTACAGAGAAGGTAGTTAATGTCTTTGCAAAGGCTGAAAGTAGTTCAAATGGATTTGTCTTGAATAGAAGAACTACGATGCTTACTGATAGTGATATCAATCATACACGTCAGGCAAGATCAGTCGTTAATGCAGTTGTTGCATCAGTTATTCAAGACCCAATGGTTTACGTATCAGGTGGAGCTGAACATCAAGGCCCTGATGGTGGTGGACCAGTTGCGGTCATTGTCAAATTATAATTAATATTGATAAAAAGGAGGAACCATGGAGTTACTTATCAATTTAATCCCATTAGCAGTTATATTAGTTTTATTATTTCTCAAACAACATATGTTGTTTGCAGGTTTAGTAGGGGGAGCAGTTGCACTTGTTATTGGTGGTTTTTCTCTAGGTGATGTTAATGGAGCAGTTATGGAAGGTATTAAAACTATGTTCTCATATACTGCACCAATTTTATTTGCAGCGGCTGCAATGATGGTCGCTAAAGGTGGAAGTGTTCAAGCAGTAGTTCAAATGGCAGAAAAGGCTTTTAAAGGCAAAATTGCTATTTTCGCAGGGATTTTAGTTCTTATTCAAGCAGCCGCAACATATATGGCTGGTATGGGTGCAGGGAATACAATGGTTATTGCTCCTCTAGTTGCTATGGCTGTAGGTGCAGTTCCTGAAGTTGTTGCTGCAATGGCAATTGTTACTGCAGTAGGATTTACGACTTCACCAGCTTCAACTGAAACTGTTCTAGCTGCTGAAGCAGCAGGTATTGATGTTATTGAACATGCTGCAAACATGCAACCATTAACACTATTATTTGTAGCATTAGGGGTAGCGCTTGCAATATATGGTGTTTCTAAACGAGGGGTTTTAGTTTCAAATAATAAAAATGCTATTAAAGTAACCCTTGATGGAAATCTATTTGTTAGAGCACTTCCAGCAATCGCTTTATTAACTTTCGTTATTTTAGGATCAAGAATTAATGGATTAATAGGATTTGTTGTGTTTACTCCTGTAACGACTGTTATGATTACCGCAATTCTTACAGCAGTTCTTACTCCATTAGGAATAACAAAGACATCAGAAGCTTTAATTGATGGATCACGTTATATCTTGACTACACTATTTGGAGTAGGTATATTCTTATCATTCATTAACTTGATTGCACGTCTTGGAACCTTTGAACAACTAGCTGGTTTAGTGGCTAATGTTCCTACTGGATTAATCGTTCCATCTGCAATTATTATGGCTTTCCTTATAGCTATTCCATCTGGGGCATTTGCTGCAGGGGTATTAGTGCTTATTCTTCCTACTTTGTCATTATTAGGAATGCCATCACAGGCTATGGGGTTTGTCGCTATCGCGGTTGGATTTGGAACTCAAATTAGTCCAGTTCAAATCAACGTGGCTGCACTCTCTGAAGGGTTTGGAGTTGAGATCTTACAGATTTGTAAGAATAACTTAAAGTTTGTTTTAGTATCACTCGCATTATTGATTGCTTTATCATTCGTATTTATTTAAAGAGAGGGTCAATTAATGGAGCAAAATAACCAAACTGTAGAAATACTATATAATGTTGAAGATGTTCCTGAAGGGTATAAAAAATATGCTTATGCCCTTCAACATATTCTTGCTATGTTCGCAGCAAATGTTACTTTGCCTATTTTAGTTGTAGGAGCATTAGGATTAAGCGCTCAAGAGGGTACTCTATTAATTCAAAGCGCGATGCTTATGGCTGGGATTGCAACACTAATTCAAGTTCATGGATTCAAAAAAATCGGAAGTAGACTTCCCATTGTTATGGGAACAAGCAATGCTTTTATATCTACTGTCATGGCAATCGTAACTCAGTTTGGAATCGGAGCTGCACTTGGTGCAAGTTTTATTGGAGGACTTTTCGAAACATTTCTAGGTAATTATCTAGATAAAGTTAGAAACATATTTACTCCTTTAGTGACAGGTGTTGTGGTTATGACTATTGGAATAACTTTAATTCCAGTTGGGATAAGACAAGCCGCAGGTTCAAGAACACTCATTGGATATGGTGCCCCAATTAATTGGTTTCTATCATTATTAGTCATTCTTACAATTGTCTTATGTTATCGATCAAAAAGTAAGTTCTTTAAATCAGCTTCGATTTTGATTGGAATATTTGTTGGATATATCGTTGCGATAATGCTTAATCAAATCGATTTTAGTATACTTGATCAATCTGCATGGATTTCATTAGTAACACCATTTGCGTTTAAGTGGGAGTTTCATTTAACTGCTATTGTAGCGATGTTATTTATGTATGTTGCAACAACAGTTGAAACAGTCGGAGATGTGTCTGCATTGACCATTGTGTCTAGAAATAGAGAGGCTACACCTGAAGAAAATAAAGGTGCAGTTTTAGCAGATGGTATCGCAAGTTCAATTGCGGCGATATTTAACGGTTTTCCAAATACTTCATATACACAGAATATTGGAGTTGTTAACTTAACGGGAGTATTTAGTAATATTGTCGTTAAGATTGGAGCATTAATCTTAATTGGAATGTCTTTGTTTCCTAAATTAGCAGCGCTTATACTGATTGTACCTGAACCTGTTTTAGGAGGTGCCACTTTAGTGACATTCTCAATGGTTTTTGTATCTGGTATCTCACTAGTTATGAGAGCGCCATTTACTAGTCGAAATATGCTAATTATTGCGTTATCACTAGGATTAGGTGTAGGCTTAAATTTAATTCCAGAATCATTGGCATTTGTACCTTTGTCCTTTAGACTTATGCTTACCTCTGGAGTTGTTCCATCAGCTGTAGTAGCAATCTTATTGAGTTATTTTCTTCCAGAATAAAGTATTGAATTGTCACTAAGAACCTAAATCTTGAACATTCAAGAAAAGGTTCTTTTTTAATTCAATAATTTAATCTAAACTGAAATTAGTTAATAGAAAATTCGAATGTATTTAAAATAGAGAGTAATTGCTATTCAAAGTTAAGTTCAAGTTGATTACAATTCAATAGAATGATCGCTCAAGTTATAGATTTAATGATAGTATTGCATATCACGAAAAATATTACTAAGTTAGCATTTAAATCATTTTATTTCTGTGTTGTATTTAAATCTATAAGTGATTTACGTCATTTTCCCATATTTTCCCACATAGTTTTGTAATTTAGTACAAATGTAAGCGCTTTAAATTGTAAAATCTTGATAAATACATTTAAATGTATTTAATTTAAACTATATATATCAAAGATTGGAGGAGATATGAAATACTGGGTAAAAAGTGACTGGAATGGTTTCTTCGGACTATTTAGTAATAACCTTACTAATATTTTAGTCATGGCAAGTTTACTATCCGTGGTAGTAGGTTTACCATTCGATATAGTCTATGGAAGAATTCTTCCAGCAGTTGGATTATCTATTTTCTTAGCAAGTGCTTATTACACAAAAATGGCTGTTGCGTTAGCTAAGAAAACAGGCAGAAATGATGTCACTGCCTTACCGTCAGGATCAAGTGTTCCACATATGTTTCTCATTGTATTTCTTATTATTGGACCAGTTTATTGGAGTACAGGGGATGCTGTATTAGCATGGAGTGCAGGTCTTGTTTGGTCTCTAGCTGAAGGGATCATTGAACTTATTGGATCACTCATTGGTGCTAAGATGCGACAATGGATTCCAAGAGCTGCAATGCTTGGATCATTAGCAGGGGTTTCATTAACCTTCATTGCTTTAAATCCTGCATTTAGCATTTTCGCCTTACCTTATATTGGATTAGTATCATTAGCTATTGTATTGTTAGGATTTATTGGAAAAGTAAAAATGCCTTACAATATTCCAACAGGACTTGTTGCGATATTAGTTGCTGTTGTTCTTGGTTGGACTACAGGAGTCATGAAGCTAGATGTGTTAATTGCTTCATTTGATGGTTTAGCATTCTCAATTCCAGTGCCATCCTTTATGCGTTGGATAGATGGACTCACAAGTGCTGCACCATTCCTAATTGCTGCAATACCACTTGGAATCTATAATTTCATTGAAACTATTGATAACTGTGAAAGTGCAGCTGCAGCTGGGGATGAATATAATACTCAAGAAGCTCTAGTAGCAGATGGAGTAACCACAATTCTTGGAAGTTTCTTTGGTAGCCCATTTCCAACAGCGATCTTTATTGGACATCCTGGTTGGAAAGAAGCAGGAGCTAGAATTGGGTATTCATTTGCATCAGGACTTGGTGTATTAATACTAACCTCTCTTGGAATTTTCTCAGTACTACTCAACATTATTCCTGTTGTTGGGGTACTTCCGATTCTACTTTATATCGGACTTGTGATAACGTCTCAAGCATTTAGTGCAAATGAGCAAAAGTATGCTCCAGCAGTAGTTATGGCTATTGTGCCATCACTAGCAGATTGGACACGCAATGCAGTTGATATTGCCTTAAACTCAGCAAACACAAATGCCATTGCTGTAGGATATCAACTATTAAATATTAATGGATTAAACTATGAAGGAATGAATGCTTTAGGTCAAGGGGCAATCATAGTTGGGATGGTATTAGGAAGTCTAACTGTATTCATTATTGATCAAAAATTTAAACAAGCAAGTATTACATCACTACTTGCAAGTATCTTAAGCTTCTTTGGAATTATTCATAGCAGTGGGGTTGGATTAAATATGAATCCAGGCATGAGTATCGGATATTTAGGAGTAGCAGTTATACTCTTTGGATATAACATAGTCATGAAGAAAAAGGAGGAAATGGTATGAGAAAGTTTGTCGTCGACGCCAAACCATTTGCATTTGATTTTGATTTAGAAAAGACAGCATTACTAATCATTGATATGCAACGTGATTTCTGTGCTCGTGGAGGATTTGGAGAAGCTCTAGGTAACGATGTTACACCAACCATGAGTATCATTCCTGTTGTTAAAAAGATTCTTGATGCAGCACGTGCAAAAGGAATGTTTGTTGTCCATACTCGTGAAGGCCATAGAGCTGACATGAGTGATTGCCCACCTTCAAAACTACGTCGCTCTAAAGCGATTGGAGAAGATGGCCCAATGGGAAGAATTCTCATTCGTGGTGAAGTAGGACACGACATTGTTGAAGAATTAAGACCACTCGCTGGCGAACCAATTATTGATAAACCAGGGAAAGGTTCTTTCTACAAAACAGATCTAGAGCTAATTCTTCAAAATAGAGGTATTGAAAGTCTTATTGTTTGTGGAGTTACTACCCATGTATGTGTTCATACAACCATTCGTGAAGCGAATGATCGTGGATATGAATGTCTAATGATGGAAGATGGAACTGCAGCATTTGATCCAGCAGATCAAGAAGCTGCAATTCGTATGATTCATCAACAAGGTGGAATATTTGGTTGGACTACAACATCAGATGTCTTACTAGATGTCATTAAATAAACAAAAGAGGAAAGAAATATGAACTACAAATCAGGAGCAAAGTGGTGGGTCAAAGGTGACCTTAATGGCTTCTTTGGATTATTCTCAAACGTCTTAACTAACTTCTTAGCAGCGATCGGTTTGTTGCTAGTTATCGGTATGCCAAACAATGTAGTGTTTCAAAACGTCGTTCCAGCAACTGCTATTATTGTAGGGTTAGGAGGTATCTTATTAGCCCTTCAAGCAAAACGTCTATCCATTAAAACTGGTAATCTTGATGTTACCGCAATGCCTTATGGTCTCAGTGTTCCTCACTACTTTGCGGTAGCATTTGGTGTAATTGGAGTTGTTTATGGAGCTACTCAAGATTGGACCATTGCCTTTGCGACCGGTCTAGCTTGGAATATGGTTCAAGGTGTAATCATGACTATTGGTGCATTTGTTGGACCATGGATTAATAAGTATATTCCTAGAAGTGCAATGCTTGGAGCACTTGCAGGACTTGCGATCACGTATATTTCTATGAATCCTATTGGTGCAATGTTTACTACTCCATACATAGGACTACTCTCATTTGCTATTATCCTAGTTGGATGGTTAGCACTTAAGAAAATGCCATTTAATATTCCTGCAGGTGCTTTCGCTATTATGGTAGGTACTTTACTAGCATGGGCAACAGGATACATGGATGCTTCAAGAGTTACAGATTCATTATCAAACTTTGGGTTTGCACTACCTGGTTATTTTGGAAATCTGATGTTAACAGGCTTTGCAACGATTGCTCCATTCTTACCAGCAGCAATTCCACTTGCTATCTATGATTTCTTAGAGTCACTTGATAACTTAGAATCAGCAGCAGCATCTGGTGAACATTATAATATTACACGCGCAATGTTAATTCCGGGTGTCTTAACAATGACAGGTGCAGTACTAGGGTCACCATTCCCAACAATCATTTATATTGGACATCCTGGATGGAAGAGCACAGGAGCAAGAATTGGATACTCATGGGTTACGGGTGTAGCCATCCTAGTCTTAGCCTTTACAGGACTCATGCAGTTTATCTTAAGTTTAATTCCACTAGTAGCACTTCTTCCAATCTTAGTATATATCGGTTTAGTCATTACTGCTCAAGCCTTCGCAGTGACAGAGAAACGTCATATGCCTGCAGTTGCATTATCGTTCTTACCACTTATAGCTGGGTTTACAGTATTAAAGATCAATTCAGCGATAGGAGCATTAGGGGCGGTCAAAGATTATGCAATTCTTGAAGCTAATGGTGTTCCACTCCTTGGATGGGAGAGATTAGCAGGAGGAGATATCCTTGTAGGGATGTTAATATGTGCAATCGCAATCTTTGTCATTGATCGCCAATTCTTAAGAGCAGCAACATACTCAATTATTACAGCTGTACTTGCATACTTTGGATTTGTCCATGCCGTTGAGATTAAAGTTGGATCAGCTCCTGAGGTTGCATTAGGGTATGTCATGATGGCACTTGTATTCTTCGTGATGAACTTTATGAAGGACAAACCAGAAAAAGAACCATCTGTATAAAATAATATAATTCCCCAAAAAATGGAGTCTATCTCCATTTTTTTTATTTTATTATTTCATGTTATAATATCGAAATTAAAGGAGAATACTATGATTAAAGAATTCAAAAGTTTTATTATGAGAGGTAACGTATTTGATCTTGCTGTTGGGGTAATTATTGGGGGTGCAATGGGAAGAATTGTCACTTCTCTTGTGAATGATGTGATCATGCCATTACTAAGTTTATTATTAGGTAAGTTAGATTTAACTCAAATAAAATATGTTATTTCGGAGGGTAATGAAACCACACCAGAGGTTGCTATACTTATTGGATCATTTCTACAAAATGTCATTGATTTAGTCATTATTGGGTTTGTGATATTCATAGTCATCAAATTCATGAGTAAGCTAAAAAGAAAAGAAGTTGTTGTTGAAAAAGTAGTTCAACCAAGTGAAGAAATTCTATTACTAAGAGACATTGCTGCATCACTTAAAAAGTAACGAGTCATTGTTACTTTTTTTATATGAACTAATGAAGAAGTTGAGTCATCAAGATATTGATAAGCAATAATTCACAAGATTGAAGGTTATTGGTTGCGCTTTCATAAAAACATAGGTACAATAAAATCAAAGTTAATATTGGGTAGAGAGTTAGAGAAAACCCTTCTGTGAGCATATTTTTGTCATTGGAAGGAGGAACTATTATGATCGATATTATCGTGATTGGTGCTGGAATAATTGGCAGTACTGTCTTTTATGAGTTAACTAAACAGGTAAAAAACGTCCATCTTTTTGAGAAAAACAAAGAAGCAGGACTTGAAGTCAGTGGCCATAACAGTGCAATTGTTCATAGTGGGATTGACCCTCATTCAAACACACTAAAAGCAAAATATAATCTTATGGGTCAAGCCATGTATGAAGACTATGCTAAAGAATTAGAAACACCATTTAAAAGAGTGGGGGCTTTTGTCGTTGCTAAAGATATAGAAGAATGCAAACACTTAGATCTTTTAGAAGAGCGAGCAAAACAACGACAGGTTCATGTTGTAAGATATTCGAATCAAGAAGCATTATCATTAGAACCCAATCTTAATCCAGATATTATTAGTGTACTTGATATGCCAACTACAGCTATTATTGATCCAACCCATCTATCATCACAAGCAGTTAAAAAGGGTGTTATGAATGGAGGAGAAGCTCATTTTGAAGAAATGATTATTTCTATTGAACCAAAGCTTCAATATTTTGAAGTAGAGACAAATAAAGGAACATATCAAGCAAAGATAATTGTTAATTGTGCTGGGTTATATGCAGACAAAATTGAAGCACTTGTGGGAGATGCTACATTTACATTGAAATATCGCAAAGGTGAATATATTGTTTTATCCCCACAAAATCCACCAGTATCATCACGCATTATTTATCCAGTTCCATCACTACTTGGTAAAGGAGTTCTTTATGTTCCTACCATTAGTGGTAGAGCATTAGTTGGACCAAATGCTGTGGACGTTGACGATTTTAACCCACATCCTATTTTGGATGTGAGTGTGGAAGATATGAAATCTAAAATGAATCAACTTCTATCGAATGTGCCTTATGAACTTGAAATTGATCGCTTTGTTGGGTTTAGGCCACGTGTCGACAGTGATGATTTTGTGATTCATGAACACCCGGATGTTCCATATTTCTTTACTTTAGCTGGTATTGAATCACCAGGTATAGCAAGTGCTCCTGCCATCGCGAAAGACATAACCAATACAATGATTTTGCCAGGACTTACATCTCGTCTTCAAGGACTTTAATAATGGTGTATAATAATGACAGAATGAAAGAAATACACCCTATGATTGAAATTATAAAAAATCAAATCTGCGTTCCAGTTGTTCCAAGTATGAAACGAATGGAAAGATTTATTGATTCAAACCTTAAAGTATGTGTTTTACAAGATATTCACATATCTCTTTTAGAGCACATGATTAAAACACTGCATGAGAATAATAAGTTAGCTTTGGTGCACATTGATATGGTTCATGGAATATCAAGTGATGAACATGGAGCAGAGTTTTTATGCCAGCGTTTACGTGCTGATGGTATCATCTCGAGTAAGACGCGCATCATAGAAACAACTAAAAAGAACAAGAAGATTGCCATTCAACGTATGTTCTTAATTGATAGTAAATCAATTGAGCGAGGAATTGAGACCATTCAAAAATCTCAACCAGATATTGTGGAAGTGATGCCAGCAATTGCATATAAGATCATCCCATATATTAGTAGTCGTATTGATATTCCGATTATTGGTGGAGGTTTACTAAAAAGCAAACAAGATATTGAGGAAGGATTAGAAGCAGGTTGCCTTGCGTTCACAGTGAGTGATTTATGTTTATGTCAATCAATGCATGAGGATTAATTTGCATATAACTTTTTTCTACATAATTATTGGGAATATTATTGAATTTATATATATAATGATCTAATATTATTATGACCAATCAAATGGGGGAAACATTATGAAAAGAGTCATTTTATGCTTTCTTATTTCTTTAGTTTTTTTAAGTGCATGCTCGCCTTCTACCCCAAAAGAACCAGTTGATACAAGAACAGAAGAAGAGAAAAAAACAGACAACTTTCTAAAATCATCATATGAAGACTATGTTGGGCTATTAAGAGATGATTTTCATCCAATTTTGAAACCTGATATTCAGGAGATTGAAACATCATTATATTACTTTGACAAGAATTCTGATGGAGAAATTCATTTTTGGTTAAATCATAATTTAAGAGGAGATGGTACAGCTCTTACTACAGTTCTTAAAGAATATTTCCAAAATTCAGATATAGAACTAATACCAGACTACTCAAACTCAATGACAGAAGCATTTACATTTGATCTAGATAATTCCCAGTTTAATGTTAGTTTTTCAGTATTTAATAATTCAACAATTGTAAATTTTTATGGATCTTATATTCCAGAAGATGCTAGTGAACTTGAAGAGAAATATTTCAAAAATATTCCTCAATACATCAAACCTTTACCTAATTCAAATGAACTACGTATTCAGTACAAAGAGTTTTATAGTAATGTTGGTGGCCAAAACTCTCTTGAGTTTATACAATCCTACACTACGAAAAGTACTAGAAATGAAATTATCAGTCAGTATGAAGTGCAATTTAAAGATTATCTGGGTTATAAGGTAGAGAAGCAAAAAACATCTTTAAATGAAGACTATACTGGTTCCATCGAGTTTAGTGTTTTTAATCAAGAAACACGATCTTCTGTATATTTTATTATATCAATTACTCAACGTGAAGGTTATGATACAGAATATAGAATAATTTATAAGTTCATATAATATGAATGTCTATATTCATAAATATTGAATATTTGTAAATCTTTTCCTATTTCGTTCACATTTGTCACGATGTAACCGCTTTACATAGTTAAAAAAAAGCATTGCATGAACAAATGTCATGCGTTATAATGTAAGTACAAGTTAATAACCACACAGAGACACCAGAGTAGATGTATTACAAATCTATTTTGGTGTTTTTCATTTGAAGGAGGATATCGCATGTATGATGTTGTGATTATCGGTGCCGGGATCAATGGTGGACTATTAGCACAGAGATTGTCGAAGTTTGATTTAAAGATTGCTCTGTTAGAAAAAGATAATGATGTGGCCAACGAAGCAACGGCTGCTAACAGTGCAATTATTCATTCTGGACACGATCCAAAAACTGGCACGCTTAAAGCAAAGCTTAATGTAAGAGGCAATCATCTTTGGGAAGATGTTTGCAAAGAACTAAGTGTGGATTTTATTCGCAATGGAGCTTTTGTTGTTGCAGTTAATGATGAAGAAAAAGAACGTTTAAAAGAGCTACATGAACAAGCACAAGAGCGTGGAGTACCAAGTCGTATTCTTTCACGTGAAGAAGCTATTGAACTTGAACCTAACTTAAGTGATTTAGTTGTTGAAGCATTAGACTTACCATCGACTGCAATTGTATCTCCTTGGGAAGTGACAATTGCGGCAGTGGAAGATGCAATGAATCATGGACTTGAATTGTTTCTTCATAGCAAAGTTGTAAAAATTGATAAAAAAGACGGATATTTTGATGTTACTACTGCTAAAGGAGTTTTCCAAGCTAAGGTAGTCATTAATGCAGCAGGCGTTTACTCAGACGAGATATATGCTATGGTTTCAAATAATTCACATTATCAAATTACACCACGTCGTGGTGAGTATTATGTATTAGATCGTGCAGCAAAACCAGTTGTATCTCGTACTATTTATCCACTTCCTTCAGAAAAAGGAAAGGGAGTTCTTGTTGTTCCAACTATTCATGACAATATCTTAATTGGACCTAATTCTGACATTATTTCTGATAAAGAAGGAAAAGATAATACCGCAGCAGCATTAGCCTATGTAAAAGAGCAAGTGTCTAAAACTGTTAAGAATATCCCTATGCACACAATTATTCGCACTTATGTAGGATTACGTCCTTCACATCTTGATTATGACTTCGTTATTCAAGAAGCTGATGATGTCAAAAATTTCATCAATCTTATTGGTGTCGATTCACCAGGTTTAGCATCTGCACCAGCAATTGCTGAGTATGTAGAAGAAATCATTTCAAAAATGATTCCTTTAAAAGCAAAAACCGAACCTAGAACACCACGTCGTCCATGGATCATCTTAAATCGAATGAACCCTCAAGAGAAGCAAAACATGTTTGAACAAGATTCAAAATTCGGACAAATGGTTTGCCGTTGTGAACTCGTTAGTGAAGGTGAGATTATTGATGTTATTCATCGTAATGCTGGAGCACGTACTGTCAAAGCTGTTAAACGTCGTGTTAGAGCAGGAGCAGGTCGTTGTCAAGGTGGTTTCTGTGAACCTAGAGTTATCGCAATTTTAGCAAGAGAATTAAACATTAAACCAACTCAAGTTCTCTTAGATGCGGATGACTCAACCATTTTAGTTGGAGAAACAAAGGAGAACCTCGCATGAAACACTATCAATTAGTTATTATCGGTGGAGGAAGCGCAGGTCTTGCAGCAGCAGTCAGTGCATATGACAATGGTGTTTCCGATATCTTAATTCTTGAACGTGATAAAGAACTTGGAGGAATTCTCCAACAATGTATTCATAACGGATTCGGTGTCCACACATTTAAACAAGAACTATCAGGCCCAGGATTTGCTGAGCGTTTCATTGATTTAGTTAATCAAAAACATATTACCTATAAACTTAATGCTATGGTCATTCACTTGAATGACGATAAGATTCTTGAATATGTAAGCCCAGAAGAAGGCTATGTTGTTATCAAAGCTGGAGCTATTGTTCTCGCAATGGGATGTCGTGAAAGAACTCGTGGAGCAATCGCAGTTCCAGGATATCGTCCATCAGGAGTTTGGAGTGCAGGAACTGCACAACGTTACTTAAATATGGAAGGTTTCATGGTTGGTAAGAAGATTTTTATCCTAGGCAGTGGAGATATTGGTTTAATCATGGCACGCCGCTTAACCCTTGAAGGGGCTGAGGTCAAAGGTGTTGCTGAGATTATGCCTTATTCAAATGGATTACCTCGTAATATCAAACAATGTCTTGAAGACTTTGATATTCCACTTTTCTTAAGCCACACTATAACCAAAATTGATGGATTAGATCGTGTAAGTGGAGTTACTATTGCTCAAGTGGATGCATCCATGCAACCTATTGAAGGCACAGAAAAAACGTTTGATGTAGACACAGTCTTATTCTCGATTGGTTTAATTCCTGAGAATGCATTAAGTGAGGAAGCTAATATTGACATGGATCCTAAAACACGTGGACCAAAAGTTGATGAATCCTATCAAACATCACTCAAAGGTGTGTTTGCATGTGGAAATGTCTTACATGTTCATGATTTAGTAGATTTTGTTGCTGAAGAAGGAAGCAAAGCCGGAGTAGCAGCAGCTAAATACATCAATGAAAAACTTCAATCAGGAAGCGTTATTATCACAATCCCTAAAGAAGGTATTGGATATATCGTACCTCAACGAATTCAAGCAATAAACTGTGATAAAACAGTTGAACTTATGTTTAGAGTTAGAAAACAATATAAGAATGTAGAACTTGTCATAAAAAAAGATGATGAAGTTTTAAGAGTTATTAAAAAGAAACATCTTGCTCCAGCTGAAATGGAGAAAGTTATTTTAAAAGCATCTGATGTGGCTGAGTGTCAACATTCATTAAGTATTGAAGTTGTGGAGGTTGCAGCATGAAAAAAGTTGAAATGATTTGTATTGTATGTCCTATGAGTTGTCGATTAGTCATTGATGTCGACGATGCTGGTGCAGTACTTAGTGTTGCAGGTAACTCATGTAATCGTGGTGATATCTATGCACGAAAAGAACTCACTAATCCAACACGTATGTTAACAAGTACAGTTAAAATTTCTGGAGCAATCTATGATCGCTTACCAGTTATTACATCTTCAGATATTCCAAAAGGAATGATGTTTGAAGTGATGAAAGCTTTAGCAAATGTTGAGGTAGTAGCCCCTGTTAAAGCGAATGATATTATTGTAGAGAATGTATGTGATTTAGGTATTAATATCATTGCATCAAGAAGTATGGAGCGAGTAAATTAATGTCAATTCAAGCTCGTTCAAAAGAAGATATTGCGATGGGGAAGCAAGTTAAGCAGGTCATGGTCGTTGATGACAGTCATTTCGGTCTTCGAAAAATTGTCGAAATGCTTGAGAATAGTGGAGATTTCAATGTGGTTGCAAAAGCTAAAGACGGTTATGAAGCAATTGCAATTCTCAAGCGTCAAAACATTGATGTTGTGCTCCTTGATCTCTTTATGCCGAAATGTGATGGCTTAGGATTTCTTAAGCAAGCAACCATCGACAATTTACTTGATCAAACCAAAGTGATTGTATTATCTGAAATCCAAGATGACAATGTTATTGAACAAGCTTTAAAATGGGGTGCTCACTTCGTATTATTTAAACCATTCACGATGCAAACATTGATTGAAAGACTACGAATTCTTACATCTCAAAAAGACGATGAAACTTCGGAGCATTCATCCATTAATTCACACATTATTAAACACTTAAAGGATAGCGGGTTACCATCACATACCTTTGGTTACCAATACTTTCGATTAGCAATCGAACACGTTCTTAAAGAATCACTCGATGTATTTTCAATTACTAAGACCATATATCCATTTGTCGCGAAGTCATGCAAAACAAGCAGTGCCAACGTGGACAAGGCAATGCGACATAGTGTTGCATTAGCTTATGAACATAACAAGGATCGTCTAAATCAGTTTCTGAATTCTATGAACTATAAGGATCCAACTAAAAAACCATCGAACTCGGAATATATGAGTATGATATTAGAAAAAATTAAGGAAGACATGTATCGTTCTCACTCATAGTGTCAAAGGTGAGAAATTATTTCCCTCGCGACAATATCTAAGGCTCACTTTCATCAATCTTTCACAGCCAGTCGGATATTGTCGCTCCCAAAGGGTTTAAATGTAAGCGCTTATAATTTAAAATTAAGCGTAGGGGCATATAGTATTACCCTAATATAAATAAGGATTGAACTTTGATGTAATTGATTCACAACTTCATCCACTGTGTCATTAATTCATCAAGTCAACATAGATAGCGAAAGCTATAGAAAGGGAGAGATTATTATGAAGTTTCTTAGAAGTGTACTAGGATACGCCATCGCAGGTATGTTTGTTATGTCTGTATGGGGTCCAATGGCGTCTTTAGAGTCATTTGGAATTATCGGTGGTTGGTTTGCTGCATTCGCAATCATTGGTCCAATGTGGTTCTTAAACCACTATGTTGGATTAATTCCACATGAATCAGATTCAGGTTGGGTAGATATGGCATTAGGTATTGGTGTTGCGGGGGTTATGCGTGATGTATTCTTAGCTGGATCTGTTGACCCACTAGTAGCTACATTACCAACATTAGGCTTAGTTATTTTAGGAGGCGTCCTCGGGGGATATGTCGCTGCTAAAGTAGAAGAAAGTATGGAGGCTAAATAATCATGACAATTCAACATGCATTAGCGACAGTTGCTGGCGGATTTATATTTCCGTTCCTTATTCGCTTACTTTGGGGAAAATTAGTTGATAATTTTGGAACATTCGGTGGTTGGATGGCTGCTGCGTTTATCGTCGGTACTACATGGGCAATTAACCATGGTACAGGTCTAATCGTTCAATCAGAAGGTGGAGCATGGGTCGATATGGCGTTTGCTGCTGGGTTTGGTTTATTAGTTGCTTCTGTTGTTCGTGGTGGAAATGCTTCTAAAGCAATGCCTAACGTTCTTGCTGCTATAGTCGGTGGTATTTTAGGCGGACTTATCTTATCTTTATATTTATAATCTAGAATAAAATGCCTATGACTACCATGGTCATGGCATCAAATTAAAAAGGAGGATTCATGGAAAAGTATGTTTTAGCAATTGATGCTGGTACAACCAGTAATCGTGCGATTATTTTTGATCACAAGACGGATATCGTTGGAGTGGCTCAAAAAGAATTTACTCAAATATTCCCTAAACCAGGTTGGGTTGAACATAACGCCAACGAGATCTGGACCACAGTTCTTGCTGTGTTAGCGGAAGTTTTACAATCAACAAAGATTAAACCAGAACAAATTGCTTCAATCGGGATCACTAACCAACGTGAAACTACAGTAGTTTGGGACAGACACACTGGGCTTCCAATTTATAATGCTATCGTTTGGCAAAGCCGTCAAACAGTGCCTATCTGTGACGAAATCAAAGCTTTAGGGAAAGAAAAATTATTCCGTGATAAGACTGGATTAGTCGTCGATGCTTACTTCTCAGGAACTAAAGTCAAATGGATTTTAGACCATGTTGAAGGGTCACGCGAAAAAGCTGCTAAAGGGGATTTATTATTCGGTACAATCGATACTTGGTTAGTATGGAAATTATCAGGTGGGGCAGCTCACGTAACTGATTATTCTAATGCTTCACGTACCTTAATGTACAACATTTATGAACTCAAATGGGATCAAGAATTATTAGATATTCTAAACGTTCCTGCTAAAATGCTTCCTGAAGTTAGACCTTCATCAGAAGTATATTGCAAGACTGCTGACTATCATTTCTTCGGTCAAGAAGTTCCTATCGCTGGTATCGCTGGTGACCAACAAGCTGCTCTATTTGGACAAGCTTGCTTCAAACCTGGTATGGCGAAAAATACTTATGGAACTGGTAGCTTCATGTTAATGAACACTGGTGAAAAAGGGATTCCAAGTAAGAATGGTCTATTGACTACTTTAGCTTGGGGTATTGATGGAAAAGTTGAATACGCACTTGAAGGATCAATCTTCGTTACTGGATCAGCTGTACAATGGCTACGTGATGGATTAGGTCTAATCAAATCTGCTCCTGAATCAGAAGCATTAGCAACTGCTGTTACTTCTTCTGATGGTGTTTACTTAGTTCCAGCATTCGTTGGACTTGGTGCTCCATATTGGGACGACAAAGCTCGTGGATCAATCGTTGGTTTAACTCGTGGTACTACTAAAGAACATATCGCGCGTGCAACTCTTGAATCAATCGCTTATCAAACACGCGACGTTCTAGCTGCTATGGAAATTGACTCTGGTATTAAACTTGCTGAACTTAAAGTTGACGGCGGCGCTGTTAAGAATAACTTCTTAATGCAGTTCCAAAGTGACATTTTAGGTGTGCCAGTTGATCGACCAGTTGTTCAAGAAACTACTGCTCTAGGTGCTGCTTTCTTATCAGGTCTTGCTGTTGGATTCTGGAAATCAACTGATGAAGTTACCAACAACTGGAAACTTGAAACTCGTTTCTCTCCTGTACTTCCTGCTAAAGAGCGCGAAGGACTATACAAAGGATGGCAAACTGCTGTTAAAGCTACTCAAGGATACAAACCTGAGTAATCTTTCTCTCATCTTGGATGAAAAAACGTATGGAGTAAAATCCTACGTTTTTTAAATTTATGGATAACATAAAGGAGACAAAATGATCACAATTGTGGTAGTTTCTCATAGTAAAAAAATTAGTGATGGAATTGTAGACATGATTGCTGAGATGGTTCCTTCAGATAATGTGACTGTTCTTTCTGCAGGTGGTACAGAAGATGGAGGTATTGGAACAGATCCAATGCGTATCCAATCTCTCATTGAAGAGCATCATGAAAGTGAAAACATCTATTTATTTGGAGATATCGGCAGTTCAATTATGAGTATTGAAATGGTATTAGATCTCATTGATCCAATATTGAGAGAGAAGTGCATTTATATTGATGCACCACTTGTGGAAGGAACATTTGTTGCCGCTGTTCAAGCAATGATTGATCCATCATATGATGCAATTCTAAGAGAAGTTGGAAAACTAAAAAACAATCAAGGGTAAACCTTGATTGTTTTTGGTTTTACATAACTTTAAGTAATGCTTTAAATAGTAGTCCTGATGAGAATGATCCAGGATCAATGTGACCAATAGATCGATCACCAAGATATGCCGCTCTACCTTTAGTTGCTCTAAGAGGAGCTGTATCATTAACGAATCGATCAACTGCTTCATCATTAAGTTCATTTTGTCTCATTGCTTCTATAACAGGTAGCCACACATCAATCATTGTTTTTTCATTGCGTGTTGCTTTGCCACGAAGCATAATAGATTCAATACCTGCTTGTAATGCATCAGTAAGTTCTTCTTGAGATATTTCAGTACGATCACCAATATTTTTAGCCATTGCAAGGAAGGCAGAACCATATAACGGTCCTGATGCTCCTCCAACTTTACTTAGTAGTGTCATACCAATAAGTTTACATTCTTCGGAAATTGTCAAATCACTTTTAGTTAGGCGGGCTTCAGCATAGGCGTTTGCGCCTTTTGCCATATTGAATCCATGATCACCATCACCAATCGCATTGTCAAGATCACTCAGATATTCTTTATGTGTCTGAATGTCTTGTGACCATTGTTCAAACCATTTGGTAAATGCGAGAGGAGTTAACATATTACCACGCAGCTACTTTCACTTCTTGATCAAGATAATCAACCCAACGAGGGTCTTTTACTCTTAATACTGTAAGTGAAAGACCTTGCATTTCAATGGAAGTCATCTTATTTCCAATAAACTTACGTACAACTTCAAGTTTGTGCTCACCTAGTAAATTAAGAACATCATTCATAAAGACATATTGTTCCATTAGTGGTGTGCCACCTAGTCCATTTACAAATGCTACTACTTTTTCGTTAGGTTTAAGTTTTAATTCAGCTACAATCTTATCAATAAATTCTTTAGCTAGTTCTTTAGAAGGTTGTAGTTTTGCACGACGATATCCAGGTTCTCCATGAATACCTAATCCAAATTCAATTTCATCATCGCCAAGTTCAAAACCAGGTTTTCCAGCTTGAGGAACGATAGCAGGAGTTAATGCTAATCCAAGGGTTGCCATTTCTTTAATGAGTTTTTCACCTTCAACTTTGATTTCTTCAAGTGAAGCACCATTTTCAGCTAAAGCACCGAGAATCTTATGAACAAGAACTGTTCCCGCAACACCACGACGTCCTTCTGTCCATGTAGAGTCTTCAACTGCGATATCATCATTAGTAATGACGAAATCAACTTGAATATTATCCATTTCTTCTGCCATTTCTTTAGCCATTGTAAAGTTAATGACGTCACCAGTATAGTTTTTAATAACTAAGAATACACCAGCACCTTTATCAGCTGCTTTAATACCTTCATACACTTGATCAACAGTTGGAGATGAGAATACATCACCACATACAGCAGCACTAAGCATACCTTTTCCTACAAAACCTGCATGAGATGGTTCATGTCCGCTTCCACCTCCTGAAATTAGCCCGACTTTGCCTTTGCCTTCGTAATTACGAGCGACAACACGTGTGTCATTGACGCGATGGACAATGTCTTCGTGGGTGGCAACTAGGCCATTAATCATTTCTTCGACGATGTCTTCTGGTCTGTTAATAATCTTTTTCATGGTTTCCTCCTTTTGATCATTAGAACAATACACCATGAGTGTATACGCTTTCATTGTAAAACTTTTAATGATTAAAGGCAAAAGAAATGGACTGTGAGTCGGATATTGTCGCATAAATTAATGACTATTTTTATATGCAATAAACTATACTTAAAAATTAAACACTATTGTGATAGGATGTACATATGAAAAAATTACTTATCATTGGAGCTGGTCCTGCAGGGTGTATGGCAGCCATTAGCGCAAAGACAAATCATCCTCATTGGGAAGTTGTTTTAATTGACAAAAATACTCGAATTTGTGAAAAACTAAGACTAAGTGGAGGTGGACGTTGCAACATTAGTGCCAATGTTTCAATCGAAACTGTCATTGAGCAAACCCCACGAAATGGTCGTTTCTTGTACGCAACCCTTCAAACCATGAATCCAATTCATATTCAACAATTCTTCGCTCAACGTGATTTACCACTAGTTGAAGAAGATCATAAACGATTATTTCCAATCACCCATAAAGCTGATGATGTCGCAAATGTACTTTTAAAAGAGCTTCAATTATTGAACATTAAGTTCCTTTTTAATATGCATATTCAACAAATTGATCTTCAAAACCGTTTAGTTAAGACGGCTGATGATATCTTACGTTTTAATCACCTTATTATCGCAAGTGGAGGGGCTAGTTATTCTAATACTGGAAGTGATGGATTAATACTTCAAGAACTAAAATCAAACATTGAGATCACACCTTTATATCCAGCTGAAACTCCACTTGTTTGTCAGGAAGCTTTAATTCAATCAAAATGTCTTCAAGGTCTTTCGCTTCAAGATGTGGGACTTTCATTATTTATTGATGGTAAGCGAAAGAAGAAAGTAGTCCATGATTTACTTTTTACTCACTTTGGTTTATCAGGTCCTGGTCCATTACAATGCAGTAGTGTCATTGGTCCCGCATTTGAGGAAAATAAAAAGGTTCATGTGGTGATTGATTGCTTACCTAGTGTTTCAATCGCGACGCTTGAGACAATGTTACACACAATGTCACTTGGTGAAGTGCTAAAACATTTTAAACTTCCTAAACGTTTAATCGAGGGATATGAACTTTTATCTAAGGATTTAAGTATTGTTCAGTTTTTGAAATCTTGGCCAATCATTGTTCATGATGTAAGAGGGTTTAATCAAGCTTTTGTCACATGGGGAGGAGTTTCTGTTAAAGAAATTGATCCTAAGACTTTAATCATTAAGAAGTATCCATTTGTAAGTGTATGTGGAGAAGCGATAGATATTCATTCTCATACAGGTGGGTTTAACATTACCATTGCGATGAGCACAGGATGTCATGCGGGGAAGTTTTTCACACAGTAAAAAAGAGAATCACCTATAACGATTCTCTTTTTTACGATTAAGCAATTAAGCGAGCAAATAATCCTTGAAGGATAGCCCATAACGAGAAGTCATTACCACCGAAGATAATTATCCAATCAGCTACAGTTGTTTGTAGGAATGGAATAGAGAATCCAACCAGAAGAACCATAACTACCCCTGCAACGGCTGAACCTAGAATAGCTCCACGACGTCCACCGGTCGCATTTCCAATAATGGATGCAGTTCCAATTTCAAAGAAACAAGTTATTGTTAATGGAGCAATTACATAGGGGAATACTCCTGCCACAGCAAGTAAAACGATTGCAGCAGTTGAGCTTACCATTGACACAACAAATCCAATAATTAAAGCATTAGGCGCATATGGGAAAAGTAATGGGCAGTCAAGTGCTGGAATAGCATCAGGAATAAGTTTTTCTTGGAATCCTGTAAACGCTGGCACGATTTCTGCAATCATCATACGAACACCAAGGAGCAATACAGTTAAACCAGCTCCAAAGGTAAGTCCCATAGTGAGTAAGAAACTAAACACTTTAGTTGTAGAAGCAATACCAAATATTTCAAGTGCATTTTGACCACTAAAGGTTAAGATAAGCATTAAGACACTGTAGACTAAAACAATTACAATAGATGAAGTTATTGAAATCTCTTTTAGGAATGATAAATTTTTAGAGAATTTTAAATCTTCAGTTGATTTAGTTTTATCTCCAAACCATCTTCCAATGTATCCAGCAATTAAGGATAATCCCACAGTAGGGTGACCTAATGTGAATGAATCATCTTTAGTAACTTCTTTAACAAATGGACGGATAATGTTTGGGGTAATAACCATGTACGCTGCAGTAAATAATGTAGCGACCAATACTAGGGTTGTGCCACTAAGACCAGCATCAACACCTGCTGCTACAAAGATGAATGGGAACCAGTACAACATATGCCCGGTTAAGAAAACTGACTTCCATTTTGTGAAGCGTGCAACGAGTAAGTTAATAGCAAATGCGGATACCATTGCAATACCAATGGTTGATCCATATTCATTCATAAATGCCGCAGAACCCATAGAAATAATAGGTTGTCCACTATCTGCACTAAATACTCCAAATGCAGTAGCAAGTGGTAAAATAGCACCGATGACGATGTCTACCCCTTTGGTTAGAATTACAACACCAAGTGCAGTTTTGAAAGTTCCAGATAACACTTCAGGGAATGACTTGCGTTGCAAGAGCAATCCTATAAGTGCAATCAAGGACAAGAAGATAGGAGCACTACCGAAGATCTCCTGAATGATAAAATCTAGTACAGCCATAATTTCCTCCTCTATTAAACAAGTTTTTGCTTGTTTGGATCAATAATTCCCGACCCCTTATAAGAAACGAATCCGAGACGAATACTTTTTAACGTGTTCTTTGTTGATCATCTCCCCCTTTCTTGAATCAAGATTTGCACTAACCCACAAAGGTGGATCAATGTTTCTTTTCACACAGTTTTCAACCGTTTGAGCCACTAGGGCATTAATAACGGCCATTCCTAATATTGAAGATGTAGGTGAAAATCTACTTTCTACACCTTCTATTGAAAGTGATGCATCGCCTAAAGGACATTTTAGATCGATGACAACATCCGCAAGATCCATCAATCGGTGACCACTTGAATGTCTTGATGATACTTGACTGGAATACTTGATGGATGTGAGAGCAATAATCTTACATCCTCGCTTCTTAGCAGCCAATGCCATATCAATAACAGATCCATTACGACCTGACACTGATGCGCAAATAAAGACATCATTGGAATTTACATTTTCAAAGTCTAAAGCTGCGTCTGCCCAACCCTCAAGTCGCTCAAAGACAGATGACATAAGTGCTATAGGAGGAACACTCATTTGTGGGTACAATAACGCATTAACTGGAACTAAACCACCAGAGCGATAAAACATCTCTAGCGCAAACATTTGTGAGTGACCACTACCAAAAACATGGATGAGTCCTTCATATTCAATTGCATCGCACATTAAAGAAGCAGCTTTTAATATTGAATCTTGTTCTTGAGTGAATTGTTCTTGTAGTTGTTTACTTAACTCAAGATAGAATTCTTGGCTTTTCATGAACGGCTACTTGAGTGATTCAACAAAAGCTAAAGCCTTTGTTTCAATCTCAATTTTATCCACAAAACTATGAATGACAACCACAGGTACTTTAGCGCGTTTATTTAGTGTTTCTGCAAGTTCAAGTGATGTAAATATAACATCGCATTCTACTGATGAAGCTGTAGCTACATCACCTGCAAATACACTAGCAACGATACCGTTTTTCTTAAAAGCTTGATCAAGTTTCATCTTTAATAGAGTTGATGATCCTACACCAAAGCCGCACACTGCTTGAACTTTTAAATCTTTCATACATTTTCTCCTTGTTTGTATGGTTGAATAAGTTTCATAATAGATTCAATATCATTAGCTTTTGATATAAGCTTTGTTGTAACTTCATCACTGAGTAATTCTGATAAAGCCATTAAACCATCCATATGACCATGACCAGAAGTAGCACACAATCCAAAGATGAGTGAAACGGGATCATTGTGTGAATTGAAATGAATTTTTTGAGGGCATACCATCAGGGCAATGTCATTGCGAAGTACACTATCATCTGGTTTCGCATGAGCAATTGCAATCCCTGGTGCAATAACAAAGTATGGACCTAAATCAAGATAACTCTGAACCATGTTTTCAATGTATTGTGGTGTGATACTTCCACTAGTTAGTAATACATCACCGATAGCCCGTAAAGCATCAATAGGATTGGTAGGTTGATGATTAATGGTGACATTTTCTTTTCTTAACATGGTAATTATCCTTTCATTAATAGAATGTCTTTTTTTGAATTTGAATGAAGTAAAGTCTTCCTGTTGTGTTCATGCTCACAAATTCTTATAAGTTTGACTAATCCCATATCTTCTTTTGCTTTAGAAGCAATCACAAATATAACTTTTACGTCGACTCCTTTTTTGTCACCAAATGTTATAGGATCTTTTAATCGAAGACAACTAATTCCATTATGCAAGACACCATCATCTGGGGCTGCGTGAACAAAGGCAATTTGAGGAAGAATGACCATGTATGGACCTAAAGTATCAACGGCCCAAATCATTTTTTCAATATATGAAGATTTTATGCGACCATCTTGAAGCAATGGAAGTGAGGCATGTTGAATTGCTTGTTTCCAACTCATTAAATCTGTAGAGAGTTGAAGGTGATGAGGTTGAATCATCATTGACATCGTTAGAACATCTTGTTGATTAACAAGATAAGTATTTAATATCCGTTCACATTGCTTCTGATATGTAGCATTCCAGACAGTTTTCTCGATTTTTTCCTGATCATTAACACTTAGAATAGGATGAACTACTATTTCGTTATTAATCTGGAGTGATACTGTAGTAATAACTGTGTCAAAAACAGTGTGGGAACTCATTGCATTAAATTCATTAATCGAATAGGGACCATAGATATAATGGTGAGGTAGTATGCTTTGAATACGATTGAGAAGAAGTTGTGAAGTTGCAATTCCATGAGGGCAAACAATTGCAACTTTGAGTTGAGAATCCACAATTCCTAAAGATTGAATTAATACACCACAATGCATGACAATAAACGATATTTCATGATCATTGAAACTTAAGTTATGTCTACTTTCAAATGCAACAAGGCATTGTTGAATCATGTCGTATATTAAAGATAAACTAACACGTACATCTTCAATCATCGGATTGTCTATCCAAGATTGATGTTTAATGCGAAGCAATGTAGCTTTAAGATGCATGAATAAATTCTGAATGTGTGGATTGTCCTCTTGAAGTGAAATGTTTAGTGCGTTGCAAATATCACTTAGAAGCTCATGAGCTAACTCATCTTGGTTTCTCTTAACGACGAGTGACCCTTCATTGTAGCGTGCTGCAAGTAAGGCACACTCAATGCGAAAGATTGCATCTTGATCTAGTGGCATTGTCCATAATATCGTTATGAAGCTAGTGGCATCAGAATTAAGAGGATGCAAAGTTGAGCGATAACTAAGAAGTGCAATTAAATTTGATATGTACATATGTGATTGTTTTTCAAGTTTAACTTTGTAACAATCTTCAAATTCTGATATCCAAGTTTGGATAGTTTGCATCAAGAGATTATTCTTTTTATTTAAATACTCGTATGTGATTTTTATAGTATGTGGAATCAACCACACGTGAGTCAATTTATGTCTCAATAACACTTCGTCAAGATTTAAGTGAAAACCGTGTGTTGTTTGAATTAGTTGTTCTTCACTTAATTCAAATGAAGTGTGGATTTTCTTAAGATCTCTTGTTAATGTTTGACGAGACACTGATAAGGAGGTTGCACACGCTTGAACAGATATCTTGTGGTTAAGTGATGCTTCGAGTAAAATCAACCACTGACGTGTCTTAGGTTCAACATAGCTTATAGAAGACAGCATTTTCGTCCAACCTAGATTGTGTTTATCATGAACCATAATTCCTTGAGAAGGTTTTACTTGAATGCTTAGTGAGTGGATCTTTGAGATATCGATTAAGGCATGAATCTCATTGCGCATCGTTTTTTGACTTACTTTAAAATAACGGGACAAATTTTCAATCGAAATGGTTGAATTTTGCATGAGTAAATAATTTAAGACTTCGTGTTGACGCTGTGTGAGCATATGTTATCCTCTCTTTCATTATAAATAGACAAATAGTATATGGTTGACACATTAGCATAGAGCGTTGTGGTAAATGTTGAGTCAAGATTATTATAGTAAATTTCTATTTCAAAACAAAATCTTTATTGCTTATTTGACTATCATTGAATTTCATTTACAATGAAGTTACATGTGAGGAAATATTATGACATCAAATCATATCGACAAAATCAGGCAATACATTCAAACATTAGCTACTTCTAAAACATCAGTTGAACAGTACAATGAAGTAAAAGCAGATATTGAAAAGCTAACTCCTCATGAGTGCTTTCTACTTATGGATGAACGATTAGAAATGAATGAATCTCATGAAACCATCTTAGGATATTTAGAACGTTTAATGATGGTCTTTTATCCTAGACTTAAAACATTTGAAATAACTCCTATTGAAGATTCTTTTCTTGATCATATGCATCAAGAAAATATTGCTTTTATTCAGCATCTAGATCACATTAAAGAAATTCTTAAGAAACAAGATTTTTCAACACATCTTGAAACGTTAGTTTCACTCTTTGAAACATGTCTTGTGTTTGATGCACATTATTTGAAGAAAGAGAATATAGCTTTTCCATTTCTTGAGAAGAAAGAAGATGTTTTTAAAGGGGTATCACTTATGTGGACACTCCACGATCAAACTCGAAAAACCCTAAAGGAACTTATTAACTCTTTAAAAGGTGATATAACTTTCGAAGAAATAAGTAAGTTAATAGGACGCTATTTCTTTCATGCATATGGATTAGTTCAAAAGGAAACGTATATATTATTCCCAGTCCTTTCAAAGTGTTCGCTCAATGAACTCGAAAGCATGAGAGAACAAAGCTTTACTTATGGATTTGCATTTATTCAAACCCCGATTTATCGAAAAAGTGATCCCATTCAAACATCATCAACTTCGAAATGGATATATACCACGAAAACAGGTCAACTTAGTTATGATCAATTGACTTTATTCTTGGATATGCTTCCACTTGACTGCACTATTGTAAATGAAAAAGATCAAGTTGTTTATTTTAACAATCCTAAAGAGCGTTTCTTCCCACGTAGTGAATCAATTATTGGCCGAAATGTTGTTAACTGCCATCCAAGTCACAGTGTTAATACAGTCCTTCAAATTCTAGATGCCTTTAAGCAAAACAAGCAAGATGTGGCAACATTTTGGATAAATTTTAAAGGTAAAAAACTACACATACAATATCTTGCGATGCGCGATGCACAGGGAGTCTATCAAGGTGTCATTGAACTTACTCAAGATGTTACGTCAATCATGAATCTTGAAGGAGAAAAACGCTTACTAGATTGGTCACTTTGATCAATCTTTATTATAAATTACTTTGATGGGCAAACTTCTTTATTTATTTATCTTTATTAATTACAATGTAGAAAGTCAAATTTATGACATATAAGGAGAAATATAGATGAAGAAGTTTATTGCTTTGTTGTTGTCAATGATGCTTTTCGCTATGACTTCCATCACCGCGTTGCCTGCTGATGATATTGTAGATACTGCAATCGATAATGGCAGTTTCACAATTCTGGTTCAAGCTCTTGAAGCTGCTGGCCTAGTAGAAACGCTTAGAGGTGATGGTCCGTTTACCGTTTTTGCACCAACTGATGCTGCTTTCGCAGATTTATTAGCAGAACTCGATGTTACAGCTGCAGAGTTGTTAGCACATCCACGTCTAAAAGAAGTGTTGTTATACCATGTAGTAGCTGGTGAAGTTGAAAGTGGTGACATTACTGAAGGGTTAACTACGGAAACGGCATTAGGTTTGGGCGAAGAACTAACATTCACACTCGTTGGAGGAGTATTCGTTAACGATTCAGAAGTTGTACTTCCTGACGTATTTGCTACAAACGGTGTCATTCACGTTATTGATAAAGTATTAATTCCAGAAGCATTCTTTATCGAATTTGATACAGTCGTTGATGTTGCATTATCTGATGATAATTTCTCAATTTTAGTTGCTGCACTACAAGCTGCTGATCTTGTTGGAGCATTACAAGGTGCTGGACCATTCACGGTGTTCGCTCCGACTAATGCTGCATTCACTGCATTGCTAACTCAATTAGATTTAACAGCTGAAGAATTATTAGCACAAAGTGATCTTGCTAAAGTATTGCTATATCATGTTGTTCCAGGATTAGTAAAAGCTGGAGATATTACTGATGGTTTAGTTGCTGAAACACTAAATACTGGCAATTCATTAACCTTCACATTAGGTTCAGTCATTATTAATGGATCAGTTAATGTCACAGCTGCTGATTTACTAGCGCTTAATGGTGTTGTCCATGTTATTGACACAGTATTAGTACCTGCTAACTTCACACTTGATGATCCAATTCCGCAAACTAACGATGATAATTTAATGGTTTGGATGGGATTACTATTAGTCTTAGGTAGTGGACTTGTGATTATTGCTCGCTTATTTAACAAAAAAGTAACTGCATAATAATATTTTTATAAGATTAAAAAGGCTCGCAAAATTGTGAGCCTTTTTCTATGTAATCTATTTTGAGTAGATATTCGATAACTATGCAACAAATTTTTGTTTCTTCATTACGAGTATACTTAGTCCAAAGAAAACAGCACTATATAGTAGCATTGCACCAATCATTAGTAGAGGAGTCATGACTGTAGAACCAAACTTAATGCTCATACCAAAGAATAATTCGAAGTTCTCGACGATCTGAATTGGAGCACCTTCAAACACTTTAGTCATAAAAACTGGCATATAAGCAATTCTCATGAGTGTAACCCCATAAGCAAATGGGAGTAGATTTACAAACAATGCTACGGATGCACTTATTACTCCAATAGGAATATAAATACCCCCAAAGAAACCAATGAGTGTTCCAACAATACCTCCAAGTGATCCATAAGCCTTATTTGATTTCATAATTACCGCAATAAAGAAGAAGATACAACTGTAAGTCATAGAACATAGCATAATCACAAGAAGTACCATAAGTACATCAATAAGAGGAATAAACCCATAACCCATAGTTAAGATATAGAGCTGACCTAAGAAGAAATTAAAACTAGCCATAATCGTGGTGACTATCAGTGAAGATAATAAATAACTCAACACAAAGCGAGATCTTGGAATCGGTGAAGTATAGAAATCATCAAGTGTCTTAGCTGCACGATCTTCTGAAAATAAACCTAAGACTGAAACAGGAACAGTTACTGTGGAAATAAATACAATACCTGCCATAAGCCATGCCATGACTAGTCCATCAACATAAGGAATATCACCTACAGAGTTTTTAACACCTGCTAAAGTGTTATCTCCTAAAAATGCGGCATACATAATGATAACCATAATGACTGATAAGAAACTAAAGAATACGCCCATATAGTCTTTAAGATAGCGTTTCAAATTACGCTCAACAAGTTTAATTAACATTTATTGGTCCTCCGATGTTAAAGCGAAGAATACATCATCCATTGTCCCTTGAATGACTTCAAAGGATTGAATTAATGGTTGATACTTCGAGACTATTTCAACACTTTCAAAAGGAGAACTTAAAGGAATTACATACCTATTTTGATGAACAACGTATTGAATGCTATCTTGGATAAGACTTTGCTCAAGAGGTCCGTTTCCACTTAGATAAAGTTTAGTACGTGTATATTTCTCACGCAAAGCATGACTGCTTGCGTTTTCAATCATTAATCCTTCATTGATCACAATGACTTGATCAGCATCCATTACTTCTTCTAAGTAGTGGGTTGTAAGTAAAATAGTCATTGATGATGATACTCTTAATTGATGAATGTATTCCCAAAGTTCTTGTCGACTTTTAGGATCTAGACCAGTAGTGGGTTCATCAAGGATTAAGATTCTTGGTTGATGAAGTAATGCTCTCGCAATGTCGACTTTACGTCGTTGACCACCAGATAATGATCCATACTCACGCTTTAATAATTCTTCAATATCTAGAGTCTTACTTACTTCAAGGATTCTATTATGAAGTGATTCCTTACTAAGACCATACATTGATCCACGAATGGATAAGTTATCATAGACAGTTAATATACCATCCATCATGCTATGCTGAAATACAATTCCAATCAGTGAGCGAATCTTTTCATCATCTTTAGTAACATCATAGTCAAACATTTTAATACTTCCAGAAGTGATCTCTGTCAGAGTACTCATCATGTGCATGAGTGTTGATTTACCAGCTCCATTCTTTCCTAAAAAAGCAGTAAAGCTAAGTTCATCAATGCTTAAAGAGATGCCTTTGACGGCGTGGACACCATTATGATACTTCTTGTGGACGTCGTTAATTATAAGTGCTTTCATTAAAATACCTCATTTATTATTAATAACTTATCACATAATGTGTTCTTAGTACAATAAATTTAACGTAAATTTAGCATAGTTCATTTAGATATCTCGTGTTATTATAAACATATCAAAAAGAGGACAATATGAAAAAAATACTTGTAACAAATTTAGGATCAACTTCTACAAAGGCAGCTATATATCATGATCAACATTGTGCATTCGAAACAACACTTCGTCATGATTCTTCAGATTTAAGTCGTTTTAAAACAACACTAGATCAAAAAGATTATAGAAAAGAGAGTCTTGAAACATGGTTGAAAACGATTGACGTTTCAATTTCAGATTTGGATATAATTTGTGTTCGTGGAGGTGTATTAAAGCCTGTTGTCAGTGGAATTTATCAAGTTACTGATAAAGTCATTGAAGATATATTAAGTGGTCAATATGGTATGCATGTAACTAATGTTGGAAACCTAATTGGCTATGAATGGGGACAAACATACAATAAAGAAGTTATCTTTGTGGATGCACCAATTAGTGATGAATTAGGACCTTTAGCACGTTACAGTGGTCATGCATTAGTACCACGTCGTAGCGTCTTTCATGCTCTTAATCAAAAACAACAAGCTCGCCAATACGCTACATCTATAAATGTACCTTATGAATCACTTCGCCTTATTGTAGCCCATATGGGTGGTGGAGTTTCTGTTGGAGTTCATGATCATGGACGAGTTGTTGATGTCAATAATGCGCTTGATGGTGAAGGAGCAATGTCACCAGAGCGTGTTGGATCACTTAGTTCTATGGATGTACTTAAACTTCTTGATAAATTTAATGGGGATGTGAATGCAGTGAAGAAACAACTTGTAGGACTTGGAGGTATGATGTCATACACCAATACCAGTGATGTTAGAGAAGTTATGGCATTAGCACAAGAAGATAAAAAGTATTTTGAAATCGTTGAAGCGATGATGTATCAAGTTGCTAAAGAAATCGGTGCTATGGCGACTGTTCTTAAAGGACAAGTCGATCAAATCATTTTAACAGGTGGATTAGCCTATAATGAGAGTCTTATGAACATGCTAAAAGAGCGTGTAGAGTTTATTGCCCCAATTACAGTTTATCCTGGAGAAAATGAACTTGAAGCACTTGCTTTTGGAGCACTAAGATATTTGAACAAAGAAGAAGCATGTCAGGTGTATGAATAAGCGAATCTAGTTATAATAATTATGTCTAGTTTATTTCAATAAGAGACTATGAAAGGTCAAACAATGAAAATTATTGATGGTCAAGAATTGTATGCTTATATTATTTCAGGTGCAAAAAATGTAGTTGTTAATGAAGTGAACTTAAATAAGATTAATGTGTTTCCAGTCCCAGATGGGGATACGGGAACTAATCTTACTCTCACCATGAATATGATTATTCAAGGTGCAAACAAACTAAATAGTGTGGGAGAGCAAAGTCATCACATTGCTTCATTAGCGTTAAACAATGCATATGGTAACTCAGGAATGATATTTGCACAATATTTTCATGGATTTGCACAAGCCTTTAGTGATAAAGCAACGATTTCTGTTCAAGAACTTGTGCAAGGTTTTAGCTCAGGTTTTGAAAAAGCATTTTCATCGGTGTCACAACCTAAAGAGGGAACAGTCCTTACAGTGATGAATTTGTGGGCTAAATCATGGGAAAAGCAAATGAGTGACAATTTTGAGAATGTCTTTGAAGACATCCTTTCACAGCTTAAACAAGGTGTTGAAGATACTAAACAACAACTTAAAATTCTAAAAGACAATAATGTTGTAGATGCGGGAGCAATGGCTTTCTTCTATTTCATGGAAGGAGTTTTAAGATTCATCAAAACTAGAAATCTTGATGATATTAATTTTGAAGCTGCAACTCTTGAACTTGTTGATGAAATTATGATGAGTGCTGAAGTAGGGGACTATCGATATTGTGCGCAATATTTAGTCAATACTACAACAAGTCCTGATGAATTTCAAAATATCCTACAAGGAGTAGGAGATTCATGTGTTGTTAATGGCATGGATGGTGTCGTCAGCATTCATATTCACACCAATGAACCTCAAGAAATCATGAAAACGTGTGTTTCTTTAGGACATGTCATCTCTCATAAAGTGGATGATATGTGGCTTCAAGCAAACATGATTCATAAGCCATTATCAAAGATTGCAATCATTACAGACTCCATTGCAGATATCCCTAGATCACTTGCAGATAGTCAACATTGTGTCATTTTCCCACTTAATATAATCATCGATTCAGTTGTTTACATGGATAAGGTAACCATGACATCAAGTGATTTCTACCAACACATGGATGACTACACTTTAAATCCAAGTTCATCACAACCTACCGTTTCTAGTGTTGAGCGATTATTTAAATCAGTCCTTCAACATTATGATGAAGTCATCGGTATATTTGTATCTTCTCAAATGAGTGGTACTTATAATACTATGCAAAAAGCATTAGGAAACCTAAACCTTGAAGGCAAAAAGGTTAAACTTATTGATTCAAAAGCAAACTCAATTGCCCAAGGATTAGTTGTTATGAAGGCACTTGAATTAAAAGAGGCTGGGTATAATTTTGAGGAGATAGTATCTCAACTTGAAGATGTCATTGAGCGAGTTAAAATTTATGTGAGTGTTAAAGACCTTAAATATATGATTAAAGGAGGTCGAGTGTCTAAAGTAACAGGAATGATATTATCAAAACTGAAACTTCAGCCTGTCATATCCATTGATTCTACAGGAAAAGGAATAATACCTTATAAGTCTTTTACTCAAAAAAGTGCAGTCAAATCTATTCTTAAAGCACTTAAAAAAGATCATCAAGAGTTTGGGATTGAGCGTTATGCTTTAGTTTATGCTGATAATCCTCATGATCTTGATGACTTTAAAACACAAATCAAATCCATCCTTAATTTAGATCCAGATTATATTGAAAGTATTTCACCGATTGTTGGATTGAATGCAGGTAAAGGTGCCTTTGCGATAGGGTACATTACTAAAAAAGAAACAACCAAATCATAGTTTGAGTAAATTAAAAGGCATCATTTGATGCCTTTTAATTTGGAAGAAGTGATTATGATACTTCTTCTACTTCTTCTTGAGCTTTGTCAAAAGCTTTGTGGAATGCGTCTTTTGTTTTACTAGAGACTTCCATCACTTTTCCTTTAGCGGAGTCAAACATGCCTTCTAATCTTAATCCAGGATCATCGGTGATTGAACCAACCACGTCTTTAACTTTGCCGCCGATTTGAGCAATAACCCCCTTACGACGTAAGATTTCGAAAGTCACGATTGAGCCAGCAGCTATTAAGCCTAATGCGATAAGTTTTTTCATGTTTACCACCTTTCTTCATTTATTATACCATAATTCACTGACAGTTCTATTTAACCCACAATGTCACAAAATCGAAAACTGAGTGCTATTGTCGATGACTTCAATAATTGATAATTCTTTTACTAGAAAAGCTAATTCTTAAACCAGTACCAAGTCAATGTGATTAATCACATTAACAGATATAATATTGGTAAATCCTTTGTGATAGAGCATATTATTCACAAATAGGTGCACTTATAGAACAGTTTAAACGAGAAAAAAAAGTATTTTCAGCAAGAAAAAATCACTAAAACAGAGGAAATTATATCTTTTTTTGTAAAAAATGTTATTTTGTGTGTAATAAATCTACATACATAAACTTATAAGTTAATTTTTTGATATAAAAAGAGCAAAAATCATGCAATTTTGAATTACATATATATAATAAAATATTTAAAAGTAATATAATTAATGTACAAAGAGTTTATGGTGCAAGAAATGCGACAATTAAATAAGCGGGGGATGACTTTAATTGAAGTAGTGGTGGCAATTGCAATCTTTGGAATTGTGATGGTCACAATTTTTCCTGCGATTTTAGTGCTTAACTTAATGAACACATATTCATTTGAGAAATTGGATACTACATATATTGCTCAAGAGGATATGGAAGAAATAATATTTGAGAGTAGAAACAACAGCTTAGTCAATGTGAGAAATTACATTTTAAATACCATGAATTATACTTTCCAAGTTGATGAGTCTACTGCAAGCAGGTTTGTGTATCAGCGAGTTGACGCTAGATATACTATTTCAGTTACGCTTACACAAATTAATAGTACGAGATTATTTCAACTGATGGTTGCAGTTTCAAGTTCAACCAACGAAATAGAGGGTGAGCGTGTTCAACTAGAAACCATCATTTCGCTAGATTAAGGGGAATGAACCATGAGATTACTAAAAAATAAAAAAGGACTAACCCTTGTTGAGGTAATAGTCACGGTATTTATAGCAGCTATTGTATTTGGGATGGTGGCGTCTATCGTAGGATTCTTCTCTGGTTTCTTTGGAGATGAGACCCAACAACTCAATCGTCAAGAGAATATGAGAATACTTATACTTAATATGGAGAAGGATATTAGGACTTCTGATCAAATGATAGACTTTAGTGGGACTTGTTACATTATTGGGTTAGGAGATGGAACAACAACATCGCATGAGTATTGCTTCTCAAATGGAGAGGTCACAAGAGATGGTGTTGTAGTTGCACGAAACGTAGCAACATTTACACTAACTACAACCGATGGAAGCAGAATAATTGTTGATATAAAGATGATTCCAGATTCTAGAGGTGTCCAAGTCGAGGCAAGTTACACTATATATTTAAGACAAGCGGGAACGTAACGAGGTGAACAAATGAAACTAAACTTCATCAGAATAATTAAGCAAAAAAGTGGAGTGGCCATTATGTCGGTCATGCTCTTTTTCATGGTTATGATGCTCATGGTAGGAGCACTTACTATTTCATCTGAGGGGAATTTGAGAGTTTCAGGGGTTAGTGCTCAAAATACTGCAGCTTATTACGCAGCAGAGGCAGGGATTACTTTTGTGGTGAGTGACTTTAAACGAGTTATTGGCGTTGAAGAAGGTGACTTAACTCAGGCACAGTTTGTAGCTGCGCTTAATAACTTCATTGCAAATCATGGCAACACGCGTCTTGACCTTTCATCAAATCAAGGTGCTGACTCATATGCACTCATCAGTTTTAAAAATGTAGCTCATAATTCAACATCAAACACATTTCAATTTACAGTTGTATCTACTGGTATAGTTAATGATCAAACAAGAACATTAGAAACTTTTGTTGATTTAGACTACAGCCTAGGAGCAGGAAATCGCCAAGGATTTGCGGTTAAACATGCAGTATTGGTTAAAAATACGTTTTCAACAGCAAATAACTTTACAATAGGTCTTTCACCGGCCGCTCAAGCTGCCAATCCTACGGGGACAGCATGGGTTGCGACAACAGCATCGACTCAAGGTGCTATAGCTTTCGGAAAACCAGGGGATTACACAGGAATGGTTGAATTATTACCTGGAGCAAACAATAACGTAACGAATGTAACTTCAAGTCGCATCAGTAAAACTCTTAACGTTCAAGAATTTACGCAACTTGATTTTGAACCAGTTCGCACACTAGCAGCACAGGTTTTGAATCGTTCTAACAATAATATTCCTAATATTACAGGACTTACTTCAGGAAACAATATAAATCCAACATCCGCAGGGACTTATACAATACCGGGAGGTTCATATTATGTTCCAGAAGTTAGATTTAATTCAAATAATGTAACAATCAATGCGAATCATGATGTATTTATTGTAACTGATAGTTTAAATTTCCAAGGAAATGTTAGTTTTACTGGAACTGGGGAAGTGAAGTTTTATGTCCGACGTAATATGTCTTCTAGTAGTACATTTACACTTCTTCAAAATCTGAATAACGGTAATGTGGGGCGCAATAATAATCCACATCTATTTTTAGTATATGTCGATGAAACTAGTCCTGCGATGACAGTCACTCCAGGAAATAACGGTAGTATTTTCGGATCATTTATGTTTCACAATGCTAATCTGAACTTCTCTAATAACGTTTCCTTTGGTGGATATTTGATGACAGGCGGGTTAACAGTTAATCTAAGCAACAATGCGGACGTGTTTACAGCACTTTATTATGCACCTAATGCTAATGTTACTATTAAGCAAAATGGTATTGTTAGAGGTGCGATTATTGCAAATAACGTTACTATGGAAAATAATGCAATCGTTCAGTATGAACCAGCATTTTTAACCAACTTTCCTTTTTCAGTTGAATCACCAATAGTTGATACTACCCGCTCAGATGGTGTACATACTATTGTATTCAGAATTCATAGAACAACGGAACAATAGGGGGGAGATATGAAGAGTTTTCAAGTAAAAGCAATTGATGCTAGTGGAAGAAATGTTAATGATTTATTTTTTGCTGAAGACATTGAAGATTTAATTCAAAATGTCAAAAGTAAGTCTTTGTTTTTGGTTGAGTATCGTGAAACTAAATCATCATCAAACTCAGTATCAAAATTGTCAGTTAAAAGTCTTGTTATCTTCTGTCGCCAATTAGGAACAATGATTGGAGCTGGGATACCTATTATGCAGTCATTAAGTATGTTGCTAGAAAAAGCAGATACCCCAAAGTCAAAGCGAGTCTATCGAAATGTATTTGAAGAAGTTCAAAAAGGTAATTCCCTTTCTGCAGCAATGCAAGGCCAGGAGGGAGTTTTTCCAGAGCTTCTTAATAACATGATTATGGCTGGCGAACTTAGTGGGACTCTCGATATTAGTTTAAAGCGTATGGCTGCTCATTTTGAGAAAGAAGCTAAACTTAAGAATAAGATTAGAAGTGCAAGTATATATCCAATGGTCCTTGGTGTTTTTTCCGTTGGTGTTGTACTTGCATTAGTTACATTTGTTCTTCCTACAATTACAGCAATGTTTTCAGTTGATCGCATTCCTTGGACAACACAGATCATTTTAGGTTTTAGCGATTTCCTACTCAACAACTGGATCACATTAATCATTGGACTAATATTTCTTGTTATTACCATTAATCTTTTGTTAAAAGTTCGAAGTATTCGCTTACAGTGGGATAAATTTAAACTGTTTATGCCTGTCTTAGGTAAGCTTAATCAAACAATATATTCTGCTCGTGCAGCAAGAGCATTATCTTCGCTTTATTCGAGTGGTGTTCAAATATTGGATATGTTGGAAACGACAGGTAGAGTGCTTGGTAATGTCTATTTAGAAGACATGTTTCTAGAAATAATCGATAAAGTAAGTAGGGGAGAACTTATTTCTAAATCGATTGCTGAAACAAAATCCTTTGATCCAATGCTTTCATCAATGATCTACGTTGGGGAAGAGACAGGGGCTATTGGAGATATACTTGATTCAACTGCAGATTATTTCGATAATGAAGCAGATAGTGCACTGCAGCGAATTATTTCAATGATTGAACCAATTATGATTATTGTATTAGGGTTTGTAATTGGATTTATCGTTATTTCTATCATTCAACCGATATTTCAAATGTATGAGATATATCAATAGGACACAAAGGGGGTCTAGCCATGAGTTTAGCCATTGAGATAAAAAACAATGAAGTCATCTTAGTAGATGCTAAGGTGACTAAAAACAGAATTCAAGTGAAATCAACCCATTCATTTGGATTTGAAGAAAGTATGATTAATCAGCAAGGAATTGTAGATTCAGACAATTTCTCATTGGTACTTTCCCAACAACTTAGTCAATTCAAGAGTAGAGAAAAGAATTGTAATGTGTGTATAAACAACAATTCAATTATCTATCGTGAGATCTTAGTACCAAAAGTTGATGAAAAAAGGCTTCCATTTTTAGTTCGATCAGAAATGATGAGTGCTCTTCACTTAACTCCAGATTACCTTGTTGATTATGTGCCTCTGGAAGAAGTAGAGCGAGATGGACATCCAATGTATAGGGTTTTGGCGGTAGCAATCCTTGAGGTTGCTATTGAGTCGTATCTAAAAACATTGAAAAAAGCGAATTTGAAGGTTAACACCATCGACACAGTCACTAATTCAATTATTAAACTTGTTGATACTTTTGGACTTTCAAAAACTGAAAGTCAATTTATCGTGGCTGATGTTCAGAAAGGACAACTAAAACTCTATCTCTTTGATGAAGGAGTCTATGTCCTTGCAAGAAACACAAAACTTACTTCAAATCTTGATGAAGAGGCAATGAATGTTGATGAAATAATTGAGTCAATTAGTAAGATGAATCAATTTACATTCACTCGCAATAACAAAGGTATAAATCACATCATATATTTAGGGTTAGACTCAGTTCTTAAAGAGTTGAGTAATGGAGTTGAAGAGACACTAAATATTCCTGGAAAAATCTTTAATGAAGTTATTAACAAAGACAATCAAAGCAGTTTTGAAAATAAACATGTCAACGCGATTGGCGTATTGTTAAGGAAGTGATAATATGAAAAAACAAGACATGAACTTACTCGAGAGTTATCAAAAGATCAACAAAGTTCGAGCTAATAAAGATGCTACTGGAAGAATTTATATTATGCTTTTCATTGGTGCATTGTTGATTGCAGGTGCTTATTGGTTTACATTATTTTTCGAAAACACTGCTCTTAAACAAAACATAAAGACAATTGAAGACTACCTCAATAGCCCTCAAATTGCTGAAAGAAGTAATGAAGCTAACAAGCTTAATGATGATATCAAGAAGTTAGAAGATATTTTGAGTGAAGTCAGAAGCGCACAAAATGTTTTTGAACTACAACCTAAATTTACTTCAATAACAATGAACATACTATTAGCTGAAAGACCAGGAACTGTTAGAATCAACGAAATCACATATGTTGGAGATTCTGTTGTTCTCGATATTTCTGGAACTCGTGTTTACTCGATATCAGATTATGTTTTACGCTTACGTCGCTTAGATTATTTCCAAGAAGTAAGATACAGTGGCTATGAATTTAGCAATGGTCTATATAATTCAAACCTGGTTATTATTTTGAAAGGGGGACAATAAGATGTCATCATTATCAAAACGAGAAGTATTCTTGTTGTTTCTAATGGCTGTGATTGTAACATCTAGTCTATTTGTTGCATTCCTGATAAATCCAATTAACGAAGAACTTAATGTAAACCGTGAAAGACTGAATCAGTTAGAATTTCAAAAGCAACAAACAGAAGTAAATTTAAGTGTGATTCCTGCACTTAGAACTCGTAAAGCTACAAGATTAACGGAAACAGAAACAGCAATCCAAGCGATTGCAGATCCACTTCATGCTTCGGAATTTGAGCGTTGGATGTTACCTGTACTCACAGAATATAATGCACGTGTTACGAATGTTGATTTATCAGATACCACAATCGCAACACCAGAATTGTTGTTCACTCAAGTTAGTTCAGAAGTGTATCGTTTGCTAGAACTTATTCAAGACTATAATGATATAAATGTTGAACCATTACAACCACTCCCTGAATCAACAACACAAATGCTTTTTGCACAATACTCCTATCAGTTTGTTTCAAGTTTTGAAAACTTTATTAAAATTGTTGATGAAGTTAAAGAGTGGAACACTACATATTTCATAAGCAATGCCAATTATGACTTTGCAACTGGTGAAGGCACAATTACAATCAGTGTATATGGAGTGCAAAAAATAACTCCTTCAGAAGTCTTAGGAATATATTTAGAAGATTTTGGAAAGCATCCTGATGAAATAAAAGGACCAAGTGTTCCTGCTGGTACTAAGTAAGTAAACTCATATACCAAGTGAATATATCCATTCCATACAAGTAGGCAATATATATTCCTATACAAAGATATGGGCCAAATGCCATTAAGGATTTCATTTGTGTTTGCTTAGTTAAAAGTAAGTACACAGCGACCATTCCACCAAAAACCGCACCAAAGAAAAAGGCAACAAGGGTTGCTTGATATCCAAGTAAGAACCCACTAACAGCCATTAACTTTATATCACCACCACCAATTCCATTGGTAATCACAGCAATCACATAAAGGGGAATGCTGATAATAAAAAAACCAATGAGATGACTCACAATATCTAGTTGAGAAATGAAGAGTACATGAACTAATGCTAATGCGAATATCATAAGATGAAATCGATCAAAGATTTCCATCGTATCAATATCGATCATAGCAATAATGATACATAGTGAAGCTAAAATCATTGCAATGATTGAAGCATAGCTTAATCCAAATCTCAAATACGAAAAAAGAAATGATAATCCTGTAATGAACTCAATAATTGGATATCTTATTGAGATAGGAGCATGGCAGTGAGCACATTTACCCTTAAGAAATAAGTAACTTAATATTGGGACAAGTTCAAGAGGCATAATTCTATGTTTACAATGTGGACAAAAGGAAGTTCCATGAGTTATTGAATATTTCCTAGGTAATCGGAATATCACTACATTAAAAAAAGATCCTAGTATTGCTCCAAATGCGAATACACTAATATTAATGACGATATCCATATGTTTACCTCTATGAGTATCATTATACAAAAAGTTTAATCAGAATCAAACAAAAGGAGGGTCTGTTTGTGATTTCTATCCCACTAGGACAATTATTGTTAGAAGAGAGTATCATTACACAAGAACAACTCAATGAAGCGCTATCTCGCCAAAAATTAATGAAGAAACGTTTAGGGGAAGTCATAATCGATTTAGGTTATGCAAGTGAGCGTGATATTTTACTTTCGCTTGCTAAACGACTAAAAATCGATTTCATTGAAAATCCAATTATGCTCATCGATTTTGATATTATTCGCTTAGTTCCAGAAACCTTTGCTCGTAAATATGAGGTGTTTCCATTGTTCCTTAAACTAGGGACTTTAACGATTGCTACAAATGACCCTCTAGACTTCACATGTCTTGAAGATTTAGGAATGATTACTGGACTTGAAATCAAAACAGTTATTTCTTCGAAATCAGATATTAATCGTGCAATTGAGAGAGCATATCGCAAAAGCAATACAGATGATCTCATGGATGACATCCGATCAGATGGTCTAGTGTCAGATTTGAACGTTTTAGATCTTGATGACATAAGTATGGCTGAGCGTGTTGAATCTGCACCAGTTGTTAAACTTGTTAATAGTATTATCATGGAAGCTTATCAGCAAAATGCTAGTGACATTCATATTGAACCAGAAGAATCATTTACACGTGTGAGATTTAGAATTGATGGAGACTTACAAGTGTATAGTCAGTTCACTCACGATGTACATCAACTTATTACAACTCGTATTAAGATTATTAGTGGTATGAATATTGCTGAAAAACGTATTCCTCAAGATGGTGGTTTACGATTCCGAAATGAATTTGTACGTTTTGACTTACGTATTTCTACACTTCCTACAGCTTACGGTGAAAAAGTGGTTATGCGTTTGCTTGGTGCAGATCGCAATATTAGTTATGATTTACATAGTTTAGGTTTATCAAACTATACAATTAATATGATTGAAAAAGCACTAAGAGTTCCTCACGGTATCTTATTAGTTACAGGACCTACAGGTAGTGGTAAGACAACAACTCTATATTCAATGCTTGCGAAACTTAATGATCCTACCAAAGCTATTGTTACAATTGAAGATCCGATTGAACGCAAATTTGAGTCAATTACCCAAGTGCAAGTCAATACTAGAGCTGGATTAACCTTTGCAAGTGGTCTTCGTTCCATTCTACGCCAAGACCCTGACACTATCATGGTCGGGGAGATTCGTGATACTGAAACTGCTGAAATTGCTATCCGAGCTGCGATTACTGGTCACTTTGTTCTTTCAACAATCCATACCAATGATGCATTATCAACAGTAGTTCGTTTAACTGATATGGGTATTGAACCATATTTAGTAGCATCTTCTGTAAAATGTGTTATTTCTCAACGACTAGTTAAGAAAATTTGCACCCATTGTAAGACACAAGTCGAAGTAGAAAGTGCAGATAATCTATTGTTAGGGACTAACTTAGTTCATTCACATATCGGACGTGGATGTAAATATTGCGGTAACACAGGATATTCTGGTCGAACTGCGGTTTTTGAGACAATCTTAATTGATGGTCAACTTGAACAACTCATTTCTCATAATGCAAGTATGGATGAACTTAAGCAATATGCTAAGTCAAAAAACATGAGAATGCTTGCGGATGAAGTTATTGATTTAATAAAAGAAGGGATTACTAGTGTTGAAGAGGGTGTCAATATTCTTTACTCTACAGACTAATGGTGAACTTAATGTTTGAAGAAATTCTACAATATGCGATAGACCATGAATGTTCTGATATTCATCTTGTGGCAGGCATGCCACCTATTGTAAGAAAACTTGGTGTACTCGAAAAACTTAATTATCCTACACTGGAAAGTCATGTAGTACAAAGTTGGATTAACGTCATGTTGAATCAACATCAGCAAAAATCATATCAAGAAGGAAATGATGTTGATTCAGCCTTTACTGATGCAAATCAAAGTCGTTATCGACTTAATATCTTTCGTGCACAGGGAATGCCAGCAATCGCAATGCGTTTGTTGCGTGGCAAGATTCCAACCATTGATCAACTGGGGTTACCATCTATATTAAAGACACTTGCCGATGAACCTCGTGGATTAATCCTTGTCACTGGTCCAACAGGAAGTGGGAAATCTACGACCTTAGCCGCAATGATTGATTATATCAATGAGAGAAAGGCACGACATATTCTAACTCTTGAAGATCCTATTGAATATATCCATCTACCAAAGAAATCATTAATTAATCAGCGCGAAATACATCGTGATGCACATAGTTTTGAAAGTGCTCTACGCTCTGCACTTCGTGAAGATCCTGATGTTATCCTTGTAGGTGAAATGAGAGACTTTGAAACTATATCACTAGCATTAACTGCTGCAGAAACAGGACACTTAGTGTTATCAACTCTTCATACAACGGGAGCAGCAAGTACTATTGATCGTATCATAGACGTCTTCCCACCTCACCAACAATCACAGATTAGAACTCAACTAGCTTCTGTACTAAAAGGAGTTGTATCTCAAGCTTTAATTCCTCGAATTGATGAGCAAAAACGTGTTGCGGTTCATGAGATTATGATCATGACAGATGCTATTGGAAATCTCATTCGTGAGAACAAAATTGTTCAAATTAACTCAAGTATTCAAACAGGTCAACGTATCGGAATGCAGACACTAGAAACATCGTTAGCTCAATATATTAAGCACGGAGCGATTGATTTAGAGACTGCGTTAGAATTTTCGAGCAATAAAGAATACTTAAAACGTTTAATCTGATTCTTAAATCACATATAAACGACTATATTCACACACTTATATCAAACTGTGTTGACAATTTTACACAGTTGATGTTTAATTATACTAACAAAAGGAGACATTAACCATGTTCAAGAAAGCAAAGAATAAAAAAGGGTTTACCTTAATCGAATTAATCGTCGTCATCGCTATCTTAGCGGTTTTAGCAGCTATTATTATTCCTACAGTTGCATCAAGTTTAGATAGAGCAAATGAAGCAAGAGATTTGGCAAACGTTAGATCTGCTTATGCATCATATACTGTTTCATTATTAACTACTGGTACAGCGCCAACTGCACCGACATTACCAAATTCAACAGGAGCTTGTACTGCTGCTTCATCAGGAACAGTTGTAACTTCATTCTCATGTCCAATGGCTACAGGAACATATGCTTTACAAGCTAATGGTCAAATTGCAAAGAATCCTTGATAATTAGTATCATATAAAACCAATGCGGTAAGGCATTGGTTTTTTAATGTTCATTTAACTAAGATAATGATTAATAAATGATATTGCTTGAAATACTTTGATGTTGCAAGTATCATATTTCTAACAGGGGACAACACTATGCGACTACTATCAGAAAAACATGATATTGAATACTGGCAATATAGTAGACAAGCTAATATTGTGTACTTAAGTACACTCTTTTCATATATCATTATTCTTCCATTATTCTATTATGTTGGTAATATGATTATATTCTATATCAACTTTTTTTCGATGTTTGTTACACTTTTCGTTTTATATCTTAATCGCAAACAACACTATGGGTATGCTTCATTTATATTCATTACTATGGTTACTATAGTCACAAGTATGGAAACGATTGCATTTGGACTTGATAGTGGATTTGGCTTGTTTCACTTAAATATGGCCGTTTTAATTGTTTATACTAACTGGTCAAATCAATACCGAATTATTGGAGTTGTCGTTCAAGGGCTACTATATATAGCAGCATTCTTTTATCTTCAAACTTATCCTCCACTTACAGTTGTCGAACCTTATATTATTCAAATATTCTTTGTACTGAATGTCTTCTTTAATATCACAGCCGTTTCTCACTCGGCATATTACTATGAAAATATTGCTAAGCGAAATAGAGCTAAACTTGAAGAGATTGCTCAACAAGATCACCTAACAGGACTTCCAAATCGCTTAAGCTTAAATCAATATCTCAATAATACACTTGATAAAGAATTTAAAGGTTTAGGTGTAATGATGATTGATATTGATCACTTTAAAAAAATTAACGATACCTATGGTCACTTAATAGGAGATGAAGTTCTTATTAAAGTTGCCGAGTTGTTAAAGAAGAGCATGAGAGAAGAAGATCTAGTAGTAAGATACGGTGGCGAAGAATTCCTTGTAATCATGGAAATGGAGCGGGCTCGCTTCTTTAGAGAAAAAGCTCAACGCATTCTAGAACTTATTCAATCCACACCCATTGAAGTAACCAATCAAACATTCAACATTACCGTAAGCATCGGTGCATTCTACAACTGTTGCAACGTCGACTTAAGTTTAGAAGAGTGTATTCGAAATGCTGACAACTTTCTTTATAAGGCAAAAGAACAAGGCCGAAATCAAGTTGTTAATAATGAAGCTGTCGAAAGATAGCTTTTTATATCTCATTCATTCATGGTAGAATAGACACAATCTAAATAATTACACATGTAATTATAATAACTATATGTTATAATTCATGTAATAAGAAAGGATCCTCGATGAATTCAACTCTACCACGCTGGGAAGAACTACCAAAGATTGATTTATATGTTGATCAAGTACTATCACTCATTAATCCTTATTGTGTAAGTGTGCATGTAAAGCCTCTTACTAAGGCAATGATTAACAATTATGTCAAGTTAGGTCTTATTCCACCTCCAGTTAAAAAGCGCTATCAACGCCTTCATATTGCGTATTTATTCGTAATTGTGTTTCTTAAAGAAGGGTTTGACATATCCCTTATTAAACAAGGCATTATTACTGAAACAAAACGTTTAGGACTTAAAGAAGCGTATAATGCTTTTTTAGAAGCACTTGCATATGCACTTGAAGAGCCAAAAAATACAAAGGTATTACATGATGGGATAAGTCCAATCATGTTTCATGCAACACAATGCATAGCACATCAAAAGAAAGCTCAACAGTGGATTAATTCATCGAATTAAAACAATGACAGAAAAAATTGCGATTTTGACCGACTCAGGTAGTGATGTTCCTGCATCCATGATGCAAACTCATCCTATCTTTATTCTACCGCTTCAAGTTAACTATAAAGAAAGAAGTTATCGTGATGGAGTTGATATTGACTCGAAAACAGTTCTTGAAAACTTACACAAAGAAGTTCCAACGACATCACTTCCTTTTGGAGAAGATTTAGAACATTTAGTATCAATCATTAAAGCTCAAGGTTTTACTAGAATTGTTGCGATAATGTTATCTTCTGGACTTTCTGGAACATGTAATATGGTTCAACTGTATGCGAAGGAAAGTGAAATTCCAATGGACGTATTTGATACAAAAAACATTGGTATTGGAAGTGGTTTAACTGCTATTAGAGCTGCGCAGTGGGTACAAGATGGACTATCCTTTGATGAGCTTAAAGCCAATATTGAAGAATCAATTGCGAATACTAAAGTCTTCTTTGTGTTGTCAACTCTTGAATACCTTATTAAAGGTGGAAGAATTGGTAAAGTTAGTGGATTCTTAGGCACTGCACTTGAGTTAAAACCACTCATCACTTGTGATGATCAAGGCATCTATACAACCATTGCAAAAGTGAGAGGTCGTCAAAAATCAGTGAAAGCTCTTCAAAACAAAGTTGAATCTTTCTTTGATCCAAACAAAAAGTATCTAATTGGTATTGCCCATGCTAATGCAAGCGAAGATGCACAAGCTTTGAAAGAAAACTTAATGGTTTTATTTCATGATCAAGCTACTTATTTCTTCTCTGAAATATCTCCAGCTTTAGGGGTTCATACAGGACCTGGTTTACTAGGAGTTGGAATCTCTATCTTATAAAAAGAAGCACCTTGTGAAAGGTGCTTTTAAATTTCTAGTTTTAAGTCTGCAGTTTTAATCTTACCACGATGTACCAATAAGCGATAAAAACCATAAGTAAGTAGTGCAGGGAAGACAAAGTGTAGTAAACCGACTGCGATTAACACATCTTGAGTCCAACCCATGGTTGTTAAGGTTGTAAACTGACCAACAAGACCACTTGTGCCCATACCTGAACCAGCTGCAATGTTACTCATTTTAAAGTAAACAGTGGCGATAGGACCAAGAATCATTGAAGACAAGACTGGAGGAAGTAGAATCCATGGATTTTTAACAATGTTAGAAATATGAAGCATGCTTGTACCAAGTCCTACAGAAACAAAACTTGCAGGTTTATTATCTTTAAGTCCCATAACTGCAAAGCCTATCATATGTGCAGCACAACCAACTGTTGCAGCACCTGCTGCTAATCCACTAAGATTGAGCATAATTCCAAGAGCTGCCGATGATATAGGTGCAGTGAGAACTAAACCCATAATCATTGATACAATGATACCCATAAAGAATGGTTGGTAGGTGGTTGCTTCGATAATGATAGCCCCAAGACCAGTCATTAGTTGTGCAATTAACGGTGAAATTGATAAAGCAACAAGTGAACCAGTAAGTAATGTAATAAATGGTGTCACAAGGATATCAAGTTGTGTTTCTTTAGAAACAAGTTTTCCAAACTCACAAGCGATAAGTGAAGCGACAAAGGAACCTGCAGGGCCACCAAGGGTTGCCCCCATCATACCTGTTACGGCACTTGAGAATAAGACTAAAGGTGGAGCTTGAAGACGATGTGCAACAGCAACCCCAATACCTGCCCCCATAAGTCCCATAGCTGTAAGTCCTAAGGTAACAAAATGCTTACTAATAACATTGTCACCAAACCAGATGAGAGTTTGATCACCAAGTGTCTTGACAATAAGTCCAATAATCAATGTTGAAAATAGTCCAAGAGCCATAGCACTTAGAGCATCAATGAAGTAAACCTTTAAAGATAAAGAAATATTTTTCCGCTTTAATAACGCTGTCATATTTGACCTCACTTCATGGACAAAAGCGTATCGCATTCATGCTTAAGTGTCAAGTAAAGTGGTTATGTCCTTTACCAAGATTATGCCAAATGCATAAACTTCTTGATAAGTTACCATTCAAATTAATATCTTTATGATAAAATAGATTTTGAACGAAGTAAAACTGTCTAGAAAGAGAATATATGACCATATCACAACTTTTAAAACAAAACCGAAAACAATTCATTTTCTACATGATAGGAGCATTTTTAACAACCATCAATGGTTTGTTTTCAACGTTTGCACTATCTAACGCTTTTGGGATCATTGAAGAAGCTAATTGGGAGGGAATACGTACAAGAATTATCTTCGTGGCAATTTTCGCGTTTACCCCAATATTTGTTCAAATGTTATCTCGTTTTTTACGAATTGGTTTCATGCGCGACATTCTTGTGCAAGTAAGAACTTTAGCTTATGAAAAGATCATGAATCATACGTATGAGAGTTATCGCAAGTCGCCAAAAGAACACTATATGTCGATGCTTGTATCAGATATTAATTTGTTTGAGAAAGATTTCTTCTTGTCTTTACTTAATATCATCTTTAGCTTTGGTAGTTTCTTTTTAGGGACTATTGTCTTAATGTTTATTTCCCCAATTATTGCATTTTCAACCATTGGGGTAACTTTACTTCTATATGCGATTACAACATACTTTAAGCCGATTGCTCGAAAGAATAAATCTGCTACTCAGGATGCAAATGCTTCTTATAATACTCAACTTTCAAATATCCTTCAAGGACTTGAAGTGATTAAGTTGTATCATGCTGAAGAATTCTTTAAACCACCTTTTGAATCCATTATTCGAGTGTTGGAACAGATTAAAAAGAAAGCCTTTCAAATCGATGAGATTCAATCTAATCTTAATCATTGGATTGCTGCATCCTATCAAATGGGAATCTATGTCTATGCAACATTTTTGTTTGTACAAGATCAAATTTCACTTACTGCCCTCATTTTAGTCTTTAATCTTATTGGACAACTTGTTTGGAGTATGATTAGTGGATTTAACTTTATTAATCGCTTACGTACTTCAGTCGATATCTTTAATCGAATTACTCAAACTCAATCAACACCTCCTGCTGTTGAAGATATGATCTTTGAAGATGAACTTAATGTTGTTTCACTAACATTTAATTATGAACATAAGAAAGTACTTGATGAACTTAAGTTTATTATTCAACCTAAAGAGAAAGTACTCGTTATTGGACCATCGGGTGCCGGTAAGACTACTCTCGTAAGTTGTCTAGCTCAAAATCTTTCATCCTATGAGGGTGAAGTGAATGTCGATAAGGTAGAACTACGACACATTAATCATGAAAGTTTTCTTGAAGAAGCAGGCTATATTCGCCAATCCCATTTCTTGTTTAATGATTCTATTAAGAAAAATATCATTTTAGCTCAAGAATATGATCATGAAAAGCTTATGAAAGTATTAAAAGACGTTGATTTATTAGATTGGGTACTTACCCTTGAACAAAAAGAAGAACACATGCTTATTAATGATGGATCCAATATTTCTGGAGGACAACGCCAACGCATTTCAATTGCACGTGAACTTTACCATGACTTTGCCATGTTGTTTGTAGATGAACCATCTGCAAGTCTTGATGATGTCACCTCACAAAGAATCTATGAGACATTACTAAACCTAGATAAGACCATTGTATGTGTTACACATCGTCATATTGACTATTTGAAACCACACTTTGATAAAGTCATTGAACTAGAACCCCTAGGAGGTCAAGCATGAAAAAACTTCATTTAGGCCATAAGGGATGGCTACTACTGAATATCATTGGTATGGTTTTGATGACCGTGTTTAATGGATTTAATATTTATTTATTACGAATTATCACCGATTACGGTTTAAACAAACAAATAGAGCTAATGCTAGAAACAGCTCGATGGATCATTCTTCTATTATTGCTTGGGCTTGTTGTTGACTTAGTAGGAACTTACTTAAGATCTCAATATATCGAGCAAAGTTTACTACTAATGAAGAGACACTATGTCTATTCGTTACTTAATCAAGATATCACGCAACTTCAAAAAGAAAAAGTGAGTGTATATCGCTCAAATCTTACTAATGACTTTGATCGCTTTCAAGACAAATATCTTCTTAATATACTTCAACTTATTAGAATGACATTACAATTCGTTATGGCAGTTATATTAGTCTCTACAGTATCGCCATATCTTGTCGTTGTAGCATTTATCCTTTTAATTCTTTTCTTGGTTATCACATCCAACAACTCTAAACCAGTTCAAAAAAGTGAGGCCAAAAAATCAGCGTCACTCCAAAAATACACAAGCTTTGTGGAAGAGACTTTACAAGGATTTGATATTATTAAGCAACATCAGCTTAAATCACAACGTCATGAACTATTTTTAAGTCATGCGGTTGCTGTGCAAAAAGATAATTATGGAGTGGATGTTAAAGAAACTCAAGTTGCTGCGCTAAATCAGTTCATTCAATCCTTTATTCTCTTTGGATTAGTAGTGTCAGGTATCTTGTTTGCACGCTCTACGAATGCAGGACTTGGAAGTATTATTCTAGTCGCATCAGCTTTTGGTAATGTCATGTGGCCTTTATCTCAGTTTTCTCCAGTGATTACTCAAATGAAAGGGATTGTTAAAGTATTGGATGAATTTGATCTTAATCTTAAAGTTCCCGTTCTTAATCGCTCACTTCATGTCGATCATTTTGAAACATTAGCATTTAATCAAGCAGACTTAGGATATGAAGATGAAGAGAAGTCCATACTTACAGATGTTAATCTATCAATTAATGTTAATGAAAAAGTTCTTATTGTAGGTCGAAGTGGTGCAGGAAAATCAACAATCCTTAAAACGATACGACAAAATATTGTTCCAAAGGGTGGACTAGTATCCCTTAATCGCGATGATATATTCTCAATGATACCAATAGACTATTACTCATTATTTACGACAGTTGATCAAATTGGATTTATTTTCTCAGGATCTGTAAAAGATAACCTAACACTATATCAATCAATCAGTGATGAGAAGTGTCGTCAAGCACTACACCAAGTCGGTTTGTCCCAATTAAACTTAGACGATGAACTCGTCAACAATGGTTCAAATGTTTCTGGAGGACAACGAGCAAGACTCATGTTAGCACGAGCATTATGTTTAGAAACTAGTGTCATTCTTTGTGATGAAATCTTTGCATCTTTAGAACTTGAAATCGCTCAAAGCATTGAAAAAGATTTACTATCACTTCCTAAAACCATTATTAATGTCAGTCATATTATCTTTAAAGAACATTTAGAACTTTATGATAAGATTTACGTTGTCGATGAAGGGAAGTTAACTCAAGTCAATGCTCATCAAGATGTTTGGGATCGAATGATATTGTCCCAGACCTAATAAATACCATTAATAACTAATTATATTATTGCATTAACTTGCATGTTATAATTTTCACGAGGTCAAATATATGAGCAGCAAAAAAGGTTTCACACTTATAGAACTCATTGTCGCTATTGCAATAATGTCTGTTTTAGCTGCGATAATTATTCCTGCGGTTGTTAGTAATGTGGAACGTGCGAATGAGTCAGCAGATATGACTCATGTTAGACAATTAAATCTTGCAACTCAAATATATCGTCATAGTGAAAACATTCTTTATGAGAACTTACTTACTAATTTTGCAAATGATGATTTAAGACAAGATCATCTAGTAAACCTTGGATATTTATCAACTCGTGTTGAGGCAAAGTCAAGTCAATATGACATTGAATGGAATAGTCAACTCAAGCTTTGGATTTACACCAAATTTGAAATTGCAGCAATACAACAAGCACAATATCTGTTTCCATCACTTACGGACATGAGTATATTTCGTAAAGGTGCAGATGGAACATCCACTTCTAACAACTGGGCACTCACAAGCAATGGATTAGTAGGTAATGTCGGAAGTGTTTTCTTAGAAAATGCAAATGAAGGATACACCATTGAAACAACTGGACGCCTTAATAATACTTCTTCTTCTGGAGGATTTGGAGTCTATGTAGAATCATCGCTAACACAGAGTGGTAGTGTTGTACGTGATAGTGGTTATATTGTTCAGTTTGATCGTGGTTTAGGTACAGGTGAAATTGTTGTCCGCCGTAGAACCAATGGAGTAGAATCTAGTCCTTTAGTAAGATCAACCATAGGTGTTGAAAACAAGAATACATCACCACAATGGTGGAACCAAAATCAAGAATTAAAAGTAGAAGTCTCACCACATCCAACAGATCCTACTAAGAAATATCTTAATGTGTATGTGAATGGAGTGAAGAGTGTCAATAACTTTGTTATAAATGCAAATGAAGATTCAAGTCAAAACTTCACAGGAGTACGTGGTTGGTCGCAATCAAGCACTATTGAAAATCTAACAATAACTCCAAAAAACTAGACGTGCAAACGTCTTTTTTAGTTCATAATAAAAGCGCACTACAATGCGCTTTTATAAGGAAAGAGAATGAAATAAAGTTAATAGATCTTTAGGTTGAAGCTTGTGCTTTTGCTCATCGGACACATCAAGCACAATACTTCCTTCATGAAGCATGACACAGCGATCACCATATTCTAAAGCATCTTTAATTTGGTGAGTAATCATTACTGTCGTCATCTTGAAATCTTCCACAAGTTTCTGAGTTAATTTCATCATGTGTTGACTAGATTTTGGATCAAGTGCAGCAGTATGTTCATCGAGTAGCAATAACTTAGGTTGAGAACACACTGCCATTAAGAGACTTAGTGCTTGACGTTGTCCTCCTGACAACCAAGAGACACTAACATCGAGTTTATCTTCTAAACCAAGATTAAGTAATGTAACGTATTGTTTAATCACATCTCTTTGTGAGACATGTGCACATCGTGATAAGTTATAAGGTTTTCCTTTATTTAAAGCTAAGCTCATATTCTCAAAGATTGTAAGTGAGGGAGAAGTACCTAATGAAGGATCTTGATATACCCTTGAGATGGATTGACGTCGCTTAAATGAAGGCAAATGACTGATGTCTTGATTCATAAACAAAATCTTTCCATCATCAATATCAAGTTGTCCATCAATAAGATTAAGAAGCGAAGATTTACCACTTCCATTACTACCAACCACAACTACAAACTCTCCTTCATTAATACATAAGTTAAAATTGTTAAAAAGAGACAATTCATTTAGTGTGTTTGAATGAAATGATTTTTGAATGTTTTGAAGATGTAGCAAAGCCCCAACCTCCTTTCATTGATTTGATAAATGATTGCATATGAGACGGTTGAAACACAAGTGCAATTACAAAGATAAGAACCGTCATTAAACGAAGTCCACTTGGATGAAGTCTTAATGCGAGAGCACTAGCAACACTAAAGCGGTATAGAATCGATCCAAAGATTGCCATGGTAGTCAATTTCGCAGTTGTTGATTTAAGTAAAGAATCACCCATCACAATCGAAGCTAAAGCCACCACAAGCATTCCAAATCCTAAGGAAAGATCATAGAATCGTGTCATCATGACGACAAGTGCTCCACTTAAAGCAATTATGCCATTAGACAATGAAAGCCCTAATGTTTGATATGATCCTAGATTCTCACCAAGACCTACCACAAGGAGTGGATTATCACCAGCCACACTTAACATCATGCCTTTTTTTGTGGTCAAGAACCAATCAATTAATAGTTTGAGAATAAGAACAATAACGAGTAATAACCCTAAATGATAAAATCTAGTTTGATCAATACTAACCCATGAAGGTCGAGTAAAGAGCGTAGTTGTTTGAAACAGAGGCAAATTCGAGCGGTTTTGTGCAATAATTAAATTTATGGTATATAGTCCACTCATCGTCAAGATGCCACTAAGAAGCGGTTGTATCTTTAAAACCAACTGCAGCCATGACGTAACAATTCCCGCTAACCAACCCGCTGTGAATGCTAAAAGAAGCACTAGTGGAATAGGGAACCCTTCGATCAGAGCCATTGCTCCAACAACCGCCCCAAGGGGAAAACTACCCTCCACAGTTAAATCTGCACTTCTTAATACTTTGAATGTTAGTGCCACACCCATAGCCAAGACACTGTAGAGTAAACCCTGAATAATGACATCAAGTATGAAATTCATTTTATTGACCAAAGCGATCGAGTAAGCTTTGTGGAATTGTGATTCCAAGTGCTTGCGCCATTTCTTCATTAATAAATAATCGGGTGTCAGTAGGTTTACCAATAGGAATGTCAGTTGGAAGGGTATCGTTAAGAAGTATGTCAATAACCATAACGCCTGCTTGTTGACCTAAAGCAAAGAAATCAACACCATCGACTGCAACTAACCCTAGATTGAGTAAGTTTGGATCTGAACCAAACACAGGTTTGTTTGCTTGAAGTGCTAAGTCTACAATTTGTGCGGTAGCACTTGCTACAAGATTATCAGTAACATTGAAAACTGCATCAACTTGTGGAAGAAGTTGCCCCATGGCTGCTGCTACTTCTGAGATATTAGAAACTCCAATTACAATCGCATTCATGCCTAATAATGGAGCAATTCGTTGTGCTTCTTCCACAAGAACACGGCCATTAACCTCACCTAGGTTAAAGAGGAATCCAATATTTTGTGCCAGAGGAAGCATTTCTTTGACTAAAGCTAATTGAGGTTCAAGGGGAGCAGCATTGGTGACACCTGTAACATTGGTCTCACTTGATTCTAAACTAACGACAACACCAGCCCCAACAGGACTTGTGACTGCATTGATGACTACAGGAATATTTGTATCAGTGGTCGCATTAAATGCAGCTTGCGCAGCAGGAGTTGCGATTGCATAAATTAAATCAACTCCATCACTTACAAATTGCTGAGCAATCGTTGCGGCAACCGCTGGATCACCTTGTGCATTTTGCACGATGATATTAAAACGACTAATTAGATTTTCACTAGTAAGATGATCAATAAGTCCTTCTAATGTAGCATCAAGGGCAGGATGAGTCACAAACTGAATGACACCAATAGTAAATACTTCATCTTCATTAGGAGTTGATGTGGATACACATGCACTAAGCATGGTGAAGGAGAGAGTAATAAGCGCTAGGGCTTTAATGATTTGTTTCATAATGAGTTCCTTTCAAGAGGGGATAAAATAAAAAAACACGCATCTACGCGTGGCCAATAAAAGATTTTTCTTGTGTATTGTTACCATCGTAGATATTTCCATAGTAAATGGGCTTATATCTACAATGTGATATAAACCTATTTAGTGATAATATCCGTAATAAGAAATAACAAAGAGATTTCGTTGGTTTGTCATGATCTTAAAATCCTTTCTTGTAACGAGTTTAACAAATCTTTCATTATGTTGCAACTGTTTTCATCTATTTCATTTATTTTCATTTAAAAACCTCCCTAAGGAGGTGTTATTGAATTGTTTCGATTGGTTGATTATCTTTAAAGAAGTGATAAATACTATCTCGTGTATACGTTTCAATTCGACTGTAATGTGTTTTATTTGGATAAGTAAGCACAACTTTCCAAGGAAAAGGTACGGTAAATCGCATTTCTTTGATTCGATCTTGAACAATATGATTGCGTGTTGGCCCTGGAAGCATTGTAATGAAATCAGAGTTTATTGTTGACTCTAGTAAGAAGTCCCATGAAGTTGACATAAGCGCAATCTTAGGAACTATATTTAAACTCTCAAATTTTCTCATCAGCTGATGATGAATCATAAAAGTATTAGAGAAGATTGCTAAGTTTTGATCTTTTAAATCTTGCCAATCCATGGTATCTTTCACAGCTAAAGGATGGTCTTTACATAAGAAACAAGACACTTCCTCTACAAAGATAACCTCTTCCTTAAAATGCATGCTATTTAAATCAGTTGGTTGCAAGATTATCGCAAAATCAATTTCTTGTAATTTTAGTAATCGTTGAAGTTCAAACGCACCTTCTTCAATCACATCAAATTGTATATCAGGATTCTTTATCACTAGTTTTGATAATATTTCAGTAAATAAAACTGTTAAAACTAATGGTGGAATACCAACGCGGACACGTCCACGAGCTTTAGTAGAGTGTTCTCTTAACTCCTTCATCATTCTTTCGTGATGATAGATCACATTAGTCGCATTAGTATAAAAAGATTCACCTTGAGGAGTAAGTCCTGAGAGACGACCATGATGTCTTATGAATAACTCAATTTTTTCATCACTTTCAAACTTCTTAATGACTTGTGTGAGAGCGGGTTGAGACACATGTAGTTTTTTTGCGGCTGCAGAGATATTATAATTGGATTCAATGATTGCGCAGAAGTACTTTAATTGATAGATATCCATAATTATCCTCCAAATTATTAATAGATATATCATAAACTATAATATTATTTTATACAATGTATAAGGAGATAGTATTTCTAAAAAGGCCAAAATTGCATTAAACTTACGTTGTAAGCGCTTAAGATAAAACTTTCACAAATATTATAATTAAAACAAATATAAAGGAGGATATTATGAAAGAAGTGGTCATTGTATCGGCTGTTCGTACCGCTATTGGAACCTTTGGAGGCGCACTTAAAGATGTTAGTGCTGTTGATCTAGGGGCTACTGTTGTTAAAGAAGCAATAGCACAAGCGAATATCTCACCTGATATGGTCGAGGAAGTCATCTTTGGAAACGTTCTTCAAGCTGGATTGGGACAAAACGTTGCACGTCAAGTTTCAATCAAAGCAGGTATCCCACAAGAAGTCTCATCCTACACAATCAATAAAGTTTGTGGTTCAGGATTAAAGACAGTTGCGTTAGCAGCGCAAGCCATTGCATGTGGGGATGCTGAAATTGTCGTTGCAGGTGGTACAGAGAATATGAGCTTATCAGCTTACGTCATGCCTTCAGCTCGCTGGGGTGCTCGTATGGGTAACGCAAGCATTATCGACACAATGGTTCATGATGGATTAACAGATGCTTTTAGTGGAGTTCATATGGGAATCACAGCTGAGAATATTGTGAGCGAATATGGATTTACACGTGAAGAACAAGATGCTTTCGCACTTGAAAGCCAACGTCGTGCCGTACAAGCTATGGCGGATGGAAAATTCAAAGATGAAATCGTCCCAGTCGTCATTTCTACAAGAAAAGGTGACGTTATCGTTGATACTGATGAATATCCAAAAGCTAACACAACAACTGAATCACTTGCTAAACTTCGTCCAGCTTTCAAAAAAGATGGATCAGTCACTGCAGGAAACGCATCAGGGATTAATGATGGCGCAGCCGCATTAGTACTCATGAGCAAAGAAAAAGCACAATCACTTGGTTTAACTCCTCTTGCTGTCATTAAATCTTATGCATCAGCAGGTGTTGATCCACAAATCATGGGAACAGGCCCAATTCCTTCAACTCGTAAAGCCCTTGAAAAAGCAGGACTTACTGTTAAAGATTTAGGACTTGTTGAAGCAAATGAAGCATTTGCTGCTCAAGCATTAAGTGTAGTGAAAAGTTTAGAACTCGATCCTTCCATTGTTAACGTCAATGGTGGTGCTATTGCTTTAGGACATCCAATTGGTGCAAGTGGAGCAAGAATCTTCGTTACATTACTACATGAAATGAAACGCCGTGATGTTAAATACGGTTTAGCAACTTTATGCATTGGTGGGGGACAAGGTATCTCACTTATCGTTGGTAAAGAATAATTAATTAAAAGAATCAAAGAAAAAGGAGAACGAAAATGAGATTAGAAGGTAAAGTAGCCATTATTACTGGTGGTGCACGTGGATTAGGACAATCCATGGCAGAATTATTCGTCAAAGAAGGTGCAAAAGTTGTTGCAGCGGACATGGGTGAACTTGCATACGAATGTGAAAATGTAGAAGGATACCACCTAAACGTTACTGACGTTGAAGGTTGCGAAAAATTAGTCAACTATGTTAAAGAAAAATATGGCCGTATTGATATCTTAGTCAACAATGCTGGTATTACACGCGACTCATTAACTCGTAAAATGAGTGATGATATGTGGAATCTTGTTATCGATGTTAACCTTAAAGGCGTATTCAACGTAACTCGCTTTGTTGGACCTATTATGCAAGAACAAGGCATTGGATCAATCATTAACATTTCTTCAGTTGTTGGAGAATTTGGTAATATTGGACAAGCTAACTATGCTGCAACTAAAGCTGGTGTATTTGGTTTAACTAAATCATGGGCTAAAGAATTTGCTATGAAAGGTGCACAAGTTCGAGTGAACTCAATTGCTCCTGGATATACAATGACAGACATCTTAAAAACTGTTCCTCAAGATCTACTTGACAAATTTGCGAAACAAACAATGTTAGGCCGTTTGGCTCAACCTGAAGAAATCGCAAAAGCTGCATTATTCTTAGCTTCTGATGAAGCATCATACATCACCGGTCACAATCTTAGTGTGAATGGTGGAATGAGACTCTAAAAACTCACTATCACACAAGGAGGAAATATGGCAGTAAAATTCTTAACTGCAGCGGAAGCTGTAAAATTAGTTACGTCTAACAGTACAATTGCAACTGGCGGGTTCGTCGGTAATGCTGTTCCAGAAGAATTGGAAATCGCAATTGAAAATCGTTTCCTTGAAACAAGCGAACCAAGAAACTTAACTCTTGTATACGCTGCTGGTCAAGGAGATGGTAAAACTCGTGGTCTAAATCACTTTGGACACGAAGGCCTACTCAAACGTGTTATTGGTGGTCACTGGGGTTTAGTTCCTAAGGTTCAAAAATTAGCCTTAGAAAACAAAATCGAAGCGTATAACTTCCCACAAGGATGTATCTCTCATTTATTCAGAGATATCGCTGCTAAAAAACCAGGTACTATTACACGTGTTGGTTTAAAAACTTTCGTAGACCCACGTCTACAAGGTGGAAAACTTAATGAAGTTACAACAGAAGATATGGTTGAACTCATTGAACTACGTGGCCAAGAATACTTAATGTATAAAACATTCCCAATCGATTTCGCTTTCATCCGTGGTACATATGCTGATGAAAACGGAAACGTTACTATGGAAAAAGAAGCTGGATCACTTGAAGTATTGTCAATTGCACAAGCATGCAAAAACTCAGGTGGAAAAGTTATCGTCCAAGTTGAAAAAGTTGTTAAATTAGGTACTTTAGATCCAAAACTTGTTAAGATCCCAGGTATCTATGTTGATACTATTGTCCAAGTAGCTGACATGAAGAATCATATGCAAACATTTGCTGAAGATTTCAATGTTGCTTACACTGGAAGCGTCAAAGTTCCTGTAAATAGCTTCAAACCTATGGAACTCGATGATCGCAAAATTATTGCTCGTCGTGCTGCTATGGAATTAATTCCAAATGCTATCGTTAATTTAGGAATCGGTATGCCAGAAGGTGTCGCTCGCGTTGCGAACGAAGAAGGCTTAGGCAATACTATGGTTCTTACAATCGAGCCAGGTCCTATTGGTGGAATCCCTGCGGGTGGTTTAAGCTTCGGTGCTGCAACTAACCCAGAAGCCATCATTGACCAACCTTACCAATTTGACTTCTATGATGGTGGTGGATTAGATCTAGCCTACTTAGGACTTGCAGAATGTGATGAAAGAGGAAACATCAACGTTAGTAAGTTTGGTCCTAAGATTGCAGGCGCAGGCGGATTCATCAACATCACACAAAATGCTAAGAAAGTTATTTTCTTAGGTACATTTACTGCAGGAGGCTTGGAAGTAGAAGCGAAAGATGGCAAGCTTAATATTGTTGTTGAAGGACGCAATAAAAAGTTTGTTAAAGCCGTCGAACAAGTTACTTTCAGTGGAGACTATGCATTAGAAGTAAATCAACCTGTCTTATACATCACTGAGCGTGCTGTATTCGAATTAGGACCGCAAGGCGTTGTTTTAACTGAGATTGCTCCAGGCGTTGATCTTGAAAAAGATATCCTCGCATACATGGACTTCAAGCCAGTCATCAGTGAAAACCTCAAAACCATGGATGCTCGCATCTTCATGGAACCAACAATCGGCATCAAAATTTAACCACAGAAGAGGAGGAAAATTTTATGTGGGGTATATTTCTAGGTTTAGCATTACTTATGTTCCTTGCTTATAGAGGAATGTCCATCATTTGGGTCGCACCAATCACCGCTTTAGTAGTCGCATTAACCGGGGGGTTAGAACTTCTTCCAGCATACACTGATACTTACATGACTGGCTTCGTCAGTTTCGCAAGAGCTTGGTTCCCAGTATTTATGTTAGGTGCTATTTTTGGAAAAATCATGGACGAAACTGGCGCAGCTAAAGCTGTTGCTCACGCAGTAGTCAATCTTATCGGTAAGAAATATGCTATCTTAGCAGTAGTCTTATCATGTGCTGTATTAACTTACGGTGGTATCTCATTATTCGTAGTAGTATTCGCTATCTATCCATTAGCATTAGCATTATTCCGCGAAGCTAATATCACTCGTCGTTTAATTCCAGGAGCTATCGCGTTAGGGTCATTCACATTTACTATGACTGCTCTTCCAGGATCTCCACAAATTCAAAACTTAATCCCTATCCAATACTTTAATACAACTGCAGCTGCAGCTCCTATTATGGGATTAGTTGGCGCACTAATTATGTTAGGCGGCGGTATGGCTTGGTTGACATATCGTGAAAAAGGCTACAATGCTAAAGGCGTTAACTTTGTTGAACTTGATAAAGTTGTTGAAGCTAAAGTTGAAAAACTTCCTCACTGGGGATTATCATTACTTCCTTTACTTGTTGTAGTATTAACTTTAAACATTGCTACACTAATGGGTGGTGCTGAAAAGTTCACAGAAGTATTTGGCCGTGCACCTATCAACATTATTGAATCATTAGTACTTGGTATCTTATTAGCTATCGTATTATTCTGGAAACGTATGCCTAATGTTGTTACAACAATCAATGCTGGTGCTGCTGGATCCGTTCTTGCAATCATCAACACATCTGCTGCTGTAGGTTTCGGTGCTGTCGTTCGCGCGGTTCCTGGATTTACACAATTAACTGATGCTGTATTAGGTATTGAAGGTAATCCACTTATTGCTGAAGCTGTTGCAGTTAACATCCTAGCGGGTGCTACTGGATCTGCATCAGGCGGTATGGGTATTGCTCTTGCTGCTCTAGGAGAAAACTTCGTAGCTCTATCAGCTTCTTCAGGAATCCCTCTAGAAGCGTTCCACCGTATTGCTTCAATGTCATCAGGCGGTCTTGATACTTTACCTCATAACGGTGCGGTATTAACTCTACTTGCTGTTACTGCAATGACTCATAAAGATTCATATCTTGATATCTTCATGGTTGCAACATTAATTCCAATCGTATCTGTTATCGTTGGTATCTTAATGGCAGGCGTAGGCATTCTTTAATCTTAAAAACATAGTGTAAACCAATGCTTTCCAGTTAACGCTGGGAAGCTTTGGTGCTATTTATGGAGAAAAAACATGAAAATCGCAGTTATCGGATCAGGAGTAATGGGTTCAGGCATTGCACAAGTGCTTGCAAGCCAATACATTGTGGTCATTAGAGATATTCAAAGTGAAGCTTTAGCGAAGGCTAAGAAAACTATTGAAAAAAACTTATCACGTAGTGTTGAAAAAACAAAAATCACTCAAGAAGTCATGAATGATATCATGAGTCGTTTAGTTTTCTCTTCAGAGTTAAGTGACATCCAAGATTGTGACTTAGTCATTGAAGCAGCTACAGAAAATGCTAATGTCAAAAAAGCAATCTTTAAAGAACTAGATCAAGTTGTAAAGCCAGAAGCTATCTTAGCTACGAATACTTCAAGTCTTTCTATTACTGAAGTGGCTATGGCTACTAATCGTCCGCTTCAAGTTATTGGACTTCATTTCTTTAATCCAGTACCAATGATGGCACTTGTAGAAGTAATTTCAAGTCAACTTACTGATCCAAGTGTAGCAGAGAAGATGAAGGAATTAGTTCTTTCTATTGGCAAAACTCCAGTCATCGTCAATGAGGCTCCAGGATTTGTTGTCAATCGTATTCTTGTGCCTATGATTAATGAAGCAATAGCTTGCCTACATGAAGGTGTAGCAAGTGCTGAAGACATCGATACCGCAATGAAACTTGGTGCTAATCATCCATTAGGACCTTTAGCATTAGGAGATCTTATTGGTCTTGATGTTTGTTTAGCCATTATGGAAACACTATTTGATGAACTTGGTGAAAAATACAAACCTCATCAACTACTTAAGAAAAAAGTTCGTGCACACCAACTCGGTCGTAAAACAGGACAAGGTTTCTTTACATACTAGAAAATATAAAAACTATCATTTTTGATAGTTTTTTTACTTCTTCTTGACACGGTCTTCAATTCTGTTACGATTGAAAAGAAGTGTAAATCACATTGGAGGATCATATGACACAACACATCTGTATTGTTACAGGTGCTGCAAGTGGGATTGGCTTAGCTATCTCAGAAGCTTTTGTGGCCCAAGAATTCCAAGTATTAATGGTAGACGTACAAAAAGAAGACTTATTATTACATTCAAAACGACTAGGATGTCCATCATTACAAGCGGACATCTCTTCAAGAGAAGACTGCAAATCAATTGTTAAGACAGCAGTTGATTTATTTGGTCATGTAGACATTTTAGTGAATGTTGCTGGCCTTCAACATGTCTCCTCCATCGAAACATTTGATGAAGATAAATGGGATTACATGCTTGATGTGATGTTAACAGCACCATTCTTACTTACTAAGTATGTATGGCCAAGTATGAAAGAAAGAGGATGGGGTAGAATTATTCATTTGAATTCAATTCATGGATTAGTCGCTTCAGAATTTAAATCAGCCTACATCAGTGCAAAACATGGACTAAGTGGTTTAACTAAAGTATCAGCTCTTGAAGGGGCACCATATGGCATTACTGTTAATTCAATATGTCCTGCGTATGTGAAAACACCTTTAGTGGATAAGCAGATTGCTGATCAAGCACGTATCCATGGAATTGATGAAGACGATGTTGTTACTAAAATTATGTTACAAAAATCAGCCATTAAAAAATTAATTAAGACAGAAGATATTGCATCGATGGTACTCTATTTATGCAGTCATTCAGCAGACATGATTACAGGATCTACGATGACTATTGATGGTGGTTGGACTATCGCATAATACTTAAGAATACCTTAATAAGAGTAAATAACGTTCAAAATAATTTGAACGTTTTTAAATCCTAAAATTAGTTATATTTTTAACAAGTAAAACCAAAGTTTATTGAAATTCGAAAATTCCAAGTCTATAATTATGATAAAGAGTATAACTCAAGTGGGGTAAAATAATGACCTGTAAACACTGTGGACAACCTATTGATTTAGATAAGGAACATCAATGCATTGTGAAAGAGAAATATAATCAAAAAACAATCTCTATCATCATGCCACCCGCACCACATCGCTCTTCACCATCCCTAGATCAAAGTGTTTTATCTTTATCAGGAAATCATCCAGAACATATCACATTAGAACAAGTACTTGATTTTAAACAAGAAACTGAAGGCTTTATTAAAGAAGTTTTAAATGTTGTAAAGATTTGGAAGAAATTTGTTAAGAAGCCCACAAAACAAAACATTATTCTAATAATTTGTGGTGTTATTGCTTTCATACTTTGGTTTTGGACAAAATATGCCCCAGGAGGATTTAATTACATGCCTCCAACAGGATTAAAAGCAGTATTTTCCTTTTTAACAGCGAGTTTCAATAATGTACCATCTCGTATCCTTCATTTCTCAGCTTTAGTTACACTTGTGAGTGCCTTTTTGCCTGCTATCTTAGGAGGGCAATATGAAAAAGTCATTGCTAACGTGAATGGTGTTATCCAGCTGATTATTAAAGTTATCTCTTATAAGAAAAGCCAAGTCTTTTATACGCTCATTATTGCTGCTGGAGCAGGTTTATTCTTTTCTAACTATATGATGAGAAACAACTCTATTAACAAATACTTCGCTTGTTTTACTTTAGGAACTATGATTATGTTATCAACTTCAGGCCTTTTTAAGTCAACATTTGTAAGACTTATGAAAGGCCTTTTAAATGACATAACAAAACTATTAAAGATTAAGGATTTTTATACTAAGTATCAAATTGCAATTCAGTTAGGATTTGGTGGAGGATTAGTACTTTCCATTGTTAGTTCATTAATTCGAGATATAAGCAGTAGTGCTTTCACAGACAACCTTGGTTACTTTCTTGGATTCATAGTCTTTGTCACTGGAATTACTTTAAGTTTTCAAAACCTTAAGTTAAAGAGAAAAGCAGTATGATTCAACACCGCTTTGACTTTAAATATCGTTATGTGACAACTTTTGATCCAAAGTCTGGAGAGTACTTTCGATCTAATGTGTTTGATAAAGATGGAAGTGATACTGGCAAAGAACCTTTTATGGGAGATTTTCCACACTTATTAGATATTGGCATTAAAGGCTTTTGTGAGCATGGCTTGTCAGGGAAATGTATGGAGGCAGGGACATATTGTTATCAATTAGGTGCAGAAGTTTCTTCAAAAGACATGTCATTAGAAGATTACACCCATATTATTAAACAATGTGAAAACAAGACTTTTCAAGTTGCATTAGGAGGACGAGGTGATCCAGATTGTCATCCAGACTATGAAGCAATATTGAAAGTAACACGAAATCATAATATCGTTCCAAATATTACCACATCAGGATTTCTATTCACAAAAGAAAAAGCTCGCATTACAAAGCAATATTGTGGTGCAGCAGCAGTGAGTTGGTATAAAACTCCTTACACATATAAAGCTATTGATTATCTTCTTGAGGCTGGAGTTGTGACTAACATCCACTTCATCCTTCATGAGAAAAGTATTGAAGAAGCGATTGATTTAATGCAACGAAATGCTTTTCCTCAAGGGATTAGAGCTGTTATCTTTTTGCTCTATAAACCTGTAGGTTACAATCGCACTGATTTAGTTCTAAAAAAAGATAATCCATATTTAAAGCAGTTCTTTGAACTCATGAATGCTGATAATCAAACCTTTATGATGGGATTTGACTCATGTTTAGTGCCTGGTGTAGTCAATTACTGTAAAGATGTTGCACCACAATGTATAGAACCATGTGAAAGTGGTCGCTTCTCTGCATATATTAGTCCAGATAATAAAATGTATCCTTGTTCCTTTATTCAGTCACCACAATATGAATGTGACTTAAAACATTTAAGTATTCAACAAGTTTGGAATAGTTCTGTTTTTGAAACATTTAGAACACCTCAACGAATAGCCTGCCAAGCATGTTCAAAAAGAGAATTGTGCTTAGGAGGATGTCCTGAACTAAACATAATCAACTTATGTCAAGATAAGAAAGAGGGGATCAGAGAATGAAACAACGTCGAGGATTCGTCACTAACTCAAGTTCAACCAATGATATCTTTGTTGCGCTAGGAACAGCTGGTGCCGCTGCAGCACTAGGAACTGTGATTAACACTATTCAAGTGTCTAAGAATACTGAGATAGTTTCCTATGCCATCTTAGACACACTTCATCAACCTGAAGAGCCACGACCTCCTGAGATTAGAGTCAATGATTCTGAATATGTCGCATGGTTTTACTCAGGAGTGAGAATCATTGATGTTCAATATGCTTTTGATGAAGAAAGTCAAGAAACTCAAATTACTGTGTTAAGAGATGAGTATGATAGTAGTTATACTTCACAGATTAAATATAGTATCCCAGAAGCTTATATCGAAAAATGGCTCACCTTTGCAACATCAGGAGAGGATATTGCAACGATGAGTGGAGATTATAAGGTGTGTGGATTTATGTGTGAGTCTTGGGAAAATGATAAACCACGAAGTCAACGCCAAGGGATTGCTGGAAAAATGAGTTTTGATGTGAGTGTTGATGTAGCAGGGAAACCACTGTATAAAGGAAAACAAGTTAATATTAAAAATGAATCAGACTTATATGCTAGTGATGGGTATGCCCTTAATGATGCGAATATCACAACAACTATTCCAATAAGGTTGATTAATCCTGATAAGTATAAGTGGAAACTTAGTTATGAAGTTTCAAAGAGTGATTTAGAAAAATATGCTCATGTTGAACTTAGACATAATAAAGATGAATCAAAACCTAGTGTTTTAATCTATGATTTAATCATCAAACCTCATGGAAATCCGCTAGGAAGTAAGGAGAATCCTCTAAATAGTATAATTGCTAGACTTGATATTAAAGGTGAACCAAGTAGTAATCATATAAGTGACGTTTGGGATTATCTAGAACTAACGCTTATCGATGAAGGAATACTTTTCGAAGGCAAAATGGATGAAGAATCACGCTTAGAAGTAGTATCTTACTGTGAAGAATCATCTGAAAGCACAGAACCTTCTAAAGAAATTCCAGCAACTCCATTCACACTAAAATGTGTTATTAAGGTTGAATCTGAAGATGAATCAAGTACCGCACAATTTGTGGACATGAGCGAAGCAGAAATTTCCTTTAAACCACTTATTGGATCTGATGATGCAACTGATAATCTTGTGAAAGCTTATGAATATGAGATTAAGTTTGATGGGCATGCAGGAAATTATCGCTTTGAGCCTAAGATGCAACTTCCAACAAGTAAAACTCCTTATGTGGTTAAACTACCAGTAGAATGTAACGTCAAAAACAAAACATATCATTTAGATTTACCAATTCAACTCATTGGAGAACCTTATGGTAGTAAACAGGCTTGGGAAGATGAGTATCGCAACTTACGTATCATTATTAGAAAATACATTCCAGCAGAACAATGGAGTGATATTTTAAGAAATATTGAAGATAATAAAAACCGCTTAAGTATAGAACAACTTCGTCTCATGCGACGTAGTATTTATGAGACCGCACGTGATCAAATCACTGCCCAGGCTCAAGGCTATCAATCGATTGCTAATATATGTGAGTGGACAGAATGGGGACTAGAAGGCGTTAAATGGTTAGGTGATCAAGCATTTTCATATCTTATGGCAGTATACACAGGACCAGTTGGAGAAGCATTTATTGTGCCATTTAAAGATGTTTTAACAATGGTTGTCGCAGATGAAGTTACTGGATATATTTGGGGTGGTGCAGGAGCATACAGTGAAGATCAAATTGCAAGAGGATCTTTATCCGCTATTTTCACATCCTTTGAGAATGCAATTAACATCGGTGCTGATGATATGGTGGGTGCACAAAGTCTAAGTATCAAGCAACTAGGTCGCTATCTTGCAGCATTCGCAACCATAAAGTGTTTAAATCATTATTTCAATGACGTTAAAGATGATGGAAGCCCAATAGGATTTTGGGATGCCATTGTGGAAACATGTAAAGACCTCAGTATCAACTTCTTTAAAAATATCGTGGCTAAGAAGTTTGAAGCGATGATGAAATCAGATAAGGCTGGTGAATTATTTGAAAAGTATGTCTCTAAGCAATTTAAAGAACAATTATTAAAAGTGATACCAGATTGGGATAAGGTAGGAATATCTGATCCTCGTAGTCTAGAAATCTTGGGTAAATATCTTTCAGAGTTCGCAGGATTTGTGTCATGTTCTGCTTATGGTAAAACAGTGAGCGTTGCCTCAACCAACGAGATTATAAGTGATCATAATGAAACCATCATTTCGTTTAATTTAAGTAGTGATGCGAATAATCCATGGATTGTCAAAATCAGCTTAACTAAGATTAAAGATTCCCTTTCAGACTATATCTTTAATTCTATGTTCTCTAGTTTTCCATTCTCATCATCTCCAATTAGTCCAAGTGATGATCCTACCTTCTACAAAGCCTAATAATAAAAAAAGATGATCAAGCATTGTTGATCATCTTTTTGATTTGAATTAAAGCTTTATGTTAAATACAGATAGTAATTGAGTATAGAGTACATACGTCACAATGAGGATAAGACTAGAACTAATAAGTGCTCCATAGAATGGGAAGTTCATTCTTAAGAAAATTGGAAATACGATAAAGAAGATAAGCGATGGAATAACCATCCAAAATATTATCTGTGAAAGATCAATCATGGATTGAACTGAACTACCATCATGATACATCCAAACTAAAGCTAAGATACTTGTGAGTGGTAAAGAAGCAATTAAGCCACCAATTGTCGTGTTTTTGCGACTAATATAGGCAATCACTGAAATAATGAATGCTGAGAATAATGTTTTAATTAAGAATTCAAGAGTAAACATAATGGTCACTTAAGCTCCTTTGATAGGTTTTGAATTAATGCATCAAGCCAAAGCGATAAAGTTTCTGATGCTTGTTTTGCCATTGCAACCACGTGAGCATGATCATGTTTCTTGTCTTGGATACCAGTCGCCATATTTGTAACAACCGCGAAGGCAATTGTCTTAACTCCCATGTGATTTAAGGCTATGGTTTCAGGAACAGTACTCATACCAATCAAATCACATCCAAGTCGTCCATAAGCTCTTATTTCAGCCCGTGTTTCATAATAAGGACCTGCAAAGAAACCATAAACACCAGTCTTAAAAGATATATTTAAATCCTTAGCAATCTTTTGTGCCCTATTAATGAGACCTTGATCATAAGGCTCAGTCATATCAGGAAAACGTGGACCTAGATTAACGTCATTCTCTCCAATTAGAGGATTATTGATCACAAGATTAATAAAATCCTCCACAACCACAATATCCCCAGGAGTATATGAAGTATTAATACCTCCACAAGCATTGGTAAGAATCATTGTCTTCACACCAAGTGCCTTTAAAACATAATAAGGAAAAACAACTTCTTTCATGGTATATCCTTCATAGTAATGAAAACGACCTTGCATAAACACAACACTCATTTCTTGAACTTTACCAAAAAGTAATGAACCAGCATGGCCAACTACTGTAGATAGTGGGAAATGAGGAATATCTTTATAATGAATTTCTTGGCGATCTTTAACATTCTCACTTAAACCTCCAAGACCTGATCCTAAAACTAAGCCTAATGTAGGGGTATGATGAATGAGATTTTTAAGATAAATTACACTTTCATTAATCTTGTCTGAATAGTTCATAAGCACCTCTTCGTTGTTGTTAATATCATATCATGAGACATTATAAAACGAATACATAAACTAGTTTAGTAATCTTTTTTTGGTGTGGTATACTAAAATTAACATAAACAATGAGAGGGAATCATGATGTTTAATATCAATGAAGTACTTTCACAGCTTACCCTTGAAGAAAAAGCTTCTCTATGTAGTGGACTAAATTTTTGGCATCTAAGAGGCATACCTCGACTGAATATCCCTTCAATCATGTTGACAGATGGACCTCATGGACTTCGTAAACAAACAGCTTCACCTGATCATATTGGAATCTCAAGTTCACATCCTGCGACATGTTTTCCACCTGCAGTAACACTCGCAAGCACATGGAATCCTCAACGTGCCTATGAAATGGGGGTTGCGTTAGGTAAAGAATGCCGCACTCAAGGAGTGAGTGTCTTACTTGGACCTGGAATGAATATTAAAAGACATCCATTTTGTGGACGCAATTTTGAGTATTTTAGTGAAGATCCACTCTTAAGCGGTATCTTTGCTAGTTCTTGGATTCAAGGCGTACAATCTCAAGGAATTGGGACTAGCCTTAAACACTTCGCACTCAATAATCAAGAAAGTATGCGCATGGTCGTTGATACCATTGTCGATGAGCGTACTATGCATGAAATCTATTTAAAAGGTTTTAAACATACCATCCAAGAAAGCCAACCTTGGACTATTATGAGTGCATACAATAAAGTAAATGGTCATTATATGAGTGAACACCCAACACTGCTTAACCCACTTCTAAGAGATACCTGGGGATTTAAAGGTGCAGTCATTACCGACTGGGGAGCAAATCATCATCGTGAGGCAGGTTTAAAAGCTGGGCAAGACATTGAAATGCCAGGTGGATACCAACATCAAATCGATGTCATCCGTGATGCAGTTTTAAACAAGTCACTTTCTATGGATGTCTTAGACACTAGAGTAAGAACAATCCTAGAATTAATTCAAAAAGCTTCATACACTTTAGAAAACAACTATCCAGACTACAGTATTGAGAATCATCATCAATTAGCACGTGCGATTGGTGCAGAAGGAATAGTATTACTTAAGAATGACGGTGAGACACTTCCAATCAAGAAGCAACAAAGAATTGCAGTGATTGGAGAACTAGCACAACGTCCACGATATCAAGGAAGTGGAAGTAGTCTTATTAATCCTCATCAGTTAAGCAGTCTTCTTGAAGCACTCAAGAATAGAAATATTGATTACAATTATGCTCGTGGTTATGATCTAGACTCCGATGAAATTCAACCTTTACTTCTTAATGAAGCAAAAGATTTAGCAAGTGATTCAGATGTCGTAATATGCATGGTAGGATTACCAGATCGTTATGAAAGTGAAGGATTTGATCGACAACATCTTAATCTTCCACATAATCATATTGTGCTTATAAAAGCGCTTTGTTCAGTGCACTCAAAGGTCATTGTTTGTTTATCCAATGGAGCTCCTGTATTAATGCCATGGCGTCATGCTCCTTCTGCAATCCTGGAAGCATATCTTGGGGGGCAAGCGAGTGGGGAAGCACTTTTAGATGTTCTTATAGGGGATGTTAATCCAAGTGGAAAACTTGCAGAAACCTTTCCGGAAGACATTGAAGATGTTTTATCTCATCATTATTTCCCAGGTGAACATAAGCAAGTTGAATATCGAGAAGGTCCTTATGTTGGATATCGTTGGTTTAATAGCGCTAATATCAGACCAGCCTATCCTTTTGGATATGGGTTAAGTTACAGTACGTTTAACATTGATTCACTAAAACTAGACGTTAAAGATGACATCATTCAAATCCATGGAAAACTAACTAATAGCTCACACGTCGATGGCTATGAGACAATCCAAATCTATGTGAGTAAACCAGATAGTGTCTTAATTAGACCAAAGTTATCACTTGTTGGATTTAAGAAGATATGGACACTAAAACAACACTCTCACCCATTTACAATCGACATTGATATTATGCAACTAAAGATATTTCAAGGTGAAGATAAACTAGAAGCTGGAGAATACATATTCTCTGTTGGTACAAGCTGTGAAGATATCATTCAATCCTTTACTGTTAATTTTTCTTCTCAAGATAAAATCACTAGTGATCAGGCATTAGCTTACTTTAATCCTAAAGAGGATTTTAAACCAAGTGATGAAGATTTTGCTTTGTTGCTCAATCGACCAATCCCACAACCTCAACCATTAAAACCTTATACGATTAATTCTACACTTGTGGATATTTCTGCTCATCCACTTGGAAGAATGATGTTATGGGGAGTACTTAAAATGTCAAAATCACTTAGTCAAGGTGTAGCTGATGAGTTTAATCAAGCCATGATTGAGCATATGATTAAAGAAATGCCATTAAGATCATTAGTGGACTTCTCAGGTGGAAAGTTAAGTATGAAGACAACATTGTCCTTGTTGAGACTTATGAATAAAGGATTAATTAAGACAATCATAAAAGGAAAGGATTAATATGTTTGAACATGCCACAATGAAGTTAATGAAAAAATCAATGGCTTCAATCGATAAACCTCGTCTAAGAAAACAAGGCCCTCCCGTGTATGAAGGAAAAATCATTGAAGTTGTCTTTGATGAAGAAAAAGAGACTAACTGTGATGTAGTCTATGCACTTAATCAAGAGGTAAATCCCGCAACATGTTTTATGATTCATGGAGGTGGCCTGTTTTATGGTGATAAAAGTCTAAATATTCATGCAAGTGTAGAAATGGCAAAAAGAGGCTTTAATGTTATTAACTTGAATTATCCACTACTGCAAGATGCATCAGTATTTGAGCAAGTAAATACTATCCTTAAGGCATTCCATTTTTTTGAACAACAACATTCTAAGTATGCTTTAAATATGAATGATGTGTATGTCATGGGGGATTCTGCAGGGGCATATCTAACACTTACGTCTTCGATTCTAACTAATCGTCAAGATTTGATAGCTAAGTATGGATTTACTCAATCAAATATAACAATCAAAGCTATTGGATGTATTTGCATCATGGTTTCACTAGCACGAAGTGATGCACTCATGTTTCTTCCTGTATTAGCATTTAGAGATGAAGATGATGAGTTTTTTCGTGAAATATTCTCTACACCACTCACACTTCTCAAAGATGCTCCACCATGCTTCATTATGGGAAGTGAAGAGGATTTATTAAAACACGACACAAATAGTCTTCTTGAAGCATGTCAATCCACCCATCATCTGCATGAAAGCTTAATTTTTCAAAAAGGTGAGAATTATCCACTTCATCATGTCTTTCCTATCACTCATGTTCATTATGAAGAAAGTCAAAAAGTATTTAATGAATGTAGTTTATTCTTTAGGGCTTATCAAAATAGAATTCTATAGAAAAAGGGAATCACAAGATTCCCTTTTAGATTTATAGAGTATTAGGATCAACCCCACATAGTTCACATGTTTTAAGAAACACTTGTGGGCTTATCTTTCGATCACGTGCATGTCTCGCAACTAATTCTAATGTTGTATAGTGATAGAATGCATTGCGTACATAGGCGAGTTCCGGTTTACTAATCAATGTATAAATAGCTTGCCCAGAGCGATGAGCATCTTTGAGTATAGGTTGAATGAATAGCTTACTGAAGAGGCGATAAAACCAACCATTGTTTTGACCAATATTTGTCTTAACATCTCCAGGATGCATTGCGTTCACTACAATATTTGAATTCTCTAATCGATCATTAAGTTCTAGCATACATAACAACTGGGCAGTCTTAGATGCTCCATAAGATCGTAATCCTGTATACAAACGCTTCTTCCAATTCAAATCATTTAAATTTAAACCATTAAATCGATGACCTTCAGAGTTTATAAACAGTACTTGGCTTTGAAGACTGTTTTTTAGTTGTGGAATCAATAACACTGTTAATAGAAACGAAGCACAATGATTTAATGCAAATACTACTTCAAGACCTTCTTGAGTTAGAACTCGCTTCGTTGAATGCATTCCAGCACTATGAATGAGTACATCAATGGATGAAGTTAACTCTGCAATCTTTTGAGCACTTGTTCTTACTTGAGAAAGTAAACTAAGATCAGCAATGACAACATCAACACTTTGTGCACCACGCTCTAGACATGATTTTGCAACTGTATTTGCTTTTGAAACACTCCGTGCCACAAGAATAAGACGAGCTCCATGATCTGCACACTCATAAGCAGCTTGAAGTCCAACACCAGAAGTTGCACCAGTTAATACAACTACTTTTCCTTGTATGGACACATCACTGATTAGTATTGGTTGTTTACCAGAATTCAAGAAGTTTAGTTCTTCAGGATATTTGATGTTCATATCCTTAACCGAAATATTTCTTCATAATTTTGCGATACATTTTATTCCAATGTGGAACATAGTTAAATATATCTCCCCATAAATCATAATAGTCACGTTGGCGAATAATCAAACCTTCTTCATTGAGGGTTAGAAAAGTACTGCCATAAAGGGGAGTTGTTGGTGACTTCTTAAATGACATCGTCATAACCCACTCCATGCTTATCACATTACCTTTTTGGTTCACGTTGGATAGTTGCATATGTAGTGAGCGACAACGCTTAGTTAGTCGCATACACATTGCCTCAAAATCTGTGAATCCTTCTACTTTTTGAATGGAATCTTGAAAAACAATATCTTGGTGATAGTAAGGGAAAATATGAGACCAGTCAGGTGAACCCTCTGGATTATAAGTCTTTGACCAAAGTTCTAAAACAAGATCGATGTTAAGTGGTGTTACAGATTGATTCATAGTGGTTATCCTTGTTGTTTTTTTAGTTTCTTTTCAACAGCATCTGCTGCTAGTTTACCCGTTAAGACTGCAACTGGTACTCCTGCAGGATTGAAAGTCCATTGACCTGCCTGACTTACATGTGGTATAGGAGTTTTCACAGACTGACTTACTTTTAAAAATTCGAAGTATACAGGGAAAGGCTTATTTGCAAAGGACCATCCTGTGACAGATCCTTCATGATTGTTTGTTCTTCCAACAATTGTCAGTGGAGTGGCAACAATCTCTTTGAATATAATATTAGGAAGTTCACTAATCTCAACAGTGAAGTATTCAATGATAACACGTGTAATGAGCTTCTTAAATGCTTCATAGTGCCCTGAGTCTGCAATGTGTTTACATAAGTGATAATCAAAGAGTGTTGAAATAATGAGTGCTGTTTCTCCTTCGGGAGAACATGCTGGATCACGAAGTGATGGAATTGAAACCTCAAAGGTATTAAGCCATAAATAACGAGTTACCCACTCAAAGATTTTATCAATATCATCAATAAAGGAACCATCTGATTTTTTTATGTCATTTAGACTTATGACATTTAGTCCTTGAAGATCTTGAGTGTAAAAACTATGAGGTCCAAACGTTGATAAAAAACGTGATGGACTTGCCTTAACAAGAAGATAAAGAGATAGAATTGAATCTGCTCCTTTTTTATCTTGAATTAATGTTTTAGTTGCTTGAATCTTTTGCTTAACTTTAGATGGAAGCATTTGATCATCTTTAAGTAAACGATACAAAGATGCTGTATCTCCAGCCCAAATACATTCCTTATAGCTAAATGATAAACCTTGTTTTGTGGTTACAAGATTTTGTGCTGAATCAAGGTGGTTTACTTCTTGCTCATTCACAATTTGTCCACCATTGTCTTTAATACTTTGAGTCAGTGCATTAACTAAGCTTTGAGTTGCCCCTTTTGGATAATGATATTGCATGTATAAAGTAAAATAGGATAATCCAAAGAAAGCAGGTGTTTTTTCAAAGAAGTGTTGCATAATCATCGATACTAAAGATTCGTTCTTTGTATATTTGCGTAAATGATCATCCACAGGATCTAGCATTTTCATTGCTTTACTCATGTTAGGAATAAAGCGAACCATCCACGGGAGTAAGGTTTTACTTAAATACTCCATTGAATAAGGTTTTGGTAAAAACAAAGGATTTTCGATACCGTATAATACATCCATATATCCCATGACTTTAAATATGTCATCCATTATCTTTTGGATGTTATTTACTTCCTCAGGGAATAGTTTGTTAAGCATTGCTTGATACTCAAGTAAACTTTCTTTACTAACTAAATCAACAGATTCCTTTCCTAAAACAATCTTAATAGGGTTATCAAGAAACTCAAGTTCAAGATTGAGTTGTTTGAGCATAGGAAATATGATTCCTGAATCAATGATGCCACGTGCACCTTTATCAAGAACATGTCCATCGACCACAAATGAGCCGATTAAACCACCAGACGAAGCGTCTTTTTCAATAACGACCACAGAATAATTTGCTTGAGCAAGATAAGCAGCCGCAGTAAGACCAGCCATGCCTGCGCCAACGATGACGACATCCACATGTTTATTTACCATACATACCATTCTTTCACGTTTATCTACATTTTAGCAAAACCTTAAACACAATGGAAATTATAAACTCTTTTCAACTCAATTTTTTACCACAGAATTGGAAACAGTTATATCATTATTATCTTTCATACAGGCACTATTGAAATATATATCAAACTAATCCTTAAGATTAGTCATATTAGTGCGATAATTCGTAAGATTGCAATCATCCAAGGGATAAGACATGTCTTCATAAGGTATAATAAAAGAAGATAAAGGATGGTAAATTATGACACAAACATTTAAAGCACTCGTTGTTAACAAGCAAGAAGAACAGTTTTCGTTAGAGATTAAAGATTTAACACTTGATGATCTTCCTCAAGAAGAAGTCACCATTAAGGTTGTCTATTCAAGTGTCAATTATAAAGATGGTTTAGCAAGCATTCCTGAAGGAAATATTGTGAGATCATATCCATTTATTCCAGGCATTGACTGTTCAGGCATTGTTATCAAATCACGAAGTGATCGCTTCAAAGAAGGCGATGAAGTCATTGTGACAAGTTATGGTTTAGGAGTATCTCATTTTGGAGGTTTTAGTGAATATGTTTCAGTTCCAGCAGCTTGGGTTGTTGCTCTTCCTAAAGGTTTAACTTTTAAAGAGGCAATGATTTATGGTACCGCTGGATTCACTGCAGCATTATCCATTATGAAACTTGAACATCATGGTTTAACACCAGAGCAAGGCTCAGTTGTTGTGTCAGGAGCAAGTGGAGGTGTTGGTAGTGTTGCGGTAGCTATGCTAGCAAAAAAAGGATATCACGTTGTTGCAAGCACAGGAAAAACTGAACAACATGAATACTTAAAGCAAATCGGTGCAGCAGAAGTCATATCTCGTGAAGATTTAAGTCCAGAGAAATTTTCTTCATTAGGAAAAGGTCGCTTTGCAGGAGCTGTTGATCCTGTAGGGGGTAATACACTTGCCTACATTTTAAGTACATTAAAGTATGGTGGTGCTGTCGCATCTAGTGGCCTAACAGGTGGAACTAAACTTAACACAACCGTATTTCCATTCATTCTAAGAGGAGTAAGTCTTCTTGGTGTTGATTCAGTGGAATGCCCAATGTCAATTAGACAACCACTATGGGAGAAGATGGCCAATGAGTTAAAGCCTGATGCACTCAGCGACTTCATTGGACATGAAATCACATTAGAAGGATTACCTGAAGTATTAGGTCAAATCTTAAAAGGACAAACTAAAGGTCGTATTATTGTAAAGATTGGATAACACAAAAAAGTAGAATGAGTGATCATTCTACTTTTCTTTTTGAGCAATAAGCGCAGCTAATGCAATTGAATTTAGTTTGTTTTTATCACTATCTGCACGTGACGTTACAACAATCGGAACATGAGCTCCCATCACTACTCCTGCCGTTTCACCTTGCGCAAGATAAGTGATTGTTTTATACATGACATTACCAGCTTCAATATTGGCGTGAAGAAGCACATTAATCAACCCTGCATTGGGGGATGTTATTCCTTTATGCTTCGCGGCTTCAATAGATACTGCATTATCAATCGCAAAAGGACCATCGACAATGCAATCTTTGATTAAACCTTCTTCATTCATTCTCTTAAGTTCAATCGCATGCAAGGTACACTCCATCTTTGGGTTGACCTTTTCGACAGCACAGATAACACCAACACGAACTGGATCAAGTTCAATCGCTTTCGCAACTTCAACACAGTGGCGAATAATATGAGCTTTCTGCTCTAAGTTAGGTAAGATATTCATAGCTCCATCACTCATAACCATTAGACGATCAAGAGCAGGCACTTTAAAGATAGCTACATGGGCTAAAACAGGGGATGCTTTTAAGCCTGATTCAGTTGAGACAACTTGTTTAAGAAGAACAGAAGTATCCACAAGTCCTTTCATGAGGATGTTGGCTTTTTTTGAATGGATGAGATGAATGCATTGTTTAACAGCTTGTTCATTTTCAGGTTCATGAATAATTTCAAAATTAAGATCCCAACTGTGCTCTTTGAGAATAGATTCAATTTTTGTCTTATCGCCAACTAAAATAGCATCTGCAATGTTTGCTTTTTTTGCTTGATAAACAGCACTTAAAACATCTTCATCATGGGCACAGGCAACCGCAATTTTATGTTGGTGAGAGGTAAGCTTAGCGCGTAATAATTCAATCATAGAGTAATCTCCTTAGAGATATTATACCAAGATTCATTGTAAATTGACTCATTGATTAATCAAATGAAATAATCACTGATAAAACATTTAATCAGTGCAAAAAAGATTAAGAATGGTATAAATCGTGTGATATAATTGGGTTAAATTGTTTGAAAGGGACTTCGTGTGAGCATCAAAAAGTACATGCAAATTCTGATAATCACTTCCTTAATGGTTTTGATGCCATTTTCTTTTTTTACTAACTCAAAAATACATGCTGATAGTCATATTGTTTTAAGAAGTGCTTCTGAATTTGATTATCCTCCATTTTCAGTTGTCAAAGACGGTGTTGCGGATGGCTTTTCAGTTGAACTGTTAAAGGCAGTAGCAAATGAAATGGGATTAGCTATTGAATTTAAAGTTGACCAATGGAATATCATTAAACAAGAACTAGAAGATGGAAAACTTGATGTTTTGCCACTTGTAGGGTATTCACAAGAACGTGATGAGGTTTTTGATTTTACGATACCATACATTGTCATGAGAGGTAATATCTTTGTTCGTGACGATTATAATGATATACGAAGTGAAGATGATTTATTTGGTAAAGAAATTATTGTTATGCGAGATGATAACTCACAGGAATATGCTGAGTTACGAAACTTTACTGACAAGTTAATCCTTGTGAATACTTATGCAGAAGCATTTGAATTATTAAGTTCTGGAAAACATGATGCTGTACTTGCGCAAAGTCTTGTTGGAGAGAAACTCATTAATGATTTAAATATTAAGAACATTAAGGCAGTAACTCGACTTGCAGACAATGGGATTGATAGAATTCGAGTGTCTTTAAGTGGTTTTGAACAGAAGTTTAGCTTTGCGGTACAAGAGGGTAATAAAGAATTACTTGCCTTACTTAATGAAGGCTTAGCCATTGTTATTGAGAATGGAACATATGAGAGACTTTATGAAAAGTGGTTTACTTTTTTAATTGATTCTTCACCTGACTATACTCAAATAGTTAATATATTCTTTGCGATTATTTTAATTTTAATTATGCTTATGCTTTTAATTTCATATTTAGTAATTCGCAAAGAGGTTAAAAGACAAACCTTCAAACTTAAGAATAATCTAGATAGAAACACCATTATGTTTAATACAATAAATCAAGAGCTTGATTCTGTTTCTGATTGGTTAGATTATGTTTTAAATCAAATGATCAAAATGACAGGCTCAGAATTTGGTTATATCTATTTATACCAAGAAGAAAACGATGAGCTTATTCTTAATGCATGGTCTCATGAAGTTAAACATGCATGTCGTATTGATGATGAAAAATCACGATATTCATTAAATGAAACTGGTTTATGTGGTGAAGTGATTCGTCAAAGAAAACCGATTACCATTAATGATTTCGCTAAAGTGGATAATCAGTTAATTGATTATCCTCAAGAACATATTTCAATGAAGAAATGGATGGGGATTCCTGTATTTGAAGATAATAGAATTGTTGCGAGTGTTGGATTAGCTAATAAAGTTGAAGATTATGATGAGAATGATATATATCAAGTAACTTTACTCATGGATGGAGTATGGAATCGTATAGAAAAAGCTCAAAACAGAGATGCTTTAGAGGTTGCTAAAAACAAGTATTTATCAACGATTGTATCAATTGGTGATGGTGTCATGGTTGTTGGTCTTGATGAAAAAATTGAAATGATCAACAAAGCATGTGCTGATATGACAGGTTGGCAAGAAGATGAAGCCATTGGAATACATTATAAAGATGTGTTTATGATTACACATGAAAAAGCGAATCATAGTATTACAGATCCTGTACTTGAAGTCTTAAAGACCAAGGAAAGACGTGAACTTAGAAATCACACAAAATTGACTTCAAAGGATGGACGATTTTTCATTATTGAGAGTAGTGCAGCACCTGTACATAATTTAAGAAATGAGATGCTTGGGGTTGTCTTAGTCTTCAGAGACATGACTATTAAACATAATCAAATTAAAGAGATTGAATACTTAAGCTACCATGATTCCTTAACAGGGCTTTACAATCGAAGATTCTTTGAAGAAGAATTCAATCGCCTTGATACTCCTCGAAATTACCCCCTTACCATTATCATGGCAGATCTTAATGGTTTGAAGATTACAAATGATGCATTTGGTCATCATGCTGGAGACGAGTTACTAAAAACAACCGCAACACTCTTTAAAACATATTTAAGATCAGAAGATATTGCAGCACGTTGGGGTGGAGATGAGTTTGCGATATTGATGCCAAAAACATCCTCTTCAGAAGCTGAACTCATTGTGCAAAGAATTACCCAAGGAATAGAACAGTTTAGTAAAGATGCTGGAGTATTGTCAATTGCATTTGGATGGGAAACAAAGACTGACAAAACAATGGGATTAGATGAGTTGTTTAAAAATGCTGAAGAATATATGTATAAGCGAAAAGTGAATGAAAGTCAAGGTATACGAGGTTTAACGATTAAGACCATCATGAATACCTTGTTTGAAAAGAGCCCACGTGAAGAACAACATAGCCAACGTGTTAAGGACATGGCAATAAAGATTGCGAAAGCATTGAATTTAAATCAACATGAAATTGATGATATCGCAACACTAGGACTACTTCATGACATCGGGAAGATCATTATTCCCACAGAGATTCTTGAGAAAAAAGGTCCACTTACTGATGTTGAGTTTGCAGAGATTAAGAAACATCCAAGTATTGGATATCGTATTCTTGTTTCTACTAAAGAATTTTCAAGCATTGCGGATGCAGTGTTGTCTCATCATGAACGATGGGATGGAAAAGGTTATCCTAATAAAATAAAAGGGGATAGTATTCCTCTTGCATCAAGAATCATTGCCATTGCAGATGCCTATGATGCCATGACTAACTCTAGACCTTATCGTGAGATAGGAATCTCACATGATGAGGCCCGACTAGAAATAATTAAAAATGCAGGAACTCAGTTTGATCCTGATATTGTAGCGCTTGTTATTAAAAATAAGATTATATAATGCTATATATGTAATTACCTGAATCAAATTTAATGAAGTTTTGCTAAGATAATGTAGCAAATATACTTCATTATATTTTTTTATCTATTTCTCTTCTTCTTTTTAGATAAATTCATATAAATACTAATTTACTTTTACAATCAAAGTATGTAAAATAATATTAAATAGACTACCTTACTCATAAAGGAGACAATGGTATGAAGAAGATAACTTTAGGGAAGCTAACGAAAGTATTGCTACTGAGTTTCGCCATTATTTTTACTGCTGTGATTAGTCCACACATCGTCAATAGTATTTCAGCAAATGGTTTTGATCCGTCAGTGATTATTGATATATTAATGGGTCGAGTAGAGAATCAAGATGAAAAGATTAAGCAACTTGAAAGTGAAATCGATGTTTTAAAAGAAAAACTAGAGAATGATCAAGTTAAAGAAGAAGTGGTTAAGGAACCTAAATTGGATGAAAAACCGGAAGTTCTACCAGAAGAACCAAAACCTGTAGAACCTAAGCCAGAAGAACCAAAACCAACTGAACCAAAACCTACTGAACCTAAACCAGTTGCACCAAAACCAATTGTTAAACCAGTTAATCCAACACCAATCGTCATAAAACCTGAGATTACAGTTTATATGAAGGATACTTCATTCAAGTTACTATGGACCAAAGAAGAAAGCACTGATTTTAAAGGTTACAAAGTCGTGTTTTCACCAAGTAATGATAAACCAACATATCCTAATGATGGTTACTTAACATGGATTACTGATAAACATTCAAACTACGTCTATGTTGATAATTCGATTAAATATAATGGTGGTGAAATCAACGGTTATTTAAAACCAAATACTGAATACTTTGTTGCGATTACATACATCTATCAAGACAAATCAGTAACAAGTCCTACTGTTAAAGTTACAACACCTTCATCATTTAATACTGGTGATAGTTTACCATTACCTCCAAGTTCATTGTCTGTAAGTGTCAAAATGAATGAGGATTCATTTAAACTCATTTGGACAAAAGAACCAAGCAGTAAGCTAGTTGAGTATAAAGTTGTGATTTCACAATTTAATGCTTCTCCATCTTTCCCAACGGATGGTTACCTTGTATGTATTGAAGAAAATCATTTACACTACACCTATGTAGATAATAAGATTCAATATACCGGGGGTGATTTCTATGGATACTTATTGGCAGATACAGAATATTTCATAGCGATTACTTATGTATATGACGACAAATCTGTTACAACCAAAGCTATTAAAGTTAAAACGCCAGTTAATCTGTATGTTCCTACTCGATAAATTTAATAACTAAAAATAACAAAAGCCGTGAAAACGGCTTTTTTCGTGTTATGGTTTTTTTTTGTACTTAAGTGTAATAATGCACAATAGAGTGATAAAATTAAAAAAAGGAAAGATATCCAACAAGTAATTAAGCAAAGGAGTAAACGTTACGAGACACCATTCAAATCCGAACATATCGGATCAAGTATTTTCACTTTTTCATCACCACCTCACTTACTTAGTGCTAGTTCAAAGTATGTTTTTTTCCTTTTTCTTCTTTATTTTTGTCCCTTTAACTACAAAAGCTTATGAAATCTCGTTGTCATTCTCAAAAATCAGCTATGTTTCACTTTCAAACTTTATAAGATTCATTATCAATCCTGTGACTTTATTATTTCTAATCATTATTTTTCTCATATTAAGTGTATTTTTACTAGTACAAGACTTTTTTCTTAAAGAATTCTTTTTTGTAAAACACCATAGACTTCCTTTTAATAGATTCAAATTAGTGTTTGCAAGTCTATTACATTCATTTAAAACTATAAGACAGTTTAAGTTCAAACATCTTCTTTCAGTTTGGATAACTATGGTTTCATTCAACTTACCACTTCTGTTGTTTACAACGCGAGGAAATTTATTGATTCGCTATGTATCAACAGAAACTTCAACAATCATTGTTTGGTCAGTGATTCTATCCTTATATTTTGCTTGTGTCATCATACTCTTTCGCCATAATTTCAAACTATTTAAGAAGCATCTTCTATGGAACATTGCTCAAGCATGGAGTTTATTTATAATATACATCCTTGGGGTTATAATAATATTATTACTAATTTCATTATTAATTCCACAAGACTATGCTATCTCTGCATTTATAAACGTATTTGGTCAATTCAATAAGTTTGTGAGTTTACTACTTTTTGTAGTAAGTACATTCATGCACTATGCATTAAATACTGTGACTTCATCACTTTCAGCAAACATTGATCATCACGAGTTATTTGAGCAGCAATCATTTGATAGTAAGTCAATATTTCAAAGTCCACGAAGAAAACTTTTCTTAGGAATATTAACATTGTTTCTAGTAGTAAATGTTTACTATACACTTGGAATAATTCGTCATGGATCAATACTTCAATCATCCTCTCTTAATCAAACTACAGTTACTTCGCATCGTGGGTATTCTAGTGTTACTCCTGAAAATACAATTGTTGCGATAGAAAAAGCTATAGAGGTATTTGCTGATGTCGTTGAGTTTGATGTTAGAGTAACTTCCGATAGCCAGTTTGTTCTACTTCACGATGATAATTTACTTAGAACAACTGGACTCAATATGTCTGTGATTAGATTAACCTTAGACTCTATTCAAGAACTAGATGCAGGAAAGTGGTTTAGTTCTGATTTTGAAGGCACTAGAATACCTACTCTTCAAGAAGCACTTGAAACTACGAAGGGTCGCATTAATGTCAATTTAGATTTGAAACTAAATGAAAATCAGATTTACCTGTTACCAAGATTAGTTGAAATCATTGATGAGTATGAGATGCAATTTCAAATAGTGATAACATCAACATGTTTTCGATGTTTACATGTAATCAAAGAATTAAATCCTAACATTCAGACAGGATATATCACATATCGTATTACGCCTTCCTTACTTAATGATCTAAACATCGATGTATTGAGTGTTAAAGCTTCATTTGTTACGCAATCAATGGTTGATCAAATACATCAATCCGGAAAGCAAATATTTGTTTGGACAGTTAACACACGCGCAGAAATTGAGCGTATGAGAAATCTAGGGGTCAACAACATCATTACTTCAAGACCAACCTATGTTAAAGAGGTTTTGTTTGAGTTATCTGCTGATCGTTTTATTTTGAACCTCATTCGAATCATTTTGAACTAGCATAATCATTGTACTTCAGAAGAAACATTGTGATTATTGTTCCACTACCTTATAATTAGACCATGAATAGGAGAGTTTAGGTTTTATTCACTAACCTACAACATATAAACACATGGAAGTAAAATCATTCGCATTAGGACCATATCAAACTAACTGTTATGTTCTCACACAAGGTAATCAAGTCATCATTATTGATCCATCTGCTAAAGGGGAAGTCATTGCTAAATCAATTGATACTGACAAAGAAGTTTTAGCTATCTTATTAACCCATGGTCACTTTGATCATTTTGGTGGAGCTCAATATTTACTTGATCATTTTAAGTGTCCAATATATATCCATGAGGATGATGTTGAACTGCTTGAAGACCCACAAAAGAACTATAGTATGGAACTCAATCTAACACTCAAAAAAGATGTCTTAATACTTAATGAAGGTATGATGCAAATAGGTCCTTTCATGATTTCAGTATTGCATACACCAGGACATAGTGAAGGTTCAGTAAGTTTTCATATTGAAGATGCATTATTTGCAGGTGATCTAATCTTTAAAATGAGTATTGGTCGTACTGATTTATATGGTGGTAATGAGCGTCAAATGATGAAATCACTAAAGATGATTAAGACATTTACTGATAATCTTACTATTTATCCAGGACATGGACCTAAGACTACACTAGATTTCGAAAAGAAGTATAATCCATTTCTTAGATAATAGAGAATTATAGTATCCTAATGCTTATTTGCAATAAGTCATTATGAAAGGAGTACTAGTGTGAAAACAATTACTATAGTGTTTAAAGAGTTGCTTCGTCGATATAAAGATCATCAACTTGAATTGACAGGTAGTTCACTTGCTTACTTCTTTCTACTTGCTCTTTTCCCGTTCTTAATATTTCTCAACGCACTGCTCAGTTTCTTTGGATTTGCCATTCAAGATATCTTAATCTCGATTGCACCTTTATTGCCTAACTCAACTTTTGAAATTCTAGAATTATATTTAGAGTCGATTTCAGCTTATGATAATACAGTGTTATTATCATTTGGAATACTTGGTACAATATTTCCTGCCTCAATTGCGGTTACAGCATTAATGAAAGCAATCTTTAGAGCATATAATCAAAAGAATCATCGTAGTTGGTTAGCAACCCAAGGTCTATTTGTGTTATTTACATTGCTTATAGGTATATCTTTAATATTATCTTTACTACTTCCAATGCTTGGTCAAGGATTTCTTGATTTCATTGGTCAATACTTCATTGTCCCTAATACTCTAAGTGTTTTTTGGCATTTCTTTCGCTGGATCGTAGCTACCTTGTTTATGATGGGGACTTTAGCTGCAATCTACAAAGTTGTCCCATATACCCCATACAAACAATCCATATGGCCTGGAACTATCTTTGCAGTTGTAAGTTGGTTTAGTATTTCAATACTTGTATCTTTCTACTTTAATCAATTTGCTAACTTAAGCTTTGTCTATGGATCCATTGGAGCAGTGATTGCTTTAATGATTTGGTTGTACTTTACGGGGATTATCATTATCTTAGGTGCGGAACTTAATGATATTATTGATCATTTATAGAATATTCTACTTAGTTTCACTAAATAGACTACAATGGTTTTATTAAAATAATAGTGAAGTTATATAATAAAAATAATCATTTAATACCCAGTATTGATACATAACCCATGAAAGGTAAAAGATAATTTAATGAATACGTTGTATATTTGGTTTGCTCAGTTAAACCCAGTTTTACAAGCATTTATTGCGACAATGTTCACATGGTTTGTGACTGCAGTTGGAGCATCGATGGTTTTCTTCTTCAAATCAATTCATCGAAATGTTTTAAATGGAATGTTAGGTTTTGCGGCAGGAGTGATGATTGCAGCAAGTTTTTGGTCACTACTAAATCCTGCTATCAAAATGGCAGAAGAAGCAGGAGTAGCAGGTTGGATTCCTGCGGTTAGTGGATTTTTGTTAGGGGGCTTATTTCTATGGTCCGTTGATAAGCTTTTACCACATATGCATATTGGAGCAATGAAGAGTGAAGGACCTAAAACAAGTTTACAACGCTCAGTATTATTAGTACTTGCGATCACTTTACATAATATCCCAGAAGGACTTGCGGTAGGGGTCGCATTTGCGGCTGTTGCGTCAGGATTTCCAGGGGCAACATTACTTGGAGCAATTGCCTTAGCCATTGGGATTGGCTTACAAAACTTCCCAGAAGGTGCTGCAGTGTCTATTCCTTTGCGACGTGAAGGGATGGGACGATTTAAAGCCTTTCTTTATGGCCAATCATCTGCACTTGTAGAACCCGTTGCAGGTGTCATTGGTGCAATACTTGTCTTATCAATGCAGTCTATACTACCTTATGCATTATCATTTGCAGCAGGAGCAATGATTTATGTTGTCGTTGAGGAAATCATTCCTGAGGCACAACAAGATCAAGAAACTGATGTTGCTACGATAGGAGTCATGATAGGGTTTGCGATTATGATGTTTCTAGATGTTGCTTTAGGATAAAAGATGAGAAAAAAAGCATGAATCAATTGATTCATGCTTTCTTTGTATTTTGTTTTGGTCTAACAAGTAATCCTGCCACAATACCAATAAGTGATATCACGAAGTAGACATTAAACTTAGGAGCGGTAAACCCACCATAGATGACGAGTAGGGCACCTAGAGTTGCTAAGAGAGGAAACACAACCCCATTAATAAATGAGAGGTTGTCTTTTTTCTTTCTCACCATTACTCCGATATAAAGAGTAACATAGAAGACATACGTTAACACAATTGGTAATCCATCAATTTCAAGTCCATCAAACAACATAATTCCATATGTAACAACGCCACTTGTGCTCATGAAATGAAGGATAAGCCAAACGAAACTGATCACAAATGTAAGTAAAGCTGAAGCTAAAGGAATATCAAATTTCTTATGAATAACACTTAATTTTTGACTCATGAAGATTTCATCACGAACCGCAAGTGCATAAGGTAAGCGAATATAGCCTAAGATTAATCCATTAAATGTGCCCAATATTGAAATAACTACGGCTGTGAACACAAGTTTTGGTCCAATTGGTCCAAAGAAACGTGTTGCAACTTCACCCACTGCAGCATTTCCAAGTCCCATGACTTGATCAACACCAAGCAGTGAAGAAATACCAATAGTATATCCTAAATAGATAAGCATGATTAAGATTGGTGCTACTGCTAATGCGAGAGGAAGATTTCGTTTTGGATTCTTAATCTCATGCGCAATAGAAGGTGCTACTAACCAACCATCATAGGCAAAACCAATGGAGATTAATGCTACAAACAAGCCACTCATACTACCACCAGTAGAGGCAGCTCTTAAAGCTGTCACTGGATTTCCAAAGACTAGTCCTAGAAATGCTAACACTAGAAGTGCAGATACTTTAATGATTAATGCAAAAGATTGAAATCTACCAGCATAAACTGTTGCAAAGCTATTAAATAGGAAGAACACAACCATTAAAAGAACAGTTAGTAACCACGAAAATGATGTGAACTCGCCACTAGAAAATGGACCAGGCGCTCCAAATAGAACTAGAATATAACTTGCAGCAACCCAAGCAATAATGGCGACAAGAGCAGGATAGTAAAACACAACTTGAAACCAACCTGCTAGGTAACCCATTGTTTTACCCCAAGCCATTTCACTATAAGTAATAATACCTCCTACAGTATCCTCTTTTTTAGCATACTGAGCTACTGTAAGACCACCAAATATAATCCCAATTGCCCCTAAAACCCATCCTAATGAACTTAATAATAAATTACCCCCAACGGCTGATAAGATGTCATCTGTCTTAAAAAATATCCCTGAACCAATAACAATCCCTGCAATCATCGCAATGGTTGTTAAGAAACCAAACTTCCTTTTCTGTTGCACAATAAACTTCTCCTTTTTTATTGATTATCAAAATACTAAATGAATAAGTGAGGTGTGTCAATCATTTTATTTCGACTATTATTTGTATCAATGAGCAATAGTTTACTAAAGCTAAATGCAAATCATTAAGAATTTTCTTTATGGTTTATACAATAGTTTAATTATTTCCTTTTCTCATAATATTTACTTACAATATCCCTTCAAATTAGATTATTATAGTAGGGTGAAGTTTGATGATAAACATCCATTAAGAAACTAAAGATTGGTATGATTCTATAAAAAGATAATTAGGGAGAAAGAGTATGAAAGTCATTGCGTATGCAGTAAGAGCTGATGAAATGAAAGCATTTCATCAGTATGCAAAGGAATTAGATATCCAAGTTACATTTGTAGCACAAAGACTAACCATTGAAAACGTTCATCTTGCCCAAGGCCATGATGGGGTATCTATCCTTGGTTATTGTGATGTAAATATAGATGTATTATCTAAACTAAAAGAAATGGGAATTCATTTCTTAGCAAGTCGAAGCACAGGATACGACAATATAGATCTTAATGCTGCGAAGGAACTAGGAGTTAGCATTTCAAATGCTCGGTATTCACCCAATTCAGTTGCTGAATTCGCATTGATGTTGATACTTATGGTCAATCGAAAAGTAGGTGAAGCATTCAAAAGAAATCATGTTAATAATTTCTCACTTAAGAATCTACAAGGATTTGAGTTAAGAAACCAAACTGTAGGTATCCTTGGTACTGGTCGTATAGGTGCAACATTAGCTAAGAACCTTACAGGATTTGGTTGTAAGATACTAGCCTACGATGAATGTGTGAATACCTCATTAGAGGATATTGTTGACTATGTTGATTTGGATACTTTACTTAATACATCAGATGTTATTAGTTTACATTTACCCCTCAATGATAAGAACTTCCATTTTATGAATGAGTCAAGATTTAAAATAATGAAAAACAATGCAATCATTATAAACACAGCACGTGGAGAACTTATTGACACTAAAGATTTAATACAAGCCCTAAAGAATAATGATATTGGTGGTGCTGGACTTGATGTCTTAGAAGGGGAGTTTGGAAAATTTCATCATGATTTACAATCCACACTATTTGATTGGGATGACTACACAACCTTGAAGCAAATCGATAATGTTATCATAACTAATCACTTTGCCTTTTATACCGATCAAGCTGTGAGTGATATGGTAGAGTGTAGCTTAATCAGTTTATCAAAGTTCAATCATGAGTTAGACAATCCTTGGATAATACAGTCTCGTTAAGTGATAAATAATAAGAAAAAAAAGAACCTAACTATCTTTTTCAAGATTTAGGTTCTTTTGTATTATTCCTATTTTCCTATTCTATATAGACGTCCTTGATCAGTAATCGCATATAACTCACCATTAAGTCCCATGGCTACATCTCTAAAGCGCTGTCCTTCATCACTCAGTAATCGCTCTTCCCCAATGACACGATTATCTTCAATGATTAAACGTGCAATGTGTTGCCCTCTTAACATGGCGACAAATAGATTGTTCTCCCACTCAGGAATAACATTAGAAGAATAGAACGTCATTCCACTTGGGGCAACTGCAGGATCCCAATAGTAAACAGGTTGTTCCATACCTTCTTTTTGAGTAATACCATCACCAATTGGAGCTCCAGTATATTCCTCTCCATAACTAATAATTGGCCAACCATAGTTTTTAGATGATTCAATAAGATTGATTTCATCCCCACCTTGAGGACCCATTTCACTTGCCCACAAACTTCCAGTTAAAGGATCAATCGCAAGACCTTGAACATTTCTTAGACCATAGGCATAAATTGGTAAGTGACTATTAGCTTGATTAATGAATGGATTATCCTGTGCAGGAGTTCCATCAACATTGATTCGTAGTATCTTACCATGTCCATTATTCAGAGATTGAGAATTCATGCGTGTTTGTAAACTTTGACGATCTCCTGTTGAAATAAATAAGGTGCCTTCTTTATCAAATACGATGCGACTTCCATAGTGTCCAACACCATTAAAGTATGGAGTAGCTTGATAAATAACTTGAAAATCACTTAAAGAACTTTGATCACTTGATAGTTTGGCTTTACCCACACCGGTGAGTGAGCCTTGAGAAGATCGAAGTGAGAGGGTAAAGTAAAGCATACGATCTTGCGTGAACTGGGGACTCACACTGACATCTAGAAGTCCACCTTGTCCATTTGAGTTAATGGCAGGAAAACCTTTAATGGCTGGTCCAATAGTTCCATCACTTTTAACAATCCTTAAACTTCCAGACTTTTCAGTGACCACTAAATCACCATTAGGTAAGACATCAATACCCCATGGTTCTTTAAGCAGAGTAGTTAGCACTGATTTTGTGAAGGGGGACGTAGTCTTTACTCCTGACACTCGTGTTTGTCCTTCAAAGGCTGGTAAATAACTAGTATTTGGTTGATTGGTTTCTACCGGATCAACAAACACAATTTCAGGTTTTTTAGATTCTTCATCAATAGGCTCTTCGATATCATCATCAATATTATCATCGATTGGTTCTTGAATAGTGGGAGCGCATGCAAATAAAAACAATGATAGTGCAAGCATCAATATTAGTGATTTAATCATAGTTCCAATACTCCTTTCATTCTTATTTAATAATCTTTTACTTAACACAAGTATATATACTCCAAAGCAAATTATCCACCATGACACATTCTGTGATCAATAAGCATAGTGACCAAAAGAAAACACCTGCTCATAGATTACGAACAGGTGTTTCTTACTTTGTTTAAATTGTGTTGCCTAAGCTAATTCAAGATTAGACTGTGTTAAACACAATCAATGCTTGAAGACTATTTGTTTAAAACAATCATCGCTCCAGCAGCAATCGCTAAGATAGATAGAATCATTCCAATTTCAGGGATAGGAATATCCATTACTTGTACTAATCCTGTAACAATTAACCAAATTCCTAATAGTAAGAAACCTAAGTTTTTAGTGATTTTCATATTTTCTCTTTTCTCAGTTCTTTAAAGAACTTTTCTTCCTTGAATCAATCTAAGTAAGATGATAACGATAGCAATGACGAGCAATATATGGATAAACCCACCCATAGTTGCAGAGGATACTACTCCGAAAATCCATAGTACGAGTAGAATGAGTGCAATTGTATATAACATTATTTTAAATCCCCTTTATTTTCATCATTATTGATATTTGTATTTGATTTGTATGGATCAGTATTACTGGTATTATCAGTATTATTGACATGATCAGTGTTGTTACCATGATCATTATTGTTAGTATGTTGATTACTTGTGTTTCTATTATAGTCAGTATTTGTATTATTAATATGTTCTGTTGTATTTCTTTGAACAAGTGTTTCTTGTGGCATTAACTTTGTGACTGCAATTGCTAATAACGCAATTACCACCATCGCAATTAATGTTCCTGGTTCAAACACAGAAGTTGTTTCTAAACCATTGTTTGTAGCTGGTGTAAAGATGTTAGCAAATACCCCAACAATAGGTTCAGTGATATCATAAAGCATTTTAATAAGCGCATTTGCAGGATTTGCTCCTGCTATTTTAAATACGAATCTAAACCCTAACATTGTTTCAAGTAGACCAAATGCCACAATTAGTATTCTGCGAATCAAAGATTGTTGGGATTGAGTACTTGTGTTAATATTTTCGGATTTTTTGTTATAGTTATTCATGTTGTCCTCCTTATGAGTACCTTTTAAACTTGATTTTCAAGTTTAAGTTAAATAGCGTTGGATGTATCTTTAAGTAGGGACTTTGTTTCTTTTTTGATTGAATCAATAGTGTTTTCAAAGAACTGGTCACCTTTTCTAGCAGTATTCTTGATGATCTTATGACCTTCGTCAAGTAACTGTTTAGGTGTTTTGTCTGAATCTTTTAGAATATAGTATGCGAGTGTGATGGTACCTAACGTTGTTAGAGAACCTAAGGCGAAATATAATTTTGAACTGGTTTTCATTTTGAGAACCTTCTTTCTTTGTATCCAATACACAAAGTAATACATACGTGAAAGTGCAGATTCGTTATTGTTAATGTTTTACAAGATTGAGTGAGATTTAATTCTTATGATTCTTGATCAATGTTAGAATTGTTTTAATCTCAGTCTCGTTCATATGTTCAATGCATTCAAGGAGTTCTGCGACTCTTTCAAACTCGGTAATAGAGAATAGAACAGCATCTGGTTGGTTGTTCTTGAAGACGAATAATTTCCCAATCTCTTCAGCTCTGTCACGTTGTGTCTTATAGTTTTTAATAATGTCTGAATTTGACACAATTGCCTTTTTTGGGATCTTCATTTTGTTTCCTCGATTTCTTTGTTAACCTCACTATACGCTTATTATAATCATTTGTCAAATTATTATACTAATTTAATGTACAATAAATATTCTAATAATTATTATAATTATCTTTAAAATCAATCTCAAGCAATGAACTATTTAACAATCAACCTCATAAAAGTTACTTCGGTACGTAGAATAATGTAAAACTAAACTGTTAATATTTCTCATAATGGGATTATATTATGAAATGATTTAAGATGCATTCTTAATTACTCACTATCCAAAGCAACATTTCTTCTTAACACTATTTGTTATAGTGTTATTTTTATTAGTAATCATGTAATATTAAACTAACGAACATCAGTCATACATTAATCACGGAGGCCACATGATGCACGATTTTGAGAAAATGGGAGTGTTCTACTTAGGGAAAGAATATGATATTGATTCAAAAAAGCAAAGTGAAGATTTGGTTTTATATAAGTCAAAGGATCTAACGACTCATGCAATGATTATTGGGATGACAGGAAGTGGTAAAACAGGTTTAGGGGTAGGCATGATTGAAGAAGCTGCTCTTGATAATATTCCAGTCATAGCCATTGATCCTAAAGGAGACTTAGGAAATCTAGCCTTAACATTTCCTCAGCTTCGCAAGGAAGACTTTCTTCCTTGGGTCAATGTGAGTGAAGCAACTAATAAAGGTTTAACTGCTGATGACTTTGCGCAAGCACAAGCTGATTTATGGACAAAAGGTTTGGCAAGTTGGGGACAAGATGGTCAGCGCATTCAAAAGTTCAAAGATTCAGCGGATGTCTTAGTTTATACACCAGGAAGTTCTTCAGGTATTGGTGTATCTGTACTTAAATCATTCAACGCTCCATCACAAGCTATCATAAATGACTTTGATGCATATCGTGATCGCTTAGATGTTACAACAACCTCACTGCTTGCTTTAATTGGAATAAGCGGAAATACATTTACAAGTCGTGAACATATTTTGCTTTCTCATATTATTGATCATGCATGGAAGCAAGGTAATAACATTAATCTTACTGAGATTATTATGGCTATTCAAAATCCACCTATGAAACAAGTCGGTGTCCTTGATATTGAAAGCTTTTTCCCAAGTAAAGATCGCACAAGCTTAGCCATGATGCTTAATAATGTATTAGCATCTCCAAGTTTTAAAGCATGGCTTGAAGGGGTTCCCCTTGATGTAAATCGCTTTTTATATAATGAACAAGGTAAACCATGTGTTTCTGTATTCTCAATATCTCATTTATCAGATGATGAGCGTATGTTCTTTGTGACCATGTTACTTAATGACATTATTTCTTGGATGAGAAGTCAACCAGGTACTGGAAGTCTTAGAGCGATACTTTACATGGATGAGTTGTTTGGTTTCTTACCACCTGTAGCAAATCCACCTTCAAAGATGCCACTACTTACACTCCTTAAACAAGCACGCGCATATGGTTTAGGTCTTGTTCTATCCACTCAAAACCCAGTTGACCTAGACTACAAAGCATTATCTAATGCAGGAACTTGGTTTATTGGACGCTTGCAAACAGAACGTGATAAAGAGCGATTATTAGCAGGACTAGAAGGATTAGCTTCAGACAAACCTTTTGATCGCAAAAAGACTGAACAAATAATATCTGGTTTAAGTCAAAGACAGTTCTATCTACATAGCGTACATGAGTCAAATCCAGTGATTTTCTCAACCCGATGGGTATTATCTTATCTTGCAGGTCCAATGACACGTGATCAGATTGCGTCATTACCTCAATCAGGAAGCTTTAAGTCAAGTTCACAATCAACTTCTAGACCAACTCACACATCATTTAGTTCATCAGTTCAATCCAATCAATCTCAACCATTATTATCGCCTCAAATCCCTCAAGTGTACTTACCTGTGAATTCTTATGGTAATTCTAAAACACTTTACCAACCTGCGCTCATTGGAGTGAGTGATGTATTCTATCAAAGTGCTAAACATAAGGTGTCTTTATCACAAAACTATGTCTTCTTAGCACCAATTGATGATGGTGTAGTAAGTGTCGATTGGAGTGAAGCACAGCGTCTTGATCTTTCACTTAAAGATGTAAGTCAACAAGCTCCTGATAATGCTGAGTTTGCACCATATCCTCAACCTGCTGCGAATGTGAAAAACTATGATCTTTGGACAAAGTCTTTAAATCAATTTGTTCGAACTAATGTAGGACTAAAACTAGTGTATAGTCCTAAACTTAAATTATTATCTCAAGTAAATGAAGATGAAAGAGACTTTAAGATTCGCTTGCAACATGCAGCGCATGAAGCACGAGATGAAGCCATTGAAGTTTTAAAGAAGAAATATGCAACTCGAATAAGCACACTTGAAGATCGTTTAAGAAGAGCTCAACAAGCTGTTGAAAAACAAAGTGCATTATCCAATCAGAAGAAGATGGATGCCTTTGTATCAGCAGGGACTGCTATCTTTGCAGCATTGTATGGACGTAAAACTGTCAGTGCAACTTCAGTATCACGAGTGGGTTCAGCAGTGAAGAGCACATCAAAAGCATTAAAGAGTGGGCAAGGCATTGGCCAAGCACAAGAAACTCTTCAATCTGTTCAAGAACAACTTAATACACTAAGTTTAGATTTAGAAAACCAAGTGATGAAGATTTCTGAAGACTTTGATGTAAGTTTTGAACAACTTGAAGAAGTTGAAATTAGAGCAACAAGTAACAACATTACTATTCCTCTAGTTGCATTAGCATGGGTACCTAAAGAGTAATTATTATATATAGTAGGATAACAAAGCCCTGGTTCTAGATGAACCAGGGCTTATTAATTGAAACAATTCATTATTGTTCTTTGTGAAGGATATTGAAATTCCTGAAATAGTAAACTATTTATAACTTGTAATTATTTCAACTTCATTTCATCTAATAATCTTATATCTTCAGGACTTAACTCAAAGTCAACTTGAGCATTCTCAACCATACGAAAGTGCTTAGTAGTCTTTGGTAATGGCAGTGTTCCTTTATCAAGACAATAGCGAATGCAGAGTTGTGCAATCGTTACTCCCTTATCAAGTGCTATCTTTTTCAATTGAGGATTATCAAGAATACGTCCTGTTGCTAGTGGGGAATAAGCCTCGACAAGAATATTATGTTCCTGACAGAATTTAACAATTTCTTCTTGAGTGTCACTCACATAGAATCGTATTTGATTAACATGTGGAACAAATCCAGTTGCATCAATTATGGCTTTAAGATCTTTAACTGAAAAGTTACTAACTCCTATTGAGCGAATTCGTCCTTGTTTGTATAAATCAATCATTGCTTTAAAGGATTCAATGTTTCCTTGTGTACAGTCTTTGCCAATCTCATTCCAAGGCCATGGAGCATGGATTAAATAAAGATCAAGTACTTCAAGTTGAAGATCCTTCATGGATTGTTCAAAGGAGTCTAGAGTTTCTTGATAACCTTTGATGTGAGAAGGAAGCTTTGTTGTAATAAAGACTTCATCACGATTGAGTCCACTATCTTTTAGTGCGAGACCTACACCTTTCTCGTTTTGATATCCTTGTGCTGAATCAATATGACGATATCCAGCACTAAAAGCATCAAGTGTTACTTGATAAACGTCTTCATTAGATATTTGCCAAGTTCCAAGTCCAATCTTTGGAATCTTGACTTGGTTGGATAATACATAGTGTTCATGAAATGGATTCATTTTTTTACCTACCTTTTTCTTTTAGTATACATTAATTATGTTAATCTATAACTTTTATTATTGAATAATCTAAGGTCCTATGCTTTCTTGTTCCCATAATGGAAACTCACCATCGACTTTTTCAATGAGCACACCCATGTATAGTGGGTCTTGATTTCCATCATTATCAGATATCATTACTTCCACAATAATCGTGTTTATTGAAGCAGCACTTAAGTCATCGGTTGTGATTGTTATAGAAACGACAGTGTGTCCTTCTTCTTCATAGTATTCAATAATTGGTTCTATTACATTATCATTTAAAGATTCTAAATCACTATTTGTCCAGAATAGTTTTCCTTGAATATAGATCTGAGGTAAGACTAATCCCTCAGGGAATGGATTAACTGGGCATACTTCACAGACTTCGCAAACTTCACATGTAGGACATTCTTCAACATCTTCACATGGTTCATCTACAATTGGTGCACATGAACTTAATACTAATCCAAACAAGACGCCATATAAAAGTTTCCAGTTCTTCATTTCTACATTCTCCTTTGTGTAGGTTTTTAAAAGATGCAATGGAATATCAATTCGAAATGTCTAAAACATATCTACTTCAATAATTAACGACAGTATTTGCTTAAATGGATTATATAGTATCATTTTATAATAATGTAGATGAACACTTCAATAAATAGTATTTTCATGGTTACAAAATATTACTTAGGCTTCAAAGTTTTTTGTAAGTCATTCCTAATTCATGTAGTTAATAGTCTTGTAGAACCTTAATTACTTTAGACTCACCATCAATATTATATCTGGTATTGATATACGATTCTCTTGGTCTATTCTTGTTTTCAAGGACCCACACAAAGATGTGCTCATAATGGATTAATCTCTTAAGACATTCATTCATCTGTTTGTACCAATTTCTCAATATTAGCTTGGCCATTTATGTTGTATCACTTTAGTTAAGTTTATTAACTACTTGTGCTATAATCTAAAAAAGTTGAGGTTAAATCTATGATGAAAACTGTAAAAATTGTTAGTTTTTTAGGAATAATTGCGATGACAGGTGCTCTGTTATATGGATTTGGTGTTGGTGACTTTGCAGCTGATGGTGCACTTATTTTGGAAAACCCATGGGGAATTGTATCACTTGTCGATCTCTACACAGGATTTGTTTTATTTTCTCTATGGATTATCTTTAGAGAAAGTAGCCTACTACTTACAATTCTATGGGTAGCTGCTATGATGATTCTTGGCTTTTTTGCAGGTGCTGTGTATGTGTTTGTTGTTGCTGTGCAATCAAAAGGTGATTGGGCAACTTTCTTTATGGGAAGTAGAAAATCTTTATTAAAACAATGAAAGTATCAAAAAACAAAGAATTACTTGAAGAACTTACTAGTGTAATGAGTGGAAAAACATTAGACGCAATACTTCCACCATTACTTTTTGTCTTGCTTAATAATTTACTATCCTTAAACTATGCCATTATTGGAGCGTTAGGGGTAGCTACTATATTAGGGATATATCGCATATCGAAGAAGCAAAAAATCTTTTATGCAATCACAGGATGGTTTGGGGTAGCAATGGCTGGAGGATTTGCCTTTTTAGCGAATAATGCTACGAACTTTTTTCTACCTGGAATTATCTCCAATGTTGTATTTATCACTGCTATCTTTATTTCAATAGTCATAGGTCGACCAATGGCCGCTTTAGCATCACATCTTACAAGAGGGTGGTCACTGCAATGGTTTTGGCGAGATGATATTAAACCAGCCTATCGTGAAGTGACATGGATGTGGTTACTGTTAATACTAATGAGAACATTACTGCAGATCTATTTATATACTCAAGAAAGTGTTGTTGAGTTATTCTGGGTGAATATTTTATTAGGGCTACCATTTACAATTTTCATTTTATTGTTTAGTTATATCTATGGATTATGGCGTCTAAAGCAGTTAAAAGGACCTGGGATTGAGGAATATATGACTCAAAAACAACCTCCATATAAAGGTCAAACAAGAGGATTCTAAACAAAGAAAATCTACTTATTACGTAGATTTTTTTATATGATATTTCTGAATGCCAATCTAAATTATCTCAGTTACGTCACATTAATATATTACAAGTTTAAAAAAATTATTCTTTTACCTTCTACCTTTATGATTTCATCATCAATCATCGATTTCATTTCCCTTGCAAGTGCACTTCTATCAACGTTAAGGTAGTTTGCCAATTCTTGTCTTGAGAAAGGAATCAAAGCAATATTGCTTTCTACTTTTGGGCAATAATTCAAATACTCTAAAAGTTTGTCACGAATGGATCGTTTTGATAAAGTATCCACTTTTTTATGAAGTTCAATAAGTTTTTTAGCAAGGACTTGTAAGAGGTTCTCATTAATTTTTTGATGATAGCTGCAAAACATCTGACAACCTGTAATGAATTGACTGATATCAAAAAAAGCAATGACAGTTTGTGTTTTAGCAATCACATTAACACGACTTGGTTCATGCTGAGCAAGTGCAATTGCTTCCCCAAAGGAATCTGCTTCTTTAAGATGCAGGATTATATTCTCGTTTCCATAGAAATCTGTTTTAGATATTAATGCTTCTCCAGTTATAATTACACCAATCTCTTTAATATAACTGTCTTCTGCAAAAATGATGTCTCGTGAGTAATAAGTTTTAACAACAGGTTTCTTACATGCTATGAAGTGATCAAGCTCTTGGGGTGATAATCCAGCAAAAAGCGAGCATTTTCTTAAGATGTGGATCATAAATAATCTCCTTATGTTGCAATTGCAACATCAATTTCAAGTTAAGTATATTAAACTATGATTAGTAAAACAAGCGTAAACGCACAAAAGGAGTCATAACATGAGTGAACTCATTAATAATCATAGTAAAGAAAGACAAGAAGCATTAAAAGTATTAATTAAGAAACTTCATGAAGGAGTTGACTCAGAAATCGTAAAAGCTGAGTTTCAAAAGGATTTTGGAACCGTCACCACGAAAGAAATTGTTGAAATAGAACATGCTTTAGTTGAAGATGGATTGTCTGTCAAAGAGATTGAAAAATTGTGTGATATTCATGCAAGCGTTATGGGTGTGAATGTAAATACGCTTCACTTAGGAGACAATAAACTATTATCTGGACATCCATTAAGAGTATTAGAAGAAGAAAACGATCACATAGAAAAACTTATTAGTGAAGAAATTGAACCTTATATCAATGCGTTTAATGCCCATAATGTTATGATGCTCCGTATTGGGTTTGATCGTCTTGCCGAAATTGATAAGCACTATAAACGAAAAGAACATTTGTTTTTTCCTTTCCTAGAAAAGAAGGGTATTACAACACCTCCTCAAGTCATGTGGGGTGTTGATGATTCCATTCGAGCACTCATTAAGCAAACTTTAAGTCTCTTAAATGAGAAAGATATCAATCTAGAAACAATACAAGAGAGTATTGTGCATACATTGAAACAAGTAAGAGAGATGATTTTTAAAGAAAATCAAATCTTGATTCCTTTATTAAAAGAACAGCTCAATTTATTAAACTTTATTGACATTGCACAGTCCAGTGACGAAATAGGATATTTCCTTGAAACTCCACAACAGCATTTCTTAGTAGTAAAAGAAGAAGAGGAAAAGCATGTAGTGTTGGAAAATAATCATGTCCGATTTAAAACTGGAAGTTTAGATATCCATGTTTTGGAAGCAATGATTAATACACTTCCACTTGATATGACATTTGTTGATGACACAGGACATGTAAGATACTTCTCAAATGGTAAAGAGCGTGTATTTGAGCGTCCAGTCACCATTCTTGGTCGTCATGTTCATAATTGCCACCCTCCAAAAAGTGTAGATATCGTTGAAACCATCATTGATCGATTTAAAAAAGGTGTGAAAGATGAAGAAGCATTTTGGATTAAACTTAAAGATAAGTTTGTCCACATCCGATATTTTGCAGTAAGAGATCAACAAGGTAAGTACTTAGGGACCTTAGAGATGACCCAGGATATAGGACCAATTAAAGCTTTAGAAAGCGAAAAGCGATTACTTGAAGACTATCGTTAAGAAATCCATTTGGATGGTGATAGGAACGATTAGTGGAATACTTGGTTTTATTGGAATCATCTTACCTGGGTTACCGACCACACCTTTCTTACTTATTACATTAATTGCTTACAGTAAAGGCTCAAAACGGTTTTACACATGGTTTACTCAAACTAGTTTCTATACAAAGTACTTGCAATCAATTCATGAGCGAAATAGCATGACAAGAAAGCATAAAAGAGTTCTCATGTTATGGTCAGATCTAGTTGTACTTATTAGTTTCATTATGGTTGATCATGCAATGCTTCGAGGGATGCTGATAGGTTTAGTCATTGTTAAGTATTGGTATTTTCACTACTTTGTAACCATAATCGATAACTCTCAATGTATTAGGCAAGAAATGTCTATAAATAAAAACAATCATGTTTATAAACAAAGAATTGAGGGATCACAATGATTTACATTGATGTTCAACAAAGTGTTTATGATATTATAAATGCGTATCCGGGGTTTAAAGCAGTAATGATAGAAGCAGGATTTACAAAACTTGTTGATTCTAACATGCTTAATACCATGGGAAAAATCATGACGTTAGAAAAAGGATTGATGTTAAGAGGAATTGATATTGTAGATTTAGAACGTATTTCAAATACATTCAATTTCACATTATACAAGAATATATAAACCCAAATTGAAACAATAAAAAGGAGAATTTATGACACAACCATGTGGATGTGATAATACTATGAATGTAGTGGATAAAATCAGAAGAAAAGGGGTGTCTTTTTTAGAATTGCCTAAGGCTTTTGAAATTGAATGCTCATGTAGTCATGTTTTTATGATGACAACCCATGAAGCACAATGTGAAGCATGTAATATGGTTTATGGTGTAACACCTTGTAGTTCTGATTCAATCGAGAATGTAGTTGCAGTTGGCATTGATTATTAATATTTTCGAAACTCTATTTTCAAAATCTACTTCTATAGTAGATTTTATTTTTGATTGAAGTAGTCATTATCCAATTTGGTGCTGTAACCATTCTATGTTATGATGACAACATTAATATCTTGAAAGGATTAAATATGAAAAAAATCATTCTATTGTTTATTAGTACTCTATTAATATTTACATTAGTAGCTTGTAGCTCAAAAGAAACACCAAAAGAGGTTGTTGAGAAGGGGATATCTGCAATTAAGAACCTCGACTTGATTCAAATACAAAAGTATTTTAATGCTGATGAAATATCAGATGAAAATGATGTTTTTGGACAAGATTTTGATGTTGAAAATGCTGAGATTTTTGCTTTAATGACAAAAAACCTTACTTATGAAATTATCAACGTCAATACCAATGATAAAGTAGCAACTGTTGAAACAAAAATCACAAACATTAATATGGCAGTTATCATGAAAGATTTCATTACTCAAGCACTGATTTTAGCTTTTGAGCAAATTGGTGAAACTGAAGTTGATGAAGAAGAAATGCAAAAACAAATGGAAGATTTACTCATAGAATTATTGTCCAAAGAAGACAATGAAATGATCACAACTGAAGTTGACATTGAATTAAATGAAGTGGACGGAGAGTGGAAGATTGATTTAAATGATGAACTTATTAATGCACTGTTTGGAGGTTTAACCAGTGTTGTTGATGAGATACAAGATTAGTTTTCTATTTAGTACGCGTGTGAATGTATGCACTGACTTATTAGAGAATAAGTCTTAATACAACCTAAAATGAGGATTACGATGCAAGTAATCCTTTTTTTGTCTTGTGATGGATTCGTTTGAGGGTAGTAACACAAGTAAAATGAACCCTTTCTTGGTTATCAAGTTTTGGGTTCATTTTTTCTTGTTTTAATATTTGCCATAAAATCTTGTTTGCACCGCAAACATCAATCTAAAGTAGGTATTAATCTTTTACGTTTGATTTCAAGACTTCAAATCCAACTTTATTAATCGCTGTGTGAACAGCTTCAATTGATAAAACTTGATCATTGAAGGACAATTTCACTTTGCTAGCATTGAACAAAACTGAAATACTTTCTTTATCAACACCTTGTAATGATTTAAGGGCACCTTCAATCTTCATTGAACATGAAGGACATACTAAGGTTTCAAGTTGTAGTACTGCTTTTTTCATTGTTTTTCTCCTTTTTTGTATTGTAGTAATCTCATCCCATTCACGATTACAATCAGAATACTAAGTTCATGGACAAGCATTCCAATCGACATGTTCATCCATTCACTTAAGAAAACGTTAGCTATGAGGAATACAACGACTCCAATCGCAATAATAATATTTTGTCTCATGTTGTTCATCATTGCTTTACTTAATCCAATTGCATGCACTAAGTGTTTAAAGTCTGATTTCATTAAGACTACATCGGATGTTTCAATAGCAACATCTGTTCCACTTCCCATCGCAATACCAATGTCCGCTAAAGCAATTGAAGGACTATCATTGATCCCATCTCCCACAAATGCTACGGTCTTACCTTCATTTTGATATTGCTTAATAAGCATTGCTTTATCTTGGGGAAGTAAATGTGCATGAGCTTGAGTTAATTCAAGTTGAGCTGCGACATGTTTTACACTTAACTCATGATCACCAGAGAGAAGTATAAGTTCTTTCACACCTAATAACTTAAGTTTTTTAAGATCTTCATAAGCGGATTGTCGAACTGGATCTTCAATCCCAAATAATGCTAGTAGTTGTTGATCTTTGGCTACCAAGACGATTGATGCACCTTGAGTTAGAAGTGCTTCAATGTGTTGATTCTGATGAGTTGATATCATCACTTCAAATCGCTTCATAAGAGATTGATTACCAATAAGGAGTGTGCCTTTGCTTGTTGTAGCTTGCAGCCCTTCACCCTGAAATACATGTGTGTTTAAAACTGAAGTAAGAAGTGAGTTATCTAAATACGTGACAATGGCTTGAGCCAAAGGATGATTAGATTCTCTCTCAATTGACATGATCATGGATTTGAGATCGTGGTGTTCATCAATATAATAGTAAGATTCAATCACTTGAGGATGACCAAGTGTGAGAGTTCCTGTCTTATCAAACACGATTGTATTCACTTTACTTAATGATTGAATGACTTCACTTCCTTTAAATAGTACCCCGTATTTTGCTCCATTACCAATACCTGCCACTGCAGAAACAGGAACTCCAATAACGAGTGCCCCAGGACAGCCTAAGACTAGAATAATGATGGCTGTTTCTATATCTTGGGTAAATAACCAAACAAGTATTGCTAAAACTAATACAAAGGGAGTGTACACTCTTGAGAAGCGATCTATAAAGCGTTGTGTCGTTGTTTTAGAATCCTGTGCTTCTTCCACCAGTTCAATGATTTTACCAAAAGTTGTCTCATCACCAACACGTTGTGCTTCAATGGTGATTGTCCCATTCTCAAGAATTGTTCCCGCATAAACCCAATCATTAAATTGCTTGGATAATGGGATGGATTCACCAGTAATGGAAGCTTCGTTAACTACTCCTTCACCGCTCAAAACTTGTCCATCTACAGGGATACTAGAACCTGTTCTCACTAAACAATGATTACCTATTTCAATTTCATCGATGTTTACTTCTTCTAAAGTCTGGTCATCATTGATTCTTAATGCCGTTGAAGGAGCTAAATCAAGTAAGCTTCTTATAGCTTTTCGTGTGTAGTTGAGGGTCTTAGCTTCTAGGTATGAACCAAATAGAAACAAGAAAGTAACAATCGCAGATTCTTGATATTCTTGAATAAGAAAGGCAGCAATAACCGCAATGCTTACTAAAACATCGATACTGACTACTTTAACCTTTAATGATTGTATCGCTTGTATCGCAATAGGAATCACTCCTATGATTGATGCAATGATTAAAGACCATGTAAAGAGGGTAGTGTTTTTAAAAATGAATAAAGAAACATAAGCCATAGCGATAAGCAATCCGCTAAATAAAGTGATTATGTTCTTTTTTTTTGATATGTGAAATTGAAACTTACTCACTTTGACTACCATAAGCTTCATCGAGTTGACTTAACATGACATACACCGCTTCGTACGTTTCACAAACATCATCGGGGATTTGATAGTTATTACTTACTAGTTTTAAAGAAGTAAAAATATCAATTAAGTTGACGTCTTTGTTCAAGGAGTAATGGTGATCAAGTTCATCAAATAGGGCTTTTACTTTATAAAACTCAGGATGGTGTTCACCATGAACACGTGCAACTACGGGTACAATCTGTCTTAATCGCTTTATATTGGAATTAAAAACATCAAGGAAATGTTGATTTATCATATCTAACCTCCAACCTATCATAGGTTTCTTATGAGTTTAGTATAAGTTGATTACTCAATCATTTCCTTGATGTAAATCAAGTTTTAATTATTGTGTTGATAATGCTTCGACATTAAGAATTTCAATATGTCGATTTGAATGCTGTTTGATAAGGAAGGCATCTTCAAATTCAAACAATGTTCGGCTTAGTGTTTCAGGGGTTGTTCCTAGGTATGAAGCAAGGTCTTTTTTACTCATTTTTAATTGCACATGATGATTATCATCCATCGATTCAATTAAGAATAGACTAATTCTTCTATCCACGCTTTCATTTACAAGTCTAGCATTATTTTTCTCAACTTCTTCAAGACGTTGTGCAAAGGTTGATAACATCTTTAAAGCTATTAGCGGGTATTGATTCATGAGTTCTTGAAGGTCTTCTCGTTTTATTTTACATATAACAGTATCTTTCATTGCTGTTGCATAGTCTTCATGTTTAGTTTCTTTAAACAAAGCCATCTCGCCTGTGAAATCTCCAGGATTAAGTATGCGAATCAAATGTTGTTTTCCATTTTCCGAAAGACGATCCACGCGTATACAACCTGAATTCACAATGATGAGACCATCACTGAACTCATTGGCTTCATAAATGCTTTCTCCTTTTTTATATGTCATGGAACGAACTTTATGATGTACTATGTGTTGTATTTTTGCATCTAAATGACTAAAAATTGGAACACGAGAAACACAGTTTTCTTTACTTTCACTTACACATGCACAATGAATACAGTTTTGCAGCTCTTCCATATATACTCCTTTGAAGTAATCATAACTTCTTAACTTAAGATAAACCAACACCAAATTAATGTACAATGATGATTTTCAAATCATTACTAAGTTTTTAAACATTATATTACTCATTATATGATGAATTAGACTAAAGGACTAGAAAATCGTTCAATATGGCCTTATACATCTTAGTTATTCTGTAGTATCAGTATTGTATGACTGGAATAATCTACAACATGCCATTTTCATTTAATAAAAGACATGTTAAGCACCTATTACACTTTCTAGATTCAATCATTTCCTATGATTTGTATCATTTTACAATCTTTTTGAAAATTATGTAAAATCATATCGGTTGACCTTTCATAAGTCAAAGCATACGATAAATAAGAAGGAGAAACATGGAATGCGCTATTTGATTAACAAATCGACAAATCCCTACTTCAACCTAGCTTTTGACGAGTATGCTTTCAAGCATATTAATATAGATGAAGATTTCTTCTACTTATGGCGAAATGAACCTTCTGTTATTGTTGGTAAAAATCAAAATACCTTTGAAGAGATCAATCAAGCCTTTATAGATAATCATAATATTAAAGTTGCTCGACGTGTTTCAGGAGGTGGAACGGTTTATCATGATTTAGGAAATTTGAACTTTACTTTCATTATCAATGTCGATAATCCAGGGGAAGTTAATTATAAGAAATTCGTTCAACCAGTGATTGACGCACTGAAAAAACTTGGTGTACAAGCAGAAACATCAAGTAGAAATGATATATTAATTAATGGCTTTAAGATTTCTGGAAATGCTCAACGTATGGCCAATAAGAAGTTAATGTATCATGGAACACTTTTATATGATGTGAAACTTGAGGATTTGAGACAAGCATTACATGTCAATCCTAATAAATATAATTCTATTGCTGTGAAATCGGTTCGCTCAAATGTTACGAATATTAAGGAACATTTACATGAAAGCGCTAATATTTCCGACTTTTACAACTCACTCCATTTTTTTCTGTCCAATAAAGGATTAGATAAAGAAATTGTTTTGAATGAGGCGGAATTATCAATGATTGAGTTTGAAGCAATCAATCGATTTGCAACGTGGGATTGGATATATGGAGAGTCTCCTCTGTTTAGTGTTGTGAATAAAAAAAGCGTCAAAAGTGGAATTCTTGAGATTAAAGCAGATGTTGAGCATGGACATATTCAGACGATTAGTTTTATAAAAGATTACACAGGTTTGAAAGATGTGAGTGATATTGAAGAGAGATTAAAGAATATCCGCTTTGTTCGATCAGACATTGATCATATATTAAATGATTATGATTTACATGAATACTTTGGTGAAATCACAAAAGATGAACTACTATCATTAATGTTTGATTAGACCAAGTGTTCGAAGTGATATTGATGGATTCAAAAAATAAAAATGAAAGGATTAGGTATTAATTATGATTGATAAGAAGAAATTTGACTTTGCGGCTCATCTTCAATCCGTTGAAGAAAACTATAAGATGATTCAGATCCTCAATGAAGAGGGAAAAATCGTCAACAGTGATTTAGTTCCTGATTTAAGTGATGAACAACTTGTTCAATTGTTTAAAGATATGTTATGGTCACGTGCCGTCAATGATCGATGCATCATTTTAGCACGTCAAGGACGTTTAGGTTTCTTTGGACCAACCGCTGGTCAAGAAGCTAGTCAATTAGCAAGTTATCTTGCATTTGACAAAAACGACTTTTTACTTCCAGGATATCGCGACTTCCCTCAACTTGTAAAACATGGATTACCACTACACAAGGCTTTCTTATGGAGTAGAGGACATATTGAAGGAGGCCAATACCCTGAAGGGCTAAAAGGTGTTATTCCTCAAGTTATTATTGGAGCACAAATTACTCAGGCCGCTGGTGTTGGTCTTGGTATGAAAAAGCGTGGTGCAAAACAAGTCGTATTTACTTATACCGGGGATGGAGGTTCATCTCAAGGCGATTTCTATGAAGGAGTAAACTTTGCTGGTGCATTTAAAGCTCCAGTTGTATTCTTCATTCAAAATAATCAATATGCAATTTCTACACCATGGCGTAAACAAACAGCTGCCAATACATTAGCACAAAAAGCAGCAGCTGCAGGAATTCCTGGAATACTTGTCGATGGAATGGATCCATTGGCTGTTTATGCTGTCGCAAAAGCAGCTCGAGAATGGGCACTTGATGGTAATGGGCCAGTTTTAATTGAGACCTATACTTCAAGATTTCAACCTCACTCAATGTCAGGGGATGATCCTAAAATTTATCGTGAAGAAGCGAGTTTTGCTGAATGGAGTGCAAAAGATCCTTTAACTCGCACACGTATTTACTTAACTGAAAAAGGACTATGGAATAAAGACGATGAGGAAGATCTAATCAAGCAATTTGACAAAGAAATCCTTGAAGAAGTTAAAAAATCTGACAATGCTCCTAAGCAAAAAGTTTCTCAATTCTTAGAAATTATGTTTGAAGAGCCAACAGAAATACTAAAAGAACAAATTGAGTATTATAAAAATAAGGAGGGTAATTAACTCATGGCACAATTAACAATGATACAAGCAATTACCAATGCACTCGATAATGCTCTTGAAAAACACGATAACACGCTAATTTTTGGTCAAGATGTTGGCTTAAATGGTGGTGTATTTAGAGCGACTCAAGGTTTACAAGCTAAATATGGTGAAGAACGTGTTTTTGATACACCTTTAGCAGAATCTGGGATTGGTGGATTAGCAGTTGGTTTAGCCTTTGATAACTATAGACCAATTCCTGAGATTCAGTTCTTTGGATTTATGTATGAAACAATGGATGCCATTGCAGGTCAAATGGCACGTACACGATTTAGAACTGGTGGTACTCGTAATATGCCAATCACACTACGTTCACCATTTGGTGGTGGTGTGCATGCCCCAGAATCTCATTCAGATAGTCTTGAAGGATTAATGGCACAAGTACCAGGACTAAAAGTAGTTATTCCAAGCAATCCATACGATGCGAAAGGATTATTATTAGCATCGATTGAAGATAATGATCCTGTAATCTTCCTTGAACATATGAGATTATATCGCTCATTTAAAGAAGAAGTACCAGAAGAATACTACACAGTACCTCTTGGGAAAGCTAAGGTTGTTTTAGAAGGAACAGATTTAACAATTGTAACGTATGGTTACATGGTTCATGAATCTCTTAAAGCTGCGACATTACTTCAAGAAGAAGGGATATCCGTTGAAGTCATTGACTTAAGAACGATATCACCGATTGATGTTGAAACGATCTTAGTTTCAGTAGAAAAGACAGGTCGCTTAGTGGTCGTACAAGAAGCACAACGCCAAGCGGGTGTTGCTTCAGTAATCATGGCTGAAATGGCAGAGCGTAAACGTGGAATTTTAGCATTAAAAGCACCAATAGGTCGTGTAAGTTCACCAGATAGTATTTATCCATTTATGTTAGCTGAAAATGAATGGATGCCAGATGCACAAAGGATCATTGAAAAAGTAAAAGAAGTAATCAACTTTGATTAAGGAGGCAAATTAAATGGCTTATGAATTTAAAATGCCTGCAATTGGAGAGGGGATTTCAGAAGGTAAAATAGTTAAATGGGAAGTAGCAGTCGGTGATTCTGTCCAAGAAGATACACCGTTAGTTGAAATCCAAAACGATAAACTTACACAAGAAGTTCCATCACCGATAAAAGGGACAATTCGCAAAATATTCTTCGATGCTGGAACTACGGTTCAGGTTGGGGATGTTTTGGCAGAAATTGAATCTCCCAATGATAATAATCTAAAAGCTCCTAATAAGGAAAAACCAAAAATGAGAGAAGGTGAGGCAATGAAAGATTTAAAACCCGAAAGTTCTACGTATATTGTTCGCTTACCAAAAGTTGGTGAGGGCATTGCGGAAGGAAAACTAGTGGCTTGGCTTGTAGCTGTTGGTGATAAAGTCACAGTCGATCAAGCAATTGTTGAGGTACAGAATGATAAATTACTACAAGAAGTACCTTCGCCTGTGAGTGGTGTCATTTCAAAGATAGTTGTAGAGGTAGGAGGTACTGCTCAAGTGGATGAAGCAATTGCTGAAATCCAAATTGATAATCAAATACCTTCAAGTGAAGAAGTGAAAACACCAACCACAGATAAAGTGACTCAAGTAGAGCCAAGTAAAGAACCAGAAGTTCAACCAAGTAAAGAACCACAAGTTCAACCATCCAATGAGAAATCAACTCAATCCGTTGTTGCTAAGAGAGTATTGGCCATACCATCAGTTCGCCAATATGCACGTGATAAAGGTGTTGATATTATGAGTGTTACTGGAAGTGGAAAACATGGTCATATTACACGTGATGACATTGATGCGTTCTCAACTGCGCCTGTTAAGGAAGTCAGTGAAGTTAATGAACAAGTAACACAAGCCACATCTGAACCGAAGAAGACAGAAACAGTTAAACCAGTCGTACAAGAGGTTTATTCGATTTCTGAAACTGACAACACAATTCGCGAGAAAATGTCTGTCACACGACGTGCGATATCAAAAGCAATGATTAGTTCGCAAAGTCATACCGCAACCGTTGCTATTTTTGATGAGGTTGAAGTATCCAAATTAATACTACATCGTAATCGTTTTAAAGAGATTGCTGCAAATCAAGACATCAAACTGACTTACTTAGCATATATGGCAAAAGCTGTCATTGCAGTACTTCGCAAATATCCAATTCTTAACGCAAGCATTGATGAAGCGAATGAAGAAATTGTGTATAAGAAATACTTCAATTTGGGAATTGCTGTTGATACTAAGCGTGGACTCTATGTACCAAACATTAAGAATGCTGATAGAAAAGGAATCTTCACGATTGCTAAAGAAATCAGTGAATTAAGTGGTAAATCAGAAGAAGGCACACTAGAATCAAATGAAATGAAAGATGGTTCTACAACCATTACAAGTATTGGTTCTCTTGGAGGAAAGTGGTTCACACCGATTATTAACTACCCAGAAGTAGTAATATTTGGTATGGGTACAATTGAAAAGAAACCAGTTGTTTTAGAAGATAACACATTAGGAATAGGAGATATGCTGCATTTATCCATGAGTTTTGATCATAGAATTATTGATGGAGCTTTAGCTCAAAAAGCAATGAATGAATTAAAACGACTCATGGAAGATCCAGAGCTCCTCTTAATGGAAGGGAACTAATGATATGGTAGTTGGAGATTTTGCACTAGACATAAATCTAGTCGTTATTGGTTCAGGTCCAGGTGGGTATGTTGCTGCAATTCGTGCAGCACAGCTTGGCAAGAAAGTAACAATCATAGAAAAAGATGCCATTGGTGGGGCGTGTCTTAATGTTGGGTGTATTCCATCCAAAGCATTAATTAATGCTGCTCACCATTATGTTGATATTAAAGCAGAAAAATATGGAGTTATAGCAAAAGACGTAATTTTCGACTTGGCTAGAACTCAAAAATGGAAAGATGAACAAGTCATCAGTAAACTAACAAAAGGTGTTGAATCACTCTTAAAGAAGAACAAAATTGATATTGTTAGAGGATCAGCTTTTTTCAATGATCCAAATCACTTACGAGTGATGATTGGTGATCAAGCTCAATCCTATCAGTTTCAAGAAGCAATCATTGCAACTGGAAGTCGTCCACTAGAAATAAGTGGATTCCCATTCAAAGGGCGTGTTCTTGATTCAACAGGTGCTTTAAGTTTAAAACAAGTACCAAAGAGTTTTGTTGTGATTGGTGGTGGTTATATTGGTTGTCAGATGGCGAGTGTATATGCCAACTTAGGGTCTAAAGTAACGATTATTGAAGCAGCAGATAATTTATTAATGGGCTTTGATAGTGATATGGTGGACTTAGTTAAGAAGCAGTTTTCTTTGAAAAATGTGGATGTTATTACAGGTGCAAAAGCCAAACATGCAAAAGAAACGAAAAATAGTGTACAAGTAACGTATACATCCAATGATAAAGAAGAAGTTGTCGAAGCTGATTATGTCATGGTTAGTATTGGTCGTGTACCAAACACCGATGATTTAGGATTACAGATGGCTGGGGTTGAAGTTGATGATCGTGGATTTGTTAAAGTTGATGATCAAGGACGTACAACCCAATCTCATATCTTTGCGATTGGTGATATTACTCCAGGTCCTGCATTAGCTCACAAAGCAAGTTATGAAGCAAAGATAGCTGCCGCAGCATTAGCAGGGCAAAATGTTAAAATAGACTATATTGCGATGCCAGCTGTTTGTTCTGCAGATCCTGAAATAGCGACTGTTGGCTACTCTAAAAAGCAAGCAGAAGATGAAGGCATTGAAGTTAAATCATCATTATTTCCATTTGAAGCAAGTGGTACAGCTTTATCAGTCAGTGACACGGATGGATTTGTTCGCCTCATTACTGAAAAGAACACAGGGCTGATTTTGGGAGGACAAGTTGCAGGTGTTGGAGCAGGTGCGATTATTGCAGAATTAGCTCTAGCAATTGAAGCAAGAATGAATGTAGAAGATATCTCACTAACAATTCATGCTCATCCTACGATGTCTGAAGCACTCTTAGATGTCGCTGAACTAGCTCTTGGATTACCAATTCATATCTAGTTTAAGTATATACACCGCTCTATCTGAGTTTTCGCTTTTGCTTGATTAAATCAAGTTGTTAAATAAGATAACAAAAGAGGTTTCATTATAATCTAAAATGAAACCTCTTTTATTTTATGCATTGTCTAATCGAATGATTATATCTAATTGAACCTTAAATAAACTTCTCGAATATGTTCAATCTCTTCAAGAAACACTTCAACAATATAAGGGTCAAGTTGAGTATTAGATATTTCTTTAATGATTTGAATACATTTCTCAAATGTAAAGGCTCGCTTATAACTGCGTTGTGATGCAAGAGCATCAAAGACATCCGCAACAGAAACTATACGCGCTACCAAAGGAATATCATGTTCCTTTAAACCATAGGGATAACCGTTCCCATCCCAACGTTCATGATGATAGCGGGTGATATCTTCTGCAACCTGGTATAGACTAGAATCAAAAGCATATAAAGCTTCTCTTAAATTTTTAAACACATCACCACCAATTTGAGGATGCTTCTTCATAATGTTCCATTCGTCATCTGATAATTTATCTTCTTTTTTAAGTATCGCATCCGGTATTCCTACTTTACCAATATCATGTACAGCAGCATATCGCTCAACTTCTAATATCGTTTTTTCACTTATTTGATAGTCTGGATGATTCTTAGTTTTGATTCCACGCGCAATAATCGAAGAGTATTTCACCATACGAACAATGTGATCTCCTGTGTCATTATCTTTACTTTCAACGATTTCTGAAAATGCTGACGTCATTTTTGTCAAAATAACATTGGTGAAATAAGCACGGTGCAGAAGAGTTTTAACCTCATTCGCTACACGTTGCCCAATTTCAATCTCAGTATCACTGAAGAAATCTTTCTTGTATGAACTAAAGAAGATAAATCCAAAAACTATTTGATTCATAATAATAGGGATAGTGAGGTTAGATCTTATTTGCTCTTTATTAAGCATAGTAAGTGCATCACTATTTGGTCGCTTAACTAATGCACTTTCAATATCATTATTGATGACAGATTGTTGGTGAACCAATATCTCTGAAAGTGATGACTTTTCAAATGGTTGTACAAAACCAGGACCTAATATCGTCTCTTTGCCGTTTAACACACCATATTCTGCGACAAATGTTTTGGTTTGATAATCTACATAAGCTAGACCAACACGATCAATACCTAGTCGTGTTTTTAAGAATTCAAACAGGACATTTATCGTATCTTCTACCACATAAACATCCAATAACTTGTTTTGCAGCTCAACAATAAACCTCTTCTCGTCGATGATTGAAACAATTTCATTCTTAATTGTTTCTGCTTCACTATAATAGGTGTTTATATTAGGAATAACATCTCCTAATATATCAGAACTACTCATTACTTTAAGGCTTTTAATAATGTTAGGAAGTAAGTGATTAACGAGATGGAATACTCCAAATAATAGAATAATAATGATACCAATCAAAATAACAACCGTGACATTTAGTAAAGTGGTCATATCTTGAATAATTCGTTTATTTAATAAATCGACATTAGAATCAATGTTATTAAGACTTGACTGAATGTCACTTACAACTAATTGTAAGTTATCAAAGGTTATAGAATCACTAGCTAAAGTCATCTTTAGTTCTTCACTAAGATCAATCATCTTATCGATATCAACTAACATTGTATTAATTAGAGTTGAGTGTCGATTAATGCTTGTCTGATTGATTTCAATGAGTGTCAATTCTAATGTGTTTAGAGTTTCAAAGAGCTTTAAGTTAAAAGCATTGAGATATACCACTTGTTCATTTAAGAAATTAATAAAAAAAGCTTCGTCTGTTTGAGAGGCAATGTATAATGCATTAACTGAAACGTTAATCGCATTGGACTGCTCAGACATGTTATTCACTAAGCTTCTGCTTGTTTCAGTGTAAGTATTGATGTTAGGAACCAAATCAAAGTTTATAAAAAGTGCAGAAATAACAAAAAAAACAGCAATTACTAGACCGATTTTTGCGATAGAATTAAGTTTCATAGTATCTTACCTTGACTATTATTTTGATATATTGTTGATGTATACTTTCGCATTGTATCATACAAAAATATAAGTCATTAAACACTTTGCCTCAATATTAATGTACTTCACTTCATTTTTTAAGGGGGAGTATTCATGATTTGATATTCTTATACAAGTGAACAAGGCCAAGAGAATTAGATGCTTCATTTACAATTAGCTTAGATTCTTCAATTGTAAATACCTCCATATAACAAAGTTTTGAGATGAGTGGATTAATGACATCAGCAACAAAAACCATTCAAGCAACTAGAGGATTCTTTTGCTCTTTCAAGCATAAGGATATCATTATACCCCATCAATGATTTAAGCAATAGAGAAGAGCATCTATGAATCTATTGGACTTAAGGTATCACTTCTTTTATCTTGTCTATCGCAAAATCAATTTCTTCCTTTGTAATGACAAGTGGAGGAGCAAAACGTATAGTATTTCCTTTTGTATCTTTACAAAGAATACCTTTTTTTGCTAATTGCTCGCAGATTGGACGCGCTGCTTGATTAAGCTCTAATCCTAAAAACAATCCACGACCACGAATCTCTTTAATCATTGGACTTTTAATCTTCTCTAATTCATTCTTAAAATACTCACCCAAAACATAGGAGTTCTCAACAAGTCCTTCTTCAATCAAAACATCAATGGCTGCAATACCACATGCTGCACCTAAAGGGTTACCACCAAAGGTGGAACCATGAGAACCTGGATTAAAGACGTCTAAGATTTCTTTGTTTGCTGCTACAGCAGAAATAGGATAAACACCACCACCTAAAGCCTTACCTAAAATATAAATATCAGGAACCACATCTTCCCAATCACATGCAAAGTTTTTACCAGTTCTTCCAAGGCCTGTTTGTATCTCATCAGCGATGAATAGCACCTTATTATCTTGACAACATTCATAAGCCATCTTAAGGAAACCAGCAGGGGGAATATTTATCCCTGCTTCACCTTGAATGGGCTCAATTAAAAGTGCAGCAGTGTTTTCATTGATAGCTTCTTTAAGTGCATCGATATCACCAAAAGGAATGGCTTTAAAACCAGGAGTATAGGGTCCAAAACCACGTCGTGCATTTTCATCATTTGAGAAAGAAATGATTGTGGTGGTTCGCCCATGAAAATTATTATGGCAAACAATAATCTCTGAAGTATTTTCAGGAATCTTTTTAATGTCAGTTGCCCAACGTCGTGCAGCTTTAATCGCTGTTTCAACTGCTTCTGCTCCAGTGTTCATGGGTAAGATTAAATCTTTTTTTGTGAACTCAGAAAGTTTCTTATAGAAAAGTGGTAATACATTATTTTCAAAAGCACGAGAAGTTAATGTTAATTTATCAGCCTGATCTTTAAGTGCTTGAATGATTTTTGGATGTCTATGACCATGATTCATGGCCGAATAAGCAGCTAGCATATCTAAATAACGATTGTTTTCTACATCTTCAACCCAGACTCCTTGAGCTTGTGCGATGACAACAGGTAAAGGATTATAGTTCTTTGCTCCATGTTGAAGGTTGATTTCGAGTAACTGTTTTGAATTTAACATAGTGTGATACCTTTCTATGTATGGTTAAATTATAACCTATTTGTTAATCAAAGAGTAACCACTCCAGTCACTAAAAAACTCTCTATTTTTTAAGAGAGTTTTCTATTTATTTCATTTAGCTATAATAATGAAAATTACTAATCTATCTAATTCCAACTTTTATTAAACTAATATCACCACTATTCAACACTACTTTAATATTCGTTTTGTTAGGCTTGATTATACTTGTTAAGGCATTTATGACTTTTTGATTGTCATTATCCAAATCTAGTTCAACATCTTCTTCATCCCAAGTAATGGTAAGTTTTGATGGTTTATGTACGATTAACTCAATGACTAAACTAAGAGATTGTTCTTCAATGATATTAAACCAATATCCTAAAGTTTCTGTTGGTTTCATGCGAACACACAACCAATCATCTTCAGCCCAACTCTCCCCAGCACCATGTTGGAAGTTAGGGCGAGTACGTGAACTATTTAAGAAAGTAATACCTCGTGAATCACTGATCCGATATCCAACATTAACATTGTCAACGACATGCGTTTTTGCCTTCTTATCCCAAGTATAGAATATTGCTGGCACATCAACTGGTGGACGACGAAACAGATAGTTCACAACATCATCAATGAGATCACAATGCTCAAGTTTTATGTTGTGAAGATACTCATTAAATATCTCATTCGCCTCAACACTACTTAAAGGTGTTTCATGTTCCATATATTCAACTAAGCGATTCCAATCTTTTGGTCTTTTGATTGAGGCCATAGAGTTGGTCGTATCCATTTTTTTATATGTCCAAAAGTTCCATGATATGGATAAATCTTCATACATAGCGAAAGCCCCTGAATACCACTCTTTATTGTTTTCGCCACCTTCACCCATGATAATAGGTACATCCCATTTTTCTCTTAAGTCAAGAAATGGTTGGATACTCTCAATGTCAGGACTATTCCAGTACTTATGAAATTGATACAACACATTATCATCAAGCTTGTGTGTGAAGATTGACCAATCCGTTGACCAATGAGCACCTTCAAGTGTAATCATGTGGTATGGATCAATCTTGCGAATCTCATTGATAAGTCTTTCATAAAAAGGATATATTCTATCTGTATATGTACCATGAAACTCAGGAACAGGTTCGTTTAACAAGTCATAACAAGCCACGATGGTTGAATCTTTATAGCGTTTTGCTAAGGCTTTCCAAATGAAAACTGTTAGATCTTGATAATCTGAATTAAAAAATAGTTCAGGAATATCATTAGGACTATCATCGATATTTGCTCCTGTTTGACCACCAGGGGCACTATGTAAGTCTAAGATGACATATAGTGATCTTTTCTCACACAAGTGAATTATCTTATCAATCATTTTCCAATGATGTTCATGCATTACATAATCTTCACTAATTAGAAATCGCCAATGTAAAGGAATTCTAATAGAATTAAACCCATCATTTGCAATCTTATTGATGTCTAACTCAGTAATGAAATGAGTATAGTATGATTCCCAAAACCTTAAAGCATCTTCATGTCCAATGAGTGATTCAATGACTTTTTCAATTTTCGAAGGACGATCACCTTGTTTTGGAAATTTCCACATATAGCCTTCAGGTAAAAGCCATCCCCCTAATCCAACACCTCTAAGAATAATGGGGTTCCCATTAATATCGATAACATCTTTGCCTTTTGTGTGTAAAAAATCAGTTTGCTTCATTGTTTTAATGCTCCTTCTGAAATTCCTTTTAGAATCCATTTCTGTAGAATAATATAGAATACGATAACAGGTAACATAGCCATTATAAGCACTGATAAAATAGATGGCCAGTCATTATTTCCATATTGACCAAACAAAATATTTGTTGATAACAAAATAGTATAGTTCTTACTGTTTGGTAACATTAATAATGGCAGTAAGAAATCATTCCACATCCATAAGGCATTAGTAATGATGATTGTAATTGTGATTGGTTTAAGTTGAGGGAATATGATTGAAAAGAAAAGTCTTAAGTCACTACAACCATCAATTCTTGCTGCTTCATCAAGTTCTACAGGAATTGATCGAGTAAATCCAGTATACAAGAAAATCGCCATCGGGACACCTAATCCAATGTAAATGATTCCTAATCCTATTAAGCTTCCTTGTATTTTGGTCACATTAGCAATCCTAACAAGTGAGATCATAATGGAATGAAAGGGGATAAGCATGGAAAAAACAAATAAGCCATAATAGAAGTTACTGAGCTTTGATTTAACTCTAGCAAGCTTATACGCTGCGATGGATGAAAACAATACTATTCCAGTACACCCAATGACTACAACTAATAGAGTATTAAAGAAACTACGTGTGAATTTAATCTTCTCAAATGCAACAACATAGTTTGACCACTTAAAGTTCTGAGGAATTGCTAGAATATTGGTTAATATCTCACCTTGTGTCTTACCTGAGTTAATAATCGCTAAGATTATAGGGGATAAACTAAACAAAGAATAAGTCACTAATATAAACAAAACTAGAATACTTATCCAAGCTTTCATCTTCATCTTAGTTTACCTCCTTTCGTCTCATAATAATAAGTTGTATTAACGTCACAACAAACACGATTAAAAAGAGAACCATTGATTTTGCACTTGCATACCCAAAGCGATTATTGAAACTGTAGGCTTCTTCAAAGATATTTAGTGCAATAACCTGTGTACTTCTTCCAGGGCCACCCCCTGTTAAGGAATACACCACATCAAACACCTTAAATGAGTTATTTAGTGTTACGAATATCCCGATTGTAATCGCAGGCATTATAGCAGGGAGTGTAATGTTTCGAAACACTTGAAATGTATTCGCGCCATCAATCATTGCTGCTTCTTTTAGATTCTTCGCAACGCCTTGAAGTGCAGCTACATAAATGATCATTAGATATCCAACTCCACCCCATAGTGAAACAATGATAATCGCAATGAAGCTATACTTTGGATCGCCAATCCACGAAACATTTAATGCTTCACTATTTAAGATATTTGCGATATAAGGTAAAGCACGCGTGAATATAAACATCCACATAAACCCACCAATAATCATACTTAACATATTTGGCATAAAGACTAGAGTTCTAAATAGGGTTTTTGTCTTTGTGCGTGTTTCAATGAGTAATGCAAGGATTAATGCGATGATATTTTGTAGGATCACCATTATTCCTACGAAGCGCAGAGTAAACAAGATGGAGTTAATGAAATTCTTGTCTTTGATTAACATTTCATAGTTTCTTAGTCCAATAAATTCATAATTTGGATTAAGACCATTGAAATTTGTAAAACTGTACCAAATACCACCAAATGCCGGAGCTAATGTAAAGACTGCATAAAATAGTAATGCCGGCAAGATGAATAGTGTTATGCTTTTATTTTTCTCTTTCATAACGCACCTATTTCTTAAAGTATTACAGGCCTATATGTATAGGCCTGTATATTGATTATCAATTATTCTAGTGAATTAGCCCAAACTTCATCGATTGTAGCAATGAATTCTGCTTTTGTTACTGTCTTAGCATAGTAGCTTTGAAGTAGTTTTGCTTGCTCTCCAGTAACTGCTCCAGGTAATGATAAGTCTCTGTAGCCTCTTCCAAGAGCGACATATGACATGGCTTCATCAGCCCAAGGGAATACTTCATAGTCATGGAACTTAGCAACTGGATTGAATTTTAATTCTTCAAATAAAGCTGATGATGCTTCTTTATCAAGAATGAAGTTTAATAATTCTAATGCAACATCTTTATTCTTACTAGTAGGGGATAATGCTAATGACGTAGAAACAGATAAGTTAATGAGTGATCCATTAACATTTTCACTGACTGGTAATGGTGCAGTTCCAATATTAATATTTGGATTAATGTCTAAGATTGCTTGTGCTTGCCATGTACCTTGTACCCACATTGCAGCTTTTCCTGCTGCAAAGTCAGCTGAAGCGGCAGCATTTCCAACTTCAAATGGTTTTTCAGTCCCATTATTCATAATGATGTCAATGATATCGAAAATCTTAGCAATTTCTGTATAAGATGCTGTTCCAGCATTCATTCTATCCACAAAGTCTGGTTTCTCACTTGTGACTACACCACCAATAGCTAATGCTGTCATTAATTGAGGAATCCATGATTCTTGAAATGCTAATAGGAAAGGTGTTTCTCCATTATCTTTAAGCACTTTTACAACATTATTCATTTCAGTAATCGTTTGAGGTGCTGTTAAACTATATTTTTCGAAGATATCTTTATTATATAAATATCCCCAAGCTAAGCTTTCTAAAGGAAGTGCAACGACTTTGCCATCATAAGTAACAATGTCTTTAACATTCTCAAGGAGTTCACTTGCGAAAGGTTGATTGGATAAATCACTTAGGTATCCAGCTTCATAATAACTTGGAATATCTGCAATCGCATGAAGTGTGAATAAATCAGGCGCATCATTGGTAGATAGTCTTGCTTTTAAAATTTGATCAGCTTGATCAGAAATTGGCATTTCCAAATCGATCGTTACATCGATATTCTTTTCTGCCAACATCTTAACTTTGAACTGTTCAAAATAGTCTTCAAACTGTTCTTGAAATCTTGGGAAAGTCATGAAGACTTTAAGAGTAACTTTACGCGGGGCATCATCTTGTGGCGCAGCACATGCGCTTAAACTTGCTACCAGCATAAAGCTAACGAGTAATAAAAGGATCTTTTTCATAGTTTACCTCCACTTTTATGTTAACTATACTGGAATTATAATGTAAGCGCTTAACCTCTACATTGGACAAAGTTTGCATGATTTATTGGACAATGTTGATATTTAGTGATTACTCTTATATTCGCCTGGTGTACATTGAAAGTGTTTCTTGAATTGTTTATAAAAATAGGAAATGTCTTCAAATCCTGTTATGAATGCAATTTCACGATAGTTGAGTTGTGATGTACTAATCAAATCAGCCGCATGATCCATCTTTTTCTTAAGAATATATTGGGTAACACTTTGTTGGTATTTTTTACTAAACAAGCGACTGACGTGTTCTTTGCTTACATAAAATGTTTCAGCCACATCATCGAGTGAAATAGGGTACATATAGTGTTGATCAATGAATTGCTTAATATCAATAATGTCTAAAGACGTTCTATCTTTTGGAATCGTGATATCATTTATCACTCTATCAAAGATTGGGTTAATCTGTTGAATCATTTCTTCTAGTGACTGAAAAACAAGATTTGGTGTATTAAGGGAGTAGTCAATGTTTTGTTGGTGTAGGTATTGTTGAAGTTGATCGAGCAAGTTATCTTTCAATTTCTTGATGAGTTCGGTACTGCTTAATTGTTTTTTAAATGTACTCACTTCACTCAAGACTTCATTCATCTTATTACTATTTTTTTTGATAATCGCAAGCTGTAGTCTTTTGATGATACTTAAGTAATCTAAGTGATCATGCTCATCTGTGAAAATACGATTAGAAGTCAATACTTTCTCATTCACTAAACTCAACTCATTAATGCATCGCTCAATGGCTGCATTAACATCTTCTTCTTTAATAGGCTTTAGTAAGTATTCAATGGCTTTACTATGAATCGCTTGTCGTAAGTAATCGTAATCATCAAACCCACTCATCACAATCGTCTTGATATGAGGATACTTACTTAGTTTCTTTAGTACTTGCAAACCATCAAGTCCTGGCATCTTCATATCGGTGATTACAATATCAGGTTTTAAGTTTTCAATTAGTTTTAATCCATCCAACCCGTTATCAGCTTCACCAACTAACTCAAGATTGAACTTCTCAAAATGAATTAGTTTTTTAACAACTTCTCTTGACCACATTTCGTCGTCAATAATAACTAATCTCATTTGTTTACCTCCTGAGTTTTATAGATTGTAAGTGATATGCATGTATATTCATTAAGTACAGTGTCAATTTCAAACTTATAGTTATTCGCATAAAGAAGTCTTAGGCGAGCATTAACATTTTTAAGTCCAATACCAAAGTTTTGACTAGGAACTAACGGGTTATGGTTTTTGATTTGCTCCAAAAGAAGATCTTTTTGCTGTAGACTCATACCTTCACCATTATCCCACACTGTAATTTCAAAATGGTCTGTGTGTTCCAATACTTTCACAACAAGTCTACCTCCAGTAACTCGCTTTGAAAGACCATGTTCAAAGGCGTTTTCGACAAGAGGTTGAAGTGTAAATTTAGGTATTAATAAATTAGATAAATCATCATCCATAAGAACTTCCACATTAATTCTGTCTTGAAATCTAAGTTTTTGAATGAATAAATAGTTCTCGGTATGTTTAATTTCATCGTGGATAGAGACTAAATCACTTCCACCAGAAACGCTATAGCGAAACATTTCTGCCATTGTATTCGCAATCCCATGAACTTCAGGAACATCTTGACTTAAGGCAATACCACCCATCATTTGAAGTGTGTTGTATAAGAAGTGAGGATTAATCTGTGCTTGAAGAGCTTTTAATTGAGCATTCTTTAATTCAATTTCGCTCTTATATTCTTGATCAATGAGGTTTCTAACTCTCGTCATAAGTACGTTGTAGCCTGTCTCAAGAAGACCAATCTCATTATTTTCATCAATGGTTCTGAGTTTAAACTCATCAATCTCTACACTTTTCATGGTGTTTGCTAAAGAAATGATTGGTTTGGTGAGTCGAGCAGAGAAAACATAAGAAAGATAAATTGCTAACATCACAAATGCTATAGATAATATCAAACCAATGAAGAACAATCGATTAATGACACTATCAATAATGCTTAGAGGAACAACTTTAATAATCTTTAGTAAACCACTTCTGATTGATGTTGAGAAGACTAAGTTATCTTCAAGTGTTTGATAACTGTCATCATAAGCAATTGTTGAATAAGATTTAAGTTCGTTTTCAATATTTCCTTTTTTAATCAATACTTCATCATCTTGGCCCAATACAAAGACACTACTATTTTCATCTATTTGCAAGATGTTGAATAATTGAGAGGAAACGGAATCCTTAAGTCTTATTGATATGTAACCAATCGTATGACGATCTTCGAATCGATTGATCTTTCGATGAATAATCACTCTATTATTGTGACTCTCAACATACATTGTTGCATCATCTCTAGAGAGAATATCACTCTGTGAACTGATTGGTGTTACAATCGAATTCTTAATTGAAAAATCTCTTTCACTTTCTGTGCTAGAAATTGATAAATCATCGATAAACAGAGAATTTGAAAAGTAGAATACATTCAGTAAGTCTCTCATGTAGTTGTATGATCTAAACTGAGTTTCTAATGAATCACTCGATGTTAATGCGAGGTTTTCATTAAGATCTGGATAAATTTGAATATTATTAAACAGCAAATCAGCTCTCAGATAAATATCATCAATGAGTTGATTTGCCCATTTTATCTGGCTTTGATTTGAATCAATGATTTCATTTCTTAATGCGTTTTGTAATGCGGTCGTAGAAAAAGCGATAACAATGAGAGTAGGAACAATCGTAAAAATACTTGTAAATATTGCGAATTTTACCCTAATGCTTAGATTTTTTTTCATTTGAAAAAATTATATCATAATCATCTTATGTATAAATGAACGATTTTTGTTCAACTTCAAAACTTATAAACTCATTTTGTATGCCTTATTGAAACTCTCAAATATTATATACATCATACTTACTCCTATTTATCAGATACTTAATTTAACAGAGATAATCATACTTTACTGACAAGATGAAAAGGAATATGATGGTCATAGGAGGAAGTATGAGAAAAAAAACAAAACGTATTAAGCGAAGTGTTGCTTGGATGATAGCACTATCGCTCTTAGTCATAACAACTAGTGTTGGAGGTTTCTTCTTTATCATGTCTGAATTAGAAAGAAATAATAACAACAATAACAATAACAACAATAACCAAGCAGAAATAGAAAAAGAAAAAGCACGAGAAGTGAAGCGAGTAGAACTCATTAATGAAGCCAATATATTGGTATCAGGTTATTACTATCAAGAAGCGATTGATCTACTAAAAAGTAATTCAGATATTTACAATGACAAAATGAAAAATGAAGTAAAGAAGATTGAAGACTTTGTTGCTGAGTTAAAACTATATACAGGACGTACTGAACAAGTCTTCTTTCACAGTTTGATTGTATATCCTGAATTAGCATTTGGACCTAACAGTTCTCAAGCTCAAGGATATAACTATTGGATGACGACTGAATTGGAGTTTCAACGCATGCTACCGTTATTAATGGAAAGAGGGTATGTGTTAGTTAGAATTAGTGATTTATATGAAGTGGATGCACAAGGTAATGTTTCCGGGAAAGAGCTTTATCTTCCAGATGGGAAGCGACCACTTTTAATGTCTGTTGATAATGTCGGATATCCTGAAGTAAGAAAAAAAGAAGGCTTTGCTTCACGATTAATTATTGATGCTAATAATGAAGTAACAGCAGTAATACGCAATCCACAGGGAGTTGAAATAGAATCAAGAACCGCAGAAGTCTTTCCTATAGTAGACGATTTTGTAAAAGAACACCCAGAGTTCTCATATCGTGGAGCAAAAGGAATGTTAGGGATTACAGGTAGCTGGGGTGTTATGGGATATGATCCAAAAATTGCATCCGAAGCTGCAACTGCGAAAGAAATAGCAGATCGCTTAAAAGAGTTAGGTTGGGAATTTGTTTCTCATAGCTACACTCATGCGGATGGCAAGTATTTTAGTGAAGATTCAACACTTGAAGGAGTGAAAGAGGACACGGAACTATTCAAGAAATGGATTGTTCCAATTATAGGGGATTCTAATGTGTTTATTGCTCCATTTGGGATAACTTTAAAAGGGGAGCTGTATCAGTATTTTATTGATGAAGGATATACATTCTATCTTAATGTTGACCGTCGCTCACAGCCAAAGATTATTGGTAAAAGTGTATTGATGCCTCGAATCAATTTAGATGGATTTGTAATGAACAAAGACAAAGCGTATATTACAGAGCATTTCTTTGATGTTGATAAAGTCTACGATTCACGTAGACCCGTATTTCAATAATTCAATAATGGACATTCATAAAATTATATTCATGAAGTGTAACTATTCTACACATTCTTGCATCTGAATTTACTAACATTAAAATAATCAAAGATGTCGAAAAAGATTACTTAAATGCACTTTATCATAAATTATAAGTTAAGATAACTTTTACTTATTATAGATATCACTTGTGATTTGAAGCAGGCATTCAGATCTATTAACTTGTGTGAATTTTTGTCAATCACTAAATACATTAAGTAATTTTTAATTGACGAGCGAACTATAGATTATTAAATCTTATCTTTAGATTTTTTTAAACAACATAAAATGCTTTATAACGGATAAGACCAATTAGTTTAAACGATGTAAAGTTGTAATGTTGCAATCACACTGATAAAATATTATAATATCAGTGTATATGGAACAGGGAGGTTCAAATGGATTATCGAGAAAAAATAATTAATTACCTCAAAGTCAGTAATGGAATCATTACAACACAAAACTGTAAAGAAGAAGGTATCCCCAGAATCTATCTTACAAGACTGATGAGAGAAAAAGTTATAACAAAGATTGATCGTGGAGTTTATAGTTCGAGTGTAAGTGATTATGATAGCTACTATTTTTTTCAACTTCGATATAAAAAAGTAGTATTTTCATATGAAACAGCACTTTATCTGCATGAGCAAACTGACAAAATTCCACAAATAATGGAAGTCAGTGTTCCTTATAGTTATAAAATCAATAATGTCCCCAATAACGTTAAAGTTTATTATGTCAAAAATGAAGTGGCTAAGCTAGGGATCTGTAATGTTGTCACTTCTTTTGGAAATGAAGTACGTGTTTACAATATGGAAAGAATAGTTTGTGATTTCATTGCAAATAAAAAGGATATAGATCCAGAGATATATATCAAGACAATTAAAAGCTTTGCAGCTTCAAAGAAAAATGATGTAAATAAACTATATGATTACGCTCAAAAAATGAAAATCGTAGATAAAGTAGGGAATACATTAGAACTGGTCTATGAATAAGGATAAGTTAACTGCATTATGTCATAAGATTGCTTCAGAAACAGGAGTAACCTTTAACTCTGTTTTAACATACTATTTTTTGGAAAATGTCTTAAAAATGTTATCTAAAAGTAGTTATAAAGATAGACTAATTTTTAAAGGGGGGTATATCCTTTCAAATATTGTTGGTTTAGATTCAAGAAGTACGATAGATATTGATTTGCTTTTCAAAGATGCAAGTTTAAGTAAGAATGATGTTCATATGATGTTTGAAAGTACTCTTAAACATAATGAATACACCAATATTGATTTTGAGTTATATGATGTTGATGAGATTAAGAAGGAAGATAATTATGGAGGATATAGAGTTAGAATCGTTTGCAAGTTAGAAAACATTCGCCAAGTTGTGCCAATTGATATTGGAACTGGAGATTTAGTAACATATCAACCCGTTGATTACGAGTATATAACGCTATTCCTAAATGAAAATTTAAACATTAAATCATATAATCTTGAAACGATGTTAGCTGAAAAACTGGAAACTATTTACTCTAAAGGGTTCTTAAATAGTAGGAGTAAAGATTTCTACGATGTGCACATCCTATTTCGTCTTAAGAAATCAGAAATAGATTTTAATAGATTACGGGTTGCTTGTGAAAGGACATTCTTACATAGGGCTACAACACTTAATTTTAGCAATCTAAAAGACTTAATAATTGCATTAAGTAAGGATAAAGGCTTCTATGATCGATGGGAAGCATATACTAGAAAAAACACTTATGCGAGTGATACAAAGTTATTAGATGTAATCAATAGTATTTATTTACTTGTAGATGAAATAGAAAAAGTTCAAAATTCTAGAGAAGGAAGTTAAATGTAGAATTAGGTTACAACTATCAAGTAGGATTTAAATCAAACTGCTTTGGTTAAAGAATATATTCATTTAGAAACTTTAGTCTTTGAGAATATATTGAATCGCTATACAACCTGGACCTCCTTGAGTGGTCATGGCTGGAGACAATAACAATTTGGTAACGTCAAGATTCTCAAAATTACTTTTTAGTCTTTCAATGAATTTGTCAGCAATATCTTCATTGTCTGAGTGAGAAACAAAGACTTTATGTCTACTTGAGACATTGTTTTTGTGCATGTCTGCAATGATACTATCAATGGCTTGTGTCCATGTACGTCCAACTCCAAATTTCTCTAGTTTTTCCATACCAGGACTATGATACACAATAGGTTTAATTTTTAGAAATCCACTCATTAATGCTGCCATAGCAGAGAGTCTTCCATTGCGTTTTAGGTAATTAAAATCTACCGGAATGAGGTAGGACTTACTTTCACTAATAAGATGATTAAGTTTGCTAATCATTTCTTCTGTATTCAATGAGTTTGCTAGTTCTGCTGCTTTTTCTACCATATAACCTTGTGTCCCAGCTAAAGTCTTGGAATTGAAGATGGTCATTTGTGGAAATTCATGAACTAAAGCAGCAGCTGAACTATAGGTAGAACTTAGACCTGATGTCATCGCAATGTAAATACCATCTTTGGCTTTTTCAAAGACTTCCATGACTTCTCCAATAGCAGGTTGTGAAGAAATAGGGGTTCCATCTGCAATTGCTTTGATAAAATCAGTGGTTGTTATATCAAAGTAATCTCTATAGTTCTTTCCCTTTATTTCAACTTGAAGTGCAATCAATGCAACGTCTAAGATGTCTGCTTTCTCTTTTGAAAGTAGCGATCCTGTATCTGTGAGTATTTTCATAAGGTATCTCCTTACAACCATTATAATTGAAAAACATTAAAAACATAAGACCTTTTAATTATAATAATTATGTGAAGTAATTTACATAATAAGAAAGAGATGTAGATTACGCTTTTTAGTAGCGAATTCATAAGAAACTCATGAAGTGTTTATCAATTAGAGATTCAATCTTTTTTGATTGGAGAGTTAGCTGAACTATAGATCATTGCAGATAGTTCAACCGGATATGTAGTTTCTGTTGTTCAAATATTTTTATTGTGTATTATTTTAAGTTAAGAGCATAAGTCTGATGTTATAAATGAAGTATAGAACAATGATTTTACTTTGCAATTAATCTAGTTATTCGTTCTTAGTGATTATCTTATTAATGCAAACAATATAAGAATCGATCCAACAAGAACAACACCTCCATTTATACTGACAATAAATGTATATTCATCAGAAGGTTTTGCAAAATTAAACTTCCAAGATATAAGTAAATCAATGAATTCAGTGGGTAAAAAAGTCGCAAATCCTCCAAGAAAAACTAAGATGATGAATATAAGAATAAGTATTATATTTTCCATTAATAAATAACTCCTTTAACATATTATAACTTACAGTTGTTTATAGTACATTAAAAGTGGTCCATTTTTCTGCAAGTTGCAGTTGAAAAAAGGACCACTTATTTTGTATTATCCTTCTTGTAGACTACAAGGAGGCAGAAAGGACATGTTGAGTTACATGAATA
>Ga0208242_100033_pt1 | contig 205679 bp, 184 predicted proteins | sample SubbioAug_CSW13A_FD_184825 | JGI IMG/M metagenome (GOLD analysis project Ga0208242, IMG submission 184825) | Serpentinite rock and fluid subsurface biosphere microbial communities from McLaughlin Reserve, California, USA - CR12Aug_CSW13A (SPAdes) | ecosystem: Environmental > Terrestrial > Deep... | reverse complement strand
GGTGCTGCGCTTCGAGCTGGAAAGCGGCGAGTACGTGCCCGGCGGCCAGAAGGCCGACGAGGTCTACGGCCGCATGCTCAGGAAGCCGGCCGCCGAACGCCTGAAGCTGCTGCGCAACAGCGAAGGGCCGCAGGGCCAGTTCCTGTGGGCCATCCTGCGCAACGGTTTTCACTACGCCGCGGTGCACCTGGCGTCCATTGCCGAGACTGCCCGTGATGTGGACCAGGCCATGCGCTGGGGCTTTGGCATGAAGCAGGGACCGTTCGAGCTCTGGCAGGAAGCCGGCTGGCTGGAAGTTGCGAAGATGATCCAGGAGGACATCGATGCCGGCAAGGCATTGAGCCGCGCACCACTGCCTGAGTGGGTGTTCAAGGGCCCGGTGGCCGAGGCCGGTGGTGTGCACACCGACCAGGGTTCGTGGAACCCTGCAAGGGGGGTGTTCGAGGCCCGCCGCAGCCTGCCCGTCTACGAGCGCCAACACTTCCCCGAGCTGCTGCTGGGTGAGGCCGGCCCGAAGTTCGAGACCGCCGGCACCACCATCCACGAAGACCGCAACCTGCGCACCTGGACGCTGGATGGTGAGGTGCTGATTGCCAGCATCAAGACCAAAATGCACACCCTCAGCCCCGAGGTTTGTGAAGGGATGATGGCTGCCATCGACCTGGCCGAGGCCGAGTACCAGGGCCTGGTGATCTGGTCGGGCGACGAGCCCTTCAGCGCTGGCGCCGATCTGCAGGCCCTGCTGCCCGCCTTCATGGCGGTGGGGGTGGCCGCGGTGGAAGACGCCGAAGGCTTCATGCAGCAGATGATGCTGCGCCTGCGATATGCCAACGTGCCGGTCATCAGCGCCATGCGCGGCCTGGCGCTGGGGGGTGGCTGCGAACTGGCGGTGCACAGCGCCCGGCGTGTGGCCCACATGGAAACCTACGTCGGCCTGGTGGAAGTGGGCGTGGGCCTGATCCCGGGCGCCGGCGGCCTGACCTACATTGCCCGCCGTGCGGCCGAAAACGCGAAGACCTCCACCGGCAAGGACCTGCTGCCCTTCCTGACCGAAGGCTTTACCGCCGCGGCCATGGCCAAGGTCGGCACCAGTGCCATCGAGTCGCGCGCCATCGGCTACCTGCTCGATTCGGACCTGATCGTCCCGCACAAGGACGAGGTGCTGCACGTCGCCATCAACGAGGCCAAGTCCCTGTTCAAGGGTGGCTACCGTGCGCCACACAAGCGCCTGTTCCCGGTGGCCGGGCGCGACGGCAAGGCGACCATCCTGGGCAGTCTGGTCAACATGCGCGACGGCGGTTTCATCAGCCAGCACGACTTCCACATTGCCGGCCTGATCGCCAACGTGGTCTGCGGAGGTGACGTCGAGCCTGGCACGCTGGTCAGCGAGGAATACCTGATGACGCTGGAGCGCCGGGCCTTCTGCGCCCTGATCGAGCACCCCAAGACCCACGAGCGCATCCTGGGCATGCTCAACACCGGCAAGCCGGTCCGGAACTGAGGTACCGAACATGAAACAGATCCAAGACGCCTATATCGTCGCCGCCACCCGCACGCCCATTGGCCGTTCTCACAAGGGCTCGTTCAGGCACCTGCGGCCGGACGACCTGCTGGCCCATGCGCTGCGTTCGGCCATGGCCCAGGTGCCCGGCCTGGACCCCAAGGCGGTGGAAGACGTGATTGCCGGTTGTGCCATTCCCGAGGCCCAGCAGGGCCTGAATGTGGCTCGCATTGGTGCCATCCTGGCCGGTCTTCCCAACAGCGTGGGTGGCATCACGGTCAACCGCTTCTGCGCCTCGGGCCTGTCGGCCGTGGCCATGGCGGCCGACCGCATCCGCGTCGGTGAGGCCGACGTGATGATTGCCGCAGGCACCGAGAGCATGAGCATGGTGCCCATGATGGGCAACAGCCCCAGCCTCTCCCCCACCATCTTCCGCAACACCGACGACATCGAGAGCTACGGCATCGCCTATGGCATGGGACTGACGGCCGAGAAGGTCGCGCAGCAGTGGAAGGTCAGCCGCGACGCGCAGGACGCGTTCGCGGTGCAGTCGCACCAGCGCGCCGTGATCGCCATGAAGAACGGCGAGTTCAGCGACGAGATCACGCCGGTGGACGTGATCGAGCGCAGCGTGGACCTGGACTCGGCCGAGGTCAGCACCCGCAGCCGCACCGTCAGCCTGGACGAGGGCGCCCGCCCCGACACCACGCTTGAAGGTCTGGCCAAGTTGCGCACGGTGTTCGCTGCGCGTGGTTCTGTGACCGCCGGCAACAGTTCGCAGACCAGCGACGGCGCGGGTGCGCTTATCCTGGTCAGCGAGGCCGCCCTCAAGCGCTACAACCTCACACCATTGGCGCGTTTCGTCGGTTACGCCAGCCGCGGCGTGCCGCCGCACATCATGGGCATTGGTCCGGTCGAGGCCATTCCGGCTGCGCTGAAGAATGCCGGGCTCAAGCAGGACGACATCGACTGGTTCGAACTGAATGAAGCCTTTGCGGCGCAGTCGCTGGCGGTCATGAACACCCTGGGCCTGGACCCGGCCAAGGTCAACCCCATGGGCGGCGCCATTGCCCTGGGCCACCCGCTGGGTGCCACCGGGGCCATCCGTTCGGCCACCGTGGTGCACGCACTCAAACGCCACAACAGGAAATACGGCATGGTGACGATGTGCGTGGGCATGGGGCAAGGGGCCGCCGGAATATTCGAAAGGGTCTGACGACCCACCCCCGCGCCGCGATCAGGCGTGTCTTGCAGACCGCGGCAGCGTCACAGCCGCTGCCACTTCGGGCTGTCCGAGTCTGTGCAGGCAGACTCGGAGCCGCAGCCCTCAGCCCCCTGAAAGGGGGCGGCACTGGCGGCCCGGCAAAGCCGGTTCCGCGGTGCCCTGGACAAAGACACTTCGTCACCCGGAAGACTGGGATTCGTTGACGGTACCTGCAAACTACTGGAATGAGCACACACGTCTTCGACCAGGCCATTGCGCTGACCGCCACGGGTGATGGCGCCTACGCCGGCGCCACCTCACCGGCCTATGCCAACATGATCGGGCCTTACGGCGGCATCACCGCTGCCACGGTGCTCAACGGTGTGATGCAACACCCGGCGCTGCTGGGTGAACCCTTGTCGCTGACGGTCAATTTCTGTGCGGCTGTGGCCGATGGCGCATTCGAGCTGAGTGCCCAGCCTGTGCGCACCAACCGTTCGACCCAGCACTGGGTCATGTCGCTCACCCAGGCCGATGCGTCGGGTGAGCGGCAGACCGTGGTCACCGCCTCGGCCGTGACGGCGGCCCGTCGCGACACCTGGAGTGTGGATGACGAGCCCATGCCCGAGGTGCCGGCGCCGCAGGATGTGTCGCCCTACACCGTACCCAGTCCGGTCGAATGGATTCGCCGCTACGAGATGCGCCCGCTTGAAGGGGCCATTCCCAGCGAGTGGGACGGCAGTGGCAGCGGCAGTCTGTCGCGCCTGTGGTTCAGGGACGCTCCTGCGCGTCCGCTCGACATGTGCGGCCTGGCAGCGCAGGCCGACGTCTTCTTTCCCCGCATCTGGTTGCGCCGCGCCACCCGGGTGCCAGCCGGCACGGTGTCCATGACGGTCTACTTCCATGCCGGTGTGGCGCAACTGGCCGAATGTGGTCATGGCTGGACGCTGGGGCAGGCGCGAGCCCAGGCGTTTCGCAACGGCTATTTCGACCAGACAGCCCTGCTGTGGAGCGAGAGCGGGCACCTGTTGTGCAGCACGCACCAGGTGGTGTACTTCAAGGAGTAGGGTCGGTCAGCACCGACGTCAGGGCCTGCCCAGCAGCAGGTACAGACCCGTGTATCCCTTCGGGGCATGCACCAGACCCAGGTAGAAGGGGCCGACCCCCGTGTCTGCACCCAGGAACAGGCTGGTCCCCACGCGCAGGCGGTCGCCGCTGATCTCGGTGCGTCGCACCCAGGCGTTGCCCAGCTCCAGCGATCCCCCCAGGAACAGGGCCCGGGCCACGCCCACGTTCCATGGCATGCGCTGGTAGTAGGTCAGGCGACCGAAAGCCAGGTAGTTGCCGCTGACCTGGCCGACGCGGTAGCCCGAGAGCTGTTGAAATCCACCGAGCGAAAACTCGTCGATCGCGCCAATCGGCACCGGGTTGGCCAAGGCCAGCCGCAGCCCGAAGTTGAGGGTGTGCGCATCCCATGTGTGTGCCGAGGTGAACTGCGTGTCCATGCGGACAAAGTCCCGGCTGGTGCGGCTGTTCTCCCGCAGGCGGCCATGGATGAGCTCGCTGCGCAGGCGGTGACCTTCCGACGGGAAATTGGCATAGTCGAGCTGATCCGACACGAAGGCCAGGCGAAGACCGGCTTCCCGCCAGCGCTGGGTGCCGGTGGGCAGCCGAAGGCCCGCCACGCGGTCGCTGACGATGTCGGGGGTGGCACGTCGCGCCCAAGCCACCAGGCCGGCGCGGAACTCGCCGATGTTGCCCTGCAGGCCCAGCGGCCAGCCCACGTCGGCGCCGACCTTCAGGCCGCGTCGCTTGCCGATGGCCACCGCCTTGCCGCTTTCGTCGAACAGGTCGATGCGCTTGAGTTCGGCGTCGGCCCAGGCCGCGACGAACCAGTCTTCGGCAATGTCCACCGGCTGGTAGAACTCGGTGAATGCGCCCAGGGTTTCGCCCAGTTGAATCCGGTTGCGCCACTCGGCGCCGCGCGAGTTGATCCAGTGCTGGTTGTGGCTGATGCGCAGGTTGAAGGCACCCTGGCCATCGAAGTCGGTGCGCAGGTCCAGCCCGACGCGGAAATAGTTCGGGCCCCAGCGGTTCTCCTGCAGGCTCACCACCAGCTCTTCGTTGCGGCTGCTGCCCAGGCGTTGCAGGCGGTAGTCGACCTGCTCGTAGTCGCCGGTGGCGGCCAGGCGCTGCAGGTCGGTTTCGATGCGCTGCACATCGATGGGCTGTCCTGGCTCGGTGTCCATCAGCTGCGACAGGCGTCGGGTCTGCGCCGGGTCCACCCCTTCGAAGCGCATGGCCCCGATGTGACCGGCGTGGACCAGGGCGGTGTCGAAGATGGCCTGACGTTGTGCCCGCCATTGGCGGTAGGCCTCGGGCGACACGGCCAGTCGCGCCAGTTCGCTCAGGGCCGAGCGGGCGTGCTCCGTGCCGATGCGCACCAGGTCTTCGGCGCGGTCGAAGTCGGCCGAGGTGAGCTTGCCCAGGTCGGGTTGCAGCAGCACATCGGCCGGCGTGAGGGTGGCGATACTCGCCTTGACGTTCTGCTCGGTCAGGATGTTGACCATCTGCGCCGTGATCCCCAGCAGGCTGACCAGGCTGTCACGTCCGGCCAGCGGCGTGCCGATGTTGACCGCGATCACCACATCGGCACCCATGCGCCGGGCCACGTCGATCGGCAGGTTGTTGACCAGTCCGCCATCGCCCAGGATGCGTCCGTCCATTTCCAGCGGAGAGAAGAAACCCGGCACCGACATGCTGGCGCGCAGCGCACCAGCCAGGTCGCCGTGCTCCAGCACCACCGCTTCGCCGGTCTCCATGTCGGTGGCCACGGCGCGAAACGGGGTGGGCAGGCCGTCAAAGCTGGCCAGGTGCCGCGATGGCAGGGCGTAGCGGCGAAGCATGGTCTCCAGCGCGCGGGTCGACACCGCACCCGAGGGCAGGCGGAACTCCCCGTCCCGAAAACCCAGCCGCAGCACCGGCGAGAGCAGGAAGTCCTCTTCCTTGCGGCGCTGCGACAGCAGCTGCCGCGGCTCGCGGGACTCGAACAGGCCGCCCCATTCGAGGTCCAGGATCTCGCGTTCGATCTCGTCCGGCGTCATTCCGCTGGCGTACAGGCCGCCGATGATGGCGCCCATGGAGGTGCCGGCAATCACATCCACCGGCACGTTGGCCTCCTGCAGCACCTTGAGCACCCCCACGTGGGCGAGGCCACGTGCCCCGCCGCCGGAGAGCACCAGGCCGATGCGGGGTCGCTCCGCCGGTGTGGCCGCAGAGGTGGTCTGCGCCGGTGCCGTGGACGGCCAGCACAGGCTCAGGGCCAGGCTGCCGATGGTCAGCAGGCCGCGGAGGGGGGCAAGCAGTTTCATGTCGTCGGTCGCGAGTGGAACCGGCGCCAGTTTAGGGGGCGGCGCCTTCCCGCGCACAGGGTGTCGCCAATGGGTATGTCACTCCAGACAGCGCCGCCGCATCGTGCTAACGTGCGGCGCTTGAATCAACCCCAGTCTTCAAGCCCATCATGAGCGACATCCTTGTGCACACCGAAGACGGCGTCACCACGCTGACCTTCAACCGTCCCGACAAGAAGAACTCCATCACCGCGGCCATGTACGCCAGCCTGGCCGACGCGCTGGAAGCGGCCGCTGCCGATGACAGCGTGCGCTGTGTGGTGTTCCAGGGCAACGAGACCACCTTCAGCGCAGGCAATGACATTGCCGACTTTCTGAACAACCCGCCGGCCACCACCGACTCGCCGGTGTTCCGTTTCCTGCGCGGCATTGCGCAGTTTCCCAAGCCGGTGCTGGCCGCCGTCTGCGGCCCGGCCGTGGGCATCGGCACCACCCTGCTGTTCCACTGCGACCTGGTGTATGCGGGTGACAACGCCGCCTTCTCCATGCCCTTCGTGAACCTGGGCCTGTGCCCCGAAGCCGCGTCCAGCCTGCTGGTGCCGCAGATGTTCGGCTACCACCGTGCGGCCGAGGCGCTGCTGCTGGGTGAGCCCTTCATGGCCGAGGCCGCGCTGGAAGTGGGCCTGGTCAACCGTGTGGTGCCGCCCTCCGAAGCGGCTGCCGTGGCCCAGCAGGCGGCGCGCAAGCTGGCGGCCAAGCCGCTGAGCTCGCTGGTGGCCACCAAGCGGCTGATGAAGCAGGGCCAGATGAAGCAGGTCATGACCGTCATGGCCGAAGAAGGCGAGCAATTCGGCCGCATGCTGCGCGAACCGGCCGCGCGCGAGGCCTTCAGCGCCTTCATGGAGCGGCGCAAGCCCGACTTCTCCAAGGTCTGACCCCGGGCGCAGCCGCAACGGCGCTGACGCTCCCGGCCGCGCGCTGCCGCGGCTTTCCCCCACGCACGCCACAGACGCGGCCAGGCCCCCATCGGGCGCAGCGGCCGTGCGCCGCCGCTTGCGCTTCAGTTCGAGTTACGAACCTCAGATTTCTTAAGACACTGGGATAAATACCTAGACAAATTCTGAGGTGCGTACCTCAAAATTTCGTCATGGACGGAAAGAACAGCCCCAAAGAGCGCGCCACACTGGAAGACGTGGCCCAGGCGGCACAGGTCAGCCTGGCGACCGCCGACCGGGTGTTGAACAAGCGCCCCGGGGTGCGGGCGGCCACCGTGGCCCGGGTGAACGACGCGGTGCGCCGCCTGGGCTACCGGCCTGACCCGTCTGCCGCCAAGCTGGCACGCGCCCGGTTGCGGCGGGTGGTCTTTCTGCTGCCTGCCGGCGCCAACCGCTTCGTCGGCATGCTGGGTGAACAGGTCGAAGCCAACCTGGAGTGGATGCGCGACCAGCGCGTCGGGTCCACGGTGCTGGCGGTCAACGTGTTCAACCCGGCCGAACTCGCCAAGGCCCTGCTGGCCCAGGCGGGCCAGTGCGACGCAGTGGTGGTGATGGGCATGGACCATCCGCTGGTGCGCTCGGCCATTGACCAGCTCACCCAGGCCGGCACCGTGGTCATCACGCTGGTGTCGGACGTGCCCTCGTCCACACGGCAGCACTACGTGGGCATTGACAACACCGCCGCTGGCCGCACTGCGGCCACCCTGGTAGGCCGCTTCGTCGGCCGCCACAGCGCCAAGGTGGCCGTCATCGTTGGCAGCCTGGCCCTGCGCGACCACGCCGAACGCTACTTCGGCTTCAACCAGGTGATGGCGCAGGAGCACCCCCATCTGTCCGTGCTGGCGCCGCTGGAAGGGCAGGACGATGCGGTGCAGAACGAGGCCCTGACACGGCAGTTGCTGGCGGCCCACCCGGACCTGGCCGCCATCTACAGCGTGGGTGCGGGCAACCCCGGCATCAGCTCGGCCCTGTGCGCGGCCGGTCGTGCGCACGACACCGTCTTTGTCGGCCACGAGCTCACCCCCGCTTCGCGTGCCGATCTGCTCAACGGCACCATGGACGCGGTCATCAACCAGGACGCCGGTCACGAGATCCGGTCTGCCCTTCGGGTGGCGCTGGCGCAGTGGTCACAGGAGCCGGTGAACGCGGACCAGGAGCGCATCCGCATCGACATCTACCTGAAGGACAACCTGCCGTGATCACCCTGGGCCTGGACCTGGGCACCTCCGGCCTGAAAGCCCTGCTGCTGGACGGCGACACCCCGCTGGCCACGGCCACCGCGCCGCTGACCGTGCAACGGCCTGCGCCCGGCTGGTCCGAACAACACCCGGCCGACTGGTGGCGGGCCACTGAGCGTTGCCTGGATGAGCTGGCGGCCACCCACCCTCGGGCGCTGGCCGCCGTGCGGGGCATCGGCCTGTCCGGCCAGATGCACGGCGCCACGCTGCTGGGCGCGGACAACGAAGTGCTGCGCCCCTGCATGCTGTGGAACGACGCGCGCAGCGGCCCGCAATGTGTGGAGCTGGAGCGGCCTGCACTGAACCTGCGCGGGTTGACCGGCAACCCGGCCATGGCCGGTTTCACCGCCCCCAAGCTGCTGTGGGTGCGCGAGCACGAGCCCGAGGTGTTTGCGCGCGTGGCCAAGGTGCTGCTGCCCAAGGCCTGGCTGCGCTGGAAGCTCAGTGGCGAGTTTTTTGAAGACATGTCCGACGCCTCCGGCACCCTGTGGCTGGACGTGGCGCGGCGCCGCTGGTCGCACGACCTGCTGGCCGCCTGCGGCCTGAGCGAAGCCCACATGCCCCGTCTGGTGGAAGGCACGGAGCCGGCCGGCCAGCTGCGGGCCGAGTGGGTGCGGCGCTGGGGCTTCGAACAGGCACCGGTCATTGCCGGTGGCGCGGGCGACAACGCCGCCGGAGCCGTGGGTGTGGGCGCGGTCAGGCCGGGTGATGCCTTTGTCTCGCTGGGCACATCGGGTGTGTTGTGGGCCACCACCGCCGGCTTCGCGCCTGCCGCGCACCAGGGTGTGCACGCCTTCTGCCACGCCTTGCCCGGCCTGTGGCACCAGATGGGCGTGCAGCTCTCGGCCGCCGCCTCGCTGGCCTGGTGGGCACGGACCCACGGCGTGAGCGAACTCCAGCTGCTGCAAGAGCTCGATCAAACCCCGAGGCCACCGGCCGGGTGCTGGTTTCTGCCCTACCTGTCGGGTGACCGCACGCCACACAACGACAGCAAGGTGCGCGGCGGTTTCCTGAACGTCTCGGCCGACACCGAACGCACCGACATGACCCAGGCGGTGCTGGAGGGCGTGGCCTTTGCGTTCCGCGACGCACGCGACGCACTGGCCTGCGCGGGCACACCGCTGCGCGAAGCCGACCTGCTGGGCGGTGGCGCACGCTCGGCGCGCTGGAGCCAGATCCTGGCCGATGTGCTGGGCATGCACCTGCACCAGATTGAAGGGGGTGAACACGGTTGCGCGCTGGGGGCGGCCCGGCTGGGTCGTGCCGCTGCTGGTGGCGACACCGGTTTCAGCAAGCCCCACCGCCTGCGCAGTTTCGAACCCGATCCGCAGCGCGCCGCGTTCTATGGCCAAGCCCATGCGCGCTGGCGCACCCTCTACGGCCTGGCCCGGGAGGTGTCCACGCCGCCACCGACAGCCGCCGGTCGCTCAATGGGGCACTGACCCGCTGCCATCTTTCAACGTCACACACAAGAGCACCTTCAACATGAACCCAACCCAGACCCTGGCCCCCAGGCAGGCAGCCCAGAACGACGCCTACTTCTCCTTCCGGGACCCGTTCGTGTTCCGGGGGGAGGGCTTCGTGCCCACCACCGCCGAACCCTTCGCCTACCAGTACTACGACAAGAACCGCCTGGTGCTGGGCAAGCGCATGGAAGACCAGCTGCGCTTTGCCACCTGCTACTGGCACAGCTTTGGCTGGGGCGGCACCGACCCTTTCGGTGAGCCCAGCTTTCTGCGGCCCTGGCACGGTGCGGGCGACCCCATGGGGCAGGCCCTGCGCAAGGCCGATGTGGCCTTCGAGCTGTTCCGCCTCATCGACTCGCCTTTCTTCACCTTCCACGACCGCGACGTGGCTCCCGAGGGCGCCACGCTGCGCGAGTCCAACGACAACCTCAAGCGCATCGAGGCGGTGTTCGAACGCAAGATGGACGAGACCGGCGTCAAGCTGCTGTGGGGCACGGCCAACCTGTTCGGCAACCGCCGCTACATGGCCGGCGCCGCCACCAACCCCGATCCCGACGTGTTTGCCTACGCAGCCGCGCAGGTCAAACAGGTGCTGGAAATGACGCACCGTCTGCGGGGCGCCAACTACGTGCTGTGGGGCGGCCGCGAAGGCTACGAAACCCTGCTCAACACCGACCTCAAGCGCGAGCTGGCGCAGCTGGGCCGCTTCCTGAACCTGGTGGTCGAGCACAAGCACAAGATCGGCTTCAAGGGCCAGATCCTCATCGAGCCCAAGCCGGCAGAGCCCACCAAGCACCAGTACGACTACGACGTGGGCACGGTCTACGGCTTCCTGAAGGCCCACGGTCTGGAGAGCGAGGTCAAGGTCAACCTGGAGCAGAACCATGCGCTGCTGGCCGGTCACACCTTCGAGCACGAGATTGCGCTGGCCGGCGCCTTGGGCATCTTCGGTTCGCTGGACATGAACCGGGGCGACGAAATGCTGGGCTGGGACACCGACCAGTTCCCCAACAACCTGCCCCAGGTGGCCATGACGATGTACGAGGTGCTCAAAGCCGGCGGCATCGGCCAGGGCGGCCTGAACTTCGACGCCAAGCTGCGCCGCCAGTCCATCGACCCCGACGACCTGGTCTGGGCCCACGCCACCGCCATGGACCTGTGCGCCCGCGCCCTGCTGGTGGCCGAACGGATGATCGAAGACGGTGCGCTGCAGCAGCATGTACAGACCCGCTACCAGGGCTGGGACACGCCACGTGGACGCGCCATCTTGCAGGGCGAGCGCACCCTCGAAGCCCTGGCGCGCGAGGTGGAGACCGAGAGCCTGGAGCCCCGGCCGGTCTCGGCCCGGCAGGAGCGGCTGGAGCACCTGGTCAACGGCTACTTCTGAATTTCAGACACAAGCAAGGAGACAACACCATGGCCACCAACATCAAGGGACCCGGCATCTACCTGGCGCAGTTTGCCAGCGACACCGCTCCGTTCGACTCCTGGGCCTCCATCACACAATGGGCCGGCAGCCTGGGCTTCAAGGGCGTGCAGATCCCGTCATGGGACAAGCGCATCTTCGACATGGACCTGGCCGCCGAATCGCAGACCTACTGCGACGAGATCGCTGGCGTGGCGCGCGAAAACGGCGTGGAGATCACCGAGCTGGGCACCCACCTGCAGGGGCAGCTGGTGGCGGTGCACCCGGCTTATGACGAAGCCTTTGACGGCTTCGCGCCCGAGTCGGTGCGCAAGAACCCCCAGGCCCGACAGGCCTGGGCGGTGCAGCAGATGAAGCTCTCGGCCAAGGCCTCGCAGCGCCTGGGTCTCAAGAGCAACGTGAGTTTCCCGGGCGCGCTGGCGTGGCCGTTTCTGTACCCCTGGCCGCAGCGCCCGGTCGGCCTGATCGAAGCCGCGTTCGACGAACTGGCCAAGCGCTGGCTGCCCATCTTCAACGCCTTTGAAGACGCCGATTGCAACGTCTGCTTCGAGCTGCACCCGGGCGAAGACCTGTTCGATGGCACCACCTTCGAGATGTTTCTGGAGCGTGTGAACAACCACGCCCGCTGCTGCATCAACTACGACCCCTCGCACTTCCTGCTGCAGCAGCTGGACTACCTGGCATTCATCGACATCTACCACGAGCGCATCAAGGCGCTGCACATCAAGGATGCCGAGTTCCGCCCCACCGGCCGCCAGGGGGTGTATTCGGGCTACCAGCCCTGGGTGCAGCGCGCCGGGCGCTTCCGTTCGCTGGGTGACGGGCAGGTGGACTTCGGTGCCATCTTCTCCAAGATGGCCCAGTACAACTACGACAGCTGGGCCGTGCTGGAGTGGGAGTGCTGCCTCAAGCACCCGGAAGCCGGTGCCGCCGAAGGCGCGGAGTTCATCCGCCGCCACATCATCCGCGTGACCGAAAAAGCCTTTGACGACTTTGCCGGCGGCGCCACCGACCCGGCGCAGCTGCGCCGCATGCTGGGTCTGCAGGGGAGCACGCAATGACCATCGAAGCCGGATCCACAGCGGAAGGCGCAGGCCGCCGCATCCGCCTGGGCATGGTGGGTGGTGGTGAGGGCGCCTTCATTGGCGCGGTGCACCGCATTGCCGCCCGGCTGGACGACCACTACGAACTGGTCGCCGGTGCCCTCTCGTCCACGCCGGAGAAGGCCCTGCGTTCCGCGCAGGCCCTGGGCCTGGCCCGCGCCTACCCCGACTACCGCACCATGGCGCGCGAAGAAGCCGCCCGCGGTGCCGACGGCATTGAAGCCGTGGCCATCGTCACCCCCAACGACCAGCACGCCCCCGCCGCCGAGGCCTTTCTGCAGGCCGGCATCCACGTCATCTGCGACAAACCGGTCACCACCACCCTGGCCGAGGCGCAGCGCCTGCGCGAGCTGGCCCGTGCGCGTGGCCGGGTGCTGGCCGTGACCTACAACTACACCGGCTACCCCATGGTGCGCCACGCCCGCCAGCTGGTGCGCGAAGGTGCGCTGGGCACGTTGCGCGTGGTGCAGGTCGAATACGTTCAGGACTGGCTGACCGAAGCGCTGGAGTCCAGCGGGCAGAAGCAGGCCGCCTGGCGCACCGACCCGGCCCGTGCCGGCGCGGGTGGCTGCATCGGCGACATCGGCACCCACGCCTACCAGCTCGCGGCCTTTGTGAGCGGTCTGAAGACACAGTCGCTGTGTGCCGAGCTCAACGCCTTTGTGCCCGGCCGTGCGTTGGACGACAACGTGCAGGTCATGCTGCGCTTTGCCGGTGGCGCGCGCGGCATGCTCTGGGCCAGCCAGGTGGCGCCCGGCAACGAGAACGGCCTGCGCCTGCGCCTGTATGGCGACAAGGGCGGCCTGGAGTGGCGCCAGGAGCACCCCAACCAGCTGCACTGGTCACCCTTTGGCCAGCCCACCCAGGTCATCTCGCGCGGTACCGGTGCCGCCAACGCCGCGGCTGCGCGCGTCACCCGCCTGCCCTCGGGCCATCCCGAGGGTTACCTGGAGGGCTTTGCCACCATCTACGCCGAGATCGCGCAGGCCCTGCGTGCCGCACGCGACGGCACGGCCATCGCACCCGAGGTGGTGTTCCCCACCATCGAAGACGGCGTGCACGGCATGGCCTTCATAGAAGCCGCGGTGCGCTCCTCGGCGCAAGGCGGCCAGTGGGTGGGGGTGGAGGCGTGAGCCTGGGCGTGCGCTTCAACGAGGTCGTCAAAGACTTCGGCCCGGTGCGTGTGCTGCACGGCGTGAGCTTTGAGCTGGCGCCCGGGCGCATGGTCGGGCTGCTGGGCGAGAACGGTGCGGGCAAGTCCACCCTCATGAAAATCCTTTCCGGCTACGAAACGCTCAGCGGCGGCAGCCTGGAGGTCGATGGCCAGGTGCGCCGATTTGCCAGCTCGCGTGAGGCCGAAGAGGCCGGCATCGTGCTGATTCACCAGGAGTTCAACCTGGCCGATCACCTCACGGTGGCGCAGAACATCTTTCTGGGGCGCGAGCTGCGCCGCGGCTGGCTGCTGGACGAAGCCGGCATGCGCCGCGCCGCACGCGAGGTGCTGCAGCAGGTGGGGCTGGACATCGACCCCGACACCCGCGCGGGCGACCTCATCGTGGCCGAGAAACAGCTGGTGGAAATTGCCAAGGCGCTCTCGCGCCACGCGCGCCTGCTGGTCATGGACGAGCCCACCGCCACACTCACCCCGTCAGAGACGCAGCGCCTGTTCGATGTCATTGCCCGGCTGCGCAGCCAGGGCGTGACCATTGTGTACATCTCGCACAAGCTCGACGAGGTCGAGCGCGTCACCGACGAGATCGTGGTCATGCGCGACGGCCGCTTTGTCATGCATGGCGCCACGGCCGACCACACCCGGCAACAGATGGCCACCCTCATGGTCGGCCGCGAGCTGTCCGACATGTACCCGCCGCGCATCACGCCGCCGCCGGCCGAGCCCCTGCTGTCGGTGCGTCACCTGACCGTGCCCGGCTGGGCCCGCGACGTGAGCTTCGACGTGCGCCCTGGCGAGATCCTGGGCTTTGCGGGCCTGGTGGGTGCCGGTCGCACCGAACTGTTCGAAGGCCTGCTGGGCCTGCGCCCGCGCAGCGGTGGCGAGGTGCTGCTGGCCGGGCGTGCGGTGAACTTCAAGAGCCCGGGCGAAGCCGCCCGCCAGGGCATGACCTACCTGAGCGAGGACCGCAAGGGCTGCGGCCTGCACATCCGCATGTCCCTGCAGGAAAACCTCACCCTCATGGACCTGGACCGCCACGCCCACCCCCTGCTGGACCCCCGCTCCGAGCGCCGCGCGCTGGAGAAGGCGGTGGCCGAATTCGGCATCCGCACCGGCTCGGTCGACGCACCGGCCGGCTCGCTGTCCGGCGGCAACCAGCAGAAGCTGGCCATTGCCAAGGTCCTGCAACCCGACCCCCGCGTGGTGGTGCTGGACGAACCCACGCGCGGCGTGGACGTCGGCGCCAAGCGCGACATCTATTTTCTGGTCCAGCGCCTGGCGGCAGAGGGGCGCGGCGTGGTCGTGATCTCTTCCGAGCTGATGGAGCTGATCGGCCTGTGTCACCGCGTGGTGGTGATGCGTGCCGGTGCCGTGCAGGCCACGCTGGACGCAGACCACCTGACCGAAGAGGAGCTCATCGCCCATGCCACCGGCACTCACTGAAACCATGCAGCAGCCCGCCACCCCCCTGCGCTCGGGCAAGCCGGTGCGCCAGCACCTGCGTGATGCGGGGCCCATCATCGGCCTGGTGCTGCTGTGCCTGGCCGGCACCCTGCTCAACCCGGACTTCGCCACCTGGGACAACGCCATGAACGTGCTCACCCGCACGGCCTTCATCGGCATCATCGCGGTGGGCATGTGCTTTGTCATCATCTCCGGTGGCATCGACCTGTCGGTCGGCTCCATGGCCGCGCTCATTGCCGGCTGCATGATCATGGTGATGAACTGGGTGGCCCCGCTGGTGGGCAGCCCGGTGGCGGCGGTCATGGTGGGCATGGTCATTGCACTGTGCCTGGGTGCGGCCTTTGGCCTGGCGCACGGCCTGCTCATCACCAAGGGTCGCATCGAGCCTTTCATTGTCACGCTGGGCACGCTGGGCATCTTCCGCGCCTACCTCACCTACTTCTCCAACGGCGGCGCACTCACGCTCGACAACGACCTGGGCGACGTCTACGGCCCGGTCTACTACGGCGCCTGGCTGGGCATTCCCATTCCCATCTGGGTGTTCCTGGCGGTGGCCGTGGCCGGCGCGGTGCTGCTCAACCGCACCCGTTACGGGCGCTATGTGCAGGCCATCGGCTCCAACGAACAGGTGGCGCGCTACGCTGCCGTCTCGGTCGACCGCATCAAGATCCTCACCTACGTGCTGCTGGGCGTGTGTGTGGGCATTGCCACCTTGCTTTATGTGCCGCGCCTGGGCTCGGCCTCGCCGTCCACCGGCCTGCTCTGGGAGCTTGAAGCCATTGCCGCCGTCATCGTCGGCGGCACCGCGCTCAAAGGCGGCCAGGGCCGCATTCTGGGCACGGTCGTCGGCGCCATCCTGCTGTCCGTGATCGGCAACATCCTCAACCTCACCAGCATCATCAGCGTCTACCTCAACGCGGCGGTGCAGGGGTTCGTGATCATCGTCGTGGCCTTCCTCCAGCGGGGGCGCCGATGACCTTCCGGCCGCGCAGCCTTCGGGTCAGCGGGTCTTTCCACTCTCAAGAAACCAGACAGGAGACAACATGAACAGACGCCTTTTCACAGCCATATCACTGGCTGTCTGCACACTGATGACCGCTCCCGCCTTCGCCCAGAACAAGATGGTGATGGGTGTGTCGGTGCCCGCGGCCACGCACGGCTGGACCGGTGGCGTGGTGTACTGGGCCAACCGCACCAAGGCCGAGCTGGAAAAGCAATACCCCGGCTCCACCGTGGTGGTGCGCACCGCCGGCTCGGCGGCCGAGCAGGCCAACCAGATCCAGGACATGCAGACGGTCAACAAGATCGACACCCTGGTGATCCTGCCGTTCGAGTCCGCCCCGCTGACCCGCCCTGTGGCACAGGTCAAAGCCAAGGGTGTGTTCGTGACTGTGGTTGACCGCGGCCTGACGGACGCCAGCGCGCAAGACGCCTACGTGGCCGGCGACAACCCCGGCTTTGGCAAGGTGGCGGCCGAGTACATGGCCAAGGCCATGGGTGGCAAAGGCAACCTGGTGATCTTGCGCGGCATTCCCACCGTCATCGACAACGAGCGGGTCGACGCCTTCAACGCCGTCATGAAGAACCACCCGGACATCAAGGTGCTCGATGCCAAGCACGGCAACTGGAACCGCGACGACGCCTTCAAGGTCATGCAGGACTTCCTGACCCGCTTCCGCCAGATCGACGCCGTCTGGGCCTCTGACGACGACATGGCCGTGGGCGTGCAGCGCGCCATTGCCCAGGCCCGCCGCACCGACGTGAAACTGGTGCTGGGCGGCGCCGGCTCCAAGGACTACATCAAGAAAGTCATGGACGGCGACCCGGTGGTCACCGCCGACGTGACCTACTCGCCCAGCATGATTGCCGACGCCATGAAGCTCACCGCCGAAGCGCGCGTCACCGGCAAGGCCATGCCCGCCACCACCATCATCCCCTCGGTGCTGATCACCAAGGAGAACGCGGCCAAGTTCTACTTCCCGGACTCGCCGTTCTGACCCGACGAGATCTCGCCTGACCTCACGGTCAGCGCGTGAAGCGCGCCACACGCTGCCTGAGGGTAGGGCAGGGTGGGGCGCGTTGTGCTTTGCAGAGGGCCGCTCAGCCGCTCAGTCGCTGAGCGCTTCACCGAAGCGGATGGCATTGCCAAACGGGTCGTCCACCTGCATCTCGTGCATGCCCCAGGGCTGGCGTGTCAGGCCATAGCGAAACGGTGCCTGCCGTTGCACCAGCTCCTGGTGCAGCTGCTCGATGTGCTCAACCCGGATGTAGCAACTGCTGGCACTGCCATAGTGCCTCGCCTCGTCTTCAGTCCCAGCCAACCAGAAATGAATCTCGGCCGACCCGCGCCGGACGATGAGGTGCCCATGCTCGGGAAACAGCTTGATGCCCGTGAATCCCAGCCGGTCACGGAAGAAATCGGCCGTGCGCTGCAAGTCGCCGCTGGGGAGTTGCGGGATGGCGGGATGCAGGGTGGGGGGTGGCATGGGTTGTGGGGCTCGGTGCATCCTGAGGTATTTTGCAGAAGTGTCAGGGATGTCTGGGTTAGGCTGGTTGCAGCCATTCAGCCGGAACTCCTCGGGCGGCTTCCAATATCCAAGGCTGCCTTCTTGGCTCAACGCAGCGACCGCTAACTGTGCATGGGTGTCGTTGACGCCTGTCGAGTCGTATCCTTCGAATCAACAAGGCCGGAACGCAGCGACCATTGCTTGACCACCGCATAGATGGCCGGGATCACCAGCAGGGTCAGGATGGTCGACGACACCATGCCCCCGACCATGGGTGCCGCGATGCGGCGCATGACCTCCGAACCTGTGCCGGTGCTCCACATGATCGGCAACAGGCCAGCGATGACGGTAATGGTGGTCATCATCTTGGGGCGCACACGCTCAACGGCGCCCGCCATCACGGCTTCGTACAGGTCGGCAACGCCGGGCGAGCGGCCTTCGGTGGTGCAGCGGGCTTGCGCATCGCGCCACGCGTGGTCCAGGTAGATCAACATGATGACGCCCGTCTCGGCGGCCACCCCAGCCAGTGCAATGAAGCCCACGGCCACCGCCACGCTCATGTTGTAGCCCAACCACCACATGAGCCAGATGCCACCGATCAGTGCAAACGGCACCGAGCTCATGACGATCAGGGTTTCGGTGATGCGGCGGAAGTTCATGTAGAGGAGTACGAAAATCAGCACCAGCGTCAACGGAATCAGAACGCTGAGCTTTTCCTTTGCGCGCTCCATGTACTCGTACTGCCCGCTCCAGGTGGCGAAGGTGCCTGGGGGGAATGTCACCTGCTCGGCCACCGCCTGCTGGGCACGCCGAACGAAAGCGCCCAGGTCCGATTCACGCGTATCCACATAGATGTAACCGACCAGCATGGCGTTTTCCGTGCGGATGGCTGGTGCACCCTGGCGGATGGTCACATCGGCCACCTGACCCAGCGGCACCATGCCGCCGGCCGTGGGCACAAACACCTCGCGCGCGATTCGCTCAGGGTCACTGCGCAGACCACGCGGGTAGCGAACGGTGACACCGTAGCGCTCCAGGCCCATCACCATGGTGGTGACCTGTTCGCCGCCCAACGCTGTTGCCACCACCTTTTGCAGGGCATCGGTGCTCAGGCCGACGCGTGCGAGCTGATCGCGGCGGGGCTCGATGTCCAGGTACAGGCCGCCGGTGACCCGCTCCGCGTAGGCGCTGGTGGTGCCCTGGACGGACTTGACGGCCGTTTCCACTTCCCGTGCGACGCGTTCGATGTCCTCCAGGTTACGGCCGAAGACCTTCACGCCAATGGGGGTGCGGATGCCGGTCGAGAGCATGTCGATGCGCGCTTTGATGGGCATCGTCCAGGAATTGGCCAGACCTGGAAAACGCAGGGCTGCGTCCATCTCGGCAATCAGTGAGTCGATGGTCACACCTGGGCGCCAGTCGCCCGACGGCTTGAGATTGATCACGGTCTCGAACATCTCGACGGGCGCAGGGTCGGTCGCCGATTCGGCGCGGCCGGCCTTGCCGTACACCGACTCCACCTCGGGGAACGACTTGATGATGCGGTTGGTGGTGGCCAGCAGGCGCGCGGCCTCGGTCACCGACATGCCGGGCACCGAGGCCGGCATGTAGAACAGGGTTCCCTCATTGAGAGTGGGCATGAACTCGGAGCCCAGCTGGCGCGCCGGGTAGACCGTGGCGGCCATGGCAGCAATTGCAAGCACGATGGTCGTCCACTTGAACCGAAGCACACCCCGGATCATGGGGCGGTAGGCCCAGATCAGAAAACGGTTCACCGGGTTTCGGGATTCGGGCAGGATGCGACCGCGCACGAAGAACAGCATCAGCACCGGCACCAGGGTCAGCGATAGGAAGGCGGCGCCAGCCATGGCAAACGTCTTGGTGAAGGCCAGGGGCGAAAACAGGCGTCCTTCCTGTCCCTCCAGTGCGAAAACCGGCAAAAACGAGACGGTGATGATCAGCAGCGAGAAGAACAGCGCAGGACCCACCTCCTGACAGGCGTCAATGATCACGCCAGCGCGCGCCCTCGCGTACTCCTTTGCGGTCAATGTCTGCGATCGGGCGTCGAATCGCTCCAGGTGCTTGTGGGCGTTCTCGACCATCACGATGGCGGCATCCACCATGGCGCCAATGGCGATCGCGATGCCGCCCAGGCTCATGATGTTGGATCCAATGCCCAGGGCCTTCATGGCGATGAAAGCGAACAGGATGCCCAGCGGCAGCGTGACAATGGCCACCAGCGCACTGCGCACATGCAGCAGGAAGATGATGCACACCACCGCCACGATGAGACTCTCTTCGAGCAGCGTCCACTTGAGGTTGTCGATCGCGCGCTCGATCAGAGCCGAGCGGTCGTAGACGGGCACGATCTCGGTGCCCTCGGGCAGGCCAGGGCTGATCTCGGCGATCTTGTGCTTCACGTTGGCGATCACGTCCAGCGCGTTCTGGCCGTAGCGGGCCATCACGACGCCGGACGCAACCTCGCCTTCGCCATTGAGTTCGGCAATGCCCCGTCGCCCGGCCGGTACCAGTTCGACCCGTGCGACGTCCGAGATGCGAACGGGCGTGCCACGGTCTTGCGCCAGCACCAGCGCCCCGATGTCCTCTGCGCTGCGCAGGTAACCCCGGCCGCGCACCATGTATTCCTTTTCGGCCAGTTCGATGACGCGGCCCCCCACGTCGCGGTTCGACGCGGCAATGACCTCCCCCACCTGTTCGAGCCTGATGCCATAGCCCGCCAGCCGGTAAGGGTCGACCACGACCTGAAATTCCTTGACGAATCCGCCGATGCTGGCCACCTCGGACACGCCATGCGCCTGCGTCAGTTGATAGCGCACATACCAGTCCTGCAAGCTGCGCAGCTCGCCCAGGTCCTTGCCCTTGCCCAGCAGGGCGTACTGGTACACCCAGCCCACTCCGGTGGCATCGGGTCCGATCTGCGGCGATACACCCTGGGGCAGGCGCCCAGCGACCGAGCTGAGGTATTCCAGCACCCGAGAACGTGCCCAGTAGATGTCGGTTCCATCCTCGAAGATCACATACACGTAGGACGCGCCGAACATCGAGAAGCCACGCACCACGCGTGCGCCTGGCACCGAGAGCATGGCGGTCGTCAGTGGGTAGGTGACCTGATCTTCGACCACCTGTGGCGCCTGCTCGGCGTACTCGGTGAAGACGATGACCTGAACATCAGACAGATCGGGCAGCGCGTCCAGCGCCGTGTGTTTGACCGCGTACAGGCCCGCCGCGATCAAGAACAGAGTGCCAAGCACCACCGCGAACACATGCTGGCCGGACCAGGCGATCAGTCGGTTGAGCATGTCAGCGTCCCGGGTTGCTCGATGCTTTGCCGAGATCCGATCGGGCGATTGCCTGAAGCTCGATTACCACGTACTCACCAGGGCCGCGTTCTTCGAAACTGAAGCGAATGGACGTGCCCGGTGCCAGCCCGGCAATCAGGTCGGGTCTGGCCAAGGCGAACTCCATCGACATCGCGGGCCATGACAGCGAACCGATGGCCTCGTGCGTGAGCATCACGGTGTTGCTGTCCTTGAAGTACTCGTCGAACGTACCCTGGGTGGTGTGGCGGGTGGGAGGCGGCTTGGTCTCGCTCGCGCGGAATCCAGCCAGGGCCGATTGCAGGTTGCTCTCGGCATCGAGTAGGAAGTTGGCTGAGACCACCACTTGCTCTCCACCCTCAAGGCCAGAGAGGATTTCGATATGCTCGCGCCCCCGTCGCCCGATCTCGACGGCCTGAGGTTTGAAGCGGCCCTCACCCAAGGCCACCAGCACGGTGCGGCGTTGGCCGTCATCGATCAGCGCCGAAGCGGGCACGCTCAGGCTGGGTGTCTCACCCGCCGTGGTGATCTCGACCTGGGCGAACATGCCCGGTTGCAACAGTCTTTCCGAGTTGGCCAGTTCCAGGCGCACGGTGGTCGTCCGTGTCGTGGCGTTGAGTACCGGGTAGACGTAGGTGATCCGGGCATCGAAATGGCGACCGGGAAAGGCTTCGACGCTGACCCGGGCCTTCTGCCCTCTGGTAAGCCGGGCCAGGTCCTGTTCGTAGACATCGGCCAACACCCAGACAGTGGACAGGTTGGCGATGCGGTAAACCGCCAAGCCCGGTGTGAACCGCATACCTTCCACCGCTGCCTTTTCCAGCACGATGCCGTCCACGGGGGATCGCACGACCACACGACTGCCGTCCGGCGTGCCGACGGCCTGCCAGTTGTTCAGACGCGCGCGGGCTGCCTCCACCATGCGCTGCGCATTCACCCGATCGGCCGTATCGGCCTCGGCGGCACGTGCCAGCAGTCGCTCTGCAATGGCCAGTTCCTCCCGGGTTGCGGCCAGTTCCGGGCTATAGACCGTGAACAGGGCTTGTCCTTTGCGGACCGGGTCTCCGGTGGCGCTGACGTGCAAGCGCTCTATCCAGCCTTCGAACCGGGGCGCCACCTCGTGGGTACGACGCTCGTCCAGCTCCACTCGGCCGACCGCCTGCACCGCGGTATCGATCACCCGGCGCTCTACCGGGGCGGTGCGCACGCCCAGCGTCTGCAGCCGCTGCGGGCTCACGCGCACGGCGCCCGCGTCGTCGTCCTGCTCGCCGGCATAGACTGGAAGGTAGTCCATACCCATGGGGTCCTTCTTGGGTACGGGCGAGGTGTCCGGCAGCCCCATCGGGTTGCGGTAGTAGAGCACCGTCCGCTCACCGCTTGCAGGGGAAGCTGGCGCCGCTATGGCCGTGTGGCCGGCGTTGCCATGCGAATCGGGGCGGGCCGATTGGTCGCCATACTGACGCCACTGTCCGATCTTGTAGCCGGTCAGCAGGGACACAGCCACTGCGGCGACGATCAGGACCTGTCTGATACCTGCTTTCACCAAGAATCTCCCACCCGTTGTTTCAGATCCGCCGCAGCCAGTGCAGCTTCCACCTCAGCTTCCAGCAGAGCAAGCCGGTTACCGAGCAGTCGTTGCTGCGCTGCGAGAACCGGTTCGAAGCCCAACGATCCGCTTTCGTAGCCGGCCCTGGCCGATTCAAGGCTGGCCTGGTTCTGTGGCAACAGGACCGCCTGCAGCAGCCGCAGCTGCTCCATTCGCGCAACCAGGGTGGCATGCGCCTCGCCAACCGATTCCGCCACCCGGACAGCAGCTTCCAGCTGGCGTGCTTCGGCCGCCGACTGAGCAAGGGTCGCCTCGCGCTCCTGCGCGCGGCGGCTGGTCTGTTGCAACGGCAGGTTGATTTCCACCCGCAGATCCCAGCTGTCACGTCCACCGCGCGGCCGGTTGTTGGCAATCGAGACGCCGAAGTCCGGGTAACGTCCGCGATGGGTGAGGGCCTGCTGGCGCTCAGCCGCCAGCACGTCCGCTCGGGCTTTCCTGAGCAGGGGTGACTGCAGGCTTGCCCGCTCAATCACCGCAGACAATGAGACCGGTGCCGGGCTGGGAGGCAACGCCTGCGGCTCGGTCAGTGGGGCATCGGGGGATCGGCCCAAAAGGGCGTTCAACCGCACTTGTGCCAACGTACGATTGCGTTCCAACTCGACCACCTCGATCCGCAGCGCGGTCCGCTCAGCCTGCAGCACAAGCACCTCCTGCTGGCTGGCCAAACCGCGGGCATAGCGGCGGAGCGTCACCTCGGTGAGGCTGTCGTTGAGTGCCATGGATTCTCGCAGAATGTGGGCCTTGCGGACGACTTGGTAGTGGGCGATGTGGGCCCTTGCAATGGCCGCCTCTACCTCCTGCAGGGTCTGCAGAGCGTCGGCCTCCGACCCTGCCGCCTGCGCCTGGGCCACGTCCCCTCGAAGAGCCAGCTTGCCCGGGTAAGGCAGCATCTGCGTTAAACGCCAACTGGTGGTCCCGACCCGCCCCGGCAACAAGGAAGCTGACCTGCCCGGATTCATCGCGTTGGTCACGTCCATGAGTTCCAGTTCGATCTGCGGATCGGGCAAGGCCGTGGTCGAGCGTATCCGCTCCTGTGCGGCAGCGGCATCCATCCGACTGGCCGTCAACGAGGGATTGTGTTGCCGCGCGTAAGCCATCAGCTCATTGAGTTCAGCGCCCAGTCCCTGCTCCACCTCGGACGCTCCAGCAACGGTAACCGAGGTCCAGGACAACACCAGGGCGGCCACACAGGCTTTGGCCAGATGGCGTGAGATACGGCTTGGAGAAGTGGCGTACATGGCGTTGCAGGCGTGGCCTGACTCAAGGGCAGTGGTGGATCCTGGAACAATGACAAGGAATCATGACTGGCCTTGGAGCGGCCTTCGGGTCAGATCAGTTGGGTAGCTTTTCGATTCGGGTGACCACGAGCGAGCCCCCGTCCTTGTCAGCGACAAAACGCACCTTGTCACCCGCTGCCAGGCCATCCACCGATGCACCACCCACCACCTTGAATCCCATGGTCATAGGGGGCATGTCCAGATGGGGCAGTGGACCGTGTGCAATCGTGACGGTGTCGATTGTCAGGTTTACGCGTCGCACCACACCTTCCGAGAAAGAGACTTTGGTGGTTGGACTGGCGACGGCGGCCGCACCCTGTGATGGGTGATGCGCATGTCCGGCCTGGGCAAAGGCCTGGCTGGATAAAGTGGCGAGCAGCCCGACGAAGGCGATGGTCCCGGAGAATTTGGTATGCATGGTCAATTCCTGTTGGGTCATGTGAAGGGTGAAGGTGCAAGACCAAGCTGTCACAGCGTGTCGTGGCATGCACCCCATGCACGTATGATGATCACGAGGTGCCCACAACAAACTGACCGCAATGTGACAGTTTTGTCATCTGGACTGATGGCCAGGCCATCATTGGTTGTTTCATTCGCCTTTTGCAATAAGGGCTTGCGCTTCAGTTCCAGCGCGGCAACAAGCATGGAGCGTCAGAAGCGGATTGGGGCACGGCGCAGCAACAGCGAGTTGCCGATCACCGATAGCGAACTTGCTGTCATCGCAACCACGCCGATCATGGGGTGCAGCAGACCGAGTGCTGCGATCGGGATGGCGGCGACGTTGTAGACCCAGGCCCAGAACAGGTTCTGCACAATCTTCGAAAAGGTGGCCTTGGACAGCCGGATGGCCTCGACCACCCGGGTGAGTTCACCCTTGACCAGCGTCACGTCGGCGGCCTCGATCGCCACATCCGCCCCGGCGCCGATGGCGATGCCTACGTTGGCCTGCTTGAGCGCCGGTGCGTCGTTGATGCCGTCCCCTACCATCGCCACATGCTCACCGTACTGGCCCTGTAGCCGGCGGATCGCATCCACCTTGCCTTCCGGCAGTACGCCAGCCATGATCTCGTCCACCCCGACCTGGGCAGCAATATGGCGAGCAGTACGCTCGTTGTCGCCGGTCACCATCACGACTTTGATGCCGAGCGCATGGAGCGCGGCGACCGCGGCCTTGGAGTCAGGCTTGACGGTGTCGGCCACGGCCACGATGCCCACGGCCTGTTCTGCGACCGTGACCAGCATCGCCGTCTTGCCCTCGTTCTCGAAGCGCGTGATAGTCTCGTCCAGTGCGCCATAGGCGATGCCGGCTTCATCCAGCATGCGGCGACTGCCCACACGTACCAGTTGCCCGCCCACCTCGCCCTGCACCCCGCGAGCGGTCACAGCCCTGAATGACTGCACGGCGGGCACGTCAACCCCACGCTCCCGTGCGCCGTTGACGATGGACTGGCCAAGCGGATGTTCGGATCCGGCTTCCACCGCCGCCGCGGCGCGCAGCAGCACGGCCTCGTCCACGCCCGCCGTCACCACGACATCGGTCAGGGCCGGTTTACCCTGGGTGATGGTGCCGGTCTTGTCCAGCACTACCACCTTGATGTCCTTCAGCGTCTGGATGGCCTCGCCAGAACGGACCAGCACACCGCGTTCGGCACCGATGCCGGAGCCCACCATCAGCGCGGTCGGCGTGGCCAGACCCAGGGCACATGGACAGGCGATGACCAACACCGCCACCGCCGACAGGGTGCCGACGATGAGGGGCGTGCGGCTCGGGTCCACCCAGGGCAGGAATCCCGCCCCCCAGTCGAGCACCGGCTGCAGGCTCGAACCAATCCAAAGCCACATGAAAAAGCTCGCCACACTGACCCCGATCACAGCCGGGACGAACTGGCCGGTGACGCGATCGGCGAACTCCTGGATCGGTACCTTGGAGCCCTGCGCCTGCTCGACCAGGCGGATCACCTGCGACAGGAAGGTGTCGGCGCCGATCCTGGTGGCGCGCACCTTGAGCAGGCCTTCCTTGTTGATCGTTGCGCCGATCACCGCATCGGCTGGCCCCTTCTCCACCGGCACCGACTCGCCAGTGGCGATCGACTCGTCGAGGTGGCTCACGCCCTCGATGATTTCACCGTCGGTCGGCACCTTGGCTCCGGGGCGCACCAGCATCACGTCGCCCACCACCAGTTCGGCCACCGGCAGTTCGACCTCGCGCCCTTCGCGTAGCACCGTTGCGGTCTTTGCCCCCAGCGTGACCAGCTTGCGTATCGCCTGCGAGGCGCGCCCCTTGGCGCGCGTTTCCAGGTAGCGGCCCAGAAGATGGAAGGTCATGATCGACGCAGCCATCTCAATGAAAGAGGTCATCGGGTAGATGAAGCCAATCAGCCCGATCAGGTAGGGCGGAATGCTGCCCAGCGAGATCAGCACGTCCATGTTGGCGGTGCGGTTCTTCAGCGACAGCCAGGCCGACCGGTGCGTGGCCCAACCCCCATTCGTGAACACCACCGGAAATGCCAGCACCGCGACGATGACCAGATAGCCCGGCACGGGCTGCCAGAACATGTGCGGCACCATCAACAGCATGATGAGCGCGGCCGGCACCCCAGCGATCCAGAGCCGCCGGGTGGCCAACGCGAGATAGCGCTCTTCGGAGCCCGAGTCCTGTGGCGCACGGGCCGGGTGGTCGTCGCCCACACTGTCCACGTCATAGCCTGCGCGCTCCACGGCGGACCGGATTGCCTCCGGCTGGAGACGCGTCGGGTCGAAACGCACCGTCACGCGGTGACGAGCGATGTTGGTTTCGATCTGTGAAACTCCGTCAAGCCGCCGTATCGAGGTGGATACCAGGCCAGCGCAGTGATCGCTGCCCATGCCGGGAACGGTCAACAAGACGGTCGTCTGTTTTGCGACGGTACCCATGTTTATGCCTCCAATTTTTGCACCGCTTCATGCGTTCAGTGTTTTCCGTGCTTGCCATCAGGGTTATGTTTTGACCCGTGGCCTCCATGCCTTCCATGTCCATGGAAAAGGTGCATCAGAGGGCAGAGCATCAACAACAAGTAAGGCCACCAGCCCAGGATGTGACCCCAATGCTCCCGTAGCAGATAGAACAACGCGATCAAGGAGGCAGCCACCCAGGCCAGGACGGCGGGACGGCGCCAGGCAGGTGGACGTGGCTCTTTGTGGAGATCAGACGCGTTCATGGTTCTGGGTGATGGCAGTGATCAAGGCTTGTCCGCGTCGCGCTCCAGCAGGTCCTTGGCCTGCTCGTAGGCCTCGGGTGTGATCTCACCCCTGGCAAGTCGTCGCTTCAGGATGTCGAGTGGGGCGGCATCGGATGGCCGTCGACCACGCGAAGCCGACCAGATGGCAACAATCGCCACCGCCACGACCAGCCAGAAAGCCCACCCGATGGCGTGCATGCCGCCCATGGAAAAGCCGTGATCGAAAAACATGATCCTCTCCCGACTACTTGGGCGAAGAAGCCCCCATCTGGTCGATCATCATCTGCATCATGGACTCCATCATTTCCATGCGCTTTTCCATCAAGGCGTGACGCTGCATCATCTGTCCCATCATCTGCGGACCCATGCCGCCCTGCGTGCCCGCTCCCCCCATCGCACCCATTCCTGCCTTGGGCATGGCCTGCATTTGCCCCATCAGCTTCATGCTGTCTTGCATGACCTGGCGATGCTCTGCCATCAGCGCCTGGCGCTCCTGTGGTGTTTTTCCCTCGGCCATTCTGCGATTCATGTCGCGCATGGCCTGCAGGTGGCGATCCATCGCGGACGCCTGTTGTTCGGGGTTGACTGGCGATGCCGCAGTCGTTGGGGCAGTGGCGCCTGGGTGGTGCTGTTCGTGTTCGGCTGCGGTCTGCGCCGTGGCGGAAAACGAAGCGATGACCAGCGCCAGTGCGGCGGCCTTGGGAATTGAGGCGTTCATGTTCAGGCCCTTTCATGGCTGATTCCGATCCTCGAGATCGGTTGAGGCAATGTCTCCACGCCCCATGGCGTGAAATGGCTACCCCACGACTGCACTCTAGGCTTGTCCTGGCCACGTGAACATGACTCCGAGATGACAAAGATGTCAGAAATCCGTGTCCACCTCTTCGAGTCTGCCAACTGATAATCATCACTGCCTCCTCGACCGCGCTGAGGCGAAGGCCCGTCAACATGAGCTCCACATTTCTGTACCGCGGGGCCTCCCTGGTCCGCAGACACTGGATCGCCTCCACGCTGGTCATCGCTCACCTGTTGGGTATCGTTTCGTCTGTTGATGCCCTGATGGGCACACGCACGGCCCCAGGCGCTGTCGCGTGGATTGTTTCGCTCAACACATTCCCCGTCGTCGCCGTGCCCTCTTACTGGGTGTTCGGACGGTCCCGCTTCCAGGGATACGTGATTGGCCGTCGTGACACCGACAGCCAGCTGCACCATGCACTCGATTCAAAGATGGCGTTGGTGGAGCCATTCGCCGTTCGCGACCTGTCGTCCCATCTGGATTTGCCTGCAATGGAACGCCTGGCCAAACTCCCCACCCTGACAGGCAATGATGCGCAGTTGCTGGCCGACGGTAAGGCCACGTTCGAAAGCATCTTTGAAGGCATCCGCTCTGCCCGGCAATACCTGCTTGTGCAGTACTACATCGTTCGCGACGATGATCTGGGTCGCGAACTGAGCCGCTTGCTGCAGGAGCGTGCCCGAGCCGGGGTTCAGGTGCATTTTCTGTACGACGAGATCGGGAGCTATCAGCTGCCATCCGCTTACCTGGCTGCCTTGCGGGCTGCTGGCGTGCATGTTCGATCCTTTCACTCGACACGTGGCTCAGGCAATCGGTTTCAGTTGAACTTCCGCAACCACCGCAAGATCGTGATCGCCGATGGAATCACTGGCTGGACTGGCGGACTCAATGTGGGTGACGAGTATCTGGGCAGGAATCCGGACGTCGGCGCCTGGCGTGACACGCACCTCAAGCTGGTGGGCCCGGCCGTGTTTGCCCTGCAGCTCTCATTCATGGAGGACTGGTACTGGGCCACGGGCGAGATCCTTGAGTTCGACTGGACCCCGTCTCAAACCAACGGCCGCAACCTCCCGGTTCTGGTTCTGCCCAGCGGGCCTGCCGATCGTTTTGAGACCGCCAGCCTGATGGTGCAGCTGGCGCTGTCCAACGCCCAGGAACGCATCTGGATTGCAAGTCCGTATTTCGTTCCCGACGAAGGCGTACAGTCCGCCCTGAAACTGGCGGCACTGCGCGGCGTGGATGTGCGCATCCTGATTCCAGAGAAGCCCGACAATCCATTGCTCTACTTTGCGGCCTACGCTTTCCTGGGACCTATGCTTGAGGCGGGCGTCAAGGTCTACCGCTACCACAACGGGTTCCTGCACTGCAAGACCATCCTGGTGGATGACAAGGCATCGGCGATCGGGACCGTGAACCTGGACAACCGATCCTTCCGCCTTAACTTCGAGATCACGACGTGGGTGTACGACCACGGCTTTGCACAGGAGTTGGAGGCCAAGTACCACCATGACTTCAGCCACTCGCACCTCATGGAACTGCGTGATGTGGTCGAACGTCCCTGGTGGTTTCGGCTGGCCTCCAGAGCAGCCTACCTGCTCGCTCCCGTGCTCTGAAGCGACCTCGACGAAAAGTCGGTGGACCATCCAATGAGCACGACGGCAACCTGTCCGACAGATGACAAATCTGTCATTTGCGCCCGGTACCGCCAAGTTGCGGGCAAACTTGAGGCGGAGGTCCTGTTGACATGAAGATACTGATTGTTGAAGACGAACCCAAGACGGGTGATTACCTGCGCCAGGGCTTGCGCGAAGCGGGGTTTGTTGTGGATCTGGTGGCCAATGGCACAGACGGGCTTCATCTCGCCCTGGACGGTGAACACGATCTGGTGATTCTGGATGTGATGCTGCCGGGCCTCGATGGTTGGCAGGTCCTCAAGAACATGCGCAGCCGCGGACAGCAAATGCCGGTGTTGTTCCTGACGGCGCGTGACCAGGTGGAGGACCGTGTCAAGGGACTGGAATTGGGTGCCGACGACTACCTGGTCAAGCCTTTTTCGTTTGCAGAGTTGCTGGCACGTGTGCGCACCATCCTGCGACGTGGCCGCTCGGGCATTGAGGCCACCACGCTGGTGGTTGCCGATCTGGAGCTTGATCTCCTGCGGCGACGTGTCAGTCGGGGTGGCAAACGCATTGACCTCACCGCCAAGGAATTCGGCCTGCTGGAACTGCTGATGCGCCGTCAGGGGGAGGTCTTGCCGCGCACGCTGATAGCGTCCCAGGTCTGGGACATGAACTTTGACAGCGACACCAATGTGATCGAGGTGGCCATGCGGCGCCTGCGCAACAAAGTGGATGATCCTTTCGAGCCACGTCTGATCCAGACCGTTCGCGGCATGGGGTATGTGCTTGAAGTCCCGGAGGGTCCGCGCTGATGCTGGGACGACTGTCTCTGACCACACGCCTGACCGCCTTCTACACCCTTGTGTCGGCTGCGGTGCTTGTCGGCATGGGGTTCCTTGTGTCGTACGCGACCGGGCGGCACTTCGTCGAACTCGACAGAGACTATCTGCTTGACAAGATTGGACTGGTTCAACAGATCGTCAGGGAGGCGCCTTCGCGCGAGGTGCTGTCCGCACGGCTTGACGAACTGATGGACAGCCACCATGGGCTGTTGATCGGGCTTTGGCTGGATGAAGAGCCGATCTATGGGCAGGGTGATCAGCAGTTTCCCGTCCGCCTACCCGATGCGGGTCTTGACGCGGAGCCCGTGAACTGGAACCTGGGTCGTCAGACCCTGAGGGGCCTGTCGGCAAGCATTGATGCTCCTTCACGCTCGCCCCAGGGTGGCGTGGACCAGCCCATGCGACTGAGCATTGCCGTCGACACGGGTCACCACGCACATTTCATGAAAGACCTGCGGCAGACGCTGACGCTTTATCTGCTGGGGGCGATCCTGGTGAGCGGTCTGCTGGGCTGGTGGGCTGCTCGTCGCGGACTGGCACCTCTTCGGATCATGAAGGAACGAGCCTTGACAGTCACGGCGCAGAAGCTGGACCAGCGCATGCCGGTTGATGCCGTTCCTGCGGAGTTCGCGGACCTTGCACAAAGCCTGAACACCATGTTGGACCGTCTGCAGTCGGCGTTTGTTCGTCTGCAGGATTTCTCCAGCGACCTGGCCCACGAGCTGCGGACCCCCATCAACAACCTGTTGACCCAGACCCAGGTATCGCTGGCTCAGAAACGGGAGGCGAGCGCCTACCAGGACGTCCTTGCATCCAACGCGGAAGAGTTTCAGCGTCTGGCCCGCATGGTGTCCGACATGCTGTTCCTGGCAAAAACTGAGAATGGCATTGAGCTTCCCCATCGTGAGTCGATTTCCTTGCACGAGGAAACGCAAGCGCTGTTCGAGTTCTATGAAGCTGTGGCGGAGGACAAACAAGTCCGTCTGATGGTGATTGGTGAAGCCCGGGTCATGGGTGACCGGCTGATGATCCGGCGAGCCATTGGCAATTTGCTCTCCAATGCGCTCAGACATTCGCCTTCGGAGGCTGACGTCGTGGTGACGATTGAGACCGGAGACGAAATGACAAGGCTGTGTCTGAGCAACTGTGGACCGGGTATCCCACCGGACGTGCTGCCGCGGTTGTTTGATCGCTTCTTTCGGGTGGACAAGTCGCGCAGCCATCCGCACTCCGACGGGACAGGCCTTGGCCTGTCGATCACACAGGCCATCATGGCGGCACACGGTGGCTCGGTGTCAGCCACCTCCGAGGACGGATCGACCTCCTTTTGCCTCGTGTTTCCCCGCACGGATCTCGCCTGATGCCAGATCGTCACCGCAGATCTTTCGCATTGACAGCGCGCCTTTGGCTGGTGACTGCAGGCATGACGCTCGTCTGAGCGGCCGACAATTCTGCGTCTGCGTGAACCCATCAGAGATGGACTTGGGGCGTCTTCACTCCGCGCATCCAGGCCATCAGGTCGACATGCCCGGAGGGTGGGGCTGGTGAGGGCGTGCGCGATTTCTGGTGTTCAAGTCCAGGTCGGCGCCTGGGCTTTACAAAGCGCGCTTCATGACGCGGCACTTGTTGACTCTCGGAGGCCAGGTTGTCCAGGATCGCGCAATCGGAGTGATCGTCACCCGCGCAGGCCTGGACCAGCTCCTCCAGTCCGGCCTTCATCTCCACAATTTCTCTCAGCTTTTCCTCCAGGTCGGCCAGATGGCGCAGGGCAATGTCTTTGACCTGCCGGCTTGACCGGTGGGTGTCGCCCCATTGACCGATCAGGTCGGCAATCTGCGGCATGGAGAAGCCCAGGCGCCGGGACTGCCGGATGAAGCGCAGGACCGACACATCACGCTCTCCATACAGGCGATACCCCGCGTCGCTTCGTTGGGCCTGCGGCAGCAAGCCTGTCTGCTCATAGTGACGAATCATCTTGGGTGATACGCCAGCTGCTCTGGCAGCCTGGCCAATGTTCATGAGCTGGGACATGGAAGCGCTCCTTGCAAGACAAGAGAAGGCACGGTGGTGCAGAAATGTCTTCCTTGCCACCGTGTCAAGGTCAAGAAACCATGGCTTGAGTATGGTCTCCGCCCTCAGGCGGGTGGGTAGCCGGCGTCGGTCAGGGCTTCGGCCAGCAAGTCGCGATCTTCATTGCTTCGCACGCTGACCTTGCGGGCTGGCAGATCCACCTGGATCTTGCAATCCGGATCGGCCAGGTGCAGCGCCTTTCCGACCACGCCAGCGCAATGACCGCATGTCATGTCGGGCAACTGAAACTCATGCATGTCGTACTCCTTGAAAGGTTGAGGAGCTTTGAGTCTCAAGCTTGTCACAGCGGCAATGTCAAGAACTGGGAGATTCAATCAGACGTCGCTTGACCTTGCCACTGCGTCAAGTCCAAGAGTTCCGGACACCAACCCACCATTTGAAGGAAGTTTCCGTGAACACACTTGCCACCACTGAGGCGCAGCCAGACAGCCGCACCGACATCGAATTCAATCTGTCCATCCAGGGCATGACCTGTGCCTCCTGCGTGGGGCGCATTGAGAAGGCCCTGAAGGCCGTGCCCGGGGTCCAGGATGTCACCGTCAACCTCGCAATCGAAAGCGCTTCCGTCATGGCGGCGCCGCAGGTGACGCGGCCGGCGCTGGTCCTCGCCGTGGAGGGGGCTGGCTATCAAGTTGCGGAGGCGCAAGGCGCTGATGGAAGCCGTCCACCCGGTCGCGCTGAACCCTGGTGGCCAGTGGCACTGTCGGCCGCCCTGACATTGCCGCTGGTCATGCCCATGGTGGGCATGTTGCTCGACAAAGAATGGTCGATTGCCGGCTGGATCCAGTTGCTCCTGGCGACGCCGGTTCAGTTTTGGCTGGGCGCACGCTTCTATCGTGCCGGCTGGAAAGCGCTGCGAGCGGGAACCGGCAACATGGACCTGCTGGTCGCGTTGGGCACCTCTGCTGGCTACGGACTGAGCCTCTACCTGCTGCTCAGACATGCTGCGCACGGTACGCCACACCTGTATTTCGAGGCCTCTGCAGTGATCATCACTCTGGTGTTGCTGGGCAAGTGGTTGGAGGCCCGCGCCAAGCGCCAGACCACGGCGGCGATCCAGGCGCTCAACGCCTTGCGACCGGAAATCGCGCGTGTGCGCACCCCCTCGGGTGATGTCGACATGACACTGACGCAAGTCAAGGTAGGCGATCTTGTCGTCGTCCGACCTGGCGAGCGGGTTCCCGTGGACGGCGTCGTCAGCCAGGGTGCCAGTGAAGTGGACGAATCCCTGATCACAGGGGAAAGCCTGCCGGTGGCCAAACTCCCTGGCGACGTGGTCACAGGTGGTGCCGTCAATGGCGAGGGCCTGCTGCTGATCCAGACCACCGCCATTGGTGCCGAGTCCACCCTATCGCGCATAGTGCGCATGGTGGAGTCGGCCCAGGCCAAGAAGGCGCCCATCCAGCGCATGGTGGACAAGGTCAGCGCAGTGTTTGTGCCCGTTGTGATGGGACTGGCACTGACCACCATGTTGGGTTGGGGACTTCTGACCGGCAACTGGGAGCAAGCAGTCCTGAACGCTGTGGCCGTGTTGGTGATCGCATGCCCCTGCGCGCTCGGGCTGGCAACGCCCGCGGCGATCATGACAGGCACAGGGGTTGCGGCGCGTCGAGGCATCCTCATCAAGGATGCTGAGGCGCTGGAAATTGCCCACAAAATCAACACCGTCGCCTTCGACAAGACCGGTACGCTCACCCAGGGCAAGCCGACCCTGGTGGCACTGGAGGCCATGGCTGGACAAGAAGGTCAACTGCTGCCATTTGCTGCCGCCATCCAGAATGGCAGTGAACATCCTCTGGCCAAGGCCGTTCTGGACATGGCGCGAGAAAGGGCGGTTACTGTGCCTGCAGCTCATGCTGTCACTGCCATCGCTGGGCGGGGCATGTCGGCACAGGTGAAGGGGCGCGATCTGCGCCTGGGAAGTACGCGGTATATGAATGAGCTGAACGTCGACATCTCACCCATTGCCGCAGTGGCCAAGATGCTGCAGGAGCAAGGCCGTACCGTATCGTGGTTGGCCGACATGACCGACGGTCCCCGATTGATGGGCCTTCTGGCCTTTGGTGATGAACTCAAGCCTACAGCTGCGCAGGCCATTCGACAGCTGAAGGCGCTGGGCATCCAGACCGTGCTGGTGACAGGCGACAACCAGGGTAGTGCCCAGGCGGTGGGTCGGGCGTTGGGTCTTGACCGCATCCGGTCAGAAGTCCTGCCGTCAGACAAGGCCGACATCGTGGCCGAGATTCGCCATGGTGGCGAGCGCGTGGCCATGGTGGGTGACGGTATCAATGATGCACCGGCACTGGCCGCTGCCGATGTGGGGATGGCCATGTCAACCGGTACAGACGTGGCCATGCACGCCGCGGGCATCACCCTCATGCGAGGTGATCCGGCGTTGATCGCAGATGCCATCGACATCTCGCGAAGAACCTACGCAAAAATCCGCCAGAACCTGTTCTGGGCCTTTGCGTACAACGTGATCGGCATTCCTCTGGCCGCACTGGGCATGCTCAATCCGATGGTGGCCGGCGCCGCCATGGCCCTGAGCAGCATCAGCGTGATCTCCAACACTTTGCTGCTACGGCGCTGGCGCTCAAGCGGCAGCTGAATGCGAACTGCAGAGCATTTCAGTCCTTCGCGCCATGATCTGCGCTGGTGTGACTACAAATGACTGGAACCACTGCACACTCATCCTCCGGTTGGAGATGTCGGCTTGAGGGCCGGTAGCACCCGTTCGGCATCGGCCGTCGAACGAACGGGGGTGCTGCAGACCAGTTCGTCAGGCCCCTGTCAACCAAGCGAAGAGCTGCGCGCCAAACCTGCTCACATCTCCCCCCACCGCAACACCACCCCCCACGCATGCAGCCCACCCATCACCAGACAAATCCCCGATGACACCAGCCAGAAGCGCAGCGAGTTCTCGGGGAAGGCGGGCATCAGCAGCGGGAACGCCAGGCCTCTGGCGAGGTACACCGCGCTGATCAGGACCAGGGCCGATCGGGTGAAGGGAATGGGGGGCACCAGCCCGGCGCCAGAGAAGGCCAGCAGCGCCCACACGCCCAGCAGGCTGGCAATCGCAAGGGTGACGGCGGCGGGTTGCCAGTGGCCGGCTTCGGCGGCGCGGGCCATGCGCTCGCCCGCGCCCATCAGGCGGTAGGCCGGGCCGCCCACGATGACGCAGACCACGTGGGCCAGGGCGGCCAGGGCGCTGCAGGCGCCGGCCAGGGTCAGGATGGTTTCACCCATGTTCTGCGGGCGCCGGGGCGCGGTGGATGTGTTGGAGTTTGTGCGGGTTGCGCTGGAAGTACAGGTCGCGCACGCGGCCGGTGGCGTCCAGCTCCAGCGCGCAGGCCTGTTCCAGCGCCCCCTGGGCGTTCCAGACCAGGGCGCCGGGCTGGCCGTTGACGCGGGCGGCGTGCAGGGCCTGTTCGCCTGGGCTGCGTTGCCAGCTCTTGGCAAAGCCCAGCAGGGCCTTGGCCACGCGCAGTCGGCCGTGCAGCGGGGCGGGCAGGGCGCTGACCATGCCGCCACCGTCGCTGTAGAGGCGCACGTCTTCGGCCAGCAGGCTGGCCAGGGTGTCGACCTGGCCGCTGGCCAGGGCCTGGGCAAAGGCGGCCAGCAGGGCCTGGCCTTGCGGGTGCGCCTGGGTGGGGTGGCTCAGCGGCGGTGCGGGGGTGTGGTCGGCGTCAAAGCCCTGGGCCCGCAGGTGCTGGCGGGCGCGGCTGGCCAGCTGGCGGCAGGCGGCGGTGCTGCGGCCCAGCGTGCGGGCAATCTCGTCATAGCCCAGGTCGAACACGTCGTGCAGCAGGAAGGCGGCGCGCTCCAGCGCAGACAGGTGCTGCAGTGCCAGCAGAAAACCCAGCGACAGCTGCTGGCGCAGGCCCAGCGCGGTTTCGGGGTCGGTGGGCTGGTAGTCGGCCAGGGTGTCGTCCACCAGCGGTTCGGGCAGCCACAGGCCCACATACTGCTCGCGCCGGGCGCGGGCGCTTTGCAGGTGGTCCAGGCACAGGTGGGTGGTGGTGCGGCACAGGTAGGCCAGGGGGTCTTGCACGGTGGCGGGGTCCACCGCCTGCCAGCGCAGCCAGGCCTCCTGCACCATGTCGTCGGCCTCGCTGCGCGAACCCAGCATGCGGTAGGCCAGGGCGCGCAGGCGGCGGCGATGAAGCTCGAACTCGGCAAGGCTCATGCGCACATTAAACCGGATAGGTGGACAGGTAGGTGGCGGGGATGTCCACCGGAACCAGCCAGCCGGCCATCAGGGCCACCAGCAGCGCGCCCAGCAGTGCGCCACCCAGCCCCAGCAGCCAGGGCAGGGCGCGGCGCCAGGGGCCGGGTTGTGGCGGCCGGTGGCGCTGTGCCGCGCAGGCCAGGTGCACACCCAGCGCGGCCACGCCCAACCCGTAGTAGGGCGCAAAGAACCAGGCCCAGGGTGTGTGCAGGCCGGCCGCCGCGAAGTGGAAGTTGGTGTCCAGCTGCAGCACGGCCCGCCCCACCAGCACCGCGCCGCCGTGCACCAGCACAAAGCCGCCCAGCACCAGGCCAGAGACGGCCTGCAGCCGGGCCACCAGGGGCAGCGTGCGCCCGCTGCCGCCCGTCCGCAGCAGGCGCCAGGCGCCCACCGCACCCGAGGCCAGCTGGCAGGCCAGCACCAGCAGCAACAGGGGTTCGACCAGCGGGTGGCGGTAGACCAGACGCAATGCCTCCAGCACGCGCTGGTGGGCTGGCTGGCCGGCCAGGGCCACCAGGTGGTTGCCCAGGTGCAGCAGCGCAAAGAAGGCCACCATGGCACCCCCCAGGCGGTGCAAGCGGTGCAGGAGGCGACGGCGCGATGCAGAGCGCGCCGCAGCGGTGAGGGACGGGGAGGCGGTGGGGATGAATGGGCGTGTCATACCCACAGGACGACGCAGCCCGGCTTGGTGTGACATGGGCGGGTTGGCCACGTCCGTGATTACCCGAACTGGCCCCGCAAATGTGTGTTTTGAGTAGATTCCTGTGCCTCCCACCCATGGTTGGATGGGTCCCCCACTCCTAGCATTGGACTCACTCGAACACCGGGTTCGGGGCCAAAACCAAACAGGAGACAAGAGCATGGATCTGAAACTGTGGGCAGCCGCGTCCGTTGTGGCCGTGGCCAGTGTGGGTGTGGCCCAGGCGCAAGCCACCCAGCAAGGCCGACTCTCGAACGATGTGTTGCGCATCGGTGTGCTGACCGACATTTCCGGCGTCTACGCCGACATATCGGGCAGGGGTGCGGTGGAAGCCGTCAAGATGGCCGTCGAGGACTTCGGCGGCACCATGTTCGGCAAACCCATCGAAGTGGTTTTTGCGGACCACCAGAACAAAGCCGACGTGGGCGCCGCCAAGGCGCGCGAGTGGTATGACGGCGGTGTGGACATGATCAACGACCTGGCCAACTCGGGCGTGGCTCTGGCCGTGGCCGGTGTGGCCAAAGAGAAGAAGCGCCACGCCATTGTGAACAACGCCTCCAACGTGGGCGTGACCAACGCGCAGTGCTCGCCCTACACGGTGCACTACGCCTACGACGCCTATTCGCTGGCGCACGGCACCGGCAAGGCCATTGCCGAGGCCGGTGGCGACACCTGGTTTTTTCTGACGGTGGACTTTGCCTTCGGCATTGGACTGGAGCAGCAGGTGAGCGAGGTGGTGCGGGCCAACAAGGGCCGCGTGGTGGGCGCCGCACGCCACCCGCTGGGCACCACCGACTTCTCGTCCTATGTGCTGCAGGCCCAGGCCTCGCGGGCCAAGATCATCGGTCTGGCGTCCACCGGCAACGACACCATCAACGCCATCAAGGCGGCCAACGAGTTCGGCGTCACCAAGAACCAGAAGCTGGCCGCGCTGCTGCTGTGGATCCAGGACGTGCATTCGCTGGGCTTGCAGACCGCGCAGGGCCTGCAGCTGACCAATGCCTGGTACTGGGACATGAACGACGAGTCGCGTGCGTTTGCCCGGCGCTTCCAGCAGCGCGTGGGCGGCCAGATGCCGAACATGGCACACGCCGGTGACTATTCGTCGACGATGCACTACCTGAAGGCGGTGCAGGCCGCAGGCACCGACGACCCGGATGCCGTCTCGGCCAAGATGCGCGAAATGCCGATCAGCGACATGTTCACCAAGGCCGGCAAGATCCGTGAAGATGGCCGCATGGTGCACGACATGTACCTGTGGGAGGTGAAGTCGCCGGCCGAGTCCAAGGGTCCCTGGGACTACCTCAAGCTGGTGAAGACCATTCCGGCCGACCAGGCCTTCATGCCGCTGTCGCAGAGCACCTGCTATCTGGTGAAAAAGTAAGACGCCCTCCGTTGCTTGCTCACTGCGTGTAGCCGCATCCCCACCCACGGGGGCGGGCCGGCCGCTTCGGGGCGGCTGTGCGCGGCGGCCCCTGGTCCGAAGCCGCTGCCTGCACCCACATTGCGACCTTGCATTCATCATGTCCTTCATTCTTGAAACACAGGGGCTCTCGCGCAGTTTCAGCGGGTTTCACGCCGTCTCGAACGTGAGCCTGGCGGTGCAGGAGGGCAGCATCCACGCCCTGATCGGACCCAACGGGGCCGGCAAGACGACCTGCTTCAACCTGCTGACCCGCTTCATCGACGCGACCGCCGGGCGCATCCGGTTTCAGGGGCAGGACATCACCCGCACACCGGCCGACGCGGTGGCCCGCCAGGGCCTGGTGCGTTCGTTCCAGATCTCGGCGGTGTTCGGACAGCTGACGGTGTTCGAGAACCTGCGTCTGGCCCTGCAACGCCGCCGCGGCCACTCCATGGACTGGTGGCGCAGCGACCGCACGCTGGCCACCTTCAACGAACGTGCGCTGGAGCTGCTGGCCGAGGCTGGCCTGTCGGAATGGGCCGACCAACTGGCGGGCGAGCTGCCCTATGGCCGCAAGCGCGCGCTGGAGCTGGCCACCACGCTGGCGCTGGAACCCCGGGTGTTGTTGCTGGACGAGCCCATGGCCGGCATGGGCGCCGAAGACATTGCCCACGCGGCCGCCATGATCCGCCGGGCCGCGCGCGGGCGAACCGTGCTGATGGTGGAGCACAACCTGTCGGTGGTGGCCGACCTGTGCGACCGCATCACCGTGCTGGCGCGCGGTGAGGTGCTGGCCGAAGGCGACTACGCCACCGTGTCGAAAGACGAGCGTGTGGTCGAGGCCTACCTGGGCCATGGCCATGCCGGCCAGCGCAAACACCACACCTCCGGTGCGGAGGCCAGCCATGGCTGAGCCGCTGCTGACCCTGCGCGACGTGAAGGCCTGGTACGGGCCCAGTCAGGCGCTGCACGGCGCCAGCCTGGAACTGAACGAGGGTGAGCTGCTCACGCTGCTGGGCCGCAACGGGGCGGGCAAGTCCACGCTGCTCAAGACCATCATGGGCATGATGGACAAGCGCCAGGGCTCCATCCGGTTCAAGGGCAAGGAGCTCATGGGACTGGCGCCGCACCACATCGGCCGGCTGGGCGTGGCCTTCTGCCCGGATGACCGCGGCATCTATGCCTCGCTCACCGTGCGCGAGAACCTGCGCCTGCCGCCGGTGGTGGCCGACGGCGGCATGAGCGAGGCCGAGCTGTTCGAGCTGTTCCCCAACCTGGCCGAGCGCGCGAAGTCGGCCGGCACCCACCTCTCGGGCGGCGAGCAGCAGATGCTGGCCATTGCGCGCATTCTGCGCACCGGCGCACGCCTGCTGTTGCTGGACGAGCCCACCGAGGGCCTGGCCCCGGTCATCGTGGACCGCATTGGCGACCTCATCCGCCAGCTCAAGGGGCGGGGCTACACCATTGTTCTGGTGGAGCAGAACGTGCATTTCGCTGCCGAGCTGGCCGACCGCCACTGCCTGATGGAGTCGGGCCGCATCACCGACACGTTTGACGCGGCCACGCTGCTGCGCGACTTTGACGCGATCACCTCGCGCATCGGGGTCTGAGCCATGCGCAGGTGCCTGACGCTCTCAACCCCTTGGCTTGGCCCGGTAGTCCGACGGCCGAAAGCCGGTCAGGCGTTTGAATGTGTTGGAAAACGCGAACGGGTTGACGTAGCCGACGCTGTGGGCAATGGCCTCGACCTTGTCGTGCGTGGTGGCCAGCAGGTGGGCCGCATGTGCAATGCGCAGCGTGGTCAGCTGCTTGCCGGGGCTGCGGCCCAGGTTCTTCTGGCACAGGCGCCGCAGGTGTTCTTCGCTGGTGTTGGCCAGGCCGGCCAGGTCGGCCAGGGTCCAGTCGCGCCCCAGGTCGGCCTTGACCGCGTTCCACACCGGCACCAGCCGTGGCTCGCGCTGCAGCGGCTCCAGGATGCGCGAGACATAACGCTCGATCACGTCCACCCACACCGCGCAGGTGCCGGCATCGGCCGCACCCTGCATCTCGCCGGCCAGCCCCAGGATGGCGTGCTCCAGCACCTGGCCGTCGAACGGGCTCATGGCCGGGGCCATGGCACCGTCCACCGAGCGCATGGAGTCGGGTCGGAAGCGCACCCAGGCCAGGCGCCAACGCTTGCCGGGCACGGCATGGAAGGCGTGCAGCACGTGGGCCGGTGCAAAGCTGACCGTGCCCGGCCGGTGCGGGTACCAGCGGCCGTCCAGCAGGGTCTGGCCCTCGCCGCTCAGGCACACCTGCATGAAGGCGCCACTCAGGTGCGTGCGCACGATGGTGTAGGGCGCGGCGGCGTCCACCACCGCCACGTGCGCAATGTGGCGCACCGCCAGCGCGTCGCACTGCTCCGCCCGCACCACCGTCTGCACGGTGTCATCGCCCAGCACATGGGTTTCTTGGGAGATATCAGGATGCTTGATCGACATGGCTTTCTCATCATAGGGGCCACGTGATGGATGTTTTTGGAATGCCGGTGCAGGTGCTGGCCGGGCAGATCATGCTGGGGTTGGTCAACGGCTGCTTCTACGCGGTGCTGAGCCTGGGCCTGGCGGTGATCTTCGGCTTGCTGCGCATCGTCAACTTTGCGCACGGCGCGTTCTTCATGACCGGGGCCTTCGGCGCCTGGATGCTGCTGCAGTTTCTGGGCCTGGGTTACTGGGTGGCGCTGGTGGTGGTGCCGCTGGTGGTGGGGGCGCTGGGCGGTGTGTTCGAGCGCACGCTGCTGCGCCGGCTCTATGGACTGGACCCCATCTATGGCCTGCTGCTCACCTTCGGCCTGGTGCTGGTCCTCGAAGGCGGGTTCCGCGTGGCCTTCGGCACCTCGGGCCAGCCTTACCCGGTGCCGTCGCAGCTGCAGGGTGTGTTCAACCTGGGCTTCATGATCCTGCCCATCTACCGGGCCTGGGTGATCGTGGCCGCGCTGGCGGCGTGTGCCTTCACCTGGTGGCTGATCGAGCGCACCCCGCTGGGCGCCCGCCTGCGCGCCGCCACCGAGAAGCCGCAGCTGACGCAGTCCTTCGGCGTCAACGTGCCGCAGCTGCTGACCTTCACCTACGCCGGCGGCATTGCGCTGGCGGCATTCACCGGTGTGCTGGCCGCGCCCATCTTGCATGTGAACTCGGGCATGGGCTCGAACCTGGTGATCATCGTGTTCGCCATTGTTGTGATCGGTGGCATGGGCTCCATCCTGGGCTCCATCGTCACCGCGCTGGGCATCGGGGTGATCGAGGGGCTGACCAAGGTCTTCTACTCGGAGGCGTCCACCACGGTGATCTTTGTGGTGATGGCGCTGGTGCTGCTGTTTCGCCCACGCGGTCTCTTTGGCAAGGAGGGCGCGGCATGAAAGCAAACCCACCCCCACGCTCCACCGCTGAGCGGGTCGCTGCCCCCCAGGGGGGCGCCTCTCGCCTTGGGGCGGCCCGGCGGCGAGAGATCTCAATAGCCCCCTGGCAAAAGGCCTTCATGGTGGTGGTCGTGCTGGCGCTGCTGGTGGTGCCCTGGGTGCCGCAGGTGGTGTATCCGGTGTTCGTGATGAAGCTGCTGTGCATGGCGCTTTTTGCCTGTGCCTACAGCTTGCTGCTGGGCTTCGGCGGCATGATGTCCTTCGGCCATGCGGCGTTCTTTGGCAGCGCGGCCTACATCACCGGTCTGGTCACAAAATACTGGGGCATGCCGCCCGAGGTCGGCCTGCTGGCGGGCACGCTGTTTGCCGGCGCGCTGGGTGCGGTGTTCGGCCTGCTGGCCATCCACCGCCAGGGCATCTACCTGGCCATGATCACGCTGGCGCTGGCGCAGATGGTGTACTTCATCTTCCTGCAGCTGCCCTTCACCGGCGCCGAAGACGGCCTGCAGCAGATCCCGCGTGGCACGCTGTTCGGTTTCATCGACCTGCGCAGCGACATGGCCATGTACCACCTGGTGCTGCTGCTCACGCTGGCCGGGTTGTGGCTGATCCACCGCGTGGTGCATTCGCCCTTCGGCCATGTGGTGGTGGCCATCCGCGAACACGAGCCGCGGGCCCGCTCGCTGGGCTACCCGGTCGAGCGCTACAAGCTGATGCTGTTCGTGCTCTCGGCCGCCCTGTCGGGCCTGGCCGGCTCCATGAAGGCGCTGGTGTTCCAGCTGGCCGCGCTGTCCGATGTGCACTGGCACCTCTCGGGCGACGTGGTGCTGATGACGCTGCTGGGTGGCATGCACACCGTGTTCGGCCCGGCCATCGGTGCGGCCGTGGTGGTGGGCTTGCAGTACTACCTCGATGCCTTCGGTGGCTGGGTGACGCTGGTCACCGGCCTGATCTTCATGGTGTGCGTGCTGTCGTTCCGCAGCGGCATTGCGGGCGCCGTCCAGGCCCTGCGAATCCGGCCCGACCGCACACCCTGACCCGCCGTTTCTGTCCATTCATCTGCGTACCGAACCAAGGAGAACCCCATGCCGCGTTTTGAACGCCAAGCCCTGATGGCGAAATTCCAGGACATGGTCCGCAACCGCCAGCCGATCATCGGCGGGGGCGCCGGCACCGGCATTTCGGCCAAGTGCGAAGAGGCAGCCGGCATCGACCTGATCGTCATCTACAACTCGGGCCGCTACCGCATGGCCGGGCGCGCATCGTCGGCCGGCTTGCTGGCCTACGGCAACGCCAACGACATCGTGCTGGAGATGGCCGGCGAGGTGTTGCCGGTGGCTAAGAGAACGCCGGTGATCGCCGGCGTGAACGGCACCGACCCGTTCATCGTCATGCCGGTGTTCCTGAAGAAACTCAAGGAACTGGGGTTTTCCGGCGTGCAGAACTTTCCCACCGTGGGCATCATCGATGGCACGTTCCGCCAGAGCCTGGAGGAGACCGGCATCAACTACGCCACCGAAGTCGAGATGATCGGCCAGGCCCACGCCATCGACCTGCTGACCACGCCCTATGTGTTCTCTGCCGAAGAGGCCGTGGCCATGACCGAGGCCGGGGCCGACTTCATCGTGCCGCACATGGGCGTGACCACCGGTGGCACCATCGGGGCCACCACGTCCAAGTCGCTGGCCGAGTCGGTGAAGCTGATCGACGAATGGGGCGAAGCGGCGCGCCGGGTGCGCAAGGATGTGATCGTGATTGCGCACGGCGGCCCCATCTCCAGCCCGGAAGACGTTGCCTATGTGCTCCAGCACAGCACACACTGCAACGGCTTCTATGGCGCCAGCAGCATGGAGCGCCTGCCCACCGAGATCGCCATCAAGGCGCATGTGGAACGCTACAAGAACGTCAGCTTCCGAGGCTGACACCAGATCCACCACCGACCAAGGAGACAGACATGGCCAGGGTATATGTGAGCGCGGTGATGAACGCCACCATCGACCAGGCGTGGGCCTACCTGCGCGACTTCGGCGCGCTGGGCAACTACCACCCGTTCTTCGAGAACTCGTTCATTGAGGACGGCAAGCCGTCGGACCAGGTCGGCTGTGTGCGCCGTTTCTCGGTGCGCGACGGTGGCGGCTACCTGCGCGAGCAGCTGCTGGCCCTGTCCGACGACGAGCACCGCTGTCGCTACAAGATCCTGCACATCGACGCGCCCTGGACCAACTACGTGGCCGAGATGCACCTGCTGCCCATCACCGAAGGTGACCGCTGCTTTGGCGAGTGGTGGGCCGAATGGGATGTGCCGGCCGACCAGGAGGCCGAGGCGATGGAGCGTGTCAAGGGCACGTTCCGCACCTTCTTCGAGTGCGTGAACGCGCACCACGACCGCCGCCGGTGAGGGCCATGAACCACCGGCAACCCGTGGCCTGGGTGGTGGGGACCTTCGACACCAAGGCCGCCGAACTCAACTACCTGGCCGGCCTGCTGCGTGCGGTGGGTGTGCGCGTGGTGACGGTGGACATCGGCACGCGCAGTGCCCCGGGCGTGGCCGACATCGACGCCGCCGCCGTGGCCAGCCACCACCCTCGCGGAGCCGCCGCCGTGTTCGACACCTCGGACCGGGGCGAAGCCGTCATCGCCATGAGCGAGGCCCTGTCTGCGCTGGTGCGCGGGCGCCTGGCCGCGGGCCAGATCGACGCCATGCTGGGTGTGGGCGGCTCGGGCGGAAGCTCCATGATCGCGCCGGCCATGCGGCTGCTGCCCATTGGCCGACCGAAGCTGCTGGTCTCCACCATGGCGGCGGGCAACGTGTCGGCCTATGTGGGTGTGGTGGACATGACGCTGATGTACCCGGTGACCGACATCGCCGGCCTCAACCGCCTCTCGCGCACCATTCTGGCGAACGCGGCGCACGCGCTCGCGGGCATGCTGCTGCACCGCGCCCCGGTGGAAGGCGCACAGGACAAACCGGCCATTGGCCTGACCATGTTTGGTGTGACCACACCCTGTGTGCAGGCGGTGCGCCACCATCTGCAGACCGACTTCGACGCCCAGGTGTTTCACGCCAATGGCGCCGGCGGCCGCACCCTGGAGACCCTGGCCGCCGCTGGCCTGCTGAGCGCCGTGGTGGACCTCACCACCACCGAGGTGGGACAGCACCTGGCCGGTGGCGTGTGTGATGCCGGGCCCGACCGGCTGGATGCCGCCGCGCGCCACGGCCTGCCGTGGATCGGCTCGGTTGGCGCGCTGGACATGATCAACTGGGGCGCACCGTCGACCATTCCCGAACGGCACCGCCAGCGCCTGTTCCACGTGCACAACGCCGACGTGACCCTGATGCGCAGCAACGCGCAGGAACTGGAGGCGGCGGCCCGGCGCATCGCCGAGCAGCTCAACCGGTCGCCTGGCCCGGTCAGCCTGCTGCTGCCCATGGGGGGGCTGTCCATGATCGATGCACCCGGCCAGCCGTTTCACGACCCGGCCGCCGACGCGGTGCTGTTCGACACACTCGAGCGCCTGTTTGTGGTCAGCGACACGCACCGCCTGCTGCGGCTGCCGCAGCACATCAACGACCCGCAGTTCGCCGAGGCGGTGGCGCTGGAGGTGAGGGCGGTGCTGAAGGCTTCAGTAGGCTAAGCTTCGGCGCTTCAACCCCGGTTGCGCCTGTGTCGCGGCCGGACCAGCCCCGAAAGAAAGCCGATGTCCGCCGCCCTTGAACAAGCCAGAAACCTGTTTTTTGAAGGCAACGATCATTTCGAGGCCGGGCGTCTGGGCGCGGCGGCCGACGCCTACCGACGGGCCCTGTCGCTGGCGCCGGGGCGGGCGTCGGTGCTGGCCAACCTGGGCATCACGCTGTGGCGGCTGGGGCAGGTGACGGAGGCGCTGCCTGTGCTGCGGCAGGCCACGGCCGCCGACCCGGCACATGCCGAGGCCTGGCTGGCCCAGGGTGTGTGCGCCGAGACGCTGGGGCTGTGGGATGAGGCGGCCGGCGCGCTGCAGCAGGGCACCCGGCAGAGCCCGTCGGTGGCCGCGCCGGTCTGGCTGAGCCTGGCCCACTGCTGCACCCGCCTGGGCCGCATGGCCGAGGCCCTGGACGCGCTGGAACGGGCACTGGCATCGGACGCGACACTGGCCGAAGCCTGGAGCCAGCGCGGGCAGTTGCTGCGCGAGCTGGGCCGCCTGCCCGAGGCCGCCCACTGCTTCGAGCAGGCACTGGCCAATGGCGCCGACGAGGCCTTGCACCGCTTCTACCTGGCCTCGGTGCGTGGCGAAGCGGTCCCGCATGCACCCGCCGCCTACGTGCAGGCCCTGTTCGACGACTATGCCGAGGGCTTTCAGACGCACCTGGTGCAGGCGCTGCGCTACCAGGCGCACGAGGTCCTGCTCGAGCCGCTGCGCAGCAGCGGCCGGCATTTTGAACACATGCTGGACCTGGGTTGTGGCACCGGTCTGTGTGCCCGGCGCATGCAGGGCCAGGTGGCGCGCATCGACGGCGTGGACCTGTCACCGGCCATGGTGGCACAGGCGCGCAGCAGCGGGCTGTATCAGCGCCTGCAAGAGGGTGACCTGCTGCCTTTCCTGCAGGGGCAGGGCACAACGGTGGACCTGATCGTGGCCGCCGACGTGTTCATCTACGTGGGCGCGCTGGACGAAGTGCTGGCCGCCGCGCGCCACTGCATGGCGGCCGGCGGCGTGTTCGCTTTCTCGCTGGAGCAGGCCCCGCCCGGTCAGGACCTGGTGTTGCAGCCCAGCCTGCGCTATGCCCATTCACGCGGGTACATCGAGCGGCTGGCGGCCGCCAACGGCTGGCAGGTGCAGTGGCTGGAGGCCGCAGCCATCCGCGAAGACCAGCAGCGGCCCGTCATGGGCTGGTATGTGCACCTCACGCCGGCGGCGGCGCTGCACTGAGCGCCCTGCCTCTCAGGCGGCGTCGCGGCGCGCCACCCAGTAAGTGGCCCCTTCGGCACCGTAGCGCTCGGCGTGGGGCTTGTGGGCGTCGAGCGTGAAGCGGTCGCCCGGGCGCAGCACCTGCTCGTGCCCGTCGACCGTCAGGCCCATTTCCCCCTGGACGACCAGCGCATCCACCGAAAAAGGGTGGGTGTGTTCGTCCAGCACGGTATCGGGAGCCCAATGGCGCTCCAGCACGGTGTCGAAACCACGGGCCAGGGCGTCGGCCTGGAATTGCTGGAAGCTGGGCAGGTTCATGGCGCGATTCTGCGCCCGGGCCGGTCCTGAACGGAAGGCCTGCGGCAAAGACCCCGCGCCGGCTTCAGCGACCGATCAGGGCCAGGTAGGCCTGGCGGGTCTCGGGTGCGACCGATTCGAGCACCTGCGCGTAGGGCGTGCGGTGCCGGGCAACCAGCCGCGCCGAGGCCATGGTCAGCGAACGGCAGTACCAGTGGCAGCTGTGCTGGAACAGCAGCAGCTCGGCCGAGATGCGGAAGGCCTGGTCGCGGCGGGACAGGCCGGACTCGTTGCGCAGCGCCGCGGCCATGGCCTGGGCGTGCAGCTGGATCAGCGGTCGCAGGTCGAAACCCACGGCCGGGAACAGGCGGGTGACCAGGGGCACGCTCACCGGCAGGCGGCTGACGCGCACCTTCTCGCCCCAGATACCCGACACGTCGGCCGCAAAGGCCTGCATCTGATCGCTCAGCCGCGCCTCGGTGGCCGACAGCTCATGCCAGACGGAGGCGCTGCGGTCGGTGTCCTTCTCGCCCATGGCGCGCAGGTAGCCGTCCAGCAGCTCGGCCATCAGCTGTTCGAGCTGGTAGGGACGCAGCTTGGCGCTCAGCAGCTCGATGCGCTGGCGTTCATCAAGGGTCTTGACGGTGTAGCTGCCCAGGATCAGCAGCATGAGGCCAATGAATACATCCATGGGGTGTATTGTCCCCGGCCTGACGGGGGCAGGGACAAGCGGGTGGTTCTGGGCGGGAAAACAGCAGGGCGCGCCGACATTGCATCGGCGCGCCCTGGAGCCGGGCCTCAGCGGCCCGGGTGGAAGGGGTGAACTCAGGCGCTTTGCTGGATGCCGGCCAGAACCCAGCCGCCGTTGCCCTGCACCGGCTTGGTCAGGTGCCAGATTTCGTCGAAGGCTTCGGCGGTGCCGCCGTCTTCACGGATGCTGCCGGTGAAGCGCACGCTCACCACGTACTGGTGGCCTTCTTCCTGCACCTCGATGACGTCGGCGTCCAGCGAGACCACCTCGGTCTGCGAAGCCGCCTGACCGCGGTCACGGATGTCCATGCTGATCTCGGCGAACATCTGCGGCGTGGTGAACTCGCGGATGTCGTCCAGGTTGGCGGCGTCGTGGGCAGCCTGCAGGCGAATGAACTGGACCTTGGCGTTGCGGGCAAAGCTGGCGGTGTCGAAGTCGGCCGGGATGGCGCTGGGGACGGGTTGCAGGTTGGCACCGATCATCGAGCCACCATTGGCCAATGGCGCACCGGCGCTGCCCGAGGCGGGCGGGGTCGGCATGCGGAACGCGGCCGGCTGGGCGCTGCCCTGGCCTGCCTGGGCACCGGCATAGGCCATGCCGCCGTTCTGGGCACCGGCCTTGCGGCGCATGATGAAGCCAATCACCGCAATGGCGGCCACCACCAGCAGGCCAATCATCAGCATGTTGGCAAAGGCTTCACCGAAGCCCAGGTGGTGCGCCAGGGCAGCCAGACCCAGGCCCGCAGCCAGGCCGGCGATGGGGCCCATCCAGCTGCGCTGGGGCGTTGCGGCCGGCGGGGTGGCGTTATTGGGTGCCTGGCGCGGTGCGGTGGCCGGTGCCTGTGGTGGCGCAGCCTGGCGCTGCACGCCAAACGATTTGCCGCCGCCCAGACGCCGGGCTTCGGCATCAAAAGACACCGCAGCCAGTCCGAGCGACAGGACCACGGCAAACAGGGACAAGAACTTTTTCATCGGTGTCTCCAGAAAGGATGAGCAAGGGATACAGGGTAACGGATTGGACGATTCCAAAAAACCAGAATCAGCCTGACATTGACTTCGAAAAAACGAGATTGTCAAGGCGGGTCGGTCACCATGTTCCGAGCGGCTGAGACACCGCTTCGGCCCCGGAGGTTCCACCGTTCGCGCAGCGGGTCAGTAGCTCAGCCACTCCAGCGGGTGGGCTGGTGCCTGTCCCCGGATGCGGGTGATGGTCTGCGTCAGTGCGTCGATGTCGTTGTCGAAGCCGCCATGGCTGGCGCGGGCGGTCTGTCCCTCGCGATCGACGGTGATGTAGGGCCGGGGCACGCGGTGCAGGTTGGCCCTGGGGAAGAGGGCCTGCCAGTCCTGCAGCGCCTTGAGCTCGCTGCGGGCCCACTGGTCGGTGTTGACGTGGTTGGCATCGTGGGCGCGCTCCAGACCGATCAGGGGCATCTTGCGGGTGTCTTCCAGCGCCCGGCTGACCAGGTACAGCAGGGACTTGCCATACAGGGTGACCGGCCCCAGCCGCAGCAGGTCGTCGTCTTTTTCCTGGGTGTCGGTCAGCAGGTGGATGTGCAGCCTGTCCAGGCCAAGCACCGGTGCGGCCACCCGGCCGTAGTGTTCGAGTGCAAAGGCCGTGGTGCAGGCCGGTGCGAACAGCGTGCAACTGGCCACGCGCAGGTTCTGTGCGGCCAGCTGGCCCAGCAGGTGGCCCAGCAGGATGGCGCCGGCCGAGTGGCCCACCAGATGCAGTTCCAGCGGCTGGCCACCCGGACCGGGCTGCCAGCTGGCCAGGTTGCGGGCCAGCAGGTCGCTGCCGCGCCCGCGCAGCGCCGAGCGTCTGGCGTTCTGCTTCATCTCGCTCCAGAGCGGGCTGACCGTGGGGCTGGCCAGGGCCTCGACCGCCCGGTCACGTGCCTCGCCCAGCAAGGCGCCCATGCGCTGGACACGCTCCTTGTCGCCCAGACCGAAGGCTTCGCGCACCCGGTCTTCCAGCAGATGGCACAGCGTTTCCAGCGGACCGGTGCGCCAGGTCAGGAACAGCGGGCAGATGTCGTTGGCGTCGAAATACGGTGCCAGGACGCGGATGCGGTCGATCGACTCGGCTTCGCTGTTGAGTCCGCCGTGGGCGTAAATCACCAGGCGCGGCACCGGCAGGGCCTGCATGCGCTGGCGCAGGCGGTCCAGGTGGGCTTCGACGAAGTCGGATGCAGCGCTGTCCACACTTCGGGTCAGGTCGGTGACGATGACGTGGCCGTTGTTGCCGCTGACCAGGGTGTGTTCGTAGGCCCGGGCGGTGGACCAGGGCTGGTAGGGTTTGTGCAGGAAGGGTTTGTCGATGGGCCAGGGGTCGTCCGGCGGGTTGTCGGGCTGGAGGCGGCCGCTGGCGGCAAAGCCCAGCGAGCGTCCGCTGCGCGACGGCCAGCGCAGCGCGTCCATGGCCTCGGGCGAATGGCTGCGCGTCTGCGGCACCCCCAGGGCGGCCGCCCAGGCGTCGGTGCCATGGCGGACCCAGTCTTCATAGGGCATGACGGCAAAACCGCAGGCGCCCCAGCCGGTGCCCCAGCTGTTCTGCACGATGAAGCCGCGCTCGTTGAAGCCGACCAGGGCAAAGGCATGCCCGCCCAGCAGCGAATCGGGTGAGGCGGGCGGGACGACCGGCAGTTGCTGCACATCGTGCGAGCGGGGCGGCAAGCCGGTGGCCGTCACGCGGTCCCAGCCGTCGTGAACGCGGGCGGACACATAGATGGCACCGACCTCGTCGATGGCCGACTGCATGTCCACCACCGATTCGCGGTCAATGCGGTAGTAGACACCCAGCGGACGCTTGAGGGCGTCCATTTCCCACTCCAGCCCGTCGCGCGGGCCGGTGCGCGGGCCGGGCCAGAGAGGCTCCAGGCAGACCCCGTGCTTGTGGAAGCCCTTGAGGGCACCGCGGCAGGACGAGCCCTGGTAGTCCTCGCCGTCCCATTCGTCGTAGCGTCGGGCCAGCTCGTAGAGCATGTGCGGACTGACCCGGTCCGGCTGGTCGGTCGGGCCATTCTCGAGCGAGCGTTTCCACAGCAGGAAATTGACCACCGCCGCCAGGCCAAAGCCGGTGCAGGCGCCTTGGGCTTTCTGGTCCCGGACCATGCCGGCCTTCACGTAGGCGGGCATGCGGCTGTACAGGATGTCGTCGTCGGGGTAGCGTGCGGCCAGCGAACGCAGCGGCGCGCGGTAGGGCAGGTCGCGGAAATCGAGCCGGTCGGGCCGGGCGTCGAACATGACCGAAAAGCGCTGGTTGCGCCTGGACAGTCGGGGAACAGACGGACGCGGCATGGCTGGCTCCGGCAGGGTGCGGGCACACACCCGTCGGGCAGGTGGCGTGTGCCGGCGTGCGGCGCACGCTCCGTCTTTGTACGCCCATGCGGGCGGGTTGCCCACCCCCGGATGGGGGAGGTGCTCAGCGGTAGCGGTCGACCGTCAGGCCTTCCATGCTGATCTCGGGCTGGCGCCCGGCGACCAGGTCGGCCATGACGCGACCGGTGCCGGTGGCCATGGTCCAGCCCAGCGTGCCGTGGCCGGTGGACAGCAACAGGTTGTCGTACTGGCAGCCACCGACGATGGGGGTGCCGTCGGGTGTCATCGGGCGCAGGCCGGTCCAGAACTCGGCCTTGGCCACGTCGCCTCCCTGGGGGAACAGGTCGGTGACGACGAACTCCAGCGTCTTGCGCCGGCTTTCGTTGAGCTCCAGGTCGAAGCCCGAGAGCTGCGCTGTGCCACCGACGCGGATGCGGTCACCCAGGCGCGTGACGGCGACCTTGTGGGTCTCGTCCATGATGGTCGATTCGGGTGACTTGGCCGCGTTGGTGATGGGCACGGTGATCGAGAAGCCTTTGACCGGGTAGACGGGGATGCGGATGCCCACCGGCGCCAGCATGGCGGTGGAGTAGCTGCCCAGCGCCAGCACATAACGGTCGGCGGTCTTGAGGCCTTCGCTGGTGCGCACACCGGTGATCTTGTTGCCGTTGCGCTCCAGCGCGTCGATGCTCACGCCGAAGCGGAATTTCACGCCCAGGGACTTGGCTTTCTCGGCCAGCGCGTTGGTGAACTTGAAGCAGTCGCCGGTCTCGTCACCCGGCAGGCGCAGTGCACCGATGAACTTGTCTTTCACATCGGCCAGCGCGGGTTCGTACTGCAGGTAGCCGGCGCGGTCCAGCACCTGGTAGGGAACACCGTATTGCTGCAGGATCTCGATGTCCTTGGCGGTGCCGTCGAGCTGCTTCTGGGTGCGAAACAGCTGCAAGGTGCCCTGCTCGCGGTGGTCGTACTCGATGCCGATGTCGGCACGCAGCTCCTTGAGGCAATCTCGGCTGTACTCGGCCATCCGCACCATGCGGCCCTTGTTCACCTGGTAGCGCGCTTCGGTGCAGTTGCGCAGCATGGACAGGCCCCAGCGCCACATGGCCGGATCGAGCATGGGCTTGATGACCAGCGGGCTGTGGTGCATGAGCAGCCACTTGATGGCCTTGACCGGCACACCCGGTCCGGCCCAGGGGGCCGAGTAGCCGGGCGAGACCTCGCCGGCGTTGGCGTAGCTGGTTTCCAGTGCCGGGCCGGGCTGGCGTTCGAGTACCTCGACCTCGTGGCCGTCACGCGCCAGGTAGTAGGCGATGGTGGTGCCGATGACGCCGCTGCCAAGAACCAGAACCCGCATGAAATTGCTCCAGAGCACCCGGCCGCGCGATGGCGAGGTCAGCGGGTTCTGCCAGCCTTTGCAATTGGCGTGCCATCTGATCGTGTGCGGCGAGAAAAGAAAAACATTGAAAAATCAATGACTTGGAGTCCAATTTTGGGTTGTTTCGAATCGCTAGGGTGTGGCGGTGTAACGAAATCATTCCATGTGGGGTCGGTGCTGGACGCCAGATGGGCAGATCCCCAATGGAAGCCCGGTGTGGGTGAGGTTGTCATGAATGCGTTACAGTGGACTGAAAACGTTCCGGTGAAGGTGGTGTCGTCATGCGCATTGATGTGGCTTTTGAGGATCGGGTTGGCATCGCCCATGAGATCCTGGCGCGCCTGGCCATCCGGGCACTGGATGTGTCGGCCGTGGAGGTCGAACCGCCGCACATTTACATAGAGGCCCCCGGGCTCGATGAAGTCCAGCTTGCGCAGCTGCGGGCCGAGCTGCTCACCGTGCAGGGTGTGCGCCGTGTGGGGCCTCTGCAGATGCTGCCGGGTGCGCGGCGCCGCCTGTACCTTGAGGCCTTGCTGGCGTCGCAGAGCGACCCGGTGCTGGCAGTGGACGGGGCCTGTGTGGTGGTGCTGGCGAATGCGGCGGCCCTGGCGGTCTGTGGTGAAACCGAGCGCGGACTGTTGGGCCGCCCGCTGGAGGAGTTGACCGGGGATGCCGCCCTGGCGCATGAGTTGCTGGGCCGCGGTGAGCGCCTTCCGGCGCGGGAAATCGCCTTCGGTGGCCAGCCCTTTCTGATGGAGGCGGTGTCCCTGCGCGAGGCCGGAGGCGGCGTGGCCGGTGCCCTGCTGACCCTGCACGCACCGCAGCGCCTGGGTGAACGCATCAGCGCCCTGCAGAATTTCTCGGCCGGCGGCTTCGAGGCGGTGCTGGGCCAGTCGGAGGCGATCCGCCAGCTCAAGCAGCGCGCGGTGCGCATGGCCCAGGTGGATGCGCCGCTGCTGATACGTGGCGAGACAGGCACCGGCAAGGAGCTGGTGGCCCATGCCTGCCACGCCGAGAGCCGGCGTCGGGGGCAACCCTTCTTTGCCCTGAACTGTGCTGCGCTGCCCGAAAGCCTGGCCGAGAGCGAACTGTTTGGCTATGCGCCGGGCGCCTTCACCGGAGCCTTGCGCGGCGGCCGACCCGGCCTGCTCGAACTCACCGACGGGGGCACCCTGTTCCTTGACGAGGTCGGCGAGCTCTCGCCGTATCTGCAGGCGAAGCTGCTGCGTTTCCTGAACGACGGCAGCTTCCGCCGGGTGGGGGGTGACCGTGAGCTCAAGGCCGATGTGCGTGTCATCAGTGCCACCCACCGGTCGCTGGAGGACATGGTGGAAAACAACAGCTTTCGGCAGGACCTGCTGTTCCGGCTGGACGTGCTGCAGCTGAAGCTGCCCCCTTTGCGCGACCGGGCTGACGACATCCTGCCGCTGGCCCGGGTGTTTCTGGCGCGTGCCTGCGAGCAGACCGGCCGTTCGCCGTTGCGGCTGACACGGGCAGCAGAGGACGCCCTTCGGGCCAACCGGTGGCCGGGCAATGTGCGCCAGTTGCAGAACGTGGTGTTCCGGGCGGTCACGCTTTGCCAGTCGGGCTCGATCGACGTGGCCGACCTGGAGCTGGCCGGGGCTGATGTGGCGGCGCCCGGGTATGGCCCGGACGAGGTGGGCAGCCTGGAGGAGGCGGTGTCGGCCTTCGAGCGCAGCCTGCTGCAGCGCCTGTTGCCGCAGTACCCGTCGACACGCAAGCTGGCGGCAAGGTTGCGCAGCTCGCACACCGCCATCGCCGCGCGGCTTCGCCGCTATGGACTCAAGGCGCCCGGAGGCTGAACCCCTGCCAACCTGTCTGGACGGCGACAGGGTGTCGTGATTTTCACAAAGCAAATGCTTGCTGAAAATCTGGCGGGCTGATAAGGTTCACGCCATGACTGTGAACGAAGCCTTGGAAGCGGACGCGGCTGCGCCGCGGCGGACCCGGGGGCGCCCCAGAAAGAGCGCCGACGAGCGTGATGATGGCAACCGCCGCCAGGAATTGCTGCGCGTGGCGGCGCGGCTTTTTCGAAGCCAGGGCTTCGACGCCACCAGCACACGCGACATCGCAGCGGCGGCCGGCATGCGCTCGGGCTCACCGTTCTACCACTTCGAAAGCAAGGAAGCGTTGCTGACGGCGGTGATGCTCGAAGGCATGGAGCGTGCCCTGCAACGGCAAGCCGATGCGATGGCACAGGCCGCGCTCGAAGCCCAGCGCCGCCATCAGGTGCTCTCCGCCCGCGAATGCCTGCGGGTGCTGGTGCGCAACCATTTTGATGTGCTGGTGGGGCCCGAGAGCGACTTCATCCCGGTCATGCTGTACGAATGGCGCTCACTCTCGCCCAGTGAACGCTCGGCGGTGAAGGCACTCAAGGACCGCTACGAAACGGTCTGGGTGCCGGTGCTGAATGCGCTGCACGCCAGTGGCGAACTCAGTGGCGATGTGCGGTTGGCGCGGCTGCTGATCTTTGGCGCCCTCAACTGGACCGCCCAGTGGTACCAGCCGAACGAGCGGGCCTCGCTGGACGCATTGACCGACGCGGCGCTGCAGCTGTTTTTGAAGGACAAGGCATGAGTGAGCACTACCGTTCTGTCTTCCGGTCGGGCCTGTTTGCAGGCCAGACCGTCATGGTGACGGGTGGTGGCTCGGGCATTGGCCGATGCACCGCCCACGAGCTGGCCAGCCTGGGCGCCCATGTGGTGCTGGTGGGACGCAACGCCGAAAAGCTCGAACGCACCCAGGCCGAAATCGCCGAAGACGGAGGGCAGGCCAGCCACCAGGTCTGCGACATCCGGCAGGAGGCGGCGGTGCAGGCCATGGTGGCGCGCGTGGTGCAGGAGCGAGGCCGCATCGACGGTCTGGTCAACAACGCAGGCGGGCAGTACATCACACCACTGGAGAAGATCAGCGCCAAGGGCTGGCAGGCGGTGATCGACACCAATCTCACCGGTGGTTTCCTGGTGGCGCGCGAGTGCCATCTGCAGTCGATGCAGGCGCACGGCGGCAGCATCGTCAACATCGTGGCCGACATGTGGGGCTCGATGCCCGGCATGGGCCACAGCGGTGCGGCCCGCATGGGCATGGTCGGCCTGACCGAGACAGCGGCACTGGAGTGGGCCCGTTGCGGCGTGCGCGTCAACGCGGTGGCACCGGGTTACATCGCGTCCAGCGGCATGGACCATTACCCGCCCGAGGCCGGTCCCATGCTGCGCGAAATGCGCGAGACCGTACCCGCCGGGCGCTTCGGCAATGAGGCCGAAACCTCGGCCGCCATTGTCTTCCTGCTGTCGCCGGCGGCCAGCTTCATCAGCGGCAGTGTGCTGCGCGTCGATGGTGCGCGCCCGCAGGTTCGCATGGGCTGGGGTCAAGTCGCAGCACCCGAGGACGTCCAGCAGCGCGAGGCTGTCCGGCCGTTCGACGGCTTTCACCGCTACGTCGTTCCCAAGGTGTTCCAGTGATGCGTATCGAATCGCGCTTCGACCCCCACAGCGCCGTGGCCCTGCAGCGGCGCGAGGCCATGCTGGCCCGTATCGCCGAACTGCGGGCGCTGGAGGAGCGCGCGGCCCAGGCATCGGCCCGCTCCAGACCGGTGTTCGACAAGCGCGGGCAATTGCTGCCCCGTGAACGGGTGGGCCTGCTGCTGGACCCGGGCGCCCCCTACCTGCCGCTGTGCACGCTGGCCGGCTACCGCCAGGACCACAAGGACCCGGCCAAATCGGTGCCCGGCGGCGGCATGCTGGCCGGCATCGGTTTTGTCGGTGGCGTGCGCTGCATGGTGGTGGCCAGCGACTCGGGCATTGACGCCGGCGCCATCCAGGCGCGCGGACTGGAGAAAATTCTGCGCGTGCAGGAGCTGGCGCTGGAGAACCGGCTGCCCTTTGTGCACTTGGTCGAAAGCGCGGGCGCCAACCTGATGAAGTACCAGGTCGAGGGCTTTGTGCTGGGCGGCGGCCTGTTCCGCAACCTGGCGCGGCTGTCGGCCGCCGGCCTGCCGGTGATCACCGTGCAGCACGGCTCGGGCACCGCGGGCGGCGCCTACATGCCGGGCCTTTCGGACATCGTGGTCATGGTGCGCGGGCGCTCGCGCGCCTTCCTTGCGGGCCCACCCCTGCTCAAGGCCGCTACCGGCGAGATCGCCACCGAAGAAGAACTGGGCGGCGCCGAGATGCACACCGCGGTCTCGGGACTGGGCGAGCACTTGGCGGAGGACGACCGCCATGCCCTGGGGCTGGCGCGCGACATCGTGGCGCGCACCGGCTGGCAGCGGCCTTCCCGGCCCGAAGCAGCTGCACCCCGCCACAGTGCAGACGACCTGCTGGCCCTGATGCCCGAACACCACCGCGAGCCGGTGGACATGCGCGAGATCATGCTGCGCATCGCCGACGACTCGGCGCTGCTGGAGTTCAAGTCGCTCTACGGACCCGGCACCGTGTGCGTACAGGCGCACATCGGCGGCCACGCGGTGGGCCTGATCAGCAACAACGGCCCGATCGATGTCGCCGGTGCCAACAAGGCCACCCATTTCATCCAGTGGATGTGCCAGCTGGGCCACCCCATCGTCTACCTGCAGAACACCACCGGCTACATGGTGGGCAAGGACAGCGAGCAGGGCGGCATGATCAAGCATGGCAGCAAAATGATCCAGGCGGTCACCAACGCCACCGTACCGCAGATCACCATCCAGTGTGGGGCGTCATTCGGCGCTGGCAATTACGGCATGTGCGGGCGTGGCTACGCGCCGCGTTTCCTGTTCAGCTGGCCCAACGCGCGCACCGCGGTGATGGGAGGCGAACAGGCCGCCACCACCATGCGCATCGTGGCCGAGGCCGGTCTGGCCCGCAAGGGCATCACACCCGACCCGGCGCAGATGCAGGCGCAGTACGACGCCATCGTGCAGCTGTTCGAAAGCCAGGCCGACGCCTTCTACACCAGCGGTCTGGTTCTGGACGATGGAGTGATCGACCCGCGGGACACGCGGGCCGTACTGGCCTTCTGTCTCGACACGGTCGAGGAGGCGGCGCAGCGCGAACCGCGCCGTATGCAGTTTGGTGTGGCACGCATGTGAGGATTGCCCGTGGCCGCCTCATTGCAGTACCTCATTCCGGCCGAAGCGCCGCGCCTGCTCGGCGAGCAGCTGGCGCGGGCAGGTGCGGGCATCCAACCCCAGGCGATCGTGCGGTCGGCCGGTGCGGACTTTGATGGACTGGGTCTGATGGACCGGGGCCGGCGACTGGCCGATGCACTGGCGCAGCACCTGCCGGCGCACTTTCCCGATGCGGCAGCGCTGCTGGTGGCGTCCATGGGGAAGCCACTGGGGCTGGACGCCAAGGGCGAACCGCTGGCCAGCGGGGACGTGCCCAGCAGCTTCTTCTACCTGCCCCACAGCCTGTTCATTGCCATGCAGGGGCTGCATCACCTGGATGAGGCCATGGCCGCGCAGCATGCCCTGACCCAGCGCTTCACCGCCGAGTTCAGCCTGCGCCCCTACCTGCAGCGCCATACCCAAGCCACCCTGGCTCACCTGACTGCGTGGAGCACGGACACCAGCGCGCACGTGCGCCGCGCGGTCAGTGAATCGACCCGACCCCGCCTGCCCTGGGCGCCGCGCCTGCGCGTGTTCGACGACGATCCCGCACCAGTGCTGGATCTGCTGACGCGGCTGCGCGACGACCCTTCGTCCTATGTGCGCCGCTCGGTGGCCAACCACCTCAATGACCTGGTGAAAAGCCACCCCGACCGGCTGCTGTCGCTGGCCCGCGAGTGGCTGGACGGTACTGCCGTTCCCCGAACCCGGGAGGCTCTGGTGCGCCATGCCCTGCGAACCGCCATCAAACGCGGCGACCCGCAGGCACTGGCGCTGTTCGGCCACGGCAAACCGTCTGTGATTCGGTTGACGCTGACCCAGGTGCAACCTGAGCAGGTGGCGATCGGCGAACGGGTCGAGGTCCGCTGCGAATTGCACAACCCCACCGCCCGTGCCGCATCGGTCCTGGCCGACTGGCGCGTGCACTACGTCAAGGCCGACGGCAGCCGCAGCCCGAAGGTGTTCAAAGGCCAGGAGCTGACGCTGGCGCCCGGCGCCCACGTCGACCTGCGCAAGACCTTGTCGCTGCGCCAGATGACCACACGCACCCATCACCCCGGCCGGCACCTGGTCGAGCTGGCCCTCAATGGCCAGCCGCATGCCATCGGACATTTCGACCTTCGCTGACCCCGACAAGAACCCACAGGAGACACACCATGCAATTCACGCACGAACACCGCGAGATCCAGAAGACGCTCAAGCGCTTCATCGACGAGCAGATCAACCCGCACGTGGACGAATGGGAGGCAGCCGAAATGTTCCCGGCGCACGAGGTGTTCAAGGGCCTCGGAAATCTGGGCCTGCTGGGCCTGACCAAACCCGAGGCGTATGGCGGCATGGGCTTGGACTACTCGTACAGCGTGGCCATGGCCGAGACACTGGGACACATCCACTGCGGTGGCGTGCCCATGGCCATCGGGGTGCAGACCGACATGGCCACGCCGGCCCTGGCCCGTTTCGGCAGCGACGAACTGCGCGCCCAATTCCTGGCACCGGCCATTGCCGGCGACATGGTCGGCTGCATCGGCGTGAGCGAGCCGGGGGCGGGCAGCGACGTGGCCGGCATCAAGACCTACGCGCGCAAGGACGGTGACGACTACGTCATCAGCGGCCAGAAGATGTGGATCACCAACAGCCTGCAGGCCGACTGGATGTGCATGCTGGTCAACACCAGCGAAGGCCCGGCGCACAAGAACAAGAGTCTCGTGATGGTGCCGCTGCGAGAGAACGGCAAGACCGTCAAGGGCTTCGAGGTGGGCCAGAAGATCAAGAAGATCGGCATGAACAGCAGCGACACGGGCCTGTTGTTCTTTGACGAGGTGCGCGTGCCGCAGCGCTACCGCATCGGCCAGGAAGGTGCGGGCTTCATCTACCAGATGCAGCAATTCCAGGAGGAGCGCCTGTGGTGTGCCGCCAGCACGCTGGAGAGCCTGAGCAATTGCATCCAGTGGACCGTGGAGTACGCGCAGGAGCGCAAGCTGTTCGGAGCCTCGCTGGCAGACCAGCAGTGGGTGCAGTTCAAGCTGGCCGAACTCAAGACCGAGGTCGAAAGCCTGCGTGCGCTGACCTACCAGTCGTGCGAGCACTACGTCGCCGGCGAAGACGTGACCGAATGGGCCACCATGGCCAAGCTCAAGGCCGGCCGCCTGAATCGCCTGGTGCCCGACACCTGCCTGCAGTTCTGGGGTGGCATGGGCTTCACCTGGGACAACAAGGTCTCACGGATGTACCGCGATGGTCGTCTGGCGTCCATTGGCGGCGGTGCCGACGAGGTCATGCTCGGCATCCTCACCAAGATCATGGGCATCGCCAAGAAGCCGGCGCATTGAAAGGAGGCTGACATGAGCAACTTTCTGGTGGTGCGGCAGGGCGACGTGGAGCGATGGACGCTCAACGACCCGGCCACGCGCAACGCCTTGTCCGACAGCATGGTGGTCGACCTGTTTGAAGCCTGTCTGCGGGCCAAGGCCGACCCCGCGCTGCGCACCGTGGTGCTGACCGGTGCCGCCGGAGCGTTCTGTGCCGGTGGCAGCCTGGGGCATTTTGCGAGCGCCATTGGCAAGCCCCTCGCACCGGGTGAGGCCGACCCACTGGTCGCGGTCAACCGTGCCTTTGGTGATGTGCTGCACGCGCTGTGCGAACTGCCGCAGCTGCTGGTGTGTGCCGTGGACGGCGCCGCCATGGGTGGTGGCTTTGGTCTGGTCTGCTGCGCCGACCACGTGATCGCCACCCGCCGCTCGGTGTTCGCTACCCCAGAGGTGACGTTGGGACTGCCGCCAGCGCAGATTGCTCCCTTTGTCTGGGCCCGCTTGGGCGATGCAGTGGCACGCCAGTGCCTGTTGCAGGGGCGCAGCCTCCATGCCGAGGCCGCGCAGCAGGCTGGGCTGGTGGATGACCTGGTGGCCGATGGTGAGCTGGAGGCCGCCCTGATCGACAGCCTGCTGCGCCTGCGCCGCGCCGCGCCTGGCGCCGTGATGGCGACCAAGCAGCTGCTCGGGCGGCTGCGTTCGAAGATGCCCGATCTGCGCGACGAGGCAGCGCTGGCCTTCGCCAGTGCCTTGCGTGGTCAGGAAGCGGCCGAAGGTCTTGCTGCCTTCGCTGGTCGTCGGCCGGCCAGCTGGTCCGGCGGGGAGAAGCGATGAGGCGCCTGCTGATCGGCAACCGCGGCGAGATCGCCAGGCGGGTGATCCGCACGGCGCGGCGCATGGGCATCGCCACGGTGGCGGTATGCTCCGACGCCGACCGCCAGGCACTGCATGTGCGCGAGGCCGATGCGGTGGTGCCCCTGGGGGGGTACAGCTCGGCCGAGAGTTACCTGCGCGTCGACAAGCTGATCGATGCGGCTCGAAGCAGTGGCGCTGATGCGGTGCACCCGGGCTACGGCTTTCTCAGCGAAAACGCCGACTTCGCCCAGGCGGTGATCGACGCCGGACTGATCTGGGTCGGACCGCCGCCGACGGCCATCCGCGCCCTGGGCAGCAAGTCGGCGGCCAAGGCGGTGGCCCTGCAACAGGGGGTGCCGGTGCTGCCCGGCTACTTCGGGGACGACCAGCGCGACGCCACCTATCTGGCCGAGGCCGCGCGTATCGGCTACCCGGTCATGGTCAAGGCGGTGGCCGGTGGCGGCGGGCGTGGCATGCGTCTGGTGCACGACGCCGACCAGTTGCCTGCCGCGCTGCACAGTGCGCGGTCGGAAGCACTGGCCAGTTTCGGCAGCGCAGATCTGCTGATCGAGCGCGCCCTGCTTCGACCCCGCCATGTCGAGGTGCAGGTGTTTGCCGATACCCATGGACATGTCATCCACCTCGGAGAGCGAGACTGCTCGGTGCAGCGGCGCCACCAGAAAATCATCGAGGAAGCCCCCAGCCCGGCCGTCACGCCCGAACTGCGCGCCGAACTCGGCCGCTGCGCCGTCGCCCTGGCGCAGGGCGCAGCTTACGTCGGGGCCGGCACGGTAGAGTTTTTGCTGGACGGAGATGCGTTCTACCTTATGGAGATGAACACGCGGCTGCAGGTTGAGCATCCGGTGACCGAAATGTTGACGGGACTGGATCTGGTGGAGTGGCAGATCCGGGTGGCCAGGGGTGAACCGTTGCCGCTGAAGCAGGAAGACGTCCGGCTACAGGGCCACGCCATCGAGGTCCGCCTGTGTGCCGAAGACGAGCACTTCACCCCGCACGCCGGCACGGTGCACCGGTTCAGCGAACCTGTCCTGACTGAAGGTCTGCGCTTTGATCACGCCCTGGAAACTGGGGCCGTGGTCACACCGCACTATGACGCCATGCTGGGCAAGCTGATCGCCCATGCGCCCAGCCGTGACCAGGCGCTGGACCGGCTGGCCCAGGCGCTGGATGAGACCGTGCTGCTGGGGTTGCCGAGCAACCGGACCTTTCTGGCGGCCTGCCTGCGCCATCCGGTGTTCCGCGCCGGTGAGGCAGGTATTCCGTTTCTGGCGGAGCATGGCGATGCCCTGCGTGCAGCCCTGGCGCCATCGGCCCAGGCGGAGGTCGCCGCGGCGGTGGCGGCCAGCTACCGGGGCCGAACGCCCGCCCACGAACTGCCCTCGCCATTTCCACGCGCGCATCGCTGGCGTGGGGGCACGCGGATGCTGGACCTGGTGCTGCGCGAGCAGGGTGGTGGTCGTGTGTCGGTGCAGGTGGGTGACGCACAGCATGAAGCGGTGTTCACCCCCGGCGCGCTGGCGCTGGACGGGGTGAGCCGCGCACTGACAGTGGTGACCCTGGCCGAAACAGACCCACCGGCCGTGGCCGTTCTTTGGGGCGCCGAAGCCATCGATCTGGTCGATCTGAGCCTGGCTGCGCCCGAGGGCGCCGGCGGTGGTGCCAGCGCCAACGAACTGCGGGCGCCCTTCAACGGCAAGCTGGTGGCGCTGGTGGCCCAGGCAGGCACCCGCGTGACGCGGGGCCAGACCTTGCTGACCATCGAGAGCATGAAGATTGAGCACCAGATCACCGCGCCCCGCGATGGCGCCGTGGCGGTCGTGTCGGTGACTCCCGGCCAACAGGTGACGCCTGGTCAGGTCTTGCTGGTGTTCGAGCCGGAGTCCACATGAACCCTTCTGATGCCGCCGCCCTGGACGAAGCCGACCTGCAGGCCTTGCTGGACACGGTGCGGCGCTTTGCTGCCGAGCGGGTTCGCCCGAATCTCGATGCATGGGAGGCCGCCGGGCAGATTCCGCGTGAGCTGTACCGCGAGGTCGCCAAGCTCGGTCTGCTGGGTCTGGGCTATCCGGAGCACCTGGGCGGCACCCCCACCAGCTGGCGGGTGCGCAACGCGTTCTCGCAGACCCTGGCACGCCATGGCACCAGCGGTGGCCTCATGGCCAGCCTGTTTTCGCTGAACATCGGGCTGCCGCCGCTGCTCGTGCATGGCACACCCGAGCTGCAGGCCGAGGTGATTCCGCCGGTGCTGCGTGGCGAGCGCATCGCTGCGCTGGGCATCACCGAGCCTGGTGGTGGCTCCGACGTGGCGGCCCTGCGCACCACCGCGCGCCGCGAGGGCGACGACTACGTGATCGACGGCGAGAAGGTGTTCATCACCTCGGGTGTGCGCGCCGACTGGGTGACGCTGGCGGTTCGCACCGACAGGCACAACAAGGGCCCGGGTGGTGTGAGCATGATCGTGGTGCCCATGGAACGGCCCGGCATCTCGCGCACCGCGTTGCAGAAGATGGGCTGGCACTGCTCGGACACCGCCCACCTGCGTTTTGACGGTGTGCGCGTGCCGGTGCGCTACCGTCTGGGCGAGGAGGGCGCCGGCTTCCGCATGATCATGACCAACTTCAACGGTGAACGCCTGGCCATGTCGGCCATGTCGCTGGGCTTTGCCCAGGCCTGCTACGACGAGGCGCTCGACTGGGCCCGCCAGCGCCAGACCTTCGGCGCCGCGCTGGTCGAGCGGCAGGTCATCCGTCACAAGCTGATGGACATGCGCATGCGCATCGAAAGCACGCAGGCCTGGGTGGATGCCGTGACTGCCCGTGCCGACGCGGGGGATCAGGGGCCAGATTGGGTCAGCCATGTCTGCCTGCTGAAAAACCACGCCACCCAGACCATGCAGTTCTGTGCCGACGCGGCGGTGCAGATTCTTGGCGGCATGGGCTACATGCGCGGCACCGCCAGCGAACGCATCTACCGTGAGGTGAAGGTCATGATGATCGGCGGTGGCGCCGAGGAAATCATGAAGGAACTGGCCGCGCGACAATTAGGACTATGACCCGACACACACCACCCCCGGAGGCGTTCGAGGCGGCCTTCATCGACGGCCTCAAGCAGATCTTCGAGGAAAAGATCGTTTTCAACCAGGTTCTGGGTCTGAAGATCACTGATCTGCGGCCGGACCGTGTCCTCGCGCGGATCGACATGCGCCATGAACTGATTGGCCACTACGCCCACAACCGGGTGCACGGTGGCGTCATCAGCGCCGGGCTTGACGCCATGGGCGGCTTGGCCGTGATGGCCGCCATCGGTGCCCGGCACATGGATGAGGCACCCGAGCAGCGCCTGCTGCGCTTTGCCAAGCTGGGCACCATCGATCTGCGCATCGATTACCTGCGACCGGGCATTGCCGAGTGGTTTGAACTCAGTGCTGAGGTGCTGCGGTTGGGATCGCGCGTGGCCTCGACCCGGATGGAGTTCCGGGGACCCGACGGCAAGCTGTTCTCGGCAGGGTCGGGCGCCTATATCGTGTCTTGACGCCGGCTGGCGCCTGCCTGACCACCTGCCCGAGGGCGATGGTCAGGTGAGTTGTCACTTCTTGCCGCCGCCGTTGCCGTTGCCGCCGCCGTTGCCACGGCCACCGCCCTTGCTGCCGCCCTGACCGCCCCCGCGCGACGCGCTGCCCTTGGAGCCGCCTGCGCCACCGGCACTGGCACCCCCCTTGGACCCGCCTTGGGAGCCACCGGACGAGGCCCCGCCGCTGGCGCCACCTTTGGCGCCCTGGCCGCTGCCGACACCGCCCATGCCCGGACCACTCTTGCGGGCCAGTCCAGCGGTGGTGACGCTGCCGTCGGGCGTATCGGAGGCCAGACCGTCGCCACCAGGCACCTTTGCGGCACGCTTGAGCGTGGCCTGGGGCGAGCGGTTTTCGGCGCTCACCAGGCTGCCCAGGTTCACGCCGAGCGAGTTGGCAATGGCCCCCCAGCCCATGCCCGACGCGCGCATGGCTTCAACGGCCGATTCGGCCACCCCCACATCGTCGGGCGTCGGTGTGGTCACACCCTGTTGCGTCAGGCTGGCCCTGGCCAGCATGCCGACGAAGTCCTGGCCGGTCTTCTTGACGATGACCGAGGGTTCGGAGGTGGGTGCCGTGGGCGTTTCGCCTGCCAGTGGCTCTGCCATGGCGGCGGTGCTGGCGATCAGGGTGGCACAGAACAGGGAGCGAATGGCCAGCTGGATGGTGGAGGGATGTGACATGGTGTGAATCCGGGGGGGGTATCTGGGAGCTCCATGTTAATGAGGCAGGCCGATACCGTGGGCGTCCGATTGTGATCACTTGTGACAAACACGAACGCCTGGGGCCGGCGGCCGACCGCCGGTCGGCACAGGTCTTTCTCCGAGTTGGTCAACGGGCACATCTGGCCTGAACAGGTCTGCAGGGCGATCCAGACACACATGGCCAGATGCAGGCACCGCCAGCTGCGCCGCGGTGGAAGGGCTCAGGCTCATCAAAAGAAAAGGCCGCCGGCACAGGGTGCGGGCGGCCGGTCATCTCGGCGCTGCCGAACATGTCCGGCGGAATCGTCATGGTGTCCATGGCCTTGATGAAACTGTCGGTGGTCAGGTTCGGACCGGCCTTGCTGGCGGTGCGCAGGAACAAGTCGACCAGGCTGTAGCCATAGACCGAGAACACGGTCGGGCCTGGCTTGTGGATCAGGCAAGCTGTTGTCAGCCGGGTCTGGCGCTTACATCGTATCTCGACGGACGCGCGCACCTGAAGCCACCCGCAGGGGTGACCCGTCAGTACTTCTTGATGCCCGTGTGGCCCGGCAGCTTGGATGCACCGCCTTTGGGAGCAATCGATTCGTGGATGCGTCCCTTGTAGGGGCTGCCCGTGTACACGCTTCCCTTGACCGGTGCAGCGACGTGGGCCTCTTTTGTTCCCTTGTCGAAGTCGCCTGCAACGTGGCCTTCTTTCGGACTGGCAGCCATCGGACTTTTCTCGTAATACACCTCGGTGTCCGGTGGGACGTCTTTCATCGCGCCGTCGGTCTTGCCTTGCAGCTGTTTGCCGTGGCCTGCTTCCACCTTCACTGATTTCTTGCCATCGAAGGCCTGCGCATCCTTCTTGTAGGCGGCCTTGTCGTCCGCAGGGAAAATATCCTTGCCTTCTGACTTCTTCTCGTATGAGGCTTCATCCTGCTTGGCAGGCAAGTCCTTGGCGGCATGGGCAATGCCCAAGGCACCGACCAACACCAAGGCAAGTGGAACAACAATGCGGGATGTGACCATGACTCGACTCCTTCGAGCCCGAAGGCGCGTGACAATAAATAGATGGTACTGCTTTTTGCTGCAAAAGGGGGCGCCGGTTGTCCCTGGTCAAATTCGTGGGTCAGCTGCTCGGTGGTCTGCCTGTTGGCCGAACCGCCACCCAGGTGACCACCACCACCAGCGCAAACAGCGAGTAGGCCAGGGTGAACACCCACCAGGGGGCGTCCCAGTAGATCAGCCGTGAGAGCCAGTGGCCGATGAAGCTCTGGTCGTGGGTGGCTTGGCCGGCCAGCCGGCGCAGGTCCTGCTCCCAAATGGTCAACGGGCACAGCTGGCCCAGCCAGGTCTGCAGGGCGATCCAGACACACATGGCCAGGTGCAGGCTCCGCCAGCTGCGCCGGTGAACCCAGGGCCAGCGCCGCCACCAGCCGATCCAGGCCAGGGCCAGGCCCAACAGGACAAAGGCAATCACCGCCAGGTGCAGGACCAGCAGAGCGTCGGCCAGCAGGGCCGCGGTGGAAGGGCTCAGGCTCATCAAAAGAAAAGGCCGCCGGCACAGGGTGCGGGCGGCCGGTCATCTCGGGTGCCCGAAGGCGCCCGGCGGATCAGTTAGTTGGTCTTGAAGTACTCCGACACCACCTTCCAGCGCCCGTCGTCGATGCGGGAGAGGCGTGAGGCGTTGCTGCCCAGGCGTTTCTGCGGACCGAAGGTCATCTCGGCGCTGCCGAAGATGTCCGGCGGAATCGTCATGGTGTCCATGGCCTTGATGAAACTGTCGGTGGTCAGGTTCGGACCGGCCTTGCTGGCGGCGCGCAGGAACGAGTCGACCAGGCTGTAGCCATAGACCGAGAACACAGTCGGGTCTTCGTTGAACTTGGTCTTGTACTTGGTGGCCCAGAAACGGATCGGTTGCGAGGTGTCATCCAGGTAAGGGTTCTGGACAGTCATGGTGGCATAGAAGCCGTTCATGGCCGGGCCACCGAGCTTGTGGATCAGGTCGGTGTAGGCGGCGCTCGATCCGAGGAAGGTGGGGTTGAAGCCCAGACGACGTGCCGTCGCGATGCCTCCGATGGTCTCGCGGATGATGGTGCCCATCACAACGAAGTCGCACTGTGCCGAAGCCAGGCGCTGCATCTGGGAAGAGAAGTCGGTGGCACCACGTTTGAAGCTGGTGCGTTCGGCCACTTCCATACCGATGCTCTTGAGGCCTTCTTCTGCACCCCGCTGGACCTCCAGGCCGAATTCATCGTCCTGGTACATGGTGCAGACCTTCTTGGCGTTCTTTTCCTTGACCAGCAGCGGCACGGCCACCCGCATCTGGTCGTAGTAGGTGGCGGCGAACGAGTACTTGAGCTTGTGGAAGGGCTCGTACATCTCGCGTGCTGCGGTGACCGGGAAGAAGTTGATCACGTTGCGCTGGAACTGCACCGGCATGGCCGCCATGTTCTGCGCCGTGCCGATGTGTCCGACCATGGCGAAGATCTTGTCCTGGTTGACCAGCTTCTGTGCCGCCAGCACGGCGCGGCGGGGTTCGTACCCCGAGTCTTCCACCACCAGCCGGATCTTGCGGCCATTGACGCCGCCCTGCTCGTTGGCCTCGTCCACGCGCAGCATCATGCCGAAGCGCACCTGCTTGCCAAAGCCCGCGATCGGACCCGACAGATCCTGGATCGATCCCAGGACGATTTCGTCCTTGGTCACGCCCTGGGTCTGTGCCAGGGCTGTGCCGCCGGCCAGCACGAGGCTGGCGGCGATCAGCGTCAGTTTGCGATTCATGCGTGTGTCTCCTTGGTGGATGGAACAGGTGGGATCAACGGTACATGGCCTCGATCTGCTCGGCGTATTTCTGTTGCACCAGCTTGCGTTTGAGCTTCATGGTCGGGGTCAGTTCCTCGTCTTCGGCCGTCAGCTGGGTGTCGAGCAGCCAGAACTTCTTGACCTGTTCGACACGCGCAAATTTCTTGTTGACGCTGTCGATCAGATCCTGGATCAGTTGCTGCACCTCTGGCGAGCGGGTCAGGCTGGCGTAGTTGGAGAACGGCACGTCGTTGTCCTGGGCGAATTTCTCGACGTTCTCCTGGTCGATCATGATGATCACGGTGAGGTAAGGCCGCTTGTCGCCGATGACCACGGCATCGGTCACATAGGGCGAGAACTTCAGTTCGTTCTCGATTTCGCTGGGGGTGATGTTCTTGCCCCCTGCGGTGATGATGATGTCTTTCATGCGGTCGGTGATGCGGAAAAACCCTTCCTCATCGACCAGACCCACGTCTCCTGTGTGCAGCCAGCCTTCGGCGTCGATGGTCTCGGCGGTCTTCTCGGGCAGGTTCAGGTAGCCCATGAACACGTTGGGGCCGCGCACCAGGATCTCGCCCGTGTCCAGGTCCAGCTTGACCTCGTTGTATTGCGCGGCCGGGCCGATGGAGCCTGGCTTGATGCGCTCGGCCGGTATGCCGGTGGACGCGCCACAGGTCTCGGTCATGCCCCAGACCTCCAGCATGGGCACACCCAGCGCCAGGTACCAGCGCACCAGGTCGGGCGAGATGGGTGCCGCGCCAGTCACCAGGAAGCGGGATCGGTGGATGCCGATGAGCTTGCGCACGTTGTCCAGCACCAGGGCGCGCGCGATGCGGAACTGCAGGCGCAGACCTGGGGGCACCTCCTTGCCGGCGAGCACCAGGTCGGCCACGCGCTGGCCCACGCCAATGGCCCAGGCGTAGGCGGCCTGCTGGGTGGCACTGGCCTCCTTGAGGGCGATCATGACGCCCGAATAGAACTTCTCCCACACCCGGGGCACGGCGGTGAACACCGTGGGCGCGATCTCGCGCACGTTCTCGGGCACGGTCTCCGGGTTTTCCACGAAGTTGAGCTTGGCGCCGGTGTAGAGCGAGAAGTACTCGCCACCCATGCGCTCGGCAATGTGGCACAGCGGCAGGAAGCACATGCACTCGTCGTTGTCATCGCGAGCAATCAGCGTGTTGTAGCCGCGCACCGTGTAGACCAGGCCCTTGTGGGCGTGCATGGCGCCCTTGGGCTTGCCGGTGGTGCCCGAGGTGTAGACCAGGATCGCCAGGTCGTCTGGCGAGACGGCCGCCGTGCGCTCCTTCAGTGCGTTCGGGTGCTCTCGGGCGTGTTCCCGACCCAGCGCCCGCAGAGCGTCCAGGCTCATGACCTGCTCGTCATGGAAATCGTGCAGCCCTTCCATGTCGAACACCACGATCATGCGCAGCAGGGGCAGGCGCGAGCGAACTTCCAGCGCCTTGTCCAGCTGTTCGTCGTCCTCGACGAACAGCACGCTGGTGCGCGAGTCTTCGCACAGGTAGTGCACCTGCTCGGCGGCGTCGGTGGGATAGATGCCGTTGGCCACGCCATTGGCACTGAGCACCGCCAGGTCGCTGAGCACCCACTCGATGTTGGTGTTCGACAGGATGGAAGCGGTCTCGCGCTGGCCGAAACCCAGCGCCAGCAGGCCATGCCCGATTTCCTCCACCGCCTGCCCCACCTGCTTCCAGGTCCAGCTGCGCCAGATGCCCAGGTCCTTCTGGCGCAACCACACGTTCGCGCCACGCCGTTCGACCGCATTCCAGAACATGGCCGGAATGGTGTCGCCCGGCAGCACCACCTCGGTCTGCGGCCTGATGTTGGAGAGATCCCAGAGGTAGCTCATGTCTTCATCTCCAGTTCTTCTTCTTCTTCCAGCGTCGGTCAGCGCGAACGCCCGCTTCCTTCATGCCCAGGTAGAACTCCTTGATGTCCTCCTTCTCACGCAGGCGGGCACAGGTGTCCTCCATCACGATGCGTCCGTTTTCCAGCACGTAGCCGTAGTCCGACGCGTTCAGGGCCATGTTGGCGTTCTGCTCGACCAGCAGGATGGTGGTGCCGCGTTCGCGGTTGATGCGCACCACGATCTCGAAGATCTCCTTGGTCAGCTTGGGGCTGAGCCCCAGGCTCGGTTCGTCGAGCAGGATCAGGTCGGGGTTGGCCATCAGCGCGCGGCTGATCGCCAGCATCTGCTGCTGGCCGCCCGAAAGCAGGCCAGCGTCCTGGGACGCCCGCTCGCGCAGGATGGGGAAATAGTTGAACACCACCTCCATGTCGCGTGCCACGCCATCGCGGTCGTTGCGTGTGTAGGCGCCCATGAGCAGGTTGTCGCGCACCGACAGCAGCGGAAACACCTCGCGGCCCTCGGGCACGTGCATCAGCCCCAGTTGCACGATGTGCGCCGGGTCCTGCGCCGTGATGTTTTCGCCCTTGAACTCCACCGAGCCCTTGCGGGGGTCGATGATGCCGCTGATGGTTTTGAGGATGGTGGTCTTGCCCGCTCCGTTGGAGCCCAGCACGGTGGCGATCTCACCACGGCGCACCTGCAGGCTCACACCACGAATGGCCTTGATGGGGCCGTAGGCGCTTTCGACGTTGAGGAGCTTGAGCACCGCGTTGTCGGTCAGGGGAGCGGTCATGCGGCCACCCCCGAGCTGGCCTGGTTTTCACGACGCAGGCCGGACATGTCGTCCACCGAACCAAGGTAGGCCTCGATCACGCCCGGGTCGCTCTGCACCTCGGTCGGCGTTCCGGTGGCCAGTTCGGCCCCCATGCTCATGGCCAGCACCCGATCCGAGACCTTGGACACCAGGCTCATGTCGTGCTCGACCATCAGCACCGAGATGCCGAGCTCGTTCTTGATGTCCGAAATCCAGAACGCCATGTCGTCGGTTTCCTCCACGTTCAGCCCTGACGAGGGCTCGTCCAGCAGCAGCAGGCGTGGCTCGGTGCAGAGGGCGCGAGCCAGCTCGACCACCTTGCGCACACCGTAGGGCAGGCCGGCGACCATGCTTTCGCGGTGATGTTGCAGATCGAGGAAGTCGATCACCTGCTCGACCTTTTCACGGGCCTCGATCTCGGCCTGCCGTGTCTTGCGGGTGAAGAAGGCCTCGCTCCACAGGCCGGTACGCCGGTGGGTGTGGCGGCCGATCAGCAGGTTCTGCAGCACGGTCGCGTGTTCGAACAGCTCGATGTTCTGGAAGGTGCGCGCAATGCCCAGTCCGGCAATGCGGTGTGGCGGCTGCTCGGTCAGCACCAGGCGTCCCTGCGGTCCCAGGTATTCGATGCTGCCCTGGGTGGGCTGGTAGATGCGGCTGATCAGGTTGAACACGGTGGTCTTGCCGGCCCCGTTGGGTCCGATCAGGGTGAACACCTCGCCTTGGCGGACGTCGAAGCTGACGTTGTTGACGGCCAGCACACCACCGAAACGCACGCTCAGGTTGCGCGCCGACAGCAGCACCTCCGATGAGTCTGTCTGGATATGGCTCATTTGAGTCGGTCCGATTTCTGGAACGATTTCTGGCGCTTGAACATCCCCTTGCGGTAGAAGGGGAACAGCTGGAACCAGGTCCTGATCTTGAGCCAGCGCCCGTACAGGCCCATGGGCTCGAACAGCACGATGGCAATCAGGACCATGCCATAGACAACCGCCTTGAGTCCTGTGGCCTCGGCAATGGCCGCCGGCAGGAAGTCCTTGCCGATCGAGATGAGCTGCGGCATCACGATGATGAAGATCGCGCCCAGGAAGGCCCCGTGGATGGAGCCCAGGCCACCGATCACGATCATCAGCAGCAGGTCTATCGACTGCAGCAGGTTGAACTGTTCCGGCGACAGGAACATGATCTTGTGGGCGTAGAGTGCGCCACCCACACCGGCCAGCGCAGCCGAGATGGCAAAACTCAGCGTCTTGTAGCGCGCCAGGTGGATGCCCATGCTCTGGGCCGAAATCTCCGAGTCGCGGATGGCCACAAAGGCGCGCCCGGTGGACGAGCGCAGCAGGTTGATGATGAACAGGGTGGCCGCCACCGTGACCACCAGACACAGGAAATAGAACTCGGTCGACGAGTCGAGCTCCCAGCCGAACAGCGAGGGGTAGCCCACCATCAGACCGGCATTGCCCCCGGTCACGCTCTCCCAGCGGGCCATGCCTTCCTCGACGATGAAGCCGAAGGCCAGCGTGGCCATGCCCAGGTAGATGCCCTTGACCCGCAGCGCCGGCAGCCCGACGATCACACCCACCGAAGCCGACAGCAGCCCGGCACAGGCCAAGGCAATGGGAAAGGGAACGCCGGCGTTGACCATCACCGCCTGGGTGTAGGCCCCCACGCCCAGAAATGCAGCGTGTCCAAGCGAGAACAGGCCGGTGAAGCCGGCCAGCAGCATCAGGCCCAGGCCGACGATCGAGTAGATCAATACGAAGGTCAGCTGGGCCAGCCAGTACTCGGCGATCACCCAGGGCGCCACCAGCAGGAACAGGCCCAGCAGCGAATACCAGAAGACATGGCCGCCGTGTTTGGCCAGCCGGATGTCCTGGTCGTAATCGGTCTTGAAAATAAAACGCATGGGTACGGTTCCGGTGTCAGACCTTCTTGCGCAGCTGCTCGCCGAACAGGCCGTTCGGCTTGAGCACCAGCATGATCAGCACCACGATGTAGGGGGCGATGTCCTTGAAGCCCTCGGGCAGGTAGAAACCGGAAATGGCCTCGACGATGCCGATGATCAGGCCGCCGACGATGGCGCCGGGCAGGCTGCCGAACCCACCCACCACGGCCGCGGGGAAGGCCTTGAGCGCAATGAAACCCATGTTCGCGTGCACGAAGGTGATGGGCGCCAGCAGCAGGCCGGCAATGGCAGCCAGGGCGGCGGCCAGACCCCACACCAGACCGTTGAACCGCTTGACCGGAATGCCCATGTAGTAGGCCGCCAGCTGGTTTTGTGACGAGGCCTGCATCGCGATACCCAGCTTGCTGAATCGGAACATGGCGTAGAGCGCGCCGCACAGCAGCGCCGTCGCGCCGATCACCACCACCTGCTCGGCCGACACCACCAGTCCACCCAGTCGCAGCACCTCATTGGCGTAGGGCACCGGCAGGGTGTGTGTGTCGGTGCCGATATCCGGGATCATGGTGATCAGACCACGCAGCACGTAGCCCACTCCAATCGTCAGCATCACCACCGAAAACGCAGGTTGTCCAAGGATGGGGCGGATCACCAGTCGCTCAAGCACCATGCCGAAGGCGCCCATGGCGATGATGGCGGCGGGCACGCCGATCCAGAAGGGAAAACCCAGGAAGGTCATGGTGGCCAGGCCGCCGAAGGCCCCCACCATCATCATGTCGCCCTGGGCGAAGCTGACCGTCTCGGTGGCCTTGTAGATCAGCACGAAGCTCAGCGCGATCAGGCCGTAAATGCACCCCAGGGCGGCGCCATCGATGAGCAGCTGCAGCAGTTGCACGCGGATCTCCTGTGTGGGACGGACTCGCTTCGGACCGGGCGCTGCTGCAAAGGTGTAGCGCCACCTCCCGTGAATGTGCGACGTTTGTATCTGTCTTGCCGGAAACTGACGATAGGGGTTCACCCGATGGGGAGTCGCCAAGGTGCCATACCCGAAGCGCCTGAAGAATTTTGCAAAGCAGACGCTTGGCAAAAATGGGGCGGCCCCTTATGCTGTGCCTGTCGACAAGCCCGGTACGGACCGACCCATGCCCATGAATCCCCCATCCTCCGTTCGCGTTGGCGCCGGCCTCGGCTTCTACGGCGACAACTGGGAGCCGGTGGCCGCCAGCATCGAACGGGGCCAGGTTCAGTTCATTGCCAGCGACCACCTGGCCGAACTCACGCTGGCCATCTTGCAGAAAGACCGGCAGCGCGACCCGGCGCTGGGCTATGCCCGAGACGTGGTGCCCATGCTCATGCGGCTGTGGCCGCTCATGCGCGAGCGCGGCGTGCGCTTCGTTTGCAACGCCGGTGGCCTGAACCCGCGCGGCGCAGCCCAGGCCCTGCGCGAGGCCTTCGTCCGCAAAGGCTGGAGCGCCCGCATCGCTGTGGTCACCGGTGACGACGTGTTGTCACACCTGCAGGACCCGGAGGTGCCCGACGCCGATTTGGCCCACCTGTTCAGCGGCGAACCCGTCTCGCGGGTGCGCGAGCGGCTGGTGTTCGGCAATGCCTATCTGGGCGCACGGCCCATCGTCGATGCGCTGGATGCCGGTGCCGACATCGTCATCACCGGCCGGGTGGCCGACGCTGCGCTGTTCCTGGGGCCCATCGTCCACAGCCTGGGCTGGCGCCTGGGCCACCAGCACGAGGCCGGTGATCTCGACCGGCTGGCCCAGGGCCTGGTGGTCGGTCACCTGCTCGAATGCTCGGGCCAGGGCAGTGGCGGCAACTTCGGCGCCCAGGGCCACTGGCAGCAGATCCCCGATCTGGCCCACATCGGTTACCCGATCGCCGAGGTCTGGCAGGACGGCACCGCCCTGATCACCAAGGCGCCGGGCACCGGTGGCCGCGTGAACTTCGACACCGTGCGCCAGCAGCTGCTCTACGAGGTGCACGACCCGCACGCCTACCGTTCGCCGGATGTGGTGCTGGACATGGGTGATCTGCACCTGCACGACGAAGGCCACGACCGGGTCCGCATCACCGGCGCCCGTGGGCACGCACCGGGTGACCGCCTCAAGGTGGTGGCGGGCTTTCGCGACGGCTACAAGGCCGAGGTGACCTGGGGCTTCTCCTGGCCCGACGCCTGGGACAAGGCGCAGGCGGCCCAGGCCATGATCCGCCAGCAACTGCAGGAGAGGCGCCTGCCACATGACGAGCTGTACGTGGAATACCCCGGGCTGAATTCGGCACACGGTCCGCTGGCCCCGCTGCCACCGCCGCAACAACTCAACCAGCTCAACGAGATCTGGACCCGCCTGGTGCTGCGCACCCCGGAGAAAGCCGTGGCCGACGGTTTCGGTCGCCTGTTCCCCTGGATCGCGCTCAGCGGCCCGGCCTACACCTGCGGCTTCAACGGCCTGCACCACACCGGTGAGCTGCTGGGCATCTGGCCGACCCTGATCCCCCGCGACCTGGTCGAGCCGCTGGTCCGGGTCGAGCTGCTGGAAGTGACACCATGAGCCGTTCCCTTCGCATCCCCCTGGTCCGACTGGCCCATGCCCGCAGCGGTGACAAGGCCGACTGGGTCGATTTCGGCCTGTTTGCCTGGAACCCGGTGGGCTACCGCGTGCTGGAGCGCGAGGTCACCGCCGAACGTGTGCAGGCCCACTTCGCCAACTGGCTGCCGGGCGAGGTCGATTGCTGGCCACTGCCGAATCTGCTGGCCGTCAAGCTGGTGCTCAAGGGCGCCCTGCAAGGCGGCGGCGCCCGCAACCTGCGGCTGGACAACCTGGGCAAGGCCATGGCTGGCGCCTTGCTGCGCATGGAGATCGAAGTCAGCGAGGCCGAGCTGCTGGAGGCCGAGCGCAGTCCGAAACTGGGCTGGTGGCCCGATTCGAGCGAGGAATCGGCATGAGCCATGAAGCGGTCCGCACGGAAATGCAGGGCGAGATCTGGGTGGTCACGCTCGACCGCCCTGAGGTTCGCAATGCGGTCGACACGGCGACCGCCCAGGCGCTGCACGCCGCCTTCCTGGCGTTCGAAGACGACGCGCAGGCCCGCGTGGCGGTGTTCCACGGCGCCCACGGCCACTTCTGCGCAGGTTGGGACCTGCAGTTTGGAGCCCGGCTGGCCTCCTCCGGCGATGCCGCAGCCCTGGCCGGTCTGGACTTCGACAGCGACGATGTCCGGGCCATGGGTCCCATGGGTCCCTCGCGTCTGCAACTGTCCAAACCGGTGGTCGCTGCCGTCAGTGGTGCTGCGGTGGCCGGCGGCATGGAACTGGCCCTGTGGTGCGACCTGCGGGTCATGGAGGAGGACGCCTACTTCGGTGTCTATTGCCGGCGCTTTGGCGTGCCCCTGATCGATGGGGGCACCGTGCGCCTGCCTCGACTGATCGGCATGGGCCACGCCATGGACCTGATCCTGACCGGTCGCAAGGTCGAGGCCGCCGAGGCCCTGCAGATGGGGCTGGCCAACCGGGTGGTGCCCACCGGCCAGGGGCGGGACGCGGCCATTGCCCTGGCCCGGCAGCTGGCCGGTTTTCCGCAGGCCACCCTGCGGGCCGACCGCGAGAGTGCCCATGTCCAGTGGAACCTGCCCCTGGGCGAAGCCCTGCAACAGGAGTGGCAACGTGGCAGGGCACGCATTCCCGATGCCCTGGACGGCGCCGGGCGCTTTGCCGCCGGCGAAGGCCGGCATGGCCAGTTCTGAGGGCAGGGCGTCGCGGGCGAACCGGTCCTCTGGGGTCATGACGCATTGGTCCTGCCTTCGACGCAAGACTTCCTATCATCGGGTGCATGAGCGACTCCACGGAACGACACGCCCAGGTGCTGGTGTTGCAGCACACCATCGAAGACTCGCCCGGATTTCTGGGTCAATGGCTGGACCGCGCCGGTGTGCGCTGGGACGTGTTCTGCGCCGAAGCCGGTCAGACCTACCCAGCCTCGGTGGCCGGTTACCAGGGGCTGGCCATTCTGGGGGGTGAGTGGAGCGCCAACGAAGAGCGGCCCAGCCTGCGGCAGGCCGAAGCCCTGATTCTGGAGGCCGATGCGCTGGGCATCCCCGTCATCGGCCATTGCCTGGGTGGACAGCTCATGGCCCGTGCTTTTGGCGGCCGGGTCACCCGTCTTCCGCAGCCCGAGGTCGGCTGGCTGCCATTGCGCATGCACCCCTTGCCAGAATCAGCTGAGTGGTTCGGGGACACGCGCGAAGCCATGGTCTACCAGTGGCACTACGACAACTTCACCGGGCTGCCGCCCGGTGCCCGGGTGCTGGCCGAATCCGAGGTCTGCGCCCACCAGGCCTTCGCCATTGGCCCTCACCTGGCCATGCAGTTCCACATCGAGATCACCCCGCAGAAAATCGGAACCTGGCTGGGCGATCCCGGCTCGGTCTACCCGGCCGCGGTCCGTGACGGCATCGCCACGGTCGAATCACCCGAAGCCATGCGCCGCAGCTCCGCCCTGCACCAGGCCGGCAGCGAAGCACTGGCCGACCGGATCTACCGCACCTGGCGGTCACGCTGGAAGACCTGAACCGTTCTACCTGACCTCAGGAGCCAACATGCCTGTGAACCACATCGATGCCGGCGTGCTGCGGGTCGCCTACCTGGAGCAGGGCCCGTCCGACGGCTGGCCCTGCATCCTGTGCCACGGCTTTCCTTACGACGTGCATGCCTACGCCGAGGTGGCGCCGGCACTCGCCTCGGCAGGTGCCCGGGTCATCGTGCCTTATCTGCGTGGCTACGGCCCGACCACGTTTCTGTCGCCCGACACCCCTCGATCGGGCGAGCAGGCGGCGCTGGCGGCGGATCTGCTGGCCCTGATGGATGCGTTGCAGATGCCGAAGGCCGTGCTGGCCGGCTACGACTGGGGCGGCCGCGCGGCCTGCATCGTCTCGGCCCTGTGGCCCCAGCGGGTGGTCGCGCTGGTCTCCGGCAACGCCTACAACCTGCAGGACATCGCCCGCTCCTGGGAGCCGCAGGCCCCCGAGGTCGAAGCTGCCCTGTGGTACCAGTACTACTTCCATGCCGAGCGCGGTCGACGCGGTCTGGCGCGTGACCGCAGGGGCATCGCCCGCCTGCTCTGGCGCATGTGGTCACCCACCTGGGCCTTTGACGAGGCGACCTTCGACCGCAGCGCAGCCGCCTTCGACAACCCCGACTTCGTGGACGTGGTGATCCATTCCTACCGCCACCGCTTCGGCCTGGTGCCCGGAGACCCGGCCGTGGCCCACATCGAGACCCGCCTGACCGCCCAGCCCCCGATCGGCGTGCCGACCATCGCCATCGACGGCAGTGCCGACGGTGTCAACAGCGGCACGCGCCACCATGCGGCACATTTCATCGGTCCTTACCAGCACAGGGTGTTCGAGGGGGCAGGGCACAACCTGCCACAAGAGCGACCGACTGAATGGGTGCAGGCCGTGCTCGACGCACGGCGCATGGCCGGCGTCTGATCAGTCCTGCCAGTTGACGACCGGTCCCAGCTTGCGCTCGGCCAGGAAGACCGCTTCGCGCAAGCTCAGGCCGGCGCCACCGTCCAGCCAGGTCGGCGCCACCGCTGGCGTGTGGTAGCGCACGTAGTAGCACTCCCGGGCCTGGTCTTCGGCAAGTTCGGGCGGGTCATCGCTGTCGCCAGTTCCGAACAGCACATCGTGCCGCACGATGCGCACGTCGCAGGGCGTGGTGCCCGCATACAACCACAGGCCCCGCTTGACCGCGGGAAGCTCATCCACCATCGCCATGCTGCGTCACCTCCGGAGGGTGCAGGCCCCATTAACCGCCTGGACCGAAAGGGCTGGCGGTGCTGCGTGCATGGTAGGGGGTCCGGGCCGGGGATGCCTATCCGGTGTTTTCCCGGGTCTGCCCTGCCATCAGCTGGTGGCGGGCAGCCCGTCGCGAGGAATCGGGCGCGGGCGTCCATCGTCGTCGATCGCCACATAGGTCAGACTGGCCTCGGTCACCTTCACATACTGGCCTTGTGCCCGGAAGCGCTCGGCAAACACCTCCACCTGCACCGTGATCGAGGTGTTGCCGATGCGGGTGACGTGGGCATAGAAGCTCAAGATGTCGCCGACACGCACCGGCTGCTTGAAGATGAACTGGTTCACCGCCACCGTGGCCATGCGACCCCTGACATAGCGGGCCGGCAGCACCGAGCCGGCCAGGTCGACTTGCGCCATCACCCAGCCGCCAAAGATGTCGCCGTTGCCATTGGTGTCGGCGGGCATGGGGATGACCTTGAGCACGAGTTCCCTGCCCTCGGGCAGGGCGGATTCGGGGCGCGGGCTGGATTCCTGGGACATGTGCACAATCCTGAATGGTGACAAACTGACCAACCGCCATTCTCCTGCATGCGCCCCTCCCGCTCCACACTGCCAGCCCATTTGCCAGCCGGTGTCGCCGAACCCTCCCGTCGCCGGTCCGACTGGGCGGTGCTCAGCCGCCTGCTGCCTTACCTGTGGCAATACAAGGGGCGCGTGGTGTTGGCCCTGGCCTTCATGGTGGCGGCCAAGATGGCCAACGTCGGCGTGCCGCTGCTGCTCAAGGAACTGGTCGACGCCATGACCATCCAGCCCGGCAGCATGCAGGCCCTGCTGCTGGTGCCGGTGGGCATGATCGTGGCCTACGGTCTGCTGCGGTTTTCCACCTCGCTGTTCACCGAACTGCGCGAACTGGTGTTCGCCAAAGCCACCGAAGGAGCCACCCGAAGCATCGCACTGCAGGTGTTCGGTCACTTGCACGCGCTGTCCCTGCGCTTTCACCTGGAGCGGCAGACCGGCGGCATGACGCGTGACATCGAGCGCGGCACGCGCGCGGTGCAATCGCTCATCTCCTATTCGCTCTACAGCATCTTTCCCACCCTGATCGAAGTGGCGATGGTGCTGGTCCTGCTGGGCACCAAGTTCGACATGGTCTATGTCTGGATCACACTGGTCGCGCTGGTGCTCTACGTGGGCTTCACCGTCGTCGTGACCGAATGGCGCACCAAGTTCCGGCGTGAAATGAACGAGCTGGAGTCGAGCAGCCAGTCGCGCGCCATCGACTCCCTGCTCAACTATGAAACCGTCAAGTACTTCAACAACGAAGAGTTCGAGGCGCGTCGCTACGACGAGGCGCTGGAGAAACTGCGCCGTGCCCGGCTCAAGAGTCAGGCCACGCTGTCGCTGCTGAACACCGGACAACAGGCGGTGATCGCGGTGGCCCTGGTGCTCATGCTCTGGCGGGCCACCGCCGGCGTGGCCGCCGGTGACCTGACCCTGGGTGATCTGGTCATGATCAACGCCTTCATGATCCAGCTCTACATTCCGCTGGGTTTCCTGGGGGTGCTCTACCGCGAGATCAAGCAGAGCCTGACTGACCTGGACCGCATGTTCACCCTGCTCGAGAAAGAGCGCGAGATCCAGGACCGGCCCGGAGCCAAAGACCTGAACCTGCAGGCCGCACCGGCCGTGCGCTTCGAGGATGTGCACTTTGCCTACGAGCCCGCGCGCCCCATCCTGCACGGGGTGAGCTTCGAGATTCCGCCGGGAAAGACCGTCGCCGTGGTCGGCCCGTCGGGGTCGGGCAAATCCACGCTGGCGCGCCTGCTCTACCGTTTCTATGACGTCGGCTCCGGCGCCATCCGGATCGACGGGGAGGACGTCCGGGACCTCACTCAGGCCAGCGTTCGCCAGGCCATCGGCATCGTTCCCCAGGATACCGTGCTGTTCAACGACAGCATCGAATACAACATCCTTTACGGTCGTCCCGAGGCCGGTCATGAGGCCGCCGTGGCCGCTGCCTCGGCGGCCCACATCCACGGATTCATCGACCGCCTTCCGCAAGGCTATGCCACCGTGGTGGGAGAACGCGGGCTGAAACTCTCGGGTGGCGAAAAGCAGCGCGTGGCCATTGCCCGCACCCTGCTCAAGAACCCCCCCATCCTGATCTTTGACGAGGCCACTTCGGCGCTGGACTCGGCCAATGAACGCGCCATCCAGGCCGAGATGCGAAGCGCCGCGCGCAACAAGACCACCCTCGTCATCGCGCACCGCCTGTCCACCGTGGTCGATGCCCATGAGATCCTGGTGCTGGTCCATGGGCAGGTGGTGGAGCGCGGCACCCACGCCGAGCTGTCGGCAAAGGCTGGCGGCGTGTATGCTGAAATGTGGGCCTTGCAGCAGTCCGGCCAGGAACAGAACGGAGACAGGACCCCGGCCGGGGGGTGAATCACCATGGAAACCAAATGGCTGGAAGATTTTGTCAGCCTGGCCGAGACGCGCAGTTTCAGCCGTTCGGCGCAGTTGCGCCACGTCACGCAGCCAGCGTTCTCCCGGCGTATCCAGTCGCTTGAAGCCTGGGCCGGCACCGACCTGGTCGACCGTTCTTCTTATCCGACCCGCCTGACCCCGGCTGGCCAGACCCTGTACGAGCAGGCACTGGAGATGCTGCAGTCGCTGCAGAGCACGCGCGCCATGCTGCGCGCGCACACCGCGGCCGCCCAGGACGTCATCGAGTTTGCGGTGCCCCACACCCTGGCCTTCACCTTCTTTCCGGCCTGGCTGTCGAGCCTGCGCGAGGTCAGCGGACCGATCAAGAGTCGCCTGATCGCCTTGAATGTGCATGACGCGGTGATGCGTCTGGTCGAAGGCAGCTGTGACCTGCTGATCGCCTACCACCACGTGACCCAGCCCATCCAGCTCGATGCCGCGCGCTACGAGATGCTGCAGCTGGGACGTGAAACCTTGTCACCCTATGTGAAGCCCGACGCCAGCGGACGGCCGCTCTACGCCCTGCCTGGCAGTTCGGCACAGCCGCTGCCCTACTTGGCCTATGCACCGGGCGCCTACCTGGGGCGTGTGCTCGACCAGGTGCTCAAGCAGGGTGCATCGCCACTGCACCTGGATCGCATCTACGAGACCGACATGGCCGAGGGTCTCAAGGCCATGGCGCTGGAGGGCCACGGTATCGCGTTCCTGCCCGCCAGCGCGGTGCGCCGCGAGCTGCGGGCAAAAAAGCTCGTGGCAGCCGGTGGCGGCTTCGATGCCGAGCTGGATATCCGCATCTACCGCGCCCGGCCCCACGACACCCAGAAGGGCAAGCGTGCGGTGCAGGTGTTCTGGAACCGGCTCGCCGAAAGCCTGGCCAAGAACAGGGCCTGACCAGGCGCGCACCGGCGCCGGTCGCGGCGCACATGGAGCCATGCCATATGTGCATTGGCTTGCTTCTTGCGTCGTTCGTAACATGCGCGCAGCTGGCGCGGCCCATTCCCGGGGGCCGGTGTACGTATCCTGCTGGCGCTTCCGTTGCCGTCCAGGTGCGCGTGAACGCACCCATTCCGGAGTTCCTCATGACCCAGTCCATTTCCTGGCATCGCCTGATCACCCTGGCATGTCTGTCGTGTGCCCTGACCGCCCAGGCCCAGTCCGGCCATCTGCTCGACCGCATCAGGAGCGACAAAAAGCTGGTGCTCGCGCACCGCGAGTCCTCGGTGCCTTTTTCCTACGCGGACAGCCAAGGGCGTCCCGTGGGGTACGCCCTGGAGATCTGCCTGCAGCTGGCCAAGGCGGTGCAGCAGAGTCTTTCGCTGGACAGGCTGGAGGTGGGCTACCTGCAGGTCACGCCGGCCAACCGCATCGAGGTGATCGAAAAGGGGCAGGCGCAGCTTGAATGCGGCTCCACCACCAACAACGCGGCACGGCGCCAGCAGGTCGACTTCACCATCCCGCATTTCATCACCGGGGCCCGCTTCCTGGTCAAGGCCGACAGCCCGATCGACCGCATTGATCACCCCGCTCTGCGCAGGGTGGTCTCGACCCGCAACACCACGCCGCTGGCCGCCCTGCGCCGAATCGATTTCGAGCGCATGCTCAGGCTCGAGATCATCGAGGCCGAAGACCATCAGGCCGCGGTCCGGATGGTGGAAGAGGGCAAGGCCGATGCCTTTGCGATGGACGACGTGCTTCTGTATGGCCTGGCCGCCGGGCGTGCAGACCCCAGGGCGCTGAAGGTGGTCGGCCGCTTCTTCACCACCGAGCCGCTGGCCATCATGCTGCCCCGTAACGAACCTGGTTTCAAGAAAACCGTCGACGACGAAATGCGCCGGCTGATCTACAGCGGCGAGATCCAGCAGATCTACCGTCGCTGGTTCGAGACCCCCATTCCCCCGAACAACGTCGCACTGAACCTGCCTGCCAGCTACCTGCTGCGCGATCTCTGGAAGTACCCCACCGACAAGATGCCCTGAGCCGCTCCGTCCCCGCTGGCGCCGGTTTGAGACAATCGGGGCATGAACGTCCCTGCCGCCATACCCGATACCCTCACCATCACCCGCCCGGACGACTGGCACCTGCACGTGCGCGACGGTGCAGCCTTGAACACCGCGGTGCCCCACACCGCGGCCCAGTTCGGCCGCGCCATCATCATGCCCAACCTCAAGCCGCCGGTGACCACCGCGGCCCAGGCGCTGGCCTACGCCGAACGCATTCGCTCCGCCGTGCCAGCCGGCATGGCGTTCGAGCCGCTGATGACCCTGTACCTGACCGACAACCTGCCGGCCGACGAGATCGCCCGCGCCAAGGAGGCGGGTGTGGTCGCCTGCAAGCTCTACCCGGCTGGTGCCACCACCAACAGCGACGCCGGCGTGACCGACATCCGCAAGACCTACAAGACCCTGGAAGCCATGCAGAAGGCCGGTGTGCTGCTGCTGGTGCACGGCGAGGTCACCAGCCCGGACATCGACCTGTTCGACCGCGAGGCGGTGTTCATCGAGCAACAGCTCGAACCGCTGCGCAGGGACTTTCCGGGTCTGAAGATCGTGATGGAACACATCACCACCAGAGAGGCGGCGCAATACGTGGCCGAAGCCGACGCCAACCTGGGCGCGACCATCACCGCCCACCACCTGCTCTACAACCGCAATGCCATCTTCACCGGCGGCATCCGGCCGCACTACTACTGCCTGCCGGTGCTCAAGCGTGAAACCCACCGCCAGGCCCTGGTGACAGCGGCCACGGGCGGCAATGCCAGGTTCTTCCTGGGCACCGACAGCGCGCCGCACCCGGCGCACCTGAAGGAACACGCCACCGGCTGCGCCGGCTGCTACACCGCCCACGCCGCCATCGAGATGTACACCGAGGCTTTCGAAGCCGCTGGCGCACTCGACAAACTGGAAGCCTTCGCCAGTTTCAATGGCCCCGCTTTCTATGGCCTGCCACGCAACACCGGCACCATCACCTTGCGCAAGGAGAGCTGGACGCCACCCGAAAGCTTTTCCTTCGGCGAGGCCGAACTCAAGCCGCTGCGTTCGGGCGAAGCCTTGCCCTGGAAACTGGTCGCCTGAACCCATGTGTGTGCTGGCCCGGTCGGGGCAGAGCTGGCCGGCGCCCGACTGGGCGCAGCCCTGGAATGCGCCATTTGCGGCTGACGGCGCCGCGGTGCGCATGTCCTGTGAGCAAGGCGTGCCGCTGCCCCAGGCGCTGACGCAGCGCATCGGACCGGGCGGTCCGCGTTTTGTGGCGCAGGCCGAATTGCCCGAGGGCGTGGCCTACGAACGGTTCATCTTCGAGACCGGTGCCGTGCCTACCCGCGAAGGCCTGCACGACTTTTTCAACGGTCTGGTCTGGATGCGCTTTCCGGCCACCAAGCGCCTGCTCAACCGCCTGCAGGCGGCCGAGATCGGAAAGGCTGGCGTGGGACAGGTACGCGGTCCGGTGCGCGACGCGATCACCCTGTTTGATGAAAACGCCGTCCTGTTGCAGGGCCCCGATGCCATCTGGGATGCGCTCCTGGGGCGCGAATGGACACGCCTCTTTGTCGACCTGCGACCCCTGTGGGCGCAGGCGCGGCTGGTCCTGTTCGGACATGCCCTGACCGAGAAACTGGTGGCGCCCTACAAGTCCATCACTGGCCACGTTTACCGCGAACCGGTGCCGCAGGGACTGGGGGACGACCTGGCCGCCTGGGACGCCTGGCTGGCCGCACACCTGACCGCCGGCGATCTCGCCGCCAAGCCCTTCACACCGTTGCCCGTGCTGGGTGTGCCCGGCTGGTGGCCTGAAAGCGAGTCGGCCGGTTTTTACGAAGACACCGAGGTCTTCCGGCCTGCGCGCCGCGTACCTGTGTGAATCAACAGGCTGCGTGAGGTTCTTGTTTTTTCGACAACTGAACCCAATTTGTTCCATTACCATCTGTGGTATCCGGCTTCACGCCCGGAGGGAACCGCCCACCCCGGGACGGGTCTGATGGCGTGAAGGTGCCCCCGGTGGCACGCCTCTGTCTTGGAGTCCAACATGAAACGCATCGTTCTTTTTGTCCTGACCAACCTCGCCGTGATGGCGGTGTTGCTCATCACCACGCGCATCCTGGGCGTGGACCGCTTCCTCACGGCCAATGGCCTGAACATGACGGCCCTGGCCGGTTTCTCGCTGATCATCGGTTTCGGCGGCGCGATCATTTCCCTGCTGATCAGCAAGCCCATGGCCAAGTTCAGCACGCGCGCCCGGGTGATCAACCAGCCGCAGACCGCCGACGAGGCCTGGATCGTGCAGACGGTGCAGAAGTTCGCCGACAAGGCCGGTATCGGCATGCCCGAGGTGGCCATTTACGATGGTGCGCCCAACGCCTTTGCCACCGGCGCCTTCAAGAACTCGGCCCTGGTGGCCGTGTCCACCGGCCTGCTGCAGAGCATGACGCGCGAAGAGGTCGAGGCGGTGATCGGCCACGAGGTCGCCCACGTGGCCAACGGCGACATGGTCACCATGACCCTGATCCAGGGTGTCATGAACACGTTTGTCGTGTTCCTCAGCCGGGTCATCGGTTATGCGGTCGACGCCTTCCTGCGCCGCGGCAGTGACAGCAACGGGCCCGGCATCGGCTATTTCGTGACCACCATCGTGATGGACATTGTGCTGGGATTCCTGGCCGCCATCATCGTGGCCTGGTTCAGTCGCCAGCGCGAGTTCCGCGCCGACGCCGGAGCCGCTGACCTGATGGGCCGCAAGCAGCCCATGATCAACGCCCTGGCCCGTCTGGGCGGACTGACCCCGGGCGAACTGCCCAAGACCATGCAGGCCATGGGCATTGCGGGCGGCCTGGGCAAGCTGTTCTCGACCCACCCGCCGATCGAAGAGCGCATTGCCGCCCTGCAGAAGGCCTGAGCAACTGGCCGACGACCATGAAAAAGGCGCCCCGAAGGGGCGCCTTTTCTTTCTGGTGTGGCCATCAGTAACCGTAGGACTGGCCCATCCGGTTGTGCGGGTGGTGGTTCCAGCCATGCCCCGGACGTGAGGGGGGCACGCCGACATGGACCACGGCCGGCGCCTGGGCCACCGGACGTGGCGCCACATGGGCCGGCGGATGGGCCGCACCCACCGGTGCCACACTGACCCGCATCCAGCGTCCCGGGTCTTCGGCCGTGCGTGTGCGGTAGGTCTGCCCGGCGTACTTGTAGACCACGTCATAGCCGACGGTGCGCTGCTGCCAGACATGCTGGGTGCTGCAGTGGCGGACGACCTGGGAGGTGGCGGGTGGTCGACCTTCGATGCGATCGCCGATCACCGCGCCGCCGACCAGGCCGATGACCGTGGCAATGGCCCTGCCGCTGCCATCGCCGATGGCGTTGCCCATCGCACCGCCGGCGATGCCACCGATCACGGCTCCGGCACCGGTCTTGCGACCTGGCGCGGTGACCACCTGGTCCTGGCAGACCTGCTGGGGCACCTGAATCTGTTCGGTCACGGGTGTGCTGCTGATCACCCGAGCCCGTTCGTCGCGGGCCTGGGCCAGGCCGCTGAAACCCAGACCCATCAGCGCGACGGTCAAGGGGATCATGGCAACTTTGGAGGGGGTTTTCATGGAAAGCTCCAGTGGTGTTGGGGAGCCTTCATGTTGCGGCGGCCGTGTCAAGCCGCCTTGCCTGTCGCGTAAAGCGCCGAGAAAACCTGTAACCTTGTGTTCAGCGCTGGCTCAGGTCCAGAACGTCCCGCGCCACCGCCTCGGCCACCTTGATGCCGTCCACACCGGCCGACAGGATGCCGCCGGCATAACCTGCCCCTTCACCCGCTGGGTACAGGCCGGCCGTGTTCAGGCTCTGGAAGTCGGCGCCGCGCGTGATGCGCAGCGGCGAAGACGTGCGCGTCTCCACCCCGGTCAGCACGGCACCCGGCATGTCGTAGCCGCGGATCTTGCGGCCGAACACCGGCAGGGCCTCGCGCATGGCTTCGATGGCGTAGGCGGGCAGGGCAGGGGCCAGGTCGCCCAGGTGCACGCCCGGCCGGTAGGACGGCTCCACCTCCGCCAGCGCCGTCGACGGCCGTGCCGCCAGGAAATCGCCCACCAGCTGGCCGGGTGCCTCGTAAGTGCCGCCACCCAGTTCGTAGGCGCGAGCCTCCAATTGCCGCTGCAGCACGATGCCGGCCAGCGGGTGCGTCACCCCTTGCGCCTTCAGCGCCTGGGCCTCGGCCGCGTAGCGGGGGCCGTCTTCGTCGCCAAAGGCCGCGGTCCACAGCGGCAGGTCCTGCGGAAACTGCGTTGGAAAGTCCGCCGGCTCGATGCCCACCACCATGCCGGCGTTGGCGTTGCGCTCGGCGCGCGAGTACTGGCTCATGCCGTTGGTCACCACTCGGCCCGGTTCGCTGGTGGCTGCCACCACGGTGCCGCCCGGGCACATGCAGAAGCTGTAGACCGCGCGCCCGTTCCTGGCGTGGTGCACCAGCTTGTAGTCGGCCGCGCCCAGCAGCGGGTGGCCGGCGTGCCGGCCCCAGCGGGCGCGGTCGATCACGCTTTGCGGGTGCTCAATGCGAAAACCCACCGAGAAAGGCTTGGCCTCCAGAAACACCCCGGCATCGTGCAGCACGGCAAAGGTGTCGCGCGAGCTGTGCCCCAGGGCAAACACGGCGCGCCGCGCCGGCATGTCCATCGTCTCGCCTGTGTCCAGCCGCTGCACGCGCAGGCTTCGCAGCCGCTGCCGGTCCGGACCCGGCGCCAGCTCGATGCCCACCAACTGGTGCTGGAAGCGGATCTCGCCGCCCAGCGCGACGATCTTCTCGCGCATGGCTTCGACCACCTTGACCAGCTTGAAGGTGCCGATGTGCGGGTGCGCCTGGTAGAGGATCTCGGACGGTGCGCCGGCCTCGACGAATTCCTGCATCACCTTGCGGCCCAGGAAACGCGGGTCCTTGATCTGGCTGTAGAGCTTGCCGTCGGAGAACAGGCCGGCACCGCCCTCGCCATACTGCACGTTGCTTTGCGGATTCAGCACCCGCTTGCGCCACAGACCCCAGGTGTCCCTGGTGCGCTCGCGCACCGGCTTGCCGCGCTCCAGCACGATGGGCCGCAGGCCCATCTGCGCCAGCGCCAGCGCGGTGAACAGGCCACATGGGCCCAGGCCGATCACCACCGGTCGCTCGGCCTCGTCGGAGGGCCAGTCGGTCGGCGCGTGCCCGGGCGGCTGCCAGCGCATGTCCGGCGTCGGCTGGATGTGCGGGTTCTTCTGGTGCTGCGCCAGCAACACGGCTTCCTGCCGCGGGTCGGCCAGCGTCGCGTCCACGATGTAGACCGCCAGCAGCTCGGCCTTGCGGGCGTCGAAGCTGCGCTTGAACACCTGCAGATCGGCAATCGCCGCCGGGTCCACACCCAGTGCCTGCGCGGCCAGCTGGGTCAGGGCTTCGGTGGGGTGGGGCGGTGGTTGCCGGTCCTGATCGGTTTCGGTCGGGGCGTCGGCGCTGCGGCGGTGCTCGCAGGGCACCTGTTCCAGGGGCAGTTTGAGTTCGGCGATGCGGATCATGGGGGGCTGTCGTGGGGCTTGTGGCGATCAAGCAGGGGCCCGGCCAGCGGCCAGGCAGACAAGCACCGATAATAGCGGGGTGAAGCCCGCCAAGGCCGCCGCTGGCACAGTCTCCGAAAGGAGGTGCTGGAGGAACGTCCGGACTGCACAGGGCAGCGTAGGAGGTAATACCTCTCCACCGTGAGGTGAGGATCAGAGCAACAGAGACGAGTCGGCGCCGGGGCAACCCGGTGTCGGGTGAAACGGGCAATCTCTACGCGCAGCAATACCAAATAGGCACGCGCTGATGTGGCTCCGCGGAGCGTGCGGGTAGGTAGCACCGAGCCGGGTGGGCGACCCCCGGCCCAGAGGAATGGCGGTCACGTGCCGGGCCTTCGCAAGAAGGCCCGGCACGCACAGAATCCGGCGTACCGGCGGACTTCACACTTTTTTTCATTGGCCACCTTCAACGAGCCACCGCACGAAGTGATCGGCTTCTTCGGCGCTCAGTCTTTCGTGCGCCTGCACACCGCCAAAGAGGTGGTGTTCGCGCAGGTGTGACGCAAGTCGCCGGATTTCCGACTCCTGGCCCCGGAAACGGGCGTAGTCCTGGGCCAGCTGTGCCATGGTGGGTGTTCGACTTCGTGGCGGGTTGCCATGGCAGGCCAGGCAGCCCTTGTCCAGCGCGAGGTTCATGCTGGCCTGGGCCGGCGGGCACACAAGTGCGGCCAGCAGTGCCGCACCCAGCGCAGCCAGCAGACGCCGGAAACATCCATCAGACATTGAAGCCACCGAGACTCTGAATGCGCTCGACGTGCGCCATCATGGATCGTTTGGCCACCGGCCACAGTCGCTCGGGCACGTCGTTGTAGGCCAGGGCCACCCAGTCGTCCAGCGTGCCGTCAGGCCGAGTGCGCATGGCGTTGGCCACCTTGGCTTCGCGGGCCAGGCGGTGGGCCTTGAGGTGGGCAATGGCGGCTCGGGCGCCACCGTGCTCCGGCGCGCTCGGGTTGTCGGTGCTGCGCGGGTGGTCGCCCAGCACGTAGCCGTGGGCCGGCAGGATGAAGTGCACGTTGTGCTCACCGCACAGGCGGTCCAGTTTGTCCAACGAGTCGAGGTAGTCGCCCATGTGCCCGTCGGGCGGATCGATGACGGTGGTGCTGCCGTTGAGGATGTGGTCGCCGCTGAACAGCAGGCCGTCTTCTTCCAGAATCAGGCACAGGTGGTTGGCGGCGTGGCCGGGGGTGTGCACCACCTGCAGGGTGTGGCGCACTTCCGCCTCGCCCGATGCGCCCACCAGTTCGATGCGTTCGCCGTCGGTCAGTGCACGCTCGGGCACAAAATGGCTGTGGGTGCGGGCAGTGCTGGCGCTGGGTATGCCCAGGATGGGCGGAGGCGGTGAGCCGGCCCGGGTGCACAGGGCCTGCAGACGCGGTGCGCCCGGCGAGTGGTCGGGGTGCGAGTGGGTGCAGATGATGGCGCGGATGTCGCCGCCGGCGGTTCGCCACAGCCGCTCGATGTGTTCGGGCTCGTGAGGGCCCGGGTCGACCACTACATGGCCGCAGGCCGGGTCGCCCACCACGTAGCTGTTGGTGCCGGGGCCGGTCATCATGCCGGGGTTGGGCGCGGTCAGGCGCTGCACATGTCGCAGCAGCGGCACCGGCCGCTCGGTCTGCCAGGCCAGTTCGTGCACGATGCGCCCGTCCGGGCAGACCAGCGCCAGCTCGCCGAAAGGCGGCTCGTGCTCCATGTGGCGCGACTCCTTGCCGTGCATCAGGCCGGCGCGCGGGCAGCTGGTGAACAGGGGCTGTTCGTTGACCGCGCAGGCATCGAGCACCGCTTGCACGCTAGGGTAGGCTTGCAGCCGCTCCAGGGTGCGGATGGTCGGGAAGATGATGAAGAAGTCCCCGGCCGCGTGCCGCGTCAGGGCGTCGGCCGGGCGTATCCACACCGGTTCGAACTGCTCGGATTCGTCGGCCACCGGCTCCTGCCCCTCGGGCATGCGGGCCACCAGAAAGGGCACATCGAAGCGGCGGGGCAGGTCGCGGTCGGTGATCCAGTGGGCCAGCACGAACACCTCGTCGGCCGCCAGGCGCAGCCCCAGCGATTCGCATTGCTCTGCGAATGGCGCCTTGCGGTCCAGCCGGGTCAGGTCACTGCCGTCGGCGTGCAAGCCGTCGCTGCGCCGGGCCAGCAGAATGCCCAGCTCTTCGAAGCTCTCGCGGATGGCGGCAATGGCCTGCGTCAGGTGCAGGTCCGACTGCGTGGGTCGCCGCTGCGCCAGCCGGTGCGAGCCGGCGTCGGCGGCGTCGATGCCACCGCCCGGGAACACATAGGCGCCAGGGGCGAAGCTGGCGGTCATCGAGCGGCGCGTCATCAGCACCTCGATGCCCGGGCGGATCGGGTCGGCGCTGTCGCGCAGCAGCAGGACGGTGGCGGCAGGGCGCAGAGGCGCCACCGGGCGGGGTTCGTGCAGGAGTTGGGTGGGGCGGACCATGCGGCCATTGTGCGACAGCGTGGTGTCTGCAATGCAGCACTTGGGTGACGCTGGCCGATAATCCACTCCATGCGCATCCGTTTCACCAAAATGCAGGGCGCCGGCAACGACTTCGTGGTGCTGGACGAGACGCGCGGGCCTCTGGGCCTGAGCGCCGCGCAATACCGATTCCTGGCCGACCGGCACTTCGGGGTCGGCGCCGACCAGATCCTCAGTGTGCGGCCGTCGCCGGGTGCGGGGCTGGACTTCGAGTACGTGATCCACAACGCCGATGGCGGGGAGGTTGAGCACTGCGGCAACGGCGCGCGCTGTTTCGTGCGCTATGTGCACGACAAGGGCCTGACCGATCGAAACCCGGTCCGGGTCAGGGTGAAGAACGGCGAGATCAGCCTGGCCGCCAACCCGGACGGCAGGGTCACGGTGGACATGGGTGCGCCGGTGTTCGACCTGGCCCGTGTCCCGTTCCATGCACCCGGTCTGCAACCCGAACCCATGGGCGGCTTCGAGCGCTGGCCCCTGCCGCTGCCCGAGGGCACTGCACCGGTGTCGGTGCTGTCCATGGGCAACCCGCACGCGGTGATGCTGGTCGACGATGCCGAGCGCGCACCGGTGCTGACCTGGGGCCCCCTGATCGAGTCCCATGTGGCGTTTCCGCAGCGGGTCAATGCCGGCTTCCTGCAGGTGCTGGACCGCAACACCGTTCGCCTTCGCGTTTACGAGCGCGGCGTCGGCGAGACGCTGGCTTGTGGCACAGGGGCCTGCGCCGCGGTGGTGGCCGGCATCCGCCTGGGTCTGCTGGAAGGGCCGGTCGATGTCCATACCCGCGGCGGGGTGCTGACGATAGCCTGGCAGGACTCGCCGGCCCACGATGCGCCGGTCTTCATGACCGGGCCCGCCACCACCGTTTTCGAGGGCGAGATCGAGTTGCCCGACACCCTCTGACACCCTGCTTTCCACGGAAGACCGCATGAGCCACAACCCCATTCCGCCGATCACCGAGGACGACATCGCCAACTACCTGGCCAACACACCCGATTTCTTCGAGCGCCACGCCAGCTTGCTGGCCGCTGTGCAACTGACCAGTCCGCATGGCCAGCGGGCGGTCAGCCTGCAGGAGCGCCAGGCCGAAATGCTGCGCGAAAAAATCCGTGGGCTGGAGCTCAAGGCCGCCGAAATGATCCGCCATGGGCAGGAGAACACGGCCATCGCCGACCGCCTGCAACGCTGGACACGTGAGCTGTTGCTCACCCGCGAGGCCCGTGACCTCCCGGAGGTGATTGCCCGTGAGCTCTCCAGCCAGTTCCTCGTGCCCCAGGTCGCCATCAAGGTGTGGGACGTGATGCCCGAACTGGCTGCCGAGGCCTTCGCGCAGGGCGTGTCCGACGATGCCATCACCTTTGCCTCATCGCTGGCCCAGCCTTACTGCGGCAGCAACCCCGGGCTGGAGGCGGCCCAGTGGCTGGTGGATCCGTCGGCCGCCGCTTCGCTGGCCCTGATCCCGCTGCGTGCCGGCGCTGCGCCCGAGGCTTTCGGTCTGCTGGTGCTGGCTTCGGGTGATCCGCAGCGCTTCACCCCTGACATGGGAACCGATTTCCTGACCCGCATCGGCGAAATTGCCAGTGCAGCCCTGGCGCGGCTGCGCCCCTTGGCCACTGGCTGATCCCGCATGGACCCGTCCGTGCCCGGCCCGGCTGCCCTGGACGATGCCGCGCTGGTGGCGGGCTACCTTGAGCATGTGCGCGTTCAGCGACGGCTGGCCGAGCGCACGGTGAGCCTGTATGCCGATGCCTTGCAGCGCCTGTGCCGCCACGTGAAAGATGCCGATGTCGACGTTCGGCGGGTGCAGGCGGCGCATGTGAGGCAGTGGGTGGCCCGCATGCACTCGAGGGGGCGAACCCCCCGGGGCATTGCCCTGGTGCTGTCGGCCTGGCGAGGGTTCTACACCTGGCTGGCCCGCCAGGGACATGTCGATCACAACCCCGTGCAGGGGGTGCGGGCGCCCAAGGCGGGCAAGCCATTGCCCAAGGCGCTGGGCGTGGACGACGCGGTTCGCCTGGCAGCTCACTCGGTCGAGGACGACGACCCGGCGCTGGAGGCCCGCGACCGCTGCATCACCGAGCTGCTGTACGGTTGCGGCCTTCGCATCGGAGAACTGGTCGGGCTCGACGCCTCGCCCGGGCCCCTGGCTCGGGGCTGGATCGACCTCGATGGTGGCGAGGCCCATGTGCTGGGCAAGGGTGCCAAGCGTCGCAGCGTTCCGGTCGGAGCGGCAGCCCTGCAGGCACTGCGTGACTGGCTGGTCCTGCGTGCCGCGTGGCAGCGCGACGAGCCGGCCCTGTTCATCGGTGCACGGGGCCAGCGCCTGACGCCACAGCACATCCGTTTGCGTCTGCGCCGGCGCTCGGGCCTGGCCGGTGTGGCAGTGCCAGTGCATCCGCACATGCTGCGGCACTCCTACGCCAGCCACCTGCTGCAGTCCAGCGGTGATCTGCGCGCCGTGCAGGAGCTGCTCGGCCACGCCAGCATCAGCACAACTCAGGTTTACACCCGGCTCGATTTCCAGCACCTGGCACGCGTGTACGATGCGGCCCATCCGCGTGCACAGGCCCGGCGGACGTCGAATGCGGCTGCCGACCCGCTGCCACCCGACGAGCCGGACGCCGACTGACCGCCCTGGTGCCAAGGGTAATCCCCGTGGCATGACGGCGGGCCAGGTGCAAAATCCAAACATAAGCATTTACCACTTAACCTGGAAAGGGTTCCCCATGTTCAAGATCCTGCTGTCCTTCAAGGCCCTGTTCCTGGCAGCCATGATGGCGCTGTCCCTGCCCTCGCAGGCCTCCGAGGCCATCAAGGTGGTCTACCACATGAGCGAGGGCATTCCCCAGGCGTCCCGGGCGATCAACAATATTCGCAACCACCTGGCCGCGGATCCCACAGCCAAGATCGTGGTGGTCACGCACGGACTGGGCATCGATTTCCTGCTGGACGGCGCCACCAACCAGATGGAGCAGCCCTTTGCCGGTGGCATTGCCGATCTGGCCAGCAAGGGCGTCGAGTTCCGGGTATGCAACAACACCCTGGTCTCGCGCAAGATCGACGCCAGCAAGCTGGCCATGGAGGCCAAGGTGGTTCCCTCCGGCGTGGCTGAGGTGGCCCGCCTGCAGGCCAAAGAGGGCTTCGTCTACCTGCGTCCCTGAGCCTGCGAAGGCCCAACGAAAAGCCGGGCCCTGGCCCGGCTTCTTTCTTTCAGCGCCGCGCCCGCGGCTCGACTACACTCCCCGGGTTGAACCCGAAGCCCGTCAGTGGGCGCTGACTGCCATGTCCCTCATTCCAGCCACCATCCTCACCGGTTTTCTTGGCTCCGGCAAGACCACCCTGCTCAAGCGGGTGCTGTCCGAAGCCCACGGCCAGAAGATTGCCGTGGTCGAGAACGAGTTCGGCGAGGAGAACATCGACAACGAAATCCTGGTCGCCGACACGCAGGAAAACATCATCCAGATGAGCAACGGCTGCATCTGCTGCACCATTCGCGACGACCTGCGCGCCACCCTGGCCGACCTCGCCCAGAAGAAGCGCAAGGGTGAACTCGATTTCGAGCGGGTGGTGATCGAGACCACCGGACTGGCCGATCCGGGTCCGGTAGCCCAGACCTTCTTCATGGATGACGAGGTGGCCGAGCAGTACCTGCTCGACTCCATCCTGACCCTGGTGGACGCCAAGCACGCGGCCGGCCAGCTCAACGAGCGCCAGGAAGCGCGGCGCCAGGTGGGTTTTGCCGACCAGCTGTTCATCAGCAAGGCCGATCTGGTGGGTCAGGACGAGGTGGATGCGCTCATCCACCGCCTCAAGCACATGAATCCGCGTGCTCCGGTCCGCACGGTCCATTTCGGCGAGGTGGCCATCAAGGATGTGTTCGACCTGCGGGGTTTCAACCTGAATGCCAAGCTCGACATCGATCCGGCCTTCCTGACCGCCGACGGTCACGACCATGGTCATGGTCATGACCACGATCACCACGATCATGACCATGAGCATGGCGAGCACTGCAACCACCCCTCGCACCAGCATGGGCACGGGCATGGGCATCACCATCACCACGATGACGATGTCAAGAGCTTTGTGTACCGGGCCACACGCCCGTTCAATCCGGCCAAGCTGGAGGATTTTCTGGGCGCCGTGGTCCAGGTCTACGGCCCCCGCATGCTGCGCTACAAGGGTGTGCTGGACATGCAGGGCACCGATCGAAAGGTGATCTTCCAGGGCGTTCACCAGCTCATGGGCAGCGATCTGGGGCCGCCATGGAAGGACGGCGAAGTCCGTGAGAGCAAGATGGTGTTCATCGGTATCGACCTGCCCAAGGACATCCTGACGCAGGGTCTGGACCAGGCATTGAGCTGAGGGATTTCCCATGGGTCCAGCACGCCTTGTTCCGGCCACCAGTCCACCGCGCATCCCGTGCGGCATGTGGACCTGACACCGACCGAACGGGAGAATTCGTGCTTTTTGTCTCCATTCTCCAACGTCTGGGCTTCCGATCGGAGGCCGGGGCGACCGAAAAACGGCCTGCATCGCTACAATCGCGCGCCGCAGCAAGAGACACCCATGCCGGTGCAAAGCCCGCGCGGGCACGGACGTCCAGGCTGAAGGAACAGACACCCGTTCAGGGTATAACTGCGGAATCACCGGCGCCCCGGGCGCGGTCCGCAGCCCGGCAATTGCCCGCCAGCGAAAGCCGCAGCCACCGTGAGCCCGCCATGTCAGGAACTGAGAGGAGACCCGCAGTGAAAGCCCCGGCGACCAGGAAAGCGACTTCAGGCAAGCCTGCCTCGGCGGCCTCGCGTTCCGGTGCCGCTGCCGGTCGGGTCTCGCCAGTGGCCAAGGCGCCGGCCAAGGGCAGCAGCAAGCTGGTCAGCAAACCGGTACCCAAACCGGCGGCAAAGGCCAAGGTCAAACCCGCGTCACCTGCCCCGGTGGCCGTCAAGTCGAAGCCGGCGGCCAAGCCTGCCGTCAAGACCGGCAGCAAGGTCAGCCCCAAGGTCGCGCCCAAGCCCATCGCCAAGGCGCCGGTGAAGGCTGCTGCCAAGACGACGGGTGCCAAGGCCGCGGCAAAGCCGGCTGCCAAGGCGGCTCCCAGTGTGCAGCCCAGACAGGCCACCAAGGCAGCCGTCAAACCGCCAGTGAAGCCGACGGTCAAGCCCGTCACCAAAACGGTGGCTGCACCAGTTCCCAAGACGCCGCCACCCGCTCCCGTGGCGATCGAGCCGTCGCCGAAGCCCCTGGGCAAGCGGGCGGCAAAGAAAATCATGATGGAGCAAATGACCCAGGCGGCGGTGGTACCCTCGCACGCGCCCGATGCCGCCAAGGCCACCTTTTTCACCTTGAATGAACGTCCCGTGATGACTCCTCCCGTTCCATCCTCCATCCAGAAAGACCCGAAGCGGGCCAACAACTGGAAGTCCCTGCCGGTGGAGCAACTGACCGACCAGGACATCCTGTCCATGCCCGACAGCGAGTACATGAACGATGTTCAGCTCGCCTACTTCCGGCGCAAGCTCTCGCAACTCAAGGCCGACATGCTGGCCAATGCAGGCGAGACCACCGAACACCTGCGTGAAGATACCGTGGTGGTTCCCGATCCCGCTGATCGCGCGACCATCGAAGAAGAGCACGCACTGGAACTGCGCACCCGTGATCGCGAGCGCAAGCTGCTCAAGAAGATCGAGCAGGCCATTGCCCGCATCGATGGCGGAGACTATGGTTACTGCGATGAAACCGGTGAGCCGATCGGCGTTGGCCGCCTGATGGCCCGCCCCACCGCCAGTCTGTCGCTGGAGGCCCAGCAGCGCCGGGAGCTCAAGCAGAAGATGTTCGGCGACTGAACGCCCCATCGGCCCTTCCACCCTGACCATCCCGGCAACCGACCCCCACATGTCCAAGGACGATTCCAGCGGCGGCTTCCTGTCCAAAGTGGTCAAGTTCGTGCGGCATCCGACCACGAGCTGGTCGGATCTGGATACCCGTGCATCGGACCGGGAAAGCGAATACAGCAAGGCCGCGCTCAAGGAGATGATCGAGCGCAAGCGCCGCAACGACTTCGTGCGCAAGCGCGAGTTCGACATGCTGCGCAAGATCCGCAGCCGCGAGGCATCGGGCTCCGAAGGTGCCGGTGTCCGTCCGTCCTTTTTCCAGAGCTCCCTGCCGTCCAAACCCGACGACCGCGCCTTGACGCTCAAGAAGATCGATGAGATCGAAGCGCAGATGTCGATGCAGTGGTGGAAGACGAAGGGACCGGACTCGCTGGTGAGCACCGGCTCCGGCCTGACGTCGACGGGTGGGACTCCGCTGGACAAGAAGGAGGCCCGCGAAAACCCGGTGGCGGTGCGGGAAGAGGCGCGCCGGCAGCAGCAGTACAACGAGACGGAGCCCGCCCGACTGAACACCGAAGTGCCGGTGCCCGAAGCAGCGTCTGTGCCGCCGGTGCCCCTGGAAGACCGCAAGGAGTGGTCGCCTTCCAAAGAGCGTGAACTTGCACCGCCGGCCGAATCCAAGCCCCGTCCTTCGAAAGCACGTACCGGTTTGATGGCGCCCGCCGGCGCCCGCTCGGTCATGCCCTACAGCGACTCGGGACCGTCGTCCTCGTTCTCCGCCTCGCATTTCTTTGCCATGGACGTGCAGGAGATCGCGCAGGATCCGGAGGTGGAGGAGGCCGCCATCCGCTTTGCCAACGGCGACGATGCCGGGGCCGAGCAGGGCCTGCTGGAAAGCCTCACCGAAGAGGGCGGTCGCATCAACGAAATCGAGGACTGGCTGGCCTTGTTCGACCTCTACCGCGCCACAGGCCAGCTGGTGCCCTTCGAGAGCCGGGCTGTCGATTTTGTCAACCGGTTCGACCGCTCGGCGCCACAGTGGTACGACATGCCGGAGATGGTCACCCGCCTGGCCGGCAAGCAGTTCAAGCCCCGTGCGACCACCGGTCGGGCGGTCTGGGCCAGCGATGGCGAGCTCGATGCCCATGCCGTGGGCACGCTGCAGAACGTGCTTCTGCGAGCCGAACAACCCTGGGTACTCGACTGGTCGGAGGTCGAGACCATCGATCTCAAGGCCGCCCGCGCACTGCTGGGCATATTCACGCTCTGGAGTGACCAGGAGGTGGATTTGCGCTGGTACGGCACCAGCCACCTGCGCGAGCTCTTGAAGTCACTCACGCCGTCCGGACGTCGTGATGTCGAGCAGATCTGGTGGGAGTTGCGCATGGCGCTGCTGCGCCTGATGAATCGCCCGGACGAATTCGAGCTGACGGCGCTGGATTTCTGCGTCACCTACGAGGTCTCGCCGCCGGGCTGGGAGCGACCGAGCTGCCACTTCCAGGCGCTGGCCACCGACGGGGCCGAAGAAACCGGGCAGTCGGTGATCGGCGAGGGGACGCTGGAGCCCTTGTCGGTGCCCACCGAGTCGGGTGAGTCGGTCATGGACAGCCAGGGTGTCAATCAGCTCGGGCTGGTCGAGCTTTCCGGCGAGATCCGGGGTGACCCGCAGGACACGCTGGACGGCCTGGAAAAGCGGCTCAAGGGCGCGGACGTGATGATCATTTCCTGCCGCAACCTGATCCGTGTGGATTTCTCTGCGGCCGGTACCTTGCTCAACTGGGTGTCGGCCCACCACGCCGAAGGCCGCATGGTTCAGTTCGTGGACGCCCACCGGCTGGTGTCGGCTTTCTTCCATGTCATTGGCATCACCGAGCACGCCAAGGTGGTGTTGCGCAACGATTAGCTGGTCCATCCCCCGCGCCGCCTGCGGCGTCACCCCCCAGGGGGCGGCACTGGCGGCCCGGCAGAGCTGGTTCCGCGGTGCCCTGGCCCACGTTCAACTTCTGCATCAGTGGACTTGAGGTCGTCTCCTTTGTCCGCATCTGCTTTTTGTTATGGAATCATTTCACGGAACCACCATTGTTTGCGTGCGGCGCGAGACGCCGGACGGGGTGCAGGTTGCCATCGGCGGTGACGGTCAGGTCACGCTGGGTCATGTGGTGGTCAAGGGCACCGCTCGCAAGGTGCGCAAGCTGCACCGCGATCAGGTGCTGGCCGGGTTTGCCGGTGCCACGGCCGATGCCTTCACCCTGTTCGAGCGTTTCGAGGCCAAGCTGGAAAAGCACCAGGGCCATCTGGTGCGAGCGGCGATCGAGCTCACGCGTGACTGGCGCACCGACCGTGTGCTGCGTCGGCTTGAGGCCATGCTGGCAGTAGCGGATCGCACGGCCAGCCTGATCATCACCGGCAACGGCGATGTACTGGAGCCGGAACACGGCATTGTGGCCATCGGTTCGGGCGGCTCCTATGCCCAGGCGGCGGCCAAGGCCCTGATCGACCACACCGACCTCAGCGCCGAGCAGATCGTGCGCCAGTCGCTGGCCATTGCGGGTGAGTTGTGCATCTACACCAACATGAACCACACCATTGAAACACTGGACTGACACGATGAGCGCAGCGCCGTGTGCTGCCTGTGTGACCTTTCCAGACACTTCCGATTCGAACCTAGCATCACATGTCTTCCATGACACCCCAGGAAATCGTCAGCGAGCTTGATCGCTTCATCATTGGCCAGCATGCTGCCAAGCGCGCTGTGGCCATTGCGTTGCGCAACCGCTGGCGGCGCCAGCAGGTCGACGAGAAGCTGCGACCCGAGATCACGCCCAAGAACATCCTGATGATCGGGCCCACCGGTGTCGGCAAGACCGAGATTGCGCGTCGGCTGGCACGGCTGGCCGATGCCCCTTTCGTGAAAGTCGAGGCGACCAAGTTCACCGAGGTGGGATATGTCGGCAAGGATGTGGATGCCATCATCCGCGACCTGATCGAGGTGGCCATCAAGCAGACCCGCGAGAGCGAGATGCGCAAGCAGCGCACACGAGCCGAGGATGCCGCCGAGGAGCGCATCCTGGATGTGCTGATTCCGCCGCCGCGCTCGGTGGCTGGTGAGCCGGCCGCCCGGCAACCCGACGGGCCCGCCCGCCAGGGCTTTCGCAAGAAGCTGCGCGAGGGCCTGCTGGACGACCAGGAGATCGAAATCGATCTGGTGGAACCGCGTCCGGCGATGGAGATCATGGGACCGGCCGGCATGGAAGAAATGGCCGAGCAGTTGCGTGGCATGTTCAGCCAGATGGGTGCTGACAAACGCCGCACACGGCGCCTGCGCATTGCCGATGCGATGAAGCACCTGATCGAGGAAGAGGCCGCCAAGCTGGTCAACGAGGACGAGATCAAGACCCGCGCCCTGTTGAACGCCGAGCAGAACGGCATCGTGTTCATCGACGAGATCGACAAGGTGGCTTCTCGCAGCGAGGTATCGGGTGCCGACGTGTCACGCCAGGGTGTCCAGCGTGATCTGCTGCCCCTGGTCGAGGGCACGACGGTTTCGACCAAGTACGGCATGGTCAAGACAGACCACATCCTGTTCATCGCATCGGGGGCCTTCCACCTGTCGCGTCCGAGTGACCTCATCCCCGAGTTGCAGGGGCGTTTCCCCATCCGGGTCGAGCTCAAGTCGCTGTCCGTGGACGACTTCGAGGCCATCCTCACCCGCACGCATGCCAGTCTGGTCAAACAGTACCAGGCCTTGCTGGCCACCGAAGGGGTGGGCCTGGTGTTCACGCCCGACGGCATCCGTCGGCTGGCCCAGATCGCCTGCGACGTCAACGAACGTACCGAGAACATCGGCGCACGTCGCCTGGCCACGGTGATGGAGCACCTGCTCGACGAGGTCAGCTTCGACGCTGCCCGCCTCCATGGCCAGACGGTGACCGTGGACGCGGCCTATGTCGACGGCCGTCTGGCCGAACTCAGTCGCAACGAAGATCTCTCGCGCTACATCCTCTGACGGCCACCCGGCCCCGGCGGGGCTGACCGGGTTTCGCTGACGCCCCACCCTGGCGGTGGGACGATGCAGGGCATGGGGCTCAGCGCCCTGGCGTCCCCGCCATTCTTTTCGGCCTGATACAGGCCGTTTCCATTTTGAGACTGCACATTCAGTGGTGACGGTAAGTGCTTGCTGTCACACGATTTTTTGTGTGTCAATCTGTCTCGAAAGCGGCGGCTAAGTGATTGATTTATAAGAATTTTTCGGCGTCCACCCGCTTGCAAGCACCGAATTTCCTGCTACAGTGGGAAATAGTGCAATAAAGTGGCAAAAAGTGGCTTAGCAGGGTCAATCACGGTGTTCCAGGGTGCTTCCTCTCTCAATCTCGATGCCAAAGGGCGTCTCTCGGTGCCAACCCGGCATCGGGACGCGCTGGGCGCGGGTCCGGGTCAAGGGGGGCAACTGACGATCACCAAGCACCCGGACGGATGCCTGATGGTATTCCCTCCGGCCGCCTGGGAGGTGTTTCGCACGCAGGTGGCAGCCCTGACCATGGACGGTACCGGATGGAGGCGCTTCTTCCTGGGCAACGCCATGGAGGTCGACATGGACGCCTCCGGCCGCGTCCTGATTGCCCCTGAACTGCGCAGTTTTGCCCGCATCACCAAGGAGGCGATGCTGCTGGGCATGGGCTCCTATCTTGAGCTGTGGGACACGCAGGCGTACGCGGCCAAGGAAGCCGAGACGATGAAGGCGCCGATGCCCGATGTCCTCAAGGGATTCTCCTTTTGAGGGGCGCTCCGGTGGAAGTCCAGTGGAATCACCAGACCGTCCTGCTGAACGAGGCGGTGCAAGCCTTGGCGGTCTTTCCGGAAGGTCACTATGTGGATGCGACCTTCGGCCGAGGTGGCCACAGCGGAGCCATCCTCCGGTTGCTGGGACCACAGGGGCGCCTGACGGCTTTCGACAAGGATCCTGCAGCGGTGGCAGTGGCCCGTGCGCTGGCGGCCGCCGATGGTCGCTTCTCGATCCGCCACCAGGGCTTTGCGCATCTGGGCGAGCTGGAGGATGCAACTGTCGACGGGGTCCTGATGGACCTGGGGGTCAGCTCACCCCAGATCGACGACCCCGAAAGGGGTTTTTCTTTTCGCCACGAAGGGCCGCTGGACATGCGCATGGACACCACGCGTGGCCAGAGTGTGGCCCAGTGGCTCGAAACGGCAGATGTCTCCACACTCACGGAGGTCATACGTGACTACGGCGAAGAACGGTTTGCTTCACAGGTTGCAAAGGCGATTGATCGTCGCCGACAGGAACGGGGCCCTCTTCGAACCACCCGTGAGCTGGCCGAAGTCGTGGCTGGCGCGGTCAAAACCCGCGAGCCGGGCAAGGACCCTGCAACGCGCACATTTCAGGCTTTTCGGATTTTCATCAACGCCGAGCTTGAAGAGCTGCAACAAGCGCTGAAGGCCAGTCTGGATGTACTCAAGCCCGGAGGCCGGCTGGTGGTGATCAGTTTCCATTCGCTGGAAGACCGCATGGTCAAGCAGTTCATGGCGGCCCACTCGCGAACGGTCGTCGACCGGCGTGCACCCTTTGCCGAACCGGTCCCGATGGCGCTGTCCGACGTGCACCGTGTCATGCCCTCCGCGCAGGAAGTGCAAGGCAATCCGCGTGCCCGCAGCGCCGTCATGCGGGTGGCCACGCGCACGGCGGCCGCGGTCACCGTCCGTGCCGGCGAACGGAGGGCCCGATCATGATCCGGCTCAACCTGGTCCTGCTGCTGGCGGTGCTGGTCAGTGCCTTCTACCTGGTTCACACCCAGTATGAGTCACGCCGCCTGTACACCGCGCTGGACCGCGCCCAATCCCAGGCCCGACGGCTGCAGGTCGAACACGACCAGTTGCAGGTGGCCAAGCGGGCCGAGGCGGCGGCATCGCGCGTGCAGATGCTGGCCACGCGCCGGCTGCAGATGCGTCCCGTCACGCCCGGGGTGACGCACTACGTTCAGCTGCCCGGCACCGGTGGCGCAGGCGAGCCGGCATCGGCAGGAGCCCGGCCATGACGCGCAGCATCAGCTACCACGCCAATCCGCTGCTGGCCAGCAAGACGCCGGTCTGGCGCAGCAAGTTCATTGTGGCCATGCTGGCGCTGGCCTTTGCCGGCCTTGCCGGTCGTGCCACCTACGTGCAGGTCGTGGGTAACGATTTCTACCAGCGCCAGGGCGAGGTGCGGTATGCGCGCACACTGGCATTGCCAGCCAAGCGGGGACAGATTCTCGACCGCAACGGACTGATGCTGGCGTCCAGCGTGGTGGCCCAGAGCATCTGGGCCATTCCGGAAGATGTGTCCCGGGACGATCCGAAACTGCGCGATCTGGCCAAGCTGCTCGAGATGCCTCTGAGCACCCTGCGCCAGCGTCTGTCGACCGAAGACAAGACCTTTGTCTGGATCAAGCGCCAGGTGGACCAGCCGGTGGCCAAACAGATTGCGGCGCTGGGCATCAAGGGTATCTACCAGCGACCCGAATACAAGCGTCAATATCCCGAGGCCGATGCTGCCGCCCACGTGGTGGGCTTCACCAACGTCGAAGACCGCGGGCAGGAGGGCATCGAACTGGCCTTCCAGAAGCGATTGGCCGGTCGTGACGGATCGCGCCGGGTGATCAAGGACCGGCTCGGTCGGGTGGTGGAGGATGTCCGCGAGGTCGTACCGCCGGTGGACGGGGTTGACCTGCAACTGTCGATCGACAGCAAGATTCAGTTCTTTGCGTTCCAGAAGCTGCGTGAGGCCATCGACACCCACAAGGCGCGGGCTGGCAGCGTGATCGTGCTCGACACCCAGACGGGCGAGGTGCTGGCACTGGCCAACTACCCGAGCTACAACCCGAACCGGCGCCAGAACCTCAGCGGAGAACAGCTGCGCAACCGCATCCTGACCGACAGTTTCGAGCCGGGATCGACCATGAAACCGTTTGTGGCGGCACTTGCGCTGGACAAGGGGCTGGTGCGACCGGATTCCCGTATTGCGACGGCGCCGGGTCGGATGACCATCGGTGGCGCCACCATCCGCGACGCCAAGGACCATGGCGTGATGAGCGTCAACGAGGTCATCCAGAAGTCCAGCAACGTCGGCACCGTCAAGATGGCCATGCAGATGCCGGCACGCGACCTCTGGGAGACTTATGCCCAGGCCGGATTTGGCCAGAAGCCGGTTGTGCCGTTTCCGGGTGCGGTCAGCGGCCGGCTGCGGCCCTACAAGACGTGGCGCCCGATCGAGCATGCCACCATGAGCTATGGCTACGGTGTGTCCGCCTCGCTGTTCCAGCTGGCGCAGGCCTATACCGTGTTCGCGCGCGACGGTGAGCTGATTCCGCTGACCATGATCAAGACCGATGAGCCGGTGGCGGGTGTGCGTGTGTTCAGCCGCGAGAGTGCGGTCGCCGTTCGCCGGATGCTGCACATGGCCACGGAGCAGGGCGGCACGGCCACCCGGGCGCAGACCATGGGCTATTCGGTGGGTGGCAAGACGGGTACTGCGCGCAAGCAGGAAGGTCGTGGCTATGCGGATCGCAAGTACCGCAGCTTCTTCGTCGGTCTGGCACCCATCGAAGCCCCGCGCATCGTCGTGGCGGTCATGATCGATGAGCCTCGTGGTACCAGCTACTACGGCGGCATCGTGGCCGCTCCGGTATTCAGCGAGACGGTGCAGCACACCCTGCGCATCCTGGGCGTGCAGCCCGACATGGATGTCAAGCCGCAGATCGTGGCCGAAGTGGTGGAGGAGTCGTTCTGATGCAGCACCTGCAGTCCCTGCCGGACATCACCGCCTGGTTGCGTGCGCGCGTCAGCGGCGGGCTGCAGGTCGACAGCCGCCGGGTGCGTCCTGGCGATGCCTTCATTGCCTGGCCAGGCGCAGCGACCGACGGACGTCACTATGTCACCGATGCGCTGGCTGCGGGTGCCAGTGCAGTGCTGGTCGAGCAGGAAGGTGTCCGGGCGTGGTCATGGCAGGACGGGCGGATTGCCGTGGTGCCTGGCCTCAAGTCTCTGACCGGACCGATTGCATCGGCCTTCCATGGCGACCCGTCCCGGTCCCTGGACATGATCGCGTTCACCGGCACCAACGGCAAGACGTCCAGCGCCTGGTGGATGGCCCAACTGCTGTGTGCCGCCGGGCGGCCCTGCGCCGTCGTGGGCACGCTGGGCATGGGGCGCCCGCCGGTGGGTGGATCGACAGTCAGTGACACCCTGACGCCGACCGGCCTGACCACCCCGGACCCGGTGGCCCTGCAGCGCCAGCTGCGTCGCTTTGTGGACGAGGGCGACCAGGCCTGCGCCGTCGAGGCGTCATCGATCGGCCTGGCCGAGCACCGCATGGCTGGCTGCCATATTCGCGTCGGTGTGTTTACCAACTTCACCCAGGACCACCTGGACTACCACGGCGACATGGACAGCTACTGGGCTGCCAAGCTCGCGCTTTTCGACTGGCCGCAGCTGCAGGCCGCGGTGGTCAATCTGGATGATCCGCGCGGGCCGTCGCTGCTGGCCCATGTGCGGCAGCGTGGCCTGGATGTCTGGCCGGTGGGCATCGATCGCCCGGAAGCCCGTCTGCAGGCCCATTCGGTTTCCCTCACGCCCGAGGGCTTTGAACTGATGCTGAGGGAAGAGGGTCAGGATCATCCGCTGTCCCTGCCGCTGGTGGGCCGTTACAACGTGTCCAACCTGCTGGGTGTGATCGCCGCCGCCCGGGCGCTGGGGGTTTCGCTGCGCGATGCGGTGAGCGCCTGCACCCGGCTGGGGCCGGTGCCAGGTCGCATGGAGTCTGTGCATGGGCGGGGCCCAGGACAGGAGCCACTGGTGCTGGTGGACTATGCCCACACGCCGGACGCCCTGCAACAGGCCTTGATGGCCCTGCAGCCCTTGGCCAGCCGGCGCGCCGGCCGGCTGTGGGTGGTGGTCGGCTGTGGCGGCGACCGCGACCCGGGCAAGCGGCCCCAGATGGCCGCGGCGGCCGAAGCGCAGGCTGACGAGGTGGTGCTGACCAGCGACAACCCGCGCAGTGAAGATCCACAGGTCATCCTGGCGCAGATGCGTGCCGGTCTGCGCCACCCCGAACGGGTGACCGTCGAAGTGGACCGGGCCCGAGCGATCGGTCTGGCCGCCGTCCGGGCCCAGGTGGCCGATGTGGTTCTGGTGGCTGGCAAGGGACATGAGGATTACCAGGAAATCCAGGGTGTCCGCCGTCCCTTCTCCGACCGGGATGAGGTGCGGGCTGCGTTGCTCGGCCGTCATGGAACGGAGGCCGCAACATGAGCGCATCGATCATGACCGGATTGACGGACCTGCTGCCCCAGCTGCCGGGTGCCCGCGTGGTCGGTGTCCTGCCCGATGCCCTGCTTCGTGTCCACACCGACACCCGCAGCCTGCAGGCGGGCGACCTGTTCGTGGCCTTGCAGGGTGAGCGTTTCGATGCCCACACGTTTCTTGCACAGGCGCGTGCCCAGGGTGCCCTGGCCGCCGTCGCCGAGCGGGGACTCGCTGAAGCCGGCCTGCCCGGCGTGGAGGTGCCCGACACCCGCCTGGCACTGGGCACACTGGGTCGGGCGTGGCGCAATCGGTTCGACATTCCGCTGGTGGCGGTCACTGGCAGCAACGGCAAGACGACGGTGACCCAGATGGTGGCCAGCATCCTGCGTGCGGCCTGCGGTGACGCGGCGCTGGCCACGGCAGGCAATTTCAACAACGACATCGGCGTGCCGCTGACGCTGCTGCGGCTGCGTCCCCATCATCACATGGCGGTGGTCGAGCTGGGCATGAACCACCCGGGTGAGATCGCCTACCTTGCCGATCTGGCCCGGCCCAGTGTGGCCCTGGTCAACAACGCCCAACGCGAACACCAGGAGTTCATGAGCAGTGTCGAGGCGGTCGCGCGTGAGAACGGATCGGTTATCTCGGCGCTGGCCCAGGAGGGTTGCGCGGTGTTTCCCAGTGATGACCCATTCGCTCCCTTGTGGAGTGAGCTGGCTGGGCGTCGGAGGGTGCTGCGGTTCAGCGATCGCGACCCGGCAGCCGAGGTCAGGGCCCTGCAGGCAGACTGGGTCGACGGTGCCTGGTCGATGCGCATCGGTGTGCCAGGCACCGAGCTGGCCTGCCGTCTGCACATCGCGGGCCGTCACAACGTGCGCAATGCGTTGGCCGCTACCGCCTGCGCCCTGGCGGCGGGCGTCGAGCCGGATGCGATTGTGAAGGGACTGGAAGCGTTCGTGCCTGTCGGCGGACGCTCGCGGGCGCACGCATTGCAGTTGGCCGGCCGTGCCGTCACCCTGGTCGACGACAGCTACAACGCCAACCCGGACTCGGTGCTGGCGGCCATCGACGTGCTGGCCGAGTTGCCCGGACCCCGCCTGCTGGTGCTGGGCGACATGGGCGAAGTGGGCGAGCAAGGCCTGGCTTTTCACCAGGAGGTGCTGCGCCATGCCCAGGCGCGTGGCATCGAGTCGGTGCAGGTCTGTGGCGACTGGATGCGCCAGGCGACGGCAGCCATGGACGCCGGTCAACCAGGGCAGCTGGTATGGTGGCCTGAGGTGCCACCGATGCTCGACGCCATCCGACAGGCGCTGCTGGACAGCGGCACCGGTGCACCCCGCAGCGTGCTGGTCAAGGGTTCCCGTTTCATGAAGCTTGAACGCGTGGTGCAGGCGGTGCTCGATCTGCAGGCTGCAGCCGGACAACAACAAGAGGACAACACCCATGCTGCTTAGCCTGACTCAATGGTTGCAGAGTCTGGGGCCGGAATTCGGCTTCCTGCGGGTGTTCCAGTACCTGACCTTTCGTGCGGTGATGGCCGCCATGACGGCCCTTATCGTGGGGCTGGTGGCCGGGCCCTACGTCATCCGCCGCCTGGCCGCATTGAAAATCGGTCAGCCGATCCGTGAGTACGCCATGCAGACCCACCTGAGCAAGGGGGGTACGCCCACCATGGGAGGTGTGCTGATCCTGTTCTCGATCGCGCTGTCGACCTTGCTGTGGTTCGACCTGTCCAACCGGTTTGTCTGGATCGTGCTGCTGGTGACCCTGGGTTTCGGTGCCATCGGGTGGGTCGACGACTGGCGCAAGGTGGTGCGCAAGGACCCTGAAGGCATGCGGTCCCGGGAGAAGTACTTCTGGCAGTCGCTGATTGGTCTTCTGGCTGCCTTCTACCTGGTGTTCGCCGTCTCCGAGACCAGCAACATGAAGGTGCTGGAGCTGTTCTACGATTGGGTGGCGTCCGGCTTCACGGTTGACCTGCCACCTCAGGCCGGCCTGATGGTGCCGTTCTTCAAGGAAATCAGCTATCCGCTGGGTGTGTTCGGCTTCGTGCTGATGACCTATCTGGTGATTGTGGGTTCGAGCAACGCGGTCAACCTGACCGACGGTCTGGACGGACTGGCCATCATGCCTGTGGTGATGGTCGGCTCGGCCCTGGGGGTGTTTGCCTATGTCACCGGCAACGCGGTTTTCTCGCGTTACCTGTTGGTGCCATACATCCCCGGCGTGGGGGAACTCCTGATCTTCTGTGCCGCCATGGCGGGCGCCGGTCTGGCCTTCCTCTGGTTCAACACCCACCCTGCCCAGGTGTTCATGGGTGATGTGGGTGCACTGGCCCTGGGTGGCGCCCTGGGGACCATTGCCGTCATCGTCCGCCAGGAGATCGTCCTGGCCATCATGGGTGGCATCTTCGTGGTCGAGGCGCTGTCGGTCATGCTCCAGGTCAGCTACTTCAAGTACACCAAGCGCCGCTTCGGCGAAGGTCGCCGCCTGTTCCAGATGGCGCCGCTGCACCACCATTTCGAGAAGAAGGGCTGGAAGGAGACGCAGGTGGTGGTCCGCTTCTGGATCATCACCATGCTGCTCTGCCTGGTCGGTCTGTCCACCCTGAAACTGCGATGAATCACCTGAAGGAGCAGAACGTCCTGATCCTCGGCCTGGGCATCTCAGGTCTGTCGATGGCCCGCTGGTGCGCCCGCCAGGGGGCCCGCGTGACCGTGGCCGACACCCGGCCGGTGCCGCCGCAACTGGCTGCCTTGCAGACCGAATGTCCCCAGGCCCGGTTTGTGTGCAGCGCGTTTGATGCATCCCTGATGGCAGCCGAGTCCTGGCATCTGGTCGCACGCAGCCCTGGGCTGGCGCCCGCCCAACTGGAGACCGTGCGTCAGTGGACCCATGAACGCGGTGTGGCATTGGTGGGTGAGCTGGACCTGTTTGCCCAGGCGCTGGCTGACCTGGCCGTGCGCGACGCATGGCCTTACCGGCCGAAGTTGCTGGCCATCACTGGCACCAATGGCAAGACCACCGTGACCTCGCTCACCGGCCTGCTGCTGGAACGCGCCGGACGACGGGTGGCGGTGGCGGGCAACATTGGTCCGGCCCTGCTGGATGTGCTGTCCGGGGCGCTCGACCACGAAGAGGCCGAGGTGGCCCGCGAAGCCCAGGAGGCCCGTCAGGCACAGGGGCAGGAGCCAACGCCGGTGGGCGCGGAAGGTGTATTGCAGTCACCCGCACCCGCGGCTGTCATCGACGATGCGGGCATGGACGCCACGACTGTCGAGGACGCGCCGGATGAAGACGTCGTGGTGTCGCTCGACAGTACGGAGGATGTCGATGCGGACGCACCGGCCCTGTTGCTGCCGCCCGAGCCGCAAGCGCCCCTTCCACCGCATCTGCCCCAGGTCTGGGTGCTCGAACTTTCCAGCTTCCAGCTTGACGGCGCCGCCGGTGGTCCCTGGGATGCCCTGCCCACGGCCGCAACGGTGCTCAACATCAGCGAAGACCATCTCGACTGGCACGGCTCGCTCGATGCCTATGTGCAGGCCAAGCGGGCTGTTTTCGGTACCCAGGCCCTGATGGTGCTTAACCGGGACGACCCGACGGTCATGGCCATGCAGCCGCCCATGGTGACAGTCAAGGTAGGCGGCAGAAACCGCCAGCATCCGGCGCGTGCCCATGCCAGCTTCGGACTGGACGCACCCCAGCGTGCCGGTGACTGGGGTATCGAGTCGGTCAATGGCATGGATTGGCTGGTGCGTGCCCAGGCGCTGGACGAAACCCGCCGCCGCGGTCGCGCCGAGGTCGAGGCCGAGCTCTACATGCAACGGCTGATGCCGGTCGACGCGTTGCGCATCCGTGGCCGGCACAACGCCGCCAATGCGCTGGCTGCCCTGGCTCTGGCCACGTCCACGGGCGCGGCACTGGGGCCCATGCTGCACGGACTGCGCGAGTACCGGGGCGAGCCACACCGGGTGGAACCGGTGGCTGTCATCGACGGCGTGGAGTACTTCGACGACAGCAAGGGCACCAACGTGGGGGCCACACTGGCCGCTGTGCGTGGTCTGGGTGCCGAGCGTCCGCTGGTGATGATCCTGGGGGGTGATGGCAAGGGCCAGGACTTCCGGCCGCTGGCCGAACCGCTGGCACGCCATGCCCGTGCGGTGTTGCTGATCGGCCGTGACGCGCCGGTGTTGCGGGACCAGGTCGGGCCCGTCCTGGCCGATGCCGGCATCGCGCTGGAAGATGCCGCCGACCTGCCTACGGCAGTGGTTGCAGCCGCCCGCCTGGCTCGCGCCGGCGACGCGGTGCTGATGTCGCCGGCCTGCGCCAGCCTGGACATGTTCGACAACTATGTGCACCGGGCACGCGTGTTCGTCGACGCAGTGAGCGAGCTGGCTCTCTCGCGCGGCACCAGCCTGGAGGTCGGGTCATGATCGGCCAGCTCACCCAGCGTCTGTCGATGCTCTGGCCGGGCGGATCCGACCGAGGCAGACCCGCCAAGGCCCGCAAGGCGCGTGGCGCCGGCACCGATGCATTGCCGGTGCGCCTGTCCAACCGCACCTATGCCGGCACGCAGCCAGTGGCGGTGCGCGAACTCGGCTTCGATCAACCCTTGCTCTGGGTGGTGGTCGCTCTGCTGACCTGGGGGCTGGTGATGGTGTATTCGGCCTCCATTGCCCTGCCGGACAACCCCCGTTTTGCCAACTACGCGCAGACCCATTTCGTGTTGCGTCACGGGGCAGCCATGGTCATCGGGCTGGTCGCAGCATTGCTGACGTTCCAGATTCCGATGAAGGACTGGGAGCGCCTGGCCCCCTGGCTGTTCGCGGTCAGCCTGGTGTTGCTGGTGGTGGTGCTGCTGCCCTTTGTGGGCAAAGGCGTCAATGGGGCACGCCGCTGGATCCCATTGGGGGTGCTGAATTTCCAGCCGTCCGAACTCGCCAAACTGGCCGTCCTCATCTACGCGGCGGACTACATGGTGCGCAAGATGGATGTCAAGGAGCGCTTCTTCAAGGCGGTGGCGCCCATGGCCGTCGCCCTGGCCATCGTCGGCATGCTCCTGCTGGCCGAGCCGGACATGGGGGCCTTCATGGTGATTGCCGTCATCGCCATGGGCATCCTGTTCCTTGGCGGTGTCAATGCCCGCATGTTCTTCCTGATAGCCACCGTGGTGGTGGCGGCCTTTGCCGTCATGGTGATGATGAGCGAATGGCGCCGTGAGCGGATCTTCGCCTACCTCGACCCGTTTGCCGAGGAGCATGTCCTGGGCAAGGGCTACCAGCTCTCGCACTCGCTGATCGCCTTCGGACGTGGCGAGATCTTCGGTGTCGGTCTCGGTGGCAGTGTCGAGAAACTCCACTGGCTGCCCGAAGCGCACACCGATTTCCTGCTGGCCGTCATCGGCGAGGAGTTCGGGCTGGTCGGCGTGCTGATCCTCATTGCCCTGTTCCTCTGGCTGACCCGCCGCATCGTGCTCATCGGCCGCCAGGCCATTGCACTGGACAAGGTGTTTGCCGGCCTGGTGGCGCAGGGCGTCGGCCTGTGGATCGGTTTCCAGGCTTTCATCAACATCGGCGTCAACCTGGGTGCACTGCCCACCAAGGGCCTGACCCTGCCGCTCATGAGCTACGGCGGCTCGGCCATCCTGATGAACCTCGTGGCCCTGGCCATCGTGCTGAGAGTGGACTTTGAAAACCGCCAGCTGATGAAGGGAGGTCGCCCATGACCCGCTGGCGGTTTCGCCAAAACCGACAGGCAGGCGCGCAGCGACTGCGGACGCGGTACGCGCCCCTGATGAAGGGAGGTCGCCCATGACCCGCTGGCGGTTTCGCCAAAACCGACAGGAAGGCGCGCAGCGACTGCGGACGCGGTACGCGCCCCTGATGAAGGGAGGTCGCCCATGAGCCGTCAGCCCTGCGCTCTGGTCATGGCCGGCGGTACCGGCGGGCACATCTTCCCTGGCCTGGCCGTGGCCGAGGGTCTGCGCGAGCGTGGCTGGCGGGTGCATTGGCTGGGCGCACCAGGCAGCATGGAAAGCCGACTTGTGCCGCCGCGTGGTTTCCCGCTGGAGACGGTCGATTTCGGCGGGGTGCGTGGCAAGGGTCCACTCACCCTGGCGCTGCTGCCCCTGCGCCTGTTGCGCGCGTTCTGGCAGGCCTTGCAGGTGGTGCGTCGGGTCAAGCCGGATGTGCTGGTGGGACTGGGTGGCTACATCACCTTTCCGGGAGGGATGATGGGCACGCTGGCAGGCAAGCCGCTGGTGCTGCACGAACAGAACTCGGTGGCCGGTATGGCCAACAAGGTTCTGGCAGGCATCGCCGACCGGGTGTTCACCGCCTTTCCGGGCGCATTGTCCAAAGCCGAATGGGTCGGCAATCCGCTGCGCAGCGCCTTCCTGCAACAGCCGGCACCGGCCCAGCGGCTCAGTGGCCGCACGGGCCCTTTGCGCCTGCTGGTGGTGGGTGGCAGCCTGGGTGCGAAGGCATTGAACGACACCGTGCCGCAGGCGCTGGCGCTGATCCCGCAGTCGGAGCGGCCACAGGTCCTGCACCAGAGCGGCGAAAAGCAGATCGACGCCCTGCGCGCGAGCTACCAGGCAGCGGGCGTGCAGGCTGAACTCACTCCCTTCATCGATGACACCGCCACCGCATTTGCCGATGCCGACCTGATCGTCTGCCGGGCCGGTGCCAGCACGGTGACCGAAATCGCTGCGGTCGGAGCAGCCGCTCTGTTCGTGCCGTTCCCTCACGCGGTGGACGACCACCAGACCAGCAACGCCCGCTTTTTGGTCGATGCCGGTGCCGCGTGGCTGGTGCCGCAGCATGAGCTGACGCCGGCCGCGCTGGCTCAGCGTCTGCGTGAGGTGCGTCGCGAGCAACTCATGCAAATGGCCATCAAGGCCAAGCAGATGGAAAAGACCCAGGCCGTGGGTGCCGTGGTGGCAGCCTGCGAACAACTTTCGAAAGTGAAGACGGCATGAAGCATGCCATTCGCCACATCCATTTTGTCGGCATCGGCGGGGCCGGCATGAGCGGCATTGCCGAGGTGCTGCTCAACCAGGGCTTCGTCATATCCGGCAGCGACCTGGGTGAAAACGCGGCCACGCGGCGCCTGGTGTCGCTGGGTGCGACTGTGCACCGGGGGCACGACGAGAAGTTCATTGCCGGGGCCGATGCCATCGTGACCTCCACCGCGGTCAAGGACGACAACCCGGAGGTCGTCGCTGCTCACGCGCGCCTGATTCCGGTGGTGCCGCGGGCGGTCATGCTGGCCGAGCTGATGCGCATGAAGAAAGGGGTGGCGATTGCCGGCACCCATGGCAAGACCACCACCACCAGCCTGGTCGCCAGCGTGCTGGCCGCCGCGCAGCTGGATCCCACCTTCGTGATCGGCGGGCGGCTCAACAGTGCAGGCGCCAACGCCCAGCTGGGTTCCGGTGAGTACATCGTGGTCGAGGCGGACGAGTCCGATGCCTCGTTCCTGAATCTGTTGCCGGTGCTGTCGGTGGTGACCAACATCGACGCCGACCACATGGACACCTACGGCCACGACTTCGGTCGCCTGAAGGCCGCCTTCGTCGAGTTTCTGCACCGCATGCCCTTCTACGGCGCTGCGGTCGTGTGCGTGGATGACCCTGCCATCCGCGACATCCTGCCGCAGATCGCGCGACCCATCACCAGCTATGGCGTGGCCGAAGATGCCCAGGTCCGGGCGTTGAACGTGCGCCCTGTCGGCGGCCAGATGCACTTCTCGGTGCAACGACGCAACGGCGTCGAGTTGCCCGATCTGGATGTTGTGCTGAACCTGCCCGGCCACCACAACGTGCTCAACGCGCTGGCCGCCATCGGGATTGCCGTGGAGCTGGGCGTGCCGGACGAGGCCGTGCTCAAGGCGTTGGCGGAGTTCAAGGGCGTGGGTCGGCGCTTCCAGCGTTATGGCGATGCGCAGCTGCCTTCGGGCGGGATGGCCACCATCGTCGACGACTACGGGCATCACCCGGTGGAGATGGCGGCCACGCTGTCGGCCGCGCGCGGCGCCTTTCCGGGTCGACGCCTGGTGCTGGCCTTCCAGCCGCACCGCTACAGCCGCACGCGCGATTGCTTCGAGGACTTCGTCAAGGTGATCGGACAGGCCGATGCGGTGCTGCTCGCCGAGGTGTATGCCGCCGGCGAATCCCCGATTGTGGCGGCCGATGGGCGTTCGCTGGCCCGTGCCCTGCGGGTGGCCGGCAAGGTAGAGCCGGTGTTCGTGGATGACATCACCGCCATGCCACAGGCGGTGCTGGATAACGCGCGCGACGGAGATGTCGTGCTCTGCATGGGGGCTGGCTCCATCGGCACGGTGGCCGGTCAGGTGATCGAGCTGGCCACCAAGGGAGGGATCTGAACGTGTCTGCCAATCCGAATCCGATCGACGTCCAGGCACTGGGCAAGGTGGCGGTACTCATGGGCGGGCGCTCGGCAGAACGCGAGGTTTCGCTGATGTCGGGCAACGGCGTGCTGTCGGCTCTGCGCAGCCGGGGGGTCAATGCCCATGCCTTCGACCCGGCCGAACGCTCCATGGACGAATTGCGGCGCGACGGCTTTGACCGTTGCTTCATCGCCCTGCATGGCCGATTCGGCGAGGACGGCACGGTGCAGGGCGCACTGGAGCTTCTGGGCATTCCCTACACCGGACCGGGCGTGATGGCCTCGGCCGTGGCCATGGACAAGCTCATGACCAAACGCATCTGGCTGGCCGAGGGCTTGCCGACGCCGGCCTGGCGCCAGGTCCACAGCGCTGAAGAAACCCGTGCCGCTTTCGAGGCCCTGGGGGCCCCCATGATTGTCAAGCCGGTGCGCGAGGGCTCGACCATCGGCCTGACCAAGGTGCTGACTGCCGACCAGTGCGAGGCAGCCTATGCGCTGGCGGCCGGTCAGGACCCGATGGTGATGTGCGAGCAGTTCATCGCCGGTGACGAGGTGACCTGCCCGGTGCTGGGTACCGGTGCCCAGGCCCGTGCCCTGCCGGTGATCCGCATCGTGGCACCCGACGGCAATTACGACTACCAGAACAAGTACTTCACCGACGACACGAAATACCTGGTGCCCTGCGGTCTCCCTGAGGGAGAAGAGGCGGTCATCCAGGACCTCGTGCTCAAGGCGTTCCGCACCCTGGACTGCCGGGGCTGGGCCCGCGCCGACGTGATGATCGACGCGAGTACACGCCGCCCGTGGCTGCTGGAGATCAATACCTCACCAGGAATGACCGGGCACTCGCTGGTGCCGATGTCGGCGCGCGCCACGGGACTGTCGTACGAGGATCTGTGCCTGAGCGTGCTGGCCACGGCCAGCCTGGACAACCCGGCAGGGGGTCGTCATTCATGAAGACCGAACTGCCCCTGGACATCCGCCTCATGAACATGGCCTCTGGCGCCATGATCGTGGTGCTGCTGGTCATGGGCACGTTGGGCCTGGGCATCTGGGTGCTTCGGCATCCGGTCTGGACCATCCAGGGCATCACGGTGCAGGGAGATGTTGTCCACCAGAACGCCGTCCGCCTGCGGGCCCAGCTGGCCACCCAGCTGCGCCAGCAGGTCTCCAGCAGCATCCTGGATGCCGACCTGAACAAGGTCCGCGAACTGTTCGAGACCGTTCCCTGGGTACGTCAGGCCCGCGTTCAGCGCGAGTTTCCCAACCGCCTGAAGGTCACTCTCGAAGAGCATGTGCCGGTGGCCTGGTGGGGACAGCCTGGCTCCGGGCAACTGGTCAACACCTTCGGTGAGGTCTTCGAAGCCATGCCGGACGACCGCGACGACCTGCCGGAACTGGCTGGACCTGTGGCGCATGCGGCCCAGGTCTGGGGTGCGTTTCAGCAGCTCAGCCCCGAGCTGGCCCGTCTGGACATGGGACTGGAGCGTCTTGAGCTCAATGACCGTGGCAACTGGCGGGCCCGGCTGGAGAACGGCGCCCACGTTGAACTGGGCCGAGGCTCGCCCGACAAGCTGCTCGAGCGGGCACGGATGTTCACCGGGACCGTCGGACAGCTGACCCAGCGCTACCCGGGTGCCATCCAGACGGTCGATCTGCGCTATCCCAACGGATACGCGCTTCGCCTGCAGGGAGTGACCACCGTCACCGACGCCGGCAGAACAGGAAACACGAGGTAATCGAGAAACGATCATGGCCAAGGAATACAAGGATTTGGTGGTCGGACTGGACATTGGCACCGCCAAGATCATGGTGGTGGTGGCCGAGGTGCTGCCGGGAGGAGAGCTCAAGCTGGCGGGCCTGGGCGTGGCGCCCAGCCACGGTCTCAAGCGTGGTGTGGTGGTCAACATCGATGCCACGGTGCAATGCATACAGCAAGCCCTCAAGGAGGCCGAGCTGATGGCCGACTGCCGCATCGCCCGTGTCTATACCGGCATCACCGGCAGCCATGTGCGGGGCATCAATTCCAGCGGCATGGTGGCCATCAAGGACAGGGAAGTCACGCCAGCCGATGTGGCCCGTGTGATCGAGACCGCCAAGGCCATCAATATTTCGACTGACCAGCGGCTACTCCTGGTGGAACCACAGGAATTCGTCATCGATGGTCAGGAGGTGCGAGAGCCCATCGGCATGAGCGGAATCCGGCTTGAGGCCAAGGTGCACATCGTCACCGGCGCCCAGAGTGCTGCCGAAAACATCATCAAGTGCGTGCGCCGCTGTGGCCTGGAGGTCGATCAGCTGATGCTCAACCCGCTGGCTTCAAGCCAGGCGGTACTGACCGAGGACGAGAAAGACCTGGGTGTGGCCCTGGTCGATATCGGTGCAGGCACCACCGATGTCGCCATCTTTGCCGGTGGCGCCATCCGGCACACCGCGGTGATCCCGATCGCAGGCGACCTGATCACCAGCGACATTGCCATGGCGCTGCGCACGCCGACCAAGGATGCCGAGGATATCAAGGTCGAGAGCGGCTGTGCCAAGCAGCTGCTGGCCGACCCGGAAACCCAGGTCGAGGTGCCCGGACTGGGCGACCGCGGACCACGCCTGCTGGGGCGTCAGGCCCTGGCCGGCGTCATCGAACCCCGGGTGGAAGAGATCTTCTCGCTGGTCCAGCAGGTGGTGCGCGACTCGGGCTTCGAGGAGGTGTTGTCCTCGGGCATCGTGCTCACCGGTGGCAGCGCCGTCATGCCCGGCATGGTCGAACTGGGTGAGGACATCTTCCTCAAGCCGGTGCGAAGGGGCATCCCCAATTACACCAGTGCCCTCTCGGACATGGTGGCCCAGACACGGGCGGCCACGGTCATGGGTCTGCTGGAGGAAGCGCGTCTGGCGCGCGTGCGTGGCCACAAGGTGGCCCAAAAGGCCGGAACAGTGCAGGGCGCACTGGACCGTATCAAGAACTGGTTCGTGGGGACATTCTGATGAACACCATGCAAGGTCGATCGCCGCGCCCGCACCAACGCATCCCGTCACCTGGCTTTGTCAGCGCGCTGCTGGCAGCCAGCCCACGCTGCCGACCGCGACTCCGATGTCGGGTCTGCACCGGACCCCCAGGATGACGGCCAGCCGTTTTACCGAGTTCCTTTCCGCATACCCGTTTTTTTTTGAATCACCCGGCACCAGCACACGGTGTCACCACAGGAGGTCAGCATGAGCATCGAAATGATCGAAGTCGAAGAATTCAACCTGGGCACCCAGATCAAGGTCATTGGTGTGGGCGGCGGCGGCGGCAACGCCGTTCAGCACATGATCGAACGCCAGGTCCAGGGCGTCGAATTCATCTGCGCCAACACCGACGCCCAGTCGCTCAGTCGCAGCCCGGCGCACAAGACGATCCAGCTGGGCGTGACCGGTCTGGGTGCCGGCAGCAAGCCGGAGAAGGGCCGCGATGCCGCCGAGTCGGCGATCGATGACATCCGGGCTGCCATCGACGGCGCCCACATGCTATTCATCACCGCTGGCATGGGCGGTGGCACCGGCACCGGCGCCGCGCCGGTGATCGCCCGGGTGGCCAAGGAAATGGGCATCCTGACCGTGGGTGTGGTGACCAAGCCCTTCGACTGGGAAGGTGGCCGCCGCATGACCAACGCCGACCAGGGCCTGGCCGAGCTGGAGGCGAACGTCGACTCGCTGATCGTGGTGCTCAACGAGAAGCTGCTGGAAGTGCTGGGTGACGACATCACCCAGGACGAGGCCTTTGCCCACGCCAATGACGTGCTCAAGAACGCCGTGGGTGGCATTGCCGAGATCATCAACGAGTACGGCAACGTCAACGTCGACTTCGAGGACGTGCGCACCGTGATGGGCGAGCCGGGCAAGGCCATGATGGGTACCGCTGTGGCCTCGGGACCTGACCGCGCACGCATCGCCGCCGAACAGGCCGTGGCCTGCCCGCTGCTGGAGGGCATCGACCTTTCGGGTGCCAAGGGCGTGCTGGTGCTGGTGACCGCGGCCAAGGGCTCGCTCAAGCTGTCCGAGTCCAAGCTGGCCATGAACACCATCCGTGCCTACGCTTCGCCGGATGCCCATGTCATCTATGGCGCCGCCTACGACGACAGCCTGGGCGACGACATGCGCGTCACCGTGGTGGCCACCGGCCTGTCCCGCCAGGGCGCCCGCCGCAGCGCGCCACCCCTGCAGGTGCTGCGCACCGGCACCGACAACACGCCCTTCGCCGTGAACCAGGGTCACGCGGGTGCCGCCCATGGCGCCGCCGCGCAACCGGACTACCAGTCGATGGCGGTGCCCAGTGTCTGGCGCACCAACCGCACCCAGGCCGCGGCCAAGGTCGATGCGCTGGCTTCCGGTGGCATGGACGACTTCGAGATCCCGGCCTTTCTGCGCAAACAGGCCGATTGATGGGGGCCACCCCCCTGCGCTGTTGCACGGCTTCCCCCCTCTGTGGCTCGCCTCTGGCGCTTCGAGGGGGAACGGGGACTCGGGCCGGCGTAGCCGGACCCTTGTCGCCCTTGGCCAGGAGTCGCTCGCCAACTTGGCCAGCGGGTCTGTGGCAATGGGGGCCATAGGCATTTCCATGGCATGAACATGGCTGCAAAACTTACAATCGCTGGATGGTTTCGCAACGCACGCTCAAATCCCTGACCAAGGCGGTCGGTGTCGGACTGCACAGCGGGCAGCGTGTTGAGCTGACCTTGCGTCCGGCCGCGCCTGATACCGGCATCGTTTTTCGCCGAGTCGACCTGCCCGAACCGGTCGAGATCCCGGTCAACGCCAAGACGGTTACCGACACACGCCTGGCCTCCACCATTTCCAACGGGGGAGCCAAGGTCCACACGGTCGAACACCTGATGAGCGCCTGTGCCGGTCTGGGGTTGGACAATCTGTATGTCGACATCACGGCCGAAGAGGTGCCCATTCTGGATGGCTCGGCTGCGTCGTTCGTCTACCTGCTGCAGAGCGCTGGCATCGTCCAGCAGCCGGCCCCCAAGCGCTTCATCCGCGTGTTGCGTCCGGTCGAGGTGCGTGAGGGAGAGGGTGCCCAGCTCAAGTGGGCGCGGCTCGATCCGTTCCACGGCTACAAACTGAGCTTCGAGATCGAGTTCGACCATCCGGCCGTTAACTCCACGGGCCAGCGCGTCGAGTTCGACTTCAGCAGCGGCCAGTACGCGCGGGAAATTGCGCGTGCGCGCACCTTCGGCTTCACCCGGGACGTCGAGATGATGCGCTCGCATGGGCTGGCCCTCGGCGGCGGCCTCGACAACGCCATCGTCATGGATGACGTCAAGGTTCTCAACGCCGACGGCCTGAGGTACCAGGACGAGTTCGTCAAGCACAAGATCCTCGACGCGATTGGCGACCTGTACATCCTGGGCAAGCCTTTGCTGGCGGCCTACAGCGCGTTCCGCTCCGGACACGCCTTGAACAATCAGCTGCTGCGCGCCTTGCTGGACCAGCCGGACGCATGGGAAGAGGTGAGCTTTAGCCAGGACCGGGAAGCCCCGCGCGGCTTTGCCCAGCTGGCGCCAGCCTGGTAGACAGGTTCGGATCCGCCATGCTGCTGTTCCGGCTGGCCATTTTTGTGCTGTTGCTGGCGGCGGGTGTCTGCTTTGCCTGCTACATCGGCACCGGTCAGGCGCGGTACCGCCAATGGGGACTGGTCATCCTGAAGTGGACTGTGCTGGCGGCGCTGGGCTTTTTTGCGGTTCTGATCCTTGAGCGCCTGCTCTGAGGCGGGCAGACTTCAGTAGTTTCGCCCCGCCTTGTAGGCTGCATGGGTTCGCGCCTGCAGCGGGCTGACGCGCTGGATCGCTGCGGTGGTGCGGCTGACCTGTGCATGGGTCACGCACAGTCCCAGGGCGTCGGCCGCGTCCTTGCCGGGCAGGCCGGGCAGTCGCAGCAGGCGGCGCACCATCTCCTGGATCTGCGGCTTGGTGGCCCGGCCATGACCGGCCACGGCCTTCTTGAGCTGCAAGGCGGTGTATTCGGCGACCGGCAACCCCCTGGCGACCAGTGCCGTCAGACAGGCACCGCGGGCCTGGCCCAAGAGCAGCGTGGCTTGCGGGTTGACGTTGACGAACACGATCTCGCATACCGCCACCGTGGGCTGGTAGCGCGAGACCACCTCGCTGATGCCGTCGAACAGCACCTTCAGGCGTTCGGGCAGCAGGGCACCGTCCTTCGGACTGGTGCGAATGGTGCCACTGGCGACGTAGTGCATCTGGGCCCCTTCGGTGTCGATGACACCAAAGCCGGCGCATTGCAGTCCAGGATCGATTCCAAGGATGCGCATGGTTCAGGTCTGGAGGGACCAGCGCACGGCGTGAAAGAACACCGGCGCGGCAAAACACAGGGCATCGGTGCGGTCCAGCAGGCCACTGGCGCCGGTCAGCGAGCGGCTGGCCGACCCCCAGTTGGTCACGCCACGGTCCCGTTTGATGGCCTTCATGGCCAGATGGCCCAGCGAACCGGCCATGCAGGCCAGCACCGCCATCAGAAGGGCCATCAGTGGCTTGAATGGCGTGAGGCCGGCCAGCGCTGCGCCCAGCAGTCCGCCGGCCAGGAGCCCCCAGGCCCAGCTGCGCCAGCCGAAGCTGGTGCTGATACCGGGAACGGCCGGTTGCCTTTGTCCTCTCGCGCTCAGATGCTGCACCAGCATGCAGGTCTGCACCACCAGCACCAGGAAGAACACCAGAAACGCCTCGCGACCGGCCAGCCGCGGTGCGTCGATCATCATCAGGGCCGGCACATGGCTCATGCCATAGACGCACACCATGATGCCCCACTGCAGCTTGGCATTGCGCTCCAGAAAGCGTTGCGCGTCATTGCCGAAGGTACTCACCACCGCCACGCCCAGGAAGGCGTAAACGGGAATGAACACGGTGAACAGGTCGAAGTGGCGGGTCCACACCAGGCTGTACTGGAACGGAAGGATGACGAAAAAGGCCAAGAGCAGGGCGCGGTGGTCGCCGCGCCGCGTCGGCGAAAGGCTGATGAATTCGCGCAGGATCAGGAACGAAACCAGCCCGAACAGGAGGGTGGCCATGCCGTCACCCAAGGCCCAGGCCACCCAGAACACGATCGCCATGAGCCACGAGCTGCGCAGCAGGGCCTGCAGGTCCTCCCGCAAGCGCTGCCGCTGCATGCGCCGGTCATCCTCTCCCGGCTGTTCTTCGCGCATTGACCACAGCAGCAGGCCGATGCTGGCCAGCGCCAGCAGACCGAACAGCAGCACGAACAGCAGACCGACCTGGGCCGAAGGCGAGAGGCTGCGCAGGAAGGAACCCATCAAACCTCCCTCAGGGCCATGACGGCCTCCCGTGCGCGGCGCAGGAAACCGGCCCGATCCTCGTCGGGCCCCAGCACCACCGGTTCACCGAAAGTGACCGAACAGAGCACCGGCACCGGCAGCACCTCGCCCTTGGGCATCACGCGCTGGACATTGTGGATCCAGGTGGGCACCAGCACCACGTCAGGGAAGCGACGCGCCAGGTTGTACAGCCCAGACTTGAATGGCTGGGGGTCTTCGTCGAAACCCCGCGTGCCTTCGGGAAACAGGATCAGGGAATCGCCGCTGGCGAGTGCCTCGATCAGAGGTTGCAGAGGGTCATCGTCGCCCTTGCGTTCGCGGTCGACATAGACGGCATTGAATACGGCGGTGGTGATCCACCGCCGGAACGGTGAAGCTGTCCAGTAGTCGCGTGCGGCGATGGGGCGCGTGATATTGCGCAGCGAGCGGGGCAGCGCGGCCCAGATCAGCACCAGATCGGCATGGCTCTGGTGGTTGGCGAAATAGATGCGCTGCTCGGCTTTGGGCGGACAGCCGTGCCAGCGCGCCTGGGCGCCGGTGAGCAGACGCACCACACCCAGCAGCAGGGTGCCGGCCGCCTGGGCGCGCCAGTTCACCGTGGCATCCTCATGGCAGCTGCACCGCGCCCATGCGGGCGACGATGGTGCGGGTGCGCCCGGCCAGGTAGGCCGACCCCTGGCGCGTCTCGAAGAATTTCGGTGACGGCAGCATGACCGCCAGGCGAGCAGCCTCGCTGGGGGTCAACTGCTGGGCCGACTTGCGGAAGTAGCGTCGGGCTGCCGCTTCTGCGCCGAACACACCTTCGCCCCATTCCACGCTGTTGAGGTAGATCTCGAGGATGCGGCCCTTGTCGAGCAGCGCTTCGAGCATCAACGCCAGCACCAGCTCCTGGCCCTTGCGGACAAAATTGCGCTCACCCGAGAGCAGCAGGTTCTTGGCCAGTTGCTGTGTGATGGTGGACCCGCCCACCACCCGAACCGAACGCGCCGGACTGGAGGGTCGCTGGGCCTGTTGCTGCCGATGGCGGTTGCGCTTCCAGGCGGATTCGATGGCCTGCCAGTCGACGCCCCCGTGCCGGACAAAGCTGGCGTCTTCGGAGGCGATGACAGCGCGCTGCAGGTTCACACTGATGCGTTCCCGCGGCACCCACTGTGCCGACCATCGCCAGCGGCTTTCGCTGGTCACGGCGCGGCCGGCAACGCGCCAGGCCTCGGAACGCATGAAGGCTGTGCTCTCGGGGGCGATCACCACCATCAGGGCAATCCGCAGCAGAAAGGCCAGCTGCAGGGCCAGTCCGGCCAGCAGCACCCACAGCAGCCAGCGCCCGAACGAGTTCATGGGTGCCCTGCCAGCTTCGTCACGCTCTGATGGCCTGTCATGCGCTGCACCTACTGGGCGCTCATCTGGGTGCGCAGACCTTCATCGCGCGTGAACCGGAAACGCGACACCACCACGATCTGATCCGCCTGCCGGCGCATGGCATCGCTGAACCGGCCAAACGAGAGACCGCGCACGATGGCTTCGGCCCGGCGGTCCAGGGTCGGGTTGCCCGAACCTTGCACCACCTCGGTCTCCAGTACCGCGCCGGTGTGGTTGACCGTCATGATCATGGTCAGCTCGCCGTACAGCTTGCGGCCACCGGCTTCCGGGAAATTGCGCGTGCCCCGGTCCTCGATCTTGCGCCGCAGCTCGTCGTAGTAGAGCGCATAGACCTCTTCGCGCGTGGCGGGGCTGATGTAGCGCTTCTTGGGGCGTGCATTCTCTTCGTTGATGCGTTTTTCGATTTCAGCCAGCAGCTTGACCAGGGCCTGGCGCTGCTGTTCGCGTTCAATGTTCTCCCGACTGGGATTGACCGCCTGCAAATCGGGTGGCGGCATGTTGGCCAGGCGCCGCCGCACCTCGGTCAGCATCTGCTGCTGCTGCTCCTTGAGGGCTTCAATTCTCTTTTGCTGGTCTTCTTCGACCGTGTCACCCAGCCGTGCCACGGTGGAGGGCGGCAATGGCGAGGTGGCACGGCCCTGGTCGGCGTCGCCGCCACCGGCCAGCGAGGCCTGGGCAATCGCCATGGCCCGATCAGGTCGTTCGTCACTGCGTGCGTTGACCAGAATGACTTCCAGGGGGGTGTCCTGGAACACACGGTTGAAGCCCTCAGGATTGACGAAACGCACCGTCAGCAGGGCCGCATGCACCGCAAGCGAGATACCCAGGGCCAGTTGCAGGGTGGTCAGGCGCCGGAAGAAGGTCACCAGGGCGTTCACGCGGCCATTATCCCTGCCCCGGGCTGGCGCGGCCCGGGTTGTCTGGTCGGAACGGGCTGGCTGACCTGGGCGACGGCGCTTGCTCATCGGTGGTTGTCCTGGGCCTCAGGCGGCCGGTGACGGGGTCGGAGCATCGACGGGCGCTTCGTCGACGTCAATGGCCAGGTGCAGCGGGGCGGCCAAGGCTTCGTCGTCCCCCGCTTCGTCGACGCTGTCATCGTCCAGGGCCTCCACCGGCAGGTCCAGTCGCTCAGTGATGGTGCCACTGACCTCCAGGGCAATTTCGTCGATCTCGCCCAGCCGGATGCGCACATGGGCACCGCGCGGCAAGCCTTCGGCACCCAGAACAGGCAGCACCAGCGGCAGCATGTCGGCTCGAACCAGGTTGTCGCGCACCAGGGTGGCGGTGAGCTCGCCGATCTGCTCCTGCTGCAGGTAACGCAGGGTCCAGAAGCGTTCCATGCCGTTCTGGAACACGTTGTAGGCACTGTAGGCGGCGTCGAAGGCACTCACCACCGAGAACAGGCTGGCGTCCTTGGGCTTGAAGGGCGCCGCCAGTGCCGCCGTCTTGCCGAAGCGGGCGCAGGCAATGATCTGCCACTGGTTCACCAGATCGACGTAGCGGCGCAGGGGTGAGGTGCTCCAGGCATAGCAGCGCACGCCGATGCCGGCATGGGGCTGGGCCTTGGTGCCCATGCGCACCTTGACACCGGGTGCCAGGCTGGCCTGACTGCGGTAGATGCCGGGCACGCCGCAGTCGGCCAGCCACTGGCCCCAGGTGCTGTTGGCCAGGATCATGGCCTCCGCCACCATCAGGTCCAGCGGCTCGCCGCGGCGGCGCGTGCCGATGTGCACCGTCTCGCTGCCGTCGGGCTGGTCGCCCTGCACGCCTTCCAGCCGGAAGCTGTAGTCGGGGCGTGTGAAGGTCTCGGGCTTGCCGCGCACCTGTTCGCGTTGCGCTTTCAGGTGCAGCGCCAGTCGGTACAGGAAACCCAGCGTCGGACGCAAGGTCTCGACCTCGGCAGGTGCCGCCGTGGTGGTGGTTTCGCCGCCCAGCCAGGGGGCGGTGATCACGTCGTCGAGCTGGTCGTGGCGCAGATTGCTGGCAATCGGTACCCGTTCCAGCGCGGTGCGGCTTTCCAGCACCGCCAGGCTGTCCTCATCGATCTTCAGGTACAGCGACACCGCCGGGCAGGCGCGGCCGGCCTCCAGCGTGTAGGCCTGCACCACGGCATCGGGCAGCATGGTGATCTTGTGGCCCGGCATGTAGACGGTCGACAGCCGCTGCCGGGCGATCTGGTCGAGGGCGTCGTCGGGCGCGATGGCCAGCCCCGGCGCGGCAATGTGGATGCCCAGGGTAACGGTGCCCGTACCCAGGCCCTGCAAGGACAGGGCATCGTCGATTTCGGTGGTGTGGGAGTCGTCGATCGAGAAGGCCTGCACCTCGGCCAGGGGCAGGTCTTCGCCGATGGCCGGCGCAGGCAGGGCCGGGAAGCCCGTGCCCTTGGGGAACTGTTCGAACAGGAAGCGCTGCCAGTGGAACTCGTAGGCGCTGGTGATGGCACCCGCGCGCTCCAGCAGGGTCAGTGGTGCCAGCTTGCCCTGGCGGGCAGCCTCGACCACCGCCTTGTACTCGGGCGCGTTCTTGTCGGGTTTGAACAGGATACGGTAGAGCTGCTCACGCACCTCGGCCGGGCAGCGGCCTTCCAGCAGCTCTGCGGCCCAACTTTCGATCTGTGCCTGCACCTGCTTCTTCTTCTCGATGGCGGCCAGCGCCTGGGCGAGGATGTCGGGCGGTGCCTTGCGAAAGCGGCCCTTTCCGGCGCGTCTGAAATAGTGGGGAGCCCCGTGCAGGCAGATCATGGTCGCCACCAGCTGCTCGGTGCTGGCCTGCGCGCTGAAATAGTCGCGCGCCAGCTCGTCGAACCCGAATTCCTCTTCGGGCGCGAACTCGTAGGCCAGGTCCAGCTCCATCGACCCGGCCAGGTCGGTGGCGGCCGGCATCAACTGGGCCGGCGCAGGCTTTTCAAATCGCAGCAGGGTGTTGGCGGTCTTGACCTTGACCCGCTTGCCGGTTTCCAGCTCCAGCTGCAGCGAACTCTCGGCTTCGGACAGGAGACGGCCGGTCTGCAATTTGCCGGCCTCGTCGAACAGGATGTACATGGCCCCGATTGTCCCACGGTGCGCCGCAGCCCTGTCCCGGTCACCCCACCAGCTGCAGGAAGTCCATCAGGGCATCCATATGGTCGGGGAAATCGGTGATGGCATGGTCGGATCCGGGCAGCACCGTCATCTGGCCACCCGAACAGAATCGCTGCATTTCCCGCCAGTCCAGCACCTCGTCGCCCTGGGCAATCAGGGCGTACTGCAGCGCAGGGCTCACCGGTCCGCGGCTTGCCATGCGGTCGATTTCGGTTTCCAGCTGCTGCAGCTCCCCCACGAAGGCGGGCTCGAAGAAAAACCGCTCCTGCGGGTCATGCCATGCGGTCTGCTCGCCGATGTACCGGGCCAGGTCCCGTGCCGGATGGACGGCTGGGTTCAGCAGGGCGCGCTTCCAGGTCCGCGCCAGTCCCAGATACCTGGCGTAGAAGCCGCCCAGAGACGAGCCGATCACGGCCGAACGGTCGGCCGGCCAGTCGACTGTGCCGTCGTTCACCAGTGCCATGGCCCCGGCGGGCGAGGGGGGCAACTGCGGACACCACCATGTGACGCCCGGATGATCGCGCTGCACCCGCTCGGCCACCAGTCTGGCCTTGGTCGAGCGGGGTGAGGAGCGGAAGCCGTGCAAGTAGAGGAGGTGGGTGATGCGGTGCCTGCCGGGGTCAATGGTCATGGCTGCAGTATGCCGTCTGGCCGGCATGCATGGCCGGCATGCATGGCCGGCAAGGTCCGGGTCGAGCGGGGATAATCGGCACCCATGGCCGCCGTGATCGAGAAACCCCACCTGCTGCAGCGTCTGGCCCCGGTGTTCCGGGGCTTTGACGGGCCCCTGGTGCTTGCCATCCTGATCCTGGCCGGGTTCGGGCTGGTCACCATGTACTCGGTCGGATTCGAGCAGGGTGCGCGTTTTGCCAGTCACGGTCGCAACATGGTGCTGGCGGCGATTGTCCTGTTCGTGGTGGCGCAGGTGCCTCCGCATCGGCTGATGTCGCTGGCCCTTCCCATGTATGCCGTGACGGTGCTGCTCCTTGTGGGTGTCGAGCTGTTCGGCATCGAACGCAAGGGATCCCAGCGCTGGCTCAACGTGGGGGTGGTCATCCAGCCCAGCGAGATCATGAAGATCGCCATGCCGCTCATGCTGGCCTGGTGGTTCCAGCGCCGGGAGGGGCAACTCAAACCGGTCGACTTCCTTGCCGCCCTGATCCTGCTGGCCATTCCCGCGGCACTGATCCTCAAACAACCCGACCTGGGCACCACCCTGCTGGTGCTGGCCTCGGGCCTGTTCGTCATCTTCTTCGCCGGGCTGAGCTGGAAGCTCATCGTGCCTCCGCTGGTGCTGGCGGTGGCAGGTGTCGTCACCCTGATCGTGATGGAGGAGCAGTGGTGTGCGCCGGGGGTTGACTGGAAGGTGCTCCACACCTACCAGAAGGTGCGCGTCTGCACCCTGCTCGATCCGTTCCAGGACCCGCTGGGCAAGGGATTCCACATCATCCAGGGCATGATCGCCATCGGCTCGGGCGGCGTATGGGGCAAGGGCTTCCTGCAGGGCACCCAGACCCACCTCGAGTTCATTCCCGAACGCAGCACCGACTTCATTTTTGCCGCCTTTGCCGAGGAGTTCGGTCTGGTCGGCACGCTGGCGCTGATGGCAGCCTTCCTGTTCCTCATCCTGCGCGGCCTCATGATTGCGCTGGATGCACCGACCCTGTTCACCCGACTGCTGGCGGGGGCCATGATCCTCAACATTTTTGTGTATGCCTTCGTCAACATGGGCATGGTCAGCGGCATCCTGCCGGTGGTGGGTGTGCCCCTGCCGTTTGTGAGCTATGGCGGCACTGCCATGGTCAGCATGGGGGTCGGCCTGGGCATCCTGATGGCAATTGGCCGATCCAAGCGCCTGATGCAGTCATGACCTTGGCCTCCTCCTGTTCTGTGGCCCTGGTTGGGGCCGGCAACATGGGCGGCGCCATGCTGGCCCGCCTGCGCTCGCTGGGCCATGCCGTGGCGGTGTGTGACATCGACCCGGAACGCCAGCAAGAGGCCGCCGGGCTCGGAGCCCGGGTGCTGGCCACGCCTGCCGAGGTGGCGGCTGCCTTGAACCCCGACGGCCTGCTGATTGTCTGTGTGGTGGACGCCGGCCAGAGCGAGGAGGTGCTGTTCGGCTCAGACGGGGCGGCCGACCGGCTGTCGCCCGGGCAGGATGTGATGCTGTGCCCGACCATCGCTCCCGAAGATGTCGAACGATTGGCCAGGCAGCTGGCGCAAACGGGCATCGACTGCATCGATGCCCCCATGTCGGGAGGACCGGCCCGGGCGCGGGAGGGCCGCATGAGCCTGATGCTGGCAGCGCCTTCGCAGGTGCTGGCGCGGCGGCGTCCCGTGCTGTCTCAGCTGTCGGGTCTGTGTTTCGAGCTCAGTGAGCGTCCGGGCGACGGAGCCCGAACCAAACTGGTCAACAACCTGCTGGCTGGCATCAACCTGGTGGGTGCGGCCGAGGTGCTGGCGCTGGCCGAGCGTCTGGGCCTGGACGCCAGCCGCACGCTGGACGTGATCGAGCAGTCCAGCGGGCAGAGCTGGATCGGCTCGGACCGCATGCGCCGCGCCATCGCCGGTGACTTTGCACCGCGGGCCCACGTCACTCTGCTCGAAAAGGACACCCGCCTGGCCACCGAGGCGGCTGCGCGGGCTGGATTCAGGGGTCCTCTTGGTGAGCGGGCGGCGCAGGTGTTTGCACAGGCGCATGCCGCAGGTCTGGCCGAGCTGGACGACGGTGCCTTGCTTGAGTTGCTGCGCCAGCAGGGACATGACGGGCGATGACCCGATTCGTGCGCCAGCGAGCACTCGTCCCTACAATGGGAGCATGATTGCCCGCGAACCCACCCTGGCCCGTCTGGCCACCGCCGAGCAGAACCTGCTTGAGCCCTACGACCTGAGCCCGGCGCGTCTGCGCCAGGCCCTCGGTGACATCCTTTCGCATGGAGTGGACGACGCCGACCTGTACTTCCAGACCACCCGCAGCGAAGGTTGGAGTCTGGAAGAGGGCATCGTCAAGACCGGCAGTTTCAGCATTGACCAGGGCGTTGGTGTGCGCGCGGTCAGCGGCGAGAAAACCGCATTTGCCTACTCGGACGATCTGTCCTGGGCCTCCCTGCTGGATGCCGCCCACACGGTGCGCACCATCTCCGGCCAGGGCCAGAGCCGCCGGGTGCGCGCGCCAGCGGCCAGGGTGTCACGTTCGCGTTCGCTCTATCCTGGCACCGACCCCATCGGTTCGCTGGACAGCAGCGCCAAGGTGGCTTTGCTGGAGAAGGTTGAAAGCCTGGCCAAGGCCGCCGACCCGCGCATCGTGCAGGTGATGGCCGGTCTGGCCGCGGAGCACGACGTGGTGCTGGTGGCGCGGGCCGATGGCACCATGGCGGCCGATGTGCGGCCGCTGGTGCGCCTGTCGGTCACCGTCATCGCCGAACAGAAGGGGCGCCGCGAGGTCGGATCCTCCGGTGGTGGCGGCCGTTTTGGACTGGCCTATTTCGACGAGGCCATGATCCAGTCCTACGTCGACGAGGCGGTCTCCGCGGCGCTGACCAACCTGGATGCGCGCCCTGCACCAGCCGGAGAAATGACCGTGGTCCTGGGCCCGGGCTGGCCCGGAGTGCTGTTGCACGAAGCAGTCGGCCATGGTCTGGAAGGCGACTTCAACCGCAAGGGCTCCAGCGCCTTTGCCGGACGCATCGGTCAGCGCGTGGCGGCCAAGGGCGTGACGGTGCTGGACGACGGGACCATCGCAGACCGGCGCGGCTCGCTCAACGTCGACGACGAAGGCCATGCCACCCAGAAGAATGTGCTGATCGAGGACGGCATCCTGCGCGGCTACATCCAGGACACGCTCAACGCGCGCCTGATGGGGGTCAAGCCAACCGGCAACGGACGTCGCGAGAGCTACGCCCACCTGCCCATGCCGCGCATGACCAACACCTACATGCTGAGCGGCCAGCACTCGCCTGACGAGATCGTGGCCAGCATCAAGAAGGGCCTGTACGCGACCAACTTCGGTGGCGGACAGGTGGACATCACCAGCGGCAAGTTCGTGTTCTCGGCCAGCCAGGCGTACTGGGTCGAGAACGGCCGGATCCAGTACCCGGTCAAGGGCGCAACCATCATCGGCAACGGCCCCGATGCCCTGACCCGGGTCAGCATGATCGGCAACGACCTGCGCCTGGACAGCGGCGTGGGTACCTGCGGCAAGGAAGGACAGAGTGTGCCGGTGGGCGTTGGTCAGCCCACCTTGCGCATCGACGGCCTGACGGTCGGCGGTACAGCTTGAACCACTTGCGCCTGGCTCTTCCTGATATCATTTGAGCCACTCGGGAAAACAGCCTCCCGGACCCTGTGTTGGATAGACGGTGCCCGTCCAAGTGCTGGCAACTCCTCAATGTGGAGAGCCACCCATGGACATTCCAGTCCCAAATTCCAACCATGCCATAAGCCCCGGGGCACTTGCCTCGCTGTTGGGGCGGTCACACACTCCCCTTATTCTCGATGTCCGAAGGGATGCGAGCTTCGCCGGCAGTGAACGCATGCTGCCTTTGGCTCAACGGGTACCTCCCACCGACATTGATCTCTGGTCAAAAGACCGTTCTCCGCAGTCTGTGATCGTGTACTGTGTGTATGGGCACGAGGTCAGTCAGTCAGTGGCATCACGCTTGCGACAGGCAGGGTGGGATGCCAGGTATCTCCTGGGGGGGATCGAAGGTGGCGAACCCGGGGTGGACGGCCCTGATCTATTGCAGGCGCTGAGTGTGGAACCTGTCCCGGTGGTGCGCAAGCGTCTTGACCTGGGCGTGGGTGGCGCGGGCCCATCCCGGTGGATCACCCGGGCGCGTCCCAAGATTGACCGCGTCGCATGCCCTTGGTTGATACGTCGGTTTGTGGACCGAAAAGCTGTGTTTCACTATGTGCCCACCGAAGAGGTGATGCACCGCGCACAGGCACTCCAGGCTGCGCCCTTTGACGTTCCCGGGGCACCGATTTCTCATGTGGGCGATCTGTGCAGCTTTGATGCATTGTTGCGGGCATTCGAACTGAAGTTTCCAGCGCTTGACCTGATGGCCCACATCGTTCGGGGCGCGGACACCGACCGCCTTGATCTGGCAGCACCTGCTGCCGGGCTGTTGGCGGTGTCGCTGGGTATGTCGCACCAGTATCCAGACGATGACCATGGCATGCTGGACGCGATGATGCCGGTCTATGACGCCCTGTACACCTCGTGCGTCGAACAGGTGGGTGGTCGACCCGAAAAACACAGCTGGGGGCCACTGTGAGGGCGCCGCGTGAAGTGAGTTTTTGGGAGGCATTGCGGTTCTGGTGCAAACTGGGTTTCATCAGTTTTGGCGGTCCGGCAGGGCAAATCGCCGTCATGCACCGGGAGCTGGTCGAACAGCGGCGCTGGATCAGCGAGCGACGCTTTCTGCATGCATTGAACTATTGCATGCTGCTACCGGGCCCCGAGGCCCAGCAATTGGCGGTGTATATCGGTTGGTTGCTTCACCGCACCTTGGGCGGCGTCGTGGCGGGTGTGCTGTTCATCTTGCCATCGCTGTTTATCCTGATTGGCTTGAGCTGGGTCTACCTGAGTTATGGCCAGGTGGGTTGGGTCGCCGGACTGCTCTATGGCATCAAGCCTGCTGTGGCGGCGCTGGTCCTGCACGCGGTGCATCGAATGGGTGCCAAGACCTTGCGCAACCCCAGGCGCGCACCGCTTCTGTGGGGAATCGCGACAAGCAGTTTTGTGGCTTTGGCGCTCTTTGCGGTTCCGTTCCCATTGGTTGTGCTGTGTGCAGCGTTTGTGGGGTGGCTGGTGGGGCGATGGGCTCCGTCCCAGATCACAACGGGAGCAAGCGGTCATCTGGTGCAGGCGGTTGATACTGCCCTTCCGCCGGCCGTGATCGATGATCACACGCCGACTCCCGAGCATGCGCGGTTCAAGCGGTCGCGCTTTTTGCGTGTGTTGGGCACAGGCGCAGCGCTGTGGATCGCATCGATGGGCATGTTGGTGGTGTGGCAAGGCTGGAGCGGCACCCTAGCCACCATGGGATGGTTCTTCACCAAGGCCGCCTTACTCACCTTTGGTGGAGCCTACGCTGTCCTGCCTTACGTGTACCAGGGTGCGGTGGTAGAGCATGGGTGGTTGCTGGGGCCTCAGATGATCGATGGCCTCGCGCTTGGCGAAAGCACGCCGGGCCCCTTGATCATGGTGGTTGCCTTTGTTGGATTCCTTGGAGGCTGGGGTCAGCAGGTGCTGGGAGCCGAAGCGTTGTTTGCCGGGGCAAGCTTGGCGGCCATGGTGGTCACCTGGTTCACTTTTTTGCCTTCTTTTGTCTTCATTCTCGCTGGCGGGCCCTTTGTGGAAAGCACACATGGCAAGCTCCACTTCACGGCTCCCCTGACGGGGATCACCGCTGCCGTGGTAGGTGTTGTCGCCAGTCTTGCCTTGTTCTTCTTGCTTCATGTGGCCTACCCGTCCGGATGGTCTGCAGAGAACTGGGTATCTCCAGACTGGGTCGGCTTGATCCTTGTGGTGATCGCCGCATTGGCTCTGATCGTTTTCAAGCAAGGTGTCGTCAGGGTCATACTGGCCAGCGCGCTGATCGGCTGGATGTGGCAGAGCACAAGCATGGTCTGATGCCTGAGTACCTGTAAGACGGCTGTCATGAAGGCTGTGCTACATTTGAAACTTATGCACAAGCCCGTCGCCTTCTTTTTTGGCTATTTTTGGTTCTCTGTCCCCGGCGGACGAGAGGCGAGGCTGTAGTCGCATCACCGAATCTCGATCAAACCGCCGGAGCCACAAGCCCGGCGGTTTTTTCTTGTGCCCTTCCCATTTGTCCGATCCCGTCACCGAAGCCTCAGGAGCCCCCGATGAACGCCAAAACCGTCTCTCCCAGCAGCGATGCCTGGCATGCCCGTCCTGTCGACAAGACCAGTGAAACCGACGACGAACGCATCAAGGACATCACCGTGTTGCCGCCTCCTGAGCACCTCATCCGTTTCTTCCCGATCGGCGGCACGCCGGTGGAGACCCTGATCGGCCAGACCCGAAAACACATACACCGCATCCTGCACGGCGACGATGACCGCTTGCTCGTGATCATCGGTCCATGTTCCATTCACGACCCAGCCGCCGCCGTGGATTACGCCCGCCGGCTGCTGCCGCTGCGCGAAAAATACGCTGACTCGCTGGAGATCGTGATGCGGGTGTATTTCGAGAAGCCGCGAACCACCGTGGGCTGGAAAGGCCTGATCAACGACCCCTACCTTGATGAAAGCTACCGCATCGACGAGGGACTGCGCATGGCGCGCCAGCTGCTGATCGAGATCAACCGGCTGGGCCTGCCGGCCGGAAGCGAGTTCCTGGACGTGATCTCGCCACAGTACATTGGGGACCTGATCAGCTGGGGCGCCATCGGTGCACGCACCACCGAAAGCCAGGTGCACCGCGAACTGGCTTCGGGCCTGTCGGCGCCGATCGGCTTCAAGAACGGCACCGACGGCAACATCAAGATCGCGACCGATGCCATCCAGGCCGCTGCGCGGGGACACCACTTCCTGTCGGTGCACAAGAATGGTCAGGTCGCCATCGTGCAGACCAAGGGCAACAAGGATTGCCATGTCATTCTGCGCGGCGGCAAGGCGCCCAACTACGACGCCCAGCATGTGGCGGCTGCGGTCAAGGAGTTGGAGGCCGCCAGACTGACACCCCGGCTCATGGTCGACTGCAGCCACGCCAACAGCAGCAAGCAGCATGAGAAGCAGCTCGAAGTGGCGCGGGATATTGCCAGCCAGATCGTCAGTGGTTCGCGCAACATTTTCGGTGTGATGATCGAGAGCCACATCGAAGCAGGCGCGCAGAAGTTCACCCCTGGCAAGGACGATGCCCGGCAGCTGGAGTACGGCAAGAGCATCACCGATGCGTGTCTGGGCTGGAGCGACTCGGTACAGGCGCTTGACGTGTTGGCTGCAGCTGTTCAGCAGGCGCGAAAGCTCAATCGCTGAAGGGCAATTGCCGGCTGGTGTGCTGTTCCTCATGTCTGGCTGGTGCCCGTGACAGCCGGTCGTTGTCGGCTGAGCACCAGCTTGGTATCCTTTTACGAGGAGGGGGGCGATTGCTCGATCTGCTCATCCGGAACCGAACAGCGTCCCGTCGACAGGAGAACATTTGGAACAGCCGGTTTTGCGCCTGGGCTTGCTGGGTTTCACCGAAACCCAGGCTGATCGCCTGGTCACATGGATGCGACAGGTGCAACCAGGCTGGCCCGAATGGCAGCCGTTCGACCCTCATGTGGCCGACGCGTGGATGATTGCAGGGCACTCGGTCGAGGTCCTGGGTCGCGATGCGGTCGTGATCCGGCATCCCCATGGCAGCGACACCCGTCTGACGCTCAACCGCACCGAGGTGGACCGCCCGCTGGCCTTTGCATCTCCGTTGCCCGAGGGCTTTGCGTCGGCAGAGTTCTTTGACGCCGATGACGAGGTCAGTGTGAGGCAGCGACTGCAGCGCTTCGAAGCCTGGCTACGCCCGCTGCGCACCCAGTTCGCCCTGGGCGCCCTGCTGGTTGAGCGGGTAGACGAGTACCGGCGCGGGGTGGTGCACCTGACGCACGAGGGCAAGTTGCTGGCGGTCATCGATCTGGACCACTGGCGTGTCGGCCTGCACATCCCTGCGCGTCCGGTGGACCTGGTCGCAGCCGACTGGATGAGGCGACCCACCCTGGCCAACGACATTCCCTCGTCCTTCATCCGGCTGCCCTTGCACAGGGTGATGTGGACCTATGCGGTGCGCACACGCCAGGACGTGCTGCCGGCCCGCTACCGACAACTGCCTGTGTACCTGCGGCGCGTGCCGCGCATGCCGGCGCGCTGGTTTGACGACCTGCACCTGCTCATCATGCGCGAACTGACGATCAGACCCGGTTCTCTGGCTGACCTGGGAGAACGTACCCGGGCACCTGCGGGTGAGCTGGCCCATCACCTGGCGGCGCTCTACTACGCCGGGGCGGTCACCACCGATGCCGAGAGCGCGCGTCGGGCCCAGGGTCGTGTCCGCAAGGACCTCGGAGCCCTCCAGTTGGACCAGGCCGTGCCCGACACGGTCGCGGTCTCGCGCACCATGGAGTATTCGCAGCTGGGCCTGCCCTCCAGTACCCTGCGCGAAGCGCAGCACTCGCCCTTGCGCGTGGTCGACCGCCATGGCGACCTGACCGCACCCATGCCGCTGCGCGAGGAAGAGGGTTGAGGGGGTTGGGAGAGCTGGCTGGGCTACACTGGTGAGCACCGGTACGGGCGCGTTTCCGACGCCCGCCTGGCCTGTGAGGAGAGCCGAACATGCGCAGTCAAGTCACCGTGAGCTGGGGTGACCCTCTCAATACCTACGCCTTCGATCTGGAAGAAGTGCAGCCGATGCCCCACGAGCTGGCGCGCAGCTGGCTGGACGAGCAGTTCATCTTCATGGGGTGCGACCCGATCCGCCCGACGGGCAAGGTGCTGACCGCTGACAAGATCCTCGCGGTGGCCGAGGCCGCCGGACAGGAGCGCTTTTGCGATGCCAGCCACAGGCCCTGGGCCTTGGCATTTGCCCGGGCTGCCAGTGCGGCGCTGGCCAAGCCGGTGATCACCCTGGACGTGCCAGGTCAGTCGATCGCCTATTGACCTAACGGTGCGCGGCGGCCAGAGCGTCCAGCAGGCGCTGGTGCACACCGCCGAACCCGCCGTTGCTCATGCAGACCACGTGGTCGCCTGGACGGGCTGACCGGACCACGGCCTGAACCAGTTCATCGACCGAGGGGCTGACCTGTGCCCGCGCCCCCATGGGTGCCAGTACTTCGGTTGCGTCCCAGTCCAGGCCGCCGGCGTGACAAAAGGCCAAGTCGGCGGCCTCCAGGCTCCAGGGCAGTTGCGATTTCATGGTCCCGAGCCTCATGGTGTTGCTGCGTGGCTCGAAGGCGGCGAGGATGCGGCCTGTGTCACCGCTGGCCCTCAGCCGCCGCTGCAATCCGTCGAGGGTGGTGCGGATGGCCGTCGGGTGGTGGGCAAAGTCGTCGTACACGGTCACCGGTGCTGCCGATCCTGGCAGGGTGACCGCGCCACGTCGCTCCATGCGCCGGCGCACGTTGGCAAAGTCCGCCAGCGCACGTGCGGCGTCCGCCACCGGTACACCCACATGGTCCGCGGCAGCAATGGCCGCGAGGGCATTGAGCTGGTTGTGAACGCCGTCCAGCGACCAGGTCACCCGCGCCACGGGCTGCCCCGCCTGGCAGACCTCGAAGTCATCGGGCTCGCCGATCGCACTGAAGTCGCTGACCGCAGCGCCGAAGCTGCGCACCTCGCTCCAGCAGCCCATGTGCAGGACCCGGTCCAGGCTTTCCTCCAGTCCATTGACCACGACTCGGCCGCTGGACGGGACGGTGCGCACCAGGTGGTGGAACTGCCGTTCGATGGCCTTGAGGTCATCGAAGATGTCGGCGTGGTCGAACTCCAGGTTGTTCAGGATGGCTGTGCGCGGACGGTAGTGGACAAACTTGCTGCGCTTGTCGAAAAACGCGGTGTCGTATTCGTCGGCTTCAATGATGAAGACAGGGCGACGGGGCGGCTGTGCGCCCTGCTCCGTGGTCCCCGCCCGCTGCGCGGGCTCATCCTTTACCTGCGCAGAGCACACACCCACTCCGCCGCCCAGGCGCGCCGAAACACCGAAGTTCATCGGCACGCCGCCCACCAGGAAGCCGGGCTGCAGGCCGGTGGCCTCCAGGATCCAGGCCAGCATGGATGTGGTGGTGGTCTTGCCGTGGGTGCCGGCCACGGCCATGACGTGACGCCCCTGCAGCACGTGCTCAGCCAGCCACTGGGGACCGCTGGTGTAGGGCGCTCCAGCATCCAGGATGGCCTCCATCAGCGGAAACTTCGGCCTGCCGTCGGGCAGGTGGGACCGGCTGACCACGTTGCCGACGACAAACATGTCCGGGCCAAGTGCCATCTGGTCGGCTCCGAAGCCTTCGATCAGGTCGATGCCCAGGGCCCTGAGCTGGTCGCTCATCGGGGGGTAGACGCCAGCGTCGCAGCCCGTCACGCGGTGGCCCGCCTCGCGGGCCAGGGCTGCGACACCGCCCATGAAGGTGCCGCAGATGCCCAGAATGTGAATATGCATACCGCGATTCTAGGAGCCCGTCAGGTCTTGTGCGCTGCACCACACCCTGTTGGCCTTGTGGCGGCACAATGGACCCATGCACACCGGCACCCTTTATCCTGGCGCGGACATCGCGGCCGTGGCGGCACGTCTCGTGGTGGACGAGGGCCTGGACTATGCTGCTGCCAAACGGCAAGCGCTGCGCCAGCTCGGGCTGTCGGGTCGGGTGCAGTTGCCCGACAACGTGCATCTTGAGGCTGCGATCCGCGATCACATCGCCGTCTTCTGCCCCGAGGAGCAGGCGCAGGCCCTGCGGAAGCTGCGCGAGCTGGCCCTGTTGTGGATGGAGCGCCTGCATGAGTTCCGGCCTCATGTGGCTGGCGCTGTCTGGCACGGAACCGCCACGGCACACAGCGATATCCTGCTTCACCTGTTTTGTGACGACCCGAAAAGCACCGAGTGGACCCTGCTGGACCGTGGGGTGGCCTACCAGCCCGGCCAGGCGCCGGGTGTGCGGGGCGAGGTGATGGAGGCGCTGACACTGAGGGTGCGCTGCGAGCCGTTGCGGGACTGGGTCATGCTGCATCTGGTGCTGCACGATCTGGATGACCTGCGTGGCGCGCTCAAGCCCGACGCCCAGGGCCGCAAGCCCCGGGGTGATGCAGCGGCGCTGCGCCGGTTGCTGCAACAGACCGAATGACCTGGTGAAGAAAAAAGTGAGTACTGACATGTTTTCGAGTGAGCCGGTCACCACCGGGGTCGGCCGTCGCCGGTTCTGGACCGCTGGGGTGGCATTGGCAGCGGCCGCCGCCGGGGCAGGGCTGGCCTGGTGGCGCTACAGTCCGGGACCGGTGCTGTCCGGCGCCGAAGCCGCGTTCTGGGATGGCCGATTCCCGGATCCGGATGGACGTGAGCTGACCGTGGCCGAGTGGCGGGGTCGTCCCCTGCTGGTGAACTTCTGGGCCACGTGGTGCCCGCCATGCGTTGACGAACTGCCCTTGCTCAATGCGTTTCATGCCGAGCATGAGCCCCGGGGCTGGCAGGTGTTCGGCTTGGCGGTGGACCGTCCTTCGGCGGTGCGCGAATTCACCCAGCGCCTGCCGCTGCGTTTTCCGGTCGGCATGGCGGGACTGGCGGGTACCGAACTGAGCAAGACGTTGGGCAATGTCAGCGGGGGATTGCCATTCACCGTGGTGTTCGGGCGCGACGGGTCGGTGCTGCACCGCAAGATCGGCAAGGTCAGCGAGTCTGACCTGAGTCAATGGGCGTCTCTGGGTTGATGGCTTGATCAGCCTGCCAAATGTCTACATCGGCGGACAAAATCACCTGAGCTGACCCAGAGGTCATCCGACGCCCGGTCACGCAGGGTGACCCGTCCGGCCTTGGCTTCGTGTACACTTCGTGACCCTTTTGGGGTTGGCGAGGGAAGGTTCACAAGAATTTCGACGAAGTTGCGCCAACTTGACCGATGTTCGTTGGAGATCGCATGGATTTGAGAAAACTGAAAACACTGATCGACCTCGTTTCCGAGTCGAACGTGTCCGAACTGGAAATCACCGAAGCCGAAGGCAAGGTGCGCATCGTCAAGAGCACGCCTGTTGGTGTTGCCGCCCCTGTGACCTACGCCATGGCGCCTGCGCCGGCCCAGTCTGCCCCCGTTGTTTCGGTGCCCGCGGTGGAAGTCGCTTCGTCTCCGGCCACGCCTGCCGCTGCCACACCCGACGTGGCCGCAGGGCACACCGTCAAGTCGCCCATGGTCGGCACGTTCTACCGGGCCTCCAGCCCGGGCGCCAAGGCCTTTGTCGAAATTGGTGACACGATCAAGGAAGGCGAGACCATCTGCATCGTCGAGGCCATGAAGATCCTCAACGAGATCGAGGCCGACAAGTCCGGTACCGTGACCCAGATCCTGGTCGAGAACGGCCAGGCGGTCGAGTACGGTCAGCCGCTGTTCGTGATCGAGTGAGCGCGCGGCTGCAGACCCCGCATTCCCTTCCGGCCACCCAGGGGGTTGTCGGAGATCCTGTGCGGGTGTGGTCGCACCAGCGCCCATACCCATCAAAAATCCTCCCGCCGGGGCCGGCCTGACCCGGGCGCCCGAGCCGAAATCGCCATGTTCAAGAAGATCCTGATTGCAAACCGCGGAGAAATCGCCCTGCGGGTGCAGCGCGCCTGCCGTGAGATGGGCATCAAGGCCGTGATGGTGTACTCGGAGGCTGACCGCGACGCCAAGTACGTCCGACTGGCCGATGAGGCGGTCTGCATCGGCCCTGCGCCCAGTGGCCAGAGCTACCTCAACATGCCGGCCATCATCTCGGCTGCCGAGGTCACCGATGCCGAGGCCATCCATCCCGGCTATGGTTTCCTGTCCGAGAACGCCGACTTCGCCGAGCGCGTCGAGAAGAGCGGCTTCACCTTCATCGGGCCCACCCCCGAGTCGATCCGCCTGATGGGCGACAAGGTGTCTGCCAAGCAGGCCATGATCCGCGCCGGCGTGCCCTGTGTACCCGGTTCGGACGGCGCACTGCCCGATGACCCAACACAGATCAAGCGCATTGCCAAGAGCGTCGGCTATCCGGTCATCATCAAGGCCGCGGGCGGCGGTGGCGGACGGGGCATGCGCGTGGTTCACACCGAGGCGGCGCTGATCCACGCGGTGCAGACCACGAAGGCGGAGGCCGGCGCGGCTTTTGGCAACCCGGAGGTCTACATGGAGAAATTTCTCCAGAACCCCCGGCACATCGAGATCCAGATACTGGCCGACACGCACCGCAATGCGGTTTACCTGGGCGAGCGCGACTGCTCCATGCAGCGGCGCCACCAGAAGGTGATCGAGGAAGCGCCAGCACCCGGGATCGCACGCCGCCTGATCGAGAAGATCGGCGACCGCTGTGCGGCTGCCTGCAAGAAGATCGGGTACCGTGGCGCCGGCACCTTCGAGTTCCTGTACGAGAACGGCGAGTTCTACTTCATTGAGATGAACACGCGTGTGCAGGTGGAACACCCTGTCACCGAGCTGATCACCGGCATCGACATCGTACGCACCCAGATTGCGGTGGCTGCCGGCGAGAAGTTGCCATTCACCCAGCGCCAGATCCAGCTGCGTGGTCACGCCATCGAATGTCGCGTCAACGCCGAGGACCCCTACAAGTTCACGCCTTCGCCGGGTCGCATCACGACCTGGCATGCGCCTGGCGGGCCCGGCGTCCGGGTGGATTCCCACGTCTACACCAACTATTTCGTGCCGCCCAACTACGACTCCATGGTGGGCAAGATCATCGTGCACGGTGATACGCGCGAGCAGGCCCTGGCGCGGATGCGCACGGCCCTGGCGGAAACGGTGGTCGAAGGCATCAAGACCAACATCCCGCTGCACCGGGAGCTCATGGTGGACGCCAGCTTCATGGCCGGCGGCACCAACATCCACTACCTTGAAGAGTGGTTGTCCAACCACGTGCGCTGAGCGCGTAGCAACAGCCAGGCGCCATGGCACTTCATGAACTCGTGATGCTGGCGCCCGAGCCAGCGGTTGAACCCCTGGGCGATGCGCTGGATGCGCTGGAGGCATTGAGCGTGTCGGTGGAAGATGCCGATGCCATGACGCCAGCCGAATCCGCGCTGTTCGGTGAGCCCGGCATGCCACCGCCGCGTGAAGGCTGGCAACGCTCCCGCGTGGTGGCGCTGTTTCCCGACGAAGCAGCCGCACGGGAGGCCGCCCGTCTGCTGGCCCTGCAGGACTTCTTCGAGGGCTGCCGCGTGATCGGTGTCCAGGTGGTGGCAGAGCAGGACTGGGTTCGCCTGACCCAGTCACAGTTTGCACCCGTCGAGGTGACGCCCAGTTTCTGGATCGTGCCTTCCTGGCATGAGCCGCCTGCGCAGGCACGAGAGATCATCCGCCTGGACCCAGGGCTGGCCTTCGGCACCGGGACCCACCCCACGACGCACATGTGCCTGCGCTGGATTGCCAGCCATCCGCCCGCAGGCTGGCGGGTGCTGGACTACGGATGCGGTTCTGGCATCCTGGCCATGGGTGCGGGTCGCTTCGGTGCCCGGGAGATCGTCGCGGTCGACATCGACCCGGCCGCGGTGGAGGCCACCCGTGTCAACGCGGCCAGCAACGGGATTGAACTGCACGCCGGACTGCCTGATCAGGCGTCGGGCAGCTTTGATCTGGTGCTGGCCAACATCCTGGCCACACCCTTGAAGGTGCTGGCTCCGCTGCTGTGTCAGCACGTCGGACCTTCAGGTCATCTGGTGCTGGCCGGCATTCTGGCCAGACAGGCCGACGAGTTGCGCGACGCCTATGCACCCTGGCTCGCCCTGAATGTGCATGATGAGCAGGATGGCTGGGTGCTGATGACCGCCAGGCGCAACTGAGCACCGAGCAGCCCATGCCGGTGCCGATACCGACGCCGCTGGGCAGGCCGTGTGACCCGAAGGTCCGGTGGGCTGCTGCAATAATTCGCGCATGAGTTACACCACCCGCTGTCCGGCTTGTGGAACGATGTTCAAGGTCGTTCCCGACCAGTTGAAGATTTCGGACGGCTGGGTGCGTTGCGGACATTGCGCCGACGTGTTCGACGCCACCTTGTACCTGGATGAATGGAAGGATGCCGACGCGCCATCCCCGGTGAGGGTCGATGATCCTGCTCCTGCTCCTGCTCCTGCTCCTGCTGCGCAGCCAGTGCTGAGCCGTACCGAGTCCGCAGTGGTACAGCCGGCGCCTGTATCGGCCTCGGCTCCGTGGAACTTCGACGACGAATCGCCCGGCGAGATTCTGTCGGGATTCGCTCCGCTGGACGACGTGCGGCCAACAGAACCCATGCCGCTGCCGGACCGGGTGTCTGACGCACTGGCCCGAGCCTTGTCGGAGCAAGCCCGGGCTGGTACAGAACCGTCGCCATCCGACATTGAAGCTGCGGGTGTGCTGCCGGTTTCTGTCGTGTCCGATGTTCCAAAGGACGTCCCGCGAGTCCGTCCGCGACGCGGTGTCACCGAGGATTTCCATGCCGAACTGTTGCAGTTCGCGTCGTCGGCTGGCACAGGAGATCCGGCGGCGGTCGATGCGGTCGATGTGCCCATCGGCCTGCCATTGCATGCGGATGAGCCGGAGCCAGTGGTGCCCAAGGCCTCGGCCATGCCCCGGGAATCTTCTGTCCTGGAAGACCCGCGCGGGGACGAGCCGGAACCGGTGCCGCAGTTTGTACAGCAGGCGCGGCGCAAAGCATTCTGGCGCAGGCCGCTGGTGCGGGCCATGCTGTCCTTGACGGCCTTGATGCTGGCGGCAGTGCTGCTGGCCCAATGGGCCCATCACGAGCGCCATCGTCTGCTCGCGTGGCAGCCGCCGCTCGAACCGGTGCTGCGGCTGATGTGCGCACCACCCGATTGCGAAATCGGGCCCGTGCGGCGCATCGACGACATCGTCATCGACAGCGCAGCCCTGGTGCGGCGACTGGGCAATTTCTACTCGTTCGACATCGTGCTGAAAAACCGCTCCGATGTCCCTCTGGCGGTGCCGGCGCTTGAACTCACCCTCACCGACACACGCGATCAGACCATTGCACGACGGGTTTTCCTGCCGACAGAGTGGCCCGAACAACCCATCGCAGTGCCCGCTCGCGGCTCGATTGCGGTGAATCTGCGGTTGGCCATCGAGCTGGGCGATGGCGTACCGATGGCGGGATACCGTGCCCTTGTTTTCTATCCTTGAACCGAAAGACCGACATGACCATTCTTGTTTGCGGCTCGCTGGCCTTCGACACCATCATGGGTTTCGAAGGGCGCTTTGCCGAACAGATCCTGCCCAGTCAGCTCCACATCCTGAATGTGTCATTTCTGGTGCCAGGTCTGCGACGCGAATTTGGCGGATGTGCAGGGAACATTGCCTATGGTTTGCGTCAGCTCGGTTCGCCGGTTGCGCCCCTGGCCATGGTGGGCAACGACGCCCAGGATTACCTGGAGCGCTTGCGTGCCATGGGCGTTGACATCACGCATATCGGAACCACGTCGCAGAGCTACACCGCACAGGCGATGATCATGACCGACCGCGACAACAACCAGATCACGGCCTTTCACCCAGGCGCCATGTCACAGGCGCATGAGAACCCGGTGCCCTCGCGTCGGGACATCACCCTGGCCATCATTTCTCCCGATGGACGTGACGCCATGCTGTCCCACGCGCGGCAGTTGCACGAGGCAGGCATCCCGTTTGTGTTCGACCCTGGCCAGGGCCTGCCCATGTTCAACGGGGACGAACTGCGCCAGTTCATTGACCTGTCCAGCTGGGTCACCGTGAATGACTATGAAGGGCAGATGCTCAGCGATCGCACCGGCTTCTCACTCGATCAGATTGCCACCCGCGTTCGCGGCCTGGTGGTGACGCTGGGTGAGCAGGGATGTGACGTCTGGGAAGAGGGGCAGCGGGTGCGTTTGCCGGGAGTATCGGCCAGCGAGGTGGTGGATCCTACCGGCTGCGGCGACGCCTTCCGGGCAGCCCTGCTGCATGGACTCTCTCAAGGCTGGACCTTGCGCCGTGGTGCCGAGCTGGGCAATCGCATCGGTGCGGTCAAGATTGCGAGTCGGGGCGGACAGAATTACCGCTTCAGCGGGTGACTCCGCCATGAAAAAAGCCCGGCGCATGCGCGCCGGGCTTCTCAGCCGAAACCGGACTGAAATCAGGGCTTGCTGGACGTCGGAAACGGCCAGGCAGCCTGGGGGTTCAGTTTGGTCTGGGCTGCGGGGGCCGCAGGGGCTGCCGGCGCCTTGGCCGGCTTAGCTTTTTTTGCGGGGGCTGCCTTCTTTGCCGGAGCGGCTTTCTTGGCAGGAGCCGCCTTTTTGGCCGGAGCGGCTTTCTTGGCCGGAGCGGCCTTCTTGGCCGGAGCGGCTTTCTTCGCCGGGGCGGCTTTCTTCGCCGGAGCGGCTTTCTTGGCCGGGGCGGCTTTCTTCGCCGGAGCGGCTTTCTTGGCCGGAGCGGCTTTCTTGGCCGGAGCGGCCTTCTTGGCCGGAGCGGCCTTCTTCGCCGGAGCGGCTTTCTTGGCCGGAGCGGCTTTCTTGGCCGGGGCGGCCTTCTTCGCCGGGGCGGCTTTCTTCGCCGGAGCGACTTTCTTCGCCGGGGCGGCCTTCTTCGCCGGAGCGGCTTTCTTCGCCGGGGCGGCCTTCTTCGCCGGAGCGGCCTTCGTGGCCGGGGCTTTTTTCGCAGTTGCCATTGTTTTCTCCTTGATCAAGTTGCAAAGAGCACTTCGGTCGAACTTGTCCGACGAAGTGATTCAGCTCCCTGCGGTCGGGTGGATGCATCCACCGGTGACCGCATGAAGTTGAACGCTGTGACAAAACCCTGCACCGGATGCCGAGGCACCGGATACAGGGTCTTGGTGTTGGAACGCATGGTGCAGGAAGGTATGGCCGGTCCCGTCGAAGGGCTCAGTCCCAGGACAGCGCGCCGCCGGATTGGTACTCGATGACGCGGGTCTCGAAGAAGTTGCGTTCCTTCTTCAGGTCGATCATCTCGCTCATCCAGGGGAACGGGTTTTCCTCATTGGGGAACAGCGGCTCCAGACCGATCTGGGTGGCGCGACGGTTGGCGATGTAGCGCAGGTAGCCCTTGAACATCGACGCATTGAGTCCGAGCACGCCACGCGGCATGGTGTCTTCGGCGTAGCGGTATTCGAGCTCGACCGCTTCGATGAACAGGGCCTTGATCTCGGCCTTGAACTCGGGAGTCCACAGCATCGGGTTTTCAAGCTTGATCGCGTTGATCAGGTCGATACCGAAATTGCAGTGCATGGACTCGTCGCGCAGGATGTACTGGTACTGCTCGGCAGCGCCGGTCATCTTGTTCTGACGGCCCAGTGCCAGGATCTGCGTGAACCCGACATAGAAGAACAGACCCTCCATCAGGCAGGCAAAGACGATCAGCGACTTCAGCAGCGTCTGATCGGCTTCCGGTGTACCCGTCTTGAAGTTGGGGTCCATGATCGCGTCGATGAACGGGATCAGGAATTCGTCCTTGTTGCGGATCGACGGGACCTCGTGATAGGCGTTGAAGATCTCGCCTTCGTCCAGGCCCAGCGACTCCACGATGTACTGGTAGGCGTGGGTGTGGATGGCTTCCTCGAACGCCTGGCGCAACAGGAACTGGCGGCACTCGGGCGCCGTGATGTGGCGGTAGGTGCCGAGGGTGATGTTGTTGGCCGCCAGCGAATCGGCGGTGACGAAGAAACCGAGGTTGCGTTTGACGATGCGACGCTCGTCTTCCGTCAGGCCGTTGGGGTCTTTCCAGAGCGCGATGTCGCGGCTCATGTTGACTTCCTGCGGCATCCAGTGGTTGGCGCAGGTGGCGAGGTACTTTTCCCAAGCCCACTTGTACTTGAACGGCACCAGCTGGTTGACGTCGGTCTGGCCATTGATGATGCGCTTGTCGGCCACGTTGACGCGACGCTGCTCGCCACTGGAGGCCGCTGGTGCCTGCGATGTGGTCGCGGCGGGAGTGGGTTTGCTGGACAGTGAGCCGGACGCCGCCGGCTCAAGGGCCGGCTGGGATAGGGTGTGAGGCTTCAGCGAGGGAGTGACGGGTTCGTCCCAGGTCAACATAGTGGTGTCCAATTCAACGGATTATCGAAGTGTCGGCATGAAAAGCAAAGGACTCATGCACGAGGCGCTGTGATTGTGTTGTGATGCCGCATCGAAAACGGCATCGCGGAGCACACACATCACAGGCGCACCGTGCCCTTCACTGACAGGCCTCACAGCCCGGGTCGTCGATCGCGCAGAACTTGATGTCGGTTGCGGGCTCTGCGCTCGCGCTTGTCGTGGCCGCCATGGCGGTTGATGCATGCACCGCCACGGCATTGAGCTGGCCGGTGCGGCCAGTGGACTTCTCTGCCTGTGTGGCCGAGGTGGTGCGCAGGTAGTAGGTGGTCTTGAGTCCGCGCAGCCAGGCGAGTTTGTAGGTCTCGTCCAGCTTCTTGCCCGACGCTCCGGCCATGTAGATATTCAGGCTCTGCGCCTGGTCGATCCACTTCTGGCGACGCGCTGCGGCTTCGACCAGCCACATGGGCTCGATCTCGAAGGCGGTGGTGTAGAGGGCCTTGACGTCCTGCGGCACACGGTCGATCGGTTGCAGCGAACCGTCGAAATGCTTGAGGTCCATCACCATCACGTCGTCCCACAGCCCCAGGCGCTTGAGGTCCTTGACCAGGTAGCTGTTGATGACGGTGAACTCGCCGGACAAGTTGGACTTGACCGAGAGGTTGCCGAAGCAGGGCTCGATCGATGCGTCGACGCCGATGATGTTGGAAATGGTGGCGGTCGGAGCGATGGCCACACAGTTGGAGTTGCGCATGCCGTCACGGGCGATCTTCTGGCGCAGGGCATCCCAGTCCAGCGAGGCGGTGCGGTCGACATCGACGTAGCCTCCGCGCTCGCGTTCGAGCAGCGCCAGCGTGTCGGGAGGCAGGATGCCCTGATCCCACAGCGAACCCCTGAAGCTGCTGTAGCGGCCACGTTCGCGCGAAAGCTCGGTTGAGGCCCAGTAGGCGTAGTAGCAGACCGCTTCCATTGAACTGTCGGCAAAGTCGACGGCTGCACTGGAGGCATACGGGATGCGCAGTTCGTACAGCGCATCCTGGAACCCCATGATGCCGAGACCGACCGGGCGGTGGCGCAGGTTGGAGTCGCGCGCCTTCTTGACCGCGTAGTAGTTGATGTCGATCACGTTGTCGAGCATGCGCATCGCGGTGTTGATCGTCTTCTGCAGCTTGGTGTGGTCGAGCTGGCCGTCCTTGATGTGCTTGAGCAGGTTGACCGAGCCGAGGTTGCAGACCGCGGTTTCGGTGTCGCTGGTGTTGAGCGTGATCTCGGTGCAGAGGTTGGAGCTGTGCACCACACCGGCGTGCTGCTGCGGGCTGCGCACGTTGCAGGCGTCCTTGAAGGTGATCCAGGGATGGCCGGTCTCGAACAGCATCGAGAGCATCTTGCGCCACAGATCGGTGGCCGGCACCTTGCGGTAGGGCTTGATCTCACCGCGTGCGGCCTTTTCTTCGTAGGCCACATAGGCGCGTTCGAACTCGGTGCCGAACTTGTCGTGCAGGTCGGGCACGTCGTTGGGCGAGAACAGGCTCCACTCGCCTTTCTCCATCACGCGCTTCATGAACAGGTCGGGAATCCAGTTTGCCGTGTTCATGTCGTGGGTGCGGCGGCGGTCGTCGCCGGTGTTCTTGCGCAGCTCCAGAAACTCTTCGATGTCCAGGTGCCAGGTCTCCAGGTAGGTGCAGACAGCCCCCTTGCGCTTGCCGCCCTGGTTCACGGCCACCGCCGTGTCGTTGACCACCTTGAGGAAGGGCACGACGCCCTGGGACTCGCCGTTGGTGCCCTTGATGTGGGCGCCCAGGGCACGCACGCGGGTCCAGTCGTTGCCCAGACCGCCAGCGAATTTCGACAGCAGGGCGTTTTCCTTGATGGACTCATAAATGCCGTCAAGATCGTCAGGCACGGTGGTCAGGTAGCAGCTGGACAGCTGCGAGCGCAGCGTGCCGCTGTTGAACAGCGTGGGTGTGCTGCTCATGAAGTCGAACGACGAGAGCACTTCGTAGAACTCGATGGCGCGCGCTTCGCGGTCAATTTCATTGAGGGCCAGGCCCATGGCCACCCGCATGAAGAAGGCCTGCGGCATTTCAATGCGGGTTTTGCGCACGTGCAGGAAATAGCGGTCGTACAGCGTCTGCAGGCCAAGGTAGTCGAACTGCAGGTCGCGCTCGGCTTTCAGGGCCGCACCCAGCTTGCGCAGGTCGTAGTTGAGCAGCTCGGGATTGAGCAGTTCGGCTTCGACACCGCGCTTGATGAAGCCGGGGAAGTAGTCGGCGTAGCGCTCGACCATGGCCGCCTGGGGCACTTCCTCGCCCAGAATCTCCTTGCGGATGGTGTGCAGCAACAGACGGGCCGTGGCGTAGGTGTAGTCGGGATCCTTCTCGATCAGCGTGCGGGCAGCCAGGATGGATGCCTTGTAGACCTCTTCCATTGGCACACCGTCGTACAGGTTGCGCTTGGTCTCGGCGACGATGGGATCCGGGCGGACCTCGCTGCCCAGGCCTTCGCAGGCGGATTCAATCAGCTTCTGCAGGGCGCCGATGTCCAGTGGCACGCGCTGGCCTCCGTCGGTGACATGCAGCGCAGCTTCGGTGGTCTGCTGGCTGGCCTGGGATTGCTGGGCTCGCTCCTGGGCGCGGCGCTCACGGTAGAGCACGTAGGCGCGTGCCACTTCGTGGTTGCCGCTGCGCATCAGGCCCAGCTCGACATGGTCCTGGACGTCTTCGATGTGGAAGGTGCCGCCGCCCGGACGCGAGCGCATCAGTGCGCGCACCACGTTCTGGGTCAGTTCATCCACCGTCTCGCGCACGCTGGCCGAGGCCGCACCCTGGGTGCCGTGTACCGCCAGAAAAGCTTTCATCAGGGCCACGGCGATCTTGCTGGGCTCAAATGACACCACCGCGCCGTTGCGGCGGATGATCTGGTAGTGCGAGTAGACCGAGCCGGTCACCGGCGCCGCAGCGCCGCTGGTGGCCGAAGTCGAGGCGGCATACGGGGTTGAAGAGACGGGGGATTGGGCGGTCTGCATGGTTCCTCTTTCGTTTGTTCTGGGTCACCAGTCCACACGGGTGGCTGGTTGGCGGACGGAGCGCGTACCGGTGGAAAGCGGATCTCCGGGGTGGTGACCGGGTGGCGGTCGACCAGGGATCACGGTTTCGGTCAGAGCGTTCAACTGGTTTTCGTCAACGCCGGCGCACACTATATCTGGTGTCTGGGTGGGGTACAAGCCACTACCGGTAGTGTGTCCGGGAAAACACGGGGATTGTCTCATCGCTTGTTTTCGTCAGGCAAAACGCACCGCCGGGGGCACTGAATTGCGCAGTGAACAAACCGGTCTGCAAGTCCAGTCTGTATCGGCATTTGCCTTCAGAATGCGAGTCGGTGCGGGCCTTCTGATCGACTTTCCCTTTGCAGGCAGCGCGTCTGGCGGATCTGACGCGCCGTGGCCCCAAGCCTGCTTCAGGCGATGCCGTCTGGTGCCTGTCCGCCCATTGTTGCGGGCGGGAAACAGGCGGTGTTCCACCCGAGTGCCTGTTGCAGCCGGAGCCAGTCGAACCCGGGACCAGGATCGAGTTTGCGGCCCGGGGCTATGTGTTCATGTCCGGCAATGTGGCTTATCGGGTAGCGGCGCCGGATCGCTTCGCACAGCCCGGCCAGGCGGGTGTACTGGGCAGCCTCGAACAGTTCGCCCTCCAGGCCCTCGAGCTCGATACCCACCGAGTCGTCGTTGCACTGCGCTCTTCCGCGCCAGCAGGAAGCACCGGCGTGCCAGGCCCGAGCGTCGGTGTCGACAAATTGCAGCAGTTCGCCATCGCGCCGGATCAGGAAATGGCTGGAGACCTGCAGTCCGCGGATCTCGCTGAAGTAGGGATGGGCGTCCCAGTCGAGCCGGTTGGTGAAGAGCTGTTCGATTTCCGGCCCGCCATACACGCCAGGCGGCAGGCTGATCGAGTGCAGCACGATCAGGTCGATGCAGGCGTCCGCCGGGCGTGGGCCGTGGTTGGGTGAGGGACAGTGGCGAGCGCCGGTCAGCCAGCCTTCCTGCCACTCGTTGCCGACCTCTGTCAGGGACGGCTCAACCGCCATCGTCGTCATCCGTCGGCATGGCGATGCCCAGGCGCTGGATGCGGTAGCGCATCTGCCTCAGGTTCAATCCGAGGCGGGCGGCGGCGGCCGTGCGGTTGAAACCACATTCCTTGAGGGCCTTGAGCAGCACGTCACGCTCCTGCTCGTCGAGGTAGCGCTGCAGGTCGGTCGGAATGTGATCCTGGGGCAGGGTGTCGGGTCCCGTGACCAGGCCCGGGGTGGTGTCGTTGGCGGTCCTCTCGGTGGTTACACCTGACGGCGGACTGTCGCCAAAATCATCGGGTTCCAGCGTCAGCCCGTTGCTCAGTGCCAGGGCACGTTGCAGCAGGTTTTCCAGTTCGCGAACATTGCCCTCCAGCGGATGGGACAGGATCCAGTCCATGGCTGTACGGGACAGCGTGGGTGCCTTCTGTCCGCTGTCCTCGCAGATGCGCTGCAACAAGGCCTTGGCCAGGCCGGGCAAGTCCTCGCGGCGTTCACGCAGCGATGGGGTGCGCAGCTCGATCACGTTGAGCCGGTAGAACAGGTCCTGACGGAACTCACCAGCCTGCACCATCGCGGACAGGTTGCGGTGCGTGGCGCTGACCAGACGCACGTCAACCGCCTCTTCCTGCACGCTGCCCAGCGGTCGAACGCGCCGCTCCTGGATCACGCGCAGCAGCTTGGCCTGCATGGCCAGGGGCAGGTCGCCGATCTCGTCCAGGAACAGGGTGCCACCGCGCGCGGCCTGAAAAAAGCCTTCTCGGTCCTGCGTCGCGCCGGTGTAGGCCCCCTTGCGGGCTCCAAAGAACTCGGCCTCGATCAGGTGTTCAGGGATGGCGCCGCAATTGACCGCCACAAAGGGGCCGTTGCAACGGTGGCTGCATTCGTGAACGGCCCGCGCCACCAGCTCCTTGCCGGTACCCGATTCACCCAGGATGAGCACCGGGGCCATGCTGGTGGCGACCTTTTCGATGCGGCCCTTGATCTGCCGGATGACCTGCGATTCGCCGACGATGCGGGCCAGGGCGCGCATGCCCGCCGGTGGCGGTGGCGCGGTGGCGGTGCCGGTGGTCTGGCCCGAAGTGCTTGAGGGACCGGGCTGCCGCGCCGCAGGCAGGTGCCGCTGGCTGGTCATGGCGGCGGTGACCGCGGCGCGCAACTGTTTGAGATCCACCGGTTTGGTGAGGTAGTCGAAGGCACCGCGCTTGAGCGCTTCAACCGCGTTTTCGGCCGACCCGTAGGCGGTGATCACAATGCTCTTTTCGGTGCGCTGCTGCTCGGACAGCTCGTTCAGCAGTTCCAGTCCCAGCCCGTCGGGCAGACGCATGTCCGTGATGAGCACATCAAAGCGCCGCTGGGCCAGCCATTCGCGGGCCTGGGCCAGGTCGGGGGCCGACACCACTTCATGTCCTTCGCGCAGCAGTGTCAGTTCATACAGTGTGCGCAGGTCGGGTTCGTCGTCGACCACGAGGATGGAAGCAGTCAGGTTCTCGGGCATGCCGGGTCAGCGGGTGGACAGGTGGGTTCCGCCCAGGCGGGATGCGCCAGGTGGGCGGCTGAGGGCGGGGACCGAGTCGCCGGGCGGCGTGGAGCGGGAGAGGCCCTGCTGGCGCTGCGCCAGGCCGGTCGCTGGCATGAAGACGTAGAACTCGTTGCCCTCGCGCTGGTCCAGCACCGTGCGCTGGTAGGCGATCTGCGCGCCATAGCGCTCGCACAGTTCACGGCAGATGTACAGACCCAGGCCGCTGGACCGGCTTTCGGAGGAGAAGAAAGGTTCGAACAGGTGGCGCAGCACGCTGGCCTCAAGGGGGGGGCCATCGCTCCAGACCGACAGCCGGATGCGTTCGCTGCCACTGGGCTGGGTGATGACCCGGATGGATGAGGCCTGACCGCTGGCGTGCTTGAGGGCGTTGTCGAGCAGGTTGATCATCAGGCGCCGCAGGTGTTCCAGGTCGAAACGGACCTGCGCTCCGGGGGCATGCACGTGCACACCAATCTTGCCTTTGGCCTGGTTCTGCCGGACCCATTCCCGCGTGATCAGGCGTATGTGGTCATCCAGGGGAATGGGGGGCAGGTTGTCCTCGATCTGGCTGGGCTGGGCACGCGCTACGTTGAGGATATCGTCGACGATACGTGACAGGCGCTGGGCATTCTGGCCAATCATGTGGGTCAGGCGCTTCTGACCGGGCGACTGCACCTCCTCGTCGAGCAGGGCATTGGCCTGGGTGATGGCCGACAGGGGATTGCGGATCTCATGGGCCACTGCCGCCGACATGCGTCCCATGGAGGCGAGCTTCTCGGTGCGCACCTGCGCTTCAAGTTCACGCAGGTCCTCCAGGAACAGCACACACAGGCCGCCATGGCGTCCGCTCTGGGTGGTCAGGCGGGTGCGCGCAAACAGGCGGTGCGTGGTCAGTTCGTCGACGTCGATGTGGACCTCGGATTCCATGGGCTGGCCCAGCATGTAGGTCTCTTGCACCAGCTGGGCCAGGTCGGCCCAGTTGTCCCTGGCCGACAGCAGCAGCCGTGTGCTCTGCGGGTAGGTGCTGCCCATGAGCATGGTCTGTGCCGCCGGGTTGGCGTTTCGGACCACCCCATGGGGGTCGACCACCATCACGCCTTCGCTCAGGCTTTCGATGATCAGTTCATTGACCTGTGCCTGGGCGCGCGCGGCGTCCTGGCTGCTTTTGGCCACGGCCTCCTCGCGGGCCAGGCGCAGGGCCAGCTGATTGGCCAGCACCGCCACCAGGAAAAAGCCGATGGCGGTCAGGCCGGCCTGAAGCAACCGGGCGGTGGAAATCTCGCTGAGCAGTGGTGCACTCAGGGCGGCCTCGCCCAGCAGGTAGATGGTCACAGCCGCTGCCGCGGCCATGCCCAGTGTCAGGGGACCCAGGATGGATGCCAGCAGCACCGGCAGTGCGAACAGTGGCATGAAATTGAAGCCGCCTGTCTGAAAGTGCTGCAGCAGGGCAAACACCACGATGTCTACACCGATGGTCAGCAGCCATTGCAGCTGTACCAGCCGGCTGTGCTGGGCAGGTCGAAGCCACAGGAGTACCGCAATAGCTGCTGTGACGTGCAATGCGCAGACCAGCACCAACCAGTCCGGCCCGCCAGTTCCGGACACCAGCAGGTAGACCTGCAGCGCCAGCAGGACCGCCGCGATGAAAACCCGCGCACGCATGAAGGTGCGCCACAGGCGGTCCAGGGCGCGCTGGCGTTGTTCGCGTCCTTGGCTGGTCTGGCCCTCGAAGACAGAGAACCAGGAGGGTGTGAACTGGGAAGGACTCTCGCGCGCCATGACGGACCTTGCCGGTGGATCGATCCGTCAGTCGCCCTGCAGGCGGCGGTGTTCGTCGCTGCAATAGCTGCCGTGGCGGCCGACGAAGGCTTCGCTCTCGGGCAGGTGCGTGCCGCAGTGACGGCACTCGACCATGGCTACCGGCGGTTTGGGTTCGCGTCGGGTCGGGGGCTTGGGCGGTGCGTCGTTCTGGATGCGGTTGTTGCGCCAGATCCAGAAGGCCACCAGCACCACGGCCAGGACGAGCAGGTACTTCATGACAGGCATTTTCAGGACCGTTGCAGCACGACTTCGATCACGAAGCGCGAGCCGACGTAGCCCAGCAGCAGGAAGCCGGCGCCCAGGTACAGCATGCGGGCGGCCATGCGGCCGCGCCATCCCAGACGCCAGCGACCCCAGAGCAGCACGCCCATGGTGAACCAGGACAGAACCGAAAACACGGTCTTGTGATCCCACACCCAGGCGTGGCGGAAGGATTCGGCGAACAGGCCACCGGCCACCAGGGTGGCCGTCAGCAGGGCAAAGCCGGCGCCGACAAAACGGAAGGTCAGCCTTTCAAGCATGAGCAGGGGCATGCTGGACTCGCTGGAGGAGCCCATGCGCATGGCCCGCTCGGCCCGCTGCATCAGCCAGGCGTGGACCACAGCCGCACCGATCAGCCCGTAAGAAGCGATGCCGAGCGCCCAGTGCAGCGGCAGCCAGGGCGACTTCAACGCCGGATAGGCGGTTCCCGGAAAGAGAAGCGCCAGCACCACCGTGAGTGCGCCAAGGGCCGCCAGCGGCCAGCGGGCCTGCAGTTGCGGGTACAGCCGGCTTTCGACCAGATAGACGGTCAGCAGCAGCCAGGCGGTGATGGACAGCGCAGGAGCAAAACCAAAGCGGACCGGATCGCCCAACAGACCCTGCGCCACCGCCAGCAGGTGCAGCAGCCATGCTGCGCCGATCACCACCCGAATCTGCACGGCGCTCATGCGGCGATGCGCCCAGGCCAGCGCGGCATAGGACAGCGCAGCCACCGACGTCAGCACGGCAGCAGACGGGTTGGCAACGAGGGCGGCCAGCAGGTTCATCGGGCGCAGCCGGAAAGCCGGTGACGGGGGCTGGGCACAGCTAAAATCATCCTCACAGTTTAAGGCAAGGTCCGTCCGCGACCGGGCCCTCGTTCAGGCACATCATGGCATCAGCACTTTCCGAACGCCTGTCACGCATCGTCAAGACGATGCGCGGCCAGGCCCGCATCACCGATGACAACGTCAGCGAGATGCTGCGCGAGGTGCGCATGGCCCTGCTGGAGGCCGACGTGGCCTTGCCCGTGGTGCGAGACTTCATTGCCCGTGTCAAGGAAAAGGCACTCGGTCAGGAGGTCGTGGGTTCGCTGACCCCCGGCCAGGCCCTGGTGGGCATCGTCAACAGGGAGCTGGCTGCCACCATGGGTGAAGGTGTCGCCGACCTGAACCTGGCGGCGCAGCCACCTGCTGTCATCCTGATGGCCGGCCTGCAAGGGGCCGGCAAGACCACCACCACCGCCAAGCTGGCCAAACACCTGATTGAAAAACGCAAAAAGAAGGTGTTGACGGTCTCGGGCGACGTCTACCGTCCGGCTGCCATTGAACAGCTGAAAACGGTGACCGCACAGGCTGGCGCCGAGTGGTTCCCGAGCACGCCCGACCAGAAGCCGCTGGACATCGCCCGAGGGGCACTGGACTACGCGCGCAAGCACTTCTTTGACGTTCTGCTGGTGGACACGGCCGGCCGTCTGGCGATCGACGAAGTCCTGATGCGCGAGATCCAGGAACTGCACGCGGCGATCCATCCTGTCGAGACGCTGTTCGTGGTCGACGCCATGCAGGGGCAAGACGCGATCAACACCGCCAAGGCCTTCAGGGAGGCCCTGCCGCTGACCGGCATCATCCTGACCAAGACCGACGGCGACTCCCGCGGGGGCGCCGCCCTGTCGGTGCGCCAGGTGACCGGGGCACCGATCAAGTTTGCCGGTGTGTCCGAGAAGATCGACGGCCTGGAGGTGTTCGACGCCGAGCGCCATGCCGGGCGCATCCTGGGCATGGGCGATATCGTGGCCCTGGTCGAACAGGTGACCGCTGGCGTCGACATGGCGGCAGCCCAGAAGCTGGCGGCCAAGGTCAAGAGCGGTGAGGGTTTTGACCTCAATGATTTCCTGGACCAGATCCGCCAAATGAAGCAGATGGGCGGGCTGTCCAGCCTGATGGACAAGCTGCCTGGCAACCTGGCCGCCAAGGCCAGCGAGGCCGACCTGACCCGTGCCGAGAAGGACATCAAGCGCAAGGAGGGCATCATCTGCAGCATGACGCCCAAGGAGCGCAGCAAGCCCGAACTCATCAAGGCCACGCGCAAGCGCCGCATCGCCGCCGGTGCCGGTGTGCATGTTCAGGAGGTCAACCGCCTGCTCAAGGAGTTCGAGCAGATGCAGGGCATGATGAAAAAGATGAAGGGTGGCGGCTTGATGAAGATGATGAAGCGCATGGGTGGCATGAAGGGCATGCCTCGCCTTCCCGGCATGGGTTGACCGAAGTCAAGCCCGGCGATGGACTGCAGGTCGATACTGCAGCCCCATGTTGAACGGCCTGGAAATCGCGCTTTGTGCATTGGCACTGCTGGTGTCGCTGTGGCTGCGACCCTGGCGCATGCTGGCTGGCCCCCTGCTCACGCCCGCGCTGGCCGCCCTGGCCCTGCTACCCTGGCTCTGGCTGATGCCACAGAAAATGCCGCAGGGACTGCAGGTGCAGCTGTCCGGGGCCTGTCTGCTGGTGCTCATGCTGGGCTGGCCCCTGGCGGTGCCTGTGCTCACCGGGGTGGCTGTCGTGGTCTGGTGGGCCGGCGCCCTGTCGCCTGTCGAGGTGGCCTCGCAACTGCTGTGGATCGGTCTGGCGCCGGCCACGCTGGCCCTTGGCATCGGTGCAGCCTTGCGCCGCTGGCTGCCGGCCAATCCCTTCATCTACACCCTGGGGCGGGCCTTTCTGGGCACGGCTGTCGCCGTGTTCGCCGCCGGAGTCCTGCGTGAAGTGCTGTACCGGCTGGCCGGTGGCGTGGCACTGGAACAGGCACTGGTGGCCCGCTGGCTCATGGCCTGGGGTGATGCATTTCTCACCGGCATGTTCGCCGCCATCTTTGTCGCCTTTGTGCCGAGGTGGCTGGCCACCTGGTCGGACGAGCGCTACCTTCGCCCGGACGAGTAGGGCGTCTGCCGCCGGCCTCAGCCGGCCGTGACGGCGGCGCGGTTCATGCTCATGCGGGAGGCGTGGCGCCAGGCCTTGCGCAGAACGGCGGGTGACCAGGCCTCTTCCGGAACCAGCAGCGCACCGCCAGACCGTGCCCATTCCCCAAGGCGGACATGACCGGTGATCACGGTGGTGACCGCGGCCAGGGCCAGTGGCAGGGTGACCGGCAGCAGCCAGGGCAGCAGACCCGGGTGGGTCAGCGACAGGGCGGTCATGAACATCAGTGCCACCATCTGCATGGCGCCCAGACGGCCTGCAGCGGAGCGCCAGGACACGCCCGTGGCCTCCCGGGGCGGTGATTTCCAGTCCAGCTTCATGCCGGTCAGCGCGGCCCAGACAAAAATCGAGTGCGCGACCATGCGCACCGGTGCTTGCAGGATGGCCAGGACACTCTCCAGCAGGGCACTGCCCAGCAGGCGCCAGGTGCCGCCGAAGCCGCGCTGCTGTCCCTTGAGCAGGACAGCGGTCACACCAAGTACCCGGGGCAGGAACAGCAGGGTCAGGGTCACGGTCCACAGGCCCAGGCTGGCGCCTGACAGCGGCCGGACGTCCTGCATGCTCTGGCCGGTCGACAGCAGCATGACCAGCCCCAGACCCATGAAGGCCAGCCACAGCGGTGCCGACAGGTAGGACATGGTGCCCACAGCCAGCATGGCACGGTGCATGCCATGCAGTCCGGGCTCGGCGATCAGACGGGCGTTCTGCAGGTTGCCCTGGCACCAGCGCCGGTCACGTTGCAGTTCGGACAGCAGGTCAGGGGGTTGTTGTTCGAAGCTGCCGCCGACGTCGGCCACCAGCCACACGTGGTAGCCGGCGCGGCGCATCAGGGCGGCTTCGACAAAGTCGTGCGACATGATGCCGCCACTGAGCCCGCCGCGCCCCTTGATGGGAGCCAGTGCGCAGTGCCTCATGAACGCGTCGACGCGAATGATGGCGTTGTGACCCCAGTAGTGGGATTCGCCAAGTTGCCAGTACTGCATGCCCAGGGTGAACAGCCGACCCGTGACCCGGGCGGCGAACTGCTGGGCCCGTGCGTGCAGCGTCTGGTGACCGATCGATTGGGTGGCGGTCTGGATGATGCCGGCCTGGGGATGGGCTTCCATCAGTTTGGCCAGGGTGACCAGCGAGGCTCCGCTCATCACGCTATCGGCGTCGAGCACCACCATGTAGTCGTATTGCCGGCCCCAGCGGCGGCAGAAGTCGGCCACGTTACCGGCCTTGCGGTGCGTGCGACGGCGGCGCAGGCGGTAGTACACCTGCACGGCCGGCTCGCCGGTCTGCGTGGCCAGCGCCGAACGCAGGGCTTCCCAGGCCTGCCGTTCGGCGGCGATGGTCTCGGGGTCGTTGCTGTCCGATAGAACGAACACATCGAACTGGCGGCCACGGCCTGTACCGGCCAGCGATTCGCAGGTGGCCCGCAGGCCGGCAAAGACGGTGGGGACGTCCTCGTTGCAGATCGGCATGATGATGGCGGTTCGGGCCTCGGCCGAAAGATCCTTGCCCCTGACCGACGCGGCCGACACGCTGTGCGGATCACCGCGCAGCAACACCCAGGCACCCATCAGGGCGGTCACGAAGCCGGTGGCCACCCAGGTGGTCAGAACCACGAACAGGACGGCGTGCAGAGCCTGAACCCAGGCCGGTCCGATGTCGGGCTGAACCTGGGCGAACAGCAGTGCGGCCAGCAGGGTGGTGAAGACCGTCAGGGCCAGGAAGGTTCGGCGACGGCGGAGTGCGGCGTGCTCCCATGGCGCCGTCGCGGCGCGGGGTGCCCGTGGTTCCCGTGGAGGCATCAGCCGTGTCGCCATGGACAGCGCCGACGAACCCAGGCCTTTCCAGAAACCCACCCAGGGGCGGGGCGGCATGGACCCGCGCAGCACCGGCGGGGCGGTCACCGAGTTGGGGTGGCGCTCTTCACGCAGCAGGCCGCGGGCGGGCGCTTTCAGTCGGGCAGTATGACGTGCGTCCATGTTTCGCTCAGGGTGTGGTTGTCCGTTTGAAGGAAGGCGCGCAGTTCGACCGGCCGTGCCGGATCGAGACGCTGCACACGCAGACTCAGGCGCCAGGTGCCGGCGGCCGGATAGGGGTACGCCAGGGCTTCGATGACCTGTCCGTTGGCGTCGGCCGTGACCACTGCGCGCACGGTGGCGCCCGCTGGCAGGGCTTTCAGTGACGGGCCCTCGAAGTCCACGACGAAGTGCGGCTGCAGTCGCTGTTCGTCTGGCGTCAGGCGGGTGTAGCCGTATCCTTGCCGTGACTGGGTCACCCATGAGCCGGGTGGCCGTTGCTGCAGGTCACCCTGCCAGTGCAGTTCGTAGCTGAAGTCCAGCGGCTGGCCCGGTGCCGGCAGCCTGGCCGGTACCCAGTAGGCGACGATGTTGTCGTGCGTTTCGTCGGGCGTCGGCAGTTGCACCAGCTCGACCTGACCCGGACCCCAGTCACCCAGGGGAACGACCCAAGCGCTCGGTCGCTTCTCGTAGTTGGCTTCCGGGTCCTCGTAGCTGGTGTGGCGTCGGTCGCGCTGCATCAGGCCGAAGCCCTTCGGGCCTGTCATCTGGAAGCTGCTGACCGAGATCTGCCGGGGGTTCTGCAGCGGACGCCAGAGCCACTCACCACTGCCGCTGTGCATCAGCAGGCCGTCGGAATCGTGCACCTCGGGGCGGAAGTCGGTGGCACTGGGCTGGTTTTCGCCGTGCAGGAACATGCTGGTCAGGGGGGCCAGGGCCAGGCGCGCGATGGGTTGACGGCCTTCGCGCAAATAGACACTGGCGCTGACCGTCACCACGGTCGACGCGCCAGGACGGATCTCGAATCGGTAGGCGCCGGTGGCGCGCGGCGAATCGAGCAGGGCCAGCACGGTCACGCTGGTCGCCTGCGCCTCAGGTTGCAGCAGCCAGAAGTCGGTGAAGCGGGGAAACTCTTCCCCTTGTCCGCCCACCGTGTCGATGGCCAGCCCCCTGGCCGACAGGCCGTATTGCTGTCCTGCGCCCAGTGCACGGAAGTAGCTGGCTCCCAGGAAGACGACCAGTTCGTCCTTGTAGCCGGGGTTGTTCAGCGGGTAGTGCAGGCGGAACCCGGCATGGCCGAGTTCACCCCAGGCGGCGGTGTCCAGACGGTTGCGGCCGTAGTCGTAGTCGGCCGCCTGGTGCGGCAGCTTTCGTGTCCCCCGAGGGCCCACCTCATGAATGCGCACGGGTTGTCGCTGGTACAGGCCAAGGTGGAAGAACTGTGCCTCGAAAGGCAGTTGGCGGTCGCGCCACAGTCCGCGATCGGGGCGGAAGCGGATGTCCCGGACACCGTCGTAGTCAAGGGCTGCCAGATCGGCTGGAAGCCGGTCGGGCGTCGGGGTGTAGGGGGCCTGCGAGCGCGTGCGGGCCAGCTCTTTCAGCGCAGACCAGTCCATCGCCTGTGTCAGCGGACTGAAGCAGGTCAGGCACGTCAGCAGGGCGATGGCGAATCGCGCTCCTGGGCGGGTCTGGTGCGAGACAAAAAAGGAAAGCATGCCTGACTAGGGCAAACCCTGTGCCAGGTTGAATTTTTCCTTTTATATCAATGGCTTGAAGGTGAGCGTCGGGTTTGAGGGGCGTGCGGGGACGAAAGCCGGCCCCAAAAGGCCCTGATTTGTCGCCAATTGGCGACGGGTGTCGCGGTCGCCCGTGAAAATGCCTTGTGAATCAACAGGATGCACGGGTCACGAATCAGCGACAGGGTCGGCAACAGCGCCGGGTGGGTCGCTCTTGAACAAGCCCGGTGTGAGGTCGTGTTTCTGCAGCAGGCGGTAGAACTCGGTCCGGTTGCGCTGGGCCAGGCGGGCGGCGTCGGCGACGTTGCCGTCGGTCATCTTGAGCAGGCCCACCAGGTAGTCGCGCTCGAAGCGCTGGCGCGCATCGGCGAAGCTCAGCACCTCGACGGAGGGCGTGCGCAACGCGCGCTGGACCATGGCCAGCGACACCAGCGGTGTGGTGGACAGGGCACAGGTCTGTTCGACCACGTTGTAGAGCTGTCGGACATTGCCCGGCCAGCTGGCCATGGTCAGGGCTTTGAGGGCCTCGGGGGCGAAGCCGGCACTGCGTTTGCCATACTTCGTGGCCAGCAGGCCGAGGAAGTGGTTGGCCAGCAGCGGAATGTCTTCCCGCCGTTCGGCCAGGGTCGGCAACTGCAGGGTGACAACGTTGAGTCGGTAGTACAGATCCTCGCGGAACTGGCCCTGTGCCATGGCCGTTTCCAGGTCACGGTGGGTTGCCGAGATGATGCGCACATCGACCGGAATGGACTGACTGGATCCGAGCGGACGCACCGCGCGTTCCTGCAGCACACGCAACAGCTTGACCTGAAGGGCGGGTGGCATGTCGCCGATTTCGTCGAGCAGCAGCGTGCCGCCGTCGGCCGCCTGGAACAGGCCTTTGTGGTTGGCCACCGCGTCGGTGAAGGCACCCTTGACATGCCCGAACAGTTCGGACTCCAGCAAGGCCTCCGGAATGGCGCCGCAATTGACCGCCACGAAGGGGCGCCTGGCCCGTCGGCTGGCCAGGTGGATGGCCCGGGCCAGCAGCTCCTTGCCGGTGCCGCTGTCGCCACGCAGCAGCACACTGGCATCGCCTTGGGCGATCAGGCGCGCCTCGGCCAGCAGGTCGGCCATGCGGCTGGACCGGCTGACAATGCCGGCGCGCCAGCTTTCGTCGGCGGTGGGTGCCGGACCCGCAGGTGCCGACAGGGACAGCGCCTGCCCGATCTTCTCCAGCAGTTCCTTGGCGTCGAAGGGTTTGGTCAGGTAGCCGAACACCCCCCGCGCCGTGGCTTCGACCGCATCGGGAATGGTGCCGTGGGCCGTCAGCAGGATCACCGGCAGCGAGGGGTGCCGTGCCCGGATTTCGTCGAACAGCATCAACCCGTCCTTGCCGGGCAGGCGCACGTCCGACAGCACCAGCTGGGGGCGTTCGATGTCCAGCTGGCTCAGTGCGGCTTCGGCCGAGCCGACCGCCGTGACCTGGTAGCCAGCCGCGTTCAGGCGCATGGACAGCAGGCGCAGCATGTCGGGGTCGTCGTCGACCACCAGCAGGCGTGCGCGTGAGACGGTTCGGCTGTCGGAAGCCGTCATGGCGTCACGGGGCGAGGGGCTGATGGTGCGCCATTGCCGCGTGGACCCAGGCTGCGCTCGATGGCCCGCATGGCCTCCAGGCGTTCACCCAGCCGGTCGATGCGCCGCTGGGCATCGCGCAACTGGGCGGCATGGCGCTCCAGCTGCTCTTCCAGTCGTCGCTGGTTGGACAGCACGCCGGCCAGCAGCCTGGCCAGCGGACGCAGGGTTTCGGCTTCGGTGGTGGCCGAGGCCTGCACGCGCTGCAGCAGGCCCAGGGCGCGCGCGGTTTCGACCGGTTGCTGCATCTGCATCAGGACCAGGGCCACCTGCATCTGGCGTGCCGGCTGGTGACCGGGGTCGCCCAGGGCTTTCAGTTCGGCCTGCAGTTCGGCCAGCGTCATCGGCCGTACACGCTCGGCATAGGCCAGTGCCTGGTCCAGGCCGTCGATCGACTCGACGCAGGACAGGTCATCAGCCTGCGAACCCGTCAATGCCCGGACGGGGGTGTCGGCCACACATTGGCCTGACCCGGACGAGACGGGGTCCGGCGCAGCGACCGGAGCAGCGGCGACCGCCGGAGGCGGCGCAAGCGCAGGTTCCGGATTCGGCTGCGGGGCGGCACAGGCGGCCATCAGGGCGCAGGTCAGGACGGTCAACGAGAGGCGGATCAGGTCAGGAGGCATGGGGCAGTTCGATGCGGAAATGGGCGCCGTGTTCCGAGGCAAGCAGCTGGACACGGCCCCCGTGGGCCTGAATGTACTCGTGGACGATCGACAGCCCGACACCCGTGCCGCGGACCGCATCATCCGGTTGTCGGCGGCCCCGGTAAAACGGTTCAAAGACGTAGGGTCGGTCCTGCTCGTCGACACCGGGACCTTGGTCGACCACGTCGATCTGAACGAGACCCGGAGCGCGAGCAAGAATCACCTCTACCCGCGACGACGGCGGTGCGAAACGAACGGCGTTGATCAGCAGGTTGCCAATGGCCGAGCCCATCTTGTCGGGGTCCAGCAGCATGGGCGGTGCCTCCCCGATCACGCGCATCTGGATCTGGCGCGACTGCCAGCGCAGGCGCAGTGCCTCAATCTGTTGGTCGACCAGGGCACGCAGGTCGGTGGTCTGGCGCCGCAGCTGCCTGGCCTCAAAGGCCGCCGCGTTGAACTGCAACAGAGCCTCGATCTGTTCCTGCAGGCTGTGGGTGTTGTGCTGCAGTATGCGGACCACCTCCGCCTGGTTCTCGTTGAGGGGGCCGGCCACACCGTCGCCGAGCACGGCCACGCCTTCGTGCAGTGAAGCCAGAGGGGTCTTGAGTTCGTGTGAAATGTGGCGCAGGAAGCGGGCCTTGTCTGCATCGAGCTCTGTCAGGCGCAGGCGCAGCCATTCGAGTTGCTGCCCGACGCGCTGGATGTCGGGTGGACCGGGTATGTCGATGCTGTCCGTCAGCCTGTTCTCGCCCAGGCCGACGATCGCCTTCTCCAGCCGCCGCAGCGGTTTGGCCAGCCAGACGCCGAAGCCAATGGCCATGGCAGCCGACAGCAGGATGGAGCCGGTCACCTGAATGGCCAACTGGCGACGGCTGAGGTCGAGGCGGTCCTGCAGGGCCGTGTTGCGCTCGGCCATGATGGCTTGTACCTGCTGGGCCACTGTTCGGTTGAGCAGGTCCATTGACCGGAATGATTGGGCAATCAGCTGATCCTGATCCAGCGCAGGCTCTACCGGGTCGTCCAGGTGGGTGGTGATCAGGGACAACTGCTCGCGCCAGGTGCGGGCGGTTTCGGCGGGCAGATCGTTGTCTTCCAGCCGGCGCAGGATGTCCTGCGCCTGGCGGGCGCCCTCATCGAACTGCTGGCGCAACTGGGCATCGCGCAGGACCAGTGACTGCCTCGCGGCCCGTTCCATGGCCACGCTGCGCTCGGACAGGGATTGCGCCGCACTGGTCAGTTCCACCGCCTGGGCCGCGCTGGCCCGGCTCTGGGCCATCAGCGACTCCAGGGAAAACAGGGCCCGCACCGCGGTGGCGCCCAGCAGAAGGCCAATCAGCAGAAACGCGGCCAGCAGCAGTTGCGGGAAGGAGGGCCGTAGCCAGCGCATAGGGCGGTGGGCAGGTGCAGGCAGCGAGGAGTGGGTGGGGTCAGGCAGACTCGCGCACCAGCACCTCGCCGCGCAGCGAGTGCGGCAGCGCCTGGGTGATGCGAACGTCGATCATTTGGCCCACCAGGCGGGTGCTGCTGGGGCCGCCGTCGAAGTTGACGATGCGGTTGCACTCGGTGCGGCCCATGAGCTCGGCGGCGTTCTTGCGCGAAGGCCCTTCCACCAGGATGCGCTGCACCGTGCCTTCGCGGCTGGCGCTGATGCGGCGCACGTTCTCCTCGATGGTGGCCTGCAGATGCTGCAGCCGCTGCAGCTTCACCTCGTGCGGCGTGTCGTCGGGCAGGTTGGCCGCTGGCGTGCCCGGGCGCGGGCTGAATATGAAGGAGAAGCTGCTGTCGTAGCCGATGTCGGTGATGAGCTTCATCATCTTCTGGAAGTCTTCCTCGGTCTCCCCGGGGAAGCCGACGATGAAGTCGCTGCTCATGGACAGGTCGGGCCGCACCGCGCGCAACTTGCGGATGGTGCTCTTGTATTCCATGGCGGTGTAGCCGCGCTTCATGGCCATCAGGATGCGGTCCGAGCCGTGCTGCACCGGCAGGTGCAGGTGGCTCACCAGCTTGGGCACCTTGGCGTAGGTGTCGATCAGCCGCTGGGTGAACTCGTTGGGGTGGCTGGTGGTGTAGCGGATGCGTTCGATGCCCGGGATCTCGGCCACGTACTCGATCAGCATGGCGAAGTCGGCGATCTCCTCGGTCTCGCCCATCCTGCCGCGGTAGGCGTTGACGTTCTGGCCCAGCAGCGTCACTTCCTTGACGCCCTGGTCGGCCAGACCGGCGACCTCGACCAGCACATCCTCGAACGGGCGGCTGACCTCTTCACCCCGGGTGTAGGGCACCACGCAGTAGCTGCAGTACTTGCTGCAGCCTTCCATGATGGACACGAAGGCCGAGGCGCCTTCCACTCGCGCCGGCGGCAAGTGGTCGAACTTCTCGATCTCGGGAAAGCTGATGTCCACCTGCGGCTGGTTCAGTCGGTCACGGGCCTTGAGCATTTCGGGCAGGCGGTGCAGCGTCTGCGGGCCGAACACCACGTCCACGAAGGGCGCGCGCTTGATGATCTCGGCGCCTTCCTGGCTGGCGACGCAGCCGCCGACGCCGATCAGAACACCCTTCTTCTTCAGGTGCTTGACGCGGCCGAGGTCGGAAAACACCTTCTCCTGCGCCTTTTCGCGCACCGAGCAGGTGTTGAACAGGATCAGGTCCGCTTCCTCCGGGTCCTGGGTTTTCTCGAAGCCCTCGGCAGCGCCGAGCACGTCGGCCATCTTGTCCGAGTCGTACTCGTTCATCTGGCAGCCGAACGTCTTGATGTAGACCTTGCGTGTCATGGGAATGCTCCTCGCACCGGATGCAACTGGGGCGATCCGGCTCAGTCGGGTGAATCAGGGGGCCCGGTGACGGGCCAGGCTCAGTTGGCGCCGTCGGCGGCGGTGCGGTAGTTGCGCTGATCGGCGAGGCGGGGGCGCTTCTCGGCGGCCTCCGCCGGCGTCAGGATCCAGACCTGGTGCGCCTGGCCCAGCATGTCGGGCACGTAGTTGACGGTCAGCTCCTGGCCCACCAGGCTGGCCGAGAGCACCAGCGTGTTGGTGGTGCCAAGGATGCGAGCGCCTGGGGACAGGCGCATCGGTTGACCGTCCATGCGCACTTCGGGCGGCTGGACGACGACCATTGTGGCCCGGACAGCCTTGTCGGGAAAGTTGCGCACGCCGGTCTGTGCCTGGGCTGGCAGCGCCAAGGCCAGCAGGCAGGTCGCGCCGGCCAGGCCAAGCAGCGAGCGACGAAGAGAAGGGGTGTTGCAGCGGTTCATGGTGTAGATCCAGAGGCTGGTGCAAGCCGACCCTCATGGCCGACACGCGAGCCCGATTGTCTCATGGCTCCCCGGGGCCGCGTTGCCCGGGCGGCAGGCTGGGCAGCGGGTAGGCATCGGCCACGTAGGCCGGTCCCTTCATGACCATCACGATGAAGGCTCCGATGCCCAAGGTGAGCAGCACGGTTCCGTGCAGGATGCCCAGCGAGATCAGCCAGATGTCCAGGCCGTTGATGCGGGTGTGCACGTCGGTCGCCGCACCGTCCCATGGCCAAACGCGTGCCAGCAGTGCGACCAGGGCCAGCGCGGCGGTCCCGCCCACGAACAGGCCGGGCAGGTGGCGCAGGATGGACCGCTCGAGCCCCGGAGGGCTCTTCTGGAAACCAGGCAGGATCTTGAACCAGTTCATGGGGCTGCTCCACGATGCGGTGACAGGCGAAAAAACCAACAGTTTCATCTTGCCATGGAATCCGGGGCAGAATCGTTTGTCCAAGACAAAACCAGAGCACTGAGCCCACCATGTCCTTCCCCAATCCAAACCGCCGCCGCCTGCTGCTGGCCGGAGCTGCCAGTGTGTTGATGCCGACAGCCCTGTCGGGCTGCGCGACTGGCATTCCTGATGGGGTTCAGGCCGTCAGGGGCTTTGAGCTTCAGCGTTACCTCGGAAACTGGTATGCGTTGGCGCGGCTGGACCACCGCTTCGAGCGGGGCCTCAGCCGCGTGTCGGCCACCTATGCACTCAGGGACGACGGCAGTGTGAATGTGCTCAACCGGGGCTATGACGCACAGAAGGGCCAGTGGCGTCAGGTTGAAGGGCAGGCGCGTTTCATCGGTGCCCCTGACACGGCGTCGCTCAAGGTGTCGTTCTTCGGTCCGTTCTATGGTGGCTATCACGTGGTGGAGCTCGACCCGGAATACCGATGGGCGATGGTGATGGGGCCCACGCGTGGGTACTTCTGGATCCTGGCGCGCGACACGCAGGTGCCGCCTGAGCTGCGCGAGCGTTGGCTGACCCGCGCGCGCAGCCTGGGTATCGACACCGATGCCCTGATCTGGGTCGATCAATCGCCATTGCCCGGCTGAACATGACCTACCGGGTGGTCTGGTTCAAGCGCGACTTGCGCCTGTACGACCACGCCCCGCTGGCCGCGGCGGTGCAGGCCGGTCCGGTGCTGTGCCTGTATGTGGTAGAGCCCGGACTGTGGGCCCAGCCGGACGTGTCAGCACGGCAATGGGGCTTTGTGCGCGAAAGCCTGCTGGAGCTGGACCGCGAATTGCGCACTCGCGGTGGCCGGCTGGTGGTCTGTGTCGGCGAGGTGGTGGAGGTGCTGGTCCGCCTGCATGCCCGCGCGCCCTTTGTCGCCGTGCATGCGCACGAGGAAACGGGCAACGACTGGACGTACGGGCGCGACCGGGCGGTGGCGGCCTGGTGCCGTGCCCATGGCGTGGCCTGGCGCCAATGGCCCCAGTTCGGGGTGGTGCGCGGTTTGTGCGAGCGCGATGGCTGGCAGCGTCGGCGCGACGCGTTCATGGCAGATGCGCCTGTGCGTGTTCCCACTCGCATCGACCCGGTTGGTTGGTCCGATGGACTGGCTGCACTTCCGGGTGCATATGACCTCGGCCTGACCGATGGGGATGCACCACGGCGCCAGCGCGGCGGGCGCCGTCAAGGTATGGCGGTGCTGGACGGCTTCCTGCACGAACGCAGCCAGCACTACCGGGGGGGTATCTCGTCGCCCTTGTCGGCCGCATCCGCCTGTTCGCGGCTCTCGCCCTACCTGACGTACGGCTGTCTGGGTCTGCGCGAGGTCGAGCAGTCCACGCAGGCGCATCTGGCGGTTCTGCCGCCCCAGGCCTCGTCGCAACGGCTGGGCCTGCAGGGCTTCCGCAGCCGCCTGGCCTGGCACTGCCACTTCATCCAGAAGCTGGAATCCGAGCCCGAACTGGAGTGGCGCAACCTGCACCGGGGCTACGACGGCCTGCGCGAGGGTGAATGGACGTCAGAGCATTTCGAGGCCCTGGTGCAGGGGTGCACCGGCTGGCCGCTGGTCGACGCCTGTGTGGCGATGCTGCGAGAAACCGGCTGGCTGAACTTCCGCATGCGTGCCATGCTGGTGTCGGTGGCCGCCTACCCGCTGTGGCTGCACTGGCGTGAGGTGGGTCTTTGGCTGGCGCGCCAGTTCGTCGACTACGAACCCGGCATCCACTGGAGCCAGATGCAGATGCAGAGCGGCACCACCGGCATCAACACCACCCGGGTCTACAACCCGGTCAAGCAGGCACGCGATCAGGACCCGCAGGGGCACTTCGTGCGCCGCTGGTTGCCGGCCATGCGACGCGTGCCCGATGCCTGGCTGTACGAGCCCTGGCGCATGCCGGCAGATACACAGGCCCGCTGTGGCGTGCGCGTGGGCGTTGACATCCCCCTGCCGGTGGTCGATCTGGACGCGGCCCTCCGTGAAGCCAAGGCCCGCATGCACGCGCTGCGCGCGCGCCCCGAGGTGCAGGCCGGTGAGGCCGATGTGGTTCGGCGCCATGCCTCTCGCGCGGGCCGGCGGGAACAGCCCGCCCGCCGGCGCAGCGCCGCCGAGCTGGCACAGCAGTCCTTGTTCTGATGGCCGCTGCCCTGATCCACTGGTTCCGCAACGACCTGCGCCTGCACGACAATCCGGCGCTGATGAGGTCTGTTGCGCGTTGCCGCCGTGAGGGGCTGTCGCTGCTGCCTGTGGCCTGGCACAGCCCCTTGGTACCCGTCGACACCCGCTGGGGCTTCGCTCGTGTGGGCGAGCATCGGCGGACGTTTCGCCACCAGGCCCTGAGCGGTCTGGCCAGCCGGTTGCGAGGGCTGGGCAGCGACCTGTGGGTGTTGGACGACGCCACGTCCGGTTCCATGCTCGAACTGGCCCGGCGGATGGGCACCACCGACGTGGTGGCCGAGGCCATCGAAGCGCCGGAGGAATGGGCCGAGGTTCGGGCCTTGCAGGCCGGAGGCCTGCGCGTGGACACCGTCTGGCAATCCAGTCTGCTGGCACCCGACGATCTGCCCTGGCCCCAGGGCCGTGTGCCCGACGTCTTCACCGCCTTTCGCCAGGGGGTCGAACAGGGCAAGATGCAAGCGCCAGCCCCGCTGGCAGCCCCCAGGGAGCTGCCGCCATGGCCCGAACATGTGGAGCGACCCGCGCCACAGGCGCCGCCGCCGTTGCCCGAAGGTGCCATCGACGAACGATCGTCCTTTCCCTATGGCACGCCCGCCTGGCAGGGGAATGAGGCGGCTGCGCTCGACCACCTGCGGCGCTACCTGGCGGCTGGACTTGCGCACCGTTACAAGGCCACGCGCAACGCCCTGACGGGCCGCGACTTCGCCAGCCACTGGTCACCCTGGCTCGCGGTGGGTGCGCTGTCGGCCCGCCAGGCGATGGCGGCCTTGCGGGCATTCGAGGACGAGCACGGCGCCAACGAAGGCAGCTACTGGTTGTGGTTCGAGCTGCTCTGGCGCGATCACTTTCGTTTCGTCGTGCGCCAGCACGGCGCGCGCCTGTTTGCAGCGCGCGGGCTCGCCGGGGATCGAACATCTCATGCTCGCCGACACGATCCGCGCGCGTTTGAACGCTGGTGCGAAGGGCGCACCGGCCTGTCGCTGATCGACGCCGCCATGCGCGAACTCCACCACACAGGCTACCTGTCCAACCGTCTGCGACAGATCGTGGCCAGCGCCCTGATCCATGAGCTCGGTGGCGACTGGCGGGCGGGCGCCGCCTGGTTCGAAGCCCGGTTGATCGACTTCGACGTGCACAGCAACCAGGGTAACTGGGCTTACATCGCCGGGGTGGGCACCGATCCGCGCGGCGGGCGCCGCTTCAACCTGGACAGGCAGACCCGGGAGCACGACGCTGACGGGGCATACCGCCGTCTCTGGATGGTTTGATCGCCAGCGCTGCTGGCCTCACTTCCAGCGCACTGGCTCCAGGTGCACGCTGCCCAGCTCGCTCGACAGGGTGATGGCGCCATCCTGGATGAGCGCCTGCAGTTGCATGCTGCGTTCGGCCAGCTGGGTCAGGGCCTGGGCCTGTTCATGGGGCAGGCGCCAGACCTGCAACCGGTCCAGCCGGGTCAGCTTGTTCTCGATGCCCTTCCACCACACCTCGGCGGCCGAGCCGAAAGGGTAGACCACCACCGCATCGGCCTGGCTGCAGGCCTTGGACAGGGGTTTGTCCTCCGGTTGGCCGACCTCGATCCACAGCCGCTTGCGTCCGGTGAAGTCGGTCAACGATGCGTCAGGGTCGTCCGGGTCGGACAGGCCGGCACCGAAGGCCAGGGTGCCGTCGCCACCGCAGGTGTCGTTGAGCTCGTGGGCCTGCAGCGCCATCGCCACCAGGCGGACCATCATGCGCTCGTCGGTCTCGCTCGGATGGCGGGCCAGGGTCAGGGCATGGTCGGCGTAGTATCCGTGGTCGATGTCGGCAATGGCGACATTCGCCTTGAAGATGGTGGACTTGATGGCCATGGCGGGCGTGAGGCGAAACGGGCGCGAAAATGGAAAAAGCGGACACCGTCGCCGGGGTCCGCTTTTTGTATCTGGTGGCGATAGGTGGACTTGAACCACCGACATCAGCATTATGAATGCTGCGCTCTAACCAACTGAGCTATATCGCCGAAAGACCAGAATTATAGCCAGAATTTTCTCAGTCGATCAAGCCTGTCCAACCCGCCTGATGGGGGTTCCCCACCTCGTCCCGCGGTGCACCGCGGGCTCACCGATGCCTGAACACCGCGGCCCGCTTGTTCACGAACGCGTCCATGCCTTCCTTCTGGTCTTCGGTGGCGAACAGCGCGTGGAACAGCCGGCGCTCGAACATGACCCCGTCGGCCAGCGTGCCTTCGTAGGCGCGGTTCACGCACTCCTTGGCCGCCATGACCGCGATCTGCGAGAACTGGCAGATCTGCAGCGCTGCGCCCAGGGTCTCGTCCATCAACTTGTCCAGCGGCACCACGCGGCTGACCAGCCCAGCACGTTCGGCCTCGGTGGCGTCCATCATGCGGCCCGTCAACGCCAGGTCCATGGCTTTGGCCTTGCCCACCGCGCGCGGCAGGCGCTGGGTACCGCCCGCGCCCGGGATGATGCCCAGCTTGATCTCGGGCTGGCCGAACTTGGCGTTGTCGGCTGCGATGATGAAGTCGCACATCATGGCCAGCTCGCAGCCACCGCCCAGGGCAAAGCCGCTGACGGCCGCGATCACCGGCTTGCGCACGGTGCGGATGATTTCCCAGTTGCGGGTGATGTAGTCGTTCTTGTAAACGTCAGCGAAGGTGTAGGTGGCCATGGCGCCGATGTCGGCGCCGGCGGCAAAGGCCTTCTCGCTGCCGGTGATGACCATGCATCCGATGCCTTCGTCGGCATCAAAGGCCTTGAGCGCGGCGCCCAGCTCGTTCATCAGCTGCTCGTTCAGGGCGTTCAGCGCCTTGGGGCGGTTGAGCGTCACGATGCCGACACGGCCTTCGGTGCGCACCTGGATCAGTTCGGGGGTGGTAGTCTCGCTCATGGTGTGTCCTGGGTGTAGGGGGGAATTGACGTACACGTCAACTATAGCCGCTGTGCTGCGGCCCGCCCATGACAGGCACCGAGGGAAAACATTAACCGACCCATCGGTCGGTTAATGGTAAATTGATGCCCATCGCCCAAACACAAGTGCCACATTCCGATGGCCCGAGGAGACATTTGCCCATGAACGCCCCCACCGCGGGCGCCACTGTGCTCTATGAAGAGCGTGGCGCCGTTGCCCTGGTCACCCTGAACCGCCCCGAGGCGCTCAACAGTTTCACGCGGCAGATGCACCGCGACCTCTGGGCCGCATTCGATCGGGCCGAGGCCAACCCGGTGGTCCGGGCCTTGGTCATCACCGGAGCCGGCCGCGGTTTCTGTGCCGGCGCCGACCTGGCCGAGTTCGATTTCGAGCCCGGCCCCGACCTGGTCCAGCGCGCCGACCCGGGTCCGGTCATTGACCAGGCCTTCAACCCCACCGCACGTCGCATCCAGTCGTTGCGTTTTCCGGTGGTCGCCGCCGTCAACGGTGTGGCCGCCGGGGCGGGTGCCTCGCTGGCCATGACCTGCGACATCGCGATTGCCGCGCCCGGCGCCAGTTTCATCCAGGCGTTCAGCAAGATCGGGCTGATTCCGGACGCCGGTGGCAGCTGGTTCCTGGTCGAACGCCTGGGCCTGGCGCGCGCCATGGCCCTGGCCATGACCGGCGACAAGCTGCCGGCCGCCCAGGCGAAGGACTGGGGGATGATCTGGGACGTGGCCGACGACCCGCTGGCAGCCGCGCTGGCCATGGCCGACAAGCTGGCCGTGATGCCCACCAAGGCCTTGGTGGCCACGCGCGCCTTGTTGCGCGAAGCCGGCAAGCGCTCGCTGGACGAACAGCTGGACGTCGAGCGTGATACCCAGTCGGCCCTGGGCCGCACGCACGACTACATCGAGGGCGTGATGGCTTTCCGGCAGAAGCGACCGGCTCAGTTCAAGGGGGAGTGAAGATGACCCCCGAACAACGTGCGACCCGGGTCGGCGAGGCCATGTTTGCGGCCGACGTGGCCGCCCGAGAGACCATGGGCATCGAGATCGTGAGCGTGGCGCCGGGGCGGGCCGTGCTGCGCATGGCGGTCAAGGCCCTGCACCTGAACGGTCACAAAATCTGCCACGGCGGCTTCATCTTCACGCTGGCGGATACCACCTTCGCCTATGCCTGCAACAGCTACAACCGGAACGCGGTGGCGGCCGGCTGCAGCATCGAGTTTCTCAAACCGGGACTCGAAGGCGACATGCTGACCTGTGAAGGCCAGGAGCAGGTGCTGCAAGGACGGCACGGCATCTACGACATGAAGGTCCGCAACCAGAAGGGCGAGGTGGTGGCCATGTTCCGCGGCAAGAGCGCGGTGATTCCCGGCAGCATCTTTCCCGAGGAGGAGGGCGCATGAAACACTTCCCGCTCGAACCAATCGAGAAGGCCAGTATCGACGAGCTGCGCGCACTGCAGCTCAAGCGCCTGCAGGCCACGCTGCGCCACGCCTACACCCACTCGCCGGTCTACCGCCGCAAGTTCGACGAAGCGGGCGTGCATCCGGACGACTGCAAGACCCTGGCCGACCTGTCGAAATTCCCGTTCACCACCAAGAAGGACCTGCGCGACAGCTACCCCTTCGGCATGTTCGCCGTGCCACGCGAGCAATGCGCGCGCATCCATGCGAGCAGCGGCACCACCGGCAAGCCGACGGTGGTCGGCTACACACTCAGGGATATCGACACCTGGGCCACGGTGGTGGCGCGAAGCATCCGCGCCAGTGGCGCCAAGCCCGGCGACATGGTGCATGTGAGCTATGGCTACGGCCTGTTCACCGGTGGCCTGGGTGCACACTACGGTGCCGAAAAGCTGGGCTTGACGGTGGTGCCTTTCGGAGGCGGCCAGACCGAGCGCCAGGTGCAACTGATGCAGGACTTCCGGCCCGACATCATCATGGTCACGCCCAGCTACATGCTGGCCATCGCTGATGAGTTCGAGCGGCAGGGCATCGATCCGCGCGAGAGCAGCATCCGCATCGGCATCTTTGGCGCCGAGCCCTGGACCAACGACATGCGCGTGGCGATCGAGGCCCGCATGGACATCGATGCGGTCGACATCTACGGCCTGTCCGAGGTCATGGGTCCCGGTGTGGCCAACGAGTGTGTCGAGACCAAGGACGGCCCGACCATCTGGGAAGACCACTTCTACCCTGAGATCATCAACCCCGAGACCGGCGAGCCGGTGGCCGACGGTGAACTCGGCGAGCTGGTCTTCACCAGCCTGACCAAGGAAGCGCTGCCCATCATCCGCTACCGCACGCGCGACCTCACCCGTCTGCTGCCCGGCACCGCGCGCACCATGCGCCGCATGGAGAAGATCACCGGCCGCAGCGACGACATGATGATCGTGCGTGGCGTCAACGTGTTCCCGACGCAGATCGAGGAGCTTATCCTCAAGCGGCCCGAGTTGACTGCGCACTACCAGTGCATCCTGACCCGAGAAGGACCAATGGACAACCTGACGGTGGCCATCGAGACCCGGCCCGGACTGTCTCCCGAAAGCATCGAGGCCCGCGCGGCAGCCGAACTGCTGCGGCACGAGGTCAAGGTCTATGTGGGCAGCAGTGTCGAGGTGGAATTGCGCCCCGAGGGCGGCGTCGAGCGCAGCCAGGGCAAGGCCAAGCGGGTGGTGGACCTGCGCAAACGCTGAGAGCACCCGTTCCAGGTGCGCCAGGGTGATCAGCTCGGGCTGTCTTTCAGCCAGTGGGCCAGAAGGGTCGCGTCTCCCACCACCAGGCGCACCGTCTGGGTGAGGGCGGGCCATTCGATCGGGCAGCGCAGCAGTCGGCGATCGCGCGATACCAGGGCAGTGACGCGCTGGCGGCGCCCGCGCAGCAACCGGACCTCATCGAGCTTGCGTACGCGCCAGGCTTCGGGCGCAGCGCCGCGGCGCGTGGAGGGCAACTCGATGGCCAGCCACTCATCGCCGGCCGCCAGGCCAGCCGCTTCGCCTGCGCCGCCGCGCAACACCTGCTTGACCACGATACCATCGGTTTCGGTCACACGAAGGCCCAGCTGCTGGGCCAGCGGCGCGTTGTCGTGGTGTACCTGCAGTCCATGCTGTTCCAGCAGCTGCAGCACCGGCAATTCTTCGGTGCCATGGACCCAGCGGGCGAGTTCGTCGGTGAAGTTGCGGCCGCCCAGCTTTCGCAGCACCTGGGCCAGGTCGGTTTCGCGCATCGGTCCGCCATCGGTCCGTTGCCACAACGCGCGCATGACTTCATCCAGGCTGGTGCGACCTTCGGCACGCAGTGTCAGATCCAGACACAGGGCAACCAGTGCCCCCTTGGTGTAGTAGCTGACCGTGGCGTTGGCGGTGTTTTCGCACACCCTGTAGTACTTGACCCAGGCGTCGAAGCTGGCCTGGGCCACGCTCTGCACGTGCCGGCCCGGTGTCTGCATCACCTGGTTGATCGTCTTGGACAGCAAGCGCAGGTAGGTCGTGTCGTCGATCAGGCCGGCGCGCCGCAGCATCAGGTCGTCGTAGTAGCTGGTGAAGCCTTCGAAGAACCAGAGCAGCTCGGTGTAGTTTTCGCTGTCGTAGTCGTAGCAACGGAACTCGGCCGGACGCAGGCGCTTGACGTTCCAGGTATGGAAGTACTCGTGGCTGATCAGTCCCATGAGGGTGGTGTAGCCCTCGGTCGGCTTGCCATTGGCGGCCTTGCCATTGTCGGCAGGCGCCGGCTCGGCGGCCAGGGCCGGCAGATCGGTGCGAGCGCAGATCAATGCCGTGGACTGCCGGTGTTCCAGACCGCCATAGCCGTCACCGCTGGCATGCAACATGAAGACGTACCGGTCGAACGGAGGCGGATTCTCGCCGTGCCAGAAACGGATCTGTTCTTCGCAGATCCGACGTGTGTCGTCGACCAGCCGCTCACCGTCGAACCAGCCGCCAGCTCCGCTGATCACGAAGCGATGGGGCACGCCGCAGGCCTCGAAGTCGGCACTCCAGAACGGTCCGAGTTCGAACGGGCTGTCGGCCAGCTCGTCGTAGTCGGCCGCCCGGTAGCTGCCGAAGCCGGTCGAGTCGGTTTCCAACGGCGCCAGCGCCGTGGCCACCTGCCAGTCGGTGGGCAGTCGTTCGGCACCCATGTGCAGCTCATGCGCCAGCGACTCATGACCTTCGGCACGCAGGCACAGGCTGGTCGAGTTGAAGAAGCCGCGTGTGCTGTCCAGAAAGGCGGTGCGCACCGAGGCGTCGAAGGCGTAGACCTCGTAGTGCAGCACCAGCGGTTGCCCCGGGTCGGCCCGCACCAGCCAGCGGTGCTTGTCCAGCTGTGACAGGGGCAGAGTGTGGCCGTCCTGTGATGCCACCAGGTGCTGCAGGTGCTGGGAAAACTCTCGCACCAGATAGCTGCCGGGAATCCAGACCGGCAGGCTCAGCACCTGCCGCTCTCTGGGTCTGGGCAGTTCCATGGCCACGGCAAACAGGTGCGCACGGGCATCGAGGACGGACACGCGGTAACGCACGGCCTGGTCTTCGGCGGAGGCGCGGCGGGCGCGGCGAGGGCGTGCAGTGGTCATGGCGATGGCAAGGGACCCGCGGAGGAGGTCAGATGGCGGCGGCGCCGACGAAGCAGCTCAGGGCCGCAACCGCCGACAGGTGAAAACGCAGGGTGAGCCAGTCGGCCACTCCGGCGGCCCGGTACAGGCTGCGGTCGGACAGGTAACACAGGATCAGCAGAAAACCGAGCCAGGCCAGACCGGCGTAGGCCGGCATCAGCAGACCGGGCCAGGCCAGCAACGAGGGCACGACGCCCCAGACAAAGTGCCTGCGCAGCGCATGGCGCACTGCGGTGGCGGCTGCATGCCCGGCCTGCCAGGCCATGCCCCAGTGGATGCCGCCAAGAAACGAAACGATCAGCGCAGCGTATCCGGCCAGGGCGATCGAGACCCAGGCCTGCAGCTGCGGGTCGACCAGCCACAGCATCAGGGCCAGCAGCACGAAGGGAATCAGCCCGGCATAACCGAGGGTGTGGGCCAGGGCGCGGTCGTTCGGGTCGTGCAGCGGCGTCAGGCTCATGGTTTGGCTTCGGCCAGCTTGCGGGCGATCTGCTCGACGCCGACGGCGCCTGCAAGCCGCGTGCCATCCACGAAGAAACTGGCTGGTGTGCCATTGATGCGTTGCTGGCGGCCGAAAGCCACATTGCGGTCGATGGCTGTGGTCTCACAGTTGGCCGCGGTCGGGGTCACGTTGTTGAGCATCCAGTCCAGGTAGGCCTTTTCCTTGTCCTTGGCGCACCAGATGTGGCGCGACTTGGTGATCGAGTCGGGGCCGAGGATGGGGTAGAGGAAGACGTGCACGGTGACGTCATTGATCTTGAGCAGGTCTCGTTCGAAGCGTTTGCAGAAACCGCAGTTCGGGTCGCTGAACAGCGCCATCTGGCGCTTGCCGTTGCCGCGAACGATGGAGAACGCGTCCTTCAGCGGCAGGTCCTTGAAGTCCACGGCGGTGAGCTTCTGCAGACGTTGTTCGGTCAGGTCGACGCGGGCGCGCACGTCGATCAGCGATCCCTGGATGAGGTAGTTGCCCTGGGCATCGGTGTAGAAGATGTCGGTCTGGTTGACGCGCACTTCGAACAGGCCGTCAACCGGCGTCTTGCTCACCTCGTCAATGGGGGGCAGGTTGGGCAGGCGCTCGGCCAGGTTCTTGCGGATGACCGCCTCCTGGGCGAAGACGCCCAGGCTGAGGGCGGACAGGAGGATCAGGAGGGCACTTCGCAAGGTCTTCATACAGGCAATCCGGTGACGGGAACAAACAGAAAGTAATGGGCGCACGACCGCTCAGGCCCGCACGCCCGAGGCCTGGCGCACCAGCCAGTGCTTGAGCTGGCCCAGGTGATCCACCCGGGTCATGCCCCAGTTGCGCAGCGCCTGGACACGGCTGTCACTGTGTCCGAACAGGTTGAACAGGCCATCGGTCAGCCAGCCCATGGTGTGCACGTCCGCCTGGCGGGCACGTTCGTACCGGCGCAGCAGCCGCATGTCGCCCAGCCCGCGCCAGTACTCTCGTTCATGCAGCACGCGCGCGAGCTCGGCGACGTCGGCCAGACCGACGTTCAGGCCCTGGCCAGCCAGCGGGTGCATGGCGTGGGCGGCATCGCCAGCCAGCACCGCTGCGCCTTGGGGGGTGCGGGCAATCCAGCGGCGGGCACGCGAGAGTTCCAGTGGCCAGGCCTGAACCGGTCCTTCCAGGGACATGGATCCCAGCACATGCTGGCAGCGATTCTGTACCGCCTCCACAAAGCGGGTGGCGTCCAGACCCCGGGTTTCCTGTGCATCACCGGCCGGCAGCGACCAGACCAGCGCCACGGCATGGCCCTGCTCACCTTCCAGCGGCAGCAGGGCCATGATCTGGCCGTCACGGAACCACTGGCGCGCCACCCCCCCGTGAGGCTGTTCGCAGCGAAGTCGAGCGGCCAGCGCCTGATGGGGGTAAGGCCGGACATCGAACTCGATGCCCAGCGCCTCGCGGGTCTGGCTGCGCTTGCCTTCACAGACGATGGTCAGCGCACTGGCCGGTGCATCGACCAGCCGGTCGATGCCGCTCTGATAGCCGACCGCGTCGGCCAATCGGCGCTCCAGGGCCGGGACGTCGACGATCCAGGTCAGGGCCTCGCCCCCTTGTTCAGCGGCGTTGAAGCCCAGCTGACCGCCCTCGTCGCCATGCACCTGCATGGCATGCACCGGGGTGACAAAGGGCGGGGCTGCTTCGGCGGCATCTGCATCGGGCCAGCAACGCAGGGACTGCAGCAGTGCGCGGGAGGCGCTGTTCAGGGCGTAGGCGCGCACATCAGCCGGGCCGGGCGGGGCCGGGCTGATGCCCTGTCTGTCGTCGACCAGAGCCACCCTCAGCCGGTCCCGGGCGAGCAGCAGGGCCAGCGTCTGGCCCACGATGCCACCACCGCGGATGGTGACGTCGTACCGGCGACGGGCGCTGACAGAGGGGGTGGCTGCGGTCATCTGGCCATTTTAGGTTCACGGCACAATGGAAGGTTCCGATGCCGCCATTGACACCGTGAACATGTCATCTTCTGCCCCATCTTCCGACCAGCTGCAGGCCCGAATCGACGCACTCTGGGTGTATCCGGTCAAGTCCTGTGCCGGTGTCTCGCTCACCGAAGCCGAGCTGACCCCCACCGGCCTGGCCTGGGACCGGGCCTGGATGGTGGTGGACGAAAAAGGCGAGTTCGTCACCCAGCGCGAGCTCCCGCGCATGGCCCTCATCCAGCCCTCGTTCAAGCTGGGCCAGCTGGTGCTTCGCGCCCCTGGCATGCTGGCCCTGCACCTGTCGCTGGAGGCGGCCGAGTGGCAGGTCAAAGTGCGGGTGTGGGACGACGTGGTCGAGGCCTGGGACATGGGCGACATCGCGGCCCAGTGGTTCAGTGACTTTCTGGGTGTCGATGCACCGGCCGACCTGAAGCGCCTGCGCCTGGTGCGTTTCGATCCCGAGGTCCGGCGGCTGTGCAGCACCAAGTGGACCGGAGGACGGGAATCGGTCACCCAGTTCGCCGACGGATTCGGTGTTCTGGTGACCAGCAGCGCCTCCATCGATGGTCTCAACGGGCGTCTGCAGGCCACCGGACAACCGGTGGTGGACCAGCGGCGCTTCCGGCCGAACATCGTGCTGGGTGGTGTCGACGCGCACGACGAGGACCGCATCGGCGTCTGGCGTATCGACACCGGCCATGGTGTGGCACAGCTGGAAAACGTCAAACCCTGCGCGCGCTGCCCCATTCCCAATGTCGATCCGGATTCGGCGGTACCGTCACCGGCCGTGGGAGATGCGCTGCAGGCTTACCGGCAGGACCCGCGCCTGAATGGCGCCCTGACCTTTGGCATGAACGCGATCGTGACGGAAGGTGATGGCCTGATCCTGAGGGTGGGGCAGGCGGTGTCTGCCGACTGGGTGTTCGGCTGAAGGTGGCATGCCCTTCTACAATGAAGGGTTGTCCCCCATGAAGCGGAATTCCCCATGAGTCTGAAGTGCGGCATCGTCGGCCTGCCCAATGTCGGCAAATCCACCCTGTTCAATGCCCTGACCAAGGCCGGCATTGCGGCCGAAAACTATCCTTTCTGCACCATTGAGCCCAATGTGGGCGTGGTCGAGGTGCCCGATTCGCGCCTGCAGCAGCTGGCCGAGATCATCAAGCCCGAGCGCATCGTGCCGGCCATCGTCGAGTTCGTGGACATCGCCGGTCTGGTGGCAGGTGCCTCCAAGGGTGAGGGCCTGGGCAACCAGTTCCTGGCCCACATCCGCGAGACCGACGCCATCGTCAACGTGGTGCGCTGCTTCGAGGACCCCAACGTCATCCACGTGGCCAACAAGGTGGACCCGATTGCCGATATCGAGGTCATCCAGACCGAGCTGTGTCTGGCCGACATGGGTACCGTCGAGAAAGCCCTGCAGCGCTACACCAAGGCCGCCAAGAGCGGCAACGACAAGGAAGCAGCTGCACTGGTGGCCCTGCTGACCAAGGTGCAGGCCGTGCTGGACGAGGGCAAACCGGTACGGACCCTGGTCATGAACGAACAGGAGCAGGTGCTGCTCAAGCCGCTGTGCCTGATCACCGCCAAACCCGCCATGTTCGTGGGCAACGTGGCCGAAGACGGTTTCGAGAACAACCCGTTCCTGGACCGTTTGAAGGAATACGCCGCCGCGCAGAACGCCCCTGTGGTGGCCATCTGCGCCAAGATCGAGGCCGAGCTGGCCGAAATGGACGACGCCGACCGGCTCGAGTTCCTCAAGGAACTGGGCCAGGACGAGCCGGGCCTGAATCGCCTGATCCGTGCCGGCTTCAAGCTGCTGGGCCTGCAGACCTACTTCACCGCTGGCGTCAAAGAGGTGCGGGCCTGGACCATCCACATTGGCGACACCGCCCCGCAGGCAGCCGGTGTCATCCACGGTGACTTCGAGCGCGGCTTCATCCGTGCCCAGACCATCGCATTTGACGACTACATCGCCTACAAGGGCGAGCAGGGCGCCAAGGACGCCGGCAAGATGCGCGCAGAAGGCAAGGACTACGTTGTCAAGGATGGCGACGTGATGAACTTCCTGTTCAACGTCTGACCATGAACACTGCGGCCTCGGGCGAGCCGCAACGCCTGGCCAAACGGGTGGCTGCGCTCATGGCATGCTCACGCAGCGAAGCCGAACGTTTCATCACGGGGGGCTGGGTTCGTGTCGACGGGCAGGTGGTCGAGGTACCCGAGGCGCGTGTGGGCGACCACCAGTCTGTGGTGGTCGACCCGGCGGCCCGACCCGACAACCTGGTGCCCATGACGGTGCTCTGGCACAAGCCGGCAGGGCTTTTCTTGCCCGAGGCCCTGCACCTGACCGACGACCTGGTGCGGCGCTGGTTCACCCCGGACAGCCGCTCGCCGTCCGACCGTTCCCGTGTCCGTCCCTTGCGGGCCCACTTTCATCGGCTCCAGCCCCTGTGTCCCCTGGCCACCGACGAGTCGGGCCTGATGGTGTTCACGCAGAGCACCCCGATCGCCCGGCGTTTTCTTCAGAGCGCCCTGGACATGGAACATGAATGGTTCATCGACGTGGCCGACGGCCAGGTCCCCGGCGAAGCCGACTGGCGAGCCGGTGTGCTGCGCTCACTCGCCCAGCCCATGAGCTGGCAGGGCAGGCACCAGCCGCTGGCGCGGGCGAGCTGGCAGAGCGACCGGCGCATCCGACTGGTGATCAAGGGCTGTCCGCCCGGGCATGTGCATCGCCTGATCGAACGGGCCGCCCTGGTCGTGGGAGCGGTGCGGCGCCAGCGCATAGGCCGCGTGGCCCTCACCGGGCTGGACGCCGGCCAGTGGCGCTACCTGTTGCCCACCGAACGGTTCTGAGAGGCTGAAGGGCACCGGTCATGCCCGCCTTGACGCGCCATTCCCTCTGAGCCTCTGAGCTCGCTCGGCGGACGCAGGGTCAGCTGACTGCGCAGCTGAAGCTGCTGGCCTTGTCGGGGTCGCCGTTGCCGATATAGCGCGGGAAACGGGGGAAAGGACACAGCGGGCGCTCGAAGGTGCGGGTGCCGAAGGTGTCGGTGACCGAGCCGGTGGCCACGAGCTGATCGGGTGCGATGCCCTTTTCCACCCAGTCCACCAGCGCGGTGATCAGGTCGGCGGTGGCCGCCCCGGGACCGGTCAGGTCGTGCCCCACGCCGGGCGAGGTGACGAAGCGCGCGAAGCGGTCGTGGTCGCTGCTCCCCAGCTTTTGCCGCACCTCGTCCAGGTAGGCGGCGGTGCGGTAGACCGAGACGCAGGTGTCGGCCAAGCCGTACCACACCAGCAGCTTGCCACGCTGGGCAAAGCGGCCCAGGTCGGTCGAAGGCTCCATGGTGTTGGCCAGCGCCTGCCATTGCGCGCTCATGCTCAGCGGATCGTGGCTCATGGAGTCGGCGGTGTCGGACCCTGTCAGGGCCTGGATCACCGCCGTGGGCGCGATGTAGCTGAAGCCCTTGCTGAGAAAGTCGCCGTTGTATTCGAAGCCGAAGGCGTAGACCTGCCAGTCGCCGGTGGCGGCGCCGCCACGCCCGTAGCGTTCGTAGCCGGTCATGCCGTTGGCCAGGGTCAGCGGAACGGTCTTGTCTGCGTAGTTCAGGCGAATGGCTTCGATCTGGCCCGTGGTCAGGCAGCTGTCGTCGTCGATGCCGGCCACGTCGTCCGCGCATTGCAGGTCGGTGGGCACGTAGGCGCAGGCCTCGACGTTGCCGATGATGCCGTCGGCCAGGCCGTCCAGCGTGTCGCAGGCGGCGATCTCGGCGGCTGCGTACAGGGCCGACTTGGCAGGGCTGATCCAGTTCGCCCTTGGGGGCATGGCCGCATTCACGCTGCCGTCGGCGTTGCGGCCGTAGATCCACCGGTTGAAGCCGCCCATGTTGACCTGGTGCGCCTGCTGGCTGATGGCCGGGGCCATGGCCAGCACGCCGTCGTAGTCGTCGGGGTAGCGGTCGGCGGCGACCAGGCCCGAGCGGCCACCGTTGGAATGGCCCACCATGTAGCGCCGTGTGGGGGCTTTGCCGTAGAACTGTGTGGCGATGTGGGTGCCCACCTGCAAGGCCAGATGGTTGGCTTCCTGGGCGTGGTTCAGCAGGGCGACAGGGTCCGTGCCCCAGGCAAAGTCCTCCGTCTGGTGGCCCGAGTCGGAGCTGATGCGCACGAACGGCAGTGCCGCATCTGTTTGAACGTACTTCACATGCCAGGGGTCGTCGGTGGGGATGAAGCCGTCGAAGCCGCCACCGCCCAGCGTCATGGTCTTGCCGTTCCAGTCGGTGCCTTCCGGCAGTTCCACCGCCCAGTGGATCGTGGAGCCGGGGCCGGACACAATGGTCCCGCGCACGATACAGGCACGGGGAAGGGTGATGGATTCACCGGTGCCGTAGTGCGTTTCGGTCACGGTCTGGGTTTTCCGCAGCTCGGTGCGATCGAACCGGGCTTTGACCGGTAGGTTGCTGGGCACATAGGCCGCACAGGACTGGGCCAGCGGCCGCGAGGCTGGTGGCGGCGGGGCGCCGTTGCCGCCGCAGGCGGCCAGCAGCAGGGTGGCGCCCAGCAGCGGGCAGCCCAGAACGAGGGTGCGACGCCCCCGGGGCGTGGCGGGGGTTATGCTGATCGGGTGTTTCATCAACGTGCTTCCTTGCAAAGTGGTGACCGCCCGCGAAGGGTCGGGAGAGCCATGGCTGTGGCCCTGTGGCAACGGGCGAGGCCCATGCTAGGAACGGGGTGGACCGGCGTCTTGTACGCCGCGGGGAACCGGGGGTAAGCACCAATGTCGGTCGCGCATGCCATTGCCGGGGTGGTCTATCTGGGTCGGGACTGGCTGATGTATGCCGACCCGGCGCTGCGCTTCAACCTGTCCCAGAACGTGGCCCCGGCTCTGGTGCTGGGGCCAGACGACGCGCCCGCCACGCTCACGCGGCGCGACGGCAGCGAGGTCTGTTCACCGGTGTTCCTGCACGCGGGCGGTGCCTGGAGTGGCATGACCGGGTGCAGCGCGATGGCTTTCCTGTACGTGGACCCCCTGTCCGCCGTCGGGGCCAGCCTGCAGCAGCGCGCGCAGGCCAGTGTGCTTGCCTGGCCCGGCGCTGGTCTGATGCGCCGCCACGGCATGGAACTGGTCGAACTGTGCACCGGTGGGGTGCCGGCCGACCGTGTCGGGCGATGGGTGGTGGCGGTGCTGGCCGAGGTGTTGGCGGCGCCAGGCGGCCGGCTGCGCATGGACCCCCGCCTGACCGGCCTGCGCGAACGCCTGCACCAGCGTGGGGAAGGGCGCGCCGACCCGGCGGCCGTAGCCGGCGAACTGGGTCTGTCGGCCGAGCATGTGCGAAAACTGTTCCGGCAGCAGGTGGGCATGACGCTGTCGAGCTACCAGTCATGGGTCCGGCTCTACCAGGTGGCGGTCGGTGCCTGCGAGGCCCAGCAGCGCGGGTTGGTGCACAGCGCGACCGAGTTGGTCGGCGCTGGCGGTTTCTACGACGCATCGCACGCCTCGCGGGCCATCCGGCGCTACTTCGACCTGTTGCCGACGGAAATGCTGGCCCCCAAGGCCTTTGTCGATTGCCGTCAGGCCGGTGGTTTCTGAAGCTGGGCCGCTTTCCAGCTCAGCACCATGGCGGTCAGCATCAGCGCCAGGCCGAACCAGTTCAGATGCCGCATCAGGCCTTGTGCGATCAGCCCGCCTCCCAGCGCCGCGCCCAGCGCCTGTCCGCCGTAAATGGCAGAGGTGTTCAGGGCCACGGTCGCCGGTGCCAGTACGGGTGACATCTGCACCAGCCGGGCCTGCTGCGCCGAGTTGGCCGAGAAGCAGCCCAGGGCCCAGGGCACCATCACCGCAGCCTGCAGCCACAACGCCCACGTGCCAAGTGGCCACAGCAGCAGGCTCAGCGCCATGGCGCCCAGCGTGAACAGCACGGCACGCGGCGCGCCCAGCCGGTCGATGCGCCGAGACACCAGCACGTTGCCGAGCAGACCGAAGGCGCCGAACCACAGGAACATCAGCGCCATCATTTGCGGGCCGACGCCGTTGACCTGCTGCAGGTAGGGGGCAAAGTAGGAGAACAGGATGAACTGGCCAAAGGCCGAGAGCAGGGTCACGGACACCGCCAGCATCAGCGGTGCCGAGCCCAGGGTCTGGCCCCAGGCCTGGCGGGACAGGGCGGCCGGCCTGATGTCGTCGGGCATTTCGCGCCACAGCCAGGCGGCCACCAGCACCGCCAGCACCGCCACCAGACCGAAGGCCCAGCGCCATCCAAGCACGCCGCCGATCCAGGCCGACAGGGGCATGCCCAGCACCGACGCCACCGACCAGCCGAGGAACACGAAGGTGATGGCCCTGCCCCCCTGGCCGGCCGGCACCAGCTGCCCGACGCAGGCAGCCGCCTGCGGCGTGAAGATGGCCGGCGGAATCACCGCCAGCACCCGCAAGAGCAGCAGGCTGCCGTAGGTCGGGGCCAGTGCGCTGGCACCCATGAACACCGCGTACCAGAGCAGGGACAACACCAGCAGGCGCCGCCGGTCCCAGCCGGCCACCACGGTGGCGAACAGAGGCGCACCGATGCCCATGACGATGGCGGCGGCCGTGATCAGCTGGCCGGCCTGGGGAATGGAAACACCCAGCGAGGCGCTGATGTCAGGGAGCGTGCCCGGCACCGCCATGACACCGGTACCGATGACGAAATTGCCCAGCATCAGTGCCCACAGGGCACGCGGCAGGGATGGGGTTGCGGTCGGCATCTGCCGAGTATCGGGGCGAACCGCCGCCACTGGTCAGAGCGGCAGTCCCCCAGGGAACACCCAGAGCAGGCCTGCTGTCATGGTCAGGTAGCGCAGGAACTTGCCGATGGCCATGTAGACCACGCAGGGCCAGAACGGAAAGCGCAGCCAGCCCGCCACGGCACACAGCGGGTCTCCCACGATGGGCAGCCACGAGAGCAGGCAGGCTTTGGGGCCGAAGCGCTCCAGCCAGTGCAGCGCCCGCAACTCGGTGGGGGTCCCGTGGCGCAGCTTGTCGACCGCCTTGTGGGTGCCCAGTCCCATCAACCAGGTCACCGCACCGCCCAGCGTGTTGCCGGCGGTGGCCACCAGAATGGCGGGCCAGAACAGCTCGGGGTTGAGCTTGATCAGTCCGAAGACAGCCGGCTCGGAACCCATGGGCAGCAGGGTGGCCGAGACAAAAGCCACCACGAACACGGTGCTCAGCCCCACCTCCGGGAGGGACAGCCATTGCATCAGGTTGAGCATCCAGTCGGGCATGTGAGATCGGATCGACAGACGGTGGGTGGGTTCCGCCTGCTGAAAAAACAGGCAGCTACAATGCGCATCCCCGGTGCCGCCACCGGGCCGGGCCCTCCGTCAAAGCCGCCGATTCTCCCATCACCATGCACATCGGGCCGTACCGCCTGCCGAACAACCTGTTTGTTGCGCCCATGGCCGGCGTGACGGACCGGCCGTTTCGCAAGCTGTGCAAACAGCTGGGCGCTGGCTACGCGGTCAGCGAGATGGTGACCAGCCGTCCCGACCTGCAGGACAGCCTCAAGACTTCGCGCAGGGCGGACCACCGGGGAGAGCCGGGTCCGATCTCGGTGCAGATCGCCGGCACCGACGCACAGATGATGGCCGACGCGGCCCGCTACAACATCGACCGGGGCGCCCAGATCATCGACATCAACATGGGCTGCCCGGCCAAGAAGGTCTGCAACAAGTGGGCTGGCTCGGCCCTGATGCAGGACGAGGACCTGGCCGTTGGCATCATCGAAGCCGTGGTGGCTGCCTGCGAACCACAAGGCGTGCCGGTCACGCTCAAGATGCGCACCGGATGGTGCGCCGATGTCCGCAACGCGCCGGCCCTCGCACAGGCGGCCGAGCAGGCGGGGGTGCGAATGCTCACCGTGCATGGTCGTACCCGTGAGCAAGGCTACAGCGGGCAGGCCGAACACGACACCGTGGCCCTGATCAAGAGCCGTGTGGCCATTCCGGTGGTGGCCAACGGCGACATTGACAGTCCTCAGAAGGCCGCCGCCGTGTTGCGCCAGACCGGGGCCGATGCCGTCATGATCGGTCGCGCCGCCCAGGGCCGTCCCTGGATCTTCCGCGAGGTGGCGCACTATCTGTCCACTGGCCACCTGCTGGCGCCGCCTGGCTTTGGCGAAGTCAGGGACTGGCTGGTCGACCACCTGCACGACCACTACGACCTGTACGGCGAGCACACGGGTGTGCGCAGCGCGCGCAAGCACCTGGGGTGGTATGTCCATGCCCTGGGACTGCCGCCGGCCGAACTGGCCCGCTTCCGTGCCCGCATCAATGTCCTGACCCGGTGTGAAGACCAGTTGCGTGTCGTCGTCGAGAGTTTCGACGCCTGGTCTGCCGCTTCGCCGTCCCCCTTTCCCCGGGGGAACGAAACATCCGACTGGAAACTCGCCGCATGAGCCAGAACCACCTGCACGACTGCGTGCGCGCCAGCCTCGAAAGCTATTTCCAGGACCTCAACGGCACCGATCCGGCCGGACTGCATGAAATGCTGGTCAAGGCCGTGGAGAAGCCGCTGCTGGAAGTGGTGATGGAGCAGGCTCAGAACAACCAGTCGCGTGCCGCCCAGTGGCTGGGCCTGAACCGCAACACGCTGCGCAAGAAGCTGCTCGAGCACAAGCTGATCGATTGAAAACACACCCGCGGCGCTCCGTGGAGCGTACGTGCCACCGACCTGAAACCGTCCCCGTCCTCCACCATGCGCGCACTTCTTTCCGTCTCCGACAAGACCGGCATCGTCGAATTCGCCCAGGCCCTGCATGGCCTGGGCGTGACGCTTCTTTCTACCGGAGGCACCGCCAAGCTGCTCGCCGAACAGGGCCTGCCAGTCACCGAAGTGGCCGAGGTCACGAACTTCCCCGAGATGCTGGATGGCCGCGTCAAGACCCTGCACCCCAAGGTGCACGGCGGCTTGCTGGCCCGCCGCGAACTTCCCGAGCACATGGCCGCGCTCAAGGAGCACGGCATCGAGACCATCGACCTGCTCGTGGTCAACCTCTACCCCTTTGAAGCCACCGTGGCCAAGGCCGGCTGCACGCTGGCCGACGCCATCGAGAACATCGACATCGGCGGCCCGGCCATGGTGCGCAGTGCCGCCAAGAACTGGAAGGATGTGGGCGTGGTCACCGATGCCGGCCAGTACGAGGCCGTGATCGGTGAACTGAAAACCAACGGCAAGCTCAGCGACAGGCTGCGCTTCGCCCTGTCGGTGGCCGCCTTCAACCGCATCGCCCAGTACGACGGCGCCATCAGCGACTACCTGTCGTCGGTGACGTTTGAAGAAGAGAAGCTTGCCGAGAGCTACGTGCCCGCTCGTTCCCTGTTCCCGGGTCAGTCCAACGGGCAGTTCATCAAGGTGCAGGACCTGCGCTACGGCGAGAACAGCCACCAGCAGGCCGCCCTGTACCGCGACCTGTATCCGGCTCCGGGCTCCTTGGTCACCGGGGTGCAACTGCAGGGCAAGGAACTGTCCTACAACAACATTGCCGACGCCGACGCGGCGTGGGAGTGCGTCAAGAGCTTCGAAGCCCCGGCCTGCGTGATCGTCAAGCACGCCAACCCCTGCGGCGTGGCTGTGGGCAAGGATGCCCATGAGTCCTATGCCAAGGCCTTCCAGACCGACCCGACCAGCGCCTTCGGCGGCATCATTGCTTTCAACCGCACGGTGGACAAGGCGGCTGCCGAGGCCTTGGCCCGGCAGTTCGTCGAGGTGCTGATGGCACCCGACTTCACCCCTGAGGCGCTGGAGATCTTCAAGCCCAAGGTCAATGTGCGCCTGATGAAGATCTCGCTGCCCCCAGGTGGTGCCACTGCATGGGACCAGGGCCGCAATGCCATGGACGCCAAACGCGTGGGCTCGGGCCTGCTGCTGCAGACGGCCGACAACCACGAGCTGGCGCTGTCCGACCTGAAGGTGGTCACCGCCCGGCAGCCGACGCCCGAAGAACTGCAGGACCTGCTGTTCGCCTGGAAGGTGGCCAAGTACGTCAAGTCCAACGCCATCGTTTTCTGCAAGAACGGCATGACCATGGGCGTGGGCGCGGGCCAGATGAGCCGGCTCGATTCGGCGCGCATTGCCAGCATCAAGGCCGAGGCCGCCAAGCTGTCGCTGCAAGGGACAGTGGTCGCCAGCGACGCATTTTTCCCGTTCCGCGACGGTCTGGACGTGGTGGTGGACGCGGGAGCGACCTGTGTGGCACAGCCGGGAGGTTCGATGCGCGATCAGGAGGTGATCGACGCAGCGAATGAGCGTGGCGTGGCCATGGTGTTCACCGGTGTACGGCACTTTCGGCATTGAGGTCGGCCCCGTCCGGCACCCGTCATTTCAGGAGGAGTGAGCGCATGGACCCCTACATGGACGATGAACGTACCCGTTCAGCCAAGAACGTCACCACCATCATCTATGCCCTGTACGCGGCCTCGTTTCTGGTGGGCATCACGGCCATCGTTGCCATCGTGATGAACTACGTCAAGCGCGACGACATGCAGGGCACGCTGTTCGAAAGTCACTTCCGTTGGCAGATCCGGACTTTCTGGTTCGGACTGCTGTGGGGTGTACTGGGCGTGTTGAGCCTGTTCATCGTGGTCGGCTTTGCCGTGTTGCTGGCCAATGCGATCTGGATCATCTACCGCATCGTCAAGGGCTGGCTCAACCTGAACGACAACAAACCGATGTACGCCGCCTGAAGCGGCGCACCTGTCCTGCTCTGGAATGGGCAGGTATTCAGGCCAGCTGCCTGAATACCTCGCGTGCTGCCGCGATGGTGACGGCGATGTCTTCCCCGGTGTGGGCTGCACTCACAAAGCCAGCCTCATAGAGGGCCGGTGCAATGTACACGCCGCGGTCCAGCAGGCCGTGGAACAGCTTGTTGAATTTCGTGCCCTCGGTCGTCATCACGGTCGCGTAGTTCTGCGGCAGCTCGGGCATCAGGAAGAAACCGAACATGCCACCCTGGCAGTCCACGCTGAAAGGCACTCCTTCGGCATCGGCCGCGGCCTTCAGGCCATCTACCAGCGAACGGGTGGTGCCTGACAGGGCCTCGAAGAAGCCGGGCTTCTGGATTTCCTTCAGTGTCGCGAGGCCGCAGGCGGTGGCCACCGGGTTGCCCGACAGCGTGCCGGCCTGGTACACGCCCCCCAGCGGCGCCAGGTGTTCCATCACCGCGCGTTTGCCCCCGAAGGCCGCCAGCGGCATGCCGCCACCGATGACCTTGCCCATCACTGTCATGTCGGGCTCGAAGCCCGGGATCAGCGACGCGTAATGGCCTTGTGCACTGCCCAGGCCGACCCGGAACCCGGTCATCACCTCGTCGAACACGAACAGCGCGCCGTGCTGAGTGCACAGTTCGCGGATGCGCTTCACGAAAGGTACGCTGGCACGAACGAAGTTCATGTTGCCCGCGATCGGCTCGATCATGACGCAGGCGATGTCTCCACCGTGTTCGGCGAACGCGGCTTCGATCTGCGCCACGTTGTTGTACTCCAGGACCAGCGTGTGCTGCACCACCTCGGGTGGCACACCAGCGCTGGTCGGGTTGCCGAAGGTGGCCAGGCCCGACCCTGCCTTGACCAGAAGGGCATCGGCGTGGCCGTGGTAACAACCCTCGAACTTGATGATGGTCTTGCGACCGGTGGCGCCTCGCGCCAGACGGATGGCGCTCATGCCAGCCTCAGTGCCCGAACTGACCAGACGCACCATCTCCAGGCTGGGCACCAGTTTGATGATTTCCTCGGCCAGCTCCACTTCGCGCTCGGTCGGCGCGCCAAACGAGAACCCGTCGATGGCGGCCTTCTGCACAGCTTCGAGCACTGCAGGGTGACCGTGGCCCAGGATCATCGGGCCCCATGAGCCGATGTAGTCGATGTAGCGCTGGCCATTGGCGTCCCAGAAATAAGCGCCTTGGGCGCGCTGCACGAAACGGGGTGTGCCGCCGACGGCGCGGAAGGCACGCACAGGAGAGTTCACGCCACCGGGAATCAGGGTCTTGGCACGTTCGAAGAGGTCGATATTGCGGTCGGTCATGGGCATGCAGCTCAGTGCTTGGTGGTGTCCAGCGGAAAGTCGTCCGCGTCGAGGGTGCTGTCGGCGGGGGCGTCGGCCGGTTCGTCCGGTCCGGCTTCTGCGTCGTCTTCGTCATGCGCCCAGAAAAGTCGGTCCGGCAAGGCATGGCCCATGCCTGGCTGGAAGCCGGCGTCCAGGCACTGGTCCAGGTAGTTCAGCGCCTCGGCGCAGGCGGTCTGCAGATCGGTGCCGGCGGCAATCAGGGCACACAAGGCTGCAGACAAGGTGTCGCCCGCCCCGCTGAAAGTCGCCTCAAAGCGCTCGAACCGGGCGCTGGTCAGCACCGTCTCGGGCGAGGCCAGGTGGCTCTCCAGCTGCTGGTCGGCGGCATTGAAGCCGGTCACCAGTGTGTACGGTACGCCGTGCACCGCGGCGGCGCGCGCGATCTCGCGTGCGTTGGGTGGCCGGTCACCCTCCCAGTCCGGCAGCAGCCACCGGCACAAGGTGCTGTGGTTGCCCACCAGCACGGTGGTCTGCGGCAACAGCAGCTCGACACACGCATCCAGGTAGGACTCGATGGCCAGTTCGTCCCACCACGACAGGTCGGGCATGTAGGCCACGACCGGCACATCGGCGTAGTCGGTGGTCACGCTGGCAATCGCGCTGAGGTTCTCCGGGCTGCCGACGAAGCCGACCTTGAACGCCTGCACCGGCATGTCCTCAAGAGCGCAGCGGGCCTGGTCCGTCAGCGCCTCTTCGTCAAAGGCAATGTGATCGTGGATTTCGGACGTATCGCGGATGTAGGTGCCCGCCACCACAGGCAGGACGTGAGCCGAAGCGCTGGCCATCGCCGTCAGGTCGGCGGCCAGACCGCCGGCCCCGCTGGGGTCGTTGGTGTTGAACACCATGACGCAGGGCAGGGAAGATTGCCCCGGCTCGATGCCGGTGCCGGTCTTGGTGGACGGATCTTGGGTGTCGCTCATGGACCAGGGTCAGACGTTGGGCTTGTGCGGATGGCCCGGTCAGCAGCCCACGTACTGCGGGAAATCCAGCGTGACGCGTAGCACACAGGCGGCTTTCCAGCGTGTCCCCGCTCGATACAATCATTGCATTCTATGTCAATGAACCCTATAAACATGAGTGATCCCAAGACTTGGATGTGTCTGATCTGCGGCTGGATCTACGACGAGGCGGCCGGTGCACCGGACCACGGCATTGCACCGGGGACGGCCTGGGCCGACGTGCCGATGAACTGGACCTGCCCCGAGTGCGGGGCCCGCAAGGAAGACTTCGAGATGGTGCAGATCTGACGGCGTGACCGTTGTTTGTGTGCCATTTTCCTGACGCCTTTTTCGGAGCAAGCCCAACGTGAGTACGACAGCATCGCTGAAGGTTCTGGTGGTGGACGACAGCAACACCATCCGGCGCAGCGCGGAGATCTTTCTCAAGCAGGGCGGGCACGAAGTGCTGCTGGCGGAGGATGGCTTCGATGCCCTGGCCAAGATCAACGACTACCAGCCCGACCTGGTGTTTTGCGACATCCTGATGCCCCGCCTGGACGGATACCAGACCTGCGCCATCATCAAGCGCAATGCCCGCTTTGCCAACCTGCCGGTGGTCATGCTTTCGTCCAAGGATGGTGTGTTTGACAAGGCGCGCGGGCGCATGGTCGGATCGCAGGAATACCTCACCAAACCCTTCACCAAAGACCAGCTGCTGCAAGCCGTGCAGCAGTTCGGCGCCAACCTCACCGGAGCTGTGTGATGCCTATCCAGAAAGTGCTCGTCGTCGACGATTCCAAAACCGAACTGATGGTCCTCACCGATCTTTTGGGTAAAAACGGCTACACCGTCCGGACCGCCGAGAATGCCGATGAAGCCTTTCGTCGCCTCGCCGAGGAAAAGCCCGATCTGATCCTGATGGACGTCGTGATGCCCGGTCAGAATGGCTTCCAGTTGACCCGCGCCATCACGCGGGATCCCCAGTATTCGAGCATTCCGATCATCATGTGCACCAGCAAGAATCAGGAGACCGACCGCGTGTGGGGCATGCGCCAGGGTGCGCGTGACTACGTGACCAAGCCGGTCAATGGGGAAGAGCTGGTCTCCAAGATTCGGGCGCTGGGCTGAGTTGCCCGGGCAGACCGCCACAGTCAGAGCATGGCCAACCGTCAGTCACTCAAGGAACTCCAGGAACGGCTTGCCCAGCGGCTCTCGGCCGCCCGCTCCGAGGCGGTGACCGTTTCTTGGCTGGCGGTCGAGGCCGGTGGTCAGCGTTACCTCTTCCCGCTGGTCCAGTCCGGCGAAATCTTCTCGTGGACCGGCGTTCGTCCTGTTCCTTACACCAAGCCCTGGTACCTTGGCGTCGCTGCCCTTCGGGGGGGACTTCAGGGGGTCGTCGACCTGGCCCAGCTGGTGCAAGGCGGCGCACGCAGCGCCCCGACCAGTGAGCGGGTCACCTCCGAATCTCGCCTGGTGAGCCTGCACGGCGCGCTGGGCGTCAACGCCGTTCTGCTCATCGACCGTCTTCTCGGGTTGAGACAGCCTGCCGGCTTTGTCCGGATGGATGGGCCATCCGGTGGCATGCCGTCTTTCGTCACACGTGTTCTGACCGACGGCGAAGGTCGTGCCTGGCATGAGGTCGATCTGCAGGCGCTGGCTGGCGACCCGGAGTTTCTCGCGATCGCGGCCTGAGCGGCCACGCAGCCGCAGGGGGCTGTATCCGTCATCGAGTTTTTTTGTTGGAAGGTTTCATATGGCCATGCTTGATCGATTCCCGGGTCTGTTGAAGAAGAAGGCCGGTGACGAACCCGATCTGCCGGGCGCTGTCGATCAGGATGTGGCTGCCATGGCTGCGGCCAGTCTGGCGGTCGAGTCGGAGGACTCTGCAGAAAGCAGGCTGGCGGACGGCGACGAGAACGCACCCTTTGTCGGTGGCGTGATCACGCTGCCGGTGCTCGGAACGCGGCCGGCAGAAAAGCACCAGCGCACACTGGCCATGCTGCTGGCCGGTGCGCTCGTGGTGCTGGGTGCGGCCACGGTGTACGTGCTTAACCAGGCGGAGAAGACCGGTCAGCAGGTGGCCGCCAGCGGTCAGGCCCTGATGCAGTCTCAGCGTCTGGCCAAGAGCGTGTCCCAGGCACTGGTGGGTACGCCCGAGGCGTTTGCCGAGGTGCGTGACAGCTCACAGGTGCTGGCCAGCAACACACGCGGTCTGCGGGACGGCAATCCGCAAATGTCGCTGACGGCCCTTGGCCAGGATTTCGGCCCGGCCCTGTCCGATCTGTTGCCTCGGGTTGACGAGGCCGAGCGCAATGCCACCGCCATCATGGCCCAGCAGCAGGTGCTGACGCAGGTCGGAACCGCCCTGCGCACCATCAACCGCCAGTCGTCCGACCTGCTGGAAATTGCAGAGACGGTGTCCTCGCTGAAGCTGCAGCAGAACGCGCCGGCCGCCGAGATTGCCGCGGCCGGTCAGTTGGTGATGCTGACGCAGCGTATCGGCAAGTCGGCCAACGAATTCCTCACGCTGGAAGGCGTCAGTCCCGAGGCTGTGTTCCTGCTGGGCAAGGACTTGAACACCTTCAAGGAAATCGGCGAGGGTCTGCTCAATGGCAGCCAGGAGCTGCGCCTGTCCGGCGCCCGCGATGCCCAGGTGCGCGAGAACCTCGAGGCCCTGCTGGCCCTGTACGAGCAGACCCGCACCGAAGCGGGCGCCATTCTGGGCAACCTGCAGGGTCTGGTGTCGGCCCGTGAGGCGCAGGCCGCCATTGTCACGGACAGCGAGCCGCTGCGCATCGGCCTGGAGAAACTGCAGTCCGAGCTTTCCTCGCGTTCCGGCCTGGGTGCCGGCGAGGTGGCGCTGCTGCTGATCACCGCCCTGTTCGCGCTGCTTTGTGCGGCGGGTCTGGCCTACGTTCAGCTGCTCGACAGCCGCCAGCGCCAGCTGGTGGCGGAAAGCCAGCGGCGTGCTGCCGAAGGCCTCGAGCAGGAAGCCAAGCGCGTCAACGACGCCAACCAGGCCGCCATTCTCCGGCTGATGAACGAACTGCAGACGGTCGCAGAAGGCGATCTGACGCAGGAGGCCACGGTGACAGAGGACATCACCGGCGCCATTGCCGACTCGGTGAACTACACGGTGGAAGAGCTGCGCTCGCTGGTGGGCAACGTGCAGGCCACGGCCACCCGGGTGGCTCAGACGACGTCGGCGGTGGAAAGCACCTCGACCGAGCTGCTGGCCGCCTCCACCGAGCAGCTGCGTGAGATTCGCGAGACCGGTCAGTCGGTGCTCGATATGGCGCAGCGCATCAACCAGGTGTCGGGTCAGGCGCAGGAATCGGCTTCGGTGGCCCGTGCATCGCTGCAGGCCGCCGAGTCGGGGCTGCAGGCGGTGCAGGACGCCATCGGTGGTATGAACGCCATCCGTGACCAGATCCAGGAAACCTCCAAGCGGATCAAGCGCCTGGGCGAATCGTCGCAGGAGATCGGCGAGATCACCGAACTGATCTCGGACATTACCGAACAGACCAACGTGCTGGCCCTGAACGCCGCCATCCAGGCCGCCTCGGCCGGTGAAGCAGGCCGAGGCTTCTCGGTGGTTGCCGAAGAGGTGCAGCGGCTGGCCGAGCGCTCTGCCGACGCCACGCGACAGATTGCGGCGCTGGTGAAAGCCATTCAGACCGACACCCAGGATGCGGTGGCCGCCATGGAGCGCTCCACCCAGGGTGTGGTTGAAGGGGCCAAGCTGTCCGACAACGCCGGTACCGCGCTGTCCGAGATCGACCGCGTGTCACGGCGTCTGGCCGAGCTGATCGAGCAGATCTCGACCTCGGCCCTTCGCGAAGCCGAGTCGGCCAACGAGGTGGCGGGCAACATCCAGCACATCTTTGCCGTGACCGAGCAGACCGGTGAAGGTACGCGCTCCACGGCGCAGCAGGTGCGCGAGCTCTCGGCCATGGCCGAGGAACTGCGTCAATCGGTATCCCGGTTCAAGATCGCCTGATCCAACAGAAGCCCATGCTGTCCGACACCACCAGCGACCCGGTGCTCTCCGGCGAAACCCCTGTCACCGACCTGGGGCCTCTGGCCTGGGTGTTCGACGAACTTCGCAAGTCGCTCGACGGTGCCAACAAGGCCATCCGGCGTTTCGTTCGCGAGACCGAGCAGGCGCGCCACAGCGACCTGGAGGCGGTCGACCCGGCCTCCCTGCGCATCGCACGCCAGCAGCTGCACCAGGCAGTGGGTGCCCTCGAAATGGTCGGACTGTCCGCACCGGCCCAGGTGGTGCGGGCCATGGAGGCGGCAGTTCAGCGTTTTGTCCAGAAGCCCCTGACATGCACGCCCGAGGCGGCCGAAAAAGTCGAGCGGGCCGGCTTCGCTCTGGTGGAATACCTGGAGACGGTGCTCAACGGTCGGCCGGTACCACCGGTGGCCCTGTTTCCGCAATACCGCGACGTCCAGGAAATCGCGGTGGCCGAGCGCATCCACCCGGCCGACCTCTGGTCGCATGAACACCGTGGGCTGCTGGTGCCGCCGGTTGAAGGCGTGACACCGTTGCGCTGTGAACCTGCGCTGCGCTCGCTGTTCGACCGGCTGGTGTTGCTGGTCGTCAAGACCCAGAGTGCGGCCGCCGCCCAACAACTGTCCAAGCTGTCCGCCGGTCTGTCGGCCGGTGCGACCGAAGCGAGGGTGCAGTCTTTCTGGCGCGTGGCCGCGGCCTATTTTGAGGCCCTGGCCCAGGGCCTGTTGCCGCTTGACGTGTATGTCAAGCGGGCTGCCTCGCGTGTGCTGCTGCAGTTTGCGACACTGGCACAAGGGCAGACCCAGATATCCGAGACCCTGCTGCACGATCTGCTGTTCATGTGCGCGCAGGCCCAGGGCTATGCGCCTGGAAAATCGGCCCACCTGCCGGTGGTGCGCCAGGTGTTCGGGCTCGAACAGGCCCCAGCGGTCGACTACCAGAAGGCCACCCTGGGTCGTTACGACCCGGCCGTGCTGGCACAGGCGCGCAAGCGCATCCAGTCGGCCAAGGAGTCCTGGTCGCTGTTCTCGGGTGGCGACGGCAGCCGTGCGCGCCAGGTGATCGACCACTTCGGCCTGGTGGGTGATTCGCTGCTCAAGCTGCATCCGGCCAGCACGGTGCTGGCCCAGGCCCTGGTGAAGGCTTCCGACCAGGCGGCGCGTGATGTGCGTGGTGTGCGGCCGGAGCTGGCCATGGAAGTGGCCACCACCACCCTGTTCCTCGAGGCGGCTTTCGAGGATTTCGATCCGCAGGCTCCTGAGATGACCGAGCGCACGCAGGCGCTTGCGTCCCGGCTTGAAGCCGTGCTGGCGGGCGAACCTGCCCAACCGCTGGAACCCTGGATGGAGCAGCTGTACCGCCGTGTCAGCGACCGCCAGACCATGGGCAGCGTGGTGGGTGAGCTCAAGGTGTCCCTCGGCGAAGCCGAGAAGTCCCTCGACCAGTTCTTCCGCAATCCGAACGAAAAGGGTGGGCTGCACCAGGCGGTCAGTCAGCTCGCGCAGATGCGTGGTGTGCTGTCGGTGCTGGGTCTGGACCAGGCGGTGCAGGCCGTCGGTCGCATGCGGACCAGCGTCGAGCAGATCCTGGACACGGAGGTTGACGAGGACAAGGCGCGTACCGCAGGCACCTTCCAGCAACTGGGCAACAGCCTCAGTGCCTTGAGCTTCATGGTGGACATGCTGAACTACCAGCCTGCCCTGGCCAAGAAGCTGTTCCATTTTGACGAAGAGCGCGGTGAACTGGTGCCGCTGATGGGGCGCAGCCCGGCCGCCGTTCCGCCAGTCCACCCCTCGCGTGAAGCCGCACAGGCCATCGGCGAGGGCGTCCAGCGCGTGGTCGAGGACGTGGAAGCAGGCGCGGATCTGGCCGACCTGAGCCAGCGGCTGGGCGATCTGGCCTCGCAGGCCACGCTGGCCGAGCAACCGGGTGTGGCCAAGGCCGCCCAGGACGCAGCCGAGGCGGTGATCCGGGCCGATGTCCAGGCCGGTGCACAGGCGCTGGCGGAGCTCGCCCAGTCGCAGCCACCAGCGGCCGATGCCCAGATGCGCGCCGTGGCTCCGGTGACGCAGGTTGATGACGATGAAGAGGATCTGCAGGACATCTTCCTCGAAGAGGCGCGCGAAGTCGTGGGTCAGGGCCTGGGGGCCATTGCCGAGCTGCAGGTCGATCCGGGCGAGCTGGAGCACCTGACCGCACTGCGACGCGCCTTCCACACGCTCAAGGGCAGCTCCCGCATGGTGGCGCTCACCGAGTTCGGTGAGGCGGCCTGGGCCATGGAACAGTTGCTCAATGCGGTGCTGGCCGAGCAGAAGCCGGCTGCCGGTGACATGCTGCGACTGTCGGGTGAGGCGATGCAGGCCTTTGGCCGGTGGGTTGAAGACATCGCGGCGGGCCATGCAGGCCACTGGAGCGCTGCGCCTTTCAGGGCCAGTGCCGAAAGCTGGCGCCAGCAAGGGATTTATCTGCCCTTGAAGACCGGTGTGAGATCCGAGGCGGATGCGTCCGCCGAGAGCACGGGGCTCGTGGCTGGGTCTTCCCTCGCTGATGGTCCTGAGCCGATCGAAGCGGCGCCGGCCTCCGAACCGGACGGGGCAGCAGATGCCGAACCCTGGCTGGCTGTGGCGGATGAGGGCGCGGTGCCCGACCTGGGCGATATTCCTGAGGCCACCGAGGTGGTCGAGTTGCAGTTGCCCGACCTGCCGGCCGAAGTTCCGGAGCCGTTGGCCGAAGCTGAGCCGGAAGCGGAACCGCAGGGCGACCTCCAGGACGGTCACGTCGATTTCGTCGACACCTCGCCCTTTGGTGCCGGACTGGAACACGACCACCTGTTTGTCGAGGTGCAGGGCCAGGTGCCCGACCTGCCCGTCATCGAGAACATCGATTTTTCTGCCCTGCAATCGCTGTCCGGGCATTCCGTGCCAGTGGCGCCCCCTGCCGCGGAGCCGGTGGCCGAGGACGTGGCGCCCCAGGAGGCAGATGCAGAGGCAGAGGCAGAGGCAGAGGCAGAGGCGGAAGCCGGGGGCATCGAGGCCATTGAGACAGAAGCCGTTGACTGGCCTGCCGACCACGTCGCCCCGGACGCCCAGGATGCCGCCGGGCTGCCCGAACAGGCCGAGGCGCCCGCTGCACAGAATGAATTCACTGGCGTCGGAACCGATGGGGTGATCGAGCTGCCGGACGAACAGACCCGGGTCATCGGTTCCCTGCAGATCGGGCTCAAGCTTTACAACGTCTATCTCAACGAGGCAGACGAGTGGTCGCGTCGACTGGGTGTCTGCCTGTCCGAATGGGCGCTGGAGCGACACGAACCCCTGCCTTCCGACGCCGAGGCCCTGGCCCATTCGCTGGCGGGCAGTTCGGCCACGGTGGGCTTTGAAGCCCTGTCCGGCATCTCCAGAGCGCTCGAACACGCGCTGGGCGCCGTGGCCCAGCACCAGCTCAATGGCATCCCGGCCACCGAGGCGCAGGCCCGCCTGTTTGTCGATGCGTCCGAAGACATCCGGCGCCTGCTTCACCAGTTCGCTGCCGGATTCCTCAAGGAGCCGAACCCCGAACTGATGGACGCTCTGCACCATGTGGTGCACGATCTGCCGGCCGATGTCCCGGTCGACGAGGCGCTCATTGAACCCGATATCGGCATCAGCTCGCGCTGGTCCGATCTGGGTCAGAGCCTTGTGCCCGACAGCGTGCCTGCCAAGGCGCTGTCGTCTGACGCAGCCGACACCGACACCGCGTTCGCGCCGTTGCCGGGCACGCTCGAGGGTGTTGAGCCCGGCCATGTGCAGGACATCGATGACGACATCGACGTCTTCGACACCATCGATGCGGACCTCTTCCCCGTCTTTGCCGATGAGGCCGCCGAGCTTCTGCCGCAGCTGGGTGGAGCTTTGCGCCAATGGGTTGCCCGACCGGACAACGCCAGTGCCCGCGGCGAGGTGTTGCGCAACCTGCACACACTCAAGGGCAGTGCCCGTCTGGCCGGTGCGCTGCGTCTGGGCGAGATGGTGCACCGAATGGAAACGCAGGCAGAACGCCTGGGCAGCGAAGTGCGGCGCAGCGCCGATATCGAGCCCCTGCAGCATGCCTTCGATGCCATCAGCGCGCGCTTCGAGATGCTGCGGCACACCGACCTGCCCGCGCAGGACGTTGTGCGCACCGCAGCTGAACTGCTGCCGGTGGACGTCGGCACGGAAACCCCCGAGGTGGCCGCGACCGATGCCAAGCCGTCGGCAGCCGACGCGGCATCGGAGCCGTCACCGGCGACACCTTTGCAGCTGCCGGCCCTGGCGGTACCGTCCCCCCTGGCTGCCCGTTCCGGTGCAGCGGTCCGGGTCCGGCCCGAGCTGCTTGACCGCCTGGTGAACCAGACCGGCGAGGTCATGATCACGCGTTCCCGGATGGAGAGCGAACTGGTCACCCTGCGCGGGTCTCTCAAGGACCTGACCGGTAACCTGGACCGGCTGCGTCTGCAACTGCGCGACGTCGAGCTGCAGGCCGAGACCCAGATGCAGTCACGCCTGGCCCAGGCCAAGGACGCCAACCAGTCGTTCGATCCGCTGGAGTTCGACCGCTTCACCCGAGTGCAGGAACTCACCCGCATGATGGCCGAGTCGGTCAACGACGTGGCCACGGTGCAGCGCAACCTGCAACGCGCCGTGGAAGCCACCGAGGACAGCCTGGTGGCCCAGGCGCGCCAGACGCGCGAGTTGCAGCGCGACCTGCTGCGCACACGCATGGTGGAGTTCGAAGGCATTTCCGAGCGGCTCTACCGGGTGGTGCGTCAGGCGTCCAAGGAAACCGGCAAGCAGGTGCGACTGGACATCACCGGTGGCAACATTGAAATAGACCGGGGTGTGCTGGACCGCATGACCGGTGCGTTCGAGCACCTGCTGCGCAACTGCGTGGTGCATGGCATCGAGTCGCCGGAGCAGCGACTGGCCGCAGGCAAACCGGTGGAGGGGCGAATCGAGATCCGCCTGAAGCAGGAACTGAACGACGTGGGCGTGGTGTTCCAGGACGATGGTGCCGGACTGGACCTTGCACGCCTGCGCAGCAAAGCCGAAGCACAGGGCTTCATCACCCCGGGTACACAGCTCAGCGACGACGAGGCTGCACAGCTGATCTTCATGGCCGGTCTGAGCACCGCCAGCGAGGTGTCGGCACTGGCCGGGCGCGGCGTGGGCATGGACGTGGTGCGCAACGATGTGGTGGCCCTCGGTGGTCGCATCGTGACCCACAGCCGCAGCGGAGAAGGCACCAGCTTTGAACTGGTGCTTCCGCTGACCACAGCCGTGACGCAGGTGGTGATGTTGCGTGCCGGCGCCCTGACCTGGGGCGTTCCCTCCAATGTGGTGGAGATCGTGCGGCGGGTCGGCAGCAGTGATCTGGCGCAGGCCTATGCCACCGGCGTGCTGCATGTGGGCGACGAGGATGTGCCTTTCTACTGGGCTGGCGCGCTGCTGCAGTCGTCGCCCCGTTCGGACGAAATGCAGTCGCGCACCCTGCCTGTGGTGATCTTCCGCAGTGCGGCCCAGCGTGTGGCCATGCATGTGGACGAGGTGCTGGGCAATCAGGAAGTGGTGGTCAAGAACCTCGGGCCCCAACTCTCGCGCCTGCCGGGTCTGGCTGGCATCTCCATGCTGGCTTCGGGTGCCGTGGCCCTGATCTACAACCCGGTGGCGCTGGCCACGGTCTATGGCGCCCAGGTGGCCGAGTGGACGGCCGCCCAGCAGGCCCTGGCTGCGGCCGAACAGGCGACCGGCAAAGAGGAGGTCGGCGCGCCCGTCGTGTCGGCGGTGCCCCTGGTGCTGGTGGTGGACGACTCGATCACGGTGCGCCGCGTCACGCAGCGCCTGCTGCAGCGGGAGGGTTACCGTGTTTCGCTGGCCGCCGATGGTCTGCAGGCACTGGAGCGTCTGCAGCAGGAGCGGCCAGCGGTGGTTCTGTCGGACATCGAAATGCCGCGCATGGATGGCTTCGATCTGGTGCGCAACATCCGCGCCGATGCCCGCCTTTCGGACCTGCCGGTGATCATGATCACCTCGCGCATCGCCGAGAAGCACCGCGAGCATGCGCGTGAATTGGGTGTCAATCACTACCTGGGCAAGCCCTACTCCGAAGACGAGTTGCTGGCCCTGATCGCCCATTACACCCAGGTCGCAACCGAGGTCTGAGCTGTCGGGTGGACCCTAGCCCCGTCCGGGCAGGGTCGCCGGCTTCTTGACCACCGCATAGCGTGCCAGCGTCTGCTCCCGCGCCTGTGCGTGGTCGACCGCCGGTCCAGGGTAGTCCCGACCGATCACCAGGCCGCTGGCAGCCAGCTCCACCTGGTTGGCCAGCCAGGGTGCATGGATGGCGGCATCGGGCAGGTTGGCCAGGGCGGGCAGGTAGCGACGGATGAAGCGTCCCTGCGGGTCGAACCGCTCGCTCTGCGTGACCGGGTTGAAGATGCGGAACCAGGGCTGGGCGTCGCACCCGGTGGAGGCTGCCCACTGCCAGCCGCCGTTGTTGGCGGCCAGGTCGTAGTCGATCAGGTGGTCGGCAAAATAGGCCTCACCCCAGCGCCAGTCCACCCCCAGGTCCTTGACCAGAAAGCTGGCCACCACCATGCGCAACCGGTTGTGCATGTAGCCGGTCTGGTTGATCTGGGCCATGGCGGCGTCCACCAGCGGATAGCCGGTTCGGCCCTCGCACCAGGCCTTGAACAAGGCCTTGCCATGGCGGCTGTGGTCGAAGCGCACCTGGTCGTACTCGGGTTTGAAGGCCTGGCCGACCACGTGCGGAAAGTTCGCCAGGATCTGATGGTAGAAGTCGCGCCAGATCAGCTCGGACAGCCAGGTGCTGGCGCCCTGCAGGCCCTGCAGGTGCATCTGCCAGGCCACCGAGGCCACGGACCGGACTGAGATGGTGCCGAAGCGCAGGTGCACGCTCAGGTAGCTCGGGCCCTTGATGGCCGGGTAGTCGCGGGTCTCGTGGTATCGGTCGATGCGTTCGACAAAATCCTCGAACAATCGGTGCGCTCCGGCGCTGCCGGTGGGTAGCGCCAGCTGCGACAGGTTGGTGGGCGCGAAGTCGATGTCGGACAGGCGCGGCACTGGGGCATTCCACTCTCCACCGACCGGACCGGGCAGCGGCGCCAGCGACTTGGCCAGGGGCTCGATCGGCCATGGTTTCAGATGCTCCGGTGTCAGCTGGCGCAGCCAGGCGTTCTTGTAAGGTGTGAACACGCCGAAGACGCCGCCCGCCTGGGTCAGCACCTCCCGCCGCTCGAAGACCACCTGGTCCTTGAAGCCGTGGAACATGATGCCGCTGTGCGCCAGCGTACCCAGCACCTGAGCGTCGCGTGCCTTGGCGACCGGGTCGTCGTCATGGTTGGCAAAAACAGCCTGCACCCCCAGGCGTGCGGCCATCGCCGGTATCTCGTCTATGGCCCGGGCATGGCGAACGATCAGGCCGGTGTCGGCCCGTCCGTGTGCCTGTCCCAGTGCGCGCAGCTGGGTATCCAGATCCACCAGAGACTCCCGGATGAACTCGACGCGGCGGTCAGCGGTCAGACCGCGCGACTGCAGGGGATCGAGGATCTCGGTGTCGAAAACGAACACGCACCAGACCTGGCGGCAGGATCGCAGGGCGTGGTGCAGGGCGGCGTTGTCCTGGGCACGCAGGTCGCGCCTGAACCACATCAGGCCCTTGTCGTAGGTGTTCATGTTGGTCCTGCAGATGGCAGCGCGGGTATCCGGGCAGACGGTCAGCCCGTGGGCACCCCCTTAAAATGGCTGCATGTCTGCGGATTCTGCCCCCATCAACCTGACCAATCATTTCCTGATTGCGATGCCCGGGCTCAGCGACGAGCTTTTCGGTCGCAGCGTGGTCTTCATGTGCGAGCACAGTGAGCGGGGCGCGCTGGGGCTGGTCATCAACAAACCTGGCGACATCCGCCTGGCGCAGCTGTTTGACAAGGTGGAGCTTTCGCTGGGTCGCCAAGAGCTGGCCGAGCAGCCGGTGTTCCTTGGAGGACCGGTCCAGACTGAACGGGGTTTTGTGTTGCACGAGGCGGTCGAAGGTGCCGAGGGCGAGTCGGTCTATGCCTCCACCTTGTCGATTCCCGGTGGGCTGGAAATGACCACTTCCAAGGACGTGCTCGAAGCCATGTCGTCCGGAGGTGGCCCGCGCAAGGTCTTTGTCACCCTGGGCTATGCATCGTGGGGGCAGGGGCAGCTGGAGTCGGAAATCACCGAGAACAGCTGGCTGACCGTCGAGGCCGACCACAGTCTGATCTTCGATGCCCCGGTGGACGAACGCTACGACCGCGCGATGGCCTTGCTGGGTCTGAAATCGTGGATGCTGTCACCCGATGCCGGGCATGCCTGAACACATGAAGCATCCTCTGCGCCGCCTCGCGTCACCCCCCTGTCTCGCCGACGGCGCAAGGGGAGCCACGCCTGCGGCCCGGCCAAGCCGGTTCCTCGGTGTGTGCTTGCCGGTCACCTCTCGTGCCTGGGTGGCTGGCTGATGTCCGGTGACCTGCCTGAGTCATGCCAGACCTTTCTGGCCTTTGACTATGGCCTCAAGCGAACCGGCGTGGCCAGTGGCAACCGGCTGACCCGCACCGCCACGCCCCGCGGAACCATTGCGGCCGAAGGGGATGCGCGCTTTGCCCAGATTGCCCAGCGCCTGCGTGAATGGGAGCCCGATGCGCTGGTGGTCGGGGTTCCATTCCACCCGGACGGGGCTGAACACGAGAACACCCGCCTGGCCCGCAAATTTGCGCGCCAGCTGCGCGGCCGGTTCGGTCTGCCGGTGGTCGAGGTGGACGAGCGCTACAGCACCACTGAAGCCCATAGCCAGGGTGCCACGGATGCCGATGCCGCATCGGCCGCCATCATCCTGGAGCAGTTTTTGAGGAGTCTGGATTGAGTCAACTGTCATTGGATGCAGAGCAGCTGTATGCGCAGCTGCTGCGGGGGGTGCGCGGCCTGCTGGCCACGTCAAACGGGCCGGTGCGCCTGGCGGGTGTGCCCTCGGGCGGCGCCTGGCTGGCCGAACGTCTGCAGCGCGATCTGGGGATGGACGGTGAGCCGGGTGTGGTGTCCTCGTCCATGCACCGCGACGACTTTGGCCGCCGCGGCCTGTCGCTGTCGGCGCAGACCAAGCTGCCGTTCGATGTGGACGGCGCCACCGTGCTGCTGGTGGACGACGTGCTCTACACCGGCCGTACGCTGCGTGCGGTCATCAACGAGCTGTTCGACTACGGTCGCCCGGCCTGCGTGAAGCTGGCCGTGCTGGTGGACCGAGGCGGGCGCGAACTGCCGATCCAGGCCGACGTCTGCGCCGCCACCGTGGCCCTGCCCGAGCAGCAGACGCTGGAACTCGCGCGGGCCGAGGACGGCCGCCTGAGCTTTGTGGTCGAGAACAAGAAGGAGGCCTGAGTCCATGGCCCGCAACCCGCAACTGAACAAGAACGGCGAGCTGATCCACCTGCTCTCGACCGAGGGCCTGTCGCGCGACATCCTCACCCACATTCTGGACACCGCGTCCAGTTTCGTCAGCGTCAGTGACCGTGAGGTCAAGAAGGTGCCGCTGCTGCGCGGCAAGAGCGTGTTCAACCTGTTCTTCGAGAACAGCACCCGCACCCGCACCACCTTCGACATCGCGGCCACGCGCCTGTCGGCCGATGTGTATACGCTGGACATCGCGCGCAGCTCCACCGCCAAGGGCGAGTCGCTGCTGGACACCATTGCCAACCTGTCGGCCATGGCGGCCGACATCTTCGTGGTGCGGCACAGCGAATCCGGTGCGCCTTACCTGATCTCGCAGCACGTGGCGCCCCATGTGCACGTGATCAATGCCGGTGACGGGCGCCACGCGCACCCGACGCAGGGCCTGCTGGACATGTACACCATCCGGCACTACAAGAAAGACTTCACCAATCTCTCGGTGGCCATCGTCGGCGACGTGCTGCACTCGCGGGTGGCGCGTTCGGATATCCATGCCTTGACCACCCTGGGCTGCCCGGACCTGCGGGTGGTCGGGCCGCGCACGCTGGTGCCGTCCGACCTGTCCCACATGGGCGTACGGGTGTGCCACACGCTGGAGGAGGGCATCAAGGGCTGCGACGTGGTCATCACCCTGCGCCTGCAGAACGAGCGCATGAGCGGTGCCCTGCTGCCGTCCAGCCAGGAGTACTTCAAGAGTTTCGGCCTGACACCGGAGCGCCTGCGCTGGGCCAAGCCCGATGCCATCGTGATGCACCCGGGGCCGATCAACCGCGGCGTGGAGATCGACTCGGCGGTGGTCGATGGGCCGCAGAGCGTGATCCTGCCGCAGGTGACGTTCGGCATCGCCGTGCGGATGGCGGTGATGGGAATTGTGGCTGGAAACGAGGCATGAACGTGGCCCCCACGCTCCACCGCTGCGCGGGTCGCTGCCCCCCGAGGGGGTGCGTTTCGCCTTGGGACGGCCCGGCGGCGAAACGGTTGGCCCCCACGCTCC